>Ga0315336_1000084_pt1 | contig 474402 bp, 482 predicted proteins | sample ASW5metaG_FD_204512 | JGI IMG/M metagenome (GOLD analysis project Ga0315336, IMG submission 204512) | Ammonia-oxidizing marine archaeal communities from Monterey Bay, California, United States - ASW #5 | ecosystem: Environmental > Aquatic > Marine > Intertidal zone | place: USA: California...
CAATCGGGGGAGAACTCACACCTACCATTTCGGCAACGAGAGAGAGCAATGCTGCGATTCCGACAAATGAAGTCGCTGCAAAAGTTCGCCTCTGTTCATGCCAACGTCCACAACCATTTCAACCAAGGGCATTGTCACGTTAACTTGACCTTGGCGGAGGGAAGCGGATTAGCCAGCGAGATCAGGCAACCGCGGACGCATCTTTCCATTCAACGAAAGCACTTTCCCTATACTGTTTGAACGTTGCACGATCGAGCAGATGACGTTGGAAGTAGAAACTATTGTAGGTCGCGGAGTGGAGATTGAGGAAGCGTGATGCAGATCCCCGTGATTTGAAGCGCTGCATTTTTCGTTCTCTTCGTCGAACAGGCTGATGCGAATTCTCTGCTCGATTGTTGGCGCGTTTGTCAGTGACATGCTCGATGCCCAAGCCAAGTCTCCTGAATGCAGCGCGGTAGGATCCTAGCTTGTCGGTAATCAGGCGCGTTGGCGTAATCTGCTTCTTCAGAAGCTTGCGCATCAGCTTTTCTGCGGCTTTGGTGTTACGGCGTGATTGAACCAGGAAGTCCAGAACTTCACCCTCGTTGTCTACGGCGCGCCAGAGCCAGTATCGTTTTCCTCGAATGACGATCACCATCTCGTCAAGGTGCCAGTGGTCGCTCGGAACTGGTCGGCGGGATCTCAGATTACACGCAATCGTTGGGCCGAACTTCAAACACCAGCGCCGAACTGTCTCGTACGATATTTCCAATCCTCGGCCCGCCAGAAGATCTTCGACATCCCGGAAGCTCAACGTAAACTTGGCGTAAAGCCAGATCGCGTAGCGGATGACGTCCGGCGGAAACCGGTGCCGATCGAATGAGATTGGTTCCATCAAACGGCAATATCCCACCGACCGCCGTTCAGCTATGAGTTAACGTGACAATGCCCTGGGCAGAACAACGCCAATATCTCGGATTTTCCTGAGCTTCCTGCAAAATCAACATCTGCAACTGGTGGCACGCTTTTCGGGGGGTAGAGAAAGTCGCATGAATTAGACCGATAGCGCCGTGTCAGGATGGTCTCTGGCAAACTACAGTCCAAGCATCATCACGCTAACTCATTGACTTTACCATGATAAACTTGGCCTTCGCCGCCAAGAACGGTCTCATGGCGGAAAAGGAGGACTGTGTGGTGCCGCTTAGGTGACTCGAACACCTGACCCCCGCATTACGAATGCGATGCTCTACCAGCTGAGCTAAAGCGGCACGCTCCCTATATGGGCCGTGGCCCTTACCAAGAGCCGAACGGTGAAACAAGCGAGATATTGCACGCCGGATCCAGTTCCGCAGGCGGTGAATTTACCTTTCGTAAACCATCCCGGTTCATAAGAGTTCTGTAAACCATATTCGCAAGGGCAAAACAGCTATGGACAATCCCCAGTCATTCGAGGCCGATGAGAGCGGCATCACGGATGTGGATGACGATGCGGCGATTGAAGCGCCACCTGAGATCGGCACCGACGAACGGCGGATGCATGTCCGCGCCTATAATCACTGGGCGGCGCTGCTGCGCGACCGCGCCTATCCCTCAATCGAAGATCTGGATCCTGCCAGCATCGGCGATTTCGGTCCTCATAGCGTATTGCTCGATTTCACCGCTGGTCTGAACAATCCCGCCATTGTCTGGCTTGGCGGCGCGCTGCGCGTCGAATGCGAGATTGAAGAAGGCATCGAAAATATTGCAGACGTGCCGCCACGTTCACTGCTTTCGCGCCTGACAGACCATTATATGCAGATCATCGCCAATCAGGCGCCGGTCGGCTTTGAAGCAGAGTTTGAAAATCATAACAATGTGAACATGCTGTATCGCGGCATCCTGATGCCTTTCTCTTCAGACGACGATTCCATCGATTTCATTTACGGCGTGATCAATTGGAAAGAAGTTGCGGGTGCCGAAGTTCAGGCAGACCTTGAACAGGCGGTTGACCAAGCACTCAGCGCACGGCTTGCGCCGGTCGAAGACGCTGCCCCGGTCTGGGCAGATGGGCCGAGCACCGGTTTCGAACCAAGTGACGCAGTGACCCCGTCCTTCTCATCAGAAGAAGACGCCTTTGTGGCCATCGACGAAAGCCTCTCCAAACCGGAAAGTCTGGTCGATTTTCTGGTCGCTGCGCGCGAAAGCGCGGAACAGGCCAAATCCGCCGATCAACGCAGCCGCACTGCGCTTTATGAGGCACTGGGCCGTGCCTATGATTTTGCCCTTGGCGCGGATGCAGAGCCAGAAACCTATCACGAGATCCTCGACGATGCCGGCATTACCGGTCAGGATCGTGCGCCAATGACGCCGATCGCCAAGCTCGTTTTCGGTGTTGATTATGACAAGACACGGCTGACCGAATTTGCGGCTGCTCTATCTCATGCCAAGCGCGAACATATCGCCGCGGGTACCTTTGCCGACTATCTCAAAACGCAGAAAGGTGGTCTCAAGGCCATCGTCGCGTCGGAACGCGCCACGCGCCGCCCGGCGTCACGCCCGGACAAGCTTGAAGAGGCTTGCGAGAAGCTGCGCAATGCACCGGCTCAGGACTATGTCACGCTGGATCAGGATGTGGATAACGGCGAAGAGTTCGCGTTGCTAATGGCGCGCCGCCTACCCGACGGACGGCTCGCCGTGATCGGTGAGATACCGCACGACAAGACATTGACGGACCGCGCAATCCGTAAGGTCGCCGGTTAACGAACGACCCGCCTTCCAGGGCAGCATAATCATCAAGATGCTTCTTCATATAAGGGTTGAGTAGCCTTTATTTGGGGAGCATAGCTGCGCGCCATGAACAAGGTTCCGCAAGACTCGCCCAGCGAGCAAACCGAAGCCCATATCGCAGCCATTGCCGACGCCCTCGTTCGGGACGCGCTGCCAGGGGAAACCAATGATTTTAGCGAGACTGAAGGTTTAGAGGCTGCGCGTTTCGTCGCCGCCGTAGCAACCGAACGATTGCCAGAAATGGCGCAAGTCCGGCTGGAATCGATTACCAACGACAAGGGCCGCCGCTTCATGCGCATGGCAATCGTCAATGACGATATGCCCTTCATCGTGGATTCAATCACCGGCGCGGTCGGCGCCCATGGCCTTACAGTCCTGCGCCTGTTGCATCCCATCATTTCGGTGGTGCGCGGTGACGACCACAAGATAATTGAATGCGCGTCCAACCGCGAAGACGCCAAGCGCGAGTCCTTTGTATATCTTGAAGTCGACCGGGTCGATGCACGAACTCGGCTGGAGTTGTTGGCCGACGTTCATCAGGTCATGCTTGATGTTCGCGCCGCGGTTCGTGACTGGCCCGCTCTTCAGGAAAGAATGCGGGCCGATGCCGAAGCAATCGCCGATGAGGAAGGGCGCACATTGCTCACCTGGTTCGCCGATCATCATTTCACCCAAGTCGGTCATTATGTCGAGAACCACGACGGCGAGCGCGAGGCCGGGCTTGGAATATTTCGCACGGTTGGCCCGTCCTGCTGGAATGCACGCACGCGCGACGCCGCCTTCAGCTATTTTGAAAATGGCGGAACTGCGCCCCTGATTTCCAAGGCAGATCGGCTGGCAACCGTCCATCGCCGCGTGCCGCTCGATCTGGCGATCACGCCGGTGTACGAAAATGGCGAACTTGTCAGTATTTCGGTTCATGCTGGCCTTTGGACCAGCGTTGCCCTCAATGCCCCGGCCGATGAGGTGCCGGTTCTGCGCCAGCGCCTTGCGGCGCTTGAAAAAGATCTTGGTTTCGAACGAGAAAGCCATGCCGGCAAGGCTCTCGAACACGCGCTCTCACGCCTGCCGCACGATATCCTGATCTCCTTTGATGCGGAATCGATGAAACGAGCCGCTTTGACCGCGATGTCGCTCGCCGATCGCCCGCGCCCCAAATTGCTGCTCGTCCAAGGCCCGTTGCGAAGGCATTTGTTCGCCTTTGTCTGGCTGCCGCGCGACGAACTGTCGACTGATCGGCGAACAACAATCGGCCGCCGCCTTGAAGAAGAAACCGGCGCCATGATCTCAAGCTGGTCAATCGAACTGGGGGATGGTGATCTCGCCTTTATTCGCTACACGCTCGATATCGGTGAAAACCCGCTCAAACCGGATGCTGAAGCGCTCGACACTGAAATCGAACAGATGGTTCGTGGCTGGTCCCCGGCTGTAGAAGCGGAACTGGGTGAACGACTGCCGTCGGCCCGCGCGGCCAGGTTGACTCTTGTCTATGCCAACGCATTTCCGAGCGGATATCGAAGCGAATATGGCGCCCAGGAAGCGGCGAAGGACATATTGCGGCTGCGCGGCCTGAGCGAGCATCAGCACGGTGTTCGTCTTTATCGTCTGGATAGCGATAGCGGGTCGCAGTTGCGGCTTAAGCTTTATCGGCTTGGTGCCTCGATCCCCTTGTCAGACACGGTACCCGTGCTCGAAAATTTCGGCTTTCGCGTGCTGGAGGAAATCCCGACGCCGCTTAATGGCGGACGTCTCGGCTATATTCATGATTTCCTTCTTGAAGTGGACGGCATGTCCGATCTCGACACCATCCTCGAACGCGCGGGCATAAAGGAAGGCGCGCTTTCGGCAGTGCTCGAAGGGCGCGCTGAGAATGATGAGTTTAGCCAGCTGATTATCTCCGTCGGCCTCAATCCGCGCGATGTTACGTTGCTGCGCGCCTGGTTCCGCTATCTGCGTCAGACGGGCCTGAGCTATGGCTTGGCGACAGTTGTCGAAACACTGCGCGAAGAACCCGGCACCACCCGTTCCATCATCCAGCTGTTTGATACGCTGCACAATCCTGATTTCGAAGGTGATCGGGATGCCGAACTGCGCACAATAAATCGCCGTATCGACTCAGCGCTTACCCGCGTTGCTGCAATCGACGACGATGCAATTTTGCGGGCGATCCGCTCCGTCGTAACGGCCTGTCTGCGAACCAACGCATTTGCGCCAGCCGCCAATGAAGCACTGGCGTTCAAGCTCGACAGCTCAGCTATCCCAGGTTTGCCCGCCCCTGTGCCGTGGCGCGAAATCTGGGTGTACAGCCCGCGCGTGGAAGGCATTCATCTGCGCGGCGGGCCAATCGCACGCGGCGGCCTGAGATGGTCGGATCGGCGCGATGATTTCCGCACCGAGATTTTGGGTCTGATGAAGGCCCAGCTTGTCAAAAACGCGGTGATCGTTCCAACCGGAGCCAAGGGCGGTTTTTACCCGAAAGCTCTGCCCAATCCGGCTGAAGATCGAGACGCCTGGGTTGCCGAGGGCACTGAAAGCTATCGGATATTCATCCGCACATTGCTCTCTGTCACCGACAATCTCGTCGAAAATGCGGTCGTCCATCCTGATCGTGTCGTGATCCGGGATGACGACGATCCCTATTTCGTCGTGGCCGCGGACAAAGGCACGGCGAGCTTCTCCGATATCGCAAACACAATCGCTCTGGATCGCAAATTCTGGCTCGGTGACGCTTTTGCGAGCGGCGGCGGGCACGGTTATGATCACAAGGCGATGGGCATCACGGCCAAGGGCGCGTGGATTTCTGTGCAGCGTCATTTCCTCGAAATGGGCGTCGATGTGCAAACCGATCCAATCCGCGTTGGAGGCTGCGGAGACATGTCTGGCGATGTGTTTGGCAATGGCATGCTGCTTTCAAAAGCGCTCAAGCTGGTCGCCGCATTCGATCATCGCCACATCTTCCTCGATCCCGATCCTGATCCCGCGACAAGCTGGATCGAACGCGCACGGATATTTGAGCTGCCGCGCTCAAGCTGGGAAGATTATGACGAAAAGCTGATTTCAAAAGGCGGCGGCATCTTCCCGCGCTCCATGAAGGAAATCCCGCTCTCGCCAGAAATACAGGAGATGCTTGGGGTAAGCGAAGAGACCATGCGCCCCTCGCAGATTATCTCTGCGATCCTCAAGGCCGAGATTGATCTGATCTGGTTCGGCGGCATCGGCACCTACATCAAGGCGTCAAGTGAAGCGCATATCGAGGTCGGGGATCCGGCCAATGACAAGTTGCGCGTCAACGGCCGCGATGTTCGGGCCAAAGCAATCGGCGAAGGGGCCAATCTGGGCCTTACCCAAGCTGGACGGATCGAGTTCGCCATACATGGCGGACGGATCAATACCGACTTTATCGACAATAGCGCAGGCGTTGATTGCTCGGATAATGAGGTCAACATCAAGATCCCCCTCAACCGCGAGATGATCGAGGGCCGCCTCGATTTCGAGGCACGCAACACGCTTTTGGAATCGATGACAGAGGAGGTTGGCACTCTCGTCCTCGAGAATAACCGTTTGCAAACATTAGCGTTATCGCTTGCCGAGCATAGCAGTGTCGCTGATCTTCCCAGTCATGTGCGGGTCATCGAAACGCTGGAAGCCAATGAGCGTATTGACCGCGCGGTCGAAGGTCTGGGCGCCAATGACGAGCTGCTCCGCCGCCAGAATGACAATCGAGGATTAACTCGCCCAGAACTGTCCGTGCTTCTCGCGCACAGCAAATTGACGCTGCAGGATGCGGTCGAGCAAACAGCGCTTCCCGATGATCCCATGCTTGATTCCGTGCTGCGCGACGGCTTTCCAAAAGAGATCCGAGAAGATTTTCCGGAAGCGATCGGCAATCATCGGCTGCGGCGTGAAATCATTTCGACCAAGATCGCCAACCGGGTCGTCAATCGCATCGGTTTCGTCATGCCGTTTGAACTTTGCGAAGAAGAAGGCGTGGGCCTCGACCATATTGCGATTGCCTATTTCACCGCCGAAACCTTGTTCGATCTTGAACCCCTTTGGGAGGCGATCGAGCAAGCCACTATCTCGGAGATCGACAAGCTTAGGCTGTTTAGCATGGCGCAAGCCAATTTGCGGCTGACAATGGCCGATCTCATCCGGGTTGGCGATGCCACAACGATGCCGAGCGCACTCGTCAGGGACCTTGGCCCGGGCGTCCAGCGTGTGAACGAAGCCATGGACGAAGTGATCAAGGATGAAGAGCAACATGTTTCCGATGGAATGCGGCAAACGCTCGCCGATATCGATGTCGATCCAGGGTTGGTTGATCGCATCGTTCGCATTTCCGAACTGAAAGGTATCGTCAGGACGTCGTCGCTTGCCGCGCAACTGGGTGTCGGTGAAGTGGAAGTAACCCAGGCCTATTCACGCCTTGGTGAAGCACTGAAGCTGGACTGGGCCAACGGGACCGCGCTGAATTATGGCTCGAGCGATCCTTGGGAGCGGTTGCTGGTCGCCGGGCTTAGCCGCGATTTCGAGCAGTTTCGGCTCGATTTCATTGCCCGAACGACAAGTGGAAAACCCTTGGCCGAAGTCGAGACATGGCTGGAGCAAAATGCACCGCGCATCGGCCAGTTCATCCATTTGATCGATCGCGCACGCCTCGCCCCAGCACCCAGTGCGGCGATGCTCGCCCAGATCGGTGCGCAAACCCGGCTATTGCTCGGACGCGATAGCTAACGGGTCTTTTGGGCCTGATCATAGAGCCAAGCCCGCAACGCGCTGGCCAGATTGGGCGGCTCATCGGCTTCCAGCCGAGCGGCGTCGATCCGGGCGACAAGTGCATTGAGCGGTAGCCCGGTCTGCTCGGCAGCACGCTCCAGCCCCCGCCAGAAAAGCGGTTCGAGAGTGATCGACGTCTGGTGGCCGGCAATGGTGACGCTGCGCTTTACCGGCGGGCGATAGAGATCGGCATCGCTCCTGCCGCTATCCGCCATCAATACATATGCTGGCCGCCATTGATCGACATTGTCGATCCTGTGACGAAGCCGGCACCGTCCGAGCAGAGAAAGGCAACACCACGCGCAATTTCCTCGGCCTGACCGAGACGGCCGACCGGAATTTTTGCAACAATCTTTTCAAGCACCGGCTCGGGAACCGCAGCGACCATATCGGTATCGATATAACCCGGTGCCAGCGCGTTGACGGTAACGCCTGCTTTTGCGCCTTCCTGTGCCAATGCCTTGGTGAAACCATGGATGCCGGATTTTGCAGCGGCATAATTGACCTGGCCATATTGGCCGCCCTGCCCGTTGATCGAACCGATGTTGACGATCCGGCCCCAACCGCGCTCGCGCATGCCGGGAAAACACGCCTTGGCCATGTTGAAACAGCCGCCAAGGTTGACGCGCATGACCTCGTTCCAGTCATCAAAGCTCATCCGGGCGAGCGTACCATCACGCGTAATGCCTGCATTGTTAACGACCACATCCACCGGGCCGACTTCTTCGGCGACATTCGCGCAGCCCGCCTGACAGGCATCGAAGTCACCGACATCCCATTTCCGGGCAGTAATTCCCGTGCGTTCGGTAAAGGCCCTCGCCTTCTCGTCATTGCCGCCATAATTGGCGACAACGGTCATGCCTTGTTCGGTCAAGGCGATGCTGATTGCCTCGCCAATACCGCGCGTGCCCCCGGTTACGATCGCGACTCTATCCACGTCTTTATCCTCTTCCCGAAATTCGTTCGTCCGATGTCTAGGATACCGCTTCGCGCCCGTGCAAGCTGTATTCGGATAAGATCGGCGGAGAAAGGTGCCAAAAATCCGCCGATTTCCGAAAAATTAACCATATAGCTAAGGCCAATACTCACCAGTTTCGACTATTCCATGCCGATGGATTTACGGACACAAGCGAGCCGGACTGACGAGGGGCACCGACAAAACTGGGCAGCAAGCATGGGGCTTGTGGCCGGCCAAAGCCCGTTCGAGGTCGACGATCAAATTGCAAAGGTACGCCGAGTGGCGGCCTTGTGGCCTGCGGCCATTTTTGCACAACTCGTTGTTATCGGAATACTTCTTACAATAATATTCGGTATGCAGCTTTATGATTTTGGCGCACGGGCGAGCCTCTATGCAGGCGCTTTGTTCGGCACGAGCACGGCCATGCTCCTGTTTCGCAAAACCCAATTCTTCAAAAAGACCGCACCGCACCACCTTACGCTGGTATCACTTCCGCTGGCTATCATCCTCGGCGCATCGCTTTCCTTACTCGGTTGGGAACTTGTACCGCTTATGGAAACAAACATAGCTGCGCTGTGCCTCATCGCACTTTGCATAACCGGCTTTGTAATGCTGGCGGTTCTCCTGCCGATGCAGGTCACCTCGCTTACTTTTATCGCAGCAGCCATCGTCACCGGAGCGATACGTTCGGGCGATACTTCGGTGGCCGTTATCGGCACTACTATTTTTGCCTGCTTCTGGGTGACGGCTTTGATCAATGCCCGCTTCGATAGCGAGCAAAACCGACAGCGTGAAAAGAACGAAACCAAAGCGCGGCGCGCCAATCGGCTGCTTGAAGAATTTGAAGCAAATGGTGACGGATGGTTTTGGGAAACTGATCGCAGCGGCAATATCGCCTATGTCTCCCCTAATTTGGCGACATCGATTGGTCGATCGGCAGCAGAACTGGTCGGCGTGGCTTTCACGTCTATCATGCAATTTGAAGGCGGCGCTCAGGACGGCGAACGCGCGCTCGGATTTCATCTGTCGACACGCAGCGCGTTCAATGACGTATCCGTCAGAGCGGCGGTGGACGGCGAGGAATTGTGGTGGTCCCTTTCCGGGCGGCCAATCATCGATGAAATTGGGCAGTTTCGCGGATATGCCGGCAGCGGCAGCGATCTAACCGAAAAGCGGCGTTCGGACGCTGAAGCCAATCGCCTCGCCCGCTACGATTCACTAACCGGATTGGCAAACCGGCAAGAAATGCAGATGGCGCTCGAAAGAGCGCTGGGCGAGAAAGGTGATGCCCCAGCAGAAGTGGCGCTTTTCTTGCTCGATCTCGACCGGTTCAAGGCGGTGAACGATACCATGGGCCATCCCGTTGGAGATGAACTGCTCAAACAGGTATCCCAGCGACTGTTTCGCGCAGTTGGCAGCAAAGGCATGGTCGGGCGTCTGGGCGGAGACGAATTTGAAGTCGTCCTTCCCGATCTGAGCAAGCAAGACCAGTTGGCAACCCTTGCTACTCAAATCATCAGTGAATTGTCGCAGCCCTATATGATTGACGGCGTGACGCTAACCATCGGCTGTTCGATCGGGATTGCGATAGCGCCTACCGATGGAGATACGACGGAGGATCTGGTTCGAAATTCAGATCTCGCTCTCTATGCTGCGAAGTCCGATGGGCGGGGTGTTCATCGCTTCTATCAGCGAGAAATGCACGCAGGCGCAAAACAGCGGAAGCGGACCGAAGACGATCTGCGAGTGGCCATGTCCAACAACGAATTACACATCGCCTACCAACCTCAAGTCAGCACAACGACCGAGAAAATCGTGGGCTATGAATCGCTGATCCGCTGGACACACCCAAGCCAGGGCGCGATTTCACCTGAGGACTTCATTCCCGTGGCGGAAGATATCCGCCTGATTGAACAGATTGGCGAATGGATCTTGCGGAAATCCTGTATGGATGCGGCACAATGGCCGGGCAATGCGCGGGTTGCGGTCAATGTCTCTCCGATCCAGTTTGTGAATCCGAATTTTCCGAAAATCGTGACAAGCGCACTGGCAAATGCCCAACTCGCACCGGAGCGACTGGAGCTGGAGTTGACGGAATCGGTCTTCCTCGATGAGGGCCATGATACCGACACTATGTTCAAGACGTTGAAGCGGATCGGCATTCGTCTCGCGCTCGACGATTTCGGCACCGGCTATTCCGCGCTCGGCTATCTAAAAACCGCGCCGTTCGACAAGATCAAGATCGACCAGTCGTTCATTCGCGGCGCAGCGGTTGTAGGAAATCGCAACGCCGCCATCATAAAGGCGATCGTTTCTCTGGCAGAATCCCTCTATATGGAAACGACAGCGGAAGGCGTTGAGCACAAAGACGAAATCGAACTCGTCAAACAACTGGGCTGCTCTCATATCCAAGGCTTCATCTATGGCAAACCGATGCCCCATGAGGAGGTTTTGAAACAACTTTCTGATGGCAAAGGCGTCGCGAATGCCGAAGGGCATCGTGCCAGCCGCAGCCCGCGCAGGAGCTTGCTAAGGTCTGCAAATGTGGCCGTTGACGGGATCACGAACAAAGCGCTCATCCGCAACATTTCCGGAACCGGTGCGATGATCGAAGGGATCGGGAATATCGAAGCGGGCACGGACGTTCTGATTGAAATTCTTGAAGGTCAAATGTTCAAGAGCAAGGTCTCATGGTCAGACAAAGAACGCATCGGCATCGAATTTGCACGCAATTTCGACCTGGAACGCCTCAATGAAGCGCCGACTAGAATTGCCAAACCCTTGCGGCGTGCAGCAGGCGGCTAGCTAAACCAGCCCGAAAGTTCGCGCCGTACCAGCGTTTCGAGCATAACCATGCCATCGTCACTCGCATTCAGGCAGGGTATATAGGCAAAATCCGTCCCTCCCGCTTCGAGAAACTGTTCACGCCCTTCCATGGCCAGTTCTTCCAATGTCTCCAGACAATCAACCGAGAAGCCAGGGGCGAAGATCACCGCCTTTTTCATGTCCTTTCCGGGAAGCGCGTCAAGCAAGTCAGCCGTCGCGGGCTCGAGCCATTTCGCGCGGCCAAACCGCGACTGAAAGGTCGTGAACAATGGTTTTCCGAGCGCTTCGCTGACCAATCGAGCCGTTTTCTGGCACTGGCAGTGATAGGGATCTCCCAGTTCCAAAGTGCGCCGGGGCATACCGTGAAAACTCGCGACCAGCGCATCAGGTTCGAAATCCAGCGCCGCCAGCCCCTTGCGTACCGATTGTGCCAGCGCGTCGATATAAGCGGGGTCGTCATGATAGGGCGGCAGTGTTCTGAGCGCTGGTTGCCATCGCATATCAGCAAGCTCTGAGCCTGCCTCATCGACAACGGTTGCCGTCGTCGCTCCGCAATATTGCGGATAAAGCGGCGCGAGCAAAATTCGCTCACAGCCCTGAGCTTTCATCTCCTCAAGCCGAAAGCCGATGCCCGGGCGTCCGTAGCGCATAGCATAGCTGACAAGCACATCCTTGCCGAGGCGCTGTTGCAGGCCTGCCATCTGCTGTTTCGTATAGACCGCAAGCGGCGAACCTTCTTCCATCCACACCTTGGAATAGGCACGGGCCGATTTGCGCGGCCGGGTGTTGAGGATGACGCCGTGTAACAGCGGTTTCCAAAGAAGAGCTGGGAGCTCAACGACCCGGTTATCGGAGAGGAATTCCGCCAGATAGCGCCGTACGGCCTGCGGCGTCGGGGCGTCAGGAGTTCCGAGATTGACGAGCAACACACCGACTTTTGAAGCGGGAATATCCGCATGAAAATCGGGTTTCTCGATCATGCAACGCCGCCGACAATAAAGGGGATAGATCGGAGCCGCTGACCTGTCGCAGCAAAAATGGCGTTGCCGATCGCGGGGGCAACCGGCGGCACCGCAATCTCTCCCACACCGCCCGGTTCTTCGCTGCTTTCGATAAATTCGATCTCGATTTCCGGAATATCAGTGAGGATCGGCAAGCCGAGATCATGGAAATTGGAAACGAGCGGCTCATCATCGGCGTAACGTATTGCATTGCCCAGTGCCTGTGACATGCCAAACACGATTCCGCCCTCGATCTGCTGACGAACGATTTCGGGATTGATCATCCGTCCACAATCAACCGCCGCCGAGATTTTTTCGATTACAGGTCGCTGATCGTCACCGATATGAAGCCGAACGACCATCGCCACATGGCTACCGAAACAGCTATGAGCCGCTAACCCCATACCTCCGCCCTGTTCACCGCCATCCCAGCCTCCCAAAGTGGCGGCGGTGGTAAGGCAGCGAGCAAGCCGTGAGGCATCACCCATCATGGCAATACGGAAGGAAAGCGGTTCGATGCCGGCCTGCACGGCCAACTCATCCATGAAACATTCGGTGAAAAAGGCGGTGTAGCTATGCCCAACAGACCGCCAGATTCCGGTTTCAACCCCAATATCGACGGGCATGTGCTCAACCGCCAGATTGGGAATCGCATAGGCTGGCCGCGCGCCCTCCACGGCCCCGGGACTTGGGTCATCAACGCCGCCGAAAAACATGCTTGGCATAATCCGTTGAAACAGTTGGTTACCCGTCGAGGGAACAGCAATCCGGGCATGCCAAGCAGCAATCATCCCGCCCGTCCCGAGCTTCGCTGTAAGCCTGCCCCGGGCGGCAGGCCGGTAATAATCGCTGCGGGTTTCTTCTTCCCGTGACCAAGTAAGCTGAACCGGACGGTTCATCCGCCGCGCAATGATCGCGACTTGCACGGCTGCATCATTCTCAATCTTGCGGCCAAAGGCCCCGCCAAGGAGCATGGGATAAATGATCACCTGACTTTCGCTATAGCCGATCGCATCGGCAACGGCGGTGCGCATCAAACCCGGCGCCTGGGTCGGTGCCCAAACCTCCAGGCGATCACCGTCAACACGCGCGGTCGCCGTCAGCGGTTCCATCGCAGCATGGGGAGCCAGCCCGACACTATAGGTCGCCCGGTGCGCGCCGGATGTGCCAAAGGCGGTCGCAAGATCACCTTCGCTGACGAACCGCGTGCCGCCGCCGCCATCCAAAGCTGTTTCGAGCGCTGCATCGATGCTGGCGTCATCGACAACCTCATCATCATCGCTTTCCCATTCGGGAGCCAGTTCTTCGACGCCGCGATTGGCCGCCCACCAATTGGTTGCAACACAGGCTGCAAAACGAGGATTTTCGAAGATCGCAGTTACGCCAAACACATTGTTCGCTGCGTCGCGGTTGACGGCTGACAGTCTGTGGCGGCTCGACGGTGCCTGCCGCGCAGACGCAAAAACCATTTCCGGCAAACGGACATCGCCTGCATATCGCGCCGAACCGTCAACCTTGGATGGCAGATCGATACGCGGCATGGATTGGCCAGTGATCGGGCGATCTTCAGGATTGCGCAGCGTAAGCGTATCGGGCGGCGAATATTGAGCTGCCTCGGCGGCCAGTTCGCCAAAGCGCAGTCTTTGGTCGCCAAGCACGACAAAACCGTCTGCTGTCTCACACGCCTGCCAGTCGGCATCCCAGCGCGCGGCAGCCGCCTTGCACAACACCGCCCGCGCGGCCGCACCGGCCTCGCGAAAGCGTTGTTCAAACCCACGAACCGAGGTCGACCCGCCGGTGATCATCAGCGCATTGCGCACCGCATATTCGCGCGTTGCCCATTGGCCGATGGAGCCGAGGATGGAGGGCAGCGCGCCGTCCGACTCACCCGCGACCAGAAAATCATTGGCGTAGAGCGGATTTATAGGTGCGGTTTCGACGCCAATCGTCCGCCAGTCGGCCCCCAACTCATCGGCCAGCGCCTGCGGCAGCGCAGTCCAGATGCCCTGCCCCATTTCCGCCTGCGGCACGATAACGCTGATATTCCCGTCTTCGCCGATCTTGAGAAAGGCGTTGAACACCGTCTCGCCCTCACCGGCGACAAGATTGTGCACATATTGGCGCGGCCAGACACCCCAGGCGATGGCCAGGCCAGCGCCGACGCCTCCGCCGATCAGGACGTTCCGGCGGGTAAGCCCAAGACGGGAAGCTTTTGACATGGTTTGCTCTGTAATGTGTGGCGAGCGATGATGCTAGCCGCCGTACGATAGCGTTGTTCAGCTATCCGGCGCGGCGTCCACCACCCGGACGAAAGTGAGCATGACGAGGCCGATGGCAAACAAGATCGCAATCGACGCCATCCCGATCCGCTGGTCGTTAAACGCGCTTGTGAATATCTCCACGAGCAACGGCCCCATCCAGACGGTAATCGTTCCAGCGATGGCATAGAGCCCGAAAAATTCGCCGCTGCGTCCCGGCGGCGCCAGTTGGACCAACATCGCACGGCTCGAAGATATGCTGGCTGTAGCGGTAACGGCAACGACACTCACCAAACCTAGATAAACGAGATCGGACAGCGTTTGAAATACCAGTCCATCCCACACTTGATAGTTGTCGATAAGCCCGAAAAACAGAGTTTCCTGCGTAACTGAGAGCTGAATCGCAAACGCAAGCACCATACCGATAATCTCGATGATCAGCGCCGCCTTCACGCCGGCTTTGGTGTCCAGCCAGCCGCCGAACAGTCCGCCCGCAAAGGCCCAAGCCGATGCGAATATTGCGTAGCTGATCATCTCGAGGAAACCCCATTCGAGGAACAGCGCGACATAAACCGCCGCCAGCGCCAGCAGCGCCGCCATCGCATCCGCATAGAACATGCGCGCGATGAGGAATTTAAACAGCTCGCGATACTTTGCCGCCTCGCGGACCGTGCGAACGACGGTTTTCGCACCATCGATCGCGGCCATCGTCCAGTTTGCGCCCTTAACCCCGGGATCTTTAGCGTTCAAGAAAAAGGGTATGGAAAACAACACAAGCCAAACCGCACATAGCGGTCCCGCGATGCGCATATGTTCGAATCGCTCCAGGTCGAACCCAAATTGCGGCTCCGCAAACGGCCATTGGATCGCGGCGGGCAACACAAACAGCCCCACCAATCCGATGAACATGATCGTTGCGGCAAGATTCCCCAATCCCAGCCCCATACCCGAGATCATCGGCAATGATTTCGGCGTGCCGGCCGCAGTCAGCATCGAATTATGGGTGACCTCTGAATAGGTGAAGCTGACATATGCGACGACGAGCATGATCATCACGATGCCGGTCGGCAGGCCTTCTTCACCGGGGATCGCATACCAGAGCAGCCAGGACATCACCGCGATCGAACCGAGCATAACGGCCAAGATCGGTTTTCGCCGTCCCCCTCGATCAAGCGCTGCTCCCAAGAAGGGAGCCGTCAGCGCGGCAATCAACCCTGCCCATTTGGTAATCGATGCGATAGCCGCCTGGCCTTGGGCGTTGGCGGTCTGGGTTGCCGTTTCCGGATCAAGCCCTTCAAGCGCGCCGCTCGCCAAAATATCGGCCCCAACAATATCGCGCGCGAAATAGGGCGCGAAAATATAGATGACGATGAGGATATAATAGGGATTTCGCGCCCATTCAAAAATCGCCCAGGCTAGGCCGGTTTTTCCTAAAGCGCCGCCAACACCAGCATGTGGCGCAGCAGTTGGAGGCCCTGAGGGCGGTGCGGTGGAGGCTATATCAAATCCCTTCGGGAACGGGCGGGGAAGTCGTCCTTGCTTGGGCTACATCATCTTCGGCGTGCCGAAGACACGTATGATTTCAGGCTCGAAGCTCTCAAGGCTATCAACCTCAAAATCCGGATCAAAGGCCGGCGCATCCCATTCGTCAACCAGCTTGCAGGCCAGAGCATACCAGCTGGCATCCCTGTGATCTTCGCGCAGTGTCGTCGAGCGGCCCATATAGTTGTAGTAATAAGCGCCCTGAAAATCCTGATGATATTTGATGACGTGATAGAGATCATCATTGACATAGGGTTTGAGGATTTCCGCTGCGATAGCTCCGTGATTGGGCACTGACATGGTCTTGCCGATATCATGGCACAGCGCGGCAACGACTTCCTCATCACTCGCACCAGCGCGGCGGGCAAGCGTTGCCGTCATCAGCGAATGCTGCAGCTGATCGCAGCTGAAACCAAGCGTCAATTCACCAAGGTCGCGCAGATGCTGCAGGATCCGTAACGGGGCCAATGTCTTATAATGATCCTGATGCTCTTTGCCGATAATGGCCCAATCTTCGGCTTTGCCATCCTGCATTCGGGTGAAGGGTTTGCTCGGGGCTTCCGATTCAGGTGCCTGAGTTGCCATTTCCATCTCTCCTGCGCCTTTGCTTGTCGCGGCGCTTTCCGTTTTGGTTCCCCGCCAGTATGAAGATAAAAAAGCAAAGGGGAAAGCCTTGGACTTTCTGGCAACAACAATAGCAACAAGCACCGAGTATCTACGGTTCGAGGATCTCGGTCTTTCGGCGATCGCTCTCGATCTCGGCGTCTTCCAGCTCCGCTGGTACAGCCTAGCCTATATCGCTGGTATCGTTTTCGCCTGGTGGTATGCGCTCAAGCTCATCGCCCAGCCCGGTGCGCCCATGGCCCGGCGTCATGCGGACGATCTGGTTTTCTACGCGACGCTCGGCGTCCTGATCGGCGGCCGGCTTGGCTATGTCCTCTTCTACAAACCGGCCGAATATTTTGCCGATCCCGGCAGTATCATCCGGGTATGGGATGGCGGCATGTCTTTCCACGGCGGCGTGATCGGCGTCAGCATGGCGATCCTGTTCATGGCTTGGAAGAACAAGCTGAGCTGGCTCAGAATCCATGACTATGTGGCATGCTCGGTTCCATTCGGGTTGTTTTTCGGCCGTCTCGCAAATTTCGTGAATGGAGAGCTTTGGGGCCGCACAACCGATGTGCCCTGGGCGATGATCTTCACCCGTGCTGGTGAAGATCCGCGCCATCCCAGCCAGCTTTATGAGGCCGGGCTTGAAGGCATTCTGCTCTTTGCTGTGCTCTGGTTCATGTTCTGGAAGACCAAGGCCCGCCACCAACCCGGCAAGCTCGTCGGCATTTTCCTTGTTGGCTACGGCCTGTCTCGTTTCGCGGTTGAGTTTTTCCGTCAACCCGATATCGGGCTCGAGAATCTCTGGTGGGGCCTGTCGATGGGGCAAACACTAACCGTGCCGATGCTGATTGGCGGACTCTGGCTGATCGCGACTGCGAAGGGACGGGCTGGCGGGATTAAGCCCATCCCTGCGGAGCCGGATGCCCCCGCCTGACAAGAATATGCCTGACGAAAAGTCGCTTGCCGACCGGCTAGCCGGGGTAATCGCGGCCGCCGGACCGATATCCCTCGCCCAGTTCATGGCCGAGGCGAACGCCCATTATTATGCGACGCGTGATCCGCTGGGCGCCGAAGGCGATTTCATTACCGCGCCCGAAATCAGCCAGATGTTCGGCGAGCTTGCCGGATTGTGGCTTGCCGATCTCTGGTCGCGGGCGGGTTCTCCCACCAATGCCCATTATGTGGAGCTTGGCCCGGGCCGAGGGACATTGGCGGAAGACGCCTTGCGGGCGATGCGCGCGACCCGCTTCGAACCGCCGATCCATCTCGTTGAAACAAGCCCGGTCCTGCGCCGCGAACAGGCGACAAGGCTACCCGCCGCCCGCTGGCATGACGATCTGGACGACCTGCCCGAAACGGGGCCGCTCTTGGTGATCGCCAATGAATTTTTCGATGCACTGCCGATCCGGCAAGTCCAGCGAAATGCCACTGGCTGGCACGAGGTCATCGTCGATCATCAGAACGGCAAATTTGTTCCCGTCACATCCGGCCCGCCTCTCGATATGGTAATTCCCGAGCCGCTCAAGGACGCGCCGCTGGGCAGCGTGATCGAAACCTCCCCGGCCAGCGAAAGCGTGGCACGCGCGCTCGCGGACCGTATTGCCAAACAAGGCGGCGCGGCACTCATCGTGGATTATGGCTATGAAGGCATAGTGACGGGAACCACGCTGCAGGCTGTGTCGCAGCATAAACATGCTGATATATTTGCCGATCCGGGTGAGCGGGACCTGACCGCCCATATCAATTTCAGCGTGTTGGAACGCATCGGGCGCGCTGCGGGATTGGCGGTTCATGGACCGATTGGCCAAGGCCATTGGCTTGAATCGCTTGGCATTGGCGCGCGCACCGCCGCGCTCATCAAAGCCGCGCCGCATCGTCCGGAAGAACTGATCGCAGCCCGTGACCGGCTAACCAAATCCGAAGAGATGGGCGATCTGTTCAAGGCCATGGCACTGGTTGCACCGGATTGGCCCGCGCCTGCCGCTTTCTGATCACAGCGCGTTGCAACAAACAGAAACGCCGCTAAGAAGACCGGCCCCGAGACCGAGCGGGCAGGAGATTTATGGCCGCCAGAACCAAACCGATATGCGCCGACGCCCTTAGTAGCGTTGCCCATGGCTTTCTGGGCCGGGTTGGCGGTGTATCGTCAGGAATTTATGAGAGCCTCAATGTCGGGCTGGGAACAGACGACATCAGATCCGATATCGATACCAATCGGCGACGCGCGGTAGAGGCCGTTGCGAAAGACGCCGCGCTCGTCACCCTGCATCAGATCCATTCCGCCGACGCGGTTCGCGTGACCCACGTCTTTCCCGATGATAACCGTCCACAGGCCGATGCCATGGTGACGGACCGCCCGGGCCTTGCGCTGGGCATTCTCACCGCTGATTGCGCGCCGATATTGCTGGCCGACAAAGCGGCTGGCGTAATCGGCGCTGCGCATGCCGGATGGAAAGGCGCGATGACGGGCGTCGCCAAATCGGTGGTCGAGGCGATGGAGGAACTGGGTGCCGAGCGCAGCCGGATCGTCGCAGCCATCGGCCCGTGTATCGGGCGTGGCTCCTATGAGGTCGACAGCGATTTTCGGAAGCGCTTCGAGGCTATCGAACCCGAAAACGAGCAATATTTCCGCGATGGCGCACCCGGCCACCACTATTTCGATCTTGAAGCCTATGTCGCAGCTTGGCTCGCTTTTGCCGGGGTTGGAACCGTCGAAGCCCTTGGCATCGACACCTATACCAATGAAGATCGCTTCTTCAGCTATCGCCGCGCAACCCATCGCAGTGAGCCCGATTATGGCCGGCAAGTCTCGATAATCGCACTGACCGCCTAACTATCGGCTAGTCAATCGACGGCTGCGTCACGACAATCCAGCCATTACCGTCCGGATCGCTGACCGGGATGGAAACGATTGTAATTGGCATGTCGGCACTCCCTTCCCTCGCCCAACCATACAGGATAGGCGGAGAGGAAGGGAGGGACGAAATATATGACTGCCAAACAATATGGGTTTTTCGGCGGTCTCGCGCTGTTCATTATCCTGCTCCTACTCCCTGCTCCCGAAGGCATGCCCGTCGAAGCATGGCGCGTCGCCGCATTGGTCTCTCTTATGGCGAGCTGGTGGATGACCGAGGCGTTGCCGCTGACCGCGACGGCCCTGCTCCCCTTTGTCGCTCTTCCCTTCATGGGTGTGATGACCACCAGCGAGGTAGCGGCGACCTATTACTCACCCATCCTGTTTCTCATTCTTGGCGGTGCGTTTCTGGCGCTCGCGATTGAGCGGACCGGGCTCCACAAGCGGCTGGCGCTCGCGATCATTGGCCGGGCAGGGAAAACCGCTTGGGGTTTGCTTTTCGCATTCATGGCGGCAACCGCGATTCTTTCGATGATCGTCTCCAACACATCCACCACGCTGATCATGGTGCCGATTGCGATTGCCGTGCTGGCCGCTGGAGGCGTTGCAGAAGGGGAGACCAAAGGTTTCAGCGGCGCGCTCCTCATGGGAATCGCCTTTGCCGCCTCGATTGGCGGCATCGGCACGCTCGTCGGATCACCGACCAACGCCATCGCCGCAGGCCTGATCAACCGCACCACCGGTACTGAGATCGATTTCTTGACCTGGGCAATGTTCGGCCTGCCTGTTGTTGCCGTTGGGATTCCGCTCTGCCTGTTCATATTGATCAAGATGCAGCGGGTTACCCGAATGGCGTTCGATACGGCCGCCGCAAAGATTGCGATTGGCGATCCCGGCGCATGGTCTGGAGCCGAAAAGCGGCTGGTGCCGGTGATCATGCTCGTCGTCGCAGCATGGATCGCGCTCCCTTTCATCAAGGGATTTTTCCCGGATGGAACGATCCATGATGGAACCGTAGCCATTCTTGGCGGGCTGTTGCTGTTCGTCCTCCCCGATGGCAGCGGCCGGCCGATGCTCAACTGGCCCGAAGCCAATCGCGCACCTTGGGGGGTGATCATGCTCTTCGGCGGCGGGCTGGCATTGGCGTCTGGCATCATCGCATCCGGCCTAGCCACATGGCTGGGTGAAGCGCTGGAGCCGCTGCAAACCGTTCCCGCCATCCTGATCGCGCTCGCACTGACCGCGCTCGTCGTGCTCATCACGGAATTCGCATCCAATGTCGCAACGGCAAGCGGCGTGATACCCGTTGTTGCGGCACTTATCGTTGCGACCGGCGTGGACCCGATGTTGCTGGCCATGCCAGCGGCAATGGCGGCAAGCTGGGGTTTTATGCTTCCCTCCGGCACCGGGCCGAACGCGATTGCATGGGCATCTAACCACATCGCACTGCCCAGCATGTTGAAATCCGGGTTTCTGTTAGATATTTGCGGTATTCCGATGATCGTCCTGCTAACGTGGGGCGTCTCGACCTTGATCGGTTGAGGGAGATGCGTTCCTTGGAGGTAGGAGCCCTGGCCCTCGCCATCACTTTAAGCTCCTGCCTTCCTAGGAGCGTAAACAGGAAGGCTCCTCCCCATGACGGATACGCCAGAAAACCGAGAAGAATCCCTAATCCCAGGCACGACTCCGCGCCGCAAACCCAAGCCCGAGATCGAAAAGATCGGCAATCGCAAGCTCAAACCCGCCACTTTGATGATGGGCCATGGCTATGATCCCGTCCTTTCCGAAGGCTCGCTAAAGCCGCCGATTTTTCTGACCTCGACCTTTGCGTTCGAGACTGCCGCCGCTGGCAAACGTCATTTCGAAGGGATTACCGGCAAGCGTCCGGGCGGAGCAGACGGCCTTGTCTATTCCCGCTTCAACGGCCCCAATCAGGAAATTTGCGAAGACCGGCTTTCGGTCTGGGAAGAGGCAGAAGAAGCGCTCGTCTTCTCCAGCGGCATGTCTGCCATCGCAACCGTATTGCTGACCAATGTTAATCAGGGCGATGTCGTCGTCCATTCCGGACCGCTCTATGCGGCCACCGAAACGCTGATCAATCGCGTGCTTGGCCGCTTTGGCGTGACGTTCCTCGATTTCCCTGCCGGTGCAGACCGCGAGGAAGTCGATGCGCTACTCGAAAAAGCCAAGGGCATGGCAACGGGATCGGGCAAGGTCGCGATTATCTATCTCGAAAGCCCAGCCAACCCCACCAATGCGCTCGTCGATATCGAGATGGTCAAAGAGGCCCGTGATGCCGCGTTCGGCGAAGACGGACCGCCTATCGCCATGGACAACACGTTTCTTGGACCATTGTGGCAACAACCGCTCAAGCATGGCGCGGACATCTCGATCTACAGCCTCACCAAATATGTTGGCGGGCATAGCGATCTGGTTGCAGGCGGCGTGATGGGTTCCAAAGCGCATCTCGACCCGATCCGGGCAATGCGCAACACAATCGGCACGATCACCGATCCCAACACCGCTTGGATGCTGCTCCGCAGTCTTGAGACGGTTGAACTGCGGATGACACGGGCGGGCGAGAATGCCGAAAAAGTCTGCGCCTTCCTGCGCGATCATCCCAAGGTTGAAGGTCTTGGCTATCTGGGTTTTCTCGAAGAGGGCACAAGCCAACGCGATATCTATGACCGGCATTGTTCGGGCGCAGGCTCGACATTCTCCGTCTTCATCAAAGGCGGCGAGGAGGAAAGCTTCCGCTTCCTCGATGCGCTGCGCATCGCCAAACTTGCTGTCAGTCTGGGCGGCACAGAGACGCTGGCCAGTCATCCCGCGGCAATGACACATCTCTCGGTTCCTGACGAACGCAGGGCGGCACTGGGCATCACCGACAATCTGGTGCGTATTTCAATCGGTGTTGAAGATGCCGACGATCTGATCGCCGATTTCGTTCAGGCGCTGGAGCAGGTTTAGACCGGCTTCACTCTGCTATCGGTCCGGTTTGGATATCCGCTCGCCCATAAGGCGGCGAGCGGATATCCTGCATATAATCCGCGATCAGCCGGAAATAACCTTCGGTGAACTGCGTATAGCGGCGTGATCCGTCTGGGAGGCGCTCAAACTCAACCATGCCATGATCCGTATCTGGATAGAGCGCGGTCGTGATGGGGAAACCCTCCGCTTGCAGTATTGAGAGTCGCTGGTGGGTGACAAGGCCCGGAGCAGCCGTGTCATTGGCGGCAATAACCCAGAGCTGCGGAACGTCAATCGCTCGCAAAACAGCCATCGGGTCATGGCGCCAAAGCACTTCGGAATCTTCAAATTCGCCGGCTAGTCCCCGTCGCAGATCGGCTTCGCTTGCACGCAGAACATCGCCGGTGAATTCGCCCTCTATCAATTGGAGCCAAGCTTCACCGCTATAGCGTTCCTTTACCTCGGCCAGTGCTCCGAAACCGTGGGTGAAATGGCTGGCAACGATTTCGCCAGTGGCCTGCGTGACATCTCTCGCGTCCGCAAGAACCGCATCCCCATATCCCGCGCGCCGCAACTCGTCATAGACTTGCTCGGCATCTTCTTCGACTGGAGCGAGGACAAGACCGAAGCCGATAACGAGAAACTGTGCAGATACTCTGTTGGCTGCGAGCGGCGCGACCCAGCCGCCCTGGCTTCCGCCGAACAGACCAAAGCGTTCATATCGCCCTTCCGCTAAACGCCGAGCTTCCGCCGACGCCGCAACGACATCGCTGGCCAGAATCTCAAAGTTCTGAGTGTATTCGCCTTCAGACTGCCCTGTCCCTCGTTTGTCATATACAAAGACTGAAACACCCTGAGCAGCCAGAAGAAGGGGATAGTAGGAATTACCCACGGTGGGCGTGCTTTCCGATCCGTGAACAAACACAACCAGAGACCGCGCTGGGCCGCGCTCCCCGGCGGGTTCGATCAACCGGCCGGCGAGATTCAGCTCACCACTGCGAAAAACCGTGTCCGTCTCCACCGTCTGAATCTGTTCAAGCTCGAGATCCAGCGCCGCTTGCCAACGCCCGCTCACGCATCGAAGTGCAGCCTCGGAATTACTCAATGCACCCCTTCGACCATCAACGAAGACGTAATAGGGAATCGGCTCGCCTAGTTCAATTTCGCGGTCATACACAGCGACAGTTTCGCGTTCATTGGCATAAATTCCGTTGCCACAGCTGGCAGTTGCTTGTGGAGGATGAGCGTTCGCCAGCAAAGCCGGGAATAGAGGCAGGATAAGTCCGAATTTCAGAAAGAGCGGTAAGCGGCGGAATATTTTGAAACTCATGGTTTTTCTCCTCGGCGGGGAACAGCATCTAAATTTGGCGCGTTAACGCTCGTGAAGGGGAAAGCGGGAAAGGCTTTTCTCAGCCTTCTCAATCGCATCCATTAGATCGAACCCGATTTCCTGATTGAGTGCGGCCAGCCTCTGCGCGACTTTTCGCACCACCTGTTCGACGATTTTCGCATCTTCCTGGCCCTCGGGCGTGAGCCGGCATATTTTGCGACGTTCGTCCTGCGTATCGATCTCAGTCGTCAGGAGGCCCAGTTTCTCTAAAGGCCCTATCCGGGACGCAACCAGCTGATGCGATTGGCCATCACTTCGCGCCATATCGGCGATACTGGCCTCACCATGTTTCAAAAGAAACAGGATTACCGATGCCGAACGCCCCGGCGATTTGGCCCCGGCGTCTGCCAGCATCACCTTGGATTGTTTGCCAATCAGAGTGTCCAACCGGTTGGCCATATGGCCTAGAAAGGCCGGCCGGATATCGGCGAGGTAGGAGAAAGCGCTCGTATGCTCTGGCATGACAAATCCTGCGATGATGTAATATACATTATTTTGTACAAATATTTGTATTAAAGAGCGGAGTCAACCCTCTTCACATCCCTTCCCCTAACCCCAGGCGATAATCCGCCAGCCCTGCTTGTCCGCAATCCGGCGCAATTTGGCGTTCGGATTGGTTGCGATAGGTTCTTCGGACCAATCGAAGACCGGCAGGTCAGTCTGGCTGTCTGAATAGAAGCGGACATCCATATCTTCCGCCGCCAAGCCCTGTTCGGCCGCCCAAGCCTCAACCATGCGGAACTTGGCTTCGCCATAGCAATTCTCACCGTCAATCTTGGCGAGAATCGCGCCGTCCTCATCGCGTTTAACAAGCGTTCCGATCACATCGTCAAACCCCAGCCGCCGGGCCAGGGGCGCCGCGTAAAAGGCATAGGAAGCCGTTGCCAGAACGAGCCGGTATCCTTCGGCCTTTTCCTTGGCGATCCGCGCCAGCGCCTGAACGTGGATATTGCCCGCCAGCGTCTTCGTCGCGAAACTCTCGGCGATGTTTTCCATTTTCTCAGCATCGACCCGCGAGCCAAGAAGCATGGCCTGCATCAGCTGCTTGAGCCGTGCCCGATTGACCACGCGAACAACATAGCCAGCAAAGAGCAACAATAGGCCGGGAAGGAAGATCAATCGCCAGCGTTCATGCCGCCACGCCGCATGAAGCAAGAAGGGCAGATAAGTGGGCCTTTTGGTGATCGTCTTGTCGAGATCATAGAGCGCTATCTTGGTCATCACGCCCTTACATAGCATGAAGCTCCGTCTTGCCGAGCGTCGATTTTATCCGCACAAGACAGGGCGATGAGTCTCGAAGCGGATTTTACCGAATTGGATGAGGGGGGCGAGCGCGTTGTGCGCTTTTCCGGCCGATTGACCATAGCCCGGCTTGGCGATGTGCCGCAGCGGCTTGATGCGCTGGAATTCCATCCCGCGCAGGCCGATGTTTCAGCGGTAGATCGCGTCGACACGGTCGGCGCATGGATACTCCACAAGCTGACGCGTGATTATGGAGCGGAAATTGTCGGCGCGAGTGACCGTGCACAGCGTCTGATCCGCCAGGTCACCATAGCAGATGATCCGGCCAAATCCCGCCATGACGATGAGGGGCTTTTTCGCCGAACTCTCGAACGCGTGGGCGAATCGACGCTTGAAGCTCTGTCCAGCCTGAAAGGCCTTCTCGCCTTTTTCGGCGGGCTGCTGATCGCAACCGGTCGCGTCATACGCCATCCGAGCCGCCTGCGCATCAACTCGGTGGTCCAGCGCTTTGAAACGGTCGGCATATCTGCCCTGGGCATTATCGGGCTTATGAGCTTCCTCATCGGTATCGTGATCGCCCAGCAGGGCGCGGTGCAGTTACGCCAGTTCGGTGCCGAAGTCTTCACAATCAATCTGGTCGGCCGGATCACGACGCGCGAACTGGGCGTTTTGATGACCGCGATCATGGTTGCCGGGCGTTCAGGCAGCGCATTTGCCGCGCAGATCGGCTCAATGAAACTGGCGGAAGAGATTGATGCGATGCGCACGATCGGCGTTCCTCCAATGGAAGCGCTGATATTGCCGCGCGTGTTGGCAACAACATTGCTTATGCCGCTGCTCGGTTTCTATTCCACGGTGCTCATGATCGCGGGCGGCGGACTTTTATGCTGGATCGGGCTTGGAATTCCGCCCGAAACCTTCATCCTGCGCCTGCGGGAAGTCGTGCCCATGACCGATTTATGGGTTGGGCTGATCAAGGCACCGGTCTTCGGGATGATCATCGGGCTGGCGGGCTGTTATCAGGGCATGCAGGTGCACGGGAATAATGAGGAAGTCGGCCTGCGTACGACCGCTGCCGTCGTCCAGGCCATCTTCCTCGTCATCGTGCTGGACGCCTTTTTCGCCGTGTTCTTCTCATCGATAGGCTGGGGTTAGTCGGACAGTGAACGACGATCCAATCATCTCGGTACGCGGGCTGCGCAACAGTTTTGGCGAGCATGTCGTGCACGAGAATCTCGATATCGACGTGCAGCAGGGTGAGATTTTGGGCGTTGTTGGTGGATCGGGAACGGGAAAGTCAGTCCTGCTGCGTTCAATCATCGGCCTGCAGGAGCCGGATGAGGGTGAAATCAGCATCTTCGGCGAACAGATCGACTGCGCAACGGCAGAGGAAAATCTCGACTTGCGCCGCCGCTGGGGCGTCCTTTTTCAAAACGGCGCGCTGTTTTCGACACTGACCGTGGCCGAGAATGTGCAAGTCCCGCTGCGCGAATTCTACAAAAATATAGATGAGGATCTGCTCTGCGAAATCGCAACCTTCAAGATCGTCATGAGCGGACTCAAAGCCGAGGATGCACCCAAATATCCGTCCGAGCTTTCAGGCGGAATGCGAAAGCGCGCGGCGCTGGCGCGGTCTCTGGCGCTCGATCCGCGGCTCCTGTTTCTTGATGAGCCAACAGCCGGGCTCGACCCGATTGGTGCCGCCGCTTTCGACAATCTTATCCTAGAGCTGAAAGAGGCGCTGGGCCTGACGATCTTCCTCATCACACATGATCTCGATACACTGCATACGATTTGCGATCGGGTCGCCGTGCTTGCGGACAAGAAGGTTATTGCCAGCGGAACAATCGAAGAATTGCTTGCTCTCGATCATCCTTGGATACAGGAATATTTTAACGGGCCGCGTGGCCGCGCCGCATTGGCGGCGAAGGGTTAGGCCGGAAACTTATAGACAGGACGTTCGAGGTTTGAAGCGAAATGGCCTAGTGCAAGAAGGAAAGGCGCAGTAATATGTCGATATTTCAAGGCTTTTCGACGCCGCAATGGGCCATTTCGGTCAAATCCCGGAGGGACGCTCCAATGGCTTCCCTCTCGAGCCGAAAGACGTTTGCAAAGGCACCCAGCCTTTGCGGCGCGCCTTTCGATCCGATAGGTTCGCCATTGGGGCGCCTCGATCGCCCTGTCTATAAGTTTACGGCCTAGGCGCCGGGAGGAACGGATGGAAAACCGATCGAACCAGATATTAGTCGGCAGCGTCGTCTTGCTGCTGCTTGCAGGCCTGATCTTCTTTACCGTCTGGCTCGCCCGCATCGGCAATGGCAGCGACAATGCTTATGACATTTTCTTCGCTCAATCAGTGGATGGCTTGGCCCGCGGATCAGGTGTCACCTATTCCGGCGTTCCTGTCGGGCAGATCGAAGAAATTTCGCTCGTTCCGAATAATCCCGAATTCGTCCGCGTACGCATTCGCGTGAGTGATGATGTTCCGGTGTTAGAGGGAACCAGCGCTACAATTGCAGGTATCGGCTTTACCGGCGTCTCACAAATCTCTCTCGATGGCGGCATCCAGGGCGCCGATCCGATCGATGAACCCGGGCCCGGCGGCGTGCCGGTTATCCCAACGCAGCCGGGGGCCTTTGGCGAATTGCTCAACAGCGCGCCGCGCCTGCTGGAACGGCTAACGACATTGACCGAACGGCTGACCGAGCTGCTTGGCGACCGGAACCAGAATTCGATCGCCGCTATTCTTGAAAATACCCAGCGCCTCACTTCGGAGCTTTCCGCGCAAGGCCCTGAGATTACCGCAACATTGAGAGAAAGCCGGATTGCCATTCGTCAGGCGGGCGTTGCCCTCACCGAAATTGGCGAACTTGCCGATACGACAGACAATCTTCTTGGAACCGAAGGCCAGGCGCTGATGGGCGATTTACGCTCAGCTGTGGCCTCAGCGGAATCGAGCATGGAATCGCTTGACCGAACGATCACGGCTGCAGAGCCGGGCCTCAACGCCTTTTCGCAGCAAACCATTCCGGAGATAGGCCAGCTTGTCCGCGATCTGGGAGAAATGTCAGAAGCGATGACGGCGATTTCGCAACGCATCAATCGTGAGGGTGCCGGATCACTTGTCGGCACTGCCCGCCTTCCCGACTATGAGCCGCAATAGGAGCCGATGATGAAACGCCTATTCCCATTGATCGCGCTCGCTGCGCTTGCTGGTTGTGTCAGCTTCGGATCTGCGCCGCCGCCGTTCCTGATGTCGCTGAGCCCTGATCAACAGATAGAAGCCGGATCGAGCCGCACGGCCTCCATGGGCCAGGCAATCACAATCCAGCGGCCCGAAGTTCCACAAAAGCTGATCACCAATCGTCTGCCTGTCCAGACCGGCGAAACGACAATCGCCTATCTAACGAACGCCCTTTGGGTCGACACGCCGAACGAATTGCTGCGCGCGCTTTTGAGCGAAGTCGTTGCCGCGCGGACCGGGCGCGTCGTGCTGGATCCAGCCACCTATTCCGGCGATCCGGGAACAATCATCCGCGGGCAGCTGCAGGAATTCGGGCTGGACGCACGGACCAACGAAGCAGTGATCGTCTATGATACTACTATCACCGACGATAATGGTATCCGCACCCGGCGCTTCGAGCAGCGCGAAACGGTCTTCGCGCAGGATGCCCAGACCGTCGCACAAGCGCTCAACCGCGCCGCAAACCGGATGGCGGTTGAATTTTCAGACTGGGTGGCTGCAACCTAACCGAAGCTCTTCGACGCCTGTTCGAACACATCCTTGGACAGATTTGGCGCCGCCAGAATCCGTTCCAGTTCCGCGCGCATCATGGCGCCGCGTTCTTCATCAAAGCGCCGCCATTTGCCTAGAGGCGGGAGCAGCCGCGCCGCAGTTTGCGGGTTGATCGCGTCGGCGCGCAGAATGAAACCGGCAAGGAAGCGATAGCCATCGCCGGAGGCTGCATGAAAAGCGCGCTGATTGCTGCCAAAGGCTCCGACAAGCGATCGCAGACGATTGGGGTTATCGATGCTGAAATCGGGATGGCTGGAAAGCGCCTCAACAGCGGCCAGCGTGTCGTCGCGCGTCGAAAGGGCCTGCACCATGAACCATTTGTCGAGCACCAGTGCATCGTCCCGGTAGCGTTCGTAAAAATCCGCCAGCGCCGCGATCCGTTCGGGCCATTTGCTATTGGTCAGCACGCCGAGTGCAGCCTGCCGGTCGGTCATATTATCGGCGCTGCCGAATTGCTCGGTGGCAAAGCGCGGCGCATCGTCCGCACCGCTCGCAGCAACATAGCCAAGCGCCACCGCGCGCAATCGCCGCAGCCCCTTGGCGGCTGGGTTGTAAGCAAAAGCGTTCCCGCTTGAAGCTGCATAGGCCGCGCGCCAGTCTTCAGCGAGCGCTTGGCCAAGATCAACGCGAAGCGCCTCGCGTGCCTGATAGATCGCATCCGGATCGACGATCAGCATCTGATCACCAATAAAGCTCTCACTGGGCAGCAGGACCGCCTCGGCCACGAACGCCTTGTCGAGATCCGAATTGGTCAGGGTCTGCCGAACCGCCTCAATAACCGGATCATGGTCGACCGGACGACCGGAAACACCATCGATGATAGTTTCGACCATCAACTGCTGCATCGCTTCATAGCGCGCGAAGGGATCATCATCATGGGCGGAAAGGAAAGCCAGCGCGGCGGGGTTTTTCTCGCTGTCCATCGCGACCGGCGCGGTGAAATTGCGGTTGATGGAGAGTATTGGCCGCTCTGACAGCCCTTCAAAGACGATTTCCTGCTCGACATCATTTAGCATCACGAGATGCTCCGCCACAATCGGCCGGCCGCTCCGCTCGCCAAGCAAGGCGGTTTTCAGCGGAATCGCCATAGGCTGCTTATCGGATTGCCCCGGCGTTGCTGGAATGCTCTGCGACAGGGTCAGCACAGCGCGCGCGCCCTCCGCCTCATAATCGAGCTTTGCCGTAACCTTTGGCGTACCGGACTGGGTGTACCAGAGCCGAAACTGGTCAAGCTCGGCGCCGCTAGCATCTTCCATCGCGGTGACGAAATCCTCGCAGGTCGCAGCCGTGCCGTCATGCCGCTCAAAATAGAGATCCGAGCCTTTTCTAAAATCATGCGCACCCAGAATCGCATGCATCATCCGGATCAGTTCAGCACCCTTGTTGTAAATAGTAGACGTATAGAAATTCGATATCTCGATATAGCTTTCGGGGCGCACAGGGTGCGCGAGAGGCCCCGCATCTTCCGGGAATTGCGCGGCACGCAGCATACGCACATCGCCGATCCGGGCGACGGCCGCCGACCCCTGATCGGCCGAAAATTGTTGATCGCGAAAGACGGTAAAGCCCTCTTTCAAGGACAGCTGGAACCAGTCCCGACAGGTAACCCGGTTGCCGGACCAATTGTGGAAATATTCATGCGCGACAACGCCTGCGATCGCGTCAAAATCTGCATCTGTCGCCGTGTCGGCATCGGCAAGAATATAGCGCGAGTTGAAGATGTTGAGCGATTTGTTCTCCATCGCTCCGAAATTGAAGTCGGAAACAGCAACGATGTTGAACTGCGAAAGATCATACTCACGGCCATAGACCCGCTCGTCCCAGGCCATCGAGTCCTTGAGCGCCTGCATCGCATGGCTGGTCTTGGGCAGGTCGGTCTCGCGCACCCAGATCGCCAAAGACACATCTTTGCCTGAACGGGTGACGAATGTTTCGCGATTGGCCGACAGATCACCGGCGACCAGCGCAAACAGATAACAGGGCTTGGGCCAGGGATCATCCCAGCGTGCCCAATGTGTGCCATTTTCACCCTCACCGCTTTCGGTGCAATCGCCATTGGAAAGCAGGACCGGGAAGGTCGTGCGATCGGCCTCCATGCGGACGCTGTACCGCGTCAGGACATCGGGCCGGTCGGGGAAAAAAGTTATCCGCCGAAAGCCTTGAGCCTCACACTGGGTGCACAATATGCCGCCCGAGGCATAAAGCCCCATAAGCTGACTGTTTTTATCCGGCGCGAGCTCCACCAGCGTCTCGACAATCGCCTCACTGCCTTCAAGCGGGACGGTGAGTTGCTCGTCATCCAGTGTCCAATCACCTTCCTCAAGCTGTTCGCCATTGCGCCAGACTTCGAGCAGTTTCAGCCCTTCGCCATCAAGGCGCAGCGGCTCATCATGCGCTTCATGCCGAACGACCGTCATCCGCGCGCGGACCAGCGTTCGCAACGGATCGAGCCTAAAATCGAGAGCGATCTCCGGCACCAGCCAATCGGGCGGGCGATAATCCTCGCGGCGAATGGCGGATGGAATGGCGGGGGCAGATTGCATATTGGACATGATTGCCGTCTAATCGCCCCGGGCCGGCGGCACAATCGCGCTGGCGCATGAAATCGGGGAGCGGGTTATGATTTTGAGGTATGTGGCAATAGCCATGGTTGCGGCGCTGGCGTTCCTGCCTACTGCGCTTTGGGCGACAATTGGCGGCTTCGATCCCGAAGCGGCAACCCGTGCCTATACCGATACATTGCAGGGCGCTGCCCGCGACCAATCGGACGCCTATTTCATGGGCGGCTATTGGCTGATTCTCTGGGGCACGATTGTTGCCGTGTTTGCCGAATGGATTGTGCTGCGTACCGGCCTGTCAGCCCGATTCAGGGATTTCGGCGAAAGGATTACCAAGCGCCGCTGGCTTGTCCCGCCGCTCTACGCCATCCCCTATGTCATAGTTTCGACGCTGATTGTCTTGCCTTGGACCATCTACACCGGCTTCGTTCGAGAAGGGCAATATGACCTGATGAACTTAAGCTTCGGCGCTTGGCTCAGCGAACAAGCGATTGGTTTGGGACTTGGCATCGTCGGCATGGCCCTTTTCCTGATGGCACTATTCGCGGTTATCAGGCGCTCGCCAAAACGCTGGTGGCTTTGGGGCACTGGCATTATCGCGGCCTTCTTCACCATCGGGATCGCTATCGCACCGGTCTTTATCAGTCCGCTGTTCAACGACTATACGCCTATGGAAGACGGGCCGCTCAGGGACCGGATACTCGCCATGGCCGAGGCGAATGATGTGCCTGCCGACAATGTTTATGTGTTTGACCAGTCACGTCAGCATGACCGGATATCCGCCAATGTTTCCGGACTTTTCGGTACGATGCGTATCTCGCTCAATGACAATCTTCTCGAGCGCAGCACGCCCGAAGAGGTTGAATCGGTGATGGGGCATGAACTCGGTCATTATGTGCTCAACCATGTGGCTGTGCTGATTGTCGTTCTCTCGCTGATTATGGGCCTCGGCCTGTTTGTCACGGCGAAACTCGCCCCCCGGATATTGGCGCGACATGGTGAAAAATGGGGTGTCCGCGATGTCAGCGATCCCGCCGCTTTTCCGCTGCTCGTCGCAATATTGACGGTGTATCTGATGGTGATGACACCGGCGCAAAACACTCTAATTCGGGTCGTGGAAAGCCAAGCCGATGCCTTCGGCCTTGAAGCCGCGCGCCAGCCGGATGGTTTTGCTTCGATCGCGATGAAGCTGTCGCAATATCGCAAGATCGAACCGAGCGCGCTTGAGGAGTTCATCTTCTTCGATCACCCCTCCGGCCGAACGCGGGTTCGCATGTCGATGGACTGGAAGGCCGAGAATGTCGAAAATCCGGTGATGGTCGTGCCCGCTGCGATAGAGGCCGAACCGGAAGCCTGAGCTATGCCGCACATGTTGATCTTCGGGCTGGGCTATACCGCCGGGCGGCTCGCCGAGCGGCTGCGCGGTGAAGGCTGGACCGTCTCCGCCACACGGCGCGAGGCTGGGCCTGATGCCATGGCTTTTGGCGATACCGCCGCGGTGAGCACGGCAATCGGCGCGGCAAGCCATATCCTGTCGTCCGTCCCGCCCGCCGATGGCAGTGATCCGGTTCTCGATAGCTATGGCGAGGCGTTGGCCAATGCGCCCGCCAGCTGGATCGGCTATCTTTCCTCAACTGGCGTCTATGGAGATACGGGCGGCGCTTGGGTCGATGAAACCGCGCCAACCGGCTGCGGACGGCGCAAGGCGCGGAGCGGAGCCGATGCCAATTGGCAGGCTTTGCGCGGCACCGTTCGCACCTTCCGCCTGCCCGGCATATATGGCCCGGGCCGCTCCGTCCTCGATAATATCCGATCCGGCAAAGCGCGCCGGATAGACTTACCAGGCCAGGTTTTCAGCCGCATCCATGTCGACGATATCGTCGCCGGGGTCGTGGCAGGTTTTGACGGACCGGCAGGCGTTTACAATCTCGCCGACGATCTGCCTGTAAGCCACAATGTCGTGACAGGATATGGTTGCCGTCTGCTGGGCATCGCGCCGCCGCCGCTTCAGACAATGGACGAGGCCGGGCTCAGCAAAATGGCGCGGGGTTTTTATTCGGAGAACCGACGGGTGGCGAATGGCAAAGCGAAGCGCCTGTTAGGCTGGTCACCGGCTTATACGGATTATCGGGCAGGGCTGGCGGCCATCGCTGCGGGTTAGGTAGGAATGCGGCGTCCTTTGGCCCGCCGCGACCGCATCGCATAGAGCAAGCCGACAATCGCCACCACCGCGCCGCTTGCCGCCAAAAGCGACCAGACATAGCCTTCAAATATTGTCGACAGGACCATTGCGACGATTGGCACGATGACGCTGGAATAAGCGGCCGGACCCGCGCCGATCTCCCGGATCAACCCGAAATAGATCGGGAAGGTCACTGCCGATCCGATTACCCCAAGATAGAGTATTCCGGCGAAATAGGCGGGCCGTGGATCAACCACCGGAGCGCCGACCGTGATCAGCGCAAAGACCGCGTTGAAGATCGTGCCCCAGAGCATCGCCCATGCAATCAGGGTCAGGATCGGATGCTTTTTCGCGCCTTTGCTGGCTTGCAGGATATTGGCGGTTGATGCGCTCATGATCGCCGCGAGTGTCAGGCCGATACCAATGAACACCGCGCTGCCGCCAATGGGCGCGAGTCGATATTCCTGAACAAAGAGGAGCGTTATCCCGACCATTGCGATGGCCGATCCAATCACGAACCCGGATGATATCCGCTGACCGAGGAATATCCGGCCCATAATGGCATTGGGCACCATCAGCAGCGCGAACATCACCGCAACCAACCCCGATGTGATGTAGAGTTCGGCCCCATAGACAAAGTTGAAATTGAACGCGAACTGGCTGCACCCGAGCAAAATGGCCCAGAATTGACCATGCCGGTTGAGCATCAGCGGTTGCCGCCGGATGAGGATGACAATGAACATCGCCATGCTCGCCGCAAGGAAGCGGTAGCTGACCGACCAGATGGGCGGGACATTGCTTATCTGGTCCTTGATGATGATCCAGGTCGAACCCCAGATCACAGAGATCAGCAGGAATGAGAGAAGGATACGCGGCGTCCAGAAATTGGTGTCCGCATCCGCCGCTGCGGGCTGGCTCATAGCGCCGCGATTGCCTCGGCGAGTGGGCGCACTTGCTCCGCCCCATGATCCCAGCTCGTCACGAACCGCGCTTCACCGATACCCCAATCGTAAAAATCAAAACCGGCAGCCCTGAGCGATGCAGCCTCGTCCGCACTGAGCGTGATAAAGACTTCATTCGCCTCTGCAGGGTGAACAAGGCGGTCGGGCGCTGCCTCTGCTATCAAACGCGCCCCGGCATTGGCCGCGCGCGCATTGGCGAGCCAGCGATCATCTTCGAGCATCGCCAGAATTTGTGCGGCCAAATAGCGGCCCTTGGAAAGCAGATGTCCGCCGCGTTTCCGGCGATAGCGAATCTCCGCCGCCTTTTCGCGCGCATCGCCAAACAGGATCATCGCTTCGGCCGAAAGCCCGCCATTCTTCACACAGCCAAAACTCAAAATGTCGACCCCGGCACGCCATGTGATATCCGCCGGCGCACAATCGAGATGGGCGACGGCATTGGCAAAACGCGCGCCGTCCATATGCAGGTTCCAGCCGTGCGCGCGGCACAGCTCGCCAAGCGCCTTCACCTCGTCCACCGTATAGACCATGCCATATTCGCTGGCCTGGGTGATCGAGAGCGCACCAACCTGCATCTGGTGCACATCGTCACGGGTCGATGCCGCCATCCGCTCGACGTCGGCGGACGCAAGTTTCGCGCCTGCCCCTGAACCGAGCAGCAGTTTCGCGCCATGCGTATAGAATTCCGGCGCGCCGCATTCGTCATTCTGGATATGTGCTTCTTCGTGGCAGATAATCGAGCCATGCGGCGGGCAGAGCGCTGCCAGCGCAAGCGCATTGGCCGCCGTGCCGGTCGACACCCAAAGCGCCGTCACATCCGTTTCGAAAATTTCGGAAAACGCGCCGTCGAGCTGCTGGCTCAGCGCGTCATCGTCATAGGCCGTATCAACGCGGTTTGCCGCGGCCAGCGCATCAAGCACCGGTTGGCAAACAGAGGCCGCATTGTCGGAGAAGAAACGCATAAGAGGCGAATGGATCGCACCAGCTGTAAGGTCAAGCAGGATTGGCGGTTCGGAAGGGAAGCGGCGTGCTACTATTCTTCCCAAGTCCGATAGTTCCGCTCGGCCGATAGCGATGCCGAAGCCCATTTCGTATTCTCAATACGCTGTTGATGCGCCCCAAAGGCTTCAGCATCTTCGAAGACTTCATCGACGGCGAAAATACCGTCGCCGCGATCTTCCACCGCAAAGGAGACGCATCCGGGTTCTGCTTTGGTGAGGCGAATATGTTCGGGCAAGGCCTCTCTGACGCGGCCGATTGCATCGCCGGGTACCGTGATCGTTCCTGAGAGATAGAAGGCCATAATGATCCTTCATGTCCGATCATCATCTTTGAGATGATTACTCATTCGGTGGAGAAATGGTGCTGCTAGAGAGAATTGAACTCTCGACCTCACCCTTACCAAGGGTGCGCTCTACCACTGAGCTACAGCAGCGTGCCATTTGCCGGAATGCGGGCGTGCCTATGCGCGGGGAAGACCCGAGATGTCAAGAAGAACACTTGGCTTTTCGCGCAGTTTTAGGCAGCGTGGCGGGCATGACAGATAAGGATGAACGCGCGAAAAGGCTGGCGGAAGAACTCCGCAAGAATCTCAGGCGGCGCAAAGGACAAGCGCGCGAGCAAGATACCGGCGGCAAACAGGGCAAAGAATAGCGCTGCTACTGGGCAGATTGTGTCCAAACTATCCCGATCAACAACACGGTTGCGACGATCATAGCGGGCCAGAACACCGCCTTGTTCAGTTCGCGCCGGGTCATATGTCTTTCCTCTCTCCGCCTCAATCGAGCGGCGCGCAAACCTCGCCCAGCCAGCCAGCCGTCGCATCATCGAGATGCGGCCCGATCTTGGCGATAACATCGGCATGATAGCCATCGACCCAGTCACGTTCAGCGCGCGTCAAAATATTGGTGTCGATCAGTTTGTGATCGATGGGTGCGAAGGTCAGCGTCTCAAAGCCAAGCATGACGGCCTCACCACCTGCAATCTCACGCTCCTCAATGGCAACGAGATTCTCAACGCGGATGCCATAATCGCCTGTTTTGTAATAGCCGGGCTCATTGGACATGATCATGCCAGCCATCAGAGGCTGGTCCCAACCGGCACCGGGATAGTTGGCCGCGCTGATCCGTTGCGGGCCTTCATGCACGCCGAGATAGGCGCCGACGCCATGCCCCGTGCCATGACCGTAATCGAGGCCCGCCTGCCACAGATGCATACGCGCGAAACTATCTAGCTGGCTGCCGCGTGTGCCTTGCGGGAAAACGGCCGTTGCGAGCGCGATATGGCCCTTGAGCACGCGGGTGAAACGATCGCGCATTTCATCGGTTGGCGTGCCGATGATCACGGTGCGTGTCACATCGGTCGTACCATCCGGATATTGCCCGCCGGAATCTACCAGATAGATCTGGTCCATCTCGAGCGGCAGGCTCGTCTCTTCGGTAACTCGGTAATGCGGCAAGGCTGCATGCGGACCGGCACCTGAAATGGAATCGAAGGAGAGATCGCGGAGCAGCTCGTTTTCCTCGCGGAATTGCTGAAGCCGTTTCGCGGCCGACATCTCGGTGACGCGGCCTTTGGGCGCTTCAAGCGAGAGCCAGTGCAGGAAGCGCACCAGCGCCGCGCCGTCGCGCTCATGCGAATCGCGTGAGCCCTGAATCTCAACTTCATTCTTGATAGCCTTGGGCAACACAGCCGGTTCCTGCTGCGACACGATTGTTGCACCGGCATCGTCCAGCGCCTGGAAAATGGCCGACACCGCGCGTTCGGGATCTGCGATGACCTTTTTGCCCTTAAGGCTCGCCAGTGCGCCCTTGAAGGCGCTGCGTTCATGCACCCGCACACCATTGCCGAGATGGCGGAGCACATCATCGCTCATCTTGTCGGGATCGACATAAAGATCCGTCGTCGCATCGTTATGGACAATCGCATAGGCCAGCGCGACGGGCGTGTGATCGACATCGGTACCGCGAACATTAAGCGTCCAGGCAATGGAATCCAGTGCCGCGAGCACCGCCGCATCGACATTCGCATCAGCCATGTCATCGGCCATCTCTTGCCGTTTCTGAGCAGAGGTTTTCCCGGCAAAACTATCATCATGGACGATCAGCTTGGCATCAGACGGTAGGGGTTTGTCGGGCCAGATCGCATCGATCGGATTGGTATCAACGGCCACCAGTTCCGCGCCCTTGGCCGCAAGCGCCTTCTCGGCGGATTTCACCCATTGGCGCGTATGAAGCCAAGGATCATAGCCGATCCGCGCGCCATTATCGGTGTGCTTTGCCAGCCATTCGGCAATGTTCGTCGCCGGAACGCCGACATATTCCCAATGCTTGCCGTCGACCTGATCACGGACCTGGATTGTGTAGCGGCCATCGGTGAAGATCGCGGCCTCTTCGGGCAACACGGCGGCGGCACCGGCGGACCCTTGAAAACCTGTCAGCCAGGAAAGCCGCTGCGCATAAGCACCGACATATTCACTCATATGTTCATCGGTTAGCGGGACAACAAAACCGGCAAGTTTTCGCGAAGCAAGTTCTTCGCGCAGAGCTTTGAGACGGTCTTCATAGCTAGACATGGCAATTGGCCTTTTTGATCGTTACTAGCGGCTCTCATACTCAAGCCCGCGCCTGCGCGCCACTGCCTGAAAGGTGAATTAGCATGACTTCGAGCCGATTAATCGCCGCTGTCAGCCTACTTGCTCTCACAGCCCCTGCCCCCGCCTTTTCTTTGGCCCATGAAGAAAGCCCATCCGTGCCAGAAACTGATGCCCCAACCGATGCCCAAATCACCGCTCCTGCCCTGCCTGCACCGCCTGTCGCTGATCAGCGCCCGCACAGCCTCACCATGCACGGCATCACCGTGGAGGATCCCTATTTCTGGCTTAAAGATCAGAGTTATCCCGAGATCGACGATGCCGATGTGCTCGCTTACATAAACGAGGAAAACGCTTTTTTTGAAGCGGTTATGGCGCCACACCAACCGCTGATTGACACGCTCTATGCTGAAATGCGCGGACGGATGCCGGAAAATGATGCAAGCGTTCCCGTGCCCGATAACGGCATGGAATATTGGTATGCCTATGACGAAGGTCAGGAGTATCGCAAATGGTATCGCCGCCCGATCGGCAGCACCGATACAGACCAATTGCTGCTCGACGAAAATGCGCTCGCGGAAGGGCATGAGCAGTTCAGCCTTGGCACAATCCAGATCAGCCCGAACGGACAGATCCTTGCCTATTCCACTGACACAGATGGCGCGGAACGCTATATCCTCCGTTTCCTCAATCTTGAGAGCGGCACAGTGCTGGCGGACGAGATTCCGGGCACGCTTGGCGATATCGTCTGGGCAGCGGATTCGAGCGCCGTCGTCTACACCCCCGTCGACGAGAATTGGCGCAGCAAGGTGGCGATGCTCCATCAGCTTGGCACGGAACCGAGCGCGGATACCGAACTCTTCCGAGAAACCGAAGACGGTATGGAAATCGGCATCGACCAGACCCAGTCCCGCCGCTTCCTGACGATCTGGGCCGGTGACAATGTGTCGAACGAAATCCGCCTCGTGCCGCTCGCCGATCTTGCGGCAGAGCCCGTGCTTGTCTCACCGCGCGTCATCAACCGACTCTATGATGTCGAAGAGCGCGGTGACATTCTCTACATCCACACCAATCAGGATTATGTGAATTTCAGCGTGATGACGGCATCGCTCGATGATCCAGGCACATGGGGCGAAGCGATTGCCGGTTCCGATGATTTCTATATCACCGGCCTTACCGCCTTTGCCGATTATTTTGTTCTGGAAGGCCGTGAGCGCGGCCTCGATCAGGTTCAGATCTGGCAATATAGTTTTGCCCCGCCGACGTCAGTCGCATTTCCTGAAGCCAGCTATGCGGCCGGCCTCGGCCCAGTTGCGGAGTTCGACACCGATACGATCCGGATCGACTATGAATCGATGGTCACACCGGACACCGATTATGCCTACAGTATCGAAAGCGGAGCGTTGACGACCCTGAAGGTCCAGCAAATCCCCTCCGGTTACGATGCCAGTCAATATGTGACCGAGCGGCTCGAGATCGAAGCGCGCGACGGCACCATGGTGCCAGTCAGCCTGGTGCACCGCGCGGACACGGAACTCGGCCCCGACACGCCCGTCCATCTCTATGCCTATGGCGCCTATGGCTATGCGGTGCCGCCGGTCTTCTCCACCCGGCAACTCAGCCTCACCAATCGCGGCTTCATCTTTGCCATCGCGCATGTCCGCGGCGGCGATGATCTGGGCTATCAATGGTATCTCGACGGTAAGCTTGAACGACGCACCAATACATTCAACGATTTCGAAGATGTTGCACGCGGCCTGATCGCGCGCGGTTACACCAGTGCGGGCCGGATCGTGGCCTCCGGTGGATCGGCGGGCGGTGAATTGGTGGGCGTGATCGCCAATCAGGCGCCGGAGCTGTTCGGTGCGATCATCGCCGAAGTGCCCTTTGTCGACGTGCTCAACACGATGCTCGACACGAGCCTTCCTTTGACCCCCGGCGAATGGCCAGAATGGGGCAATCCGATCACCGATCCGGACGCTTTCCGCCTGATCCAAAGCTATTCGCCCTATGACAATGTCAGCGCGCAAGACTATCCGCCGATGATGATCACCGCAGGCTTGAACGATCCGCGCGTCACCTATTGGGAACCCGCCAAATGGACGGCGCGGCTGCGGGCGACACGGACGGATGACAATCTGACCGTACTGCGCACCAATATGGGCGCGGGGCATCAGGGCCAGTCAGGCCGCTTCGAAGCGCTGCGCGAGGAAGCCCAGGCGATGGCCTTCATGCTAACCCAGCTTGGCGTGGAAGACTAAACCCGCGATGGCCTTTTCGCATCAAGTCACCGCCAAACCTGGGCATATCGACGAGCTTGGCCATGTGAACAATGCGGTCTGGGTCCAGTGGATTCAGGATCTCGCGGTCGCGCATTGGACGGCGGTGGCCGCGCCTGAGCATGTTGAGGCGTATATCTGGGTCGTGATCCGGCACGAGATCGACTATTTACGCCCTGCGCTTGAAGGCGATGTCGTAACCGGGACGACCTGGATCGAAGAGCCGCCCAAGGGCGCGCGCTTCAACCGTTATATGGAGTTCACCGGCGAGGACGGGAAACCCCGTATCCGCGCCAAGACGACATGGGCGATGATCGACCGGCAGACCGGCCGGCCATCGCGCGTATCACCCGAAGTGGCGGGGCCTTTCCTCGGAGCGTCCGCTAGCGATTGAAGCGAAAACTATAGTCGGCCCTGCCAGCACTTTGGGTCGACACGCCATTGCGGCTCGATCCCCGAAAACTGCTCTGGCCGCCACCGGGAAAGATGGTCACGACACCGCCGCGGGTGGTCACCGCTCCGGCATGCAACGCCGCGCGGCAAACAGCAGACCGCTCGCTGTAAACATTGGTTCCGATAACTTGACCCGCGCTGACGCCTGTGCGCGTGCACCGACATTCCAGCCGGCCCGGTTGGGTCCGTAGCGCAAAGCCATAGCCCGGGCAGTTTTCGATCCGGCCATTCGATTGCGGCGGATTCGAGGCGTTAGGCGGAACATATCCCCCGCCGCCAGGATTTCCGCCGCTTCCATTCCCGCCACGGCCAACGAAAACAAAGCTGCCCTGCCAGCGGCCATAATTTCTTGACCGGACTCCATTGCGGCGGCTTCCGTCATAAGATGATCGGCCCCGGCGCATATCAAGAGTGACCACGCCGCCGCGGTTTCCGATCACACCGGCATGGACCGCCGCGCGGCAAATCCGCGAATCATCTGTATAGACTTCGGTGCCCCAAACACTACCGTTACGGGTTGCACGGGCATCGCATTGACACTCTTGTCGGCCGCGTCTCCCACGCCACTGGGTCGCGTTGGATGGGCAGTCTTCAACGCGCCCACCGCCAGCACCCGGCCGTCCACCATAATTGCCCTGGGCAAAACGAAAGCTGCCCTGCCAGCGGCCATAATTTTGCGAACGGACGCCGTTTTGCCGTGACCCGCGATAAGAATTGCGCCCCCTCAGGAAAACGATGCGAACATCGCCGCCTCTTTCGGTAATTTGTCCGGAATGAACGGCGGCGCGGCAGATCCGCGAATCATCGGTATATGTTTCCGAGCCCCAAACAGTCCCATTACGCGAAGCGCGCGCGGTGCAATGGCATGTCGTTGCACCCGAGCGGCCGCGATATTGAACCGCATTTCCCGGGCAATCATTCACCCGCTGCAGCATCGCCTCACTGGGACTTGAGACGGGCAAAGAAAACAGCGCAAAAAGCGACAGAAAGAATGGAATGGCAATACGCGGCATGGTGGGCACCTCCCCTAGACGCCGTCAGTCGGCGCACAAAACAATTGGTCGCGACCCCATTTGTCTTCATGCGCATAATTGACCGGCTCGACGTGAATGACAACTGCTGGTAGCGCGACCCGAGCGATGATCGACAGGAAAACCGGTCGGCCATCATGAGTTAACCCAGAAATTGCCGCGCCGTTCCTCACTCAAACACAAAACTTCCCTGCCAGCGGCCATAATCGCGCGTGGTAACCCCATTGCGCCGAGAGCCTTGATAGGACCGCCTTCCTGCCACCGGATGGATGGTGACCGTACCGCCATCCGGGCCGATAACACCGGCATGGACGGCCGCACGGCAGATGCGGGAGTCATCGGTATAGGTCATCGTGCCCCATACATTGCCGGTCTGCGTGTTGGCAGCGAGGCAATAGCAGCTATAGGAATCGCGGCCGCCGCGTAGCGAGGTGGCATTACCCGGACATTGTTCGGCGCGGGCAGATGAATCTCGGGAATAACGGCCGCCGACAAAGCGATAGCTGCCGCTCCAGCTTCCCCAGCGTGAGCTTTGGACACCGTTGCGGTAGGTCGCATCATATCCATCTCGGCCCGGTGTCACTTCGAAAGTAACGCTACCTCCATTGCGTGTAATCACCTCCGCATGAAGGGCCGCACGACAGATTCGCGAATCATCCGAATATTCGTCATGCCCCCAAATCGATCCCGATGCGGTTGCCGCGACCGAACAGCGACATGAATAGGTTTGGCCCGTACCGCGCAACGAAGCCGCGTTGCTCGGGCAATCCCCCAGCCCGATCTGCATTGCGGCAGTCGGATTATCGAAGGGGATTAGAAAGACGCCCAAAAACAAAATGAAAGTCATGATAATCGTACGGAACATTTGCTTTCCCCCATCAAAACCGTCTTCAAAAGACAGGCAGTAAAGTCGGCGCGACCCGTTAGATTCAATGTCGCGCATTTACCGCAAATTGGCAAATACTGACACTCGGAGCAATGCGATCTATGCAGGTGCGCATGGCACGAAAAACGGCAATCATTATCGGCGCGGGACATAATGGATTGGTTTGCGCCTGGTATCTGGCGCGCGCCGGCTACCGCGTCGAGATGCTGGAAGCGCGCGATATCGTGGGCGGGGCGGCGGTCACTGAAGAATTTCATCCCGGCTTTCGCAATTCAACTGCCAGCTACACCGTCGGCCTGCTCGATCCTGGCATCGCCGCTGAGATGAGGCTCGCCGACCATGGCCTCAGCATCGTTGACCGGCCAATCGCCAATTTCCTGCCGCTGGATAACGCAAACTATCTGATCATGGGCGGCGGACAAAGCGCCGAACAGGTCACCAAATTTTCGCAAGCTGATGCAGCAATGCTGCCGGAATATGAGCGGCGGCTAAACGCAGCAGCCAGCCTGCTTCGCTATCTGACCAAGACCATTCCGCCCAATGCAGGAGGCGGCATTGACGATCTCTTCCGCGCCATCGGACAGGCCCGAACGGCTCTCAAACTGCCAATCGAAGCGCAGCGCGATGCGATTGACCTATTCACCCGCTCTGCTCGCGAGTTTCTGGATGGATTTTTTGAAAGTGATCCGATGAAGGCCGTATTCGGGTTCGACAGCGTTGTCGGCGCCTATCACAGCCCCGATACGCCGGGATCTGCCTATGTGTTGCTGCATCATGTCTTCAACGAAGTGAATGGCAAGCCGGGGACTTGGGGCCATGCGATCGGCGGGATGGGCGCGATCACGCAGGCGATGGCCAAGGCGTGCCGAGAGGAAGGCGTGACGATCCGCACAGAAACGCCCGTCGCCAATGTTCTGATGTCCAATGGAAAAGCTGATGGCGTTGAAACCGAGGATGGTGAACGGATCAGCGCCGATATCGTGATCGGCAATGTCCATCCCAAGAGGCTGCTTCTGGATATGGTCGAACCCGGCGCGCTTGATCCGGCGTTTCGCGCGCGGATGGAGCGCTATGTTTCAGGATCGGGAACGTTCCGGATGAATGTTGCGCTATCAGAGCTGCCGCGCTTCACTTGCCTGCCCGAGGGCGGCCTGCATCTTTCTAGCGGCATAATCATGGCCCCAAGCCTCGACTATATGGACCGCGCCTATCTTGATGCCCGTGCTCATGGTTGGTCCAAAGAACCCATCGTAGAGATGCTGATCCCGTCGACATTGGACGACAGCCTCGCGCCCGAAGGCGCGCATGTCGCCAGCCTGTTTTGCCAGCAATTTGATCCAGCGCTCGATTGGGATGCGCACAGGGACGCGGCCGCCAACACCATTCTCGACACGGTTGAAGGCCATGCGCCGGGCTTCCGCGCCAGCGTCGTTGGTCAGATGGCGCTATCGCCGCTCGATCTGGAGCGTCGCTTCGGCCTGATCGGCGGCGATATCTTCCATGGCCGCATGTCGCTAGACCAGCTTTGGGCGATGCGCCCGATGCTAGGCATCGCCGATCACCGGATGCCAATACCAAGTCTCTATCTATGTGGTTCGGGCGCTCATCCGGGCGGCGGCGTAACCGGCAGGCCCGGGCGCAACGCTGCGACTGCGATTATCAAAGACGGGCGGCGGTTTTTCTAAACTACCGCCCGCCAAATTGATTCAGCCTTAGCTTTCGGTTTCGAATTCGAAACTACCTGACCAGTTGCCATAATCGCGGCTTTCAACGCCATTGGCTTCGGAGCCCGAATAGCTCTCACGGCCGTCGACAACGTTGAATGCGACATCACCGCCATCACCCGTAATAACACCGGCATGGACGGCCGCACGGCAAATGCCCGAGTCATCGGTATAGGTTTCGCTTCCCCATACCGTGCCGCCAACAGTCGCTTCAGCGGTACAGCTGCACTTCACTGCCTCTTCTTCCCCGCGCAGTTGGCGGGCATTGTCAGGGCAGGCTTCCAGTGCCGCGACCTCGTCTTCCGGCTCACCCAGCTCGGCGCCTTCAAAGGCAAAACTACCGCCCCAGCTGCCCCAGCGGCTGGTTTCCACGCCGTTGGCTTCCGTGGCTGAGTAGGAATCACGCCCTTCCATGAAATTGATTGTTACATTGGCTGGTTCATCGCCGACCAGCCCGGCATGCATAGCCGCGCGGCAAACAGCCGAATCATCGGAATATGGGCCCGCGCCCCAAACGGTTCCGGCTTCAGCTGTCTCAGCCGAACAGGAGCAGGTAACTGCATCCGTGGAACCGCGCATATCCAGCACTCGGTCTGGGCAGGCATCGGCAAGCGGTTCAACTTCCTCGACAGGCTCTTCAGCGGGTTCTTCTGCCGCGGTGCCGCCGCAAGCCGCAAGCAAAACCGCAGACGCAGCGATTGTCGCAAAATTGACGATGGAATGTTGTTTCATGATTAGCCCCACTTACTATGTTCAGATTACGTTTTGTTTTGTTTGGCCTTCCCGACTCGAAAACGATGATTTCGACCGGCTAGGATTATTGAGTATCTTTCCCGCGGTTGCAAACCTTGCCCGGCACTGGCCTTCGCCGGCGCAGCGTTTATGAGGGAACTAACAGACAGAAAAAGAGCGGAGCTCCGGACAGATGATTGAAGCGGAATGGTGGGAATTTGAAGACAATGACACGCTCGCCAGCGAGGTGGCCGGCGATATCGGGTTCATCATCGAACGAGCGATTGAGACCAATGGGAAGGCAGAGCTTGCCCTGCCTGGAGGACGAACACCGGTCCCGATTTTGGAAACGCTGGCTAAGCGCGATTTCGACTGGTCCAAGGTCCGGGTTTTCCCGACCAACGAACGGATCGTCCCGGATGGCAGCGAGCACAGCAATTACGGAATGCTGAAGCGGATACTGGGGTCGGTAGGTGCGACTGTCGAACCATTGATCGATCATGCGCAAAACTGGAGTACGAAGGAAGCAGGACAAAGCGCCGATGCCCGGCTTGCCGGATTCAGCTGGCCGGTAGATCTGGTTTGGCTCGGCATGGGCGAAGATGGTTCAACCGCTTCGATTTTTCCGGGACAAATGGACGATGCTATCCACGCACCCAAAAGCAGACGCGCCGTCGGTGTATCGCCTGATCCTATGCCGCCGAGCGCCCCGTATGACCGCGTCACCCTGACGCGCGGCGCCCTGTTAAGCGCCCATACTTTGATCGTGACGCTGGCCGGCCAGAACAAGCGTGACATGCTGGAAAAAGCAATCGAAGACGGCCCGCTGTCGAATACGCCAATTGGCAGGGTGCTGGCCGAACTGGAAATCCCGGTCGACATCTATTGGAGCGCGATCTGAATTACATCGCAAAGGGAATATGATGGTCGCACGCGGGGCAGCGTTGGCCATGCTGGCACTGAGTATGTCGGCGCCGGCCGTGGCACAGACAGCCGATGAACGGATAGAGCAGCTCGAACGCACGGTGGGCGAGCAGGACGCCCGCATTCGCGAACTTGAGGCGCTGATCCGCGAACGGCTTGGCGGGATCGGACAGGACAGTTCGGCTGCTGAAATCACATCCGGTGCGGCTGCGGCCTCTCCGGTCAACGCGCAAGCACCTGATTTCGAACGAACAGCCCCGCAAGAAGTCGCGAGCACGCGACCACCGCTTGGCGGCGACGGCTCGCCTCTCCAGATTTCCGCAGATGCCCGGCTGCGCTACGAGTATAACTGGTCGGACCGCGACGGCCGCAATCGCGGGCGCGGTGTTTTCCGTGCACGGCTGGGTGCAACCTATGATGTGCTCGATTTCCTGACGGTCGGCGCGCGTCTCGTCACCGGCGATCCGGATGACCCTAATAGTGCCGATCTCAGCCTCTCCAATTTCGATGATGATCTGACGGTCGCGCTTGATCAGGCTTATATCCGCCTTCACTTCGGCGCGCTGACCATTGATGGCGGCAAAATTCCGCAAGTGTTCCAGCGGACCGACCTTGTTTGGGATGGCGACGTCAATCCAGAAGGCTTTGCAGCGCGCTACCATCTGCCGATCTCCGACACTGCGAGTATCGAAGCGCGCGCACTCTATTTTCTAATCGACGAAGCTTCAGCCGGACCGGACAGTGACATGATTGGTGGCCAGATCGCTCTGGATATTGCACCTGCCCCAGACCTCGCTATCAATCTCGCGGGCGGCTATTTCAACTATAGCCTGCGCAGCTTGGCCGGTGCCGATGCCGGAGATTTTCGCGGCAATCTCCAGACGCCGGGCGGACGGTATCTCTCTGATTTTGATCTCATAAATCTGCTGGGATCGGTAACCTGGAGCGGGCTTGGCGAGGCCTGGCCGCTGCGGATTGCTGGCGATTACATCCATAATAACGGTGCGGCGACCGATGCCGATAGCGGCTATGCACTCTACGCCAGCCTCGGCCGGGCGAGCGTGCCGGGGGACTGGCGGTTCGGTTATACCTATACTTCAGTTGGGACCGACGCGGTACTCGCAGCATTCTCCAACGACAATCTGGCCATCGCGACCAATTATCAGCTCCATGGACTGACTGTGGATTTCGTGCCCCTGGACCATATCGTGCTCAACGCGACCTTCTATCACTACCGCCCACGCAATGCGATTGACGCCGGAGCAAATGACCCAACCGACTGGTTGAACCGGTTGCGATTCAATTTCCTTGTCCGGTATTAAGCTGGGAATTTCAAGAAAATATTAGTATTTTCAAGTGCTTATATAATACTACACCCTTCAATGCTACTATTCGTATGTTTCCCAAAACTTGTGCAAAATTGCGCGATGTGACAACCCGCCCTATCTGGCGTTGCCATGATATCGGACAGGGAACGAATACAAACCGAGATGACTGCACAAGAGACGCCGCAGACACTTACCGATCACGAAGGCTCTCTTCTGTCTCTCGTTCATCGGCTCCAGCCGATCACGGCCTATAAGGTCGCGAAATTTTATCAAGATTCACCTGTTGCCAGCGTCAACAAAAGCATGGGCCAAGTCTATCCCATGATCAGCCGTTTTTCGAAGGATGGCCTGATTGAAGGGCATCAGATCGAAGACGATGCACGAGGCACCGAAGTCTGGCGAACAACCGACAAGGGCGAAATCGCGCTGAAGGCGTGGCTGCAAGAATTCAAGCCTTTACAGCTTATCCCGCATGATACGCTGGGAACCAAGGTCTTGTCTTTTGGCCTGCTAACGCACCAAGAACGGTTGGATTGGGTTCTGGAGGCGAAAGCGGAACTGGAAAAAAAGCAAGCGGAGCTGGATGCCTATCACCAAAAGTCCGATGAGCCTTTTCAATCCTTCGCCCATGACAATGCCGTGAGCATATTACGCGCGCGAATGGATTGGCTAGACCGCGTTTTGTTTGACCTGGTCAAATCTTCAGCTGCCGGTTCCTAAACAATAGAAAAATGGCGGGGGTAGGACTTCCAAAACCACCCCCGCCATCGACAAGAACGTGACCAAACGTTCTAACTAGAACCGGAGACGCCCGGTAACTGAGTAACGACGGCCAAGCGTATCGTAGGTCGTCGGATAGGTGTTGCCCGAGTTGAACGAGCTGGAACCGATGAACGAACTTACGTTCGGGAAACCTCGATCCAGAAGGTTCTCGATACCGAGCGTCACGTCGAAATTCTCGCTGACATTCGAACGGACCGTCAGATCGAAATAACTCGCTGCGTCAATAGCTTCCTGCTCATCCGTGAAGCCATCGCCGCGACCGCGGAATTCATATTCCACACCATCAATCCAGCGCCACAGCAGCGAGATATCAACGAGATCGTCAATGCTGACCGTGGTGCGCAAGTTGAATGCCCATTCCGGCGTGATCGGCTCACAGTTACCGCTGTACAAGCCAACACACTCACGATTGATCGCGGTTGGAGTTGCCTGGAACAGCAGTGTGTCCGTCCAGGTGCCGTTGAGGTCCCAGTTGATAGCACCGAAGCTCATCGGCAGCGTGTAATTGACCCGGAAGTCAACGCCGCTCGTCTCGAGCACGCCCAAGTTCGAGAGCGCGAGAACCAGACCCAGGGTCTCACCGCCACCATTCATTGAACCGTTGATTGGGTTACGACCAATGTTGGCGCACTGTGTCGGATCGGTACCGTTGCCGTCACCCGCCGCACCGAAGCAAGGCGTCAGGACATCGCCTGGCGTTGGGTTCGTGATGGCGCCCGTTACTTCGATGTTGAAATAATCGATCGACACAACAAGTCCAGGAACCTGCGGCGGGGTCGCCACAAGACCGAGTGTAACCGATGTCGCTTCTTCAACATCGAGATTGGTGTTGCCGCCAGCCGTCGCGTTGATCTGCGCAGCGGAAGGCTGCGGGATCAGGCCGATGGTTGCAGCAGGTGCACCCTGAGCGATACAGATCGCTGTCAGCGTGGCGTTACCAACCGGATTAGCACCGGCGCACGGATCAACGGCAAGAGGCGTCAGGCCCGTGGTAACCGGAGCGAACAGCTCGCCAATGTTAGGCGAACGAACCGATACCGAATAGATGCCCCGGAAGCGGAAGCCTTCAAACGGTTCCCAGCTACCACCAGCTTTCCAGGTCGTGCTCGTACCCGTGTTGGAATAATCCGACACACGGACCGCGCCTTCAGCCTGGAGGCTGTGGAAGCCCGGAACATCTTCGAGGATCGGAACGATCAGCTCGGCAAAGGCTTCAACAACGTCATAGCCGCCATTGAAGGTTGGTGCCGGAGCACCGGTACCCAGAACTTCATCCTGCGTACCAGCGGAAACGTCAGCAACGCGGCTAGCGTTATATTCGCGATACTCGACACCGACAGCGAAACCGATCGGGGTCTCGGTGAAGAAGCCGGTATCACCGAACGTACCGTTCAATGAGGCGTTCACAACCGAAAGCGAGGTCGAGTCCGTGAAGCCTGAAGGCTGGTTGAAGAATGCAACCGACTGCGGATCGATATTCGCGCCGCCCGGTCCGCCACCTTGCAGATTGATCGGGAAACAGCCATTCGATGGATCGAAACAGGTGGTTGTGCTCGTCGCGTTGAGCGCCTGCTCAACTCGCGACTTCAGGCCCCAGTTACGACGGGTGGTCGTGCGCTGCGATTCGCCATAGGTGCCATAGACATCATAGCTGATGGTATCGGTCAGATCACCGCGAACACCGGCCCAGAGCTGGAACTGGTTCGTAACCAAATCGGTCTGACGTGGACCCTGCTCAACCAACCGGCGGTTGATGATGACGTCCGGTGCCAGGAAGTTCGGATCGTTTGCATCCACTGCAGTCCGTGCAGCCGTACAGGTTGCAACCGGGATCGGCACAGCGAAGCTGGCGCAGATCGACTGAACCTGAGCGTCCGTAAGGAACGGGTTGTTCAGCGGAAGCGCGAACGGATCGCCGAACAGGCCCGACGGAGCGAGCTGAAGGCTAACCGTGCTGTTCGTGAACATGGCGCGGGTGTAAACTTCGATACCCGGCGTCACTTCATAACTAGCTGAACCGAAGATGTTGTAGCGTTCGAGCGGCGTTTGGAAATAGTTGAACGGCGCGAAGTTGAACGTGTTGTACGTCGGAACGATAGTCGTACCGGTCGGATCAATCTGGTTACCGTTAAAACGCGTCGGAACGGACGTGCCTGAACCGATAACCGTTGTGCCGAACAGACCCTGCTGAGAGAGCAAGCGATTGGCCTGCAGAACATCATCTGTTTCCTGATAACCGATCGAGAGGACTGCGTTACCACGGCCATCGTCGAAGTTGGCACCGATCGTAAGATCACCGCGAACCCGTTCGCCATCACCGCGTTCGGTGATGCCATAAGTTACAGCAGCTTCGAGGCCTTCAAAGTCACGGCGAAGCACGAAGTTGGCCACACCTGAGATAGCATCAGCACCGTAAACCGATGATGCGCCGCCCGTGATGACTTCAACGCGTTCTACCAGAGCAACCGGAATGATGTTCAAATCGGTTTGGCTGAAAATCGTTGAAGGAACGAGGCGCGTACCGTCCAGAAGGACAAGGCTGCGCGTCGAGGCAAGGTTGCGAAGGTTCAGGGTCGACGTACCGGTACTGCCATTATTGATGGAGGCGTTACTTCCGCCCGAGGCGATGCCCGGCAGTTCACCGATCAACTCTTCAGCGTTGGTCGCCTGACGGAAATCGATCTCATCAGCGCCAATCACCTGGATCGGGCTCGACTGTTCGAGGTTCGGGTTCGTAATGCGAGTGCCCGTAACAACGATCGACGGCTGATCCGTAGTGGCCGCCGCCAGTTCGTCATTGTTCTGCGCAAGAGCAGGTGTGGCGACAAACGCCGTGGCTACGGTTCCCAGCAGCATTGCACGCATAGTTTGCGTGCGCACCGAAAACGCCTTGCCGTATGATTGTTTAGTCATCGAAATCTAACCCCTTCAAAAATCTCTGCGGTCTGCATTGGTAAACGCCGCACTTCCTGTTTCTGGTTGACGAGAAATAGTGATCTCGCCTGTGACCATGGGACGGGCTTATGGCGCGGCACTTTGCGTCGCTCAATGCTTTTTTCACTCGAATCGTAGTTCACGACAACATGTGGTAATCTCACCACAGTGTCATTAATCCCTTATAATCAGCGTTTGATCGAGTTTCTGCGGATTATTGCCTGGGAAGTCCTATTGCGATACACAGTATTTATTGCGAAACGAGTTATATCGTCGGACGATAGCAAAGGTAGTGAAATGACCTGCACCGAGAAGCGCACAACCCGCAAAGCCATAGACTGGCAGGAACGGCGCGAAGACATCACGGCCGGCGTCTTACCGCTCTATATCGCCCGCCCATGGGCCGCCGTCAGTATCGAGGATATCGCCGACAATCTCGGCATCAGCTATTGGCAGGTCTATTACTCATTTGATGGACAGGAGGATGTCTATCGCGGCTGCGTGACCCGCCTGATTGAGACGGTTACAAAGCGCTTTGAGGAAGCTCCCATCCCCCTCGCGTCCGTAAACCGTGCGATCCAGAACTATATCCGCCACGCCGCAGATATCGTCGCCAGCGATGCGTATCAGCATCTTCTCTTCCTGCGACTGAGAGATGAGCATACCGACCCATGGATCCGGACGGCCTATGAAAACAAGATCGCAGAGCCATTGCGCAAGGGCCTGGAAGATGCCGTCGCCCAGGCTGGCAAGCGGCATGGTCTGAAGATCGTCATTCTCCACGGCGTTCGGGAACGCTGCCTGACGATGCTAGAAGCCGCGCTGGCTCTGCCGAAACTGCTTCAGCATAACGATTTTGTCGACCAAACGTTCGATAGAACGGTCTCCGCCGTGGCCAAGGAGGTGTTCGCTGCCACCTGCACCTTCGATGGCTTTAGCGAGCAAGACCAAGCGCCCAGCGCCGTTGCTGCCTGAGAGGCGGCGACCAAAAACGGTCCCACATGTTCTGAGCTTTAACGATTGCCGCGGCGAAACGCAGCGAGACCTTAGTGCTAAGTCCAGTTCGAACGGCAGGGAATTTTCGTGCGGTCGCAACGATCTGCATATTTTTCGGCGATTTCCCTGATCTCATCGAGCAAACCATCATCGAGCGTTATCGGCTCAAGGCCGAGGCCCAGAAACCGGTCATTCACAACATTCAGATCATTCTCATCAGCTTCGTTGCGCGGATTGGCGACCAGTTCAAATCCGCTTCCGGTCTTATCTGCGATCATCTTCGCCAGATCGCGCACCCGGTGCGTCTCCGTCATCTGATTGAGAATGTTCACGCGCTCGCCTTTTTGCGGCGGGTTGGCAATCGCAAGCTCAATACACCGGCACGTATCCTGGAGATGGATAAAGGCCCGTGTCTGGCCGCCCGTACCGTGAACAGTCATCGGATAGTTGAGTGCCGCCTGCATCACGAACCGGTTGAGGACCGTTCCATAGTCGCCGTCATAGTCGAAACGGTTGATCAGCCGATCATCCATTTTCGTCTCTTCGGTCTGCGTGCCCCAGACAATGCCTTGATGGAGGTCAGTCACCCGGATGCCATCATTCTTGTTGTAATAGGCAAAGAAAAGCTGATCCTGGGTCTTGGTCAGATGATAGATAGAGCCTGGATTCACGGGATAGAGGATTTCCTGCTCAATCGTCTCCGTATCGGTATCGATCTGGACAGTGAGATAGCCCTCGGGAATCTTCATGCCCGCCGTGCCATATCCATAAACACCCATTGTCCCGAGATGCACGACATGGGCGTCAGATTTTGCCTCGACAATGGCGGCAAGCAGGTTGTTGGTCGCGTTAAGATTGTTATCGACTGTGTAGCGCTTGTGCGTACTGGATTTCATCGAATAGGGCGCGGCGCGCTGCTCTGCGAAATGGATGACTACATCGGGCTTTTCGGCTTCGATCAGGCTCAACAGCCGATGATAATTTTTCGAAACATCAAAATCGTGAAAGGCGATATCTTTGCCGCTTACTTCTTTCCAAGCCGCAAGCCGCTGATCTACCGGTGCAATCGGTGTCAAAGAGTCCACGCCAAGTTCGACATCGATTTTCCGCCGCGAGAGATTGTCTATGATCGTAACATCATAGCCGCGGCTCGAAAGATGAAGACTGGTTGGCCAACCACAAAAGCCATCGCCGCCCAATACAAAAACTCTCATGCTACTCCATCCGTTCTTTTTGCCCTGCCTCAGAGCAAAATCGCGACCAAAAACGCTCTATCAAGCATGCGGGACAAAGAGCAACCGCGTTGCGCAGTCAATGCCCATCGCCCGGCGATCGAGATGGCCTAGCTCACTTCCTTCCTTTTGTTCCCCGTATCAGACGGTTAGGCTAAAGCAATTTTCGGCAAAGCTGGCCTGCACCGCTTGGCTGGTTGCGATGTAATCGAGCTCCGCTCCCAGCTGAACCGCCCGGATTTCCAGACGCGGACACGCTTTCGCGCGCATAAGTTACTGCACCAACGGGCTGCCATTTCCCTGTAAATCAACCCCTTGCAGCTCCGCCCGCCCTGCGAGAATACCGATATATTGGGCGACGGCGCGGCGCCAACTCGCCTCTTCGAGATAATCCGCGATCTTGGCGCGAACAGCCTCAAACGGCAACTTTTCTCCGGTAATCTTGCGGCCAACTTGCAGGACATGCGCGCCATAGCGTGTCTTGACGGGAACCGGGCAAAGCTGCCCTTCTTCGAGATTGAACAAGAAAGTATCGAATTCATCGACCGTCTGGCCCGGACCGAGTTGCCCGAGATTGCCGCCTTGGTCAGCCGATGGACATGCCGAATGCACCTTGGCCAAATCAGCGAACCGGCCGGGATGGTCCTTTAGTTCTGCAATGATGTTTTCGGCATCGGCAATGGCCTTTGTGTAGGCGGCCTCATCATCTCGCCGGGCCGCAAACAAGATGTGCGATGCTTCTGCCATGTCGGGACTCGTGAAACGGGCTTTGTGCGTTTCGTAATAGCGCCGGCATGTTTCTTCATCCGCTTTCGGGGTTTTCACTTCCTGTTCAAGCAGTGCTTCGATCCGCGCATCTTCCGGTGCGAGCTCCCGCCCATTGGCGTCCTTTATGGCCTCAGCTTTGACGTCTAGTCGTTCGGCTTCTGCGAGAAGCATCGTCTTGACGGCGAGGGCCTCAGCGGCGGCGGCCCAGGCCGTTTCAGGATCATTGGACGGGTGGTTTTGCGCTTCGGCCGCGATAACTGAAGCTTCGATTTCCACGCCGTTTATGCTGATGGCCTCGTTGATTCGCTGATCGTTCGTGGCGGTGCTCATGACAGGGCCTTTTTACTGCGCACGATCTGGTAGCCTGGCCTCCAGATATAACGAACCGGCGCGGACAGCATGTGAACCAGCCGCGTGAACGGGAAAAGCAACAGGATCGTGAGACCCAGAAAGAGATGCGCCTTGAAGATCGGATGAACGTCCAGAACATAATTGGCGGCGCCCGCTTCGAATGTGAAAATCCCCTGCGCCCAAGACATGAATTTCACCATTTCATGACCATCAAGATGATCGAGAGAAACGAATATGGTCGCTAGGCCGAGCACGAGTTGCAGCCAAAGCAGAAACAGGATCGCAATGTCGCTAAAGCTCGAGTTGCGGCGAATACGCAGATCGAACAGACGTCGGTGCAGGAGCATTGATGCGCCGATAAAGGCGGATGCGCCGGCCACGCCGCCGGCAATGATCGCCAGAATCTGCTTCGCGCCATGGCTGACACCGAGGGCATCGAAAAGCGCGATGGGAGTGAGCAAACCAACAAAATGCCCAGCAAAGATGAGCAGCACACCGAGATGGAATAGCACCGATCCCACCATTAACTGGCGGCGGCGCAGGAGCTGGCTCGAGCCTGATCGCCAGCTATAGGGCTCCCGGTCATAACGGATGACCGATCCAATCGCGAGCACGGACAGCGCGATATAGGGATAGATGCCGAAGACCATATTGTTCAGAGATTCAGCCATTATGCGTGCTCCCGTTCTGGGCGGTTTCGGCCTTTGCCGGTTTAGGCGGGGTCGTGATTTCGGCAGCCAGCCGGTCCAGCATTCCATCAATCTTTGGGCAGCCGTCATCGGGAGAGCCGGGCCCGAAGGTCACATTTTCAGCCTCCCAGATTTCATCAAGGGCTTCCAGATCATTCGGGTCATCATCCGGTTCGTCGAGCAGCGCTTTGATCGCTTCCGGATCGACTTCAGCCATCGCAGCGAGCGCCAGCATTACGGCGGCATAGCTGCTTTCCCGCTTGGCCAGCCTTTCGCCAAGTGCGGCTATCACATGCGCCGGTTGGCCGAGCAGATCGATTGCATCCGCATCGGGCAGTGTCGAAAGAAATTCGAGGAAAAGCGGGATGAAGTCCGGCAGTTCCTTGCTATCGATTTCGAGCCCGCGCTCCTCATACATTGCCTTCAGGTCGACCATCGCCTGGCCGCGATCACGGCTTTCGCCATGGACATGTTCGAATAGGTGCAGTGACAGCGAGCGGGTGCGGTCGAACAACAAGACATAGCGTTCTTGCAGGTCGAGCAGGTCCCCCGTTCGATATTCCTCTATCAGCGTGTTCAGCGCCTGCAGATGGTCATCAGGCACCACGCCTTCGCCCGCCAGAATATCGCCGAACTCACACGACACAGCCTGAATCTCGACGGTTGGATAGGCGAGCAACAGGGACAGGATTTGGAAGCTTTTTGCCGTCATCAGAACATCTCCGTCGGGGTCTGGATACGCTTTTTCTTGGGAGTGCCGAACAGATTGGGTTCGGATGACCCGCCCGAGCAGCCATTGCCGAAGGAGAAGCCGCAGCTGCCACGTTCGTCAAAAGCGTCTTCCGCTTCTTCGCGATGGCTGGTCGGAATGACGAAGCGATCCTCGTAATTGGCAATCGCCATGACGTGATACATTTCGTCGATTTGCAGCGATGTCAGTCCAACCCGCTCTGCGACATCTGAGGCGATCACGCCATCAATCGTCTTGGCACGCATATAGCTGCGCATCGCCATCATCCGTTCCAGACACAGCGCGACCGGTTCCTCCTTGCCTGCGGTAAGCAAGTTGGCGAGATAACGCAGCGGGATACGCAGGCTGCGGACATCGGGCATCCCGTCAATAATATCGAGCTGACCGGCGCTGGCCGCCGCGTTAATCGGCGACAAGGGCGGTACATACCAAACCATCGGCAGAGTGCGGTATTCCGGATGCAGCGGGAAGGCGACTTTCCATTCCATCGCCATTTTATAAACCGGCGATTTGCGCGCCGATTCCAGCCAGGCTTCGGGCACGCCGTCTTTGCGCGCCTGTTTGATGACTTCCGGATCATTGGGATCGAGGAAAATATCAAGCTGGGCCTGATACAGATCCTGCTCATCCTCAGTTGATGCCGCTTCTTCAATGCGGTCGGCATCATAGAGCATCACGCCGAGATAGCGGATGCGGCCAACGCAGGTTTCGGAACAAACGGTTGGCTGGCCCGCTTCAATGCGCGGGTAGCAGAAGGTGCATTTCTCCGATTTGCCGCTTTCCCAGTTATAATAGATCTTCTTGTAAGGGCAGCCGGAAACACACATGCGCCAGCCGCGGCACTTTTCCTGATCGATCAGAACAATGCCGTCTTCCTCACGCTTATAGATTGAGCCGGACGGACAAGCCGCGACGCAAGTGGGGTTGAGGCAATGCTCACACAGGCGAGGCAAATACATCATGAATGTATTTTCAAACTCGCCGTACATTTCCTTTTGTATGCCCTCGAAATTACTATCGTTGGAGCGTTTGGAGAACTCTCCGCCGAGAATTTCTTCCCAGTTCGGACCCCATTCGATTTTCTCCATCCGCTTGCCTGTGACCAGCGAACGTGGCCGTGCCGTCGGCATCGCTTTCATCTCGGGTGCGTTTTGCAGATGCTCGTAATCGAAGGTGAAGGGTTCGTAATAATCGTCAATCTCAGGAAGATCGGGATTGGCGAAAATCTTGGCGAGTACCCGCCATTTGCCGCCCATGCGCGGGCGGATCCGGCCATTGCGTGCTCGTTCCCAGCCGCCCTTCCAGTGGTTCTGGTTTTCCCAGTCTTTCGGAAAGCCAATGCCGGGCTTGGTCTCGACATTGTTGAACCAAGCATATTCCATGCCTTCGCGGCTGGTCCAAACGTTTTTACACGTCACGGAACAGGTATGACAGCCGATACATTTATCGAGATTCAGTACCTTGCCTATTTGTGCACGTACTTTCATTCCGCTGCCTCCATTTCCGGGGACAGCCTGTTCTCAGGCCCATCGAGCCAATCGACATCAACCACCTTGCGGACAATGACGAATTCATCGCGGTTCGATCCGACGGTGCCATAATAGTTGAAGCCATAACTGAGCTGGGCATAGCCGCCGATCATATGCGTTGGTTTCAGCACAGCCCGGGTAACGCTGTTATGGATGCCGCCGCGCTGGCCGGTGATCTTGGACCCCGGCACGTTCACGATCTTTTCCTGCGCATGATACATGAAGAGCGTGCCTTCCTTCATGCGCTGAGAGACGACCGCCCGAGCCATAAGGGCGCCGTTGGTATTGAACGCCTCGACCCAGTCATTGTCGACGATCCCGGCCTTGGCCGCATCGGTTTCCGACATCCAGACAATCGGCCCGCCGCGCGAAAGCGTGAGCATCAGCAAATTGTCGGTATAGGTAGAGTGGATGCCCCATTTTTGATGCGGCGTAATGAAGTTGAGGACAACATGGGACTGCCCTTCGGCACGGTCGAGCATCGGCTTGACGGCCTTGGTGTCGATCGGCGGGCGATAGACGCAGAAGCCTTCGCCAAAGGCGCGCATCCATTTGTGATCCTGATAAAGCTGCTGCCGCCCGGTTAGCGTGCGCCAAGGGATCAGCTCATGCACATTGGTATAGCCCGCATTGTAGCAGACGGCTTCACTCTCGATCCCCGACCAGGTTGGTGACGAGATAATCTTGCGCGGCTGCGCTACGACATCGCGGAACCGGATTTTCTCATCCTCTTTGGGCCGCGCCAGATGCGCATGCTCACGCCCAGTGAATTTCTCCAGAGCTTCCCAAGCCTTGACCGCGACCTCGCCATTGGTTTCGGGGGCGAGCATCAGGATTACTTCGGTGGCGTCGATATCGCTTTCTATCTTCGCCATGCCCTTGGTCAGGCCATGCTCGGTCACAGCACCGTTGAGCTCTTTGAGAAGATCGACCTCATGCTCGGTGTTCCAGCCAATCCCTTTGCCGCCATTGCCGAGCTTGTCCATTAGCGGGCCAAGTGCCGTGAACTTCTTGTAGAGACTGGGATAATCGCGTTTTATGACCGCGATTTGCGGCATGGTTTGGCCGGGGATGGGGTCCACCTCGCCTTTGGCCCAATCTGCAACATCCATCGGCTGGGCCATTTCACCCGGCGTGTCGTGCAGGATCGGCGTGAGGACAACATCCTCTTCCTCACCCAGCACTTCGGGTGCAATTTCGGAGAATTTCTTCGCAATCGCCTTGTAGATTTCCCAGTCCGACTTCGATTCCCAAACCGGATCAACCGCTGCGGAGAGCGGATGGATGAAGGGATGCATATCGGACGTATTGAGGTCGTTTTTCTCATACCAAGTGGCCGTCGGCAAAACGATGTCCGAATAGACGCAGGTCGTCGACATACGAAAATCGAGCGTCACGACGAGATCCAGTTTTCCCTCAGGGGCTTCGTCATGCCAGACGACGTCCTCGGGTTTTGCATGACCCATCTCACCCAGATCCTTGCCCTGTACGCCATGGCTGGTGCCGAGCAGATGCTTCAGCAGATATTCGTGGCCCTTGCCTGATGAGCCGAGCAGGTTCGAGCGCCAGATGAACATGTTGCGCGGCCAGTTGGCAGGATCATCGGGATCGTGACAGGAAAGTTCGAGATCGCCAGATTTGAGAGATTCGACGACATAGTCTTTGGGTTCTTTCCCTGCCGCGCGCGCAGCCTTTGAAATATCCAGCGGATTGGTCTTGAGTTGCGGCGCGGAGGGCAGCCAGCCCATCCGCTCGGCTTGCACATTATAGTCGATCAGTGAGCCGCCCCAATCACCATCAGGTGCCGTTGGCGAGATGATTTCGTTCACGCCCAAAGTCTCATAACGCCATTGATCGGAATGGGCATAGAAGAAGCTCGTCGAGTTCATCTGCCGCGGCGGACGGCTCCAATCGAGGCCGAAGGCAAGGGGCTGCCAGCCGGTTTGCGGGCGCAGTTTCTCCTGACCGACATAATGCGACCAACCACCGCCAGATTGCCCCACACAGCCGCACATGATCAGGAGATTGATGATCCCCCGATAGTTCATGTCCATATGATACCAATGGTTGAGGCCCGCCCCGAGGATCACCATCGACTTGCCGTTGGTCTTTTCGGCATTGGTCGCGAATTCGCGCGCGACAGTGATGATGTGATCGGCGGGAACGCCGGTAATCTGCTCGGCCCAAGCGGGTGTATAGGGCTCGTTCTCTTCGTAGTTTTTAGCGAGATTTTCGCCGCCGAGCCCGCGATCGAGGCCATAATTGGCCATGAACAGGTCATAGACGGTGGCGGCATAGGCATCGCCGTCCGCCAGTTTGAGCTTAGTCACGGGAATCCGCCGCATCAGCGTGTCGGGATGGTCAGTGCCCTTGAAATAGTCATGCTCGCGATTACCGAAATAAGGGAAGGCAACATCGAGCACATCGTCATAGTCGCCGTCCAGGATGTTCGTCAGACGCAGTTTGGTCTCTGCTCCACCGCTTTCTTTCTCTTCGAGATTCCATTTTCCCTTATCGCCCCAGCGGAAGCCGACAGACCCGTTGGGCGCGACGATTTCGCCCGTATTTTCGTCGATCGCGACCGTCTTCCACTCGCCATTATTGTCTTCGTTCAGCCCGCTATCGAACTCGCTCGCGCGGAGCATTTTTTCCGGAATATAGGCACCGTCTTTTTCAACAAGCCGAACCAGCATGGGCATGTCGGTGTAGCGGCGGGCATAATCTTCGAAATAAGCGGCCTGACGGTCGAGATGATATTCGCGCAGGATGACATGGCCCATCGCCATGGCGAGCGCGGCATCGGTACCCTGTTTGGGATGGAGCCACATATCGGAGAATTTCGCGGCTTCCGAATAATCGGGGGACACGACAACGGACTTGGTGCCCTTATACCGTGCCTCGGTATAGAAATGAGCATCGGGCGTGCGGGTCTGCGGGACATTTGAGCCCCAAAGCATCAGGAAGCCCGAATTATACCAGTCGGCGCTCTCGGGGACGTCCGTCTGTTCGCCCCAGGTTTGCGGCGAGGCTGGCGGCAAATCGCAATACCAGTCGTAGAATGACATGCAGGTGCCGCCGAGCAGCGACAGATAGCGTGAGCCAGCAGCATAAGAGACCATCGACATTGCCGGGATCGGTGAGAAACCGATTACCCGGTCGGGGCCATGTTCTTTCGCGGTATAGGCATTGGCCGCCGCGATGATCTCTGTCACTTCTTCCCAGTCGGCACGGACGAACCCGCCATGGCCGCGGATCTTTGTATAGGAATCGCGTTTCGCCTTGTCTTTGACGATGGACGACCATGCCGCGACGGGCTCCATCGTCTTGCGCGCTTCGCGCCACAGCTTCACCAGCCGTGAACGCACCAACGGATATTTCACCCGGTTGGCGGAATAGATATACCAGCTGTAGCTCGCTCCCCGTGAACAGCCGCGCGGTTCATGGTTCGGCAAGTCAGGCCGCGTGCGCGGATAATCGGTTTGCTGGGTTTCCCAAGTAACAATCCCGCCTTTGACATAGACTTTCCACGAGCAGGACCCGGTGCAGTTAACACCATGCGTTGAACGGACGATCTTGTCGTGCTGCCAGCGCTTTCGATACCCGTCTTCCCAACGTCGATCCTCTTTTGTCGTGATGCCATGCCCGTCCGAAAAAGACTGCTTGGCGCTAAAGAAATTCAGGCGATCGAGAAGATGACTCATGGCGTCGAATCCTTACTGAGCAAGCTGAGGTTGAAGCGGGGCTTCGCGGCCTCGCTCGATGTCATGGAGCAATCCTGAGCGGCGCGTGTAGACGAACCACGTCACGGCGGCGCAGGCCGCGTAGAAGGTCAGGAAACCCCAAAGTGCAGCATCAGGTGTGCCGGTCATCGAAATCGACGTGCCGTAGGACTTCGGAATGAAGAAGGCTCCATAAGCGGCAATCGCAGAGGTGAAGCCGATGATCGCAGCGGATTCCTTCTCAGCATTGCGCAGGCGTTCATTCTCCGGAAGCTCCGGCATCAACCGGCCGACCTCTTTGCGCATGATGATCGGGATCATCTGGAAGGTTGATGCATTGCCCACGCCGGTTGCGAAAAAGAGCAGCATGAACATCGCGAAGAAACCCCAGAACGCACCCGGCTGATCCTTGATGCCGAGGAAATAGAGGACCCCGGCAACCGCAATGATCATCACAAGGAACACCCAGAACGTAACCCGGGCGCCTCCCCATTTATCCGAAACCCAGCCGGTCGCAGCGCGCGAAATCGCGCCGACCAAGGGGCCGAGGAAGACATATTTAAGGGAATCGACTTCGGGAAAGGCGATATTCGCAAGCAGCGGAAAGCCAGCCGAATAGCCAATGAACGAACCGAATGTGCCGGTATAGAGAAAGCACATGATCCAGTTGTGCTTGCGCTGGAAAATCACCGCCTGCTCAGAGAAGCTCGCCTTCGCTGATGCGATATCGTTCATGCCGAACCATGCCAGAGCAGAACTCACCAGGATAAAGGGTATCCAGATGAAGCCAGCATTCTGGATCCAAAGCGGGTCGCCGCCGGCCACTGGCTGCGGATCACCGCCAATGGCTCCGAACACGCCAACCGTGATGACGATTGGCACGACAAACTGCATCACCGAAACCCCGGCATTGCCAAGCCCGGCATTGAGCGCGAGCGCATTGCCCTTCTGCCGTTTCGGGAAGAAGAAGCTGATATTGGCCATGGAGGAGGCAAAGTTACCGCCGCCAAAACCGCACAGCAGCGCCAGCACCAGGAAGATGAAATAGGGCGTATCCGGATTCTGCACGGCATAGCCGATGCCAAAGGCCGGTATGGCCAACGACAATGTAGTCAGCGTCGTCCAAAGCCGCCCGCCGAAGATCGGTACCATGAAGCTGTAGAATATCCGCAAGGTCGCACCCGATAGCCCGGGAAGAGCGGCCAGCCAGAAAAGCTGATCGGTTGAATACTCAAAGCCGATAGCGGGGAGTTTTGCGACAACCACGGACCAGACCATCCAGACGGAGAAGGCCAGCAACAGGCACGGGATCGAAATCCACAGGTTGCGCTGCGCAATCTTTGCGCCCTCGTCAGCCCAGAATTCGTCATCCTCAGGCCGCCAATCGGTGAGTGTTGCCGCCTTGACGCTGCGATGCTCTTTCGGCTCGTGGATGTCCTGCATTTCCGGGAATTCGGGAAGCTCGGACAATTGCTTGCCCACTGCCTTTTGTTCCATCTGGCGCACCGCGAAGTGCATCCAGAGCAGCGCCACGCCGACCAGCGCAAAGAGCAGCATGAAGCAGCTCGTCCAGATACCGGTAAGATCATTCATCGCGCCGAAGGCAATCGGCAGGATGAAACCGCCAAGCCCGCCGATCATCCCAACGAGACCGCCAACCGCACCGACATGGCCCGGATAGTAGACAGGGATATGCTTGTAGACCGCCGCTTTACCGAGCGACATGAAGAAGCCAAGCACGAAGATCGTGATAACGAAGGGCACAAGTCCCATCGATGTTGAAAAGGCAATCGGCCCGTCAATCCCGTGAATGACGTAATCGGTGGCTGGATAAGACAGCATAAACAGGCACAGCAAAGATACGCCGAAGGTCGCATACATCACTTTGCGCGCGCCGAACTTGTCCGACAGATGTCCGCCATAAGCCCGGAACAGGCTGGCCGGGATCGAATAGGCCGCCGCCAAAAGGCCTGCGGTCGCGATGTCGAGGCCGTAAACGTCGATCAGATAATGCGGCAGCCAGAGTGCCAGTGCGACAAAAGCGCCAAAGACGAAGAAGTAATAAACCGCGAAACGCCAGACTTGCTGGTTTTTGAGCGGCTCTAGCTGCATCAACATCGAGCGCGGCTTATCACCGCTTTCCTTGCGCGCCTTGCGTTCCGGATCGTCTTCCGTGGTCAGCCAGAAGACTATGGCGGTGACCGCTAGAACAGCGGCCCAAATCTGTGCCACACTCGTCCAGCCGTAAGCGACGAGCACCATCGGTGCGAGCAATTTAGTGACCGCGGCACCGACATTACCGGCACCGAATATGCCAAGCGCAGTGCCCTGCTTCTCAGTCGGATAGAATTTGGAAACATAGGCGATACCAACGGCGAAGCTGCCCCCGGCAAGCCCGACACCCAATGCTGCGAGCAGCATCACGGGGTAGCTTGTCGCATAAGACAGCAGGAAGGTCGCCGCAGCGGCGCTCAGCATGGTCAGGGTGTAAACAAGCCGCCCACCAAATTGATCGGTCCAGATGCCCAGGAAGATGCGCGACAAGGATCCGGTCAGGATTGGCGTACCCACCAAAAGGCCGAATTGCGCTTCACTCAGCCCCAGATCTTCTTTGATCTGAATTCCGATAATTGAGAAGATCGTCCAAACGGCAAAACAGATGGTAAAGGCTGCGGTGCTCATACCCAGCGCCTTGTGCTGCTGGCCCGGCCTCATCTCAGCTACATCTTGCATCATTCATTCCCCCTGAACGCGTGTGAGTCGCGGTGCGGCTCAATCGATGAGACCGGTCTGTTAGAATGGCTGCTAGTGCATCTTGATTTATGTCAAATAGTGGAATTTATGACCGTAATTCAGACATATATGTCACTCTGATTTGACAAATGATCGGCGGAATTTTCCGGAACAGCAAACGACCTCTTGATAATTATCAAATGTTGCTGAAGGTCGGCCTGACATTATTGGAAAGATTTGTTCCCATGCGTCCTGAAGATATCCCGGTGGTTCGCAATCTCCCGCTCTTCGCCGATATGGATGATCGGCGATTTGACGAATTGGTCGAAGCTGCATTTCTCCAAACATTCCCGCCGCAGGTCGATCTGATACGTGAAGGCGACCCGGCAGATTTTCTCTACATACTCGTTGAGGGTGCGGTCGAAATGTATGCGAGCCATAATGGCCGCGAGACGACGATGGCGGTTATCGAGCCGACATCAGCGTTCATCCTCGCAGCCGTTCTAAACGACGTTGTCTGTTTGATGTCGGCGCGGACGTTTCTGCCATCGCGGGTGATGATGATACCCAATGAACATATCCGGCGCTGCTTTGCCGAGGACAAGGCTTTTGCCGGAGCCGTCGCTGCGGAGCTTTCCAAAGCCTATCGTCAGCTGGTCAAGCAGCACAAAGAGATCAAGCTTCGCCTCGCCGGCGAACGGCTTGCCAATTATCTGCTCCGCCAATCTCAGGCGCGCGGCGACCCCACCCAATTCAAGCTACCGGCTGGCAAGAGCACGATCGCAGCACTGCTTGGCATGACACCGGAAAATCTCTCACGAGCCTTTAGCGCATTGTCCGCTCATGGTGTCAGGGTGAGGGGCGGCAATATCCATATCGACGATACCAAGCTGCTAACCGATTTTGCCAAGCCAACGCCGCTGATCGACGCGGTAGAGGAAATCTACGAACGGCGCGGCGTGAAAAGCATCGGGCCGTAAAGGATCGCAAACAGCAGGAAGCCAGAAATCCACAATGCGCCGCTGACCGTCATGACGAGTGAATAGTCGAGCGCTGTGGATGGCCCCGCCACCCGCGTCATCGCCCCGAGAAAGATCAGCGCGTAGATTGCGACTGTGCCGAAACCGGCTTCAAGCGCGCGGCCGCAATGGCCAAGGCTAGCGCGGGTCATAACCGCCATCGTCAACTGCCCTATCGCCCCAGCCGTCAACACATGCAGCGCCAGTGAGGGCGTGACGAGATCGGGCCGGACTATCGCGCTGCCCATCGCCAGCAATGCCGCGACAAGCCACGCATAGGCAATGTGCAATATCACGACCAAGGGTTCGGCGAAGGTCACCCAACCCCGCCAGCGTGCGAGCCGCACCAGATGAAGGCCGCCGACGATCAGCAGAGCCAATCCGGCGAAGACTTGATCCGGCGCTGCAATCCAACCGATCATCGTCAATCCTGTTGCCAGCAGCACGGTTTTGTCGAACGGGCCGAAGGGTGAAGACAATGGGCGAACCCCGCTTTTCTTCATCCAGTTGATAGTGAAGGATGGAATGATCCGCCCGCCAATCAGCGACATCAGCATCACGGCGATGGCCAATCCGACGCGCTGGCCGATACCTACAGGCAGGCCGAAATCCGGCTCCAGATGGAACAGGATATTGCCGAGCGCAAACAGGCTGACAAACAGACAGATGGGCAAGTTGCGCCAATTTTTGCCGCTCAACACCTCGCGCCAGGCAAACCCGGCCAAGAGGATCAGGAAAGCGCTGTCGATTGCGGCAGCGCCAATACCGCTACTCGCGAACAAGGCGATCCGGCCCGATATCCAAACCAGAACAAAAAATAGCAGCGGCAGCCCCATTACCGGTAGTCGTCCCGTCCAATTGGGAATGGCTGTCATGAGAAAGCCAGCGACAATCGCCGCCAGATAGCCAAACGCCATTTCATGCATATGCCAGCGCATTGCATCATCACCGATGGCGTAACCATGGGTGTATGCTGCCAGCCAAAGCGGGATTGCCAGAACGGCAAAGCAGGAGCCGAGAAAGAAGAAAGGCCGAAAACCGTGGCTCAAAAAGGCCGGGCCGGTATAGGCACGGCGCCGACCTCCAGCTGTCATTTCTCCGGCGGTCGCTGCTGCTGCGTTGTTCAAAAGCGTATCTGTGTCGTCAGCCAAAATTTGCGTGTGTCGGTCGCAAAGCGATCCGCATCATAATCAGCATATTTGAGCGCCACTGACCAGCCCGGACGCAGCGGGACCGAGAATTGCGCATCCCACTCACTGCCATAATGCATGTCAGCACGCGTCGAGCGGAAATCGTGATAGGCGACCCGGAAGGCGGCGTTCTCAAAAAATCCAGAGCGGAACGGCCGGATCGTAGCATCGGCATATAGGTCGCGCAGCCCGTTCGGCGGCGTCCGCAGGAATTTGTCGGACCAGCCGTTGAAGGCGTGGAGCGTAGCAAGCGGCGTTTGCAGCGCGTCGACCCCATTGCCGCCAAGCCGTTCATAGCCGACCCGAAGCGCAACCGGCCCAACGCGCACGCCCGGTTCGAAGAGAAGATAGGACAGCGAGAAGTCGCGCGGATGACCAGCATGCTCGCTCTGGCGCGCATATTCGGCCGCATATGTCAGCGTGACATTGCCGCCCACTGGCCGTTGCCCCGCCAGGCGCACGCCCCATGTTTGAGACGAGTTTACCGGAGAATCTGGGATATCGAGCAGATAGCCGTAAGCGCTGATCGTTCCGAAATCCGCCACATCGACGGACCCGCGGATCATGTGAATGTCATTGTCACGCCAAATGCCCATCGGCGAATCCGGCCCGAAGATCCGGTTAACGCGCCAGACATAGCCATAAGTTACGCTAGTCGCGGCGGATGGGTGCGCGGTCACAAAGGCTGCGTCGAATGTCTGGTCGTTCTGCCGCCAGCCGACCGAGCCGACCCAGCGCTGATTATCGAGATTGATAACTTGGCGTCCAGCCCGCGCATCGATGCGATCAGGAAGCTGCCAGCGGATATATGCCTGGTTGAGTACAAGATCTTCAGGATCCGCGACGACCGGAAAGGCGGCACGGCCATTAACCGTGTCGTTAAAATCATCGGAACCGAGTTGCACGATCCCCTCAGCTTCAACGAGCGCGCTGAACCCCTGCCATTCGCGGGTCCGAAGCCCGGCGCGGACCCGCAACGTCGAAGCTGTCGCGTCATTGGCAAATCCATCTTGATCGACCAGTTCGAGACGGTAGCGAAAATCGATATAGGGATCGACAATTGGAGGTGCCGATTCGGCAACATCCGTTTCAGCCGCGACGGCCGAGGCAGACGTTCCACAGAGCGTTGCGAGAATCAAAAGACATGAGTGAAGACGTGTTTTCATCCCGGCTACATAGGAGAACATGCGAACTCATAATTGATATGTATCAAATATGAGTTTTATCTACGCGATGGGCTATGGATAGCTGGTTTTCGCAAGTTTTTGGTGTTGGCAGTCACTGGTGAACAAACGACTGGCGGACACGGAGGGATTCGAACCCTCGATACGGATAATCTCCGTATGCCGGTTTAGCAAACCGGTGGTTTCAGCCACTCACCCACGTGTCCTGACTCAGCCGAACGGCGCGTATAGCCATGCAGGACAGTACGATCAACAACAAGTCGCACTGCCTGATATCATTCGCCTGAATTGCAGAAAACCAGGGAAAGGACTCGTTTCGGCCCGCAACCGACTCCTTTCGTCCCGCGCTTGATTGCGCGGGAGTCCGGCGGCGGCGTAAACCTTCAAGGCTGAGCTTTCCTGAGGTGCGCATCATGTTCAAAAAACGGCTGATTTCCATTGTTGCTGCCCTCGGCCTTGCCGGGATGGCGCTGACACCAGCTGCAGGGCAGGTCGACAGCGTCGATCCGGATGCCGCGCTTGAAGCCGGCGATGTTAGCGATAGCGACTATCAAAGCGGCGGGACGACGACCGACCAGGGCCAGGCTTCCAACGACGATACTGGCTTTGATCCGGACATTCCGGCCGAAAACGACACTACTGTCTATACCGACCCAAATTATATTCCCGATACGCCCGGCTATGAGGACGAAGCGGTTACGGAGGAAAACGCCGAAAATTCCGTAGCTCCTGCCGTGCCCGGCGATGAGAACGGGCGCACCACCTTTCAGCAGGACGATCTTATCGCAGCCGCCGATGGCCTGTTCGGAGACGGAGCCGAAGGACTGGCCCGGATGATTCAAGACATCCTGTCGGAGCAAGGCGAGCCCAACGCCTATATCGTCGGTCGTGAGGCAGGCGGTGCCTTTATATTCGGCCTGCGCTACGGCTCGGGCACGCTTTTCCACGCGGTTGAAGGCGAGCAGCCCGTATATTGGACCGGCCCGTCGGTCGGCTTCGATGCCGGCGCGAACGGCGCATCGACCTTTGTGCTCGTGTATAATCTTTATGACAGCGATGAGCTGTTCCGCCGCTTTCCCGCTGTTTCGGGCAATGCCTATCTGGTTGGCGGGTTAACCGCGAGCTATCTGCGCTCGGGCGACAAGGTGCTGATCCCGATCCGCCTTGGTGCAGGACTAAGGCTCGGCGCGAATATCGGCTATATGAATTTCAGCCGCAATCGGCGCTGGCTCCCTTTTTAGTTTGGTATAGTTTGTCAGACTCGGCCTATCGGTTGAGTCTGACAAAGACCAAACGCCCCAACAATCCGAGCTTCGCCTTTGCCAACAATTTTCGAGTAGCGCGAGCGCATCGACTGGCCTAGCGCGTGGCCATGAGCGATCAGCAAAATACAAGAGCTGGCTATACATTCGGCATCGGGGTTTATCTTCTCTGGGGCTTGGTCCCGCTGTATTTCAAACTGCTCGACCATGTCGGCGCGGCCGAAACGGTTGCGCACCGCATTGTCTGGTCTGTTGGCCTGCTACTGATGCTTCTGCTCGCCCTAGGAAAGATGAGGGGGCTCGGCACAATCTTCCGCAACCGGCGCACCCTACTCGCGCTGACTAGCTCCGCGACGCTGATCGGAATCAACTGGCTCGTCTATATCTGGGCAATCACCCATGAGCATATCCTTGCCGCGAGCCTCGGCTATTTCCTCAATCCACTGTTCAATGTCGCGCTCGGCACGGTTCTGCTGAAGGAAAAGCTCAGGCCGGCGACAATCGCCGCCATCATCCTTGCCGCAATCGGCATTGCAATTCTGGCAACCAGCGCGCTCGATACGCTTTGGATTAGCCTCACATTGGCGGTCTCTTTCGGGCTTTATGGCTATATTCGCAAAGTGACCGATGCAGGCGCGATAGAGGGGTTGGCGGTTGAGACGGCGCTGCTCAGCCCCTTGTGCATCGCCTATCTTATCTGGTTGGGGGTTACCGGCGGGCTGATGTTCGGCACAGACATGGAAACCGATATGCTGCTCATTTTTTCTGCCGCCGTCACATCGATCCCGCTGATGCTGTTCGCCGCCGCCGCCAAACGGCTGACGCTGACGACGCTCGGCTTCATTCAATATGTGGCGCCTTCCATGGCCTTTCTGATCGGCGTGTTCGTCTTCAAGGAGCCACTGAACAGCGGACAGATAATCTGTTTCGCGCTGATCTGGACAGGGTTGGCACTGTTTACGTTCGACTCAATCCGTACGGCACGAACGAACCGGACGCACGCACGCATTGCGGGCTAATCCAGCTTAGAGGTCGAGCGTCCAGCCCAGCGTCTCGCGTGCCTGGAAGGGCACGAGTTCTTGGCCGCCTGCGACCAAATTCTGTGGCACATCGACTGGCGCGCGCTTCAGGGTGACCGTTCCCTCATTAAGCGGCAAACCGTAGAAGCGCGGACCATTCTCGGATGCAAACGCTTCGAAACTGTCCAGCGCGCCTTCTGCTTCGAACACGCCAGCATAGCTTTCCAGCGCATAGGCCGCGTTGAAGATGCCGGCGCATCCGCAAGCCGTTTCCTTGTCCGCGCGGGCATGGGGCGCCGTATCCGTACCGAGAAAGAATTTGGGAGATCCGGATATCGCCGCACCGCGTACGGCCAGCCGATGCTGTTCCCGTTTAGCGACGGGCAGGCAATATGCATGGGGACGGATGCCGCGTTCGAAAATCGCGTTACGGTTGATGATGCAGTGATGCGGGGTGATTGTCGCGGCGATATTGCGCCCGGCTTTTTCCACAAACTGCACGGCATCGGCCGTTGTGATATGTTCGAAGACTATCTTAAGCGCGGGGAATTGGCGGGTCAGAGGTTCAAGAACCCGCTCGATAAATACGGCCTCGCGGTCGAAGATATCGATATCGGCATCGGTGACTTCACCATGGATGAGAAGCGGCATGCCCAACGCCTCCATCTGCTCAAGCGACCCGCCTATGTTCGCAATATCGGTCACGCCGCTGTCGGAATTGGTGGTCGCACCCGCAGGATAGAGCTTGGCAGCCGTGAACACACCCTGCGCATGGCCGATCGCCAATTCAACGGGATCGATAGTGTCGGTCAGATAAGCGGTCATCAGCGGAGTAAAATCATGTCCCGCTGGAAGCGCTGCAAGAATCCGGTCGCGATAGGCCCTCGCGGCATCCACTGTGGTTACCGGCGTGCTAAGGTTGGGCATCACGATGGCGCGGGCAAACTGGCGGGCGGTATACGGCGCCACGGCTTCCAGCATCGCGCCGTCGCGCAGATGAACGTGCCAGTCGTCAGGACGGCGGATCGTGAGAATATCGGTCATGCGGCTTCCCTTCGCATGACCCAATCCCTAATTGAAGCCTATGCTTGAAACCACCCTTTCTGACCGCGCGCTTCTTCGCCTTTCCGGGGAGGGTGTCCGAGACTTTCTCCAAGGGCTCGTCACACAGAATGTTGATGCCGTTCAGCCGAACGCTCCGCAATGGTCTGGCTTGCTCACGGCGCAGGGCAAGGCGCTGTTCGATTTCATTCTTTGGGCCGATCGCGAAGATATTCTGGTCGATTGCGAGCATGAGCAAGCTGATAATCTAGCACGGCGGCTGACGATTTATCGCCTGCGCCGACCCATCACCATCGCCCGGGACGACACATTGGCCGTTCACTGGTCGGCCGATGCGGCAGACCATCCGGCAGACCCGCGCCTTGAGGCCCTTGGCCATCGCTGGTTGGCACCAGCGGGTGAGCCAGCGACTGGCTGGCACGCCCACCGCCTGTCGCAGGGTGTAACCGAAGGCATCGCGGAACTGGGCAGCGACAAGACGCTCTGGCTCGAATGCAATGCCGAGGCACTGAACGGCGTCGATTTCAAAAAGGGGTGCTATGTCGGGCAGGAAAACACGGCCCGGATGCATTATCGCAACAAAGTGAATCGCCGCCTGGTTGCCGTTCCACTGGATCAGGCCGATGAGAAGCGCCAACGCGTCGCCTATCCGAACCTCGGCCTCAGTGTCGAGCATCGCCGGGTCGAGGATATGGCGGAATTGGACATGCCAAACTGGTTACAGGCGGCCATCGCCGCACCGGCGACCTAGACCGGTCGGCCTACTCCGCTTCGCCGCTGCCCGGTGCCATCCAGCGCAATTGCACGCGATCGTCGGACGCCGTCCCGTCCACACGCACGGCATCGACTCCTGCTTCCGCCAATAGTGCGATAACCGCGGCGGCCTGGGCATCTTCTCCGGTCACACCAATCGGCACTGCCATCCGCTGGGCCGCCCAGATGGCGAGACTGGCACTACGCCGCCCGCCCGCATCAGGCTGGCCGTCCGCAAAGGATATATATGGCAGAGCCTCGGCTGGCGGAATGACCCGCACGTCCCAATCCTCGGCTCGGGCGCTGGCTCGTTGTTCCAACGCATAATAGGTTGCCAGTTCCGCGCCGGGGAGCGCGCTGACACGCACCATGGCACGGCGGGCATTGCGGTCCACCGTCACTTCACCCGCATCAACCCCCGCGATTAGCGCCAGCCGATCAGTCAGATCAGAAATCTCTTCCTCACTCGCAGCGGCTTGCTCACGCATCCGCGCCAGCGCCAGTTCAGCACCATCGGTCGTCCCTTCGGTATCGACCCGATACTGCCGGAGATCCACCGCAACCGGCCGGCCAAGTTCCCGCTCAAGCGTGCGCTGCGCGCGCTCCTGCGCCCCGCCCACGATCTGCGGCGTCAGCACCGATGCGTTGAGGGTTATCGGATCGGTGCTGAAATCGAAATCGAGCTGCGAGATACGCGCCGCGTCACCGAATTCGTCGCCAACCATGGCCTGCGCCTGCCTGGTCGCATTGGCCTCCCATGCAATTTGCCGCAGTGAAAAGCCCAGCGGAATGGCCAAGGCAATGAAGACGGCGACGATCACGACCGATTGGGTAACCGTCTGTTTGCTCGAAAGATAACTGCTGAAACCATAAACGCGCGCCATCACGGCAGCAGTCAATGCGATGGTGGTAAGGTTGGTAAAGAACAGGAAAAACGCACCGCCAAACACCGCCCAATTGAACGTCGCCAGACCAAAGCCAATGGCCGCGAGAGGCGGCATCAGGGCAGTCGCGATAGCGACCCCGACAATCGTGCCGTCCCGGCCCCGGATCATCGCATATGCGCCGGCCAGCGCCGAGAAAAGCGCGACACCCAGATCGAACAGATTAGGACGGGTCCGTGCGGCGATTTCCGATGTAATCGTCTGCAAGGGGGACATGGCGACAATGAGCGCGCAAAAAACGATCGCGATGATCGTGCCGAGCGCCAGCGCCTTGCCCGCCTCCCTCAGCCAGCGATAATCTGCTATTGCCAGTGCGAAGCCGATGCCGAGAATCGGCCCCATCAACGGCGAAAGCAGCATGGCACCGATAACAACCGCAGGCGATGACAGCAGCATTCCAAGGATCGCAATACCGGCCGACATGCATGTCATGAACGCATAACGCGGCGTCCAGCCGGATTCGCCGCGCACCTTTTCGATCACCGCAACCTGATCGATCTCGCGGCAGACCATGCGCCACCAGCGCCGCGCAAGCGCAATTGAACCGCTTACCGGATCGCGATCCGTCGCCTCGTCTTCCTCAGCATTGTCCATATATCGCAAGCCTTATGACCGATAGGAAAGGCATAGGCGCACCAGCAAGGTGCGACAATTCACCCTTGTCAAAATAATAATTGATATTAACTATCGTTTATCATAGAACTGTAATGCTATTATGATACAGTCGTGGCAAGGAGACAATCATGGCCCGCCCCCAAACCGATCACGAAGCTGCTGCCGAGCAATTGCTGGAAGCTGCCGAACAGCTTATCCGCGAACGCGGGCCGATATCACCAAGCGTGACCGATATCGCCAATGCCTGCGGCATGTCGCAATCTAATGTCTATCGCTTCTTCCCGAACAAGGAGGCCCTGTTCGAAGCATTCGCCGAACGCTGGTTCAGCGAGTTGAATGAGAACATGGAAATGGTCGTCGAGAGCGATCTGCCGCCCCGTGAAAAGCTCTATCAATTTTTCGCCCAGCGTTTCGTGGTGAAGCGCGCGCGCTACGAAGAAGATCCCGACTATTTCTTGGCCTGTATGGCGCTTGGCGATGAGCATCACGATGTCGTGATGAGCTATGTCGATCTGGCCGATCATTATATGGCGACCATCCTTGCCGAAGCGATTTCCGATGGTGAGTTTCCGGGCATGACGATCGATGGATTAATGTCACCGGTCAATTTGATGCTCGCGCCCTTTTGCGATCCGAAACTGATTCCGCAATATGAAAGCGCGACGATCGAAAATCTCAGAATTGCCGTCAATACGCTTTTCAATGGCCTCAGCGCCAAGAGCACGGAAAAACCCGAAGCTGCAGGAACTCCGCTGAAACTGGCTTCTTAAGGGGCAGCGCGGTTTGACCTATTGAGGCAACCGCGCTCCTGCATTGGCTGGTCTCGCAGCGTCAAAAATGGCGGCGGCACCAAGGCCGCAAACACCCGCCAGACTTAACCCATGCGCAACAATCAGGCCGCAAGATTCCGCAATACATAATGGAGGATACCGCCGTGGCGGAAATACTCCATCTCGTTGGCGGTATCGATGCGGCACAGGGTTTCGAAAGTTTCTGTCGAACCATCAGCACGCGTCATCGTGACCTCGACATTCTGGCGCGGCTCAAGGCTTGCGACACCTGTGATCGTAAAGGTTTCTGAGCCGTCCATGCCGAGTGAATCCCGGCCGATGCCTTCTGCAAATTGCAGCGGAAGCACACCCATGCCGACGAGGTTCGAACGGTGAATACGCTCAAAGCTTTCGACGATAACCGCCTTCACACCGAGAAGGTTCGTGCCCTTGGCCGCCCAATCGCGTGAAGAACCCGTGCCATATTCCTTACCGGCAATGACGACGAGCGGCGTGCCTTCGGCTTTGTAGAGCATCGCGGCGTCATAGATCGGCATTTGTTCGCCGGTCGGGATATATTTGGTGAAGCCGCCTTCGACATTTTCGAGCATCTGGTTCTTGATGCGGATATTGGCGAAGGTGCCGCGCATCATGACTTCGTGATTGCCGCGGCGTGAGCCATAGGAGTTGAAGTCTTTGCGGTTAACCTGATGATCTTGCAGATAACTTCCGGCCGGGGAGTCTGCCTTGATAGCCCCCGCAGGACTGATATGATCCGTCGTGATCGACTGACCGAACAGCGCCAACGGACGCGCATCCACGATATCCTCGATCGCTTCCGGCTCCATCGTCATGCCCTCAAAATAGGGCGGGTTTTGCACATAGGTGCTGCCCGAGCGCCACGTATAGGTCGCGCTTGGCTCGACATCGATGGCGCGCCACTTTTCGTCCCCATCGAACACATTGGCGTAGCGACTCTCGAACATATCGCGGTTCACATGCGCCGCAATCGTCCCGGCGACTTCCGCATTGCTCGGCCACACATCGGCGAGGAACACATCCGCCCCGTCCGTCCCCTGCCCCAATGGCGTGGTCGTGATATCTTCGGTTACCGTGCCCTTCAACGCATAGGCGACAACCAGCGGCGGCGACGCGAGGAAGTTAGCCCGCACATCCTGGCTCACCCGCCCCTCAAAGTTGCGGTTCCCCGAAAGCACGCTGGCCACCACCATGTCATTCTCATTCACGGCCTTGCTAATAGGCGCAGCCAGCGGGCCAGAATTGCCGATGCACGTCGTGCAGCCATAGCCAACCAGATCGAACCCCATCGCGTCCAGATCCTCGCTCAGCCCGGCCTTGTCGAGATAGTCCGTCACCACCTGCGATCCCGGCGCAAGGCTCGTCTTCACCCAAGGCTTGACCGTCAAACCCTTTTCACGGGCCTTGCGCGCAACCAAGCCAGCCGCCGCCATCACAGCAGGGTTCGACGTGTTGGTACAGCTCGTAATCGCGGCGATCACAACATCGCCGTCGCCAATATCATGGTTCAGCCCGTCCACAGGAACGCGCTTGCCCGCACGGCCATAAACGCTCTGCATCTCGCCATTAAACAGCTCATCCACCTCGGGAAGGATCACCTTGTCCTGCGGCCGCTTTGGCCCGGCCAGGCTCGGCACGACAGCGCCCATATCCAGCTCCAGCGTGTCGGTGAACACAGGGTCTTCATCTTCAACCGAATGCCACAGGCCCTGCGCGCGGCAATAGGCTTCCGTCATCGCGATCTGCCATTCCTCACGGCCCGTCAGGCGCATATAGTCGGTGGTCTTTTCGTCGATCGGGAAGAAGCCGCAGGTCGCGCCATATTCCGGCGCCATATTGGCGATCGTCGCCCGGTCCGCCAGCGTCAGCGCCTTTAGCCCCGACCCGTAAAATTCCACAAAGCGCCCAACCACGCCCTTTTCGCGCAGCATCTGGACAACCGTCAGCACCAGATCGGTCGCCGTCACGCCCTCAGCCATCGCGCCGGTGAGGTGAAAGCCAACCACTTCGGGGATCAGCATCGAAACCGGCTGCCCCAGCATCGCGGCCTCAGCCTCGATCCCGCCAACGCCCCAGCCCAGCACGCCCAGCCCGTTGACCATCGTCGTATGGCTATCCGTGCCGACCAAAGTATCGGGATAGGCGACCAGATCGCCGTTCGCGTCCGTGCTCGACCACACACCCTGGGCAAGATTTTCCAGATTCACCTGATGGCAGATGCCCGTGCCCGGCGGCACCACCTTGAAGTTATCAAACGCGCCCGCGCCCCATTTCAGAAACTCATAGCGCTCCATATTGCGCTGATATTCAAACTCGACATTATGCTCAAACGCTTGCGGCGTGCCGAACTCATCAACCATCACCGAGTGATCGATGACAAGGTGAACAGGCACCTGCGGATTGATCCGCTCCGGCTCGCCGCCGAGCTGCGTCATCGCATCGCGCATCGCGGCCAGATCGACCACGGCAGGAACGCCCGTAAAATCCTGCATCAGCACGCGCGCCGGGCGATACTGAATTTCGCGCGAAATCCGCCGTTCCTTCAACCAGTCCGCACAGGCCTGCACGTCCTCCGTGGTAACCGTATTCCCATCCTCAAACCGCAACAGATTTTCGAGCAGCACTTTCATCGAGAAAGGCAGCCGCGACACGTCGCCGAGTTTTTCGGCAGCCTTGGCCAGCGAATAATAATGAACGGTGCGCCCCTCGACCGTGAGGGAGGAGCGGGTGGAAAGCGTGTCGTGGCCAGTGGATGTCAAAGCGGTGGTCCTTCGTCATGAACTATGCCCGACGCCGGAAGGGGGACTGCGACAGGCGCAGCAACCGGCGAGAGGCGGTGAATGAGTCGGGAAGGGTTTAGCGCGGGGGCACGCAGGGGGAAAGTGCCCATCGGGACAGCGCGGTTTCATGGTTTGCAATGCGTATGCGCAGGAAAGAGAACCGGAGTGCAGATTCAACAAGCTATGGCTGGGACGACAACGCTGCGCCGAGAGCACTCGGGACCCACTGTCCGCAATGGGTGGAAAGCGGACATTGGCCAGGCATCGTTTGCATGTCGGCTTCTGGCCGAAAGCGGAAATCAGCGCTCAAGGTGCCGGGATAGAGGCCCGGCGGCTCAATCGTCGCCGCCTCGTTTCACTGAGAAACACCTCCATGCGATGACGGCCATCAGGATCATTACACCTGGCACGCCGATGTAGAATAAGAAGAATGCGATGTTGTTTGTCGCGGGGCCGCCGACTTCCAACCCACGGCTATCCGGCCAGATTGGGTCGATTGCAGATGCGAGGACTATCGACCAGCCGATTGCAATGACCGCCCAGGCAATCCGTTTCAGACCCTTTTGTGAGAACGGAAAGACCGGCAGCAGAGCGGCAGCGAGCCAAAGAAATAGGCCGTTAGTAATGCCTTCCATATGGGCCATGCGCCATGCATCGTATGTGCCCGGCAGTTGATATTCGATCTCCCATGGGATGGGCCATAAGGCGATCTTTCCGATTAGAAAAAACAGGAATGCGAAGCCCAGCACGCCACCGACAAATATTAGCAACGCCCCATGGCCAATAAGCAGTCGCTGCAAAGGGCGGGTTTCCATTTCTGCGCTCATCTTTTTTTCTCCTGTTCTTCGTTGGGCTAAAAGCCGCCAGTTGACTCATAATCCACTTGTGTCATATATATTACACAAGTGTAATATGGAGTTTTTCGATGTCGATCAAGTTTGCTATTCTGGTCGCGCTCAGCGAAGGCCCAAAATCGGGTTATGATGTGGCCAAGCATTTCGATGAGAGCGTTGGCTTCTTCTGGCACGCGCGCCACTCGCAAATCTATCGTGAACTGAGAAAATTGCGCGAGAAGGGCTGGGCTGTTTCTGAGGAGATTGAACAGAGCGGAAAGCCCAATCGGATCGTGTTCACAATTACCGATAAAGGCCGCGAGGCCCTGTTGATATGGTCGAGGGAGCCAGCCGAGCCGATGGAAATCAAGGATGATTTTCTGGTTCAGCTATATGGTATTGAGAATATAGATATCGACGGGCTGCGCTCAAATCTAACCCTGCGCTTGGAGCGCCATCGCGATCGCCATGCGCAGTATGTTACCAAACACAAAGCTCTCGATGCCGATGCATCGCTCGCTAACCTCGGCCACCAACTCGCGCTTGAAGTGGGAATGAGATGGGAGCGCGAATGGGAGAACTGGTGCACAAAGGCGCTGGAACGACTGTCACCAGATTCGATTGCCGATTTATCAAACGTTGTACCATTCAAAGGACAGAAGATATGACGCAGATTGCAGAGATCGTTGTTCGCCAGATTCCTTTCTCCTTCGATGAAGAGATTGATCCGGTCTGGCATTCGGGTCGTCGTGAATGGAGCCATATGGTCAATGGTGCTTCGCTCACCATGCCTTATCTTGAGCCATTTCTGATCAAGACTGTCCGCGAGGCGCTGAAACAAGCCGATGACCCAAAGCTGAAGCAAGATGTTCATGGGTTTATGGCACAGGAAGGCCAGCATTTTCAAAATCACCGCCGCTATAATGAGATATTGAAGCGCCATTATCCTGAGCTCGCAGACGTCGAAAGCGAGATGGATGCCGACTATCGCCGCTTTCAGAAAAAGAGCTTGAAATGGAGGCTGGCCTATACGGCTGGGTTTGAAACCATGACAATGGGCATCACCGAATGGCTGATCAAACAGCGTAGCGATCTGTTTGCCGGAGCTGACCCATCAGTAACGTCACTAATCCTTTGGCACATGGTGGAAGAGACCGAGCATAAGAACGTTGCTTATGATCTCTATATGCATCTCTATGGAGGCTACCGGGCAAAGGCCTGGGGGCTTCTCGTCGGCAGTTGGCATGTCGCTCGATCCAGCCGCAATGGCTACATGCGGATGCTCAAGCACGATGGTCTGTGGCGCAACTGGCGCAGCCGCTTGCGTTTATGGGCAATGGTAGGACGCTTTTTCGTCCATACTGGTCCCTCAATGCTGAGGTCGTTGCTACCCGGCTATCATCCGGCGAAGGTCAAAGATCCAGATTGGGTGTCGCGCTGGATGAGTGCTTACTCCGGTCTGCCCGAGAACAGTATACCGTTGCTTGATACTCAAGATAGCGAGATACCAGCTCAGTTCGCTACATAGCGGACACATAGGTAACGGCACGTGAGGCCTACCTTGGGCCTAGAGTAAACCGTTCGCTTTGAGTGGAAAGCGGACGTTCTTAGTGTACTCGTTTTAGCGTTCCGGAAATGACCGAACATCGTGACATGGGCAATTGGCCTCTCTAAACCTACGCTATGATCAGACGCTGGCTTATGACCATTACCGATGTGGGTATGCTCGTCTATTGGGGCTTGACCGCACTGGTAGCTCTATCTGTAATTGCAATCCCGGGCGAATATCTCTTCAAGGACTATCACGACCCGCGTGTCATGGCGTGGAACTGGTCATTTCTGCCGCTCGACATAATGTTGTCAGTGACGGGTCTTTGGTCGCTTCGACTAGAACGCGCCGGAGACTCGAGTTGGCGCATGTGGTCGGTGATTTCGATGACCCTTACCGTCTGTGCTGGGCTGATGGCCATAAGCTACTGGATGATAATCGGTGATTACGATCCTGCTTGGTGGATTCCGAACCTGTTCCTGATGCTCTGGCCGCTGCCGTTTCTGTTTCGGCTGGCTCACTCGCAGCCAGAGCGCGACGAGTTAAATCGCTAAAGGCGCTACGCCTTGTTGAAGCGTCCGCAATCGGCGCAAAGCAGACGGTGTTCCGACCTTCGCCGAACGTCAGCTATGGGTCGAAAGCAGGCGCTATTCGTTGAGAGACCCGTCGCCAATCTCCCCCTCTCAATAGCCACTCCCCCTCCCCCGCGCTAAAACCCTGTCATGTGTGGACGCAAATATTCTCTCGAGGACCTGAGCTGGGCTGAGTATCGGGATATGCTCTCGCTTGTCCCCTCCGTGCCCGCGACGAATTTCCAGCCCAATTACAATATTGCGCCGACCCATGAGGTGCCGGTTGGCTATGCTGCTGAAAACATTCTTGGCGGACTCGGTATTACTGCTATAATTCAGCCATGAGATCACTCGTCCTGTTTATCTCCGCTCTTTTGCTATGCGCATCTGCCGCTACGGCCAGAACAATCATGGTCATCCCGCCGGACAATGAACAAACCATAGAACAGCCCGCTGATGAGGCCGAGTTCGATTGGGAAGCAGTCGCTGTGGAAATGGATGCCGAAGACAAAGCCTGGGCCATCGCCTGCCCCGAAGGATACGCCTTGATCAATGCAATGGAAGCTGCGGACAAGCGGGAACAAGCGGAAATGACACCGGAAGAACGGAGCGCGGCGGCGATGCTGGATCTGGACGCGATAGCTGCCGACATGGAGGCAGCGGCCGACGAGGCCATGGCCATGATGGATAACTGCACCGAAGATGATGCCGAATGCGCGGCACTGATGGCACCCGGACCTTTCTGCCCCGAAGCCGAGTAGTCGATCCTATTTCCTGTCCTACAGACCCCCGGATAGTATAAATAACCCGGCTCCACGAAACTGAGAGGAGCCGGACCATGGCTGATCCCGGCCCGTCCCATTACGAAAGGTCGCACTCGACCATGGCGCGAAACGGCTGTCGTACGCCGCCTGCCGCTCTGGCCGGGCGATACGGGAATTTTTGGGGAAGAAGGCGCTGGAGCAATTACCCTCGTTCTGTGTCAACCAGTGTCAACTTGATCGCATCAGACTCCCACATTCGTTCGAGGACAGGCGGGGTGATGCGCTGCTGTGGCCGGGGTACGTCCCCCTTATCGTCACCCAGAATTCAGCTCACCCACCAGCGCCGCGATCGGCGCGATGCTGGATTTGTCCATGAAATCGAAGCCCTGAGACTCCTGCTTGCCCGCCTCCCGGTCCGGGTTTTTCAGCCCGGCGATGATCAGCATGATCCGGTCGAACCAGTTCAGCTCCTTGGGGTTTTGCCTGCCGCGCAGGGCGACATGGTGCATCCGGTCAATCAAATCCGACGGAAGGCTGTCCGCGATCCAGCCGTCCAGCTTTGCGCCGGCCGGAGCGCCGGAAACCGTGAACAGAATGATCGGTTTCCCCTCAAGGCGCGCCAGATTGCGACGCACCCATTTGCGAAATATCAGCTTGTAATAGATCACCGGGCAGCCAAGCACGAGAAAGTCATAGCGCGCCGGATCGGCGGTTCGATCATGCACGTCGAACAGCGGCAAGCCCGTGGCCTCGCCGATCCAGCGGGCATATTGCGCAGTGCTGCCATATCTGCTCGCGAAAAAAATTGCGCCGCCCATCTCGCTCCAATCGAACTCCCTCGCTCAAAATTGCTGATTCAAGGTGTAGCGCCGCGCGATCCGGGCTCCTTTGATTTGGGTCAATTCTCCTGCGCCATAGCCGCGCCTTCGCCCCGGCGGAGGGCGGTGCGGTGCCTGAAACGAAACCGAAGGTCTGACGGAGATAAAGTGGGGAGCTTCTGTTGCTCGGTGCTCCCCAAACCGCCGGTTTCCACTTCTGTTGCCGGGTGTGGTCCGAACCCCGTTATTTACCTAGTAACTTAAGCTGTGAAGCTTTGGGTTACGCAGCAATAGCAAGAGCGTCGTTATCGTTTGCTCTTATGAGTTGTGAACGGTTTCACGGCGCATTCAGGCCGGGCAAAAGTTGTCGCTTTTCAATACACGTCGATCCTGGTTCGGCCCCATCGGGAAAGGCGAAATCCGGTTGGAAAACCGCCCTTTTTGGTGGAGCCGCCGGGTACTGCCCCCGGGTCCGCTGCATCTATTGCACGACACAATTTATCGCCATAGCCGAAACAAGTCCGGCACCCCCAATATAGGGGTTCCCGCGTTAATGGGAAGTGAGTGCGCCAAAGTGGCTGAAAACGGCGGCTATTCGGGGCGTCGGGGGCGTGTGCCTGTCCAGCACGGCTCAAGCGTTTCGAGCATGGAGTCAACCCAATCGCCCGCAGGCCCGCTCAACCAGTTTTCGAGTGTAATCCGCGCGGACTCACCATTGGCATAGTTGGCCGGAATCTTGATCCGGTAATACCAACCACCGTCAGCAACGACCCTTGGCCGCTCATCGTCGAGCATTGGAAGGCGCGGCTCCGGCATCGCGAGATCGGCCAGTGCAACCAACCCTTGTCTCGCGCCGGGGCAATCCAGCGTCGTCGTCCATCGCGGCGCGGCGCCCGGTTGATAACCAGGCGTTGGGCTGTAAAACCAAAAATGAGAAACGCCATCGTCCGCCCGGCGATAGCCGCCATAATAGAAGATGGTGGACACCCCCTGCCAACGGGCGCGCCTCGCTTCACCCGAGGCAATCTCCTCTGGACGTCGCAGATAGCTATCATCCTGGTCGGTCGTCGCGGCATCAGCTTGCGTGAGCGTAAGTATCAAAAACAAACTGTTCATCATGGCCCCTATTCCTTCTTCAACTGATCCCGGATCTCAGTCAGCAAATCGATCTCGCTGGGGCCGGTATCTTCTTCGGCTTCTTCGGCTGCCCTCTTGGCCATCATCTTGTTCGCCTGGCGCACCATCATGAAGATGACGAAAGCGAGGATTATGAAGTTGATGAGCACGGTGATGAACTGGCCAAGGCCGATCATCGCAACGCCTGCCTCTTTCAGCGCCGCATAATCTTCGGGCGATCCGGCATAGCTCGCCGGGATATCACCCAGCCGGATAAACAGCGTCGTCAAATCCGCGCCGCCGAAGATCCAGCTGACGATCGGCATGATAATATCTTCGGTCAGCGAGGTCGTGATCGTCGCAAAAGCCGCGCCGATGATTACTGCGACCGCCAGATCGATCACGTTCCCGCGCGTTATAAAATCTCTGAATTCACCAAACATGTAGACGCTTCCCCTCTTCATTTTCCGGTCTGCGCTATTGCACAGCCGCACCAGCCCGCCAAGCGCGGCTGCCTCGCATGCCTGTTTCAAGACCGGTCTGTTTCAAATGGGAGAAATATGCGATGGCCCATGCTTTGGCGCAATTGGAGCATCGCAATGAAACTGATCCACACCATCCCGGCAGGCGCAATCGGCCTCGCCCTGTCGTTGAGCGCCTGCAGCGGCGAAGCAGCAACCGCCCAATCCGGCGACGCAGCGGAAGCCGCCGAAGACACCGCGCCGGAAGAGATGGCGGAGGCGGTCATCGACCATGATGCGGCAACCTATGCCGAAGACGCGACGGGCGGGCTTGTCGATGCCGGCCTGATTGCCAGCCTCAATGAGAAGCTGGCCAGCTTTCACGCGGACAGCGGGCACGACATCCATATCATCGCAGGGATGAGCACCGAAGGCCGCGATATCGAGGAAGTCGCCGAGGAGATGCGCGCCGAACGCAGCGCCGATGCGCTGATCTATGTGGCAGGAGCGGACCAAGCGTTGGCCATTGTCGGTGAAGGGTTGGACGAGGCCTTTACCACCGATGCCGAGGTCGCGATGATCGCACACTTCGAGGAAGACGAGCTGGCCGAGGGATTAAACTCCGGAGCCGATGCGCTGATCGCGCGGCTCGGCAATTAGGGGGACATACGAGATGCGTAGACTGGGCCTTATTGTATCGGCAGGCGCCGCGCTCGCGCTTGTCGCATGCGGCAGCAGCGAAGCGGATGAGGCAAACGCCGAAGCACCGGCCGCAGAAGAGAGCGCAGCAAGTACCGCCGAGCCGGCTGAACCCATCGAATATGTCAAAGATATCGGCCTGCTCGAAGATGGCTTTGGTGACACGCTAAACGCACGGCTCGCCGCTTTCCATGAAGAGAGCGGCCACGAAATCCGGATCGCCGTGATTCTGACCACGGACGATCAGGACATTGAAGAAAAAGCCGCCGAAATGATCGCCTCGAACGGCATCAGCGACAATGGCGCGCTGATCCTGATCGCGGCAGCGGACGAGCATGTCGGGATTGTTCCTGCAAGCGGTGCAGCCGCCGCTTTGGACGACGCGTTCACGGACGCGGCCGAGGCGGCAATGGCCGCGAAGTTTGATGCCGGAGACGTTACGGACGGCTTCAATGGCGCGGTCGACGCGATTATCGAACGACTGAGCAGCTAGACAAAGACCAAGAAAGCCGCTTAATCGTCATTACGGGTCGCGTATCACCACACGAACGAGGGGCATTATGACAAAAGCAATTTCAGGATTTATCTGGGCCGCAGGGCTGAGCATCGCATTGGCAGGCTGCAGCGGCGGCGAAGACGCGGCTGGCTCCGACGCCGATTCAGCGGACAGCAGTGAAGCCGATGCCCCTCATGGTGATCGTTTTACCGATGAGACCGGCGAGTTTGCGGAAGAGGTCGGCGCGGAAGCAGTCGCGAATATCAATGAACGGCTTGCAACCAAACATAGCGAAGATGGCAATGATATCCATATCCTTATCGTCGATTCGACCAACGGTGAAGACAGCGATGCGGCGGCCGAAACTGCGCGCGCAGCAACCGATGCCGATGCGTTGATCTACATCGCAGTCAACGATCAGGAAGTGGCCGTTGTCGGTAATAATATCGACCAAGGTGAAGCCAATGGCGCAGCCAACGCCATCACGACCGCGTTCGACAATGGCAATTTTGAAAACGGACTGCTCAACGGCATTACCGCGACCGAAATGCACTTGGACGAATAGTCACCATTTGCGTTGACCGATCCTAAAACGACCCATTGGACCGGAAACTATCTGGCAATCCATCAGGAAGGCCGGTGGGAATATGTGAGCCGCGTGCGCGGGATCGGCGCCGCGGTTCTCCTCGCTATCGATAGCGATCCGGCGGGCGATCATATCCTCCTGGTCGAACAATATCGGGTGCCGCTCAAGGCCAATTGTCTTGAGCTTCCCGCCGGATTGGTTGGCGACGAGACAGCAGGCGAAGCGGTCGAGACGGCGGGCGGGCGGGAGCTGGAAGAAGAAACCGGCTACCGTGCGGGCGCAATCGAAAATCTCGGCCGCTTCTCCTCCTCCCCCGGCATGACCAGCGAAACTTTTACAATGCTCCGCGCGACCAAACTCGAAAAGGTCGGCGAAGGCGGCGGCACGGCGCATGAAAATATCACCGTACACCGCGTGGCGCTAAGCGAGATTGCAGCCTTTGTTGACGCAAAGCGCGCCGAAGGTTGCGTGATTGATGTACGGATACTGACGCTGCTCGGCGCGGGGATGCTCGAAGCGCGGCCCATCTAAAGGAACCATAGGAATGACGGATATCCACGGAACATGCGACCCGCGGTTCGAACCGGTGAAAGCTGCATTCGCGGCGAATTTCGCGAACGGGCTGGAGGTCGGCGCGTCGGTTGCGGTGACGTTGGAAGGCGAACCCGTGGTCGATCTATGGGGCGGCCATAGCGACGCGGCAAAAACGCAAAGCTGGAACGAAGATACCATCGTCAATGTCTGGTCCTCGACAAAGACAATGGCGGCCATGACAATGTTGCTATTGGCTGATCGCGGCGAGGTGGACCTATACGCACCGGTTTCAAAATATTGGCCAGAATTTGCAGAAAATGGGAAGGAAAACGTCGAAGTTCGCCATTTCCTCAGCCATTCCGCCGGCCTTTCAGGCATGGCCGAACCGGTTGAAAATGGTGCGCTTTACGATTGGGACTGGATGACCGACGCCCTTGCGCGCCAAGCGCCCTGGTGGGAGCCGGGCAGCCAATCAGGCTATCATGCGCTGACTCAGGGCCACCTGCTTGGTGAAGTGGTTCGCCGCGTTACCGGCACGTCCATCGGTGAGTTTTTCCATCAGGAAATTGCAGGCCCGCTGGATGCGGATTTCCATATCGGCACGCCCGCCTCCTGCGACCCGAGAATTGCGGAACTCATTCCGCCAACGGCGGCCATGGAATTAGGGAAAGATGACTCGATAGCGTCTCGCACGTTCCACAACCCCGGCGTGGACGTGGGCGAGACGGCGACACGCGCTTGGCGCGGCGCGGAAATTCCGGCGGCCAACGGCCATGCCAATGCGCGCAGTATCGTCCGCATCCAGACAGCCATGGCGAACGGCGGCACGGCCTTTGGTAAAACCTTGCTATCGGAAGATGGCACGCGCCGCATATTCGATGAACAAACCAACGGCCCGGATCTTGTACTCGCCATCCCGATCCGCTTCGGCATGGGCTATGGGCTCAACAGCCCGTTCACGCCGCTTGGGCCGAACAAAAATATCTGTTTCTGGGGCGGTTATGGCGGATCACTCGTATTCGTCGATCAGGATGCGCGCCTGTGCATGTCCTATGTCATGAACCGGATGGAAAGCGGCTTGATGGGTGATACCCGCGGACTGGGCCTGGTGATGGCGATGTATTTGTCCATGGCCAACGCATAACAAAAGCGCGTCATCCGGCGCGCACCTTGCCTTGCACCGGCAATCCATGCACGTTTCTATCGGGGGAACATATGGATCAAACTATCAAGCCGCCGCGTACGGTGGGCCTTTTCGGGACCGCGCTGCTGCCGCTCAACGGCATGATCGGGGCCGGAATTTTTGCACTGCCGGCAATCCTTTATGCAGCGGTCGGCAATTTCGCTCCCTGGATGATCCTGCTGGGCGGCATCCTCTTTTTTCCGCTCATGTTCGTCTTTGCCTCTTTGGCCAAGCGCTTCGACCATAGCGGCGGGCCGATGCTGTATGGGGAAGCGGCTTTTGGATCGTTCGCGGGTTTTCAGGCCGGCTGGATGCGCTATGCCTCGGCGCTCGCCGCCATGGCTGCCAATGCCCATGTCGTCATTTCCTATTTGGCGGCGCTGTGGCCAGTACTCGACGGCCCGATCGCCCGGCCGATCGCGGTTGCGCTCTTTATCCTCGCTTTCACGCTGATCAACCTGTTTGGCATGACCAAGGCCATCGGGGTTCTGGGCTCTATGACGCTGGTCAAACTGTTGCCGCTGGCGGGCCTTATCGTCGCCGGTTTGGCGATGGGCAGCCCCGCAATCGGCTTTGCCCTGCCCGAATTCACGGCGTTCGAGACGGTCGTTCTGCTGACATTCTACGCCTTTATCGGCTTTGAGAATGTTTCCATGCCGGCCGGCGAGATGCGGAAGCCCAAGCGCGACATCCCGTTGGCGCTGATGGGCATATTGCTGTTCGTGACGCTCTTCTACATGCTGATTATCTGGGCATATATCGCTATCGATCCTGCGGGGAGCAGCGATACCATGCCGCTCGCGATCGCGGCTGAGGCCGTGATGGGACAAGTTGGTGCGATTGCCATCGTTGTCGCCGCCGCCTTTTCCATCGGCGCCAATACGCTGGGCGGTTTTGTTGCCCTGCCCCGGATGACCTTCGGCATGGCCGAAGAGGGAATGCTCCCGCCGATCTTCATGCGCGTGTCAAAGCGTTTTCTGACGCCCGACTTTTCAATCCTGTTTCTCGGCGGGGTTGCGATGCTTGTCGGCCTGACCGGCAGCTTCGTCTTCCTCGCGGTTGCCGGCACTTTGTCCCGCATCGTCACCTATCTGATCTGCGTCCTCGCGCTGCCGGTTATCCAGTGGAAGGAGGCAAAGGACGGCATCGGCCCCCGCTTCTCTTTCGAAACGCTGATGGCGGCGCTCGCCCTGATCAGCTGCCTGTGGGTCGCCAGTCAGGCAGATGGCCGGGCTTTCCTAACGCTAGCCGGGATCCTTGTCGTGGGGAGCGTGCTCTATCTGCTTGGGCGGATGAGCGCGAAGCGGGCGGCGGCCTAACCCGAACTCAGTCTAGAGGAAATTATCGGCGTAGGCCTGAAGCTTCAGCTTGCGTTCCGGCCCCGGCACCACATGGAATTCAATGCCCCGCTTTTCCGCATAGGCGGTGGCAGCTTCCAGTGTGGGGAAGGCCAAGCGGACCTGACGGCTGGTATCCGATGATCCGGCCCAGCCCATCAGCGGATCGGCGCGCTGTGCGTCAGTCGGTTCAAACTCCAGCGTCCATTGGCCCACACCGTGACGGCCGGACTGCATGGCGTTTTTCATCCGTTGATAGATACGCGCGGGCATTGGCATTTCCTGTGCTGTGACGTGCGCCAGATGCCGCAAATCGGGCGGCAAGGTCAAACGGTTTATCGAAACGGATAGAGCAGCAGCTTGCCGAAACTGCGATCCTGCTCGCCTTCGACACCGATGGACATACCGATCTGGCGAGATTTAGGATTGGCCGAGCCGAAGATCCGGTCCCATAATGAGAGGACCGCTGTGTAATTGCTGTCGGTGTCCGCCTGTATCTTGTGATGATGCATCCAGTGGATCGACGGGGTGACGAGGAACCATGAAAGGAACCGCTCAAACCGCGCAGGCAGCCGGATGCTCGAATGATGGAAAACCGCATTGGCGGTGAGGATCGCTTCGAACAGCAACAGGGTCGCCGCATCGATACCGAAGGCCAGAGCCGGGATCAGGCGCATGGCGGCCGAGATCAGTATCTCACCAAGATGGAAGCGGAAGGCCGAGCTCGCATCGAGATGTTCGTCCAGATGATGCGGCGCGTGAAAGCGCCACAGAAACGGCACTTCGTGATAGGCCCGGTGCATCCCATAGGTCCAGATATCGAGGATCAGCAACTGGACGAGAAATGCTCCGTACAGGCCAAGACCCGCCAACGGGACAAGCGGCTCGATGCTCGATGCAAGGCGCCCCGTCAGTATAAGCAGCAACGGCGCGGTGGCCAACGCGATCAGGCCCAGTCCAAAATTGCGAAATATGCGGCGTCGGTTATTCGGCGGCGGTGTCTCGGCAGCGGCCAGTCGCTCCAGCACGAACACCATAGCGACCCAAAAGGCGAGCGCGCCGGCTATCCAGGGATCACTCATGCGCCCCCAAAGCGCCGGGCCAGACGCGTCTGCCACAGCATCAAGAGCGGCACGACGCCAAGCTCCATCACAAACCCGAAACAATGGCCTTCGGAGGGCAAACCATATTCGAACGCCGACCAGAGGCGCGCTAAGCCGCCCATGACGACCATTGCGCCCAGCAGGCGGAAACGAGCCGTTTTCGTCTCAATCCCCGGCACGCAACTCGCAAAAGCGATACCGAGCATGAAGAAGATGCCCGACAGATACCGAAAATGGCTGTCGAGATCGCGAACCGGCGGATCGTCGATACCGGACAGGATGGATGGCCCGATAATGATACTGGCCGCGCCCATGGAGAGCGGCACGAAACAGGCGATTGCTGTCGCCATCTGCAACAGCCTCTTCTCCTTTGCGGGGGTCATTCTTGCTTCATCGTTTCGGACGACCAACCAGATCGGCGCGCACATGGATCGATTGGTTGGCGAGGCGGATTTCATAGAGAAAGGTAATCAGACCGAAGATCAACAGCGCCATCATTCCAACAAAGGTGGCGGCCGTGATCGCCGTCAGCGCAACATCAAACAGCCGCGCCGCGAAAAGCCCAGCCACGACAAGACACACCGCGATCATTGCCATTGTAGCGAACAGGATCGACAGGCTGATTACACTCATCCGGCGATCAAGCAGGCGCAGCTCCTTCACGCAGTCTTCATGCTCGGGGCCCGGCTCAGCCGGCAGGGTCGCCGCGATGATACGCGCACGGTCAACCACCCGGCCAAGCCGCCCTGCGGCGAGGACTAGAAACTGGCCGATCCCGACGAGAAGAAAGGCGGGCGCCAACGCGAGCTGGATGGAAGATGCGATATCGGCTGGCATAATGTCCATAGAAGCCATTCATCGCGCCCGGACCCGATCCGGTCAAGCAATGCTATCCGGCACACTCAACTTTTTGGGTTTCGCTGCACTGCAAAATAAAGCATGGCGGCGACATGACAAAGGCTGTGCCCGACACACCGGTCCGCAAGGCGCCGGGCTTTATCGAATTTGTCGCCATGGTCGCTTCGCTCATGGCGCTGACCGCGCTTGCCATCGATGCGATGCTCCCCGCATTGCCCGCTATCGGCGAAGCGCTGAGCGTGACCGAGGATAATGACCGGCAGCTTGTGATCGGCGCGCTTCTCATCGGATTCGGCATGGCCCAGATCGTCCACGGCCCTCTGTCTGATCGGTTCGGGCGGCGGCCGCTGCTGATCGGCGGCCTTAGTCTTTACATCGTGTCCAGCATCGTCGCGGCTAACGCCCAATCATTCGACCTGTTGCTCGGCGCGCGCTTTGCGCAGGGCGTTGCCGTTGCAGCGACACGTATCCTTGCCGTGTCGATCGTTCGTGACCTCTATGTCGGGCGCAAAATGGCTCAGGTCATGTCCTTCGCGATGATGGTTTTCATGGCTGCTCCGGTTCTGGCCCCTCTGTTCGGAGTGATCATCCTCTCTTTTGCTTCCTGGCGTTGGATCTTTTGGATGTTCGCCGTGATCGGGATAGGTGTGGGGTTGTGGATCGGCTGGCGCCTGCCTGAATCGCTGGTGCCGGAAGACCGGATACCTTTGACACCGTCGCGAGTCTGGCGCGGTTGGCGGCATACGCTGACCGAAAGGAAATCACTCGGCTATATGCTGGCATCCGCCATGCTATCCGGCGCGCTGTTCGGCTTTATCAACTCGATCCAGCAGATCATGTTCGATACCTTCCAGCGGCCTGAAATGCTGGTCCCAGCCTTTGCGGTGATCGCCGGCGCGATGTCAGCCGCTTCGCTGCTCAACTCACGGATCGTACTTCGGCTTGGGACGCGGCTCGTTTCGCACAGCGCGCTGCTGGCCTTTATCGGGCTGGCGGCTGCGGCAACACTGACGACATGGTCGGGCAATACTTCCCTTTGGCTTTTCCTGTCCCTGTTATCCCTGAACATGGGCGCATTCGGCTTATGCGGCGCCAATTTCAGCGCAATGGCGATGGAAGAAATGGGCGCGATTGCGGGCACGGCAAGCTCCGTACAGGGGGCGGTCGGCGTCATGTTCGGCGCGATCATTGGCGGCGGTATCGGCCAGATGTATGACGGCAGCGCGCTGCCACTTTGCCTGGGTTTCTTGGCCTGCGGCTGTCTCTCGCTGCTTTGCGTGTTCGTGACGGAGAAGCGGCGGCTCTTCCATGAGGATGATCTGGCAGCGGAGCCTGCCGGAGTTTAGCCGGTTGGGGGAGCGGGCTGGTGCGGCGATTTCCTGCAAAGGAAATTCTGACGGGCAAAGCAACTGACAAACAACTCCAACAAAACCCCATTTCCCAAAATCGCCTGTCCCGGCTATTAGCGCGCCATGCTGCCTGCCCTTACCTTCCTGTTGCCAGCCATCGCCTTTGTAACCGCGATGCTTTCCGGGATATTCGGCATGGCGGGCGGCATGGTATTGATGGGGGCGTTGGTGTTGCTGCTCCCGATAAGCACGGCTTTTGTGACGCACGGGATTATCCAGATCGTTTCCAATGGCTGGCGAGCCTTCCTCAATCGGAACGACATCATATGGCCGATTGTCGGCTGGTATGCGCTGGCTTCGTTCATCGCCGCACTGATCTTCGGTTTCATCGCCTTTGTACCGCCCCGTCCCTTCGTGTTCATAGCACTCGGGCTGGTTGGCCTATCGGTCTGGCTGCCCAAAAAGCAATTTGCGCTCGATGCCCAGAAACCGGCCCATGCCTTTGCTTCGGGATTGTTGGTTACGGGCACGAACTTGCTGGCAGGCGTTGCGGGGCCGCTGCTCGATATCTTCTTCGTCCGTACGGCGCTGACCCGCCACCAGATCGTCGCGACCAAAGCCTTCACTCAGGTGTTCGCGCATCTTGCCAAAATCGTCGTCTATGGCGCGCCGCTGTTATTCGCCTCGGCGAGCATGGAAATGCCGTGGACGGCGATATTGTTGGCAATCCCGCTTACCCTTGCGGGCACAAGGGCTGGTAAGGCCGTGCTCGACCGGATGTCCGATGCAAGCTTTCTGGGTTGGACGCGTTGGATCGTTAGCTTGATCGGACTGGCTTATCTGGTTCGCGGGTTAATCGCCTATTCTGGCGGTTAGAGGAGTGAGGCATGGCGTGCCGTTGCTTTTGCAAAGCGGCCTTCAGACCATCAACTTTCCGTTCGGATCAATCCGCGGGACAATAGGCGGCGCACCAGATCAATCGCATCTTCTTCCTCAATTTCTGGAAGATCAGCACGAACAAAGGGCTCGCCGTTCATCGCGCGCTCAAAGGCCTTGCGCTTCAATCCGACAAATTCGCTCGAACCGCCGCGTGTGACGACAGCAAATTCGTCGCTCTCGTCATCATCAATGATGCGGTAAAGACTGTTCTCATTAGCCAGGTAACGCTGATCTTCCGAAACCGGCGCAGAGGCATAGCGGATGATCCCCGCCATTTCCGGAGTCCGCGATTTCACATAATCCTCGGCCATAATATCCAGCGGCTCATCCAGCTCCGCCTTCTCAGCCAGCTGCGCAATAAATTCGCGGAACTGCTCACGCGCCGGCGTCCGATCAAAATCACGATTGGCGTAACCAGCAGGCAATGCGCGCCTGAGATCCGGGGTTTCAAGCGCTGCCTTGGAGATCGCCTCAAGCACAACATCGGCCCAGGTCTTGGAAACAAGGCCAAGCGTAATATGGAGCGACGCCGCGTCCTCATGCGCCTGAGCATCGTGCATCATCCCACGCGGAATATAAACGCAGTCACCAGCGTGCAGAACAAACTCTTCCGTCGGTTCACCGACATCATGAACACCGGGTTCAAAACCTTCGCCGCGAAATGGCTTGCCGACAGGCTCATCATATAGCCGCCAGCTCTTGGAGCCGGAAACCTGAAGAATGAAAACATCATGATTATCATAATGGGTGCGGAACCCCGTGGCACCGGGAGGCGTAAGATAGCAATTGGTTTGCAGCGAGGCGCTGAACACCGGCTCAAGCGCGCGGACGAAATCGCCAAGCGGTTTGTGATAGCTGTGGAGATGCGGCGCGATGATTGTCGCCTTATCTTGATAAAGGCGGAGCAGCGCGCTGCGATCAATCTCATTATTATCGAGCGTGAAGGCGTCACGCGTGATCCGCGGGTCGGCACGGGTCGCGTCGATCTGGCCATTGAAAAGCACATTATCGGCAATGAAGGCGTCCATCACATCAACGGAGAGAAGATCGGTATAGCGATCAGCTTCACTGCGCTCGATCAGGTGAAACCGTTCTTCAAAAGTCTCGGTAAAAAAACTGCTCGGATCAATCGGATCAAGAACGCGCGCCAACGCAGCGCTCGATTCTTTGGGAAGGCCTTGGGTCGGATCATATTTGTGCATATTCTATTCCCGGCAATCGCGGACGGCTTGTCCGACATCCATCAGATGCTGTCACTAAACACTAGATTTCGTCAAAGAAATTGATCTGGAACAAAAAACGCCGGGCATGGAAATACCCGGCGTTTTTTTAATGGTCTGAAGCAGTCCCTGATTGATCAATAATCGGGACAAGGCGCCGTGTTCGCCGGATCGGCATTGGCGCCGCGGTCACTGTCCGAACATCCGGTCCCGCTACCAGCTCCGCCCGGCGTGCCGCGGCCGTAATTGGCCCGGTCAGCCGTGGATCCACCATCGGAATCGGTAATGCCAGAAACCGAGTTGCGGCGTCCGCCGCGGCCTTGGCCGCCGGGATCAGCATTGGCGCCGCCATCGCTATCACTCACCTGAGCGCGAACGGCAGTTGTGCCAGTCACAATCCCAAGCGCGCCGATGCTTGCGGTTGCGCCTACGCGGCGCAAGAACGAGCGACGATCAATTTTCTTAGGCATAGTATTTACTCCTACTCAACGCTCCTTTCGAGCGCTCCATCAAACAGCCCCGCCGGAAAGCGGGGCATATGTCTGGCAACCAAACTAGTTGCCGCGGCCCTGACCAACAGGATCGGCACTGGGCCCGACATCACTATCAGTGACGCCGCCACGGCCGCCGGTACCACCATTAACCGGGTCGGCACTTGCACCAGTATCACTGTCGGTCATTCCGGTGCGCGTACCACGACCCTGGCCCACCGGATCAGCGCTGGCACCGCCATCACTATCGGTTACACCGCCGCTGCCGCTGCCACCGCGGCCTTGGCCTATGGGATCGGCACTCGCACCAGTATCACTATCTGTAATGCCGCCACTGTTGCCGCCACGTCCACGGCCCACGGGATCGGCGCTCGCGCCAGTATCTCTATCCGTAATGCCGCCACTGTTGCCGCCACGTCCACGGCCAGCGGGATCAGCGTTCGCGCCGCTATCTCTATCGGTTACGCCGCTGCGACTGTTGCTGGGGCCGCCCCGGCCATTACCCGCCGGATCGGCGCTTGCTCCGCCATCGCTGTCTGTAAGGCCGCTTTGCGCGTTGCGATTATTGCCAGCCGGGCTTTCGGCTCGGGCTCCGCTTTCGCCCGCAGCCTCACCGCCGTCATCGGGCTTCGCACCGCCGTCTTCGCCGCCAGATTCTCCACTGGCTTCGCCATCGTCATTTCCTTCAGGCGCGACATCGTCACCGGGATCGGTCCCCGTTTCGTCAGTATCTTCACCACCGCCCAGACCAAGCTGGTCACAGGCACCTGTAACAACGGCCATCGCACCAAGGCTGGCGGTCGCGCCGACACGACTTAAAAAAGAGCGGCGATTGAATTTCGAAGACATCACGCATTCCCCACAATGAATGTTTCTGGATTCCCGTTTAAACAACAAGGGCAGCACTCGCTATGTGCAAGATGCCATCCCGATAATTTGAAACTAGGGATAGTCCGGCCGATTGCGACCGCGCGGGTTCGGAACGGCAATATGCCGCCCCAAACCCGGCTATCATTTAGTCGGTGTCGCTGCAGCTTGTACCGCGGCCGCCTGGATCGGCATAGCTACCGCCATCCGAGTCAGAGCAGCTTCGGCCGCTGCCGCCGGTATCGCTGGAGCCGCTGGAGCCACCACCGCGTCCATGACCTACGCGATCAGCGTTACCGCCTGTATCGCTGTCCGTTACGCCCGTACGCCCACGACCCGCAGGATCAGCATTCGCGCCGCTATCACTATCGCTCACCTGAGCACGAACGGCGGTTGTTCCAGTCACGATCCCAAGCGCGCCAATGCTCGCTGTTGCGCCCACGCGGCGCAGGAACGAACGGCGGTCCAATTTCTTATTCATTCTGCTTCCCCTTTTACTATACACACTTGATACTAATGCACTTGGTCATTGCTTGCCCGGGCACCGTTTCAGCATTGCGCCGAAGCGATACCCGGAGAAACTCTAACGATCGGTTCCGCGGCCATAGCCGCCGCGATCAGAGTTGGAGCCACTATCCGCATCAGTAATACCGGTGCGATAGTTGCGGCGTCCGCCACGGCCATTGCCGCCCGGATCGGACATGCTGCCGCTATCACTGTCGGTGATGCCGCTGCGTCCGCCACCGCGGCGGCCATTGCCAGCCGGATCAGCATTGCGTCCGCTGTCACTGTCGGTAACGCCGGTGCGTCTGCCACGGCGGCCATTACCAGCCGGATCGGCATTGCGTCCGCTGTCACTATCAGTAAGGCCACTGCGCCCACCGCCGCGGCCATTGCCAGCTGGATCGCGATTACTGCCGCTATCGCTGTCCGTTATACCGCTGCGCCCACTCCCACGACCACGTCCCGCAGGATCGGAATTGCGGCCCGTATCGCTATCGGTAATGCCGCTGCTACCGCGGCCATTGCCGCCGGGATCAGCATTGCGCCCGCTGTCGCTATCGGTAATGCCGCTGCGTCCACTCCCACGACCACGTCCCACAGGATCGGAACCGCTGCCGGTATCGCTGTCGGTAATGCCGCTGCGCCCTCGGCGTCCACGACCCACAGGGTCGGCGTTGCGGCCCGTGTCACTATCTGTGACGCCGCCGCGGCCACCGCCTATTGGATCAGCGTTACGGCCTGTGTCGCTATCGGTGATCTGGAATGCACGGGCAGGACTTCCTGCCACGACCCCCAATGCGCCTACGCCAGCTGCAGCGCCTACGCGCCTTAAAAATGATCTGCGATCGAGCTTCTTACTCATGAATCCCTCCCCGGAATAATGTTACGCGCGCCCTGCATATTGATGTAACCATCCTGCGTAAGCCTGTCAAAAAACATTCTTTTATTGATAATCGTTCGCATCTTCTTGCCTTTCGCTCCCACAATCACCCCCCAATTTTTACGCTTACGGTGATCCACTGTCCGGACAGTTGGATCGTGTTCCCCCTCGCCCGTAACCAGCAGGGTCTGAACACCTGCCCGAGTCGCTATCGCTGAACCCGGAATAGCCTCTTTCACCCCGGCCATTGCCCGCGGGATCGGCGAGCTGACCTCCATCACTATCTGTAATCCCCGACCGCGCCTGCTGACCCCGCCCATGTCCAGCGTCATCCGCGAATTCGCCGCCATCGCTATCCGTGATGCCGCTATGCCCGTAATTGCGCTCTGGTCTGCCTGGTGGATCGGCATATTGCCCGCGATCATTGTCGCTGTGCTGCATTGCGTGCGCCGCCCGTGTGCCGACCAACAGGCCAAGCGTGCCCATTGTTGTGGCGGCACCGATGCGGCGCAAAAAAGAACGCCGGTTGGAGATGATCCTGGCAGGCATCAGTCACCATTCCTCTGGTCGCTCGCCACCCAGCCTACCCGTGGCTCGGTGAAGTCGACCGCCTCGCCCAATTCATAGACATTGGGATAACCATAGCCGTGCAGATTGATCATCGTCTGGATATTGAGCGCCATCGTGATCAGTTTTGTGACAACCGGGGTCACATTGTTCACAAAATTATTGTTGCAGTAGATCAGGATCGGCCGATCTGTGTCCGGCCCTATCGTCGCCGCAAGGCTTTGGGCGGTAAAGTCCGGCAGCGGCAGATTGACCGCGCCTTCTATATGGCCCTGCGCGAAAGCTTCAGCCGAACGCGCGTCGAGGAGTAACGTACCGGGCTCCGCCGCCATCGCCTGAAATGCTGAAAGATCAAGCAAGCGCTCCGCACGCAGGTTTTGCACGGCGGCAGCAATCTCGACAAAGCCGGGAAAATCGATCTGCGGATTATTGGAAGGAGCAACTCCGCTCGAGGCAGTGTCGACGGACGTGTCCGCCAGCGCCGGACCAGCAGCCACGATCAAGCCGGCAAAAATGATTTTTAGCAATACGCGCATTCGCAATGCTCCTTTGGCATAGCGGCGCGACCCGGCTAGGGCATTGCATCAGCAGGGATGAGCGGATGCTGAACGGCCGTGAGGAGACGAAGGCAGGATGAACGACGCTGCAAAAGTCATTTGCGATACACTCGGCCTTGAACCACATCCGGAGGGCGGCTGGTATAAAGAGACGTGGCGAGCTGAGGCCGAGGACGGTGTCAGGGCTGGCGGCACCGCGATACATTTTCTGCTGCCGAGCGGCGAGCGCTCTCATTGGCACGCGGTCGATGCGGCCGAGATCTGGCTCTGGCATGGCGGCGATCCGCTGGCGCTTCATATCGCAGACGATACGGCGGGCGCTGAACGCACCATCATATTGGGCGGCGATATCGGTGAAGGCCAGTCGCCCCAGGCCGTCATACCGCCGCATCACTGGCAAGCCGCCGAACCGATCGGCGATGTCGCTGGCTATGTGCTGGTGAGCTGCATCGTTGTTCCCGGCTTTGATTTTGCCGGATTCACGCTCGCGCCACAGGTCTGGACGCCCGAAGATCGATAGCGCTTTCGCCGTTTATGCTGCGCAGCATAAGTGCAGCATCAGAATCGAGCCTGAAAATAATACGCCGAATCAAAGGCGTGCAAAGTTATCCCCGATATCCTCGTTATTCCATGTCGCTTTTCGCTTGGCGCGACTCGCAGAGCCGTGAGACTTTGCTTTTGTCGAAGGGAAAAGCGACGGAAGGCAACGACCGAAGCAGGAACCGGAAACCGCAGAACTGGAAAGACTGTAGAGCGCAAGCAAAGCAGGAAGGAAGGGAAAGCGAGGTGTTTGGAAAGATTTTCCACACCGTCATCGTGCAAGCGAAGACAAGGTGGTAAATTCGGAGAAACATCGAAAGGCAGGAAAGATATTTTCGGATATTGGAACTGTCTCCGTGCCAGAGCGCGGATAGGATGGTCCTCGGAACATCCAACCCCGGCGCCCGGCGCAGTGGAGGCTGATCTTCGGATCAGCCTCCATTTTCATTTCTGGGCCCGGCGAAATATGGACGGGCCAATCCCCTTCGATCGGAGTTTGATGCTCCCCGCCCGCTATCGTTCAAGCTGACCGCGCACCGCGCCCGCCGGATACGGATCGGTATGGATGTTCACATAAAAGCCCCGGGGATTGGCGCTGATCGCCCGGCCTCCCATAGAATACACCGAGTGGGGAGCGAACCGGTGCGGCGCTCGAACGAATGTGAGAGTCTGACAGATAGGCCCCAGACAAAAAAAGGGCGGCGGAACCATTGTCCCACCGCCCCTTCTTAACTGGCTTCGAAAAAGCTTAGGCTTCTTCGAGGTTCGTAGCAGCCATTTTGCCGTTACGGCTCTCTTCGAGCTCATAAGACACGCGCTGGTTTTCTTTCAGCGTCGACATGCCAGCAGCCTGAACAGCGGTCATGTGAACAAATGCGTCCCCGCCGCCTTCTTCTGGCTCAATGAAGCCATAGCCTTTTTGCTCGTTGAAAAATTTTACTTTGCCAATAGGCATATTCTTATTCCCTTTTTTGGGTCCCTCAAAAATGAAGGGAGTGAGCCACGCCCGAACATCGGATGCGGCCTGCGTCTGCTTGCTTGAGTATTGAGGGAAAAGAGGGCGCTGGACGCCTTAGTCCGTCGCTACGTGCGACATCGGCAGTGCCGCCCATATACGAGTGCCTGTGGATAAGTGCAATACTTGTGAGAGGCGGGGTTAGTTTGTCAGACTCTCTGTCTTTCAGACCTTCGGCTTTGCCTCAGGCGCCGCACCGGCCCTCTCCCCCACCCGGCCTCCCATAGAATACACTTGCTGGGAGGCCGGGTGGGGGAAAGGGCGGAGATGGCACAGGCTCCGGCGGCGCGAAGCGTCGTTGGATGCCATCGGAGGGCGGTGCGGCGATTTCCTGCAAAGGAAATTCTGACAAGAGATCAGCACCAGACACAAAAAAAGGGCGCCATCCTTGCGGACGCGCCCTTTTTCCGTTTGCTGTAAAAGCGTTAAGCGGCGGACAGGTTCGTCGCTGCCATCTTACCGTTTTTGCTCTCTTCGAGCTCATAGCTCACACGATCGCCTTCGCGGAGAGTGTTCATCCCGGCGGCTTCAACGGCTGTTACGTGAACAAAGGCGTCCGTGCCGCCATCTTCAGGTTCGATAAAGCCGAAGCCCTTTTGTTCATTGAAAAATTTTACTTTGCCTGTTGGCATAATTGTATTCCTTAATTGACCCCAAATAGGGGCGTGACCCCCGCCCGAATGCCGGACGCGGCCTGCCTATGAATGCTGTGTAGTAAGGGAAAAGAGGGCGCAGGGCGCCATAGTCCGTCGCCACGTGCGACACCTGCAGTGCGGCTGATATAGGGTAAGCGGCGGCAATGGGCAATGGAGAAGGCCGAAATGGGGGGTTTTGGGGTTATGTTTGTCAGACTCGACCGATCGGTCGAGCGCCGCACCGGCCCGCTCCCTGCCACGCCCGCTCAAACGCCGCATCCCGCGCCCGCAATGCATAGACCGACTGGCGCGACAGCCCCATCTCCCGGCACACGCACAGCACATTGCCGGTATCGGCAAGGCGGCTAAGGAAGCAAGCGTTTCAGGTTATGCCGGGGGCATGACCTGCAGGGCGAGCCGCATCCGGGGCGGCGTCCAGCTGGGCGCGGCGGGGGCAGCGTGTGCGGGGAGGGTTTCGGGGAGTTGGGAGTTTTCGAGGTCGGTCATCTAACAGAATAAGTCAGATGATCTCCTACATTTCAAGGAAATAGGGTTTGATCAGAGCTTTCTCAGCTCATCGAGTACTATTTTGAAAGTCTCCTGACCATGGTTCATTCCACCAGCAAAATCACGTAAGTTCGTGGACAAACGCCTCTTAGATTTGTTGAAATCTTTGGTCATTCTTTGGAGCCCTTCAACGCTTTCGGCAAAGCGCTCGGTAGCTGCAATCCCACCACTCATCTTCTCAATGAGGTATTCAACGTTGGTTCTAAGGCCGTCTATTTCTTCTTTGTCTGTATCGAAATCTTCGAAAATCTTTATCATGTCCCTAAAATCATCAGCCATGCTGTTAGAGTGAAGGAAAAATTCTTCTTTCTCATCCTCTATGTACGCGCTCAACTCATCCATATTTATAACTTGGCTTTCAATTATACGGCGCATATCCTGCCTCGATACTTCGCCGTATGAGCGTTTTGCATTGATCTCCTCAGTATTAACTTCAGTAAGCTCCCCAAGTCGGTCAAAGCGGCTGCTAATTTCGTTTATAATGGACGTCGTTGCGGTAGAATGCTCTTCGATCGAATCCAACAAATCTAGAAGGCCCGGTTCGTCATCGTCGACACATGCAATTTCACCGGATTGATCGGCAAACGCTCTGTCAGACTGACTATTTTCCTCAGCGGGTAGAACAGCACCATTGTCGCCAAACCGGCGGGCTAACCGATCTAGTAGCAAATTTATGCTATAACGCAGCGCCTCGTCGTCGGAAAAAGTGCTCGTCAAGCCGCCTGCACTAGGTATTCCAGCACGAAACTCGCGTAGTTTTGCCAACTGTTCCAAGTCAATTTTATCTGGAGCGACATTCGCTTCCTTGAAATAGAGAGCGATATGGACGTCGTCGCCATCTTTTAAACGTGCCAGTGCGCGTTCATATTCTTCAACACTGCCGGAAGCAGCCGCCGGTGTTTCAGTACCAATCCTGTTCCAAAAAATCGCGATGAGAACATCATACTTGTCTCCCACTTGATCATTTACAACTGCTTGCGGATAATCTCCAAAATTTGGGGCAACATCTGTTTCGTAACGTATCAAATTGAAATTTACGTTCCGAGATTCGCCATATAAAGCATTCCACTCTTGAACGGTTGTTGAGATCAAATCTCTCTCGATGATAACATCTGAAGGACTTGCTAGTAAAATATCAATGATTGAAGTCTTCCGAGGCATTGCAAATCCTAACACATTTACGCAGTTTATTGAGAAAATATGCGATTATTACATAATATTGATCTATATTAAGGCTAATCTTGAATAAACACAAAATCTCCGATCAACCTTTAGATATCACCATGCTAACATCCCTTCAAATATCCACCCGTAAAACCACCCTACCCCTTAGCACGCGCCTCGGCGACCAGCCGCTCATAGCTCGCCTCATTGATCAGCCCCTGCGTGTGCAGCGTGGCGAGGGTGCGGAGTTTGGTTTCGAGGGTCGCGCCGCGCATATTGATCGTCTTGCCCTCCATCACCACGCCGGGCGCGTCTATCTGGCGCAGCGCATTCTGCAGCCGCGCCTTTTGTGAGAGCATGGCGCGCAGGCCCAGGCCAAACAGCAGGACGAACGCGATCACGCTATAGACGGCGATGGCGGCAAGGATGGCCTGCCCTGTGACGTCTTCCCCGGTGACATCTTCGCCCGTCTCGCCCGCTCCATCATCCGCATAACATTGAAAGGCGCTGTTATAGGTGACCTCATTCCCGGCTTCGCCGCGAATAATATCCTGCGACAGCTCTCCGCCCGGGCAGACAATGGGCTGGGCGACCTGCGCGATGGGCGGAAAGGCGAGCGGCCCGACCCAGCCGATCATGATGCCAAGAAACAGGCTAACCCCGATAAGGATGGCGAACATTTTGCCCCGGCTCATAGTCCCTCACTCCGGCGCATATCCGCCTCCCTGTTGTGCGCCCGTCTATTTCGCGAGCATATCCTTCAAATAGCCGCCCGTAAAACTGCCCTTGGTCTTGGCGACATCTTCCGGCGTGCCCTGCGCGACAATCTCGCCGCCTTTGTCACCGCCTTCGGGGCCGAGGTCCAAGATCCAGTCCGCCGTCTTGATGACATCGAGGTTATGCTCGATCACCACCACCGTATTCCCCTGCTCGACCAGCGCGTGGAGCACCTCCAGCAATTTGCGGACATCCTCAAAATGCAGCCCGGTGGTTGGCTCATCAAGGATGTAGAGCGTCTGGCCGGTGGCGCGTTTGGATAACTCTTTGGAGAGTTTTACGCGCTGCGCCTCGCCGCCTGAGAGGGTCGTCGCCTGTTGGCCGACTTTGACATAGCCAAGGCCAACCCGTTCCAGCATCGCCATCCGATCCCGGATCGGCGGGACGGCCTTGAAGAAAACATGCGCGTCCTCAACCGTCATATCGAGGACATCGGCGATGCTCATGCCCTTGAACTTCACCTCCAGCGTTTCGCGGTTATAGCGCGCGCCGTGGCAGACATCGCAGGTGACATAGACATCGGGGAGGAAGTGCATCTCAATCTTGAGAACGCCGTCTCCCTTACATGCTTCGCAGCGGCCGCCTTTGACGTTGAAACTGAAACGCCCGGGTTTGTAACCGCGCGCGCCGGATTCAGGCATGCCGGCGAACCAATCGCGGATCGCGGTGAACGCGCCGGTATATGTTGCGGGGTTGGAGCGGGGCGTGCGGCCGATCGGCGACTGATCGATATCGATGACCTTGTCGAGATATTGGAGGCCCGTGATCTTGTCATGCTTGCCCGCGACCATGCGCGCGCCGTTGAGCGTGCGCGCGGCGGAGGCATAGAGCGTATCGATGGTGAGGGTCGATTTGCCGGAGCCTGACAGCCCCGTGACGCAGGTGAACGTGCCGAGGGGAATCGAGGCGGTGACCCCTTGCAGATTGTTGGCGATGGCGCCCTTCACCGTCAGCTTCTTGCCCGTGCCCTTGCGGCGTTTGGCGGGGATAGCGATTTCGCGTTTGCCGTTCAGATAGTCGGCGGTCAGTGAATTTTTGGACTTCAGGATTTTGGCGAGATTGCCTTGCGCCACAACTTCGCCGCCACGGACGCCCGCGCCGGGGCCCATATCGACGATATGATCGGCATGGCGGATCGCATCCTCATCATGCTCGACCACGATAACGGTGTTGCCGAGATCGCGGAGCCGTTTCAGCGTGGTGAGGAGCCGATCATTATCGCGCTGATGCAGGCCGATGCTGGGCTCGTCGAGCACGTAGAGCACGCCGGACAAGCCGGAGCCGATCTGGGACGCGAGGCGGATACGCTGGCTCTCGCCGCCAGACAAAGTGCCGGAACGGCGGTCAAGATTGAGATAGTCGAGGCCGACATTGTTGAGGAATCCCAGCCGCTCGACAATCTCCTTGAGGATCGGCGTGGCGATCTGGCTTTGCTGGGTGTTGAGGTGTTTGGGCAGCTTCTCAAACCAGGCGAGCGCCTGACCAACGGGGCGGCGGGCGGACATGGAGATATCCTCTCCGCCAAGCTTCACCGCCAGCGCCTCAGGCTTGAGCCGCGCGCCGCCGCAGACCTCACAAGGCGCGGCGGTCTGAAACTTGCCCAGCTCTTCGCGCATCCACGCGCTTTCCGTTTGCATCATGCGGCGATTCAGGTTTCCCAGCACGCCTTCGAAGGATTTCTTCACGTCATAGGATTTGCGACCATCCTTGAAGGACAGCGTGATCGGCAGGCCCTGTGTGCCGTTGAGGATCACGTCCTGATGATGCTCGCTCAGCTTATTCCACGGCGTATCGAGATCAAACTCGAAATGCCGCGCGACGCTGGCCAGCACCTGCATATAGTATGGCGAAGGCGGGTTGGACTTGGCCCAGGGCACGACCGCGCCCTTTTTGAGCGACAGATCCTCATTGGGCACGACCAACTCAAGATCAAACTCCAGCTTCTCGCCCAGTCCATCGCAGGCCGGGCACGCCCCTTGCGGCGCGTTGAAGGAGAAGAGCCGCGGCGCAATCTCCTCAATCGTGAAACCGGAAACGGGGCAGGCGAATTTCTCGCTAAACACGATGCGGTTATCGGGAAGCCCCGCGCCTTTCAATTTCTGCCCTTGGCCGCCGCCATCTTCGTCGCCCTCGCGCCCCGGCACCACGCCGTCCGCCATATCGACATAGGCGAGCCCATCGGCCAGCCGGATTGCCGTCTCGAAGCTATCCGCCAGCCGCGTTTCCATATCCGCGCGCACGACCAGCCGATCAACGACCACCTCAATGTCATGCTTATACTTCTTGTCGAGCGCAGGCGCGTCTTCGATATCGTAGAACTCGCCATCGATACGAACGCGCGTAAAACCCGCTTTCTGCCACTCGGCGATTTCCTTGCGATATTCACCCTTGCGGCCGCGCACGACCGGCGCGAGCAGATAGAAGCGCGTATCTACCGGCAAAGTCATCACCCGGTCGACCATCTGGCTGACGGTCTGGGCTGAAATCGGTTCGCCGGTCGCGGGGCTGTAGGGAATGCCAGCGCGCGCCCAGAGCAAGCGCATATAATCGTAGATCTCGGTAACCGTCGCGACGGTGGAACGCGGGTTACGCGATGTCGTTTTCTGCTCGATCGAGATAGCGGGGGAAAGGCCGTCGATATGCTCGACATCGGGCTTCTGCATCATCTCCAGAAACTGGCGCGCATAGGCCGACAGGCTCTCGACATAGCGCCGCTGCCCTTCCGCATAGATCGTATCGAAGGCGAGACTCGACTTGCCCGATCCCGACAGGCCGGTGATCACGATCAACTTGTCGCGCGGCAGATCAATATCGACGCCCTTGAGATTATGTTCGCGCGCGCCGCGCACGGATATTTTGGTAAGGCTCATAAGGGCGTATGTTCCACATTTGTTCTGATGGTTCAAGGGGCGCGAATCGCGGCAGGCTTCTTTATTGTAAGCTACCCTTTGCGCGAAAAGCACCGGGCATCACAGTCCTGCCTACCCGCATTCGATCGGGCGGGTTCAAGAACGCCCAACCCCAACCCGCCAACAGCCTTATCCGACTGTTAACCTTCAACGGCTAATGTTTCTGCGGGGCGGCGTCCATTTTAGGCCGATCGCAATATGAAGACTGGGAACGACGCAATTGAGCGCCTTATGGCGACCGGCGCTTCTGCTCGGCAAACGCTAGACGAGGCGCTGCGCATTTCCGCTGTCCGGAACATGGCGGAACAGGAGAGAAGTGCGCTATTTGCGGGCCTTTTCGGAATAGCCGCAATCGCGCTGGCTGCGCTGTTTCGCGATCATGGCGAATGGCTGGTGCCAGCCCTTATCCTGCGGCTTTTGTGCATGGCGTATACCTTCGTCATCTGTGTGAAAATCCTTTCGCTGGTCGAAGCCAAACTTTCCTTTGATAATGAGCTCAAGCGCTTCGAACGGGCCATGATCATCAACGGTTTGAGTTGGGGCGCCATCGTTTGGCCAGTCGGCGGTATATTCTTCACCGGCATGCCTACTATGATCATCATCCTTTCAACGCTCGTCTCCATGGCCCTCCTGGTCCTGGCGATCGCGGTTGAACGGCGCAGCATGTACTGCGCGCTCGGCGGCTTCGCAGTGAGTTTTCTGGCGCCGATAGCCCTATCATTCCAAACGCAGGGACTGCTGCCGCTTGTCGGTGCTGTTGGATTCATCCTCGCCGTTGCAATCTATGGCAATCGCAATGGGGAGCAGGTGCTCGGCGGGCTACGTATCCGGATCGAAAACCAGCAACTGGCCGAAGCGCTGGGTGAAACCAACACCCGGCTTTCCGACGCGCTTGCGACGGCTGAACGGCTCGCGGAGGAGGATAGCCTGACCGGCCTGCTCAACCGCCGTGCGTTCGAAAAACGGGCAAGCGATTTGCTTCTGGCGGTCGGCAAGGGTCGGAACGTTTATCTGATGCTGGCGGATCTCGACCGGTTCAAGGCGATCAACGACAATTTCGGACATGCAATAGGCGATGTCGTTCTGGAACTGACATCCGAAGTGTTGATGGAGACTAGCGGCAAGAAAGCAATCTGCGCCCGCTGGGGCGGCGAAGAGTTTCTGATCGCGATGGCTGCACCTGACCGGGCGATCGCGGAGGAAACGGTCAAATCCCTACAGACGAAAATCAAAACTGTCGGCCGCCGATTGGGGATCGAAGGCATTGCGGTCTCCGCATCTTTCGGCCTTTCCCATTGGCGAATGGACGAGGATATGGACGCTGCAATCGCACGGGCCGACCGAGCCATGTATCTAGAAAAGGGTGACAGACGAAAAAGCCCGGAGCGTCTGGCCGGCTAGTTCAAATCCATTGTCCTTAGTCTCAACTCGAGGGCCAGAAAACTCCGCTCAACCTTCAACCAGCATATGTTTCACATCGCCAAGCGATGGACCGGCGGCTGTTCGGCCACTTCCCCTGATGAAGCCTTTTCGGCGATCACCCAGTCTTGCCCGCGGCGGCACAGCAGAAAGATTGCCGTATGGGCCGGATGCGGCATGTCCACACGGACGCAGGCGAGGCGATTGTACAGGATCTGGACGTCGGCGACCTTGCAATTGTCGCGGCGCAGACCCTGCGAAGCGGTGGCGATGCGAGCGGCAAAACTATCCATATTCTCGGCGGTCACCCGGTGCATCGGACTGTGTTGTTTTGCACACCAATTCTCGTCCGACAGATCATGCAAAATCGACGTGGCCCCTTGCTCGACCGCGTCGAAGAAACTGGCCAGCGTCGTCAAGATTTTCTGCTCGTTCGTATTGATCCGCATAGCCGCAGCGTTGACGCCTGGCGCAGCGGTCACAGAGAATTCGCTTGCGACACGCCATTTCCCATCGACCATGAACAACAGCATGATCGCAGCCTTGTCATTATCCCAATCGTCGAGCCGGGCAACGGCAATGCTATCGCGAAAAATCTGCAAGCTCGTGAGCCACACACCATCAGCCCAGTTTATCGGTTCTTTTGCGCTTTCGGATGATAGGGCGTTGTCGACGAGATGAAGCACGTCGCCCCCGCCATTGAGCTTGCGGCGGCTCCACACAGGATCACGGAGCGCTTCGAGAACCGGTTTGTCGGAGAGCGCAAGCGCGGCGAGATAGCGGCCGATAACCCGTTCGGCCTCAGCATAGCTGTTGCTCGTTTTCCAAGCCTTGATATCGCCAGTTTGCGCTATTTCCAAAAACGCCACTCGATCACGCTCCCTCATTCCGTCTCTAACTTTGGCCCTAATTCCGCATAGTGATCATATGTTATCCTGTTTCGTACCTGTTCCTGCGGCGGAAGAGACTATCTTTTAGACAAACGACGTTTGTCGTTCTGCGAATATTGCTTTGGAGCGGACAAACAGCATCGATCTTTCGTGCTGTTGCGCGATCCTGTTTCAATGTTACGCATCACAAGTATCTGCCATTTCTCCGGCTCACTGTATTATAGCAATAGCTCACGTAAGTTATCAGTGCAACGGGCACGAAACGGCCCGGCATGCGGCGTACACGTTTTGCCGCACCAGATCGGATCGCCGACAAAGGGCAGATTTAGTTCGTGCGTTGATACAGGCGGGGCGGTATGGGCCAGCGCATCATGCGCCTCTCCATTCACGCCCTGCTCGATTATCTCATCCAAGGCGAAGCCGATATTTTGCTGCAGATCGAAGCGGCAACGGACGAGGCGGCGCAGCGCGTGACCAATGGCACGATGACGACCTCAACCGGATCCGCTCTTCGCTCGATGCCAGTTGAGGCCGGGATCGGGCGGCATAGCTGGGCGCGCGGGTCTGGTCTGTTTCAGGTTGAATATCGCGCAACGGTGGAGGTTGAGCGCACGGCATCGGACATCTCTTCGCTCAACGCTACACCGCATTATGCCCTGCCCGGTGAGGCGGTGCCGTTTCTGTGGCCAAGCCGCTACTGCCAATCCGATCAGTTTACGCGTTTTGTCGCCGAAACGTTCGGCGCGCTGGAAGGCGGGGCCAAGATCCTCGCCATGGCCGACTGGATCCATGAGCAGCTCGATTATGTCGCCGGATCGAGCAACACGAGCACCAGCGCAGCCGATACCTTCCTTTCACGCAAAGGAATTTGCCGGGACTATGCCCATCTGCTGATCAGCTTCGCGCGCGCGGCAGGCATCCCCGCGCGGATGGTCTCTGCTTATGCCTGGAACCTTGAACCGCAAGACTTTCACGCCGTGGCCGAAGTCTGGCTGGAAGATGGCTGGCACATGGTCGATACGACGCGCCTCGCGCCAATCGAAGGATTGGTACCGATCATCAAAGGCCGCGACGCCACTGATATCGCGTTCATGACGATCTTCGGCCGGGCCGATTTGCGAGAACAGACGGTAAGCGTGGAGCGGTTGGATTAGGGGGCGTTTTGTTTGTCAGAATTTCCTTGGCAGGAAATCGCCGCACCAGCCCGCTCGTGAGTCAATCAGTCAGTTTCCAACGAACTCACGCCCCGTGCAAATTCTTCGATATCGTCGAGCGACGCGGCTGAGCCTCGGGTCCAGCGCGACAGGGCGGTCATGATCCGGGTATGGCCGATCCCTTCATAAACGACATGGCGCACCCGGACGCCGGCCGCCGCAAGCCGGGCTTCGAGCCGCGTGCTTTGAATAGGCCTTACCGTGTCGTCGACACTGCCATGGAGCAGCAGTGCGGGAGGATCGCCTTCACCGGCAAAGTTGATCGGCTGCGTCGCCGCGGGATCGGGCGCATTGCCGAACGCACCGATCGTGCTCGCGGAATCGAAGGGCAGGAAATCATAGGGTCCGGCCATGCCGACCCAGCCCGCAATCGCTATCCGGTCTGCGCCAAGCCAGCTTTCGTCCATCGCGAGCAGGGCCGCGATATGCGCGCCCGCACTATGGCCGACTAATATGATGCGATCGGGATCACCGCCGCGTTCAGCAATATTAGCGCGGACCCAGCGCAAGGCCGCTGCGCCATCTTCAACAAAGGCGGGGAAATGGGCGGCGGGCGAAAGCCGGTAATTGGGCACGACCGTCACAAAGCCGCGCGCGGCAAAAGCGCGTCCGGCAAATTCATATCCTGCCTTGTCCCCCGCGCGCCACCCGCCCCCATGGATGAAGACGATGACCGGCAGCGCGGCGTCGCCGTTCAGGGCGCTGGGCGCATAAACGTCCAGACGTTGGCGGAACGCTTCGCCGAATGCGATGTCTTGTGCGACGCGTTCCGAGCCGGCGTCTTTGGGGACGAGGCGGTTGAACAGCATCAGCTTGTCGGCGGTGAACAGGAAGATACCAGCCGCGAGGACAAGGAGGACGAGAGCAAGCAGGATATATCGGATCATGCGGCTGGCGTTACTGGTGGCGGCGCGAAATGTCGATATTGGCCGGTATTCGTATAAGCGCACGGGTGCGGCGCTTTCCTGATACGGAAATTCAAGCGGTCAAAATATCCCTACAAACAAAACCCCCTAATTCTCCGACCAACGCACACCCCCGGTCTCTGAACTGAGCCGCGCGCACGGCGAACTGAAACCTTGATCGATGGAATTCCGACGTTTGTCGATTTACCGCAAAGCGTGGCCTTATCGTCGATCTGCGCGCGACCCGTCGGCCCCGCTCCCCTATATCAATGGTCGACGGCGAGATCGGGATCACCCGGCAGGCGACCGTCAGTCGGATCAGCCGGGATTGTCCCGGAGGGCCGAGGTTCAGGAGTTAAAACTATGAAGAGAGTTGCATTTGCTTTCGCTGCGGTCGCCATGGCCGGCACGATGACCCACGTTACCACATCACCAGCCTTTGCCGGCACGGGAACAGCTGAGAGCGTCATCATCGACACCTCAGCCTATAATCTGCGTACGGCCGCAGGCTATTCCCTCATGACAGACCGGATCGACCGCGCATCCGCACAGGTTTGCGGCACGGTCAATGTCCGTGATGTCGCCGGTGCCTATGAAGTTCGCAGCTGCCAGGCAGAAGCGACCGCCGATGCCATGGCCCAGCTTAACAGCGTTTCGCGTCCCCCATCAGTAACGGTTGGCGCTTCGCGCTAACCGATACGGCCCTGTCCAGCCCCTTCAGGGCCTAAACCGAACACCCCCGGGATCCCCTCTCCCGGGGGTGTTTTGGTTTTTGGGTGGGATGGGGGCGGGTGATTTGTTCAGACTCTCACATTCGTTCGAGCGCCGCAGGTTTATTCGTCAGGATTTCCTTAGCAGGAAATCGCCGCACCGGGTTTAGTTTGTCAGAACGTTGCTAGCGCAACGTCGCCGCACCAGCCCACTCCCCGCGTCTTGGGTCAGGAAGGATTCCGGCGGAATGCTTCCCCCGGACGGCGACCTCCCACTCAGTGTTTCTATGGGAGGCCGGGTGGGGGAGTGGGCTGGTGCGGCGCTCAACCGTTAGGTTGATTCTGACAGATAAATTGCGGCGAATTTCCGACAGGAAGTTCCGGACTAACTGCCCGCCTACTTCCCGGCGATCTGTTTGACCTTTTTGAGATATGTCCGGCCGATACGCACTTCGGCACCGTCGGCCATTTCGGCATACCAGCCGCCCGATCCGTCATGGCGAAGTTTGGCGATCCGATCTCGATTGAGGATGGATGAGCGGTGGACGCGGATGAAGCGTTCAGGATCAAGCCGTTCTTCGAGATTGCTGATCGTCTGGTGCAGCAGATAGCTGCGATCGCCGATGTGCAGCCGCATATAATCACGTTCGGCTTCGACCCGGTCGATATCGTCGGCGGCAAGGCGGATAACTTCGGAACGATGCGGCACCCAGAATTCTTCGGTCCAGAGCGACGGTTCGGCATCTGTTTCGTGCGTTTCGCGCAACTGTTCGGAAACGCGGGCGAGAGCCTTTTCAAGCCGCTCCGGCGCCACCGGTTTCAGCAGATAATCAACTGCCGCGACATCGAACGCCTCAACGGCGAATTTGTCGAACGCGGTGACAAATATAATCGCCGGGGCAAGCGCCACACCATCCAGCGCGCGGGCGACTTCCATCCCGTCCATGCCGGGCATCGCAATATCAAGCAGCAGCAGCTCAGGCTGTAACGCCTCAACCAAGCGCAAGGCGGCTTCGCCATCTTGGGCTGTACCGATCAGGTCAATGCCATCGGTGCGCGCGCATAAGATCTGCATGCGTTCAATGGCGAGCGGCTCATCATCGACGAGCAGGGTGCGGAGCGGTTTTGTGTCGGTCATAATTTGGAAGTCTAACAGCTTTCGCGGTTTATCGGCAATGCAAGGGTTACAAGGAATCCGCCGCCGGGCTTTGGCCCCCAGGTGACGTTGCTGTCTTCGCCGTAACGAGCGTCAAGCCGTTCATAGACATTGTTGAGGCCAACACCGGTTCCGTGCGGCGCATCTTCGGGCAGCGGATCGCCGTCGTCGCTCACCGTGATGATCAGTTTGTCATTTTCCTCACGCGCATGGATCGCCACCTTCACCGGTCGGCGAACCCGCGACACGCCATATTTGATCGCATTTTCCACGACAGGCTGAAGGATCAGCGCGGGCACGCAGCAGCTGTTCAGCGATTGCGGAACCGAAATATCGATAATCAGCCGTTCTGGGAACCGCACTGCTTCGATATCAAGATACAGACGCTGGAGCCGGATCTCTTCATCAAGCGAGACATCATCGGCTGGTTCAGCGGTCAGGCTGGTGCGGTAGAAGGTTGAGAGGTTGAGGATCATCTGCTCGGCTTCGTCCCGCCGATCCCGCATGACGAGCGAGGAGAGAACGTTCAGCGTGTTGAACAGGAAATGCGGATTGACCTGATAGCGCAGCGCCCGGAGCTGCGCCGTCTGGGCTTCCTGCGCAAAAATCGCGGCGCGGCGCTCTGCCTGGCGGACGATCTGCGCATAGCCGAGCGCCATATATAGCAGCGTCCAGGCGATCACGACGAAATAGCGGGACATCAACTGCTCGGCAAAGCCGCGCCACATGGCGTAAGGATCGAGAGCGCGGAATTCAGCGAACAGCTCTCGCTCTTCTTTCCATTCATCGCCGGAGAATATCTGCAGAGGGTCCGCAATCTCAAAGAGATAGAGATTGAAGCCAGCGATCGCAGCGGCGATCGGGAAGGCCGCAGCAAAGGCAATGGGGATACGCCAGCGCAACGGCCGATCCGCGAAGCGTTCTAGAAAGAGGTAGAGAAGGAAGGTCACGCCCATCGCGAGCGCCGTAACGACAATGCGGTAGAGCAACATATCGGACTGGCCCGGATAGCCGAGGATCGCCGCCCGGATCGTTACGACAGCAAAATAAAAGCCCCATAGGCCGATGATCGACACCAGCCCGAGCCGGTGTCCAATTAATGTGCTGCGTGAGGATTCAAATGTATTGGCTTCCATGGAAGGCGTTGTAGCGGCTCTATCGCGCTCCGTCTCGGTGCTAGGCGCATCCAGTCGAACAGCCTTAGCGCTTTGTCGATCCGTTCGTCGAAACACAGCTTTCGGATGCTGGGAACTCCAAGAAACCAGTGTCTCACGGATTCACATCGTGATTCCACGCCAGAATCTGCGGTTTTTACAGCGACTCTCCAAATCGCGGGCTGCTGCCCCAGAACAGTCACGATGCTTTCGTGCAACAATATTACGCCAATCCACATAAAATTGCGCGGAAACCTTGCTGCGTCGCAATAATACTGATCCAAAGGCGGTACAGCGCCTTATGGTTAACGCCTCGTCAACCTGTAGCGTCCCATAATGGCCTTACGGATCAACAACGAACCGGAGGGTTCGATGACAAAGGCAAATTCTCCCCATAGCGGCGCCCTCGCGCTTGCCGAGATGCAGGAATTTGCCGCTTTTGAACCCAGCACCCAACGCTATGTACGCCGTTCGCTCGATGTCGGACTTGATCGGCGCGATGCGATCCGCCGTTGGTCCCGCGATGTGGTTGAGGCTGCCAGTATCAAGGCGCAGCGCGGCGTCTATCGCCGACTTGATGGCATTCGCGGCATTATTCCCGACGATAGCGGCCTTGATAGCGTTGAGCCCTTTATAGGGCCGTTGATCACCGTTACCGCCTTCGATCTTGGGCAGGATCGCCTACCCAGCTTTGCGGCCTATCGCTTTCTCTATGAACGGCTGCTCGGCCCCTATGTACGGCCATGGCTACCCGGCGCATTCTGCGCCGCGGCTGCGCTCCCGCATATCCATCCGGAACGGCGGCGGGCATTACTGCAATCGATCAGCGAGGCGGCAGTGACCGCGCCGGGATGGTCCAACCGGGCCTCGGCCTTCTTCCCTGACTGGGTTGAAAAAGTACCGGAAAATGCCCTTCCGCATTAGGTGTTACTCGGCTCGCTTTTGATTCCGATTCTTTTCGGCTATGATCCCTCAATCGAGCCAGACGGCACAGTTGGAGTGAAAGCCATGAAATCCATCATCAAACTCGGCGTGCCAGCGCTGTTCCTTTTTGCAACCATGCCAGCCACCGCCGGTACGGTCGCGGCCTGCATCACCGAAGTCGAAGATCGCGATGGCGTGCGCAGTTTTACGGACTATGCGGTTGCACGATCGGAAACGACCATGGCCGACTCCTCAATGCTTCGCGAAGCCGCTGAAAATGAGCTGCGTGGACGCAATAATGCCAACGGGCATGTCGTGTGCCGTACCCATGATGGCCCCGGTCATTATGTGATCGTAGCAGGCGGCGTCGAACTGAACGGGCGCCTGCGCCATCTTATTGGCATCGGATTCGGCAGCGACCGGGCAGAGGCTCTCTCTCGCAGCGATGACCGGCTCAACGATGTGCTCGAATATAATACGTTCCGCAGAAGCGGCGGCGAATTGACCGTGATCGAAGAAGGCCCGGTCGGTAGCTGAGCAAATGCCTGCGGTCTGTCTGACCACCCGCACGATTGAGAAAATATGGGGCCGGCATAAGCTGGGTCTTGGTTTCGACGACGTCCCGCAGGGCGGTGAGACAGTTGGCGAGATCTGGTTCGAAACGCCCGGTGCCGATGCACCGGAACTGCTCGTCAAATATCTGTTCACCAGCGCCAAACTTTCCGTGCAGGTCCATCCAGACGATGCGCAGGCGCAGGCGCGCGGCCATGCGCGCGGCAAAGAAGAATGCTGGTTGATTCTGGATGCGGAGCCCAACGCCAAAATCGGGATCGGGCTCGTCGAGACAATCGATAGCGCCGCATTGCGTTCGGCCGCGCTGGACGGGTCAATCGAGCAGCTGCTGGACTGGAAACCCGTGGCGCCGGGCGATCTCTTCTATCTGCCTGCCGGTACAATTCACGCCATCGGCGCGGGCGTTACGCTGCTCGAAGTCCAGCAGAATATCGATCTCACCTACCGGCTGTATGACTATGGCCGTCCCCGCGACCTGCATCTCGACGAAGCGGTTGCAGTGGCGACCTGCACGCCTTGGCAGGCTCCCGAAGCGCCCGGAGAGATCACCTCCGGCCGCACGATCCTGACGGCGGGCCGAAAATTTGTTCTTGAGCAATGGAGCGGCGATCACACCGCCGTGTTTGACCAATCAGCGTCTAGCCCGCTCTGGCTGATTCCTCTGAAGGGTGGCGGCACGATCGATGGAGACGCAATCGAACCGGGCAGTGTCTGGCACGTCACCGGCGCCGCGAGGCTCGATTATTCCGGTACGCTGCTGCTTGCCTATACCGGCGGCGAGGTCGCACAGGCGCTTCTTCACGCCGCCTAGGGTTTCAGTCCTAAGGGCTTGGCCCTAATTCACACCATCGAGGAGCGCGCGTACCTGCACCCGCAGAGCTTCGGGTACAGCTGTACCGATTAACGGATCGGCCGTGCGGGCATCGCGAATGGCAAGGCTCCGCGCAAGCCGGCTCTCGATCCCCAATGCACGCAGCGCCGCATAGATGCGCGCGGTGGCTTCGGGACTGGCATGGATAGGGGTTTCCGCCTGAACCAACCGGTCCTGGCCTGCCCCGCACACAAAGCCGACAAGCGCCTCATCGCCTCCGCCGCCTGCGCGATCAAAGGCAAAGAGCGGCGTGTCTTCTGTCTGGGGAATTTCCATCAGGCCGCCATCTGGCCCGGTCGCATGGGTTAATCGGCCGCGGACAACGCCTTGCGGACAGTCAGCATTGCCAGCGATGCGCGCAGTGCCCGCCATCGCGCCATCCTGAAAGTAAAAGAAACTGAGCGGCCAAACGCCGCTTTCAGCCAGTGACGGCTCGTAAGAGACAAAGGCCGAACCTGCTTCGTCCGCATAAACAAGGTAGGTTCCGCGAGGGGTAGGCATTTCCATGGGTTCTTGCGCTGCGGCAGGGGCCGCCATCGCGGCAAGAGCCAGAGGAATGAGAAGGCTCTTCATGTGCATATCGAATTCTCCGGAGCGACGCTGCTAAACCATGGCCGCGTTTACTGGCCTCGCTTGTCAGCCCGTCGCTGAATATCTGCTGAAGCGGCGCTGTAAATCAGCCGCGTATCGTCTGCGTTATCTTCTGGCCGGTAACCGGATAACCGGCATCGTCTGGAATGCGCAGCCATTTTTCTCCCTCGCGGTCCTCTATCCAGGGCGTAATCAGCTTAACCTCATGCGCCTCGGCATGGATGCGTGTTTCTTCATAGCTTTCGAAGATCGCCAGCCGCTCAAGATTGCGGTGGGTCGGAAAGATGATCGAACAATGACCTGCCTCTGCGTCGTCGATCACGCGCTGGGCACTGGCCCATCGGCTCGACACGCTCTCGCCGCCATCGGGAACATCCCTCGCGAGCGCCGGAGCCTTGGCGACAAAGAACCAAGTATCGAATGTGCGTTCCTGCTTGAAATTCGGTTTCCAGCGCGCCCAGGGCGTCAACAGATCGAGATCCAGCTGCCAGCCGCCGCTCGCCAGCATTGCGCCGAAATCGGCTTCCTCATGCAAAGCTTCGCGCAGCTGCACCGTCGCGCCATGATCAGGCAGCGGATCAAAGGCAACGGCAACGCCCGTTTCTTCCAATGTTTCGCGAATAGACGCGATGCGCGCTGCCGTTTGCATGGCATCGCCCGGCGCACCGCGCACAATCGCGTCATTATCGGCCAGTGCATGATCGCCCGGATCGATCCGCCCGCCCGGGAACACCATCGCCCCGCCAGCAAAGGCCATCTTCGCTGCCCGTTCCACCATCAGCACCTCCGGCGCGGCAGCCGGTTGATCGCGGACCAGAACAAGGGTTGCGGCGGGAATGACGGGATTGGGTTCATCTGACATACCCTCTTGCTACACGGCTTTACGTATAGGGCAAGGGGCGGGGTCTGCGCGCCGCCGTAGCCGATCCTCCCGATGCCCCGCGTTTCACGGGTTGCATCCTGCGCTCGCCCTCGCGACAAGGCTGATAGGAGCAGGAGCCAAGCCATGACTGACGACCCCCTAGCGCGTTGGCGCGACAAGATTGACGATATCGACGATCAAATGGTGGCGCTACTCGCCAAGCGATTTAAGATCACAACCGACGTCGGCCGCTGGAAAGCGCAGAACGAAGTCGCGCCCGTCGATCCGGACCGGGAACGGCGGCAGGTGGAGCGGCTGCATACATTAGCGTCCGAAACCGGGCTCAGCGCTGATTTCCTTGAACGCTTCTTGCGCATCATCATCGACGAGGTCGTTTCCCATCACCGCGCGATCCGCGAAGAGGATTTCGACGCGCCTTCACCGCTTTAGCCGGGATGGAGGGCCCCGATACCCATGGCTGGCGGACGGATCCGCGCGTGCCCGATTTCGATGACAGCCAGCCACTGATCGTATTCGACGGCGATTGCGTGCTCTGCTCTCGCACCATGCGGCTGATTCTGCGGCTCGACAAAAAGCAACGCTTCCGTTTCGCCACAGCACAGAGCGATATCGGCCAAGGCCTGTATCGCCATCTCGGCCTGCCCACCGATCGCTTCGAAACCTATCTGCTCGTCACCGATGGCCGTATCTATCAACGATCAACCGCCGTCGCCCAAATTGCCAAGCGCCTCGGCTGGCCCTGGAAAACAGGAGCGGCGCTCGCCATCATCCCGCGCCCGATCCGCGATGCGCTCTACAATCTCATCGCGCGGCACCGCTACCGTATTTTCGGCCGCAGCACGGCCTGCGGGATCGCTGATCCGGCGCTGCGGGAGCGGATGTTGGAATAGTTCGCTCCCGGCAGTGCGTAGATCACCGGCTTATTGGCGGAACGGATACTCGGCGTGGAACGTGTTCTGTGCTTCGAGATACTCGGGATAGGAAGTGCCAAAGGCGAAATCGGAGTTGTCCCCATAAAGCACAAGTATCCCTTCCATCGGCTCGTCATAAGGATTGCGGATCACATGGCGCACATAAGGCGCGACGAAAACACTCATCCCTTCCTCAAGTTCAATTTCCTGATCCCCGAGCAACGCCTGACCCCGCCCGCGGGTGACGATGAACAGGTTCGGCATCTGGCCAAATTCGAGCCGTGGATCCTCATTCGCAACCTCCTCGGGCGCGATGTTGAAATGCAACACCCGAAATCCCTTCATCATGTGCAGCGCGACCGCTCCGATGCCGTGGGTTGGCAAGGATTCGTCGCGTCCGAAGCGGGTCACTTCAGGAACGCCTGTCGTGAAGAAATGCGAAAGCGCGAGGTAGAGCTCGCCCTCAGCGCCCGAGTTCATGGTAAAACCATCCATCGACCGGATTTCCACGCCGACCTGATCCGATCCGAAGGACTGCATCGCCGCCGTGCCAGCGTTGATATCGCCAGTGGCGATCATGCGCAGCACATCCATGCCGGAAATCTCGAAATACCAAGTCGGGTCTGCCGGAGCACCCTGGGTCAAGGTAACGTCATGCGGGCCGGTGCGGTGAAAGGTGAGGTGCGGCGAGCCTTCCGGCGTATAGGCTTCTTCGGCACGAACGACCGAAACGGTCCACCAATCTTCGCCGAGCTTAATCCCGAACGTCGCGCTGGTCGCCATCGGGTCGAGCCGATAATCGGTGACGAAGCGTTCGAAGATTCCATGGGCTTCTTCGGTATGACTCATCGGGCTGGTCTCCTCTGAGGTTTCGTGGGTTGGCTGTGCGGCGGATGGCAAGGGCTGCGCCACCGCTATCATCGATACAGCGCATAACAAGAACGACTTGAACATGGTTTCTCTCCCAGTTGTTGTATTGCTGCTCTAATACACTGGGTCTGTTATTAAGCAAGTGTTTAATTTAATATTCGTGCATCATTCTCCCGAAGCGCATGGGAAAGCATGTCGCCTTGCGTCTCGACAAATTCCTCAAGGCTGGGTGTCGTTATCGGCCGGGCGGCCGTGCGCGCGGCCTCTTCACGGACCCGCGTTGCGATAAGAAAATGGATCAGTGGGCTTATGCATATGAGGTGCACGATCTGCGGATCAAAGCGGCGCGCACCGGGCCGTAGCGGGATGGCGCGCAGCATGCGTTCGGTGAGCTCCATGAAACCGAGAAGCTTCGTAGCCGAACCCGGATCAAGCAACTGTTCGGGATCGAGCTGCTCGCGCAGAATCATCGGTGCAAGATGAGGCCGACTCGACAGCGCCTCTGCAAAGACGCGGACCAAAGCACGCTCCGGATACTCGGCCTGTTCGATCGCGGCGCGCTCGGCAAGGGAGGCAGCATGGTCAACCGCTTCGGCCAAGATCGCATGATAGAGCGCTCCCTTGCCGCCAAAATGATAGGATAGAAGAGCCTGATTCACACCGGCCTCGTCGGCGATGTCGCGCACGCCGGTGGCCTTGAAGCCTTTGCTGGCGAACAGCCGCGCGGCCGTGTCAAAAATCAATTGACGCGTTCTAGTGCTGCGTTTTTGCTGCGAAACAGGTTTAATCATGGCGGCCATTATTGCCATATCCTAGGCCGATAATATGGCGGTAGCCAGCACTGCTAACCCGCCGCCGGCAAGGTCAATCGCACCAATAGCCCGCCCAGATCTTCGCTTTCTTCCAGCGTCACTGCACCGCCGTAAATTTCGGCCACGTCACGAACGATGGCAAGGCCAAGGCCGGTGCCGGGTTTGTTAGTGTCGAGCCGTGCGCCGCGGCCAAAGATATCGGCCCGTTCGGCTTCGGGAATACCCTGCCCATCATCCTCGATCAGGATATCGACAAAGCCCGGCGCTGCCCCGGCGTCCGGCGCGCGCTTTTCGACCGTAACGAAAACCCGTCCGCCGCCATATTTGGCTGCATTCTCGATCAGGTTACCAAGCATCTCATCAAGATCCTGACGCTCCACGCCAACCGTCGCATCCTGCGCGCCGGCAATATCAATCGTCGCGCTGCCATGCAGATGCCGGACGGCGCGTTCGACGGACTCGAGTGCAGGCCAGACAAGAGTGCGCGACTGGCCGGCACCGCGCCGCCCCACAGCGCGGGCGCGAGCGAGATGGTGATCGACCTGACGGCGCATGACCCGGCCTTCGCGCAGCACAGTGGCGGGCAGATCGGAGCTGCTCGCATCGGCTTCATTTTGGATCACCGTGAGCGGCGTTTTAAGCGCATGGGCAAGATTGCCGGCATGACGCCGCGCCTCTTCCGCCTGACGCTCATTATGATCAAGCAGGTTGTTGAGTTCGACGACAAGCGGTTCGATCTCGCGCGGCAAGGTTTCATCGACCCGGGCCCGGCGGCCGGTGCGGACATCGGTGATCGCTTCGCGCACGCGGCGTAGCGGCCGCAGCCCGAATGTCGCCTGCAATGCCGCCAATGCGATCAGCCCAAGCCCCAAAAGCGCAAAGGAGCGAACGAGCGTTCGCCGGAGTTCGGCTATCTGTTCGTCGAGCACCGCACGGGACGAGGCCACCTGAAAGCGAAACGGCGTATCGGCTTCCGGCAACATCGCATCGCGCTCAAGAATGCGCAGCGGCTCATCGGGAAAGCTCTCGTCATTATAACTGTGAATATTGGTATCTTCGTGTATCGACCGGGCCGGAAGCGCCCGATCCCAGAGCGAGCGCGAGCGAAAGGCTTCGCGGCCTCCGCCTGAAACCTGCCAGTAAAAGCCCGAATAAGGCTCAAGAAAGCGCTGATCGGCCGGCTGCCGGACAAAGCGGATTTCTCCGTCCGGATCGAGCTCCGCCGAAACGATCATCGCCGAAAGAACATATTCCAGCCGTTCGTCAAAATTGCGCGTAAAAGCCTGAGTCAGAACCCGGTCCAGCGCGAACCCGCCAATCGCGAGCAGCACGACGATCCAGATCGAAGCCACCCCGATCATGCGCCGCGTCAGTGAACCGCCGCGACGGACCGCAGTGAGGTTAGACTCGGTTTCCTTCAGAAGTTCGGCCGGTTGGTTCATAGTCCCGGCTTCTTACACCGTTAGTCCTGAGCTTGTCGAAGGGCGGGATTTGTTTGTCAGAACATTGCTTACGCAATGTCGCCGCATGAGCCCGCTAAGGAAATTCTGACAAGAAATCTGCGGCGCTCAACCGTTAGGGTGAGTCGGACAAAACATCTACTCCGTGCGCCGCTCGCTCGGATCTTCAAGACTGTAACCAAGCCCGCGGATCGTTGTGATCACTTCGGCGCCCAGTTTCTTGCGAATCCGCGTGACGAACACTTCAATCGTGTTTGAATCCCGATCGAAGTCCTGGTCGTAAATATGCTCTATCAGCTCGGTCCGGCTTACCACCTTGCCCTTGTGATGCATGAGATAGCTGAGAAGTTTATATTCCTGCGCGGTCAGTTTGACCGGCTCTCCGTCCAGCGTGACCTTGCCCGAACGCGTATCAAGGCGGACTTCGCCCGCGATAAGTTCGCTCGATGCATTGCCCGAGGCACGGCGGATAAGGGCGCGCAGACGCGCAATCAGCTCTTCCGTCTGGAACGGCTTGGCGAGATAATCATCTGCGCCAGCATCAAGCCCGGCAACCTTGTCGGACCAGCTATCCCGCGCCGTCAGCACGAGCACGGGTATGACAATGTCTTCCTTGCGCCAGCGATCGAGCACGGTGAGACCATCAATCTCGGGCAGGCCGAGATCGAGTACGATCACATCATAGCTTTCCGTGGAGCCGAGAAAATGCCCGTCCTCGCCATCAGTGGCGAGATCAACGGCATAGCCGGCACCCTCTAGCGTTGCGCGGAGCTGTCGCCCCAGCGTTGGTTCGTCTTCGACAATCAGTACACGCATAGGGTTTTTACCTGTCGCTACGGTTCCGTATCCGGCCCGATCCTGCATCCACTTCTACGCGAATAACCTGATCGCCCCGCATGAACGTCATGCGATAGGTGTTACTGCTCTCAAAATAAATAGGGTTGCCGAGATAGTCATAGCCACGCATCTGCGTGACGACCCGCCGTTCGATCACCCGAAGCGGCATTGCGCGGCCCTGCTGGCGGTTCTCGAACACCATATCCTGCTCACTGCGCTGTTGCGCGGGCGCAGACACAGGCGCTGCGAGCATCGCGGCGACTCCAAGCGCAAAAACAAGACGGGTACCCATAGTCATATGGGCATGCATAGATTGGAGGCGTTGAACAACTGGTGAATATCAGCGCAGGTCAGTGTTAAGGTACACCTGTTGCAACTTTGCCGCACGCGGACGTCTCGCCGGAGACCAGCTTTGAAAGACAGCCCTGTGTACGGTACGGCCTGACGAGGCATAAAAGGGGCGCATCATGACACGGCTAATTTCATCCCTGTGCGGGATCACGGCGCTGGCACTGGCAGCCATCATTTTGCCCGCCGGCAGCCAGGCGCAAGACGCGCCGCGCATGGAGCGTGTACCGGACCGGGTGGCGGGCGAAGGCATCGGCCCGTTCGGCCGGATGCTGATCCGCGGGGCAACCCTGATCGACGGCAGCGGCGCCCCGCCCGAAAGCCCGGTTGATATCGTCGTGGCAGGAAACCGGATTGAAGCCATCTATCGCGGTGATGCGCGTGCAGCCTCTCCAACCGCCGTCGATCATGTGATTGAGGCAGACGGCATGTATGTAATGCCCGGCTTTGTTGATGTGCACGGCCATAATGGCGATCCTGCCAAAGCGCCTCAGCCATCCTATGGGTATCGGTTATGGCTCGCCCATGGCGTAACCACGGTACGCGGCGTGCCAATCTATTTCGGCCCCAATAACCCCTCGCTGATCGACCGGGAGCGCAGCGCCGCCAACACCATCGTCGCCCCGCGCATCTATGCCTATGCTGTGCCCGGTGATGTGTGGAGCGGCGGCGCCATCGATAGCCCGGCGCAGGGCCGCGCATGGGTCCGTTGGATAGCCGCCCAAGGCTATGACGGCGTGAAATTCTTCAACAATGAATCGCCGGCCATTCTTGAGGCGCTACTTAATGAGGCCGCGCAGCATAATCTCGGCACCGTCGCCCATCTCGGGCAGCGCGGAGTGGCCGAGGTGAATGCGGAGCGCGCGGTGAATCTCGGCCTTGCCGGACTCACGCATTTTTACGGCCATTTCGAATCGCTGCTGCGCGAGGGCGCAGTCGTCCGCTATCCCAACGACTATAATTATCTGGACGAGCAATCGCGTTTTTCAGAGATTGCGAGACTGGCGGACCAGATTGTCGAGCCAGGCAGCGAGGCATGGAATGCCTATCTTGAGACACTGCTTGAAAATGACGTGACGATGAGCCCGACCTTCAACATCTATTCCGCCTCGCGCGATGTGATGCGCGCCCGGACGGCCGAATGGCATGACCGCTACACGCTTCCCTCGCTCTGGGATTTCTACCAGCCGAGCCTCACCAATCACGGCTCTTACTATCATGACTGGTCAACCAGCGATGAAGTCGCCTGGCGCAATTTCTACCGCTCGTGGATGCAGCTCACCCGCGACTATATGGACCTTGGTGGCCGCGTAACCGCTGGGTCTGATCCCGGCTATATCTATCAGACATGGGGCTTCGCCTATATTGGCGAGCTGGAGATGCTGCAGGAGGCGGGCCTTACGCCGCTTGAAGTAATTCAGGCCGCAACAATCAACGGCGCGCGCGAGATATACGCGGCGCGCGGCGAAGAACCACCCTTCGGCATAGTGCGTCCCGGCATGCTGGCGGATCTCGTCATCGTGCCGGAAAATCCGCTGGAGAATCTGAAGGTGCTGTACGGCACCGGGCATCTCCGTCTCAACCGCGAGACCAATCAGCTGGAGCGTGTCGGCGGCGTGCGTTGGACGATCAAGGACGGCATTGTCTATGACGCGCCCGCCCTGCTCGAAAGCGTCGCCGCGATGGTCGAGGCGCAGCGGGCCAACCGGACCACCGCCCCCTGAGTGATCAGGCCTCTGCGGGCAGAACTTCAGATTTGCGCAGGATCGCGGCGGAGATAAGCGACACGATCAGACCCATCGGGAATATCTCGAGGAAGGTCATCGGCAGGCGGAATAGCGGATTACCATAGCTTTCCCGCAATTCCTCCAGCGTGGCGATTTCGCGCTCCAATGCTGCGCCGCTGACTCCGGATGTGCGCACAGCCTCTATCGATGAGGCAATATAGCCATTGATAAAGGCAAAGTCGGTGCTTGCGAGATAGCCCTCCCAGACGATCACATAAGCAATGCCGGCAACCACTGAGATGCTGATGCCCAGCAGGAACGCGCGGCCAAAACCGATGACGCCGCCCATCTCCGTATCGCGATAGCGTCTTATGCCCATGAAGATCAGCGTGAACGCGACCAGCATGATGAGATAACCGACCCATTGGCTCGAGAGGAACCCCAGCGTGTCACCAAAAATGATGCCGAGCAGCATCGAGCAGATGACCACAAGGCCAGACAATGTCCCATAGACCAGCGCAAATTTCGTCATGATATCCCTTTCCCTGCTTCATTATGGGCCGAGCCTACGCCGCGGGGCCGGTTCATCCTATCGCCCGAAAGGGTGATATTCGCCAAATCGCCCGTCTTTACGAGTTGTGCTCATCGGATCAGCGAGAGGCGGCGCGCTTTGTGGATCGCCTGTGTACGCCTTTGCACCTCAAGCTTGTCATAAAGCCGTGCGACATGGGTTTTCACCGTATTGGGAGAGATGCCCAGCGCGCGGGCGATCTCCTTGTTGGAATGCCCATCGGCGAGCTGCTCCAGCACTTCGCATTCGCGCGCGGTGAGGCCTAGTGATGCTATCGCCGCATGATTGGTCTCAAATGCACCGCGCGGTTTGGCCGTCAGCCGATGCCCGGCCCATAAGCCAAGCCCGGCAAAGCCAACTGCAATCACGACAATATAGAATTCGGTCGAGATCGTCCGCACCAGATAGTGATATTCGATCCATGCCAGCAGCGTGGCCGCGCCCGCCAGGAGCAGCGCGTAAAGAAGAGCAATCTTCCACATGCCCAAAAAGCTGGCAGATATTGCCCCTCATGACCAGAGCCGCTCCCCCACGAAAAAGGCGCTCCGCGGGACCACGATCCGCGAAGCGCCCATTTGGCTGGCTGTGTTTCCCGGGCACGCTCTTTGGGAGAGCTGGGAAGGGGAGGCCAGCCTTGCGCCGCCGGCTGCGTATTGACGGCGCAATCCGTGTGAAGACCTATTCGCCGCCGCTGCCGCGAATTGCCGCCTGTGCTTCGGCGATGGCTGACGCCTCGTCGCGCGTCCCGGCATCGATATCCTGAGCGAGCGTGTAGATTATATGGGCAATCGTATTGCCCATGCTTGGCTCTTCGGTCAGCGTGATGCCGCCATTGGCCGTAATCACTTCAGCCCATGCCGCGCGTACTGCCGCCCAATAGCCCTCGGTATTCGCCCAATAACTATCACCCGGAGCCGGATCATAATCCTCGGTCCGGCTATAAGTGTTGAGGACATATTCCTGCACGAAGGGCACGAGTTCGCCGTCAATCAGCCCCTGTTTGATATTGTCCTGCCAATGGATCCAGCCATCCGGCGTGGGTGAATGGCGATTGATCGAGAGATAGCGGTCATAACGCGGCTCACGCACGGCATCGCGGCGGGCCAGCGGACGAAGCGTCCAGTTCGAGCGCCAGCGCGGAACGCCGCCTGTTTCAGTCCATTCGCCCCAGCCGCCATAACGGGGGGAATCGTCAACCTGCCAAACAGTCTGTGACCAGCGGCCCCGGCGCATACGTTCCGGCACGTCCTGAACCGTCCACACGCCTTCGCCTTCATAAGCGAGATAGGTTTCCGGCTCATAGACCCAGTCTTGCCGCCAATGCTTGACGATCACCGGATTATCTTCATCGCCCAGGACGAGAATATGCTGCAGCACGATCGTTCGGCCGGTATCCTCGATAACACGGACATTTTCGAAGCCACCAGACATCTTGGGCGCGAGCGGCGTGTAATCGGAGCGCCAGCGCGTCGATTCCTGCATATCGAAGCCAACGCGGTAATTACCCGCCATGCTGAGGATTATGGCCCGATCCGCCTCAAAGCTCGCTTGCTCCTCCTCGGTCGTTGCTTCGGCAACCGGTCGATCGGCAAGTGCCGGTGCCAGCGGTATCATCACACATAGTGCCGCACCGAGCAGCGCAGTTTTCATATTTCTCGTGGTCATTCTCATTCCCCTTTTCGTGGTCATATTGTGGTCAGAATCGCGCCGTTAGAGAGACGCGGAAATTGCGGCCGGGCTGGGTGTAAGCATCCGTATCTGGCGCGGTGGCGGACAGACCGTTCACATCACGCCACCAGGAATATTTCTCGTCGGTGATATTGAAGAGCCCGGCGCGCACCGTGAAATTCTCGGAGACACGGTAGAAGGCCGTCATGTCGAACGTCGTGAAGGCGGCCGGGCGAAAACACTCGCTGGCACCGCAGGCGCCTTGCGAATCCCCCAGCGATTTACGCGCCGCGCTGGTCATGAAGACGCGCCCGCCGAACCGACCGTCAGGATCCCGGTATCCGGCACCCAGCACGATTTCGAGCGGATTGATCGTGTCGAGCGGAGTGCGCCCACCCGCTAAATCGATCGTAGTGCCGGTCGCATAGGCAACGCTCGCATCGAAGCTGAATCCGCTCGGGAAATTGAGCCCGACCCGGCCTTCCACACCCTCAATATCTACCTTGTTGAGATTGACGACCTGAAACACCCCGGGATCGCCGGGCGCAAAAGTCCCGCTAACAAGCTGCTGGCTGATGAAATCGTCATAACGACCGACAAAGCCCGTCAGTGAAGCCGAGACGATATCGTCATTGAAGCGGATCCCGGCCTCGTAAGTCTCACTGGTTTCGGGGCGAAGATCGGGATTTGGCAGCGATGTATATCCGAAGATCAGGTTTTCGAAAAACTGGTTGACCTGACTTGGCTCCGGCGCACGAAAGCCCTGAGCATAATTGGCGTACAGGCTAACCCCGCCTCCGATATTCCCGACAATGCCAATGCGCGGCGTAAGACGGGTTCCATTCTGCGCGGCAGCCGTAAAGGTTGGCAGCAAAGGATCGGCCTTGGGATCCAGATCGTAGAAATCGAAGCGCAGGGCCGGGAAGAGAGTGATTGGGCCGATTTCTATCTCATCACCGACAAAGGCCCCGCCCAAAGTGAAATCTGTTTCCGGGAAGGCTGCCGTCGGAAAAGATTCGCCAAAAGGAGGAACCACGCCATCCCGAACACCCACCTGATTGGTGAAGGAAACGTCACCGCCAAAAACCAAATTGTGCGAGAAAGGCCCCGTTTCGAAGCCGCTACGCAGCTCGATGTTGCCGCCCCAGACGCGGTTTTCGAACGTGTTCAGCCGTTCGCGATCAGCCGGATTAAAAGGCCCGCTGCGATCTTCATCTGAGAATTGGCTGTTTTCGGCGTCCTGCCAGTAGAGCGCGACATGGGCGTAATCGATCGCTCCGTTACTGCCTTCACTAGCCTGATAGCGCCAGTCGAGGCTGACCCGCATCCGTTCGACCGTGTCATCGGTTGCGAGGCGGTCGACAAAGGTGCCAGTAAAGGGCTGCGGCCCCCCTTCGCTGCTGAACACACGGCTTTCGATCCGGTTGTCCAAATATTCGCCGGTCAGCCGGATGCGATGCTCGGGATTGGGCGCAAAGACGATCTTGCCGAGCAGCGCGTTGGAACGTGTATCCTGCGGATTGGGTATTGTGCGCAAACTGCCGGTGCCGCCGACATCGCCTTGGTTTTCCAACTCCTCACCATCACGCCGCGTATAGGCAACCAGCGCGGACCAGACGCCCGAGCGGCCCGCTAGAATAGCCGTTTCGGAAAATTCGTCGCTGGCGCTGTCATAGGTTGCGCGCAGCATGCCCGTGATATCACGGCCGTCGCCCAGCAGGTCTTCGGGATCGCTGGTGATGAAGCTAACCGCGCCCGACAGCCCGTCTGACCCGTAAAGCGCCGAGGCTGGTCCGCGCAGAATCTCAACCGACTTCACCAACCCGATATCGGCATAATCGCCGCGCCCCGCCGCCTGTGCGCCGAACGCGAAGCCATTTGGCGCGCGAATGCCGTCAACTTGAATCAGCACCCGATTGCCGCCAATGCCGCGAATATTGATGTCGGCATTGCCATCCCGCCCGGTCGGCGAAAAGGCAGCCGAGAAGCGAGACGGCGCGCGGCGAACGCTTACGCCGGGCTCGAACCGAACCAGATCGCGAATATCAGTCGCCAGTTCATCGGCGATTTGCTCCGCATCGATAACCGTCACCGTTGCCGGGACTTCGCTGGTCAATGTGGGGAGCCGCGTCGCCGTGACCGTAATTGCCGGTTCTTCGGCGGCTGCCGTAGCGGCCTGAGCCGCCATAGCGGGAACGACAATGGCGATGGCTGCTGCCGAAAGACTGAAAACTGGTTTCACTAATAACCCCCTGAGATAGTGCATGCTAATGCGAGTGATTCGCAATCTTAATAAGAGAGACCTCCAAAAGGATCAAGCGGAAAAAGGAGAAACGGCTGTCAGGGCTGGCGATCCGGCGCTGCTCCGCCTACATGCGCGCCATGGCTGCGCCCGTCCTCTCGTTCGAAAACCTTGGCCTAAACCAGGGAACCGGCTGGCTGTTTCGCGGTCTGGATCTGCATATCGGCGCGCGGGACAGGCTGGCGCTGATCGGCCGCAACGGGACAGGCAAGACGACGCTGTTCCGCCTGCTCGCCGAACAGATTGAGGCCGATGAGGGGCGGCGGACAATCCAGCCGGGCACCCGGGTCGTGCTGCTTGAGCAGGACCCTGATGTCGCCGGGCATGCCACGCTCAAGGACTGGGCACTCGCCGGGGATGATGCGCCGGAATTCTACGAACTGGAAGCAATCGCCGGGCAACTCGGCATTGATCTCGATACGCCAGCCGAAACAGCGTCAGGCGGCGAACGGCGGCGCGCCGCTATCTCGCGCGCGCTGGCCCAGAATCCGGATGTCCTGCTGCTCGATGAGCCGACCAACCATCTCGACCTGACGGCGATTGAATGGCTTGAAGACCGGCTCAGCCGGTTCAAAGGCGCCTTTATTGCGATCAGCCATGACCGGACATTTTTGAAGCGCCTGACCAAGGCGACGCTCTGGCTCGACCGGGGCGCGCTACGGCGCGCCGAAATCGGCTTTGGCGGCTATGATGCCTGGGTCGAAAAAATCTACGCCGAGGAAGCCAAGGCAGCGAGCCGGATGGATGCCAAGCTCAAGATCGAAAATCACTGGTTGCATCGCGGCGTAACCGCACGGCGCAAACGTAACCAGGGGCGGCTGACCAAATTATATGAGCTGCGCGAGCAACGCGCGCAGATGCTCGGCCCCACCGGTGTCGCGAAACTCGCCGTCGAGAGCGATGAGGTGAAGACCAAGAGCGTAATCGATGCGCGCCAGATTTCGAAGAGCTATGATGGCCGCACGATCATCGACGATTTCACGCTGCGCATTCAGCGCGGCGACCGGATCGGCATTGTCGGCGCGAACGGTGCGGGCAAAACGACCTTGCTGAAAATGCTGATCGGTGAAATCGAACCCGACGAGGGGCGGATCAAGCGCGCCAAGACGCTCGACAGTGTGATCATCGATCAGCAGCGCTCGCTGATGGCCCCGGAAAAGACGATCCGCGAAGTGCTGGCCGAGGGTAGCGACTGGATCGATGTGCGCGGTACGCCGAAGCGGATCGAAGCATATTTGAAGGAATTCCTCTTCGATCCAGGTCTTTCCGAAGCAAAGATCGGCACCTTTTCTGGCGGCGAACGCTCGCGCCTGCTGTTCGCCCGGGAATTTGCAAAAACCTCCAACCTGCTGGTGCTTGATGAGCCGACCAACGATCTCGATCTTGAGACGCTCGACCTGCTGCAGGAAGTCATTGCCGATTATGAGGGCACGGTGCTGATCGTCAGCCATGACCGCGATTTTCTCGACCGCACCGTTACGGTGACACTCGGCCTGGACGGGTCGGGCAAGGTCGATATCGTCGCGGGCGGCTATGAGGATTGGGAAAAGCGGAGAAACCCGCCACCTGAAACGAACAAGAAGCGCGGCAAATCCAAGGGCGCGTCATCACCCCCCTCACCCGCCGCAAAAACCGCCAAGCTCAGCTATAAGGATCAGCGCGATCTGGATCGGCTGCCCGGTGAGATTGATGCTATCGATACGGCGATTGTGGCGGCAGAGGCCAAACTCGCCGACCCCGATCTCTACCAGCAAAACCCAGATCGTTTTCATGCGATAACCAAGGAAATCGATGAAGCCCGCGCTACCCGTGAAGCCCATGAGGAGCGCTGGCTCGAGGTCGCCGAGATGGCCGAAGCGCTGGAGAGCTAACTCAGCGCGCGGCCTTCACGCCCCGCCAGTTCCACCACATATTGCCAAGCCACGCGGCCAGAGCGCCCGCCGCGCCGATGGGCCCAGCCGATCGCATCGGCCTTTTCATAGGCAAGATCGAAATGCGCGGCATAGGCGGCGACCATCGCCAGATAATCGGCCTGGCTGGCGGCATGAAAACCAAGGCTAAGCCCGAAGCGGTCGGACAAGGCTAGACTATCATCCAGCGCGTCGCGCGGGTTCACCGGATCATCCTGCTCGGCCATTGAGCGCGGCACGATATGGCGGCGGTTCGAGGTGATGTAGAGACGCATATTGGCGGGACGGGCTTCAGCCCCGCCTTCAAGGAGCGATCGCAACGCGCGGGCGGCGGCTCCGTCACCATCAAACCCGATATCGTCGATAAAGAGGATAAAGGCCCGCTTGGTGGGCGCGAGCAATGCGAAGAGATCGGGCAGGCTGTCGAGCCGTTCGGGCGCGACTTCGACCAGCGCGAGATTCTCGCCTTCGCCCTGCAGAGCCGCGACAGCGCTTTTTGCGAGCATCGATTTGCCCGATCCGCGCGATCCCCAGAGGAGAATATCATGCGCCGCCGCGCCGCGCGCGAGCCTTTGGCTGTTTTCCAGTACGGCGTTCTTTTGCGCGTCGATCCCGGTGAGTAGAGCGAGCGGCAGCGGCGTAAAATGCTGCGCCGCGTGGAGCCCCTCACCGCGCCAGACATAGGCAGAATCGGTCAGCGGATCGGCGGGCGTATCCAGCGGCGGCGCGATACGATCCAGCGCATCGGCGATCCGCGAAAGAGGGTCTTCGGTCATGGGTATCTTCTAGCCGCTAATAATATCCTGACGCCAGCATTGCTTAGCTCGCAGCGGCCCGCGCTTCGGCCAGTCGCTCCGCTATCTGCGCGTCATCGGGCGCAAGCGCTCGCGCTTTTTCCAACAGCTCGACCCCGCGCTCAGGATCCGCGCCGCTATCGGCCAATATCCAGCCGTAAATCTCGCTGGTCGCAGCGTTCATCGGGAGGAGCAGATAGGCGCGGCGGGCAAGCGCAGCGGCGCGTTCACTATCTCCCATTTCGTAATACGCCCAGGCCAGATTGGCGAGGATCGCGGCATCGCGGTCGCCAAGGCGAAGCCTGAGCTGTTCAAGGATGGCGGCGGCCTGCGGCCAGCGCCCGGCCTGCAGGTTCAGCTGCGCAGAAATGAGCCCGGTTGAGATGTTGCGCGGGTTTTGCTGACGAAACAGGGTCAGCACGCGCAGCGCTTCTTCCGGCTGGCCCGCCCGTTGCAGCGCATCGAACATGCCAAGCGCGGCGCGTTCGGAAAAGCGGATATTGGCCGCGCTAGCATAGGCAGCGGCGGCATCGCCATAACGGCCTACCGCGCCCAGCGCATCGCCGTAGATCAGGTGCGCATCGGGGGCCCCGATATTTTGATCGCGAAGCCGTTCGGCGCGTGCAAGCGCATCGCCGGTCCGGCCCAGCGCAAGATAAGCGCGGATCAGCTCGACCTCCGCCCGGGCACCGCCCTGCTGCCGTGCCTCTCGCTCGATCAAGGAAAGCACAGCGCTGTCTTCTGGGCGCGCACCAAGCGGCGTCAGCGCGCCGCGCGCCGGGCTGGCTGCGCGCGCCAGATAAGGCGCGGCGCGCGTAAATTCACCTTCGCGTTCCCAGGCCCGGCCAATCAGCGTCAACACATAGCTGTCCGCATCGGGCCGATCGGCCAGCGGCGCCAGAGTGGCAATCGCGGCGGACATATCGCCCGCGTGGAATTTCGCCGATCCGAGCAGGCGTATGGCAGCGCGGTTCGCGGGTTGGAATTCGAGCAACGTGTTAAGACGCCGGATCACCGCTTCATAATTGCCTTCCGCATGGTCGATGCTGGCGTGCAACAGCAGCATCGCGGGCACACCATCAATCTGCCCATCGGTGAGCGCGGCAAGGCGGCGCGCCAGCGGGAAATTGCGCGCACGGGCGGCAAGCACCGCCTGAAGATATAGAGCCTGCGGATTACCAGCATCGAGTGCCAGTACGCGGCGCGTTGTTTCCAGCATCTCGGCCATCCGCCCAATCTCACCCAGCGTAGCGGCCAGCTCCAACAGCGCATCCACATTGTCTTCATCCACGGCGATGGCCCGGTCGAACCAGGCGACGCTCGCCACCAACCCATATTGATCGCGCACCATGCGCCCTTTGATGAGCAGCGCGTCGACATCATTCGGATTGATGGCCAGCGCTTCATCCACCGCATCAATCGCGCCAGCCTGTTCACCAGTGGTAAGGCGGAACCGGGCGATGTCGATCCACAGATCGGCGCTTTCGGGATTGTCTTCGATGGCCATGGTGAAGGCTTCGGCAGCGGCGGACGTATCACCCTGATCCTGAAACGCACGGCCGCGGACGCGGGCCGCGTCGGCGAAAAATTCAGGCGCAATCGCGACATTTTCCGTTTCGGCAAGGGCATCCTCGACGTCACCTGAAAGGAGTAAGGCTTCGGCCATCAGATGGCGGGTCCGCTCTTCAGGAATCCCAGTACCCCGAGCCCGTTCGACAGTGCGCCGCGCCGCGACACCATCGCCCAGGGCCAGCTGCGTACGGGCTAGTATCCGCCACGCCGCTTCGTCGCCCGGCGCATGAGCAACCGCGTTCATTGCCTCGACCCGCGCCGCGCGCAGATCACCGCTGGCTTCATACTGCTGCGCCCGCACGAATGCGCCCGCCGGATCGTTACCGCGCATAAGCAAAAGCGCGCCGACCAACAGCACGAGGAGCACGCCGCCGCCAAACGCCAACAGCTTGCCTACCGGTATCGGCTTGCGAGCGGGACGCGGTGACCGTTTTTTGCGCCGCCGGCTCACGGGCTCAGATCATATTGTTTGAGAAGATCGTAAAGGGTCGGCCGGCTGATCCCGAGCAGCTTGGCGGCCTGAGAGATGTTATTTTCCGAGCGAGACAGAGCGAGACGGATCGCCTTGCGATCGGCAATTTCGCGCGCAGCCTTGAGGTTCAGCGGTTCGTTATCCTCACCGTCGTCAAAATCGAGATCGGCCGCGCTTACCAGCTTGCCATCAGCCATGATCGCCGCGCGCTTTACCCTGTTTTCTAACTCGCGGACATTGCCGGGCCAAGGCCAGGATTCGATCGCGTCCAGCCCATCGGGCGCAAACCCATTAACCGGAGACTGCATCTCGGCCGCATATCTGCGCAGGAAATGTCTGGCGAGAAGCGTTGCATCGCCGGGCCGCTCAGCAAGAGACGGGATCGTGACGACAATTTCGGCAAGGCGATAATAAAGGTCATCGCGGAAGGTCTTGGCGGCGATCATCGCATCGAGATCCTGATGCGTTGCGCAGACGATACGAACATCAACCGGGATTGTCTTGCGGCCGCCAATCCGTTCGACGACGCGCTCCTGCAGGAACCGCAGCAATTTCACCTGCAAAGGAAGCGGAATATCTCCAACTTCATCAAGGAATAAGGTGCCGCCCTCGGCCAGTTCGATCTTGCCCTCGGTGGTTTTTACCGCGCCGGTAAAGGCCCCTTTTTCATAGCCAAAAAGCTCAGCCTCAAGCAGATTCTCGGGGATCGCAGCACAGTTGATCGCAACGAAAGGCTTATCCTTGCGCGGGCTTTCATCATGCACGCCGCGGGCGAGCAATTCCTTACCCGTGCCGCTGGCACCCAGCAGCATCACCGAAACATCAGCCGAAGCGACGCGTTCAATCGTGCGCGCAACCTTCAGCATTTCAGGCGCTGCCGTGATCATCCCGCCAAGCACCGTCTGGTCGGCACCGGTCGCACTGGCCAGCCGTTCATTCTCGCGCTCAATGGCGTGGAACTGAAATGCGCGTGAGACGATCAAGCCCAGCTCATCAATATCAACCGGCTTCTGATAGAAATCATAGGCCCCGCTCGAAATGGCGCGCAACGCGCTTTCGCGGGCACCGTGCCCCGAGGCGATAATGACCTTGGTATCGGGCTTCAGGCTGCGGATCGCTTCGAGCGTGGCAAAGCCCTCGCTCGTCCCGTCAGGATCGGGCGGCAGGCCAAGATCGAGCGTAACAACCGCAGGCTCATATTGGCGCAGCAGAGCGATCGCACTGTCGCGGTCCCCCGCAATCTGCACCTCATAATCCTCATAGGCCCAGCGGAGCTGGCGCTGCAGCCCTTCATCATCTTCGACGATCAGGAGCACGGGTTTCTTGTCAGCCACTATGCGCTCCTTCTGTCTGAATCTATGTTGGTATCGGCATCCACTGCGGGAATTGCGGCAGGCAGAATTACAGTGAAACGGGTGCCCTCACCTTCCCGGCTATCAACTTCGACGCGCCCGCCCATCTCCGCGACAAGCGAGCGGGCTTCGAACGCACCAATCCCAAAGCCGCCAGCCTTGGACGAGCTGAACGGCCGGAACAGTTTCTCACGGACGAACGCCTCGTCCATTCCAACGCCGCTATCCTCGATCGCAATCCACACATCATCTTCATTCCCATCGATCGCCAAACAGACGGGCGCGTCGGGCGCGCTGGCGTCGATCGCATTTTGAACGAGATGAGTCAGCGCGGTTTCAAGTCGACCCGGGTCGACCATCGCATGGCATTCCTGCCCTGCTGCGATCCGAATGGCGTGGGCATCGCCTTTTTGCGCGGCCAGCTGTTCTGCCAGTTTGCGCAGGCCTGTCGGGCGCGGCGCCTCATTGCGCCCCTTCTCCTTGGGCGCAAGGCGCGTGAGCAGATCATTCATCTTGCCGACCGAATCCTGCAAGGTCGCGATCATGTCAGCGCGAAATTCGGGATTGTCAGCATGGCGCTCAGCATTGCGAGCGACCAAGCTGAGCTGGCTCACCAGATTCTTGATGTCATGCAGGATGAAGGCGAAGCGCCGGTTGAATTCATCGAAGCGCCGCGCCTCGGCCAGCGCATCCTGGCTGCTCGCTTCGGCGAGATAGCTTGCCACCTGCCTGCCAGCGATGCGCAGAAGATCGAGATCCTCCCAATCCAGCGTCCGGTCAATGCGGGGGCGCTTGAGCAATACCGCACCAGTAAGCTGATCCCGGTGAATAAGCGGCACGAGCGCCCAAGCATCGGTTTCGGCAATCATCCAGCTTGGAATAAAGGTCGCGATTTCATCAAGATTGCCGTGATCGCCTCGGCGCAGCGGATCAAGCTCAACAATATGACCGCTCGTCTCCAGCCAATCGCCCAGCGCAGTGTTATCGGTCGCACAGACGGCGCCGAGACCATCCCAGTTCCACCGCGTACCGGGTTGCAGGATATTGTCGCTGCAAACCAGCAGCAGGCCCCCTTCGGCCTCGGTAATATCCGCCAGCGCCTGCACAACCCGCCCATCAAGCGGATCGGTATCAGTGCCGGGCTGGGCGAGCGTATGATTGAAGCGAATCCATTCGGCGCGATAATCGTAGCGATGTTCGAACAGATGCTTGGCCATTTTGACGCGCAACCATCCGCGCACCCGTTTTGAGGGCAAAAGGACGATGGCCCCAACCGACAGCAGGAAAACAAGGGCTACCTGCACCAGTGCGGCGCTGCTCCCGGCGAATATGTCGATCAGTTCGCTCGCAAAGAACATCATCAGGAAATAGCCGGCAATCGCTAGCAAGGAGAGCGAACGGAAGGTGACCTTCCTCGATAGCTTTACCTTGAGCTCGACATTACGGCGCAGCGCAAAGAGAAACGTCGGCACGAGGCAGATCATCAGCACGCCGCGCAAGGCGAGCAACTCAAACGGCACGCGGCCCGTAAGCCAAGCAAAGGTATAGAGGTTGAGATCATAGGCCCACATCGCCGTGATCCCGATCATCGTCGGGCGGATCCCCCAGCGCGTTTCTGGCGCGGCAACAGTGTAGAGCGCATGGACCAGCAACAGCGCGCCAATTGCAAAGCACAAGTTCAGCATCAGCATCGAAGCGCGAGCTATTGCGTTGAGTTCTTCGCCTTCCGGCAGCAAGCTCCATGCACCGTCGATCATGACCTGAAGCACGATCAGCAAGAAAAGCGCGACATAAATCAGCCCGACAAATGGTCGGCGTTCATCCCCAAGGCCGTGCTTGAGCAGCACGAACATAAAGGTCAGAAATCCCAGATTTCTTGCTGTTTCACCTAGCCTGGCCAAAACCGAACCCGGGTCTGTCGCCGCCGCCAGCGCGGCCCAGACAGCGGTCACCAGGAAAGCAATACCTAGGATCGCCATCGCTGCGCGGCGCTCGTGACGCGCGAACTGCCACAGAGCGAGCAGCCCGAACAGGAGCGCCGCGATCGCGTAGCTCCACGTACCGATAAGCGCAATCATCTTAGCGTGCGCCTTCTGGCCAGATAACGACGCGCACGGTCTGCAGCAAAATCAGTAGATCGAGAAACGGCGTATAGTTCTTGGCATAATAGAGATCATATTCCAGCTTATGCCGAGCGTCTTCCAGGCTTGCGCCATAAGGATAATTGACCTGCGCCCAGCCGGTGATCCCCGGCTTCACCATATGGCGTTCCGCATAATAGGGCATCTTGGTCGCCAGATCGTCGACAAATTGTTTGCGCTCCGGCCTTGGCCCAACAAAGCTCATCTCGCCTTTCAAGACAGTCCAGGCTTGCGGCAGTTCGTCGACCCGGATCTTACGGATCAACTTGCCGATGCGGGTGATGCGCGGATCATTCTCCTGCGCCCAAATCGCTTCGCCATCCTTTTCGGCATCTTCACGCATGGAGCGCAGTTTGATGAGTTCAAACTCTTGTCCATATCGACCGACGCGTTTCTGCTTGAAGAAGGCGGGACCGCGGCTCTCCAGTTTGATGGCCGCAGCGAAAATCAGGATGAAAGGTGCAGTGAGCACAAGGAGGAGCGCACTGGCCAGAATATCGAACAATCGCTTCAACCCGCTCGAAAGTCGCCGTCCGCTCGAAAAACCATCGGAAAAAATGAGCCAGCTCGGATTGACGCTATCAAGATCAACGCGGCCCGTTTCACGCTCAAGAAAGGTCGAGAGATCGTTGACATGAACCCCGGTCGTTTTGATGCGCAGCAGATCGTCCAGAGGAAGCGAATTGCGCCGCTCCTCAAGCGCAAGCACGACCTCACTCGCATTCAGCAGCACAACATGATCGGCCAGATTGTAAATCGCATCCCGGTTAATGGACTCGCGGATCTCCTGATGCCCGTCATTCATCGCAATATAGCCAACCACGACAAAGCCGGAGCCGGAATCCTTGGCCAGTTCCTTAACCCGCTGTGCTTTGCCGCCAGCACCCAGCACGACGACGCGGCGTTTGAATGCCGCCCCGCCAAGCGTCTTGCCGAGCAAAATTCGCATCCCGAAAAGTAGCACCGTCGCGATGATCATCGAATAGAAAAGATTGGACCGCCACAGCGAGAGATCGGGCACGAGGAAGAAGACTGCCGACAGGCAGATAATGCCAATAGAAACAGCGACGAGCAGCCGGGCAAACGCAAAACGCAGCGAATTGAGCGCCTCTACCCCATAAACACCCACCGCAATCATCGCGACTTCAAGTGCCACCGCAAAAGCGAGCAGCTGCGGTATCCTGTCCGTCATCGGTTCGGGAATGCTGCCAATCTGGCTCAGCCGGTACACCCAGCCAAGCTCTGCCGAGACGAGCAGCAGGATAAAATCCATAATACCGAGCAGCAGAACCGCATTCGGCACATAATGTTTAAACAATCTGATCACGCGTGAAACGCCCGTTATTGCTTCATGTGAAGACTGTCTTAGCCGCAAATCGTAAAGAAATCCGACACAAGGGGCGCTGTCGGGATGTTTTACGGCGCGGCCAGCTGAGCAACTCGGAGCTGCGTATTTTTAATATTATAACTCAGATGCTTATGGCGCTTTAAAGGATCACCAATTTTCCTTGAACGGTCGCAGATCGAGCTCATGCGTCCAGGCTGACCGCGGCTGCGCATGAATTTGCCAAAAATTTTCGGCAATCGCATCGGGTTTCAGCGCGCCATCCTCACCGAGCTGATCGAGATAGCCGGGGAAGCGGCCGCGCACCATTTCCCCATCGATCACGCCGTCGACGACAATATGGCCGACATGCACGCCTTGCGGGCCATATTCGCGCGCCAGCGACTGGGCGAGCATACGAAGCCCGGCCTTGGCGGCGGCGAAATGGGCGAAATTGGGCTTGCCGCGCATGGACGCCGATGCGCCGGTAAAAAGCATCGAGCCATGGCCCTGCCCGGCCAGAATCGGCATCGCAGCCTTCGCCGCCAGCATCCCGCTCAGACAACAAACCCGCCAGAACTGCTCGAACTGTTCAGGCGTTAGTTCTGCAAAGGGGATGATCCCGTTGTTCCCGACATTGAAGATCACAGCATCAATCGGACCACGCTCGCCCATTTCGGCAAGCAGCGCGCTGACTTGGGCTTCATCGGTAGCATCGGCGACCCGTGCCTCAGCGCTGCCGCCATCGGCCGTGATTGCGGCCGCCACGGCATCAAGTTTCTCCTGAGTCCGGCCCGTTACGACAATGTGCAGCCCCTCTTTGGCAAAGCGGCGCGCGATGGCAGCGCCCAAACCTTGTTGCGCACCAACGCCCATAATTATCGCCGAATTCGCCATAAATGCTCCCTTGTTACTCCGCCTTGGCCAATACGCGCCGCGGATGCATGCCGTCGACATAGCCCATAAAGGGCGGGTGGATGGAATATCCGGCAAGCTCCTGCGCACGCTGCGGCAGTGCTGCCGCCTGCTCATGCGTCAGGGTCATCGCCATATTCTCCAACTGGCGTGCCCAGCCCGGGCAATATTGCGGCGTGATGATGAGGCGCGGTGCATCAGATCGGTTTGCCCCGCCGCGATGCCAGAGCGTGCCCTTGGTGACCATCAGCGAGCCCGAAGGCATGACAGCTTTGATCGCATCGCCCCGCGCAGCCGGATCGTCGTCGACGCCGCGAATTTGCGTGTTGGCGAAATCCCGGGCTGTGTTCGCCCCCGCGATGGTGTTTTCTTCCCACAAATGGCTGCCCGGTAGAAGCTCGGTCGCGCCATTGTCCTCAGTCATCGGATCGATCGCCCAGAAAGTGCTAACGCCCCATGATCCGCGCGGCCGATCAACCCGGAGATGATTGTCGTCATAATGCCAGGGCTGGACCGTCTCGCCCGGCTGAAGGTTTATCGCGAGACAGGCGGAGAGCAGACAGCTGCGCCCTAGATCCGCCTCTGCAAAAGCCAGCGCCAGCGGGTGGATCACCAGATCGGCGAAGACCGGCGATTTGGCGAGCATCGCATAGACGCGGTTGGACTTGAGGCCTTCAAAATCATTGCGGCCCACAACATTCGCGCCGAGATGGGGGGCGAGCGCCTCGCGGAGTGTCTCTACCTGCTCCGGCTCCAGCGCATTCTCGAAAATAATATAGCCAGTTTCGTCAAATTCAGCCCGGCAATCCGCGAAGGAACGGCCGCCAAGCCAGTGGCTGATATCCTGTTCGCTGACGCCTTCTCCGCCCGGCGCCATATCAGGCTGCAGCCGGAGCGGTATTTTCGCGCACGGCCCTGCGCAGCATCGCCGGATAGCCTTTGCTCAAGGGCTTGAAGCCATCAAAATAGCCGCGCTGCCTCAGCATCCTGTGCAGCCGGGGCAGGTTGTAGGGCGGAACGGCCGGCAAGAGATGATGCTCACAATGATAGTTGACGAAATTGGGTGCGAGCACGAGCCGCTCCAGCAGATTGGCCAATGTTGTATGGGTGTTCTCGCGCGGATCGAGGCTCAACCTATTGGTTGCGACGCCATGTTCGCCGACATTTCTGATCCGCGTGATCGCAGGATAGAGAAACAGTTCAGCAGCCCACCACATTGCATAGGCCCAGGGCGCGCCAACGGCGAACAGCATCCCGAACAGCGCGATATGGAAGGTCAGCCAGGGCAGATGCTTGGGCAGGCGGAAATTCTTGATCTTGCGCCACGTGTCGCGAATGCCGGTGCGACCAGTCAGATCGCGCATCATCTTCCGGCGAAAACTCGCCCGAGGGACGGGGTAATTGCGAACCAGCCCAATATCGGGATCTTTTTCCGTTCCGGCATATTGGTGATGTTTGAGATGATAGGATCGGTACCCATAATGCGAGACGTTGAGCGCCGCATTGGTGAACCAGTGGCCAACAATTTCATTCGCCCGGCGGCTCGCGAAAAACGCATGATGCGCACAATCATGGCCGATCACCACAAGACCGAGCACCCGCCCGGCAATAAGAACCGTACCCAGCACAATCGTCAGCGGGTTGGGCCAGATGATGGCCATCGCAAACGCGCCCGCCAGTATCGCAAAATTGCCAACCAGGATCGCCATTGCTTTGGCGTTGGACGGCCTGAGCAATAGGCGCAGCTCATCTTTGCTGATCGCATCGGACAGGCTGACAGGATTGAGCAATGCCGACTCCTTACGTTTACGTAAGCTCGACTTATAAACCAAAAATGGCCTAGCCGCAAAAAACGCAAGCCAAGGCGATAGAAAATGACCGACCCGATCATCACCCCTGTTATCCTGACCGGCGGCAGCGGTACGCGCCTTTGGCCAATGTCGCGCAGCGCGCGTCCCAAGCAATTTTTGAAGCTGACGGGCGACACGACTTTGCTTGAACAAACAATTGCCCGGGTGACAGGCACAGGCTTCAGCGAACCTCTTCTCGTCGGCGGCGCGGCGCAGGAAGATGTTCTCCAGCTGTTGGCGGGCAGCGATGCGGCCATCATTCTCGAACCCGAAGCCCGCAACACGGCGCCGGCCATCGCGCTGGCCGCGCTCGTGCTGCCGCCCGACACACCGATGCTCGTTATGCCGAGTGACCATGTAATCGCCGATGTCGCCGCCTTCGAAGCAGCGGTGACTCAGGCTGCTGCACTGGCTGCTCAAGGCTGGCTCGTGACATTCGGCATCACGCCGACCGGGCCAGAAACCGGCTATGGCTATATTCATCAGGGCGAAGCGCTCGATGCTGGAGGCTTTCGCGCCGCCCGCTTTGTCGAAAAGCCGGACCGGGAAACGGCTCAGGGCTTTCTGGATGACGGCGGCTATCATTGGAATGGCGGCATTTTCCTGTTCACGGCTGGCCGCTATCTCGAAGAGCTTGAAAATCACGCGCCTGAAATAGTTGCAGCGGCACGCGCGGCCTTTGATGCCGGGCATCGCGACGGCGCTGTCCATCGGCCGGAAGCATCTGCCTTTGCAGATGCGCCCTCCACGTCCATCGATTATGCGGTGATGGAAAAGGCCCAGCAGGTCGCCGTCGTGCCGGTTTCGATGGGCTGGTCCGATGTCGGCAGCTGGGATGCGCTGCACGAGATTACAGCGAAAGATGAAGGCGGCAATGCGCTGTCTGGCGATGTACTGGCCATCGACACGGCGAACAATCTGATCCGCTCGGACGGCCCGAAGGTCACGGCCATCGGGGTCGAGGATCTGATTATTGTGGCGACCAAGGACGCCGTGCTCGTCATGCCGCGCGGTGAGAGCCAGCGGGTGAAAGAGATTGTCGACCGGCTCAAGGCTGAGGGCAGCGATAAGCTTTAGTTTGTCAGAATTTCCTAATCCCCGGCAAATGCAAACGGCGTGATCGCCCGTTCGCGTTCGTTGATGAGCAGGGCTCGGCCGATGGGCGGGGCGCTCCTTTGCGGGCAATCGGCGCGGGTGCACTGGCGGCATCCAAGGCCGATTGGCGCAGTATCGCCGCCGACAAGATCAAAACCACGCGCATCGATAAGCGGCGCGGCATGCTTTGCGGCAAGGCCCAGACCAATGGCAAATTCGGCCCGGATACCGCTCGGCGCGCGGCTAACCGGATGCACCATACGCGATATTGTGAACCAGCGGCTGCCATCCTCCAGCTCGACTAGCTGACGCGTAAATTCGCCGGGCCGATCAAACGCACGGTGGATATGCCAGAGCGGACAGAAGCTGGCAGACTCGACAAGCGATGATCCGCTGGCACCGGCATAACGTTTGGAAACCGTTCCCGTCCGGTCGATCCGCAGCATGAAAAAAGGCAGGCCGCGTTCGCCCACGCGCTGCAAGGTCGTCAGCCGGTGGGCGACCTGTTCAAACCCGGCCCCGAAACGGCGCTGCAGCAGCTCGAAATCATATCCACTGCCTTCGCAAGCCCGAAGGAACCGCCGATACGGCATCATCAGGGCCGCAGCAAAATAGCCCGACAGATGCCGGTGATAGAAGCGCGCCTGAACGGGATCGAGGAATTCCGCACCGGCCACCAACGCCTCAATCTCCGCCTTGGCTTCAATCTGGGCAAGCTGGAAACCGGCCTGAAAGGTGCGCGAGGCCTGATCGAGCATTTCAGAAAGCTGCAATTGCCGCGCATGAAGATCAAGCCGCCGAAGCCGGTCGGGCATCACGTCGGCCGGCAAGATGCGGATCGTCAGCTGATGCTTGCTGCGCAGCCGCTCGGCAATCGCCCCGTACAGATCGCCCGCGCCAAGCCGGAGCTCGTCAGCCAGCGCCTCTGCCTGACTATCGAGATCGGCATAATGGTTCTTCCATCGCTCAATTTCCCGGCGCACGGGGATCACGGGATCGCCGGCGTCGGGACTGGCTTCACCGCCGCCCTGCGTCATCCGGTCAAAGGCACGGGCAAAGGCTTCTGCGCCTCCCGGTGAGGCCGCCAGCCACTCGTGCAGCTCGTTACGATCAACATCCAGATCCGCGAACAGAGGGTCGGCGAGGCGCCGCCGTAACCCATCTTCACCGCCGCCCGGCTCGTCATCGGAAAGGCTGCGCGTGTCGAAATCAAATCGGTCGGCCAGCCTGAGCAGCAAGGTCGCAGAAAGCGGCCGCTGATTGCGTTCGATCAGGTTCAGATAGCTGGGGGAGATATCGAGCATCTCCGCCATCGCCGCCTGAGTCAGCCCAGCCTGACGGCGCAGCCGTTTTATCCGATGTCCGGCGAAAAGTTTTGCATCAGCCATGGCTCGTCCGTCACTCCAATATCCGTCGCCCGTATGGGCGGGATACTACTTCCATCCGGCCAGCGAGCGAGTTTGTCAATATATTTACAAGATGACAGAATTTTTCGCACGAAAACCGACGATCGCACCCGATTGTTCCCGTTGCAGCATAGGCGGCATGCTCCGAACCGGATACACAGTCCCTGAAGTAGGGCGCTGAACGATTTTTCATCATTCCTCGCAATATGTAAATGATTGACTGCAGAAGCGACTTGCACCGAATTTGATCAGGCCAGGTTTTCGGCCAGAAAAACGAGCTTACTGGTGGGGGCGGGTGCCCCCATCCTTTTTATTCCATCCTTGGGAGAGGATGCCTTCCCCAAGATTACCGAGCTTTTCCTGGGGAGGAGAAGAAACGCCCGTCCGGTGAAAACCGGGCGGGCGTTTTCTCGTATTCACACCATTCCGGACGGACCGGTCAGGCGCGGAGAGCCCGGCTATGGCCCTCATCTCGACCGCGACAATGACGGGATCGGCTGCGAGCCCTATCGCGGTCGTTAGACGAAATCCCGCACCAGTTCAGCGCGCATTTCGTCTCCCATAATCGCGGCATGGCCATAGGCCGGATGGTCGATCTGGAAGAGAATCTGTTTTGCCGTTTCGCGGAATTTCGCCTTCTGATCCTGCGTGAAAGCAAAATGGAGGAACAGCACGGCTGATGCTTTGCCGCTCGCGCTTTCCCGGTCGACATCCTGTTCGGGCGTTGCACCGATCTTCTCGCCATCGACGACGATATGAATATGATCAATCACGCCGCCGAGCTGGTTGAGCAACACATCGCGGCGCGCCGGATCCTCGACCTCGAACATCAAGGTGCAGGTCAGCTCATCGCCATTGGGGATCATCGGATTATAGGCGGCCAGCTCATCAACCAGCTGCTCCGCGCCTCCCTTTTCGATGCGCAGCATTTCCTGCACCTGGAGCCACATCGTGTCCCAGCTTTCGAAGTAAACGGTCACATGCGGGCCAACGGAGAGGCGGCGGAAGCGCTTACGGAGCAAATTCTCTTCCCGTTTTTCGGTGCGAATCTGCTCAAAATCGTCGAGGCCCATAATGTCGGCCTCGCTTATCTCACGGGTGTTACGCGGCATATCTAATTCCTAAAATCCATACGCCTTGGCGACCAGCTCGATGGGGTGGCCAATGCGCTCGGGCACATCTTCACCGCCGCTCGCCTTCATCACTTCGCGCAAATGCGGGCCGGCAAGCGGGCATTCGCTGACAATATAATCGGGATTGGTCTTTTTCAGATTGCGCACCGTTGGGCGAGCAAGCTTAACGGCGGTGTCGTAATTCTCCGCCATGATGCCCCATTTGCCGCCATGGCCCGAGCAGCGCTCAACAATAGTCGGCGCGGCGCCGGGAATGAGCTTCAGCATCTCCAGTGCTTTCGCACCCATATTCTGAGCGCGGCTATGGCACGCGAAATGCACACCGACTTTGCTGTCCATCTCGGGCACGGCAACCAGCCCTTTGTCCTTGGAAAGCTCGACGACATATTGGGCAAGATCGCGGGTATGCTCGGCCAGCTTTTGAACGGCCTCGTTATCGGGCAGGATCAATGGCCATTCGAATTTGAGCATCAACGCGCAGGACGGCGTGAGCGCCACGATATCGTAACCGCGATCAATCAGCGGTTCGAAATGCGCAGCCACGGCTTTTGCGCTTTTCGCCACGCCCTCTAGGTCGCCATTTTCCAGGAGCGGCATGCCGCAGCAATGGGGATGCTCGATCCGGCATTGAACGCCATTATGCGAGAGCACATCAAGCGCGGCCTTGCCCGGCGTCTGATCGTTGAAATTGGCATAGCAGGTCGCGTAGATCGCTGCCTTGCGACCGAAATTGGGAGCTTCAGAATTGGGCGCCGGAATTTCGCTGCTTGGCGTTTTCGTGAGCGGTTTGGACTCGTAGCGCGGTAAGTGTGCGCGCTTGTCGATACCAAGCGTCTTTTCCATCACGCCGCGCGTCAGTCCGTTCGTGTCCTTGGTTGCCCAGTTTGCAAGACCCGAAACCTTGGTCGCCAGCGCGCCGTTACGGTCCGTCTTGGCGAGCTCTTTGTCCACAAATTTGGTTTCGCCCTTTTTATGCTCAATCGCGCGAGCGCGCAGCATCAGGTGCGGGAAATCGAGATCGAAATCATGCGGCGGCACATAGGGGCATTTCACCATGAAACACATGTCACACAGGGTGCAGGCATCGACGACCGGCTTGAAACTCTCGCTCGGGAGATCTTCAACCATTTCGGTCGGGCTATCGTCGATCAGATCAAAAAGCTGAGGGAAGCTGTCGCACAGGTTGAAGCAACGGCGGCATCCATGACAGATATCGAAAACACGGCGCAGCTCGGCATCGAGCAGCTCCGGATCATAAAATTCATCATCCTGCCATGCGATGGGATGGCGGGTTGGCGCTTCCAGGCTGCCTTCCTGCATATCGTTGCTCCCCTGTGCCTGAATAGATGTGCCCGAGTGGAAATGAACAGGGGGACGGGCTTTCACCCATCCCCCCTATTCATGTCAGCAGTGCAAGACTGGCTACGCTTCGGCGCGCAGCGTATCGAGCGTCCGCTGGAACTTGCCGGCATGACTTTTTTCAGCCTTGGCAAGCGTTTCGAACCAATCGGCGATTTCTTCGAAGCCTTCTTCGCGCGCGGTTTTCACCATGCCCGGATACATATCCGTATATTCATGGGTTTCGCCAACGATAGCGGCGCCAAGATTCTGCTCGGTCGTGCCAATCGGTTCGCCGGTTGCCGGATCGCCCGTTTCTTCAAGATATTCGAGATGACCATGCGCATGGCCGGTTTCGCCTTCTGCGGTGGACCGGAACACGGCGGCAACATCATTATGCCCTTCGATATCGGCCTTTTGCGCGAAATAGAGATAACGGCGATTGGCCTGACTTTCGCCGGCGAATGCGTCTTTAAGATTCTGTTCGGTACCGCTGCCTTTGAGTTCCATGGTCTGTTCTCCTGATTGAAATAACGAGACACCGGCACGGACCGGTGATGCAATTGTCACGCTAACCCATCACCGCGAGTCGGCGGAAACGGATTTTGCAGATAGTGCTAAGCGAGGAAACCGATTAATCGACTGATATTTAATGAGAATGTTTCTCAATAAGCTCTCATTCCGGCGCCAATATCTCCAGCGCGGCCACGACCAACGCTTCTGTCGCCGTGCTTACCACAGCTTCGGCATCGGGAGCCCATAACCCGCTGTGCAGAGACGGCAGCTGAATCTCGCCGCGCTCGGCCGCTTCCCAGCGATCCATCGGAACGCCGCCGACCCAGAAAAGAACGCTTTGGATATTCTCGCGATCAGCGCGCCAGAAGCGGCTGAAATCTTCCCCGCCCATAACCGGCTCGCCTTCCAGCACCCGCTCTTCGCCAAAGCGCCCGCGCCAAACGTTCATCAGCTCGCCGGTTAGCTCGAGCGTGTTAAATACGGCCGGTGTGAATTCGTTGCGGCGCGTGACTTCCGGCATCAATTCTTCGGGCAAACCCGCGACGATCCCTTCTGCGCGGGCAATCCGTTCGATCCCGCTCAGCAGTTGCTCGCGCACCTCATCAGTATAGCTCCGCACTGTGAGCAAAAGCTGGGCCTGATCCGAAATGATATTATGCTTGGAACCGGCCCTGAAGCTGCCGACCGTAACAACGGCGGGCTGCTGCGGATCAACCTCGCGGCTCACCAAAGTCTGCAGCGCGCCAACGATCCGCGATCCCAGCACAATCGGGTCGCGCGTTGTATGCGGATAGGCGCCGTGCCCACCAATTCCGTGCACATTGATATCGACGCTATCGACATTGGCCATCGCAAAGCCCGGCACGACACCGATTGACCCAGCAGGAGCCGAAGCGGAATCATGGAAAGCGAGCGCAAAGTCCGGCTTGGGGAAACGCTCATACAGCCCGTCTTCCAGCATCAGCCGCGCGCCTGCGCCGCGTTCTTCCGCAGGCTGCAGAATCGCCACCAGAGTGCCCGACCATTGATCGCGCCGCGCCACTAGCTGCCGCGCCGCGCCGACCCATGCGGCCATATGCGTATCATGGCCGCAGGCATGCATGACGCGTGATTCAATGCCTTCATCCGTCGTCGCGACGACCTGACTGGCAAACTCCAGCCCCGTCTGTTCCTCAACCGGCAGCCCATCCATATCGGCGCGCATCAAAAGCACCGGACCGGGCCCGTTCTCCATCACCGCGACAACGCCGTGCCCGCCAACGCCAGTTGTCACCTCAAAGCCAAGCTCTTCGGCAATCGCGGCAAGCCGCGCGGCGGTTTGCTCTTCCTGGAAGGAGAGCTCCGGATTGGTATGGAGATAGCGATACAGCTCCATCAGCTCGGGCATATCAGCCGCAACCGCATCGCTCAGCTCATCGGCATAAGCGGGCGAGGCAAAAAGCAGAGGCAGGGCGTAAATCAGACGGCGCATATATCGTCTCCAAATGGTGGTTATTTTATTCGGCGGCACTGGCGGAAGACTGCGCGTCCACCGGCACCAACTCGATCACATCGACCAAAGATTCAAAACGCGGATAGGGCAGGATGATCCGCCAGCGCGCATCACCGATCCGTTCCAGCGTTCCGGCCATGTCGCGGTTCACATCGCGGCCATAGACATGGGCCCGCGTCTCATCGCCGAGCTCCAGCACGCCTAGGAAGATCATCCGCAATCGGTTTTCCGGATAAAAAGTTCCGCTCGGCCGCTGCGATCCGGTCAGCTTGGTAAAGCGCAGTGTTTCGCCCTGATCCTGAATCCGGCATTGAAACCAGGGATAGGCGACAAAGGACAAGGGCACACTGCCCTGCGAACCAAGCTTGATAAAGCGGCAGCGATATTCGCCAGCGGGCGGGCGGGGATCGGCCAGCCCGGCATCGGGGCGTAGCAGTTCGCCCTCGGCCGCCACTTCATTGGCATGGCCCCCGGCGGCGGCATCAGCCACGCCTTCGCGGAAAGACCGGCGCCAATGCGATATCCGGCCTCGATCAGCCTGGGTTGCGATTGACTGCCAGAAGGTCGGCAATTCCTGATTGGGGTTGGCGCCCGCAGGTGTTCCCGTCACGCCATCGGTATAAGCACAGGACGACAGCAGAAAAGCCGCTGTTATTACGGCTAGAATTATATGCGCTCGCCCCGTCATCATGGATCAGTCTAGCGTATCTCCCCTGTGCCGCATAGCCGGTTACTGCGCCGTCCAGCCGCCATCCATGGAAAGGTTCGCGCCAGTGATCTGGGCCGCTTCATCCCGGCACAGATAAAGAGCGAAGCTGGCGACTTCTTCCGGCATGACAAATTTCTTAGTGGGGAGCGCCGCCAGAAGGACATCGCTGATCACTTCTTCGCGCGTCATGCCGCGTGCTTTCATCGTATCGGGAATCTGTTTTTCGATTAGAGGCGTCCAGACATAGCCGGGGCTGATGCAGTTTACCGTGACGCCGTCCTGCGCAGCTTCCAGCGCCACCGTCTTGGCTATACCGCCGAGACCGAATTTGGTGGCATTATAGGCCGATTTGAACGGGCTGGCGACGATGGAATGAGCGGAGGCCGTGTAGATAATCCGCCCCCATCCCTTTTCCTTCATCCCGCCGACGACAAGCCGGGTCAGATGCCAGGGCGAAGACAGGTTGATCGCCAGCAACTGATCCCATTTCTCAACCGGAAAATCTTCGATCGGTGAAACATGCTGGATACCCGCATTGGCGATGGCGATATCTGCAGTGCCCAGTTCGTCCGCGCACTGCGTTACCATGGCTTCAATGGCGGAAGGGTCGGTCATATCGGCATTCGAATACACCGCCTTGGCCCCGGATACCTCTTCCAGCGCCGCGCGTTCCGCCTCAATCTCATCCGCATCGCCGAACCCATTCATCATCACGCTCGCACCCTCGGCGGCGAGCGCCTTGGCATAGGCGAGGCCGATGCCTGAGGTTGACCCGGTGACGATTGCGGTTTTGCCTTTGAGGAACATGGAACGAGCCTTTCTGCTGCCTGTAATTTATCGCCCTACCTAATCGCCTCACGCGATCTTGCCAGCCCCAATTGCAACGCAGTTTTGCAACGCCAATTGCAACACAAGCACGGCTCGCCCATTATCTCCCGATCTAAAGGAGAGAATCACGATGCGCCTCGACGATCTGGACCCGAGCAGAAACACACGGGATCATGGCCGGGGCGGAGGCTCTTCCAGAGGCGGCTTCAGCGGCGGCGGGCTTGGCGGGCTTATAGGATTACTGCCGATGTTGCTCGGCCGCAGGCGAGGGCTCGGCACGATCATCATCATCGTCATTATCGGCTATTTCATATATTCGAGCGGCGCGCTTCAACAGTTCAGCAGCAGCGCGCCAACCGGATCAGCCGAGCAAGCCAGCGGGTCGGCTGAAGCTTGCGATACCGAGGCGGAGCTTTTCGCCTGCCGCGTTTTGACATCGACCGAACAGAGTTGGAGCGCGCTGTTTCAGCAGAACGGGTCACGCTACGACGCCCCGACCTTGAATTTCTATCAGGGGGGCACCCGTTCAGGGTGCGGCGCGGCACAGGCTTCAATGGGGCCGTTTTACTGCCCCGCCGATCAGGGCATCTATCTCGACACAACATTCTTCCAACAGATGGAAAGCGAGATGGGCGCAGCCGGCGATTTCGCCCAAGCCTATGTCATCGCCCATGAGGTCGGCCATCATATCCAGTATTTGACCGGCACGGCGCGGAACATTCGTTCTCAGCAACAGCGCGCAAGTGCCGAGCAAGGCAATGCGCTACAGGTGCGGATGGAACTACAGGCCGATTGTTATGCCGGGGTATGGGCCGCGCGCAATCGTGACCGGATGGAACCCGGCGATCTGGAAGAAGGCATGCGCGCCGCAAACGCGATCGGTGATGATACGCTGCAGCAGCAAGCGCAAGGCTATACAGTGCCCGAGAGCTTTACCCATGGCACATCGGCACAGCGCCAACGCTGGTTACGGACCGGGCTTGAGAGCGGTGATCCGGCGGCCTGCGATACGTTTAGTGCGAACCGGCTTTAGTTTGTCAGACCCAACCTAACGGTTGAGTCTGACAAAACGACTCTCTTCCCGCTAAACCTTCACCAGCATCTTGCCGGTGTTGCCGCCGGTGAACAGCCCGATAAAGGCATCGACTTGGGCCTCCAGGCCTTCATGCACGGTTTCCTGACTCGTCAGTTTCCCAGCTTGCAGCATGCCGCCCATATCAGCGTGGAATTCAGCCATTCGCGGCATGAACTCGGTGACGATAAAGCCGCGGACCGTCAGGCCCTTGCCGATGATGTTCATGATGTAGCGGAATTCCATCGGCTCAGTGCTGTTATAACCATCGATCATGCCGCATTCGGCAAAGCGCGCGCCGGGATTGGCAACCGCGAAGGCCGCATCCAGATGATCGCCGCCGACATTATCGAAATAGACATCGATACCCTTGGGAGCAGCGGCCATCAGCTTGGGCATAAGTTCGCCGTCTGATTTATAATCGACCACTGCATCAGCGCCGAGCGATTTGACCCAAGCGCATTTCTCTGCGCCGCCAGCGGACCCGATCACCGTCATGCCTTTGGCCTTGGCAACCTGCACCACCGTGGACCCGACAGCGCCAGCCGCCGCTGAGACAAAAACAGTATCACCTTCTTTTGCGCCAGCCACGTCGAGCAGGCCGAAATAGGCCGTCATTCCAGGCATTCCGAGAAAGCCGAGAAAGGACTGAAACGGGATACCAAGATCGGGAAGCTTCTGGGCCTCCGCAGCATTGACCACCGCCTCATCGCGCCAGCCGGCCATATGCTGGACCATATCGCCAACCGCGAAACCGTCTGCATTGCTCTCAATGACCTCGCCAATCGCACCGCCTTGCAGCGGCTCATCGATTGCAAAGGGAGGCACATAGCTTTTCATGTCGCGCATACGGCCGCGCATATAGGGATCAACGGATAGCCACTGATTGGCAACCCGGATCATGCCATCGCCCATGGGCGTCTGCTCAAATTCCTTAAGCTCAAAATTCTCATGGGCAGGCATTGCTTCGGGTCGGGATTTCAGGTGCCAAGCGCGGGCCATATGTCTCTCCTATTGATCGAATCGAGTTTTCTATTGAAACCGATCATAGCAGGAAAAGCGGCAAAGGACAGAGCGGGACCACACACTGCTTGTCAGGAATTTCACGCTCAGACCCATCTCCATAATGCACCGCGGAGGTCCCTCCAACTCCTGACATTGTCTGACACCGGAAGACTCAGCTCGCGGCTTTCCCTATAGAGCATTCCATGATGATCGAGGCACGAGGATTGGGAAGTGTGAGCCTGGCGGCGACAATATTGCTGCCGCTTGATGCGATCATCGAGGAGGCGGCACTTGATCGCTATGCCGTGCTGGATGCGGCGCATCTTTCTCGCGAGTTACTCGATCCGGGCAAAGGCGGCCACGTCAGCCTTGCCGACTATTTCCGATTGAGCGAACAGATCGCGCTCGCGATCGGCGATGAGACGATCCACGTCTCGGCCCGCCCCTTGATGCTGGGCACATCCGATTTTATCCGTGACCGGCTGCGCAGCGCGAGAACGGTGCGCGATATGCTGGATATCCTCGCCGCCAGTTACAATGTGATTCATGGTGGCCGCTATAATCAAGTGACGCTCGCGCGCGGAGAACTCTGCTTCGTGATGGACGATAGCGAGTTTCCCTATGCGCTGGCCAAGGATGATCCGTTCATTCTCTTCTCTCTCGAAGCGCTGCTCGTCTATGTTCATGTGCTGTTGCAATCCAGCAGCACGGCGGACACGCCGCTCCCCATCCGCAGCCTTCGCACGCGCCGAGCGAAAGGGGGCTTGCCAAGCCCGCTGGCAGAATGGGGCGTGCCGATCATTCACGGTGCCCGGCATTTCGCGCTTCACTATGACGCGGCGATAGCAGACTGGCCCGTTGATCCGGCATCTTGCCCGGTACTCGGATCGCGGACCATCTATGGCGGAATTGCCCGAGCGCTTGACCATCTGGGCAGCACAAACGCGGCAGACAGCGATATCGTAGAGCGTACTGCACAGGCGTTGCGCGATGGGTTGGGCGATCAGCGAAATGTGGCCCGGCATATCGGCATGAGCGTCGCCTCGCTGCGCCGCCGCCTGGAAGAACGCGGGACCCGGTTCCGCGAAATCCGCGCGGCGACTCTGACCGCCGAGGCGAAGCTCCGGCTCGATCATGGCGAGACCGTTACACAGGTGGCGGACGAGCTGGGCTTCAGCGATGGACGCAGTTTCGCGCGCGCTTTTCGCGAATGGACAGGCCAGTCACCCCGGCAATATCGGAGCGATGCACCAGCGCCTTGATGATAGGCCCGATCATCGAGTTGAGCGAATATGTCCCATTCAAATTGATCGAAGCCGTCATCGACCGGCGGGGTTTGCCGCGTCTAGGACGGAAGACAAGCTGGCAATAATAGCCAGCGCATAAGGGCCGGATGTTTTGAAAATCAGATTTCCCGAATTTGCCGTTCTGGCAGCCATTGGTGCTTTCGCGCTGTCCGGCTGCGCGCCCGAAACACCGGCGCCCACACCTGCTGCGGCTACGGCAATGTCCGAACCGATCATCCGAACAATCGCCATGGATGGCGCACAGATCCGCGTCAGCGAAGAAGGGCCGGCCGATGCGCCGGTTATCATATTGCTGCACGGCTTTACGATGAGCCTTGAAAGCTGGGACGGCTGGGCGGAGCGCCTCAGCGCCGACTATCGCATCATCCGTTATGATCTGCTCGGCCATGGCCTGACCGGTCCAGATCCTCTCACACGCTATGCGCCGGACGAACGAGTCGAAGTGCTCGAAGCGCTTCTTGATACGCTTGGTATCGAACGCGCCACTTTTGGCGGCAACAGTTTTGGCGGGCTTGTCGCCTGGCGCTTTGCCGCCGCGCATCCAGAGCGCGTCGACCGGCTGATCCTTGTCGATAGCGGGGCTTATTCCATCTACGGCGTCACAGAAGAGCCCGTGCCGGTTCCCGATATGATGCGCGCCTATCTAACTCATGCGCCAATGGCCGGGGTCGAGGCTTCCGCCGCCCAAATCTATGCAGACCTCTCTCGCCTTCCCGAAGGCCGGATCGAACAGATCCAGCAGATGATGGCCCAGCCGGGCAATGGGGAAGCCTTTGTCGGCCATCTTGAAGAATTCGTGCTGCCTGATCCAACCGAAGATCTCAGCCATGTCGCCGCACCAACGCTAATCCTGTGGGGCGAGGCCGACCGCATCGTACCGCTCGACCATGCCGCGCGGATCGAAGCCGCAATCCCCGATGCACGGCTGATCACCTATCCCGGTGTTGGCCATGCCCCGCAGGAAGAAATCCCGGCGCAAACCGCCGCCGATGTCCGCGCCTTTCTCGAAAGCCGCGACCGATGAATCACTACACTAACACCACGTACAGGGAGACTATCATGTCCAATCGCAGCCGCGCAGTCCGCTATCTTGGCGGTATCGCGCTCGCCCCGCTCGCATTCGCATTGCCGGGCGCAGCGCATGCCCAAACTGATCCCGTCGCCAACGCGGCAACCGAAAATGCACCGATCATCGTCAGCGCACGTCGCCGCGATGAAACATTTATCGAAGTGCCGCTTTCAATCAGCACGTTCAGCGGAGACGATCTCGACCAGTCAGGCACGCTCGACATTACCGAGATTGCCGAGAGCGTGCCGAACGTGACCTTTGAGGTTTCACGCGGCACGAACACGACACTGACAACCTTTATTCGCGGGGTCGGGCAGCAAGATCCGGTAGCCGGATTTGAAAATGGCGTCGGCCTCTATGTCGATGATGTCTATTTCAACCGGCCGCAGGGCGCGGTGCTTGATGTCTTCAATATCGAGCGGATCGAGGTTCTCCGCGGGCCGCAAGGCACGCTGTATGGCCGCAACACGATCGGCGGCGCGGTGAAGTTCATAACCCGGCGTCTGGCAGATAGCCCGACAGGCGAAGCGCGTTTCAACGTGGGTACCTATGGCCAGTTTGACGCGGTCGCATCGGTTGCGCTGCCAGTTGGCAATAGCGGCTTCTATGTCGGTGCGGCAGGCGCATTGCTGACGCGCAACGGCTTTGGTGAAAACCTCAATCTCGGCATCGAGAATTACAACAAGGATGTGGCCGCCGCACGCGGCTCGATCGAATATGCGCCCAACAATGATATTTTCGTCCGGTTCTCCGGCGATTATACCGATGATCGCAGCAATCCGCGCCAGGGCGCGCGCCTGATCCCGGGCCTTTTGTCCGGCGCACCCGTGCTCGCCAATGAATTCGACACACGCGCTGGCCTTGAAAGCCCAAGCCAGCGAGTTGAGGCCTGGGGCGTATCGATGACCGCCGAAATCCAGGTCAGCGACACGATCCGGCTGCGCAACATCCTCGCCTATCGCGACGATGAGAGCTCCACGCCGATCGATTTCGACAGCCTTCCCGCTGCCGATCTCGACGTGCCCGCGCTTTATGCCAATGATCAATTCTCCGAAGAATTCCAGATCGTCTATGACGATGGCCGGCTCGCGGGTCTGCTCGGCTTCTATTATCTGGACGCCAATGCCTCGACTAATTTCGATGTCATCCTCGATACGCTCGCACCGACATTGCCGGGCCTCACCGCGAAAACCTTTGGTGACGTCGCGACCGAAACATGGTCGATATTCGGCGACTTCACCTTCGACATTACCGATCAATGGAGCGTGTCGGTCGGTGGCCGCTACACGCATGATCGGCGGGACTCGCGCGTTCTGCGTCAAACCTTCCTGTTCGGTCCGACGCCGGAATTTGGGGGTAACAATCCATTGCTGACGCTGCTCGCGACGACATCTGATTTCGATGACGGAGCGACGTTCGAGGAATTCACGCCGCGCGCATCCATCTCCTACCGCCCGACGCCCGATCATAATATCTACGCCTCATACAGCCGCGGTTTCAAAGGCGGCGGGTTTGATCCGCGCGGACAGACCAGCGCCGCACCCGATCTTGACGGCGATGGTGATATCGATGCAGCCGATGTTTTCGAATTTATGAGCTTCGATCCTGAAATCGTCGACAGCTACGAGGTCGGCTATCACGGATCGCTGGCGGACGGCGCGGTTACCATCGCACTCGCTGCCTTCTATGCCGATTATACTGATATCCAGATCCCGGGATCTGCCGGGGCCGACACTGATGGCGATGGCACCAATGATACCTTTATCGGGATCACATCAAACGCTGGCGCAGCCACAATCTGGGGCGTCGAATTTGAAGGCCAGGCACGGCTCGGCCGCGATCTTGTCGCCATGGGTGACAGGCTCGGTTTCAACTGGGCGATTGGCTATATCAACGCCGAATATGATGAGTTCATCGATGCCTTTGGCGTCGATGTCGCGAACCAGCGCGTATTCCAGAATACGCCCGAATGGACATTGTCCGGCACCGCCAATTATTCATTTCCAGTATTTGGCGGCAACCTCAATTTCCTAACGACGCTCAGCTATCGCAGCGAGACGAGCCAGTTCGAAGTGCAAAGCCCGCTCGACCAGCCCGGCTATGCGCTCTGGGACGCGAGCCTTGTCTGGACGTCGGATGACGATCACTGGCAGCTTGGCCTCCACGCCAAGAATATCACCGATCATCGCTATATCGTATCAGGCTATAACTTCGTTGCACCGGACGGAGCGGGCGGCTTTGTCCCGACCCTTGGCCGCGAAGGGACGCTGACGGCCTTTTACGGCGATCCGTTCCGCACATTTGCAAGCGCGCGCATGCGTTTCTAACGCAGGGCGATTTGTCGAATACTTCAAAAGGGGCCGGAGATTTTCGGCCCCTTTTTCGTTAGGATGTTGGTTTGTCAGAACGTTGCTCGCGTAACGTCGCCGCTAAGGCAATTCTGACCAATCAATCTGCCGGACCGAGTAGATCCAGCACCGCTAGAATCATCGCTTCCGTGCCCAGCCTTACAGAGGGTTCCGGGTCTATCTGGAACAGTGGGCTATGGTGTGAAGGCACCGGCGGTCCGCCAGCTTCAGCAGCATCGAAGGCGGCTTGAGGTGTTCCTCCGACGCTGAAATAGGCCCCGCGCACGCCGGTATCAGGCTGCACGAAATAGGCGAAATCTTCCGCGCCCATGCCGGCCTGCTCCATCGGTGGGAGAACGACATTCTCACCCAACGCCCCGGTGAACACGCCGCGCAGCCGGTTGGAAAGATCCACATCGTTGATCGTCGGCGGCGTGGATTCTGTTGACACCTCTACTTCAGGCAGGCGGTCTTCCGGCATGCCGTTCATCCGGCCCACATTCTCCGCGATCCGCGCTATGCCCTCCAGCAAAGTCTCGCGCACGCTTTGTTCGTTCGAGCGAACGGTAAGCTGCATGGTTGCCCGATCGGAAATGATGTTGTGTTTAATGCCGCCCTGAAAGGCGCCAACGGTTACAACCGCAGGATCAAGCGGTGACACCGTCCGGCTGACCAAGGTCTGCAACGCCAAGATGATTTCTGCGCCCATCACGATCGGATCGATGCCCGCATGAGGATATGCACCATGCGCTCCCACGCCGTGGATCGTAATATCAACGCTGTCAGAGGATGAGGCGACAAGGCCCGGCTGCATGGCAATGGAACCCGTCGGCAGGCCGGAGGATACATGAAAGGCCAAAGCATAATCGGGCTTCGGAAAGCGCTCATAAAGACCATCTTCCATCATCGCCCGTGCGCCGCCGATCCGTTCTTCCGCAGGCTGCGCAACAAACACGATTGTGCCATTCCAGCTGTCTCGCCGGCTGGCCAGCTGCCGCGCCGTGCCAATCAGGCTTGTGATATGCACATCATGGCCGCAGGCATGCATGACGTTGGATTCAACGCCGTCGATCCCGGTCTGGCGGGCGGTCGACGCATAATCCAGGCCTGATGCTTCGACGAGCGGCAGCCCGTCCATATCGGCGCGGACCAGCACCGTCGGCCCTTCACCATTACGCATTATGCCGACGACACCGGTGCCGCCGACCCCTTCGGTCACCTCCGCTCCTGCATCACGCAGCTGCGCGGCGATAATCCCGGCGGTGCGGGTCTCCATGTAACTGAGTTCGGGATTGCGATGAAAATCAAGGAACAGCTCTTCAAGGAACGCGCCATAATCGGCCTCGACATCTGCTGCTATGTCCGCCGAGGCATCTGATTGCGCGTTCGCTGGCATGGTCAGCATGAAGCCTGCCGCGATGGCGATAAGTGATGTGCGCATTATTGATCCCCTGAGCGTCCGGTTTGAATAGCCCAGAGTTAACTGCGGATCGCCGAATGGGCAAATCACAATCCGCTGTCACGCCGAACCCCAACTTGCACCGCACCGCCTTTGGGTACAGTCTCTTCAAAAATACGAGGAGAGACGCCATGGCCGACATAGAGACCGCCGCAGAGATAACGGCCGCACAAGAAGCGCCGTTCAGGCTTCGCCCGCTAACGCCAGCGATCGGCGCTGAGCTTCTCGATATCGATCTGGGCGCACCCGATATTGCCGACGCGATCCCGGCAATCCGGCAGGCGCTGCTCGATCATAAGGTCATCTTTTTCCGCGATCAGGATATCACGCGCGAACAGCACCTCGCCTTTGCGCAGATGTTCGGTGAGCTGGAGATTCATCCGGCGACACCCAAGGATCAGGACCAACCCGAAATATTGCGCATCGAACATGGCCCCAAGAGCAAGGGCCAGGAGAATATGTGGCATTCGGATGTGACTTGGCGCGCCGAACCGTCATTGGGCTCGATCCTGCGCGCCATCGAGATCCCCGAGGTCGGCGGCGACACTTTGTTCGCCAACATGCATGCCGCCAATATGGGGCTCTCTGAGGAGATGCGCAGCTTCGTCTCCGGGCTGACGGCCGTGCACGATATTGCGCGCGTCTTCGCGAAACGCCTCGGCAAACGCCCCGAAGAATTGCACGAAAAATATCCGCCAATGGAGCATCCCGTCGTCCGCACGCATCCCGAAACGGGGCTGCCCGGGCTGTATGTGAACGGCGCCTTCACCAGCCATATCAAGGGTCTATCCGAACAGGAAAGCGCCGATCTGCTGCGCCACCTTTATGCGCAGGCCAGCAATCCTGAGATCCAATGCCGCTTCCGCTGGGCACCCGGCTCGATCGCCTTTTGGGACAATCGCGCCTGCCAGCATTTTGCGGCATCGGACTATTTCCCCGCACGGCGCGCCATGGAACGCGCCACGATCAAGGGCGATCGGCCCTATTTTGCGTCAGACTCAACCTAACGGTCGAGCGCCGCACCAGCCCACTCCCCCAAACAATCCCCTTAACGTGAACGTAAACCCTTGCTACCATTTATGTCAGTAAGGAGATTGCTTGATGCTCGAACTCAACCACCTCAAATATCGGAGGGCCGGCTGGAAAGGTCCGCGCAACACGCCCGTCTATCCAACCGACGAGATCGTCAATCTCACCAGCCTTGATGTTTTCCGCACCGGACATCCGATCGAAGGCTATACAAGGCTGCTCGCTGAAGCCCCGGTCTATTGGCAGGAAGAGCCGCAGGAAGCCGAGCCGGGTTACTGGGCAATTTCACGCTATGCCGATGTCAAAACCATCTCGAAGAAGCCCGGTATCTTTTCAAGCCAGAAAGCCGGTGTGAATATTGCGCTGGGCGATCCGGACAATATGCACCCGCTGCTTTCTCCCGGGGCGCTCGACAATATGATCGCTCTGGATGGCGAGCCGCATGTTGAGCTGCGCCGCCAGCATATGCCCTTCTTCACGCCCAGCTATATCAAGCATCTGAAGGAAAAGGTGGACGTCAAAGTTGCTGAAATGCTCGACGAGCTTGCGGCCAAAGCGCCGCATTGCAATTTCGTCGATGAATTTGCCGCGCAGCTTCCGCTCTTCACACTCGCCGAGTTACTTGGCGTCGATCAGGCCGACCGGCCCAAACTTGTCCAGTGGATGACCGATCTGGAAATGGCGAGCTATTTTGGCAGCGTGCGCGAAGGGCTGCTCGCACCGACACCCGAACTGATGGAAGCCTATAATGGTTGGGAAGATCGGATTGCCGAATTCTTCGCCTATGGCACGGCGCAGATTGAGGATCGTCAGAAGAATCCGCGTGACGATCTGATGTCGGCAATCGCCAACGCCGTTGTCGAAGGCGGACCGCAACCGGACATGTATTTGAAGGGTGCATGGCAGCTCATCTTCATCGCCGGGAATGATACGACGCGCAATTCAATGAGCGGCATGATGAAATTGCTGACCGAAAATCCGGATCAAAAGGCAAAGCTGATCGACAACCCCGATCTGCTGCCCAATGCGATTCAGGAGGCCATCCGTCTGGTGACGCCCGTCATCCATATGAAACGCATCGTGATGGAAGATACCGAAATTGGCGGACAGCCGCTTTCCGAAGGGGAAAAGGTCGTCATGTATTATGGCCCGGCCAATCGCGATCCGGCAATGTTCGAAGATCCGCATGCCTTTGACATCGAACGCAAGAATGCGGACCGCAATCTGGCATTCGGCTTCGGAACACATGTATGCCTTGGCCGCCAGATCGCATTGATGCAGCTGGAAAGCGCCTATCGGCAATTGCTGATCCGCTTCCCGGACATGGTGATGGACGGCGAGATGGAATGTGCACCGAACAATTTCGTCCACGCGATCACCGAGATGCCGGTGAGTTTTTAGGGACAAAATAGGTCCAGAAACGGACCGAGTTTCTCTGGCAATGTTGGAAACACTGGTGTCGTCTCTCTTCAGCTAAAGAGGAGAGATGCCATGCCTGCGCGCGCAGAGAACAGCGAAACCGTCTGGCACATCCAGAAGCGGTTGCGAGATTTGGGATTTGATGTCGCGGTTGATGGAGATCTCGGCCCACCCACATTCTGGGATCAAAGCGAAACGCTTGCCGCCATCCTGGCCCATCTCGGCGGGCCAGTGACAATTGCCGATCCGCGGGATGCCGCGCCGACCCGAAACGGCAAGCATGTCTATATCGATATCGGACATGGCCAGAAGCCCGACCGGTTTGATCCCGGCGCCGTGCACAGAGGCACCAACACCAGCGAACATAGCCTGAATATCATTGCGGCAAAGGCGTGCGAAACGCGGCTCTTCGAAGCAGGTTTTGATGTGACGATCGATGATCTTAGCCGTCACAATTATTCCGCTGGCAAGGCCGCGAAAGGCTCTGACATGTTTATCTCCATCCATCACAATTCGCATGGCGCGCCCGCACAGGGCGCTGAAGCACTCTATCACCGGACCAAAGGCGGCAAGGCTGATCGGAAGCTCGCCGCAGCGGCCGCAAAGGAAATGGCGAAAGAGCTGGGTATCAGAAATCGCGGCGCGAAACCGGCCGGGCTTTCCGTGTTATCAGGCGCAGCGGATGTCGGCGTACCCGCCTCCATTCTTGCCGAGATGTATTTCATGCACGAACAGAGTCCGCCCAATCCGCCAACCTCCGACATGGTCATCTGGTCCCACCGGGCCGGCGAAGCGCTGGCACGATCAATCATCGCCTATAACAAGAGCAACGCCTAACGCCTCAAGCCTTGCCTTTCCGGGCGAATCCGCCCAAACCCGCGCCCGATATGAGCGCGACCATTACTCCGATCCGCGGCGATACAGCGCCGCCCTCATTGGATCCCGTGATGGCGCTGGTTTCCGCGGACCTCAACAAGGTCAACCATGTCATTCTGGATCGAATGCGGTCCGATGTGCCGCTGATCCCGGAACTTGCTGGCCATCTGATCGCTGGCGGCGGAAAACGCATGCGGCCCATGCTGACGCTGGCCTGCGCGAAGCTGCTCGATTATCCGGGCGACCGGCATCACAAGCTCGCCGCCTGTGTCGAATTCATCCATACTGCAACGCTCCTGCATGACGATGTCGTCGATGTTTCGGATCAGAGGCGAGGCAAGAAGACCGCGAACACTATCTGGGGAAATCCGGCCAGCGTCCTCGTTGGCGATTTTCTGTTCAGCCGCTCGTTCGAGCTGATGGTCGAAGATGGCAGCCTAAAGGTTTTGAAGATTCTCTCCAACGCGTCCGCCGTGATTGCCGAGGGTGAGGTGAACCAGCTCACGGCCCAACGCCGCATCGATACCGGCGAAGATCGCTATCTCGATATCATCGGCGCTAAAACGGCCGCGCTCTTCGCCGCCGCATGCCGCATCGCCGCCGTTGTCGCTGAACGCGATGAGGATGTCGAACAGGCGCTTGATGCTTATGGCCGCAATCTCGGCATCGCGTTCCAGCTTGTCGATGATGCAATCGATTATGTCTCGGATGGTGAGACGATGGGCAAGGATGTTGGCGACGATTTCCGCGATGGCAAAGTGACGCTGCCCGTCATCCTCGCTTATGCGCGCGGTACCGACGAAGAAAAGCAATTCTGGCGCGACGCCATTGAAGGCCGCCGGGTGAGCGATGAAGATCTCGATCATGCCAAAGACCTGCTGATCCACCACAACACCATCGCCGATACCATGGCGCGGGCACGCCATTATGGGCAGCGCGCCATTGATGCGCTCGGCCCGTTTGCCAATGGACAAGCCAAAGCCGCGCTCACCGAAGCGGTCGAATTCGCGGTAGCGCGCGCATATTAGAACGGGGCGGATGCCCCGCCCTTCCATTTGGACGCAAAATGAAACGCTATATTCTGACCGGTGCCCCCGGCGCGGGCAAGACGACCATCGCCCGATTGCTTGCGGAACAGGGATTTGAGATCCTTCCCGAGGCGGCAACCGATATCATTGCGGAAGAGCAGGCAAGAGGCATCAAAGAGCCCTGGGCGCGCTCCGTTTTCATCGAGCAGATAGCGCGGCTACAGGAACAGCGGATTGACGCTGCAACGAGGCCGGTACAGTTTCATGATCGCTCGCCGATCTGCTGTTACGCGCTCGCGCGGCATTTGGGTTTTCCGGTGCCAGATGTCCTGAAACGGCTGCTCGACCGGATCGCGGCCCGGCGCCTCTTCGCACCTCGCGTTTTCTTCATCGATGGCCTCGACTTCATCGAAAAGACTGCCGCCAGACAGATCGGCCTTGATGCAGCGCGAGAATTCGGCGCTCTACACAAGCAGATTTACAGTGAATTGGGCTACACCCTGACCCATGTTCCAAAAGGACCAGCGCAAGAGCGCGCCAGAGTCATCCGCGCCATGCTGTGACCAAAAGGATACATCCGGCCGGAACACCGTGGTCAATTCGCCACAATCGACTTCGCAGGGCGGCGCAACCTCGCTACACACCCCGCTGTTATGAACAACGCGAGTCGCCATAGCTGTGTCCGATAAATGGCAACCACTTCTGCCCTTGATGGCCATAAGACGCCCCTGCGCGCGGAGATTCGCGCGACCCTTGCGCTCGCCCTCCCCTTAATCCTCGGCAATTTCGCGCAAGCCGCGATCAATACTACCGATGTCCTGATCCTTGGCCGCTATGATGTTGACGCGCTCGCGGCTTCGGCCCTCGGCGTAAACCTCTATTTCGCCTTCGCCGTGTTCGCGATGGGATTGGTGACCGCGGCCTCTCCGCTTATCGCCGCTGAGCGTGGCCGCCGCGCGCATCCGGTTCGCGATATCAGGCGCACGGTTCGTCAGGCCTGCTGGTCGTCGGCAGCGATATGCCTGCCGGTATGGGTGATCCTGTGGTTTTCCGAACCGATCCTGCTGGCATTGGGCCAGAATGCTCGTCTTTCTGCCGATGCCGCCCTTTTTCTGCGGATCGCCATGTGGGGCCTCTTCCCGTTCCTTATCTATATCGTCCTGCGCTATTATGTGTCGGCATTGGAAAAGCCCCTCTGGGGCCTGATCGTCACAATGGTAGGCGTCGCGTTTAACGCGCTGGCATGCTGGGCACTTGTTTTCGGGCATTTAGGGCTACCGGAACTCGGGCTGACCGGCGCAGCAATCGCCCATCTCATGTCACAATGCGTCTTGATGCTGGGCATGATTTTTGTCGTTACCGGTATCCGGCCATTCCGCCGTTACCAGCTGTTCGGGCGCTTCTGGGTCAGTGACTGGCCGCGCTTCCGGGAGATCATCCGGCTCGGCTTGCCGATCGCGATCACGCTGGCGCTCGAAGTTACGGTGTTTAACGCGGCGGTTTTCCTGATGGGACTGATCGACCGGGACTCGCTCGCCGCCCATGCTATCGCTATCCAGATCGCCAGCCTGGCGTTCATGATCCCGCTCGGCCTTAGCCAGGCGGCGACAGTGCGGGTCGGCCTCGCACACGGCCGCCAAGATGCGAGTGCCGTCGCGCGGTCCGGCAGTGTCGCGCTCATCCTGGGGGTCGGCGCGGCCTTGCTGCTCTCCACGATCATGGTTCTGATCCCGGAACCGCTGGTCCGCCTGTTCATCGATCCGAGCGATCCGGACAATGCCCGCGTCTTCGGGTTTGCCGTGTCCTTCGTCCTCGTTGCCGCAGTTTTCCAGCTCGTCGACGGCGCGCAAGCAGTTGGCGCAGGGGTCCTGCGCGGAATTCAGGACACACGCGTACCAATGATTTTTGCGGCCATCGGTTATTGGGTGATCGGGATGAGCCTGGCCGTCTGGCTCGGTTTTCCGGGCGGCATGGCAGGGCTTGGCATTTGGATCGGGCTTGCAGCGGGCCTCGCCGCGGCGGCTGTCCTGATGGTATCTCGCTGGCTTATGCGGGAGCGTATCGGACTAACCGAATATTCGTGACGGGTTTTGTTTGTCGGATGCTTAATCTGTCAGACCTTCGGCTTTGCCTCAGGCGGGGGAGCGGGCTGGTGCGGCGATTTCCCGATAGGGAAATTCTGACGATACACATGAAAAGGCTGCCAGGCACATCGTGCCCGGCAGCCCTGAACATGGTCAGCGGCCGGAGTGCCGGCCGGAGAACTCAGGCGAGGCTTAGCCCCACATCCTCCGAAACGACTGAACCGACCCCACTACTGAACCATGAGACATCGGTCACCTCCCTTCGCTTTGTTGAACTCATGCACAGGAATGAATCATTGCGACTCGCGGATCAACCCTTGTTTTTCACTTTTTTTTGAGCGATCTTCATTGGCTCGCCACCAATGCGCGCGAAGGGGCTAGGCCCTGCAATCCTCAAAGACCCGCGTCATTTGCGGCCAAGTAGGAATGGCGGCAATCGTCTGACCGGTCACCGACACCGCTATCCGGCCGCGGCTAAAGGCGATGGTATCGAGATATTCATCCGACGCGTTGGTCACCGCGACGATATAGGGCTGTGCGCCCGAACTGTTTTGCGCGGCATAGCTGGCATCGCCGTGCGTTGCCTGAAACGCCATCGTCCCGCTCGCCGTATCTAGGTTTCCCTCAAAAGAGAAAAAGATGCGCCGGTCAGCCCGGTTGCACCGGACAAGGAACAGGGCTTCGCTATTGGGCTGGCCGTAAAGCGCGAGCGATCCACGATCATCTTCCCGATAAACCCATGTTCCCGCAGCAAGCGGAATATCACGCCAATCCGTTTCGCTTGCGGCGTCGGATGCGGCCTCAGTTGCGTCCCCAGATGCGGTAGTCGTCTGCGCCGAACAGGCACCAAGCGCTACAACCGCGCTGCTGGCCATGATAGCTCCGTAAAGCGCCACGCGGCGGCTCACGGGTTCGTCCCCTCGGCGTCCTCCGTCGCAGCTTCTGCTGCCACGGCAGCAGCGCCAAGGTCCGTTGTTGCGACCGGCGTATCAACGCGATCACAGGAGCTAACGATGCTGGTCAGGATATCATCAGCCGGAACGGTAAGTTGCTGATCGCCGCCCATGCGGATCGCATAAGGCCCGGCACTGCTGATCAACCGGCCGATAAAGGGGTCCGCTGCCGGGACAGAGATATAGGCCTCCGCAACATCACCAATCCCTTCAGACGCGATAAACGTTGATCCGCCTTCCCGCGTGTTGATGAAAACCGTGCCTGATCCGCCTTGCGGCACCATGCCGATAAGCCGGATATCCACGCCGCCGCCCGTTTCGCAGGCGATGGTGATGACGGGCGTTTGGCCCTCTTCGCCATATATCGCCATGCGCTCGTCATTGACGACCCCGATACTCCATTCGCCCGGCGTGATTCTGACCGAACTGCTTGTATCGATCTGGCCTGGGGATGTTCCGGAAAGCACTTGCTCTTCATCGACCCCGGCGCGCGCTTCGGCCGCCAGCCGCGCATATTCAGCCTGCGCTTCAACCGCCGCCGCGCGGGCTTCCTCCGGCGTTTCAGTCCGCGCACAGGCGGAAAGCGCAAGCGCTGGAAGGATGATATAAGCTAGTGAACGCAAGGGGAGTCTCCCGGGAATGTCTTTCTCTATCAATGGGGCGCTGGGGCGCTAATATCAAGGAAAGAGGAAGATGCCCTACCGCATCTTCCGCTGCGTCTGGCCATAGCCCATCTTGCGCGTGCCCGGCCGGCCCTCGGTCGCGCGGCCTTTGGGCCGGGCGATCTGATCGCCGGCCGGAATGCCGAGTTCGTCCGCTTCCAGTTTGCGGATTTGATCGCGCAGGCGGCCGGCTTCCTCGAACTCCAGATCGCCGGCGGCGGCGCGCATGCGTTTTTCGAGATCCTCGATATAGGCGCGCAGATTATGGCCAACGAGATTATTGACCTCGGGATCACCCGTATCGACGGTCACGCTGTCTTTCGATGACGCATGGGCGACAATGTCGGAAATATTGCTCTTGATCGTGGTCGGCGTGATGCCGTGTTCGAGATTATATTCGCGCTGCTTCTCACGCCGCCTATCGGTTTCGGCGATGGCGCGTTCCATCGATCCGGTCATCCGGTCGGCATAGAGGATCACCCGGCCTTCCACGTTGCGCGCGGCGCGGCCAATCGTCTGGATCAGGGATGTTTCGGAACGGAGAAAGCCTTCCTTGTCCGCATCGAGAATACACACCAATCCGCATTCGGGAATATCGAGGCCTTCGCGCAGCAAGTTGATACCGACCAGCACATCATAGACACCTAGCCGGAGATCACGGATCAGCTCAATCCGCTCCAGCGTCTCGACATCGCTGTGCATGTAGCGGACGCGCAGACCCGCCTCATGCATGAACTCGGTCAGATCTTCGGCCATGCGTTTGGTGAGCGTGGTGACGAGCGTGCGATAGCCCATCTTCGCTGTCTCGCGGCATTCATTGATGCAATCGTCGACCTGTTCCTCGACCGGGCGAATGGTGACAGGCGGATCGATCAGCCCGGTGGGGCGGATCACCTGTTCGGCAAACACGCCGCTGGTCTGCTCCATCTCCCAAGGACCGGGCGTCGCCGAAACGCTGACCGTTTGCGGGCGCATCGCATCCCATTCGTTGAAGCGCAGCGGCCGGTTGTCGATACAGCTGGGCAGGCGAAACCCATATTCGGCGAGGGTGAGCTTACGCCGGTGATCGCCCTTGGACATCGCGCCGACCTGCGGGATCGTCTGATGGCTTTCGTCCACAAAAAGAAGCGCATTGTCCGGGAGATATTCAAACAGCGTTGGCGGTGGTTCGCCGGGGAGACGGCCCGTGAGGAAGCGCGAATAATTCTCAATGCCTGCACAGCTGCCCGTTGCGGCAATCATCTCCAGATCGAAATTGGTGCGCTGTTCCAGCCGCTGCGCCTCCAGCAACATGCCGCCCTCCTGAAGCTCTTTCAGCCGCACCTCCAGCTCTCGCCGGATCGCATGCATGGCTTGCTTCATCGTCGGGCCGGGTGTCACATAATGCGAGTTCGCAAAGATGCGGACCTTGTCGAGCGCCGCGCCCTTCTTGCCCGTCAGCGGATCAAATTCGACAATCTCCTCAATCTGATCCCCGAACATCGATATGCGCCATGCCATATCCTCATAATGCGAAGGGAAGATCTCCAGATTATCGCCGCGCACGCGGAAATTGCCGCGCGCAAAGGCCGCGTCGTTGCGTTTATACTGGAGCGAGACGAGTTTGCGGATGATATCCCGTTGATCGACATTCTGATCCTTTTTGATGTCGAAGGTCATCGCCGAATAGGTTTCGACCGAGCCGATCCCGTACAGGCAGGAGACCGAGGCGACGATCAGAACATCATCCCTCTCCAGCAAAGAGCGCGTTGCCGAATGGCGCATCCGGTCGATCGCTTCATTTACCGAGCTTTCCTTCTCGATATACGTGTCGGAGCGCGCAACATAGGCTTCGGGCTGGTAATAATCATAATAGGAAACGAAATATTCGACCGCGTTATTCGGGAAATATTGCTTGAATTCTCCGTACAATTGGGCGGCGAGAATCTTGTTGGGCGCAAGCACCAGCCCCGGCCTCTGCAATGCCTCGATCATCTTCGCCATGGTGAAGGTCTTGCCTGATCCGGTGACGCCCAGAAGCACCTGATCCTTTTCGCCCGCCAGCGCCGTTTTCACGAGCTCCGCGATGGCGGTTGGCTGATCGCCGGACGGCTCATAGTTGGAAACAAGCTCAAACCGCTTTCCGCCTTCGGTCTTTTCAGGCCGGGCCGGACGATGCGGAACAAAGCCGCCATCGGTTTCGGGCTCTTCAAGGCCAGTTCGGATCGCAATTGCCATGGCAGAAGATATGGCCATGCTCAGGCGGTTTCGCAACGGTGCGTAGGCCGCGCTCGGCGTGTCTCCTGACATTGGAAAGAGGCAATTACCGGCACGGATAGTTCTTGCGTCTTTTCCCGGCCTTCGCCAGTGTACGCGCCAAGGGTCCGCTCTGTTTCCCAATTTTTGATACCAAGAGGTAATGCAACATGAAGAAGTTTTTGATGGCGGCAACACCGCTTGCGCTGCTTGGCGCATGTTCGGGCGGCGGCACAGCAGCAAGCGACAGCCTGCAGGCCGGTGAATGGACGATGACGAGCGTGATAAATGAGATCGAACTGCCAGGCATGCCGGAAGAAATGGTTACGCAGATGCGCGAGCAGGCAAACGCGCAGGGCCCCAACACCAATTGCCTGAGCGAAGAAGATACTGAAAATCCTATGGAAGCAATGTTCGCGAGCAGCGAGATGGGCGATAATTGCGATTTCGGCGATTCGGCATTTGCTGACGGCGTCATCAATGTGAACGCAACCTGCGAGGGCGTAGAAGATCAAGGCACAGCGACCCTTTCGGTGCAAGGCACCTACACAGCCACGACCATGACCGCCGAGCTTGCGGTCAATGTCGAGGGCGGCCCTTCAGAAATGCGCATGTCGAGCACATTGAGCGCCGAACGCACCGGCGAATGTGCAGCAGAGCCTGTCGCCGCAGACGCTGAGGATGCTGCAAGCCCTGAGGGCGAAGAATAACCGGGATAGAACCAAAACCGCGCCTATTGAGAGGACATAAAATGACGAAATCACATTTGAAAACCCTGTTTGCCTTTGCCGCGCCGATTGCGCTGCTTGGTGCCTGTTCTTCGGGCGGCGGCGCTGACGCTGACGGCGACGGCGAAATCACCAGCGAAGAAGCACAAGCTGAGATGGAAGGGGCGGCGATGAACATCATGCCCGGTCAGTGGGAAGCGACCGTCCAGCTTACCGAATTCGACATACCGCAAATGCCCGAAGAAGTGCGCGGCATGATGCAAGAGCAGATGGGCCAAGCCCAAACCAACACATCGTGCATTACGCCCGAGGAAGCCGCTAATCCGGAAGCCAATATGTTCGGCGATGGCAATGATGACTGCACCTATTCTGATTTCAACATGTCGGGCGGTACAATCCTGATCGCTGGCTCCTGCCAGGCGCCGGGCATGCCCGGTGCAATGACCATGCGGATGGAAGGCAGCTACACGTCGACCACCTATGACATGACCATGAACATGAACATGGATACCGGGCCAGCCGGACCAATGAGCATGGCCGGGCAGGTCACGGGCCGCTTTGTCGGGCCGGATTGCGCGGTAGATGCCGACTAACTGACACTATGATCTGAGCAAAGGCGCAAGCCGTTGATAGCGGAGCGCTTCACGATTAGGGTGAGGCGCAATGCAGCGGTGATGAATTGGGGGCGATGATGGCGCAAGGGAAGGAAGAAACGACAGGCCGCAGGCCGGTTGCCTTTATCAGCCATCACAGCTCACAGGAAAAAACCGCCCGCCATCTGAAAACGGTGCTCGAACGCAACGGCGTCACTGGATGGATGGCGCCCGATGATATCGATCCGGGCGTCGCTTTTGATCAAGCGATCATCGAGCAGGTGGAGCGATCAGACCTGATCGTTTTGCTTTTCTGCGCCAAATCGGATCAGTCCCGCCATGTGAAGCGTGAGCTGATGATGGCGGAAAACCAAAAGAAACTTATCTATCCGGTCCGCCTTGAAGATATCGATGCCAAGGGCCTCGCTTATTGGCTCAACGATTATCAGTGGGTCGACTGGATCGATCGGCGTGATGCCACGATCCAAAAGATGATCGAGACTGTGAAAAAGCAGGTCGGGCACAAAGAAGTCGGAGAGGAAGCCGATGACGCGCCAGCGGACGGAATCGCGGATGAAACGCCAGCCGAGACCGCGCCTGTCGGTTTGATGGCCAGCGGCGATGCGGCGAATGAAACGCGCCGCTTTGCGGGCATCCCGCTTAACCGCAATGGCTGGATTGCCATCGGCGCGGGTGCGGCGCTTGTAGCATTATTGCTAGGCCTTGCCGTCAACGCACTGATAGGCAGTTCCGAGATCAATATTCAGCCAGGCCGCTGGCAAACCAACTATGTCGTGAACCGCATTCTCCTGCGGCCCGATGAAAATATTGCAAGCACGGCCCAAGTTAACGCTTTTCTCGACGAGTTCGAATCCAACAGCGCCATTCAGTGCATCACCGAAGCGGACGCCCGCTCACCCGGCAACGATTTCTTCGACCCCAACCGCGAGAATAATTGCGCAATGAGCAACCTGTCGATGGAAGGCGGGCGCACTCGGGTGCGGCTAGAGTGTCAGCCGCCCAGTCTGGAAGGTGTTGAGCTCGATGTCGCGATGCGCGGAACCTATACTCAGGAGAGTATGACGACGGAGGCCGAATATGCATGGGCCCCCGGCACACCGAACGAACTCCGTATCGTCGTCGATCAGACCGCACGATATCTCGGTCCCTGCGAGTGATCTGCGGACAGGCACAGTGAATGACATGCCGCCGGAAACGGAAGACGCGGAAATAGATGACGCACCCCGGCCGGTTGCCTTTATCAGCCATCACAGCTCGCAAGAAGAAACCGCCCGCCATCTGAAAACGATTCTTGAACGCAACGGCATCACCGGCTGGATGGCTCCCGATGATATCGATCCGGGCCTTTTGTTCGACAAGGCAATCGTCGATGAGGTCCGCCAGTGCGACATGATCATCCTGCTATTTTGCGCGAAATCCGATCAGTCTGACCATGTCCGGCGGGAGCTGACCCTCGCCGTCGACAATAGGAAAATGATCTACCCCGTCCGGCTGGAAGATATTGATGCGGAGGGCCTCGCCTATTGGCTGAGCGGCTATCAGTGGGTCGATTGGCTGGATCGCCGCGATGCCACGATCCAGCGGCTGGTCGACACGATCAAGCATCAGGCCGGTGACGATGGCTTGGTTGCAGAAGGGCATCCCATACTCCCTGCTGGCAGACGCAAACGACCGGGCGGCGGGCGAGCGTTATGGCTTGGCGGAGGCGCTGCTCTGGCAATCGCCGGACTGGGCGGCGGCTGGTATATGCTGGACGGCGAAGGGGATGCCGAACTCAAGATATTGTCCGGAAGCTGGACCAGCGAACTCACCGCGCACTCCGCCATCGCGCCCGAAGACGAGGCGGCGGCCGAAGCTCTGTTTGCCAGCCTCGGCCTTGAATTGGCTAGAGGGTGTATCGGCGACATTGAGTCCACCAATCCCGGCGTTTCCTTTTTTGATCTTGATGGCAGCAACAATTGCTCGATGGAGCAGCTTTCGCCGGGCGAAGATGCGAAATTTCTGGCCGAATTCACCTGTCGCCCGACCGCACTGGAGGGCGCAACCGCAACGTTCGCGCTTGATGTAACGCCGGACCGGAACACGAAGATTCTGGCAGACGGCACTCTGACGATAAGAGAGGCTGCAGGCGCGCAAAGCCTGTATGAAGTTGAATTCCATTATTTCTACTCGGGGAAAGATTGCTGACCCCGAATGAGCAAGGAAAGGCAAATACCATGATTGGCTATGCAACAGTTGGTACCAACGATCTGGAAAAGGCACGCGGTTTTTATGACGCGCTGACCGAGGTAATCGGTGCCAAGCGCGTGATGCAGCTGGACGAAGGTTTCATCGGCTATGGCAAGGATATGAGTGAGCCGATGCTGTGCCTCACACCGCCCTTTAATGGCGAAAAAGCAACGCCCGGCAACGGGATGATGATTGCGCTGCAGGCCGCGAACCGCGCGGAAGTCGATGCGCTGCACTCCAAGGCGCTAGAACTAGGCGCCGCCGACGAGGGCGCCCCAGGCATTCGCGAGCCGGAAGCAATGGGCTTTTATGCAGCCTATTTCCGCGATCTCGACGGCAACAAGTTATGTGCGTTTAACGTGGGGTCTGCTGACTAGTTTGTCAGACCTTTGCTAACGCGCCAACGCCGCACCTACAAACCTAGTCTAAAGCACGGATCTCCGGCGTCGCGGCGCAGCTTTCAACCCGTGCCTCATCCACTTCCGGCGTCTCGCGCACTCTCGGAATATCGAAACGCTGGCCATGACGGACCGCGCGGAAGAAGCCGTCCTCCACACCGGCGCAGTCCTGCAGCATGTGAAGCATACGCGCCGGGGTCCAATAGCCTTCCCAGGACAGCCGGAACGTGCCCCAATGGATGCCGATGGAGACCGGCCGGCCGAGCCGATTCCAGACCTGCATCGCGTGCATCGGGCCAATATGGCTGCCGCTCCAATCCTGCCCCTGCTGAAACCGGAATGCGCCAATGGGAATGAAAGCAAGCCGCACGGGGCCATAGGCCGCGGCTTCCTCGGGCCAGCGCATATCGCCGGGGCCTGTGTCTCCTCCAAAGAAGATATTGCCAGACGGCGTGGTGATGAGGAAACTCGACCAAAGCGCGCGGTTGCGATCAACACCCCAGCGCGATCCCCAATGATGGTTGCGGGTTACGATCACCGATACTTCGGGTGAAACCTGCACGGCCCCGCCCCAATCGCGCGTTACGGCTTCGGCGCCGGACTGCGCGATCACCGTGTCATTGCCAAGGCTGGTGACGATAAGCGGCTGATCCCGCTCCCATAATCGCCGCAGCGTTTCCAGATCGAGATGGTCATAATGATTATGGCTGATCACAACGAGATCGATAGGCGGGAGATCCTCAAACCGGATACCCGGCTCGGCCACGCGGCGCGGGCCGATGCCTTGTATTGGCGAGGCATAGTCCGACCAGATCGGATCGGTGAGAATGTTGAGGCCCTGAGTTTGAATGAGCGCCGAGGCATGACCGACCCATGTCGCCACCATCCGGTCACCCTCTACCCGCTCGTCCGGAACAATCGGATTGACCGTCACATGTTCGGGCCAGGGCGGGCGATCATCCCCCGTTATCAAGCGTAGCAAAAGACTACTGCGCCGCGGATTGCTAGGGCTCGTCGGATCGCCAACCCAGTCCCCCTCGCCTTCATCCGTGTTGGCGAAATGCGCTCCATCGAAATTTTCAGTTATCGGGCCTTGATAGTAGATGCGGTCGAGAAACGGCGGCACGACCACCGGCAATAACAGGATCGCTATCATCGAAAAGAGCAAGCCGGTACTCAACCATCTGAAAATCCGTTTGATCATGGCTGACTCGCCTAACGCTTGATCTTGGCGAGGCCAAGGCCGACACTCGATCAATGGCAGATGCGAACGACGAAGCGGAGAAATGGCGCGAGACGCTGATCACCCTGCGCGCTCAATTATCCGGTGAGGATGAAGGCGCAGCTGAATGGCGCAAGCCTGTCGAGCTGGACCAGCAAAGTGTCGGGCGATTGTCACGCATGGATGCGATGCAGCAACAGCAGATGGCCGATGCCGAGGCGCGGCGGCGCAAATCCGATATCGCGCGGATCGACGCTGCACTAAAACGGATCGAAGAGGGTGAATTTGGCTGGTGCTTGAGCTGCGGCGAAGAGATCGCAACGAAACGATTGGAGATTGATCCCATGGCGACGCAGTGCATCGCATGCGCCTCCTGACGCTATGCGCGCTGGCGCTCCTGACGGCATGCAGTGACGCAGGCCAAGAACCCGCACTGCTCTCCACCGGCATCACTATCTCCGGCCATTTTGGCGAAGATGGCTATCCATCCGAAGATATGAGCGGCCTTGCCTGTGACTGGCAGGGCGGGGCGGACATGCAATGCCTGGCAATCGAAGATGAGGGAGCGGAGGGCCAATGGGCAGGCTTTGACGGCAGCATATTCCGCGCCGGTCCGCGTTTCAACCTCGCCATGCTGGGCACGCCGCTGGGGACTGCACCGCGCGGGATATGTTCTGAGACCGATCTCACCAATCCGGAACTGGACGGGGAAGCTGCGGCGTTTGACGAGGGCGTTTTCTATATCACTGGTTCGCATGGCTGTTCACGCAGCAGCGACGAACTGCGCCCTGCCGGATTTCTTGTTGCGCAGATCATACCGGACGAACCCGGTCTGCAGGTTTCCCCCGGCACGCTTGCGATTACGCAAAGCCATCGATTGTCCGGCCTCATGCAACGCGAACCCCGCCTCGCACCCTATTTCGGTGCCTCATTGCAGAACGCGAACGGCCTCAACGTTGAGGGGCTGGCGGTTCGCGATGGGCAGATGCTCTTTGGCCTGCGCGCGCCCGTGATTGATGGTGAAGCCTTTCTGTTCGAGACCAGCGTTACGGCGATGTTCTCGCGTGATATCGCTGGGCCGGGCAGACTGGTGGGTATCCGTCTGGGCGATCATGCTGGCGTCCGCGATCTTGCTTTTCTCCCAGATGGCCGGCTGCTCATCCTGTCTGGCCCCGCGCAGGAACAGGATGTGCCCTACCGTATCCATCTGCGCGGTGAGGATGGCACTGTCCGGACGCTCGCGGTCGTCGATGCACCGGGAGAAGCCAAGGCCGAGGCGATGGCGATTACCGGGATAGAGGGAGATACCGTATCGCTTCTGATCCTGTTCGATAGCGCCATTGATGGCGCCCCCCAGCCGCTGGAAATCGATCTCGGAACCTAGGCCCTGCTCGCCATCGACTCTGAAGAGTGGCTGCGCCATTATCCGGCAAACAGATGATCAGCGAGGACAATATGGGCGAGAAAAACTGCGATGTCGTGATTGTCGGTGCCGGGTTTTCCGGACTGTATCTGCTCCACAAGTTACGCGAGCTGGGGCTCTCTGCGCGGGCCATCGAAGCTGGCGGTGATGTCGGCGGCACATGGTATTGGAACCGCTATCCGGGTGCGCGCTGCGATATCGAGAGTATGGAATATAGCTATAGCTGGTCCAAAGAATTGGAACAGGAATGGGAATGGTCCGAACGCTATTCAACCCAGCCGGAAATCCTGAAATATATCAATCATGTCACCGAGCGCTTCGATCTACGCCGCGATATTCAGTTCGACACGCGGGTCATGGCTGCGACATATGACGAGGAAGCCAATCTCTGGACGGTGGAGCTTGATAGCGGCGAACAGATTGCCGCGCGCCATGTCGTGATGGCTACGGGCTGCCTGTCTTCCCCCAATCTGCCGCAGATTCCGGGCATGGAAGATTTTGAGGGACCGACCTATCAAACCGGACTCTGGCCGCATGAAGGCGTGGATTTCACAGGGCAGACAGTCGGCGTCATCGGCACGGGATCGAGCGCGATCCAGTCAATCCCGGTCATTGCTGATCAGGCCGCTGAGCTCACCGTCATGCAACGTACGCCGAACTTTGTTGTGCCCGCACATAACCGGCCGCTTGATGCACGCGAGATCGCGGAGACGAAAGCCAACTACCCTGCCCTGCGTGAGCAAGCTCGCGAGGAAGCAGCGGGCTTTACCGGCTCCACTGTCGTGATCGAAGAGATGGCGCTCGACACGCCGGAAGCCGAGCGCACGGCTGAATTTGAGCGGCGCTGGAACTATGGCGGCCTCAGGTTCATGGCGAGCTATCCCGATATCGGCATGGTCATGGAAGCCAATGACACAGCGGCCGAGTTTATCCGCGCCAAGATCCGCGAGCGGGTGAACGACCCCAAAACTGCCGAGCTGCTCTGCCCGAAAACCTATCCGGCCGGGGCAAAACGGCTGTGCGTAGATACGGACTATTTTGAGACCTATAATCGCGAGCATGTCCATCTCGTCGATCTGAAGACAACGCCCATCGAACGGATCACAGCCAAGGGCGTGCAGACCAGCGATCACGAATTTGAATTTGACGCGATTGTCTATGCCACCGGCTTCGATGCGATGACGGGCACGCTGGACAAGATCGCGATTACCGGGCGTGGCGGGCGGACGCTGAAATCCAAATGGCAGGATGGCCCCGAAACCTATCTGGGCCTGATGAGCGAAGGCTTTCCCAATCTGTTCCTCGTCACCGGGCCGCAAAGCCCTTCGGTGATCTCCAACATGATCGTCTCCATTGAACAGCATGTCGACTGGATTACCGATTGTATCAAAGACGTTGGCGATGGTTGGATCGAACCCATGCGCGAGGCCGAAAAAAGCTGGGTAGGCCATGTCAACTTCATGGCCAATCTAACCGTCTACCCCTATGCCGATAGCTGGTATATGGGTGCGAATATTCCCGGAAAACCGCGCATTTTCATGGCATATCTTGGCGGTGTGCCCGGCTATCGCGCGATCTGCGAAGACAGCAGAGCAAAGGGCTATGCGGGCTTTACGGTTTCAGGCGTAACCAGCGGGGTGAGCGTGGATTATCTGTCGCATCTCGATCTACCCGAGGAAATATTGGCGCTCGCAGCGGCGTGAGCCCAACGCCGATACCTGAGCACTAACGCCCGTTCATATGGCGGAGCATTACATAAGTGCCGATGTTGAGCGCGGTATAGGCGCCATAGAAGAAGAGTATCATCGACTGGCCTGACTTTGCGAACCACAGCGCCCCGACCAGAAACACAAATTCAATTACATAACCGCCATAGCCGCCAGCGAATCGGTGCAGCGCCTTGGCGATTTCGGCAAAGACCGGGCCCCGCCCCTCCATCACGGTGCGATGAAGGAAGATGTTGCAGACACCCATTACGAATATGACCCAGATCATGGGAGACATGTACCATCTTGGCCCGCGCCCAGCCAGCGCATCCGGGCCCATCGGCTAGACTTGGCGTCCAATTGCCCTATTCGGGACACAGGTCGTTTGGAATTGCGGCCAACGGCTTCGGCTGGATGGGCATTGGGGGATACTATATGGCGACGAACGCGGGGGCCGGACCGGCCAATGATGCGGTGCAATCCGATACCAGCTTTCTCGGCCATCCCAGGGGTCTTGCCTATCTCGCCATGACCGAAGCGTGGGAGCGTTTCTCCTTTTACGGAATGCGCACAATGCTCATTCTCTACATGGTGCAGGAGCTGCTGCTGCCCGGCCATATTGAGAATGTTGCAGGCATGGCAGCATTTCGCGGCGTCATAGAATCTATAACAGGTCCGTTATCAACCCAGGCTTTCGCGAGCCAGGTATTCGGTCTTTATTCCGGCTTTGTCTATTTTACACCACTGATCGGCGGGTTGATTGCCGATCGCTGGCTCGGCGCGAAAAAGACCGTGATGATCGGTATTATCCTGATGACCTTCGGCCATTTTGCCATGGCGTTCGAAGTCACCGTCCTTCTTGCCCTGTCGCTGCTAGTTCTTGGTTCGGGTTGCCTTAAGGGCAATGTCGCCGCGCAGGTGGGACATCTCTATCCCAAATCGGATGAGGCCCATCGGTCGCGCGGCTTCACCATCTTTTCGACCGGGATCAATATCGGTGCGGTCGCTGGTCCGTTGTTATGCGGCCTTCTCGCCCAGCTATATGGTTGGCATATCGGCTTCGGAACAGCCGGAATATTCATGGTCATAGCCGCCATAATCTATTTCTCAGGCACGCGTCATTTCGCCCCTGAACAGCCGCTTGCAAAAAGCGCCGAACCGATCCCTGCGCTCGAAAAACGGGAGAAACATATGCTTCTCCTGATCGGGTTGGTCCTGGTGATAATCCTGTTCCAGTTCTTCGCTTATGACCAGATGTCCAATGTCGGGATGATCTGGGCCGCTACCAATGTCGATCTTGCCACGCCGCTTGGCTCAATGCCGGTTCCATGGTTTGCCTCTCTTGACGCACTGGCCTCAATCTTGGTCGTCCCGTTTCTTATCATGCTCTGGCGGACCCAGGCGCGGCGCGACCAGGAACCCGGAGATCTCGGCAAGATTGCGATCGGAGCGGCGGTTATGGCTGCGGCAATGGCGATGCTCGCGCTTGGCTCTTGGCTTGGCGGTTCAGGGTCGGCCTCGATCATCTTTCCGTTGATCGCGTTCACGCTGTCCGGAGCATCATTCATGTGGACATGGCCCACTGTGCTGGCGCTGGTCTCTCGCCGGGCACCCGCCAAGATCAATGCCCTGATGGTGGCGACTGTCTATCTGACGGCATTCGTGACCGGCATCGGATCGGGCTATATTGCGGGCTATTACGAGACGATGGGCGCAACCGCATTTTGGATGATGCATGTTGCGATTGCACTGACGGGCACGGTGATCATCTTCCTGTTCGGAAATAGCCTGAAACGGGCCATGGACCGGCTCGAAATGGACCCCCTCGAACCCGACGCGGGCTGAGGATACCGTCAGTCCGGCCGACGTTCGTCTAACGCTATCCGTAGTTTTGTAAGTATCGGCAGGATCGCTTTCAGCTCACGCTCTGACATAAGTTGGGACAGCTCGGTGTAAAGCGGACTCAGCGCGTCGAGACCCGCCTGACGCGCTGCCTTGCCGGCTTTGGTGATCGCCGCCCGGCGCACCCGGCGATCTTCGGGATCGCTTTTCAATTCAATGAATCCCTTGTCTTCCAGCTTGCGCACGGTGGAGGACATTGTCGGCTGCCGCACCTGGAAGGAATTTGCCAATTCGCCGATCGTTCTTTCGGCATCCATGCGCAGCAAATGGTTGAGCACGCCATATTGAGCCCGGGTCATGCCTGCGGGCAGCGCGCTTTCGAAAAGCGCTTCGGAAAGCTGTGCGATGATGCCGATCTCGGTCATCACCAAACTGCCAAGCGGATCGCCCTTCAGCCCCGGCCCCTTTGGTTTTGCCATTAGGCGCCAATCAATCGGCTGGTAAGGGGCCAGCGCGGTGAGGGCTGCATGGCGGGGCCCTGCCCGATACGGAAAAGACCTTGCACCCGGGATGGCGCAGCGATGCCCAGATGGGCGTGAAGACGGGCATATTGCTCGGCCATTTCGGGAAACTCCTGCAACACCTGGCTCAGCGGCTGCATCGCCAGTCCCGCTTGTGTAGCGGCAAGTTGGACGCGGAGCCAAGCCGCCCCTGTGGCAAGCTGGGTCACGCGGCTATTGTCCGGCGTGTGCAGCCAGAGCAGGGATGGGCTCGCTTCAATCAATGCGGTGTACATGGCTATGCCCTCGGCAAAGGCATAGCTTTCCGGATCGGCCAACTTCTCGCGCGTTACTATGCCGATATTGCTGGCCGCCTCCATCAACGGTCCGTCCAATATGATCCCATCGGGATTGGCATTGGCCTCGTCCGCGCCGATCCGCATCAGATCGATGCTTTCCTGCAATGTATGCGGTGTTTCATACTCTATCAGCCAAGCATCCGTGGCAATCGCTTTTAGGGCCGCGACACCCTCAGTGTCGTTCGCCCAGTCCATGACCACTGCTCCGCCATCGGGAAGCGCATTGCGCATGGCAGAAAATTGCTGGTCGCTTACCGCTCCGGGTTCGTATTGTTCGCGGTTGGTGTGGCGATCGAGAACGACATCAAACAATGGATCTTTCGCGATACCCGGCTCGCGCACCAACCGGATATCGGCAATGGGCCGCGCATCGAGCACCGGCTGCGGCTCGCCCTCTGGGAAGGGCGCTATCTCGGCCCGGTAGCCCCTCTCCGCCGCGGCCATGCGTAGCAGTTCAAGAAAGGCGCCCAATCCGATCGTAATCTGGCGATTGGGTGGATCGGTTTCGGGGAGCATTCGGTCAAGATCGGCCGTCAGGCGGATACGGTCATCACCGATCAGCTCAATCACCCAGGGCTGGCGGTTGTGCGGATTGGGCGCGAGAATGGCATAGGCCAGAATATCGAGCCGCGTATCGCCGAAGCCTTCCGCCGCCGCGCACCAAGGCTCACGCGCTTCCGCCAAGGTTGGTGAGAAGATATCATAAGCGAACAGACCACCCCCAATGACAATGGCGCTTGCGGTTCCGGTGATGAGAATTTGACGACGGCTTGGCATGGCGAATCTCTAATTACATTGATATCTATATAATAGCTATCAATGTAATGTCTATCCCCTACCGGGAATCGAAATTGATTTCCGCTAGGGCGCGGTCCGAACCTTCCGATTTCAGGAAAATCGGCCATGGCGCACGAAATTTTTTTGTTCCGTTTTCGTTCCCTTGCAATCGCGCTAGGCCAGTTTCTCCCGTGCGTCGCTGCACCTGCGAAGAGATTGGGCTGCGGTGAACCGAGTCAGAGGGGCGGTGAAACGAGTCACGGTTTTACCCCCAACCCTCTTGTGCGCGACTCTTGGTTAATACACTATGACTAGTGGTTCGGCCGGGGGGCATCGCAACAGGTTGTGGTACCATCGCTTTTTGCGAATACCGAAAAATTGCCCCTTGTAACCGGCCCATGTGGATATCGGGGACAAGTCTGATTCAGTTCCCGCAAGTCCAACAAAGGCGTGTAGGAACAGAGTTTCCGACTCGAACGAAGTAGGAACATTCCTATATGGGAATGCGTTGATAGGGGTAACAAGACGATGGATTTGGCGAGTAACGGAGATGTCACGGTAGAAGATGTGATGGAAGTGATGGACGCACCGAAAGCGGACGACAAAGCGGAAGAAGAGCTTAACAGCAAGTCGATCCGGCCGCAGTTGCACCCGATCGTACAAGACGAATCGCGCGATGCATTGCTGACGGAATTCGGCAAGGAAACGCTGAAAGACCGCTATCTCCTCCCCGATGAAAGCTATCAGGATCTCTTCGCCCGCGTCGCATCCGCTTATGCCGATGATGCAGAGCATGCGCAGCGGCTTTATGACTATATCTCCAAGCTCTGGTTCATGCCCGCAACGCCCGTTCTCTCCAATGGCGGCACCGGCCGCGGCCTGCCGATCAGCTGTTATCTGAACAGTGTGTCGGACAGCCTTGGCGGTATTGTCGACACTTGGAACGAGAATGTCTGGCTCGCGTCTCGCGGCGGCGGCATCGGCACCTATTGGGGCAATGTTCGCGGCATTGGTGAGCCGGTTGGCCTGAACGGCAAAACCAGCGGTATCATTCCTTTCGTCCGCGTGATGGACAGCCTGACACTGGCCATTTCGCAAGGCTCGCTGCGCCGTGGTTCAGCCGCCTGCTATCTCGACATCTCGCATCCCGAGATCGAAGAGTTCCTCGAAATCCGAAAAGCCTCGGGCGATTTCAACCGCAAGGCGCTGAACCTCCATCACGGCGTTCTCGTTACGGACGCTTTCATGGAAGCCGTGCGCACTGGCGAAGAATGGAACCTCGTCTCACCCAAGACCGGCGAAACCCGCGCCACCGTGGATGCGCGTTCGCTGTTCCAGAAGCTCGTCGAAACGCGGCTTGCGACGGGCGAACCCTATATCGTCTTCAACGACACGGTGAACCGCATGATGCCCAAGCATCAGCGCGATGTTGGCCTGAAAGTTTCAACCTCCAACCTGTGCAGCGAGATCACACTCCCGACCGGCGTCGATCAGCATGGCAAGGATCGTACGGCCGTATGCTGCCTCAGCTCGCTCAACCTTGAAATGTGGGACGAGTGGAACGAAGACCCCATGTTCATCGAGGATGTCATGCGCATGCTCGATAATGTGCTGCAGGACTATATTGACCGCGCCCCGCCTGAAATGGCGCGCGCCAAATATTCGGCCGAGCAGGAACGCTCTGTCGGCCTTGGCGTGATGGGCTATCACAGCTTCTTGCAGGCCCGTAACCTCGGGTTCGAAAGCGCGCTGGCGAAAAGTTATAACCTCAAAATCTTCAAACATATTCAGGCCAAGGCGTCCGAAGCCTCGATGATGCTCGCCAATGAGCGCGGGCCATGCCCCGATGCGGCGGACCAAGGCGTGATGGAGCGGTTCAGCTGCAAGATGGCGATCGCACCGACCGCCTCGATCAGCATCATCTGCGGCGGCACCAGCGCGTGCATCGAGCCGATCCCGGCCAATATCTATACGCACAAGACGCTGTCTGGCAGCTTTGTCGTGAAGAACCCGCATCTCCTGAAGCTGCTGGTCGAGAAATCGAAGGACAGCGCCAATGTCTGGAACTCGATCCTCGAACAGGGCGGCAGTGTCCAGCATCTCGATTTCCTGACACCGGAAGAGAAAGACAGCTTCAAGACCAGCTTTGAGATTGATCAGCGCTGGCTGCTTGAGCTTGCCGCGGACCGCGCGCCCTATATCGATCAGGCGCAGTCTCTAAACCTGTTCATCCCGGCGGATGTGGAAAAATGGGACCTTCTCATGCTTCACTTCCGCGCCTGGGAACTGGGCATCAAATCGCTCTATTATCTTCGGAGCAAGAGCGTGCAGCGCGCGGACTTTGCCAATGTCGATGACCCGATGGCCACTGGCACCGGCGGTGTAGAGGCCGACAATACGCTCGACCCGAAAAAGGTGGAGCTGATGACGGCGGAAACCACCGATTATGATGAGTGCCTCGCCTGCCAATGACGGGCGCAACCCGCCTTTACCCCCGCATCACCCTCGCGCTCAGCGTGCCCCTGCTGCTCACCGCCTGTGCGGCACAGCAATCGGGCGCAGGCGTCGCGGCGGAATCGCCCGGCTTCCTGCTTGGCGTGTGGCACGGCTTTATCTTCCCGGTCGCCTGGGTGATCTCGCTCTTTGTCGACACGGTCGCCGTCTATGCGGTTCCCAATAACGGCGGCTGGTATGATTTCGGCTATTTTGTCGGGATCGTGTTCATCGGCGTCGGCGCTCGCGGGACCAAGAAAGTCATCGTCTACCGGGACAGCCGCAGATGACCCGCAGCCTTGCCATCATGACCGCCGCTGGCAGCGCATCGGCCCTTACCGGCCTTGCCCTGCTCGTCCGCCCCGCCGCCGTCCGGCGCCTGCTCTCCATCGAAGAGAGCGAAGGCGCGACCTATGCCGCCCGTATCATCGGCGCGATGCTGTTCGCCGCCGGTTTATTCATTGGCGGTTTTGCCGCCGCACTCAGTTTCACACATTAAAGACGCTCAGGAGTAATCAATGTCCCTTCTCGAAGCCCGCACCCAGTACAAGCCGTTTGAATATCCCTGGGCTTTTGATTTCTGGAAACGTCAGCAGCAGATTCACTGGATGCCGGAGGAGGTTCCGCTGGGTGAGGATTGCCGCGATTGGGCACAGAAGCTTACCGAGCATGAGCGCAACCTGCTCACCCAGATCTTCCGCTTCTTCACCCAGGCCGATGTCGAGGTGCAGAATTGCTATCACGACAAATATGGCCGCGTGTTCAAGCCGACCGAGATCAAGATGATGCTGACCGCGTTTTCGAACATGGAAACCGTGCACATCGCCGCTTACAGCCATCTGCTCGATACGATCGGCATGCCGGAATCGGAGTATGGCATGTTCCTCGAATATGAGGCCATGTCCGCAAAGCATGATTATCTGAACACGTTCGGCGTCGACAATGACGAGGATATCGCCAAGACGCTCGCCATGTTCGGCGGCTTTACCGAAGGGCTACAGCTGTTTGCCAGCTTCGCCATGCTGATGAACTTCCCGCGCTTCAACAAGATGAAGGGCATGGGGCAGATCGTCAGCTGGTCCGTTCGCGATGAAAGCCTGCACTGCGAAGGCATCATCAAACTCTACCACGCCTTTTGCGAGGAGCGCGGCTGCCTGACCAAAAACGTCAAGGAAGAGATTATCGATTGCTGCCAGAAAACGGTGCGCCTCGAAGACGCGTTTATCGATCTCGCTTTCGCCGAAGGCCCGGTGCCCGGCATGACGGCCAAAGAGATCAAACGCTATATCCGCTACATCGCCGACTGGCGCCTCGGCCAGCTCGGCCTGCCGTCCGTCTATATGATCGAAGACCATCCCCTCCCCTGGCTCGCGCCGCTCCTGAACGGCGTCGAGCACGCCAACTTCTTCGAAACCCGCGCAACCGAATATTCCAAGGGCGCCACGAGAGGTGACTGGAACAATGTCTGGGATAGCTTCGACGAACGCAAAAAGGGCAAGGCAAACGACGATGAAACCGCCGACGAGGGCGAGGATATGTTTGGGAATACTGGGGTTGCGGCGGAGTAGAGGATGGCGTCAGTCTTTGTTTCTTATAGTCATAAAGACGAAGTGCTTCGAGATGAATTTGAAGTTCACCTATCGATGCTCAAGCGCGAGAAAGCCATTTCCGTCTGGCATGATCGACGGATGCTGCCCGGCGACACTATAGACGAAACAATATCGGGCTACCTTGCTGACGCCGAAATAATCATTTTGCTGGTTAGCCCTGATTTTTTGGATTCATATTATTGTTACGAGAAGGAAATGCTCGCTGCGTTGGAACAGCACGAGCAAGGTATTTCACGAGTAATTACAGTTATCCTGCGACCGTGCGATTGGGAAAGTGCACCATTCTCTGGCGCCTTGGTTGCGCCCACCGACGGAAAGCCTGTCACTAAATGGCCAAGTTCAGACGACGCATTTTTGGATATTGTTAAATCCATACGTCGCGTGTTGAGAGAGCATGAAAATAAGCCTGCTCCGTCAGGTGAAAAGATAGAAAATCCTGCTGCAAGCAAAACAAATGATTTCGAACCTCGTTCATCAAATCTTCGGATCAAATCCGAATTTACTGAGGCAGACAAAGATCGATTTGTCGATGAAAGTTTTGACTATATAAAGAGCTTCTTCTCAAATTCTCTGACCGCACTCAAACAGCGTAATAACGACGTGGATTTTCGCATGCGGGAGAACGGCGATGATTGCTTTTCAGCGAATCTCTATCGCAATGGGAAAGAGGTGGCGCAATGCATGATCTACATTGCATCAAATCATCGATCTCGCGAGATATGTTACGCCGATAGAATTTCTGATCAACGGAACTCTTATGGGCGGGCATTACGCACCGAAGCGGATGATTATAAGCTATATCTTTCCAGTTCTTTTGCTATGTTTCATGATAGTGACAAGAAGCTGACTGCACAGGGAGCATCCGAGCTTATTTGGTCGGAGATAGTTAAAGGCATGCAATAGAGGATCTAATGTCGCGAGAAGAGCACTATCAGTGTCTAAACTGCGGGCATCGGTTTTCGACCGAAGTGATGGACCGTGACGAGGCCGAACGTAAGAGGGTGCGGTTAGAACCAATCCGTTGTCCTAAATGTGGACGCTCTGATTTTCGCGATGACTAAATGAAAGATTCGCAAGTATGCTAAATTTGACTGATTTGGAAATTATCAAACCAGTATCCGCAGTTCCTGGGGATTTCCTATATCGAGGCATAAGAGACGACCACGACATTGGGCTGGTTGTCGGTTTTCCTCAAGATGGATCGAGCTTTATTCCATTCGGACGACAAGAGTACGGTCGAGCATTCGGACTTCGTGTAATACAAAGCACGATGGAAGCCAGAATCAAGTTGCCTCAACCAATCGTACTAGTGGATGAAACATCGGGTATCATGAACGAAGCGATGCCGGGATGCCTGTTTCAGACTGCAAACGGCCCTGCGATAGCTGCTGGCGTCGGCGGTGGAACGAAGTATTTCCGTCTCGACGGGATAAGCATCGAAGAACCCGACTGGTCATTTTTCGTCGGATTTTCTCGCTGGTCCCTAACTATCCCACTGCCATTTGATCGACATCAGGAAGTATTCCGCAGCTGGAATGAAGACTAACGCATTCCGTTCTCTCACTTACACCAACTCCGCCGTCCGCCCGCATAGGGGCGGGCCAGGCCTTCGCCGATCAGCACTGCACCCACTGGCTGGCCGCCCACCTCCACCCGCCTGAGCAATCGGCCATAGCGATCCCGGTCGCGGCCTGCGCGGTGCAGGGTGACCGCGCCTGTGTTCAGCAATTCGTGCAGCCGGGTTTTCGCGGCGCGGCCCAGCCGCTCTTCCTCGGCGCAGCGTGATGGCGAAAGCTCGGGCGTGTCGATATCGAGAATGCGGATCTTCTCACCCTCCATCCAGAAGGTATCGCCATCGACCACGCAGTTCACCCGGCGGCCTGATCCGCAGATGCTGAACGCGATGGCGGGCCGGGCGGAGGAGAATGTCTGGGCAGCTGGCTGCTGCGGCGCGGTGGTCTGCCGCACATAGCCCAGCGCCAGCATCGCGAGGATCAGCGCCATCAGCGCGAGCATGAGGATATAGGCACCGGTGATCCCGCCGTGCCCGCCTTCAACAGGGGTAATCCGCCGTTTCATGGCCGCAACCATGATCCGGAAACTGCAAAAATCGCGTTAAGCCTGCTCCGCTTTCACGCCAATTCGGATGCATCTCTGCCTGCGCACAAACCCGCGCCGACCTATCCTCCCCACCACAACCGAGGAGATCAAAATGCCCTATTTCTATGTAAACACGAACGCGCAGAAGAACGGCGACCATGAAGTCCATGAGAAAGATTCCGGTTGTGGTCATGAGCCGGACGCGGCGAACCGCATGGATCTTGGCTGGCACTCGGATTGCGAAGGCGCGGTGACCGAAGCGAAGAAGACCTACAGCCAATCGAACGGCTGCTATTATTGCTGCGAGGCCTGCCACACAGGTTAGGCTGGCCGACAGGGCTGCGAGCGCTGCCGGATTTATCCAAACCCTCCCATAATCGTCATCCCGGCTTCCGAAATGACGATTATGAGAAAAGGTGGATCATCAGCGCCAATAATCATGCCGCTCCGCTCCGTCGAAAGCAGCCGGATTTGAGGCAACATTTCTTGAAATCTCTTCCCCGAACCGCATGGACACAGATCGTTACGGCCGAGCTTTTCGAGCAATTCCTTCTCTCCGCCGCGCACGGAGCGCAGCCCGCGCTTTACCTGCGTTTCGGACGGATAGCCGTTACGCCGCTTGGCGATGACCTCGAAAGGACGGGAGGTCGTCATAGTGCTTATAGTGTGTCATTTTCGCCTCCTGTTTTGGAACGGAACGATGCGCTTAGCTTTGGATCGCCAAGAAGCAAAGGCCGAACAGCAATTCATCAGGCAAACATGATGCATGAACATAGCAACTAGATTGGGCATTACAGGGCAGGGCTGCTAGCGCAGTCGGGTCTATCCAAATCGGCTCAATCTAAGGAAATACCCATGCGAAATATTGTGAAAGCCAGCCTCGTCCCCTGTCTTGCGGCCCTCTCGATCGCGGCATTGGCAACCTCTACGCAAGCGGCGCCTCCGGGGGCCGATTTTGACGGCATGGTTTCGGAAATATTCGTCAACGATACGCAAATTCTGGTGGCCGTTAGCGGGCGGGTGAATGGAAGCTGCCCGGGTTCATGGGGGCCGTATAACCTCACCTTCGATATGGCAGACCCGGGCGCGGATGAAAAATTCGCACTGATCCGCGATGCCTTTTCAACCGGTCGCCGCATTGCCGGGTTTGTTCGCGGATGCGGCTCCAGCCATATCGACAAGCTCTCCCAAGTCAGCGTCTATTGATCGGTGCGCTGCATCCGGTGATTTGAGGCAGATCAAAGCCGCCGGGACCGGGGCGACTAAACTTCCTGTCATAAATTAGTCTTGCAGGAGCCTGATCCATGACCGAATTCTCAGCCAGCACCGCCAAACCCCGCCTCGAAAGCCAACTCGCCGAGCTGACCGCAAGGGAGGCGCATATCGAGCGCGATCTAGCCGAGCCGCTCAACGCCGATTCCAGCGAACAGGCGGTGGAGATGGAGGATGATCAGTCGCTCGAAGCGCAGGCGCTGCTCGTCACGCAGGAGATCGCCTCGGTAAAACGCGCGCTCGCCCGGATCGAAGATGGCGAATATGGCGTCTGCGTCCGCTGTGCCGGCGATATCAATCCAGCGCGTCTCGATGCCCGGCCCGAAGCGGCATTGTGCATCGGCTGTGCATCCCTGGCGGAGTGAGGCGCAGGCGCTTGGTCGAAACCCTCTGGCGGTGCCGCGCGCTTTTTGCGAAGCTGGCCGCGCCGAAAGACCAATTGGGAGAAATTCGATGCGTCTGACCACCTTCATCGCGACCGGTCTTGCCGTCGCCGCGCTCTCGGTCGCTGCGCTGCCAGCGACAGCGCAACAGGCCGCGCCGCCCGAACCCTCCGCCATCGCGCTCGAACAGCTGCGCCATGTAATCGGCCTGTGGAATGTCGAAACCGATTTCTTCGCGGCTGATGGCAGCGTGGCGCGGACGCTGACCGGTCAGTATCGCTTTGGCTGGGTCGTGCCGGACCGGGTGGTATCCGGCATGAGCACGATCCCGGAACTTAATCAGGCGTCGGCCATTCTCTTCTTCGCCCGGCCGGGCCGCAGCGAGATCGAGATGGCGTCGGTGGGCGCTGACGGGCATTTGTGGCGGATGATCGGCCCCGACAACAGCGAAACACGGACCACGCCCAACACGATAATGGCCGACGGGTCCACGGTGATGCTGCGCTTTACGCGCCATGATGTGACGCCGACCAGCTTCCAGTCCCGCATGGAGAGATCCACCGATGGCGGAGAGACATGGAGCCTTGGCAACCGCCAACGCTTCGTCCGCGCAGAGGGCGGCTGAGCAGAGAAGGCTTTCCTATCTGGCGATCCAGCCCTAGGCCGGTGAATGGAGAACCGCCGTGGACGCACCGCCAACCCAATATCGCGTGATTGAGAGGGGCGGGCGGCTCATCGTCCTGGATGCGCGCACCAATCTGCCCCCGAAACAGGCTGTTGACCTCCATCCCGGCCGGACAGAGGACAGAACGCCCGAACGCGTATCGGCCCGTGAACTGTTTCGCGGAAATGCGGCCACAAAACGCAGGGCCGAAAGGACCGGGCGCAGCAGCACGGCGATGCAAAAGCCGGTGACGCAGGGCGGAAATGCAGGGCCCTCGACGAAGAAAGTCCTTAAAATCCCAGCTGTGGTTATTGGCCTGATCAGTGCGGCGATCATAATTGGCGGCTTTATTGGAATGGCCATCGCCGCTGGCGCAATCCTCTATGCCGGATATGTCGCGCTAAACAGCACGAAAACGAGCACCTAAGACCGGGATCTAGGCGGTTGGAATAAGGACTTCGTTCCGCCGCATCGGCCCCGGGATAAAGGGCGAATTGTAAAAGGCATATTCCACATCGCCGGCCGGCTCCAGGCTGTTCGCCGCCATCCATTCGCGAAGCACCGCCTCATTCTCGGCCAGTGCCGCATCGTCCGCGTTACCCGAAAAGCGGATGGCCGCCATCTTGCGGCCCGGTTCCTCGCTGAGCGTCACGCCGGGAGCAGGTTCCGGCAAGTCCGCCTTGCCAAGTTTCGACGGCATGACAAAGCGGGTACGCCAACCCTCGTCCGCCCGGCTGGACAGGACAGGCGAAGTCATCGCGATCTTCTTACCGGGGCGTGAGCGCGCAAAGATATAGTCGGCAAGCACCCGGAACCCGTTTCCAAAGGCCGTCTCGCGCTGACCATCCTGCACCGTTTCAGCGACCAGCATCGCCGGATAAGCGCGCAGAGCAAAGCGGCCCTCATCGATCAGAAGATCGTAATCCGGCTTCTCATTGTTGCGCTCATTTAGATAATAGGCGGCTGCGGCAACTGCTGCCGTGCCCGCTGCCGCTGCGGCAATCCATCGTGCTTTTCCCATGGGCAAGCTTGTGCCGGGATTTACGGCCGGGCGCAAGGAAAGCGATCCCGGTCAGAAGCTTCCCTCAGAAGCCTTGGGCAAAGGCGCTGTTGCCGACGAAACCAAGTCGGGTGACCTCAGCCCGGCTGATATCGGCGAGGATCTCATCCACATCTTCATAGCGCGCTTCTGGAGAGGGCGCGATCGAGAGCAGCGGCATATCGGGAGCGGCCACCATCTGCTCCAGCCTTTCGACAAGCGCCGCGCGAGAAACCGCCTCACCATCCCAGCCGAGCGCGCCCGAGGGGGCAATGGTCAGCGAATGGGTGGGCGGCGGCACGCCTGCTTCGACTGGGCCGACCGGCAGCTCGAGCGGGACCTTGTGATTCATGACCGGCAAGGCGAGCAAGAACATAACAAGCAGGACGAGCAACACATCGATGAACGGCGTCGTATTGATTTCCCGCATCGGCTCTGCGTTTGGAAATGGCTTAAGACTTGGCATAGTCATCCTCCCTCTTTGTTCAACATCCCTTCTTAAACATAGATGATATACCATAACATCAACTTGATGGGAAATGGTGAAGAGACTGGCGCGAGATTTGCGGCATTCAACTTGACGTAAAGACTGCGCTGCGCGACGTATCTTGCCATGACAGACACTGGATATATCGATCCGAGCCGCGCCAATTTCGAGGCCTTCAAGGCGCTTGACCGTGACGAACCGGTCGCGATGCTGAATCTCGTTCGTTTTCGCGAAACAGCCGCCTATCCGGAAGGCCATCCGCTCGCGGACAAGGGCCTGAGCGGCGCGGAGGCCTATGCCCATTATGGCCAGGACAGTGGCCCGATCTTCGAGCGAGTGGGCGGAACCGTCCTCTGGTCGGGAGAACCCCAAACCATCGTCATCGGCCCGGAGGACGAGCGCTGGGATACGGCTTTTGTCGCGCATTATCCCAAGGCTAGTGCTTTTCTCGAAATGGTGACCGATCCGGAATATCAAAAAATAGTCGTCCATCGTCAGGCGGCTGTCGAAACTTCACGCCTGATCCGCCACAAGCCGCGCGAGGCGGGCGGCGGCTTCGGGTAATAGTTGAACGCAGCGCGCTAGAGTATTCCGCCGCCCAGCATCAGCCGCAAAATGCCGATAATGATAACGACCATGCAGAGGTTACGGCCGCCATTGCTGCCTGACAGCAATCCGATCACAAGGCCGACAAAGGCCACCGGTAGCATGAACCAGTTGACCCAGCCGAGCAGCGGGATGAGGCCGACAAAGGTCAGCAAGGCAGCAATAAGCCCAACCAAGATCGAAACTATGTTGAGCATGTCGTTGCCACCCATGGGTCGTGAAAAATGACTGTATTAGTGATATAGGTCACATAATTTGCGGATCAAGGCTATTATGCAATATACTATTCACGAAACCGGTTTGGGGGAGAGACGATATGCGGACAGGATATATTGCGCTGGCGATGCTTGCGCTCACGGCGTGCGGCGGATCAGACGAGCAAGTCTATACCGGCCCTGATGGCGAAGAAGTTCGCGTCGATCGCAGCGGCGATGGCACAACGACCTATAGCAGCACCGATGGCGAGGCGACGATCACGACAGGCGAAGCAGGCGCGGCCATGCCGGCGGGCCTCCCGCCCTATCCGGGTGCCCAAACAACCGGCGGTATCAACATCAACACTAACGGCCGGGACGGCGGATCGGGCCAGATCTCAAGTTTCCAGACGAGCGATGCGCCAGAAGACGTGATCGCCTTTTACCGCACGGCATTGGAACGCGGCGGCTATACAATCGCGGCGACCATGGATCTTGGCGAAACCAAGATGATCTCAGCCTCGCGTACAGACGGCAATGGCGGCCTCCAAATCACGGCGACAAGCGCGGGCGGGCGCGGAACCACGGTTTCCGTTATCGCCGGAATGGAAGGCTGACCGCCATTTCGGAGCCAGACAAAAGCGGAAAAGTGAAGAAATCGTAAATATATTCCGCGTTCACCATATTTCTGAACGCTTTAGTAACCTTTACCCGCGAGAATCCGTGGCTTCCGACTAGGAGCTGCGGACCATGACGCTTAATCGATTCTCTACACTGACCGCTGCCATCGCGCTGAGCCTGACGCTCGCCGCTTGCGGCACGGGGCAAACCGAAGCAGATGCGGAGGCGCTTGATTCTGCGCTGCTCGGTGAGGCTGATAACAGCGATCCCGCGCTTACGGCCGCACTCGAAGATCAGATCATGGTCGATCAGGATCTGGCCGGTCAATCCAACGCCAACGCAGCCCTTCCCGGCGACGCGGTTAGCGGATCGCCAATCCCCGAAACACTCCACTCAGCAGCCGACGCACAAGAGGCCATCAGCGCGGGCAGACTGTTATCCGCCCCCGCACCGACCGAAGGCGAAGAATGCGCCGAATGCGATGGTCGCAGCGCCGGACGAGGTGAGACAACCCTTGGCGCAATCGCCGGCCGCCAGTCAGATGAACCGCAGTTCGCAACCTGTGACGCACCTGTTGAATATGGCATGCAATGGGCCAATGCCCTTCCCCGCGCCTTCAACGTCTATCCGGGTTCGGAAGTTGTAGAGGCTGCCGGTCATAATGAAGAAGGGTGCCGCGTTCGCGTGGTAAGCTTCCGCACGAATGCTTCCATGCAGCGCCTGCTCGACTGGTATTATACCCGCGCAGTTCGCACGGGCTATTCGTCCGAACATCAGCTGCGCCACGATAATAATGTGCTTGGCGGCTACCGCGCGCGCGACGAAGGGGCTTACTACATCATCTTCGCCCCGCGCCCCGGCGGCGGCACGGATGTCGATATTATCGCCAATAACGGGATTTAAACCGGCTAGCCCAATCCCCGGCGCTCCGGTAAAGGGCGCCCATGCCTCATCTTCTTCTTGTCATGGCGGGCGGCGCCATCGGTGCGGGACTTCGGTTCCTGGTCGGACGCTTTACGCTGCACCAGTTTGGACCGGGCTTCCCCTGGGGTACGCTAACCGTCAATCTGGTCGGCGGACTGGCAATGGGCCTATTGATCGGCCTGCTCGCCCGTTTCGGAAGCGGAGGCGAGGGATGGCGCCTCTTTGTCGGCGTTGGGATATTGGGCGGATTTACAACCTTCTCCGCCTTCAGCCTTGAAACGGCCAACATGATCGAGCGGGGAGCGATGGGCCTTGCTGCCGGTTATGCTCTAATCTCCGTCATCGGGTCGGTAGCAGCCCTATTCGCCGGGCTCTGGCTGGTAAGGATTGCATCGTGACAGAGACATTCAGCGGCGATGTGCGCCAGTTCACCGTAAGCGCAGATGATGATGGCATCCGGCTTGACCGCTGGTTCAAACGCAACCTGCCCGAAGCCAATTTCAATATCGTCTCACGCTGGTCCCGTACCGGTCAGCTCAGGCTGGATGGCAAGCGCGCCGGCCCCGGCGACCGCATCGAAACGGGGCAAGTCATTCGCGTACCCCCGGCCGAAGCGCCCAAAAACATCCGCCCCAAGAAAGAACGCGCGCCGCTAAGCCAGGACCAAATCAGTTTTGCTCAAACGCTCGATTTCCATCGCGACAGAAGCGCACTTGTCCTCAACAAACCGCCGGGACTGGCAACGCAGGGCGGAACGAAAACCAAAGATCATGTCGACGGGCTGCTCGACGCGCTGACCTATGATGCCGATACTCGGCCCAAGCTTGTTCACCGGCTCGATAAGGATACCAGCGGCGTTCTGCTCGTTGCGCGGACATCGCGGGCGGCTGCTTTCTTCTCCAAGGTCTTTTCCTCGCGCCAGGCGACCAAAATCTATTGGGCTATCGTGATGGGCGTGCCGGAAGTGCATGATGGCGTCATAGATCTCGCCCTTGCCAAACAGCCCGGCTCTGGCGGCGAGAAGATGCATGCGTTTGAGGACGGCCAGACAGCGAAAACGCGCTATCAGGTTATCGAACGTGCCGGGAACAGCGCCGCCTTTGTTGCGCTACAACCCTATACCGGCCGCACCCACCAGCTGCGTGTCCATATGGCGGCCATCGGTCATCCAATCGTTGGTGACGGGAAATATGGCGGCGCCGATGCATTCCTAACCGGCGGGATTAGCCGCAAACTGCATCTTCACGCGCGGCGGCTGCGATTGCCGCATCCCGACAGCCGGATACTCGACGTAACGGCTGAACTGCCCGAGCATTTCGCGAACAGCCTGGCCGCGCTTGGCTTTTCGCCTGAGCTTGGAGACGATGTGTTTGCAAAGCCGCCCGCCGAAGACAAAAAGGTCGTGCAAAAACGGGCTGCCAAGGCTTACGCAAAAGATCAGCGCAAGGCGCGCCGGGGCGAACGACGCGGCCGTGGGAACCGGGATCGGGATCGGAAGTAATGCATCCCAATACGCAATTTCACTGGCAAGACCGCGAAGCCATGGCAGATTTCGTCAGCGCGCTGGGCTTTGGCATGCTGTTCGCCGATACGCCCAACGGGCCGCGTGTCGCGCATGTCCCGGCTATCCTGCAAGATGGCAGACTGCTCTTCCATCTGGCGAAAGGAAATGCGCTCGCCAAGCATATCAATGGCCAAAATGCCCTGTTCGTGTTCAACGGCCCCGACGCTTATGTGAGCCCGGACTGGTATGAAGAGCCCGATCAGGTGCCGACCTGGAATTATGTGTCGGTTGAGCTGGAAGGCCCCGTCTCAACGCTTTCGCATGATGAATTGTCCGCGCAGATCGATGCTTTGACAGCTGCGCAGGAAGCGCGGTTCGAAAAGACACCATGGACGCGCGCGAAGATGCGTGATGGCCTGTTCGAAAAGATGCTTGGCGCAATCACCGGCTTCGCGCTCGAACCCAAGGCATGGCGCGGCACGACCAAGCTGGGCCAAAACAAGTCGGCCGAAGCGATATCCAACGCTGCAAAGGCAATCGAAGCCAATGGACGGCCCGCTATCGCGCACTGGATGCGCAACCTTTCAACATGAGCAACCGTCTCGCCATTTTCGATTGCGACGGTACGCTCGTCGACAGCCAAGGCAATATCTGTGACGCGATGGAAGCCGCTTTTACCGCTTCCGGTCTGCCGATCCCGGCACGCAGCGCAACACGCCGCGTCGTCGGTCTGAGCCTCGTCGAAGCGATGCGCATGCTCCACCCCGAAGGTGACGGCGCGCTTCACGAGACGTTGACCGAAAACTATAGAAACGCCTTTTTTGCGATACGCAGCAAGGGCTCCGTGCACGAACCGTTATTCGATGGCATCACCGGGGCGATAGCCGCGCTTGATGAAACGGGCTGGCTGCTCGGTGTCGCTACCGGCAAATCGGACCGTGGTCTGAACGCCGTGCTCGATTCACACGGGCTGGCCGATCGTTTTGTTACGCTTCACACCGCTGATCGGCACCCCTCAAAACCGAACCCTTCGATGATCGATGCGTGCATGGCCGATGCCGGAGCCTCAAGAGAAAGCAGCGTGATGATCGGCGATACAACGTTCGATATGGCGATGGCCCGCGCGGCGAATGTCATGGCCGTGGGCGTTGCTTGGGGCTATCATGACACGCATGAATTGGAGGCTGCAGGTGCCGATGTCGTTGTCGACAGCCCCCATGACTTAGCCGCCATTATCGAGGAGCTAACATGACACCCGAGGATCGCGAATTTCTTGCCAAGTCACGCTTCCAAACCCTGCAGTTACTGCGCTTTACCGGCATCATTGTGATGATCATCGGCATGTGGGTCTGGGCAGGCGATATCCTGCGCGTCGGCGGTTGGCCGATGCTCGGCGTGCCAATCTTCGCGCTCGGCATCTTTGAAGCGCTCTTCCTGCCGGTGATTCTGGCCAAAAAGTGGAAAAACCAGCCCGGCGAATGAAACGCTTTTACGACAATGCAGATGCCATGCGAACCAGCGATGGCTGGGCCGTCGCGCTTGATGGCCGGGCGGTAAAAACACCTGCCCGCAAAGCGCTGGCCATGGCATCGCGCAAGCTTGCCGATGCCATCGCCGCCGAATGGGCCGGGCAGGAAGAAAAAATCGATCCGGTGTCCATGCCGCTGACCGGGCTCGCCAATGCAGCGATAGACAGAGTTACGCCCGGCCATGCAGGTTTTGCGGCGGAGCTTGCCGAATATGGCGAGACGGATCTGCTTTGCTACCGCGCGGACAGCCCGGCCGCGCTCGTTGCCAATCAATGCGCGGCCTGGGATCCGTTGCTTGAATGGGCAGCGCAGCGTTTCGACATCTCGTTTGAGACAACCACGGGCATCGTCCATCGCCCCCAACCTGCGGCAACGGTCGCAAGGCTCAAAGCCGCGACCGAAGCTTATGGTCCTTTCCATCTCGCCGGGCTTTCGCCGGTGGTGCGGATCGGCGGATCGCTGGTCGCAGCGCTGGCAATGGCCGAGACCGCGTTCGACGAAGATGTAGTCTGGGCCGCCACCAGCGTCGACGAAGACTGGCAAGCCAGCAAATGGGGCGAAGACGAAGAGGCGATAGCCACCCGCGACGCCCGGCACCGCGAGTTCAGCGCCGGGATGCGGTTTTTGCGTTTACTCGAAAGCGGGGATTAGAGGAGCTGGAGAAGCGTTTGCTTGTCAGACTTTCACATTCGTTCAAGCACTGCACCGGCCCGCGCCCCCTTATTCTTCACCCTCGACCTGTTTCGGCAGGAACCAGCGCGCAATAATAGCGCCGCCGACGATGAAGCTCGTCAGATCTGCGACAAACAGATAGCCATGGAAAACCCAGCTCTGATGCCACCAGATCGGGTTGCCCAAATGCATGAAGACGGCGGCAGCAAGCGCAAAAAATATCAGTATCTTTAACCGCTCGCTAAATGTGCGGACATGGCTGGACAGCCCATAAAGCGCGATACCCAGGAGCAGGGCCGTAACAAGAAGTTGGATGAAACCGCCGAGCATCGCATTGGGATCGCCAAGTGCAAAGCCGTTTGGATTATAATGCACCATCGCAATCGGGCCATCGATATAGAGGCGCTGCTGCGCTTCGCCGATAATGCCGGGAACAACATAAGCGGCAGGGCCTTGCGCACCCATATTCTCGGCCAGAACCTGCTGGACGGCTGCAGCCCCTTCATCGTCGAGTTGGCCAACTGCGATATTGCCTAGCGGCGTGGCGAAGAACAGAAAACCGATGACGAACATGGCGATCGCTGCTGCGACCGCCCCAATGGCTACGCGTATCATGAGACCCTCTCCCTGTATTTGCTGGAGAAGCTAAGCCTGTCGAACGGCTATGGAAAGCCCGGCTGCGTCTAGCCTGTCAGCCCGCGGACGAAATCGACAAGACCCGTGCGACGGTTCCGACGCAATCGTTCGGCCTCGAGAATCGCGCGAGCGCGTTCAGCGCAGCGATCCGCATCGTCATTGATGAGCACATAATCATATTCGGCCCAATGGCTGATCTCCGCCGCTGCGCGCTCCATGCGTCCAGCAATCACGGCGTCACTGTCTGTTCGGCGGCCCCTGAGCCGGCTTTCCAGCTCTTCCATTGAGGGCGGCAGGATGAAGACGCGAACGATATCGGGATCGACCTGTTTGAGCTGCTGCGTCCCCTGCCAGTCGATATCGAGCAGGACATCCCGCCCCGCATCGATTGATTGGTTTATCTCCGACTTGAGCGTGCCGTAGCGCCGGTCAAACACATGCGCCCATTCCAGAAACGCGTCCTCGGCTATCAGCGCGTCAAACGCTTCATCGGTGACGAAATGATAATGGGTGCCGTCTGTTTCGCCGGGGCGGATCGGGCGCGTAGTCGCCGATACGGACGGCGCGATCTCGCTATCGGCTTCCAGCAACATCCGCGCGATGGTGGACTTGCCCGCCCCGCTCGGCGATGAAAGAACATAGAGGAGCCCGCGGCGCTCAAGCTTGATCGGATCGGCCATGGACCCGGTTCGCCCAACAGCGCGCCGAGGTCAAGATGGGGAATATATATGAGGACGACTGCGGATGCCTGACTTCGCCGCCCTGCTGCGCGGCATCAATGTCGGCGGCAACCGCAAAATGCCCATGGCCGAACTGCGCAGCCTGTGCAGCGCCATCGGTCTGGAGAATCCGCTCACCTATATCCAAAGCGGCAATATCGTCTTCTCGGCCAATGGCGACCCGGACGACCATCGGGCGGCGCTGGAAACCGCGATCGAAAAGAAATTTGGTTTTGCCGTGCCCGTAATCGTGCGTTCGGCGGCGCAATGGCAGGCCTATATTGCCACCAACCCGTTTGCGAATGACGCAGAGATATCGCCCAAAACGCTCCATCTGTTGGTTGCATCCGCTGCGCCGACCCCGGCAGCCGTCGAAGCGCTTTCTGCAAAAGCAGGGCCGAATGAGCGCATTCGCCGGATCGATGACGTGATCTGGATTGACTATGCGGACGGCGTGGGGCGGAGCAAATTGACGCCCAAGCTGATCGACGCAGCGTTCGGCACCCCGGCCACGGCGCGCAACCTCAATACCGTGCTCAAGCTTCAAGACATGCTGGGAGATCGCTCGCAATGACACGAACGCATGCGCTGATCGCCGTAGGAATCGTCATTCTCGCGGCCGCCATTCTGTACGGGATGGGCCGCAATCCGATCTGCACATGCGGAGAGATAAAATTATGGGTGGGCGAGGTGCACGGCCCCGACAACAGCCAGCATCTGGCCGACTGGTATGTCCCGAGCCATATCATCCATGGCTTCATCTTTTACGGATTGGGCTGGCTGTTCTTGCGCAAATATTCGGTTGGTCTGTGGTTCTGCCTGGCGGTGGCGATTGAGGCAGGCTGGGAAATCCTCGAAAATTCGCCGATCATTATCGACCGCTATCGCGAGGCTACGGCGGCTCTCGGCTATACGGGGGACGCGATTATCAACTCCATCGCCGATATCGGCTGGATGGCGCTAGGCTTCCTGATCGCCCGCCGCATCGGGCTGTGGCCGACGGTTGCGATTGCGATCATCTTCGAACTGTTCACCCTCTGGATGATCCGCGACAATCTGACGCTGAACGTGCTGATGCTCGTCTGGCCGATAGACGCGATCCGGGTGTGGCAGGGCGGGGCCTGATTTAGTCAGACTCAACCATAAGGTTGAGCGCCGCACCGGGTTTCTGTTCGTCAGAACATTGCTTGTGCAATGTCGCCGCACCAGCCCACTCCCCCACCCGGCCTCCCACTCAGTGTATTCTATGGGAGGCCGGGTGGGGGAGTGGGCTGGTGCGGCGCTCAACCGTTAGGTTGAGTCTGACAATCTAATTACCCCGAGGTTCCGGATTGATCTCGCTTTTCCAGCTGTCTGTCAGTCTGCGCATGATCGCTTCTACAGGCCCGCGATCAAACCGCCGCCGCCAAAGCGTGGAGGCAATAATCATCGCGATATAGAAAAGTGCGGAATAGCCGATGATCCAGACCAATGTCTGATGCGGTTTATACCCGGCCCAGCCTACCACCCAGACGCCAATGGTGCCGTGCAAGATATAGATGGTGAGCGCGAGCTGCCCGGTATGGACGAACGGCGTGATCCAGCGGCGCTCGGCAAACCGGTCCCCGAAGGAAAGGCAAAGCGACACGATGGCCATGCCCCAGCCGATACCAACGGCCACAAAAAGCGGCATGGGCGGATAGGGCGCCGTACTCAACAGGATGCTCGCCTCTTCAAGATCGATCGTCTGCGACACATCTTCCATCAGCTTGAAGAGCCCCATGTCGAGCGCGACATAGGCGATCGCCTCAGCCGCCAGCGCAAGCAGAATACCACCGATCAGCATTTTGCGGCGAATAGCTGGATCATTGAGATCGAGCCGCCCTAACAGCATCCCCGCGATCATGAAGGTGACCCAGGGCATCACCGGATGATAGCCCTGAAAGAAGAAGTCGATCAGCACTTCCCGGACCGTGAATTCGCTCGTCGTCGCCCAGAAGGAAATGCCATACTGCGCTGGCAGCACATAATAGAGTATCGGGAAAACCGCCGCCGCCAGAAAGCCGGCAATGGCGAGATTTCGGTTCGATACCGTCAGCAAGACCGCCGCAATCATCAGATAGATGCCGTAGAAATGCAGAATGTCATATTCCCAGATCTGCCGGAACAGCAGGCCAATCGCCAAAAGAAATGCAGCGCGGCGCAGAAGGTTAAACCGGTCTTCGCGAATGTCAGCGCGCTCCCCCGATAGCCGACTTTGGCGGGACAAAAGCGAAATGCCGATGCCGGCCAGCAGCACGAACAAAGCCGCCGCCCGGCCATTGACCATGCCTGATACCGTTTCAAGCCATGCAGGACTCTCGCCAGTGATGTGGAAGGTCGAGCGATAATTGACCGTAATCATACCAAAAATGGCAAAGGCGCGAGCGATATCGAAGCCGATGATGCGGCGCGCGGTGCGGCTCTGTTCGGTAGATTTGACTTCGGGTGCTGGGGTTTCCGAGACTGGCGCTGTTTGATCGGTCATTGTCCATCACCAGACTGGCTCGATCCCGTTCCCCGCCCGATCGGATCAGCACCAAAGCCCATGTCCCTGTCCGTATGGCGTTCGGGGCCGCGCCCTTCACCAACCGGATCGGCGTGACGGCCACGGTCGCTATCGGTGATCGGGCCATTGCCGTTGCCACAACCGGCAGGATCTGCCGTCGCTCCGCCATCGCTATCGCTGATTCCGGTATTGCCGCCCGTACGGCCGGACCCAGTTTCATCGGCATTGGCCCCGTTATCGCAATCGGTAAGGCCAGCCGCCTGCCCAACCTTGCCTTCCGGCGCCTTGCAACCCGTGACCACTGCACCTGCGCCGATAAGCAAGGTTGCACTGCCCGCGACGCGAGACAGGAAAGAGCGGCGCGAAAACGCGCGCATGGTGTAATTTTCCGAAATGACAGGCCCCCTTTTCCCCGCGATAGAAGGCGATCGGGATCAACGCAATTCCCGGCGGCAAGAAGGGATGGTATCGTGCTGCTCCATAAGGCATAGGGCACGCGCTATGGCGACTAGGCTTTCTCCACTGAAACAGCTTCGTAAGGACCGATTTACGATCCTTGCCGCGTTTCTGCTGATTGCTCAGGCGATCATACCCAACGGCTTCATGCCGGTGTTCGCAAAAGACGGCCCAACAATCATGCTGTGCACCGGCCAAGGCCTTGGCCTGCAGACCGCCGCCCTGCCAGATGACGCATCAGCCGCGATGATCGCCCTAGCGGATGCCCTGGATGATGAGCATCCGCCGGAAACCGATACTACGCCCTGCGATTATGCGGCGGCGTCCAGCCCAGCCACTTTCGCGCCTGCGCTTTCGGGCGCGCCGACGCCAGTCCTGTACACCGGCACCCCCTACCCGCGCGCCGCCCACGTCGCTATCGGCATGGGCCTCGCCGCGCCGCCACCTCCGCAGACCGGACCGCCCCTTACCTTCTGAACCGACCAACGCGCTCGTCACCCGGGCGCACCAATTTTCGATTCAGTAAGGAAATTTCTTGTGAAATACTTTTCTCTCGCGGGGCTTTCGGCCGCGCTATTTTCTGCCCCTCTCGCAGCGCATGACGGCGCTCATGCGGACGACCATGCCCCTATCGGCGTGATGGCCGATCATTCTCACAATGCCGGTGAGTTCATGTTTTCCTATCGCTTCATGCATATGGACATGGGCGGCAACCGGATCGGTACGGACACAGTCACACCGGATCAGATCGCCACGACCGTCCCGAATCGTTTCTTCGGCAATCCGGGCCAGCCGCCCACATTGCGCATCGTGCCCACCGAAATGCGGATGGACATGCATATGCTGGGCGCGATGTACGCGCCTACCGACTGGGTCACGCTGATCGCGATGGGCAGCTATATCTCCAAGGAAATGGAGCATGTCACCTATCAGGGCGGTATGGGCACGGCGCAGCTTGGCGGATTTACGACCCGGCCCGAGGGGATTGGTGACATAACGCTGGGCGCGTTGTTCCCGATCGCCAAAGCGCATCGCCGATATGAAGTTGTTGCCCGAACGGCTGTCAGCATTCCAACGGGCTCGACAACGCAGACGGATGACATTCTGACGCCGATGGGCATGACGCCAACAATCCGCTTACCTTATGCGATGCAGATCGGCTCGGAGACATGGGACCTGAAGCCCGCGCTCACCTATCGCGGCTATGCCGATGATGCCGATCTGGGCTGGGGGCTGCAATATAATGGCACAATCCGGCTCGGTGAGAATGACAATGGCTTCAGCTATGGCGACGTGCATGAGGTAACGGGCTGGATCAGTTATGAACCTGCCTATTGGATCAGCCTGTCAGGCCGCCTCGCAGCGCGCACCACGGGCCGGGTCGATGGCATTGATCCGATGATCATGGGGCCAGTGCAAACTGCCAATCCCGATTTTCAGGGCGGTGAGCGTGTCGATGCCTTTGTCGGGGTCAATCTTGCCGGGCAGGACGGGCTGGAAGGCCAGCGCCTCGCTATCGAGCTTGGCACTCCGATCTATCAGGATCTGAACGGTCCGCAGATGGATACCAACTGGACGCTGACTGTCGGCTGGCAGGGCAGTTTCTGACAATTCTGAAGGGGCGATGGCTGTTAGCTGTCGCCCCTGATTTGTTTCACGCTGCTCCGGCAGGAAGCATGACCCTAGAATTTTGCGGGGCCCTGAAACCTAGCGCCCGAGCATATTCTCCGGCCTGACAACCCGGTCAAACGTCTCTTCGTCGACCAAACCAAGATCAAGGCCGGCCTCTTTCAGGGTCATGCCTTTCTTATGCGCATGTTTGGCGATGCCCGCTGCATTGTCATAGCCGATCTCGGGCGCCAGCGCGGTCACTAGCATCAGCGAGCGGCCAACCAGCTCGGCAATCTTGTCTTCATTGGCTTCGATCCCTTCGACACAGCGTTCGGCGAAGCTCGTCATGCCGGTCGCCATCAGATCGATGGAGCGCAGCACATTCGCTCCAATCAGCGGCATGAAAACGTTGAGTTCAAAATGCCCCTGCATGCCGCCCACCGTTACCGCCTGATTATTGCCGACCACCTGCGCGGCAACCATTGTCAGGCTTTCGCACTGGGTCGGGTTCACCTTGCCCGGCATGATCGAGCTGCCCGGTTCATTGGCCGGTAGCGACAATTCGCCAAGCCCGGAGCGCGGGCCGGAACCCAGAAACCGGATATCATTGGCGATCTTGTTGAGCGCTACGGCCAGCGTGTTGAGCGCGCCGGAGAAGAAGACGAGCCCGTCTTTCGCCGCGAGTTGCTCAAACTTGTTCGGCGCGCTTTCGAACGCGAAACCGGTAATGTCGCTAATCGCTTCGGCCATATCCCCGGCCCAGCCTTCAGGCGCGTTGAGGCCGGTGCCAACTGCCGTGCCGCCAATGGCAAGCTTGGCGATATTTCCGGCAAGCGCGCCTTCAATCCGTGCCCTGCAGCTGATTAGCTGCGCAGCATAACCGGAAAACTCCTGACCCAATGTCAGCGGCGTCGCATCCTGCGTATGAGTACGGCCGATCTTGACGATATGATCCCAAGCTTCGGCCTTTGCCGTCAATGCGCCGATCAAAATGTCGAGCGCGGGGATCAGCTTATCGCGCGTTGCCAGCGCCGTCGCCACATGAAGCGCAGTCGGGAAGCTGTCGTTTGAGCTTTGCGACATGTTCACATGATCGTTGGGATGAACAGGCTCTTTGCCGCCCCGCGTGCCCGCGAGCGTTTCATTGCCGATCCCGGCGATCACCTCGTTGACGTTCATATTGGTCTGGGTGCCGGAGCCCGTTTGAAAGATCGTCAGCGGAAATTCGCCGTCATGCGCGCCCGAACGAATGGCCGTCGCCGCCACCTCGATAGCATCGGCAAGCCCGGCATCGAGGCCGTGCTTCTTGTTAACCCGCGCCGCCGCCTGTTTGACCGCCGCCTGAGCATGGACAATGCCAATCGGCATCCGCTCGCTTGCGTCAAAGGGGAAATTCTCAAGGCTGCGCTGCGTCTGCGCGCCCCAATAGGCGTCGGCAGGCACTTCGATCGGGCCGATGGAGTCGGTTTCTGTTCGGGTTTCGGTGGTCATGGAATATCAGTCCCTGTGATTAGGCCGGAACTCAATAGATGGGCTCGGCCGCTATTTCTTGCGTTTGAAATCGACCGCAACAACGTTGGAGCCATCTTCGATGGGCTCGGCTGCGGGAGGATCATTTTCGGCATGATCGACAGGCGCGCTATCGTCGCCTTGCGCTTGGAATTGCAGGGCGAAATTCACCGCCGGATCGACAAAGCCAGTGATCGCCGCAAACGGCACGATCAAGGTCGAGGGAATATCGCTGAAGCTCAGCCCGACCGAAAAGCCCTCGTCATCGACTGTCAGGTCCCAAAAGCGTTTCTGAAGCACAATCGTCATCTCGTCAGGAAAACGTTGGAGCAGATGGTCGGGAATATCCACGCCCGGGGCCCGCGTTTTGAACGTAATGTAGAAATGATGCTCACCGGGAAGATCCCCGGCATCGCCAACTTCGCTCAACACCCGGCCAACGACTGCGCGCAGGGCCTCCTGCACAATTTCGTCATAGGGAATCAGGCTGTCGGGCGCGTCGTCTGTCATGCCGTTTTGGTGAACGGCTGCGGACGCAGGGTCAAGAGATGAGATTGAATGTTCGGACTTATTGATAGTCAAAATTTCCTTGGCAAGAAATCGCCGCACCGGCCCACTGCCCCCGCCCGGCCTCCACTCAGTGTATTCTATGGGAGGCCGGGTAGGGGAGCGGGCTGGTGCCGCGCTCAACCGACAGATTGAGTCTGACGAAAAACAAATTCGAACGTTCTGACAAAGAAAATCTACTCTGGTGAAATTCTCTCAAACTCTTATACCCCGCGCCATGCGCACCGCCTCTATCGCTCGCAAGACCGGTGAAACCGATATCGCTGTCGAGATCAATCTCGATGGAACCGGCGTCTATGAAATCTCCACTGGGATCGGCTTTCTCGATCATATGATCGAGCAAGTGTCGCGCCATTCGTTGATCGATGTTGCGCTCAAGGTCGCAGGCGATCTTCATGTCGATCAGCATCACACGACCGAAGACAGCGCGATTGCGCTTGGTGAAGCGGTTGCAAAAGCGCTGGGCGATAAGGCGGGTATCCGGCGGTACGGATCGGCCTATTCGCCGATGGACGAAACGCTGAGCCGCGTAGCGCTCGATATTTCGGGACGGCCATTTCTGGTCTGGAATTCCGGCTTCACGCAGGAACGGCTGGGCGAGATGGATACCGAATTGATCCAGCACTGGTTTCACAGCTTTGCCGGTTCGGCGGGCATCACGCTCCATATCGAAACGCTCTATGGCGACAATAATCACCATATTTGCGAGAGCATCTTCAAAGGGCTCGCGCGCGCATTGCGCGATGCGGTTGAGATCGATCCGCGCAAGCAAGGCGCCATCCCCTCCACCAAAGGCACGCTCGGCTGATGGCTGAGCGCATCGCGCTGATCGACTATGGCGCGGGGAATTTGCGATCGGTGCATAATGCGCTGATGGCAGCGGGCGCTCAGGCCGTTGATGTTACCGCCAGTGCCAGCGATGTGGCTGCCGCAGATCGGATCGTTCTGCCCGGCGTGGGGGCCTTTGGAGCTTGCATGAATGCGCTCAGCGCACTGCCCGGCATGGTGGATGCGCTTCACAACGCTGCGGTCGACAAGCATCGGCCCTTTCTCGGCATTTGTGTCGGTATGCAGTTGATGGTCGAGCGCGGCGAAGAACATGGTGTGCATGACGGGCTTGGCTGGATTGCCGGCACGGTACAGCCAATGAGCACCGATGATCCCCGGTTGAAAATCCCGCATATGGGCTGGAACGATGTGATCCCGCAGGGCGCGCCGCCGCTGATCGAGTCCGGCGAGGCCTATTTCCTCCATGGCTATCATGTCGCGCTGGCCAATCCGGCGGATGCCTATGCGATCACCGATCATGGCGGGCCGATTGCTGCGGCCATTGGCCGAGACACGATGATCGGTGTGCAATTCCATCCCGAAAAGTCACAAGGCTATGGCCTTAACTTCCTATCCCGTTTCCTGAAGTGGAAGCCATGAGGAACACACTATGAGCCTTATCGTTTTCCCCGCCATCGATCTTAAAGGCGGACAGGTCGTCCGCCTTGCCGAGGGCGATATGGACCGCGCCACCGTCTATGGTGATGACCCCGCCGATCAGGCGAGACTGTTCGCCGAAGCCGGGGCAGAGCATCTCCATGTCGTCGATCTTGATGGCGCCTTTGCGGGTGAAGCCAGAAACGCCGCAGCGGTCGAAGCCATCATCGAGGGCTTTCCTGGCCATGTGCAGCTTGGCGGGGGCATTCGGAATCGAGCCGATGTCGATCGGTGGTTTGATCTCGGCGTTGCGCGGATCGTGATCGGGACAGCGGCGCTCAAAGATCCGGAGTTCGTCAAGGACGTGGCCCGCGAATTTGAGGGCGGTATCGTCGTCGCGGTGGACGCCAAAGGCGGCTTTGTCGCAACCCAGGGCTGGGCCGAAACCTCCGAAGTCAGCGTGATAGATATGGCGCGCCGGTTTGAAGATGCGGGCGTTGCTGCATTGCTGTTCACCGATGTCGGGCGCGACGGCTTGCTCAAGGGCTGCAATATCGAAGCAACCGTCGATCTTGCCCGCGCGACGGACATCCCGGTTATTGCTTCAGGCGGCGTGAAGGGCATTGCCGATATTCACGCGCTGAACATTCATGCGGAAACAGGCATTGAAGGCGTGATCACCGGCCGAGCGCTGTATGATGGCACACTGGATCTCGCGACCGCTCTGGCGATCGCTGCAAATTGATGACCGTCCGCAAGCGGATCATACCCTGCCTCGATGTCGCCAATGGGCGCGTCGTCAAAGGCGTGAACTTTGTCGATCTGGCGGATGCCGGCGATCCCGTCGAACAGGCGCGCGTTTATGATGCGGCGGAAGCAGACGAACTCTGCTTTCTCGATATCACGGCCAGCCATGAGGAACGCGATACATTGCTGCATATCATCGAGCGCACGGCAGCGGTTTGCTTCATGCCGCTTACCGTAGGCGGCGGGGTCCGCACGCCGGACGACGCCCGCCGATTGCTGCTCGCGGGCGCCGACAAGGTGGCAGTGAACAGCGCCGCTGTTGCGCGGCCGGAACTGGTTGGCGAGATGGCCGAGCGGTTCGGTAGCCAGTGCGTTGTCGGCTCTATCGATGCCCGGGCAGACGGAAAGGGCGGTTGGGAGATTTTCACCCATGGCGGGCGGCGCGGAACCGGAATCGATGCGCTGGCCCATGCCCAGCAGCTCGCCGCATTGGGCGCGGGCGAATTGCTGGTTACCTCCATGGACAGGGACGGGACCAAGCATGGCTATGATCTCGCCCTCACCCGCGCCATCGCCGATAGTGTTTCCGTACCGGTGATCGCGTCAGGCGGCGTGGGCACGCTCGATCATCTGGTCGCAGGAATCAGCGAAGGCCATGCCGATGCCGTGCTCGCAGCGTCGATCTTCCACTTCGGAACCTATAGTATTGCCGAAGCCCGGGCGGCGCTCGCCGCCGCGCAAATCCCCGTTCGCGGCCGGGAATCCGTCGGGTAACATTACACTAACCATATTCCGCAAGCGGCGATTAACCATCGCGATGCGTATCAATGCCGAATGTCCCGAATCTGGCCGAATTCTTGCGTGGTAAGCAGGAAATTCACCTTTTCGGAGCACGCATGTCTCTCGCCCGCCTCATTGCCGCATTTCTGGCCGCCTTTGCAATTGGCGCAACGCCCGCCATGGCGGCAGCGATCAGCGTTGATGCGCCGGGCGATATCATGCTCTTCGGGCTTGGTGTCGTGGGACTGTTGGTGGGGCGGAAGGTCAGCAAGCGGCGGAAAAAGGATGGCTCAGACAAGCCCGGTTGACGCAGCGCTCTTGCCCGAGCAGACGAAAGACATGGCCGATACACTTACCCGTCTTGAAACGATCATTCGCTCCCGCAAGGGCGGCGATGCCAGCGCGTCCTATGTTGCAAAACTGATCGGCAAAGGCCGTAAAAATGTTGCCCAGAAGTTCGGCGAAGAAGCCGTTGAGACGATCGTCGCGGCACTGGCAGAGGACGATACCGCGCTGGTTGGCGAAGCAGCCGACACGCTTTTCCACTTGCTCATCCTGCTCGCAGAACGCGATATTGCGTTTGAAGATGTTCTTGCCGAACTCGACCGGCGCGAAGGCGTGTCAGGACTGGACGAAAAAGCCGCCCGCAAGTCCTAAGGCCAAAACCTTAGCTGCAGTGCAACTCGCCCGATCCGATCGAGCTGGACCGGCATTGCGCGCCGCCGCTCACCGTTACATCGCCCGACCCGATGAAGGACGCTTCGACCGTTCCGGTTACATAGGCTTCGACATCACCTGATCCTGCGATATCCACATCGAGAGTCTGAGCGCGGAAATTGCCGGCCGCAACATCGCCTGAACCGGCAATATCCAGTTCAACAGCTCCGGCCGTCCCGGCAACGCTGAGATTGCCCGATCCGGCAATATCAAACTCGGCGCGATCAGTCTGAAGGGATTGGATTGCGATGCTGCCGGAACCGGCAATAGAGGCTTCAAAACCTTGCGATGCGAATTGGCCGATATTCATGTCGCCCGATCCAGCGACCGAGACACCGTTCAAATTCGGCATCACGATCGAGATCGTTGCGGGCCTGTGGTCCGGGCGCCTCCAGCGACGATCATGATCGTCACGATAGGCGATCTTCAAATCACCATTCTCAACGGTCAGTTCCAGCTCGTCGAGTATCTCACTGTTGCCCGCAGCGCGGATGGAGAAAACAGACCCTTGCGTGATTTCGACCGTGTCGGGCGTCGCCAAAGACACCTGATTAAAGTCGGACAGATCATAGTCCCGGCTCGTTTCTGTACCGGCTACGCGCAGTTCGGCGGGATTGTCCCGCGGCGCGGCCTGGCTTTCCTGCGCCGCGCTGTTCGTGCACCCGATCAACGCCGCAACACTCAATCCATAAGCAATAATTCGCATGCCAACCTCCCTGTTCATAGGAAGGGGATTACCGCATCACTCTAATTACGACAAGTGCCGTTTATCGTTTACTGCTTGTCGTTGGTCGGATTGCAGCTAGCTGCAGCGCATTTCGCCAGACCCAATGGAGTTAGATCGGCAATCAGCGCCGCCGGTCACGCGAACATCGCCGGATCCGATGAGACTGCCGCTCACGGTTTCCGTCGCGAAGATATCGATACTGCCAGATCCCGCGATATCGACATCGGCGCGCTCTACCCGAAGCTCTGCGGCTTCAACATCGCCTGAACCCGCAATCCCAATGTCGAGATCACCAACAGTTCCGGCCACCGTCATGTCGCCTGAACCGGCAATATCGAATTCTGCCCGCGTCGCTTCGAGTGCAGCAATGGACAGGTGACCCGATCCAGCAATCGATGCGTCAAAATTTTCGGATTCGGCGCGTTCAATCTGCATGTCCCCAGACCCGGCTATCGATGCGCCATTCAACACAGGCATCGTGATATACACCGTTGCCTCGTCACTGTTTATCGAGAAACCATGCGTATCATCACGGCCGATACGCAGCTTTCCGCTGCGGATCTCAAACTCGACCGCTGCGACGGCGTCTTCATCACCTTCGACGCGGATATCGAATTCGTCACCGAGCGCGATCACCACATTATCGGGCCCGCGCAGAGATACAGAATCAAATTCTTCCAGTGTCAGTTCGGCGAGCGACTGGCCGTTGGACAACCCTGAATCCCCGCCGCCAATCTCAATCAGCGGCCCACAAGCCGCCAATGCCAATGCCGGAAGCGATACCAAAAGAGCGCGCATATTCATTCTCCTAACTGTATTGTATAATTAATACAGCAATGCAGTGCATCTTGCAAGCCTTAGCTGGCGACGCCCGGTTTTTCTGGCATATCCTCGCAGACATTGTCGACATCGCCGTCGCGGGCGATCTCTCCGGCTTCCTCCGCCTCTATCTCGTCATGCTCCTGGTGCAGCGGAGCGAAGCGCAGCACAAGGAATCCTGCAAGGCCCGAAATCGCAGACCCTAGCAGGACGCCTATTTTGGCTTCTTCGATCAACAGCGCGTTGCCCGGGAAAGCGAGGCCGCCAATAAACAGGCTCATCGTAAAGCCGATACCGCAGAGCATAGCCATCCCATAAATTTGCATCCAAGTTGCCCCGCGCAACTTGCCGGCGATACCGAATTTGACCGCAAGCCAGACGCTGCCGAAAATGCCAATCTGCTTACCAGCGAATAGGCCAAGCGCGATGCCGAGAGGCAATGGTGCAAAGATTTGATCGACGCCCATACCCGTCAGGTTCACGCCAGCATTGGCAAAGCCGAAAACCGGCACGATGAAAAAGGCACTCCACGGCGTAATCGCATGCTCCATTTTATGCAGCGGACTATCGACGGCATCGGGCGCACCCGGTGTTTTGGTGATCGGGATCATCATCGCCGCGAGCACACCGGCAATCGTTGCATGGACCCCTGACAGCAGTACACAATACCAGAGCAGAACCGCCAGCAGGATATAGGGCAGCAGGCGCTTCACCCCGGCGGCGTTGAGATAATACATGACACCGAGGATAATGGCCGAAGCGAAAAGCCAGATCGTGGCAAGCGAAGGCGTATAAACCAACGCGATAATCGCAACGGCGCCCATATCGTCTACAATGGCAACCGTAACAAGAAACAGCTTGAGCGAGGTTGGCGCGCGCTTGCCGAGCAATGCCAGCACGCCGACCGCAAAGGCGATATCGGTCGCGGCGGGAATGGCCCAGCCATTGGAGAGCGCCGGGACATCCCGCGTGACCAGAAGAAAGATGATTGCAGGCGCTGCCATACCGGCTGCAGCCGCGATAACCGGCAGGCGGCGTTTATCCCAACTCGAAAGGCGGCCATCGACAAATTCGCGCTTGATCTCGAGCCCGACGAGAAAGAAGAATATCGCCATCAACCCGTCGTTGATCCACAAATGGAGCGACATTGGCCCAAGCTTGCTGGTCAGCTCGGGGCTGAAGATCGGCCCCATATTGTCAGTCAGAATATGATGATAGGCCTCATAGAAACTACTATTGGCGACGATCATCGCCAATATCGCAGCCGCCATCAGAACGATGCCGCCCGCCGCTTCGCTTTTCAGAAAATCGCGCAGCGCAGATTGGGCACCCATGCGTTCAGCCATATTCACTCCCTCATTCGCGCTTTGCTCTAATAGGTAATCGAGACGATGAAAACCGCTACGGATCTTTCCATACGCCCTTTTGCCTAACCTCTTCCACTAAATGGGTTTTTGCCTTATGGGCTGGAGCATAGGCTTAGGGGAAAAGCACTTCGGGGGGAGAATGCTGGGGGGCGAACCTCTTATAGAGCTTGCCGAACTGGCATTCCGCGAACTTGCTCTGTTCGCCGCCTTCGGGTTTCTACTCGGAGCAATAGATACTCTCGCAATCGACATTTTATGGGCGCGGCGAATGATCCGGCGATGGATGGGTCGCAGCGATGCGAAGCGGCGTGTCCTTGCCGACCTGCCGCCACCCAGCCGCATGGGCCGACATGCGGTCTTCATTCCGGCATGGGACGAAGCTGCTGTCATCAGGGCGATGCTCGAAAGCACGGTATGGCGATTTGTGGGGCAGGATTATCGGCTCTTTGTTGGCTGCTACCCGAACGATCCAGACACGATTGCCGAGATCGAAGCGGTTGCGCGCCGCGCCGCAAACATCCGGATGGTTATATGTCCCAATCCCGGCCCGACAACCAAGGCTGACTGCCTGAACGCCTTATGGGGAGAACTCGAACGCGAAGAGCTCCGCACCGGCACGCGTTTCAAGTCGATCATTCTTCACGACGCCGAAGATGTGGTCCACCGGGCTGAGATCGCGCTGTTCGACCGGCTTATCGAACATCACGACCTTGTTCAGATTCCCGTTGTGCCTTTGCCTCACCCGCGCTCGCGCTGGATCGCGGGCCATTATTGCGACGAATTCACCGAATCGCACGGCAAGGATCTTGTTGTCCGTGACAGTCTTGCCGCGGGCGTGCCTTCAGCCGGGGTTGGTTGCGCTATCGCCAGGCAGGCCCTTGGCAGGCTGGCCAATGAACGCGGTGGCAACCCTTTCGACGCCGATAGCCTTACCGAGGATTATGAGCTGGGCCTGTCGCTTGCCGAGCGCGGCAGGAACGGCACCTTCATCCGTTGCCATGATTGTGAAACCGGGGAGTTAATCGCTGTTCACGCACATTTCCCGGCAACGCTGAGCGAAGCTGTGCGGCAGAAAACACGCTGGATTGCTGGAATTGCGCTATATGGATGGGAAAGGCTCGGCTGGCATGCGGGTGCGGCGGATTTCTGGATGAGAGTGCGTGATCGCAGCGCGATCCTTGCCGCGATGGTCTTGTTGGCGGCCTATCTCGCCGCCATCCTGGGCTTCGGCCTTCTGGTCGTGACATCGACCACCACATATGCATTTCCCCCGATGCCGCCCGTGCTCAGCTATGTTCTCACCGTCAATCTTGGTCTGTTACTGTGGCGATTGACGATCCGCGCGGGCTTCACGGCGGTTGGCTACGGTTGGCGCGAAGGGTTGCGAGCGATACCGCGTGCCATCATCTCGAATATCATCGCGATGATGGCGGCCCGGCGCGCCTTGACAGGCTATATTTTTGCCCAGCGCGACCGCCCCCCAACTTGGGACAAGACGCACCACATCTTCCCGGACGCGGCCGCCCCGCAATGATAAGATTTACGCCGCCTGTCCGCTTTATCGCGACCGTGTTGACGCTGTGGATCGGATTGCGCGTCATATTCTGGACACCCGCCAATGTGCCGCAGCTGCTTCTCCAATCGCCCAATCCTTTCCTGCCCGGTCTGCCGGCGCTGCCATTGTTCGATGAATTCAGCCTAGGTGGAGCGGATACTGCGCATCCTGCACCCGAAGCGCATCATGAAGCTGCACACAGCGGCCCATATAGGCGGCCAACTCCAATTGATCTGGAACACGCATTCGCTCGGTCGACTCGTCAGCAAAGCGAAAGCTGCGGGGCGCGATGCACACGGATGCTTCTTGCGGCGCATATGCCCCCGCTCAGCCAGCCCATGTTGTTGCGCTTTGCCCGCCGGCAATCCCATGTTCCGCCCCAGCGTCCGTCAATGCTACTCGCGAACCCGGCATCGTCCTCGCGGTTCAGCTTGTCCGCATGGGCTCAATGGCGCTCCGGCGACGGCGTCAATTCACTGGTCAATGACGGAGAGCTCGGAGGCAGCCAAGCGGGTGTACGCGCGCGCTACCGGATAATACGCGCCGCGGGTGTTGAAGCGGCGTTTGCAGCACGCCTGTCTCGGCCGATCGAACGGGGCAATGGGGCCGAAGCGGCAATCGGCATCACGCTGAGCCCGTCCGAGCTGATCCCGATAGAGCTGACCGCAGAACGACGAATCGGATTGGACAATGGCGGACGCGATGCTTGGTCGCTGGGCATCGCAGGCGGTGTGTACAGGGAGCCCCTGCCGCTTGGATTGGAGCTCGACGGCTATGCGCAAGCCGGTATCGTCGGTGCCCGGCGGCGCGATCTCTATGGCGACGCCGCGCTTATTGTCTCCAATCCCATCCCCCTTTCGGAACGCAGCACTCTATCGCTTGGCGGCGGCATTTGGGCGGGCGCACAGCGGGGTGTTTCGCGCGTGGATATCGGGCCCGAAGCCAGCGTCCGCCTTCCTGCAGGCGATGGCGGCATCCGCCTTTCGGTAAGCTGGCGCCAGCGCGTTGCAGGGTCGGCTGTACCTGGTTCTGGTCCGGTGCTGACATTAGGCACAGATTTTTAGCGCAAAGCCGTAAAGAGAGCAGACTTGCGTCTTCCGCTTCGGTCTCAAAATCGGTAGGCCAAGCGCTCCATGGATATCTATCTTCCGATCGCCGAAATCTCGGTCAACGCGTTTGTCATCATCCTGCTTGGCGGCGTGGTGGGTATATTGTCCGGCATGTTTGGTGTCGGCGGCGGGTTTCTGACGACCCCCTTGCTGATCTTTTCCGGCATTTCGCCTGCCGTGGCAGTGGCCTCTGCCACAACACAGATCACCGGCGCGAGTGTTTCAGGCGTCGCTGCGCATGCCCAGCGCAAAGGAGTTGATTTTCGCATGGGCGGCGTATTGATCGCCGGCGGCATATTCGGAACCATTGCCGGCGGGTTTCTATTCCTGCAGCTGCAACAGGCGGGGCAGATCGATGTCGTGGTTGCCGTCCTCTACATCATCCTCCTCACCGGCATCGGCGCGCTAATGATCCGCGAGGCATGGACCGTAATCCAGGCACGGCGAACGGGGATCCCGATCAAGCCGCCGGTTCGCCGCCACCATCCCCTGGTTGCCGCATTGCCCTTGCGCTGGCGTTTCTATGGATCGGGCCTCTACATCTCCCCGCTCGCGCCGCTCGGCGTAGGTTTTCTCGTTGGCACGCTGACGGTGATGCTCGGCATCGGCGGCGGGTTCGTTCTCGTCCCCGCCATGATCTACCTGCTCGGCATGTCGACCCGCGTTGTTGTCGGCACGTCGCTTTTCCAGATCCTGTTTGTCGCGGCGGCCACCACCATGGTCCATGCGCTGACCACCCAAGCGGTTGATATCGTGCTCGCCATATTATTGCTGCTGGGCAGCGTAACCGGCGCGCAAATCGGGGCGCGGCTTTCCACGCGCATCAATGCCGAATGGCTGCGCCTGTTCCTTGCTGCCCTATGCATCCTCGTCGCCATTCGCATGGGCCTTGGCTTGGGCTGGCGGCCCGATGAAATCTACTCGATCGAGATCACATGAACCGGCTCGGCATCCTTTTCTTCCTGGCTCTCGTGCCGATGCTGATGGGGCAAGCCCGGCCCCGGCTCGTCCCCGCTGTCGATCAGGAGCAGATCGAGATCATCTATAGCTTCACCGGCGCCGAGCTGATGGTGTATGGCGCGATCCTCTATCCGAATGGGCGCGTACCCGACGAACCGGTTGATATTGTCGTCGTCCTTAAAGGCCCCGAACAATCGATCCTTGTGCGCGAAAAGCAGCAGCGGATGGGCATCTGGATGAATTTCGCCCAAGCGCGCTTTCGGTCCGCACCTGCCTTTTATGCATTGGCAAGCGCGAGGCCGATTGACGAGATTGTCGACGAACGCACAGCCGCCATTTACGAACTCGGGATAGACAGCCTGCAATTGTCGCCAGCGAGCGCCAATCCGCAAGATGAAGCGCAACGCTTCAACGATGGGATTGTCGAGCTTAGGGGACGCAACGATCTGTATGCGGAACAGCTGGGCGCGGTCGAAGTGACAGAGGGTGTGCTCTATAGTGCGCGAATCGACATTCCCGCGCGTGTGCCGGTCGGCGAATATACCGCAGAAACCTTCCTGATTCAGGATGGCCGCGTTCTGGCCGGCGAAGTCCGGGAAATCCAGATCAACAAATCGGGATTCGAGCGGTTCGTTGCCACTGCGGCAGCAGAACAGGGCTTTCTCTATGGCCTCGCCGCCGTTCTCGTCTCAATACTCCTCGGTTGGCTCGCGGGGGTCCTGTTCCGGCGCATCTGAGCCAATCCCGTACAGTAAGCGAAAAATTTACCATTCTGCTGCTAGACTTTTGGAATAGAAAACCAAGGGATTTGGCAGGAACATATAATGGAAGAAATCGGTACTTTTCGGCCAGTAATTGAAGATGAATCGGATACCGCTTCTCTCGATGGCAGCATGGTCGCGCGCAATGAGGGTATCGTAATCGGCCGGGTAACCGAAATCGCCGGATCAGGTTCACGGATCGCGGTCGATGCGGAAACACTCAACGCCGTTCGGTCCGACCCTGACCCGACACTGGCCATGGCCGGGCAAGTCGGCAGTCAGGTAAAAATCCGGGTCGGCAATAGCTGGCTCGTCGCCAATATCCGTACGCTTGCCGCCAATGCAACCGACAGCAGTTCGGTTGACGCCTATATCGATTTTCTCGGCGAAGGCATGGCCGTGGAAGGTTCTAGTGGGGTAAAGGGATTCCGGCGCGGGGTAACGCGCTTTCCCATTCCCGGAATGCCCGTATTGGCAGTGTCCGATACGGACATGCGCCAGATGTTCTCGACCGAAAGCCGGCCGCATATCGAGATTGGCAACGTCTATCCGACGAAAGACATCCGCGGCGCGCTTTATATCGATGCCATGCTCGGCAAGCATTTCGCGGTCCTCGGATCGACGGGTACCGGTAAATCGACAAGTGTCGCACTGATCCTGCACAGAATCTGCGAACTCGCCCCGGAAAGCCATATCGTGATGGTCGATCCGCACGGTGAATATGGCGCAGCGTTCAAAAATACCGGCGAGATTCTCGACGTGAACAATATCGCGCTGCCCTATTGGTTGATGAATTTTGAGGAACATTGTGAAGTCCTGATCACCACAACGGGCGCGGACAAGCAGCGTGATCGCGATATCCTCGCAAAATGCCTGCTCGCAGCGCGTAACAAGAGCCGTCTTGCCGAAGAAATTCCGCAAATGACCGTCGACAGCCCGATACCTTATCTATTGTCCGACTTGCTCGCACTGATCACAACGGAAATGGGCCATCTCGATTCCGCAAATGATACCGCGCCCTATATGCGGCTGAAGAGCAAGATCGAAGAATTGAAAGCTGATCCGCGTTACAGTTTCATGTTTTCAGGCATGCTTGTCGCAGACACGATGGCGGACTTCGTAAGCCGTGTGTTCCGCCTTCCAGGCAACGGCAAACCGATCTCGATCGTCGATGTGTCGGGCGTTCCTTCAGACATCACCGCAGTTGTCGTCGCCGTACTCTCACGGATGGTGTTCGACTATGCGATCTGGTCACGCAATGAAGCACAGCGGCCGATCCTGCTGGTTTGCGAAGAGGCCCATCGGTACATCCCGGCCAATCATATCAATGCCGATTCCGCCGTGGGCAACATTCTGAGCAGGATTGCCAAGGAAGGCCGTAAATATGGCGTTTCTCTGGGGCTCATTACACAGCGCCCGTCGGATCTAGCCGAAGGCGTGCTTTCCCAGTGCGGCACAATCGTCGCCATGCGCCTCAACAACGATCGCGACCAAGCCCATGTTCGCTCCGCCATGCCGGAAGGCGCGCGCGGATTTCTTGACGTGATCCCGGCCCTGCGCAACCGCGAATGCATTGTCTGCGGCGAAGGCGTATCGGTTCCAATCCGCATTGCCTTTGATAATCTGGAAGAGGAAAAACGGCCCGCTTCAGGCGATCCGGTCTTCTCCGAACTCTGGACGCAAGTCGGTGATGAAGCCGGTATCGTCGCCCGGACAATCAAGCGCTGGCGCAACCAGGGGCGCTAGGCTCCGTTCTCGAGATTCTCTGAGGGTTTGTTTGTCGGAACGTTGCGCGAGCAACGTCGTCGCAGATCGTCTGTCAGAATTTCCTTAGCAGAAAATCGCCGCACCCGCCCACTCCCCCACCCGGCCTCTCACATAGTATATTCTATGGGAGGCCGGGTGGGGGAGTGGGCGGGTGCGGCGCTCAACCGTTAGGTTGAGTCTGACAAATATCGGTAATCTGCCCTAGCTGCTGGGTGACGCAGCGCGGCGGCTGCTGGCCGCGACTTCGTTTTCTTCGCGGTCTTCACGGCGGGCCAGCGCGGCCCCCGGCTCAACTTCAAGCAGATTCGAAAGCGTAGAGCGGAAGCGCTGGAGCTCGGTGCCGGACAATTGCGCTTGCCGAGTAAAGCTGACCGTGCGCGGATCGACCTTGTTGCCATTGCGGATCAGCTCATAATGCAAATGCGGGCCCGTCGACATGCCGGTCGAGCCCACATAACCGATGATCTGACCCTGACTGACGCGCGATCCGTTGGATGCGACGATCCGGCTCATATGGGCATAGGCCGTCTGGATGCCGCCGCCATGGCTGATGCGGACATAGTTGCCATAGCCGCGATTGCGGCCGGAATAATTGACCGTGCCGCCCTGGGCCGCGCGAATAGGCGTTCCGCGTACGGCAGCAATGTCGAGCCCGGTATGAAGACGGCGATAGCCAAGAATCGGATGGCGGCGATAGCCAAAGCCGGACGTCAGCCTACCATTGACGGGCATCAACATCTGGCCGGTTTGCTGGCCCTCGCCAGATGCTTCGAACCATTGGTCGCCACCGCCAACGGACCAGCGCAGCAACTGCGTTTCGCGTTCTCCGCGCTCAATGCCTGCAAATATCAGTCGACCGATTTCGGTTTCGCCGGTTTCTGCGCGGCGATGCTCAACGATCAGATCAAATGTGGCATCGGCGCCAATGTCGCGATTAACCGACATGCGTGTGCCGATAGCGCGCAGATATTCCTGGATTGCGGCGGGCGGCGCACCGGCCGCGCGGGCAGATCGATACAGGCTGGAGCCAACCCTGCCTCTTATCCGCAAGGGCGTGTCATCGACGGCAATCTGGATCTGGTTCAGGCGCAGCGCGCCATCAACCCGCGCGACTTCAACCTTCAGATCGAAACGGGCACGAAAGGCGATTTCATCAACCGGTCGCGGCACGGTGCGGTTCGACCGGCGGCCGAGGACTATGCTCATAACCGTGCCGGGCCGGATATCAGCCATCGGCACAGCGTCCGAAATCATCGTTTCAAGTTCAGTGGCTTCGTCAGGCGCAACGCCGGCGCGCTGCAACACACGGCGCAGGCCGTCCCCGCGGCCCAGCGTTGCGGACATTTCAATACGTGGGCGTTCCGGCGTTCCGGCAAGCGGCTCCACCGCATCGGTCGCGGCCATCCGGCGGCCGGTATCGCCGCCCAGCGCGAGCGGCGCGATCGCCTGTGCGCGGGCTTCGTCCCATTGCGCTTCTTCGAGAGGCTGGATCATCGTCGGGATGGCTTCAACGCTCGGCGCCATCAGGAAAGTCGTGCCGCACAAGACAGCGCAAGTCAGCGCGCCGCGCCACCAGACCTTGGTGCCAACCTGAGCGCCAAGATCGACAACGAGATCAAGCTCCCGCCATCCGCCATTGGGAAGAGTTGAGCGCAATGCTTCACCGAAAATCGGGATCCTGCGAGGCTTGGCATCGGAAACGACAGAATCGGCGGAAAGAGCGGCCGTACCGCTTCCCTGTGTCCCTTCGAATTCGTTGCGCTGATACAAGAGCGACCCCGTTTGAAACTGTTTTGGCCCGGGCGCATCGGGCGCAAATCCGGCTATGACGGTTGTGGTTAAAAAGCGTTAAAGTCAAATTAAGGAGCTGCGGTTTGAATCGCCAATGCGGCGAGCCGTGACTCGGCGGCGACGGGCCGAATCTGGCGGCTTTTCGTGCCTTCTACCTTGCACGCGCGCGCATCATCCCCGATGTTGGGATTATGAGCAATTTCGCCCGCGCGCCGCTCGCCGCCGTGCTTGGCCCGACCAATACCGGAAAGACCCATCTCGCCGTTGAGCGCATGATGGGCCATTCGAGCGGGATGATCGGCTTTCCGCTGCGTCTGTTGGCCCGCGAAGTCTATGATCGCGTCGTCGCTGCAAAAGGTGCGGACAGTGTTGCACTGATCACCGGCGAGGAAAAAATCCTCCCTGAAAAGGCACGATGGCTCTTGTGCACAGCGGAATCGATGCCGCGTGACCGCGATGTTGCTTTTGTCGCGCTCGACGAGGCCCAGCTCGCCGCTGATCCTGAACGCGGCCATGTCTTTACGGACCGCCTGCTCCATCTGCGCGGACGCGAAGAGACAATGATCCTCGGATCCGACAGCCTCCGGCCGATGCTCTCAGCGCTCACACCCGATGCCGATATTATCTCGCGCCCGCGTTTTTCAACGCTCTCCTATGCCGGCCCCAAGAAGCTCTCCCGCCTCCCGCCGCGCTCGGCGATCGTCGCGTTCAGCGCGGAGGAAGTATATGCGGTCGCGGAAATGCTGCGGCGGCTGCGCGGCGGCGCGGCTGTCGTGATGGGCGCACTTAGCCCGCGCACCCGCAACGCACAGGTCGCTATGTTTCAGGCAGGCGAGGTTGATTATCTTGTGGCCACCGATGCGATCGGAATGGGCCTCAATATGGATGTCCATCATGTCGCCTTTGCCTCGCTGAGAAAGTTTGACGGCCGCCGCCGCCGCAGGCTGCATATCCATGAGATGGCGCAGATCGCCGGGCGGGCAGGCAGGCATCAGCGCGATGGAACATTCGGCACGCTTGGCCTTGAGGGCGAGAGCCATACCGCCTTCACCGATGAGGAAGTCGCACGGATTGAAGCCCATGATTTTCCGTCGCTACGCCAGCTCTATTGGCGGGAAGGCGAGCCGCGGTTCGACACACTCGACACGCTGATCACAGACCTTGAAACCAAGCCGCGTGATGCAGTGCTGAGCGCTGCGCCCGAAGCAACCGATCTTGCTGTCCTCAAAAAGCTGGCGGAAGAAGGCTGGATTCGGGAACGCACGGCCCAGCCTGCCCTTGTCGAGCGGCTCTGGTCGACATGCGGCCTGCCCGATTTTCGCAAGATCGGCGTCGATGGCCATGCCCGGTTGGTCGGCCGGTTGTTCCGCCATCTTTCCGAAGGCGATGGCCATATTCCCAGTTCGGTTTTTGCCCAAGAGGTCAGCGCGCTCGAAAATCTGGCAGGCGATGTCGAAACGCTATCAGGCCGGCTCGCCGCCATCCGGATCTGGGCCTATGTTGCACACCGTGCGGACTGGCTCGCCGACCCGGCCAAGGGCATTGCGCGAACCCAGGCGATTGAGCAGCGCCTGTCCGATGCGCTGCACGAAAACCTGACCCAGCGTTTCGTAGACCGCCGGACAACAATCCTGATGCGCGATCTTGGCGCGAGCGGCGAAGAGGCGCTGCCCGTGCATGTCGATGCCGAGGGCGTCGTCACGGTAGATGATGAACCGATCGGCCGGGTGTCAGGTTTTCGCTTTCTCGTCGATGACGGAACCAACCATGCCGACACCAAACGGCTCCTGGCGGCGGCCGAGCGGCGGCTGGGCGGGGAATGGGCCGAGCGGACCGCCGCGCTGGTTGCCGATCCCGACACGGCCTTTGCGCTTGTCACTCAGCCGGGCAGGCCCATCACCTTGTCCTGGCATGGAGAAACCGTCGCGCAGCTCACCGCTGGCAGGACTTTGCTCAAACCCGAAATCACATTGGACAACACGCTGGGCGCGCTGACTGTAAACCAGCAGGCGCGGATCGCTGGCCGACTGCAAAGCTGGTTCGAACAGGGGCTTTTCCAAACTCTCAAGCCGCTCCGAAAAGTGGAGACCGTGCTGGAAGCATCCGATACCGCACCCGCCGTCCGCGCAATACTCGCCCCGTTCATCGAAGCTGGCGGCATTCTTCCGCGCAAGGCTGTGCTGGAGCAGCTTGGTGCGCTCGATAAGGGGCAGCGTTACCGGATCGGGCGGATCGGCCTGACCATCGGCGCGCTCGACATTTATGATGCCAAGCTGCTCAAACCTGAAGCGATACGATGGCGCGCGGCGCTAACGATGATATTCGAGAATGCAGCCATGCCGGACCTGCCTCCGGCTGGCGCAACCCTTTTGCCAGAACCCAGGGGCAAGACGCTTGCCGCCTGGCGCGCAGCCGGGTTTCGCGGCTTTGCCGGACAGATGTTGCGGGTCGATATGGCGGAGAGGATCGCCCGAGCCGCCCATGACGCCCGCGACGGCAAGAATCCCTTCACGCCCGATCCGGCCCTCTCCACATCGCTGGGCCTAAGTTCCGCCGCGCTGGCGCAGTTGATGCAGGCGCTCGGCTTTCAGTCCGCAGGCAAGGCCGCCGATAATGAGACTTCCGCACAATGGATCTGGCGCGGCCGCCGTGCGCCCAAAAAAGCGGTCCGCAAACCTGTTCCCGGCAATGCATTTGCCAAATTGGCCGAGCTTGATCTTGGTCATGGCTGAAGACGGACTGAGGATAGACAAGTTTCTGTGGTTTGCGCGTCTCGCCCGCACGCGCGCCCTCGCCCGCAAGATTGCCGAAAAAGGCCGTATCCGCTGCGATGGCCGGCGCATCGACCGGGCCCATGCCATGGTGCGCGTGGGGGATGTTTTGAGTGTGCCGATGCCCGATGGCGTAAGGGTTATCCAGATCGATACGCTGCCTGAACGGCGGGTATCGCCCAAGCTGGTAGCTGAGGTTTATCGGACCGTGGAAAGCATTGGTGACGGAAAGCGTTGACGGCGGCGTCAACAAGTGGCTAGCAGATTCGAGCGCATCAGCGAGGGAGAGCCGCGCCAATGACCTATGTCGTCACCGACGCCTGTATCAAATGCAAATATATGGATTGCGTGGAAGTCTGTCCTGTGGACTGCTTCTATGAGGGCGAGAATATGCTCGTCATCCATCCTGCCGAATGCATCGATTGCGGCGTGTGCGAGCCCGAATGCCCGGCCGAGGCTATCCTTCCGGATACCGAACCGGATCAGGAAAAATGGCTCGAGCTGAATACCAAGTTCGCCGAAGAATGGCCCAACATCACGCAGAGCCGCGATGCACCCGAAGATGCCGATGAGCATAAGGGTGAAGAGGGCAAATATGAGAAATTCTTCTCGCCCGAACCCGGCCAGGGCGACTAGGGCCAAAACCCTACGCCCGCCCACAAACCGTAGCGAAAAATCCCGGCTTGGTGCGGGTTGCAGCGCTATGCCGCACTGCAACACTGGAATTTTTCCTACGAATGTGTTACATAATGTCTTGAAGCGGGAATAATAATATTCCGCAAATGGTCTAACGCACGGAAAAGGCTAGCAAAATCGAAAATGCAGATCGAAGCCGGCAACGGTGTTCTGCACGATTCGCCCGGCTGTCCGTCAAGAAAGGTCTTACTACATGGCTAGCAAGGTGCTTGACTTCGAAGTCGGAGATTATGTTGTTTACCCCAAGCACGGGGTAGGCCGCGTTATCGAACTCCAGAATGAAGAGATCGCGGGCATGCAGCTCGAACTCTATGTCCTGCGGTTTGAAAAAGAGAAGATGACGCTCCGCGTTCCAACGAACAAGGCCGAAGGCGTGGGGATGCGCAAACTCTCCTCGGACAAGACACTCAAGGATGCCCTCAAGACGCTCGACGGCAAGCCCAAGGTCAAACGCACCATGTGGTCGCGCCGCGCTCAGGAATATGAAGCGAAAATCAATTCCGGCGATCTGATTTCGATCGCAGAAGTGACACGCGATCTGTTCCGCGCTGACGACCAGCCAGAACAGAGCTATTCGGAACGCCAGATTTTCGAAGCGGCCTCCAGCCGCCTCGCCCGCGAGCTCGCGGCGATGGAAAAGACGGACGAGCCGGCAGCGCTGGAAAAAATTCTCGTCATCCTCAACAAGGCAGCGGCCATCTGGAACGCAGCCAAGGCCGAGGAAGAAGAAGCCAAGGCAGCAGCAGCGGCAGCAGCCAGCAGCTAAACAGTTCGCGCAAGCGAGAGTGGGAAAAGCCCGGCCAACCCCAGTGGTTCGGCCGGGCTTCTTCGTTTAGGGTGTCAAAGAAAAGGGGAGAATCAATCATGGCCATCGCAGACCAAGTACCAACGGATTCCGGCTTTCCGGCCAAGACGGACGGCGCAGACATTATCAAAGGCATCGACCTTGCGGGCAAAACCGCAATTGTGACCGGCGGCTATAGCGGGATCGGGCTTGAAACCGTGCGCGCGCTTGTCGGTGCCGGTGTTAATGTGATCGTGCCCGCTCGTAACCGCGAAAAGGCCGAAACCAATCTGTCAGAGATCGAAGGCAATGTTCAAGTCGGCGATATGGATCTGGGCGACATTGCCTCGGTCCGCCGCTTTGCCGACGAGATGACAGGTTCGCTCACCAGTCTCGATCTCCTCATCAACAATGCCGGGATCATGGCCTGCCCCGAAGCGCGCGTCGGCCCGGGCTGGGAATCACAGTTCGGCACCAACCATATGGGCCATTTCGCACTCACAATCGGTCTGATGTCGCTGCTCGAGAAGACCCCCGGCGCCCGCGTCATCGCCTTGTCCTCAACCGGACACAAACGTAGCGATGTCCGCTGGGATGATATTCAATTTGAGCGCAGCGATTACGACAAATGGGATGCCTATGGGCAGGCGAAGACGGCCAACGCGCTGTTCGCCAATGCGCTCAGTCGGCGTCTAAAGCCAAGCGGCGGCCTCGCCTTTTCTGTCCATCCCGGCGGAATATTCACCCCGCTCCAGCGGCACCTTTCCAACGAGGAACAGGTGGCACTCGGCTGGCTCAATGAGGATGGCAGCATGTCAGACCTCGCCAAGATGGGCTTCAAGACGCCTGCGCAGGGCTGTTCGACAACCCTATGGGCCGCGACATCGCCAAAGCTTGAGGGCAAGCCCGGCGTCTATTGCGAAGATTGCGACATCGCCAAACCGAGCGACACGGAAAACCCCATGGCCCGTTTTATGGGCGCCGAAGCCTGGGTCTGCGACGATGAGGCGGCAGAGAAGCTTTGGGTGATCAGCGAGAAGTTGTTGGCGGAGGCTTAGCCCTAACAAAAAAGCCCCGGCGCGAACCGAGGCTTTTCTTTTTTCGGACCGAAGTGAGAAGTTTTAGAGCTTGCTCGTCAGTTCCGGCACTGCATTAAACAGATCCGCCACGATGCCGTAATCGGCGACCTGGAAGATCGGGGCGTCTTCATCCTTGTTGATCGCGATGATCGTCTTGGAATCTTTCATGCCCGCGAGATGCTGGATCGCGCCGGAGATGCCGATAGCGACATAGACTTCTGGCGCGACGATCTTGCCGGTCTGACCGACCTGATAATCGTTGGGCACATAGCCCGCATCGACCGCAGCGCGCGAGGCACCGATCCCGGCGCCGAGTTTGTCGGCGAGCGGGGTGATAACTTCCTCAAACTTTTCAGAGGACCCCAAAGCGCGGCCGCCCGAAACGATGATCTTGGCGCTGGTCAGCTCGGGACGATCGCTTTTCGCAATCTCTTCGCTGACAAAGCTTGAAAGGCCGGCATCGCCGGGGCCGCTCACGGCTTCGACTGTGCCGGAGCCGCCATCGGTAGAAGCCTTTTCAAACGCCGTGCCGCGCACCGTGATGACGAGCTTTTCGTCAGAGCTGGTGACGGTGGCAATCGCGTTGCCGGCGTAAATTGGCCGCGTGAACGTCTTGTCGCCCTCTTCGACCGAGAGAATGTCGGAAATCTGCATCACGTCGAGCAAGGCCGCGACGCGCGGGGCGATATTCTTGCCCGTGGTCGTTGCCGGCGCGACGAACGCGTCATGATGGCCCATCAGATCGGCAATCAGCGGCGCGACATTTTCTGGCAGCGCGTTTGCATAAGCGGCATCGTCCGCAAGATGCACCTTGCCGATGCCCGCAACCTTCGCAGCCTGATCGGCCACGGCCTGACAGCCGGAACCAGCGACAATGGCGTGGACTTCGCCGAGCTTTGACGCCGCCGTCACTGCGGCCAGCGTTGCGTCTTTCATGACTGCATTGTCATGTTCTACCCATACGAGCGTCTTCATTATGCGACTCCCATTTCTTTGAGTTTGGCGACCAGCGCGTCCACATCTTCAAGGATCTCACCGGCTTCGCGCTTCGGCGGCTCGGTAACATTGCTGGTGGTAAGGCGCGGCGCAATATCGACGCCATAGTCAGCCGGAGTTTTCTGATCCATCGGTTTGGACTTGGCCTTCATGATATTCGGCAGCGACGCATAGCGCGGCTCATTGAGGCGAAGATCGGTGGTGATGATCGCGGGAAGGTTGAGCTTCACCGTCTGGAGACCGCCATCGATTTCGCGCTTCACTTCAACGCTGCCTTCGCCAACATCGATGGTGTTCGCAAATGTGCCCTGACCCCAGCCGAGAAGGGCTGCGAGCATCTGGCCCGTCTGGTTGCTGTCATCATCAATGGCCTGCTTGCCAAGGATCACGAGACCGGGCTCTTCCTGCTCAACCACGGCTTTCAAAAGCTTGGCAACGGCGAGCGGCTCTACCTCATCATCCGTCTGGATCAGGATCGCGCGGTCCGCGCCCATGGCGAGCGCGGTACGCAGCGTTTCTTGCGCCTTGGCCGGGCCAACCGACACGGCGACAATTTCCTCCGCCTTGCCGGCTTCCTTAAGGCGGATCGCCTCTTCGATCGAAATTTCGTCGAATGGATTCATCGACATTTTGACATTGGCGAGATCGACGCCGGAACCGTCAGACTTAACCCGCGGCTTCACATTATAATCGATCACCCGCTTCACCGGGACCAAGATTTTCATTACTTCTTTCCTCCTGGGCTTGTTTTGTTATGCCCTTTACGTTCACGTAAACCTAGCTAGCATGTTGCGCTGCAGCAAATCAAGTGTGCGCCCGATTTCCGCGCTATTTTTGTACCTGAGCCACAATCTTGCGGGCCGCATCGCCAAGATCGTCAGCACTGACAATCGGCAGGCCGCTATTTGCAAGAATTTCCTTGCCCTTGGCCACGTTCGTCCCTTCGAGACGCACGACCAGAGGCACATCCAGATCGACTTCCTTGGCTGCGGCAACGATGCCCTCGGCAATGATATCGCACTTCATGATCCCGCCAAAGATGTTGACGAGAATGCCTTCAACCGCCGGGTCCGACAGGATGATTTTGAATGCGGAAGTGACCTTTTCCTTGGTCGCCCCGCCGCCAACGTCCAAAAAGTTCGCCGGGAAAGCGCCGTTCAGCTTGATGATGTCCATCGTCGCCATGGCGAGGCCCGCGCCGTTCACCATGCAGCCGATATTCCCATCGAGCTTGATATAAGCGAGATCATGTTTGGAGGCTTCGAGCTCCATCGGATCCTCTTCGCTTTCGTCACGCAAATCGGCCCAGTCGGCATGGCGGAACTCGGCATTGGAATCGAAGCTCATCTTCGTATCGAGAACCAGCAATTGCCCGTCATCAGTTTCAACCAGCGGGTTGATCTCGAGCATCTCACAATCAAGCTTCACAAAAGCCTCATAGAGATTGCCAGTCAGCGCCACGCAGGCATCGGCAAGATCGCCCGAAAGCTCCAGCGCGTCAGCCGCCTTGCGGCCATCCGCATCGGTGAATCCGGCCAGCGGATCGATCGTGATGCTGGCGATTTTTTCCGGCGTGTCATGCGCAACCGCCTCGATATCCATGCCGCCCTCGGTCGAAACGACCATCGCGACCTGGCCCGAAGCCCGGTCAACGAGCAACGCGAGATAATATTCCTCTTTGATGTCAACGCCGTCGGTAACGTACAGGCGGTTCACTTCCTTGCCGGCATCGCCGGTCTGCGCGGTGACGAGCGTGTTGCCGAGCATCTCTTCTGCATCATGCCGCACATCGTCGATCGTCTTGGCGAGCCGCACGCCGCCCTTGGCGTCTGCGCCCAATTCCTTGAACTTGCCCTTGCCGCGCCCGCCTGCGTGAATTTGCGCCTTTACGACATAGAGCGGACCGGGAAGTGTTTCGGCGCCCGCCACTGCCTGATCGACGGTGGTCGCCGCAACACCGGCAGGGATGCCAATGCCGAATTTCGCGAGCAATTCCTTGGCTTGATATTCATGGATATTCATGGCGGCAAAGCGCTCCTGAATGAAAATGGAGTCGGAAGGGTTCGTTGGGCGCTAAAGCATAGTCATCGGCGTATGGAAAGACCCCCCAGCCGACCAGTACGCAGCGCGCAAACCGCGCTCGCTCGCCCAGCCAACAGCAACACCTCGCGATCCTGCAATCCCCGCGTCGCATCGATGAATTCGCCGATGGTCAGGTCCCGCGCGGGGCGATCCCGGAAAATGCTCAGAGACGACAAGCGCCAGAGCTGCGCGTAGCTCAGATCATCGGCGAGCCGCTCGGCCATGCATTCGGCTAAAGGCTCTTCCACACCCGCCTCCACAAATGCCGTTCGCATTCGGCTTTCCGGCGTGCCGAAGATCAGCAGTAAACCCAATGGAACGAATATGATCAGGGCGAGGACGGCGAGCAGAATTTTCTTCATCCAAGCCTTCTCCTATTCGATGAAGCCAGTGGCAAGGCCGGATAACCGGGCCTATATGGAAAGCCATGCACTGGTTTCTCGGAATCTTTCTCTTTTTCGGCACCGTCTTGTTTATGGAGGGGGTCGCTTATGTCGCGCATCGCTGGGTGATGCACGGCTTTGGCTGGTTTCTGCACAAGAGCCATCACGAGCCGCGACTGGGCAATTGGGAACTCAATGATTTCTACGCACTGATTTTCGCAATTCCCTCCTTCCTGCTGCTCCTCGGCGGGGCTCAGTTGGGCTGGTGGCCGGGCTTCATCTGGATCGGCGCGGGCATCGCAGCCTATGGCGCGATCTATTTCGGTTTTCACGACATCATCGTGCACAAGCGATTGAAAAACCGCTACATTCCAAAATCCAATTACATGAAACGGATAGTTCAGGCCCACCGCCTCCACCATGTCGTGGAGACCAAACATGGCACGGTCAGCTACGGCTTTCTTTACGCGCCAAGGCCCGAAGACCTGAAGGCGGAACTGAAACGGCGCGGCTATGAAGGCGTGCGCGCACCGACAAGCGCCAACACGGCTTCAGGATGAGCATTTTCGGCAAGACTGCAAAGGCTTTTGCCCTCGACGATGCCGTCTGGGCTCGTCACGCAAATCCCTGGAGCGTGTGGACACGGGTCGCCGGATTTCTGTTCATCGTGCTGGCGATCTGGAGCAGGGTCTGGCTCGGCTGGTGGTCGCTCGTTCCGATAGGTGCTGCGATCCTCTGGCTCTGGTGGAACCCCCGCGCTTTCCCGAAACCTGAAAGCACCGACAATTGGGCGTCAAAAGGCGTGCTCGGCGAGCGCGTCTATATCAACCGAAGCGCCATCCCGATCCCTGCCCATCATCAACGCACCCTCAATTGGATCATCGCCGGAACTACGATCGGAACCCTGATGCTCGCCTATGGCCTGTATCGGCTCGATATCTGGGCAACAGTTGCGGGCTTTGCGATAACCGCAGGCGGCAAATTATGGTTCATCGACCGGATGGTATGGATTTACGACGATATGGTCGATGCGGATCCCAGCTATCGCAGCTGGCTGTATGGTGAGACCGAGAGTTAGGCCTCAAAGGCTAGCCCATAGAGAGCCGGTGCTCATTATATTGGCTGGGCAGTAATCCAAGATACCGTACAATGCTTTTGCGCATCGCATAGTGCAACGCGATCCCGACAAGCCCGCTGCCGACGACCGCGATAAACAGCGCCGGGAAGAACCCGTCGAGAAGATAGGCCGTCACTGCCGCGATAAGAATCAGCGCCCCGATCACCCGGCCATGATGGGGAATAACGACCGTATAGGAAATCTCGCCCGTTGGCCCGAACGGCATTTCGAACCGCACGCTGTTTGCCATCCGCACCGATAAATCGAGCTTGCCGCCAGTGCGGCGGAATTCATGGCGCAGCCGCTGGAGCCAGCTCAGCTTACGCTGCCCCCGCAGCGGAACGGCAGAGAAAATGGCGAAACCGTCAGCAGTCAGCCGATCCGCCAGTGTTTCGCGGATGCGATCAATGACGCCGGGGCGCCCTACCGTCAGATGGCCGTTAAATTCCATGACTAATTAACTGGGGCATAGGAATCGCGATTCAATGCCTGCCGCCAGCTTTTGAACAGCCAGCCAAGCTTTTCGCGGCGTGTCGTGTAAACGCGCTCGTCGAACGCCGCTTCGCCTTTTGCAATCACCTTGCGCGCGATATCGCCATAAATGCCCGCCGCCGCCAGCACCGCCCAGGCCGAGCGGAAGGGCAAGGCCGCCGTGCCGCGACGGGCGCTCTCTTCATAGCGCTCGGCCAGTTCTGCAAGGCGTCTGGCGAGACGGGTGAGCGCGGTGCGGTTCGCCGCATCGCCTAGCGCTGCGGGATCGATATGTTTCTCCGCGAGCCAAGTGCGGGGCAGATAGCAGCGACCATTCGCCGCATCCTCCCCGATATCACGCGCGATATTAGCAAGTTGAAAGGCGAGACCGAGATCGCGGGCACGCGCCAGCGTTTTCTCATCTTCAGGTGCGACGCCCATCACCAGCGCCATCATTGTTCCCACCACGCCCGCGACATGGTGACAATATTGAATAAGGTCCGTCTCAGTTTCGGGCACCCAGCCTTCCGCATCGAGCGCAAAGCCGGCGATATGGTCCTCGATCATGGAGCGCGGAATTGCGCATTCCCTAACAACGAGCCCCAGCGCATCGAAACTGGCATCGCCGGTTTCTTCACCGGCCAGCGCCCGGTCGGTCTTACTGCGAATCTCCGCTATGCGCGCCTGCGGGTCGGCCACGACGGACATATCGTGTCCCAGTGCCTGCCCATCGGCGAGATCATCGCAGCGGCGGCACCAAGCATAAAGAAGCCAGGCCCGCTCACGGGTTTGCACATCGAACAGCTTGGACGCCATGGCAAAACTCTGTGAGCCGCGCCCGATCGTATCGCGCGCCTGCGCAACCAAGGCTGCGCGGTTCATCGTCACCGTACCAGATCGTCAATCATAAGCCCTGCGGTCGCCTTGGCGCTGCCGACCACGCCGGGAATCCCCGCGCCCGGATGGGTGCCCGCACCGACGAAATAGAGATTGTCGATGATATCGTCGCGGTTATGGACGCGGAAATAGGCACTTTGGGTGAGGAGCGGCTCAAGGCTGAAGGCGCTGCCCTGATGGGCGCTCAGATCCTGCGAGAAATCCTTCGGCGTATACCAGAATTTGGTCTTGATCCGGTCTTTCAGGCCCGGGATCAACCGCGCCTCGATATGATCGAGAATTCGGTTCGCATAATCTTCGCCGATCTTGTCCCAATCCGCCGGGAACTTGCCGAGATGCGGGACCGGGGCGAGCGCATAAAAGGTCGAACAGCCTTCCGGTGCCATCGACGGGTCGGTGATTGTGGGGTGGTGCAGATAGAGCGAGAAATCCTCAGCCAGCACGCCATGATCATAGATATCTTTGAGCAGACCATCATAGCGAGGTCCGAAAAGGATCATATGGTGGGGAATGCCCGGCCATGTTCCCTCAACGCCAAAGTGAAGAACGAAGAGCGAGGGCGAATAGCGTTTCTTCAACAGGCTTTTCGTCGCACGTTCGCCGCGCTTCGAGCTGGTGAGGAGATCGCGGTAGCTGTGCACGATATCGGCATTGCTCGCGACTGCATCGAAATCATCGTGCCAGCCGCTCTCACAACGCAGCCCGGTTACCCGGTCACCCTTGGTCTGGATATCGACGACCGGATCACCGATCCGTGTCTTGCCGCCAATCCGTTCGAAATGTGCGATCATGCCCGCGACGAGCTTGTTCGTTCCGCCCTTGGCAAACCAAACGCCGCCATCCTTTTCGAGCTTGTGGATCAGTGCATAAAGGGCGCTGGTCTTCATCGGGCTGCCGCCAACGAGCAGCGTATGGAAAGAGAGTGCCTCACGCAGCTTTTCATTTTCGACGAAGCTCGACACCATCGAATAAACTGAGCGCCACGCCTGTTTGCGAACGAGCGCGGGCGCGGCCTTGAGCATAGATTTGAAATCGAGAAACGGCACATCGCCCAGCTTCACATAGCCTTCCTCATACACCCCGGCCGAATATTCGAGGAACCGGCGATAGCCTTCGACATCGGCGGGATTGAGCTTTTCGATCTCTTTGGTCAGATCGACCTCATCATTCGAATAATTGAAGTTCGTGCCGTCTGGCCAGTTGAGGCGATAGAAAGGAAAAACCGGCTCGAGTTCGACATCAGATGCCATGTCCGCACCGGTCAATTCCCAAAGCTGGGTCAGGCAATCGGGATCGGTGATAACCGTCGGTCCGCCATCAAAGACAAACCCGTCCCGCTCCCAAAAATAGGCGCGGCCGCCCGGCTTATCGCGGGCTTCAATGATCGTCGTGTCGATCCCTGCCGATTGCAGGCGGATGGCCAGCGCCAATCCCCCAAAACCTGCGCCGATCACGGCTGCCTTGGTCATGCGTCCCTGCTCTTTCGTCTCTTGCTCTTCACAATGGCTTTGAGGCCACGGCCAACCGGGATAGGCGGCTTTCCGGATACAATCCGCAGCTTGTCCGTCCAGCGGCTGCGCCCTGCATAGAAGCGCGATATAAGGGCGGGGCTCAGCTGATAAAAGCGCTCAAGGATTTTATATCTGTCTTCGGTCCCGGCGCCGTAGAACATCATGCTGTCCAGCATCCGGTAATAGCTTGTCTCGCGCCATCTTTGCGCGGCCCGGGCAAACAACCTGCCGTGCAGGTTTTCGCCGGTCAGATCCGCATGGCCAGCGATAAAGAGCGCGCTGCGCACCGCATCCGGCAGCGAATAGCCGGTTACGGGGTGGAACTGGCCAGCCCGAGCACCGGCCTTAGGCACCGCGCCGGTCGAGCGCCAATATTCGCCAAATGCGCCATTACAGACGACCGGCAGAACACCCTTTTCGCGGTGGACGATCTCGGCGACCTTCCACCCCTGCGCCTCGGCATAGGCAAGCGCGCGCGCTTCAATCAACGCCGCATCCAGCTCCGGGCCATCGCTATAATAGGTGTCCTCGACAAAGATTTTCTGCGGGCCGAAGGGCAGCGAATAGACGAAGCGATAGCCGTCTATCTGTTCAACCGTCGCATCCATGATGATCGGGCGCTCAAGGCCATGCGGTTCCGAAAGCTCAAGCTCCAGCCCGACAAATTTCTGCCACCCGCTATCGAGCGCATCAAGATCGCCCGCGCCCCGGCAATCAATGACCGCGCGTGCCGCAATCTCCTCACCGCTTTCAAGCACGACATGATCGTTGGTTGTTGACGTGACGGCAGAGCCTGTGCGGATCGCGTTCTCGGGCAGCGCATCGCGAATAACGGCATCAAACTGGCCAGAACGGATCGAATGATAGGCGGTGTTCAGCATCCGCTGGTGCGCGGGGAAACGGACCTCATAACCATCCCAGCGATGGGTGATCATGGGTTCGAGCAGCGCCAACCCTTCGGGGCCGACATCGCCTTTGAAAAAGGACCAGATATGATTGCCGCCAAGGCTTGCCTCAGCCTCGACCAGCTGGAGGCGAATATCCGGGCGCGCCTGATGCAAAGCCAGTGCAATCAGCCCGCCAGCCAGTCCGCCGCCAAGTATCGCGATATCGCAGTCCAGATTGTGGCCGACCTCTGCCTCTGCATGACCCATGGCGCGCGCTTTATAGAAATGTCGGCGCGGCGAACAGCCCGTACGGAAAGAGCCGACCTCGGCCCTTAGCTCTTGCACATCCCTGCAAACGCAGTATTTCGGCTTGTGAAAGGCAAAGCCGGGCAACCGGACGCGCCTTTCAGATGCGCGCCGGTAGCGGGAATGCAGTGCGAGCCAAGCTCAAACCTGCAGCTATCCTTGTAACTGTAAGCGGCGATCGCATTCTGCACGTGGCCTAAACGGGCCGCAGCCACTGGATGTTTCGGGCCTATCCAAAGCGATAACCGGCCGAAACGATATCTGGGAAGGCGCAGGACGCGAGATGACCCGTGAGCCAGGAGACCGACCGACGCGCGTCGCTCTTGCCGGGCTCAAGGATTGGTCAGGCGCGGAACGGTTTCTGTCTGAGCGACATGAAGCGGCTGGGGCCGCATCGATTTGTGCAGACGGACGCGGCATGCCGCTCATTTGCACAGATAGGCCGCGCATCTGCGTGGAGGTCCCGCCACATCGCGCTCAGCATGCGGAGACCGAATACTCATGACTAAATTTTCTTATGGCGTTGCTCTGTCAGCGCTCCTCTTACCCGTTATCGCCCATGCGCAAGCCGGGCCTCCTGAAATTTCCAGCGAAAATTGGCGTGACCAACTCGTTGTCACAGGCACGCGCGCTTCCGATCCGGTCACAACGGATCAGCTTGGCGGATCGATCACCCTCATCGACAGTGAAACGCTGGAGCGGCGCCAAATCCGGGAGATCGCCGATATCCTGCGCGACATTCCCGGTGTCGCCGTTTCCGGGATGGCGGGCCTCACCCAGGTTCGCATTCGCGGCACCGAGGCCAACCACACGCTGATCCTGGTTGATGGTATCGAGGTGTCCGATCCCTTCTTTGGAGAATTCGAATTCGGGACGCTGGCCATTGATCAGGCCGCGCGCATCGAAATTTTGCGCGGGCAGCAAAGTGCGCTTTACGGATCGGATGCGATTGGCGGCGTCATCCATTATATCACGCTGGGCGGACGCGAAGCTCCCGGCCTTCGGCTGCAGGCAGAAGGGGGCTCATTTGGCACTTTCAATGCTTCGGCCCGCTATGCGGCGGTGAGCGGCGATCTCGACTATGCCATCTCGGCAACTCATATTGGCACGGATGGCGCAGTTGCCACACGCGGCGGCAGCCGGAGCCTCGACAAGACCACCAACGCGGTTTCCATCAACGCGCTATGGACGCCTGCGCCTAACGCAAGGGTCCGATTGGTCGGGCGTCATTCGCGGACGGACAGCGAATTCAACAATCAGGATTTCACATTCGGTAGCCCAACCTTCGGTCTGGCCGTCGATACACCGGGCAGCTTTAACGAGAATAGCGGCCTCTATGCGCTGATCAGCGGAGAGGTCGACCTTCTGGAAGATCGCTGGACCCAAGCTCTCACCGCGCAGATCGCGGACACCAACCGGGACGGGTTTGACAATGACGCTCCGAGCTTCGGCAATCGCGGACAGCGGCTCAAAGGCTCCTATGTGTCGACGCTTCGGCTCGGTACGGATGCGCTGCAACACACGCTAACCGTCGCGGCAGATCTAGAGCGGGAGCGGTTTCGCAATACCGATCCGACAGGCTTTGCCTTTACGGGGTGGCGCTCGGTTCGCAATCTGGGGCTTGTTGCGGAATATGGGTTGGTCGCCAATGACAGGCTTGCTCTTGGCGCTGCGTTACGCTGGGACGACAATTCCCGCTTCGGCGATGCGCTAACCTATCGTCTCCAGGCGAGCTATGCCTTCGACTTTGGCCTTCGCCTTCGGGCAGCAGCCGGGTCAGGAATCAAAAACCCCGGCTTCTTCCAACTGTTCGGCTTTGTCGATGGCCGCTTTATCGGCAATGACGATCTCGATCCCGAACGTTCCGAAGGCTGGGAAATCGGTCTGGAGCAAAATCTGGCGGATGATCAGGTCACGATCGGCGCGACCTATTTTGACAACACGCTTGAAGACGAGATCTTTACCAGCTTTCCGCCGCCCAATTTTATCTCGACACCGTCAAACCGGACTACAGACTCGCGGCAAAAGGGCCTCGAAACCTGGGTGCGCGCGCGCATTGGCACGGCTTGGCAAATCGATGCAAACTACACCCGGCTAACCGCACGGGAAAATGGCGTCCAAGAAGTAAGGCGGCCGCGAGATACAGCCAATTTCGCGATATCCTGGACCGCGCCAGAAGATCGCGGCGGGCTGACCTTGGCGGTGCAGCATAGCGGGTCGCAAACCGATGTCGCCTTTCTCGATCCCAGCTTCATCCCAACCATCGTGACGCTGGACAGCTTCACACTTGTATCGCTCGCCGGTTCGCTGCGGCTGACCGAAGGCGTTGAGCTGACCGCCCGCGTCGAGAATTTGCTCGACCAATCCTATGAGCAGATTTTCAGCTTCACCAATCCGGGCATCGGCGCATATGCCGGTATCCGCGCGCGTTTCTAAACACCCAATCCCGGCGTCATCCGAATGTGCATAGCGCCATTCCGGGTGACGCTGGCACTGGGCCGGGCTATGCATCGCGCATGACCGGCAGCCTAACCGCGATCCTCCTTTCCGCGCTCGCGATGACTATGATCGTGGGCGTGCGCTATCTGGCCGCTAGCGGTCTCTTCGCTTGGCTGACGGCACGGATGCGGCCGGGGCTGTATGCGCGTCTCAGGCCGCAAATCGGTCGCGAAATCTATTGGTCGCTATTGAGCGCCGCCATCTACGGCGTACCTGCCGGGATTGTCGCCTGGGGCTGGGATACGCGGGGCTGGACGCTGATTTATCGTGATATCGGTGACTGGCCTCTCTGGTATCTACCGGTTTCGGTTTTCCTCTATCTGCTGGTTCAGGACACATGGTTTTACTGGACGCATCGCTGGATGCATCGGCCGCGCGTTTTTCGTGTCGTACACGCGATCCATCATGCCAGCCGGCCGCCCACCGCATGGGCCGCGATGAGCTTTCACCCGATCGAAGCACTGACCCTCGCACTGTTTGTTCCACTGGTCGTTTTCCTGATCCCCATACACATTTTCGCTTTAGCTGTTGTTTTGACCATTATGACGATAATGGGAGTGACAAATCATATGGGCTGGGAAATTTTCCCTAGGTTCATAGTCGAGGGGGTAGCGGGGCGCTGGCTGATAACGGCAAGCCATCATCAGCGGCATCATGCAGACTATAGGTGTAATTATGGGTTATATTTCCGATTCTGGGATCGGCTCTGCCGAACGGATACGGGCTTGGGGAATTTCGACGGCGAAAGCCGGAGCGGCAACCGCGGCGTTTCTTCTGCTGGCGGGCGTCAGCCCTAGCGGCGAGCTTGAAGTCAATGTGGAAGAGCTGCGCTCCAACAACGGCCTCCTCCATGTCTGTGTAACGCGTAACGAAAATCATTTTCCCGATTGCGCTGGAGATCCGGCCGCGACGAAGGAAAGCTTCCGCGTCCGCGATACGCGCTCGGTCCACTTCGCCAATCTGCCCTCAGGCCAATATGCCATCGCCATCCTGCATGACGAGAACAGCAACAACCAGCTCGATCGGTTCGCCGGCATTCCGCGCGAAGGCATCGGCTTTTCCCGCAACCCGCGCTTCTCCTTTGGCCCGCCGCGTTTCTCCTCGGCGCGTTTCCGCCTGGGCAATAGCGGCGAGGTGCAGCGCATCCGGATGCGCTACTTCCTGTAAAGAGCGTCTAAACCACAGGGTCACTCGTCATTTCTTGACGCGCCAGTCCCGCGCATAAGTTGATTCGACCGTATATTTGCGATGCTGCGCCGCTTCTTGCTCGGTGAGTTCCGCTTTGGTTGATGCGCGCGCAACTTCGTCTTTCAGCATGGCGGCGCGGCGGATCGGGATCAGTTGCGCAATCGGAGTGCCTGCCGGAAGCCGATGCTCGCCGGCGGGCCCGGTCCAGGCGAAAGGGAAGTTCACCGTCGTGTCAAAACGGTCGCAGTCGACGAAGCCCGAGAAACAGGTAAACGGGAGATCCGGACGGCTCAGCGGCTGGGAAAACAGCACCGAATAACCGGGCGGGACCTTGATCCGCCAAGGGTTCATGAATTTGAGCGGCACCGTGCTCTCGAACGGCGGATTGGGCGCTCCTATTTGCAGGGGATGATGCTCGGAAAGGGGTTCGAACGGCAAATCCGTTTCCCAGCCCATTTCGATCTCGATCCGGTTGTCTGGAATCAGGATATCCACATCCACCGGTAGCGGAATGACAAAGCCGAGCGAAAAGGCATCGGTCATCGGGAGGCAGGCTTTCGCGCTCAATGCGGGCAAGCCATGTGCATCCGTGCCGCCCATCTCGCGCTCCAGCCGTTTGAACCAGTCGGGCGCAAAGCGGATCGCGCGCTCTGGCGGCGGGATGTGTCCATAAAGGGCCGGATCGCAAAGGAATTCGATGGCCGGGGCCGATTGATCCGATGCCGGCTCGCCATCGGCTTGATCGAAGTTGAAGCTGACCGTGTAATCGCTCATCTTTATGCCTTTTCAGTACGTGCGCGCCGAAAATTCCGTCGGCTGCATCGTGTCGTAAAGTCGCGCCGCTTTCAATCCACGGCGCGTCCGGCACCTCAAAGGCTGACTGTTGTCGCGCGGCGCGGCATAAGGGCACCGTGACCGAGATCGCCCCCGCCGATGCGCCCCAACGCAAGATCATCCATATCGATATGGATGCCTATTACGCATCCGTCGAACAGCGCGATAATCCGGAGCTGCGCGGCAAACCCGTGGCGGTCGGCGGATCGAGCGGGCGCGGCGTGGTTGCAGCGGCATCCTATGAAGCGCGCGAGTTCGGCGTGCGCTCGGCCATGCCGTCGGTCACCGCAAAACGGCGATGCCCCGACCTGATTTTCGTGCGTGCACGGTTCGATATCTACCGCGCCGTTTCCAACCAGATCCGCGCCATCTTCCGCAGCTATACCGATCTTGTCGAGCCGCTCTCGCTGGACGAGGCCTATCTCGACGTGACCGGTTACCGGAAATTACCAACGGCCACCGCCATCGCCGAGGAGATCCGCGCACGCATAGAAGATGCGACAGGGCTGACGGCTTCAGCCGGTGTTTCCTACAACAAGTTCATCGCCAAGATTGCATCGGACCAGAACAAGCCCAATGGCATTTGCGTCGTCACGCCCAAGCAGGGGCCGGCCTTTGTCGCCCGGCTACCGGTACGCCGCTTTCACGGCATCGGCCCCAAAACAGCTGAGAAGATGAAGCGCATGGACATCGAGACGGGCGCAGATCTGCGCGCGCGTTCCCAAGAGTTTCTGCAAGCCAATTTCGGCAAGAGCGCCAGCTATTATTACCGCGCCGCGCGCGGCGTCGATGATCGTCAGGTAAAGCCCAACCGCACCCGCAAATCGCTGGGCGCAGAGCGCACCTATTTTGAAGACCTGCACGACCGCGATGCCATGATCGCCAAGCTTGGCGAGGTTGCCGATGTCGTGTGGGAGCGCGCCCAAAAATCCGAAAGCTTCGGCCGCACCGTTACGCTGAAGCTGCGCTATTCCGATTTCGAAACGCCAACGCGCGCGCGGTCATTGCCTGAGCCGGTAGCCAACCGCGACGAACTCCTCACCATCGGCGTCACCCTGCTCGACACGCTGATCCCCGACGAACGCGGCGTACGGTTGCTCGGGCTAACGATGTCAGGTTTTGGCGAACGCGGCGATGCTTCCAATGTTGAAGATGTGGATCAGCTCGGCCTCGAATTGTAACGGGAGGCCCTCTCTCAAGCACAGCGGCGCGGTGGCTGCTCCCCCTTTCTCCACTAGACCTCGCACCCTCCGCGCTCTAGGCTGCGATCATTCCCCGGGGAGCCTTAGGCTGAGAGGTGCGGTGCAAGCCCGCGCGACCCGCAGAACCTGATCCAGTTCACGCTGGCGGAGGGAGGGAGCGGCCAGGCCGATACGACATGCCTCCGCGCTCTCCTTGCCAATACGGAAAGGAGCTTTACCATGACTGCATTCGGAAGCCTTACCGGCGCGCTTGCTATCGCGTTCGGCCTCTATTGTCTCGCAGCCGGTCTTGGCATGGGCGTCGCCACAGACCGTTTCGCGCGCATGATGAAAGAAGCCGAAGAATCCGCCGCGCTCAGCTTTGTTATCGGGTTGCTCGTTTTTTGCATCGGTGTTGCCATCGTCCTGACCCATCCGCTCGGCGAAGGCTGGCTCTCCATGCTGGTCGTAATCATTGGCTGGGGCGCGTTGATCGAAGGTCTGGTCTTCCTCGCTGTGCCACAGATTATGTGGGCGATCGCCCGGCCCTTTATGGGCGCCAATACCCGCATCTGGGGCCTGATCGCGATGGCGATCGGCGCGGCCATGATCTGGGCCGGCTATTGCCACCTCTGATTTACATCCTCTCCCATAATCCTGAATATTCACGCGTAGAAAGGCTTACCCTCCATGGCTGATATCCCTGCCCGCACCGAAATCGGTGTGACCACCGGACCCATTCGCGGCTCCAAGAAGATTCACGTTGCTGCACAAACAGGCTCAGGCGTGCGCGTGGCAATGCGTGAGATTCAGCTGGAAGAGGGCGAGGACCCGGTGCGCGTTTATGACACGTCCGGCCCGTACACAGACGACGACGCCCATATCGATATCATGGCGGGCCTTCCCGCGATGCGGCGGGACTGGATCATGGCGCGCGGCGATGTGGAGAGTTACGACGCGCGCGAGTTGCGCCCCGAGGATAATGGCCAGCTCGGCCCGGATCGCTCCGGCGGCGTTGATCCCTTCCCGAACGTCGTCAAACGCCCCCTGCGCGCCAAGCCCGGCATGAACGTCTCCCAGATGCACTATGCCCGCAAAGGCATCATCACTGCCGAGATGGAATATGTCGCCGAGCGTGAAAATCTCGGCCGCGCGCGCCTTGCTGAATACACCCGCGATGGCGAGGATTTCGGCGCGTCCATCCCCGATTATGTAACGCCTGAGTTCGTCCGCGATGAAGTGGCCCGGGGCCGCGCGATCATCCCGAACAATATCAACCATCCCGAGAGCGAACCGATGGCCATCGGACGCAACTTCCTCGTCAAGGTCAACGCCAATATCGGCAACAGCGCCGTCGCCTCCGATGTCGCCAATGAAGTCGACAAGATGGTCTGGTCGATCCGTTGGGGCGCAGACACGGTGATGGACCTTAGTACAGGCCGCAATATCCACGACACTCGCGAATGGATTATTCGCAACGCGCCCGTCCCCATCGGCACGGTGCCCATCTATCAGGCGCTCGAAAAGGTCGGCGGCGTGGCCGAAGACCTGACCTGGGAAATCTTCGCCGACACGCTGATCGAACAGGCCGAGCAGGGCGTGGATTATTTCACCATCCATGCCGGCGTGCGCCTCCCCTATGTCCCGATGGCCGCAAAGCGCATGACGGGCATCGTTTCGCGCGGCGGATCGATCATGGCGAAATGGTGCCTCTCCCATCACAAGGAGAGTTTCCTCTACGAACGCTTCCCCGAAATCTGCGAGATTATGAAGGCCTATGACGTCGCCTTCAGCCTTGGCGATGGCCTCCGCCCCGGCTCGATCTATGACGCAAATGACGAAGCCCAGTTCGCCGAATTATACACCCTTGGCGAGCTAACCAAGGTCGCTTGGGAACAGGATATTCAGGTGATGATCGAAGGCCCCGGCCATGTGCCGATGCACAAGATCAAGGAGAATATGGAAAAGCAGCTCGAAGCCTGCGGCGAAGCGCCCTTCTACACGCTCGGCCCCCTCACCACAGACATCGCGCCCGGTTACGACCATATCACCAGCGGCATCGGCGCCGCCCAGATCGGCTGGTACGGCACGGCGATGCTTTGCTATGTCACGCCCAAAGAGCATCTGGGCCTGCCCGACCGCGACGATGTAAAAGTCGGCGTCGTCACCTATAAGTTAGCCGCCCACGCCGCCGATCTCGCCAAGGGCCACCCCGCCGCGCAGGTCCGCGACGACGCCCTATCCAAAGCGCGCTTCGAGTTCCGCTGGCGCGACCAGTTCAACCTCTCGCTCGACCCCGACACGGCCGAACAATATCACGACCAGACGCTCCCGGCAGAAGGCGCAAAGACCGCCCATTTCTGCTCCATGTGCGGGCCGAAGTTTTGCTCGATGCAGATATCTCAAGAGGTGAGAGAATTTGCGGCGAAGCAGAATAGCGGCGCGGACGAGTTCATAGCGGCGAGCGGCGAGCCAGAGGACGCTGCTAAGGGCATGGAAGAGATGTCGGAAAAATTCCGCGAGGAAGGCGGCAAGCTATACATCAAGGCGGAGTGAAGGGGTAGTCGGGAGAGGTGGCATCGCAAACGCCTGAGCCGGGAAGTTTGGGGAAGAGGACGGGAAGCATTATGTGAAAGCGGATTAGATCAGCCGAACCTTGAACCCTATGAACCAGTCCGTCGGTATCCCAACTCTTCGCACAAGATGGAGCTTTCTCGGTTCCGCCTGGACGCAACAACTCGTTCAACAGCTCTGTCGACCGCTGTCTGCGAGAGTGCACCAGTCGCTCCATTACTAATGAACTCGGCTTGGAAGCTCTCGGCATCCTGAAAAATTGTCCGTGGCGCCGTTGCCGTCCAAGGTGTGAAGTAACGTCCAACCTGCGCAACGATTACGCCGCGATCTGTGTCAGAAAACTCCGATTCTGCTTGTCCACCGGCTCCTTGTTCATCTCCTCCGGGAGGCGGGTTCAGGCCCTGAGCATGCGCATGCGAATAAGTATTCACGAAAAGGCTAACTAAGCGCCGCGCAGCGCTTTCACTGTTGTCCCGTCGTGCCTCAGCCTGTTGTTGTGTCACGCCACAGCGGGCGAAATCGATAGCTCCCATGTCGCTCGCATAACTTCGCTCATAGCGTCGCAAAGAGGCCACCGCATCGCTCCATTGCTGCGATAGCTCGGCTCCGATCTGACCCGAGCGCCTGAATCGCAACAATTCGTCGACACGTCCGCCCAAGAGGTTTAGCGGCGTGTTGCGATCCTCTGCAATTTGTTGAAGTTGATTGCGAAAAGTCGTCCAATTCTGAAAATTATAGAATTCCGGATTCGTACCTTCCGCATAGCGACGGATATTGAGTGTGAGATAAAATTCATCACGCAGTTCGATAGAACGGCCGTCCTCCCTTCGATAAAGTCGGCCAGTGTTGTGATCGAGACGTAGATTATCCCAATCCATAGGCCTTTGGCGATTTTGCGCCCGCCTGATAACATAGCGTCCGGGGGCAAATGTGGCACCACTCGCCGTCGGACTAGCTGTCTGGTGCGACAAGACGAAACGATAGTCGAGCAAGATATCGTCGCCTGATGATCCAGCAAATATACTCTGGCCAAGATCGGACAACACATCGCCAACACCGGGGGCCTGAGGCAATGCGCTTTGGCCAAATTGGGCCAGCCTAGAAAACAGTGCTGATGTCGGCCCAGATTGACTGTCTACTTCGATAACAACAATCTGGATTCCAATCGAGCCGCCTTGATACTGCGCTCTGGGACGTAAAGGTATGTTACTGAAATTAAACGGCTGACGGCGCTGGACGTCCTCACTGTAGTAGATCAACTTCATCCCGGAATCAGTATCACCAGCCTCAGGGGAGCGGTTGTGTATAGACGAGAATCCGTCAACGAACCGCCGCGAGGCATCTTGGCTTTCCTCTTCGGTTCCCGCGAATTCAAAAACATTAGCCAGAATCGCATATTCGGCAGCGTTGCCTAGCTCTACCCCGAAGAAAACTCCCTCCAACAGAAGGCTCCCGATAACCCCCTGCTCAATTTCAATCGAAAAGATCTCGTTCCTGGCAAACGGTCTCATATTCTGATCATTGCTCGGCATGTAGCGTCGCATCAGACGAGCCGGTTGAATGGGATCCCGAGACCCCACACAGTTATCTCTAAGATTTGTTGATTGAGATTCAGGACATGGATGAAGCGCGCCCTCTGGTTCGGCTATTCGATAATCAACCTGGCCCGTGTCAACATGTGAACATGCCGTCACCAACAATAAACCCGCCATCCATGCAAATTTCTTCATCGACTACCCCCCCAATAGCGATTCAAATATCAGAAATTACCGACATTATGTGTTCTTTTTCTCAAAAATTTCGGAAACATGCAATACCTCGGATATTTCGACTACGCTATCACATCAATATATCAGCGCTCGAAACAATATTGTGATATTGTTTATTTGTTGATTAACTTAGGAATACTAGTATCGTTACGCTATCGAAACAATTTTTGATCACGCGAAAACAGAAGAGCAGATTGGGCGAACCGCCCTCTATCCGCCCATCACCGCATCCCAGATGAGCTTACTGCCGAGCAGCACCATCAGCACATAGATCAGCGTGTAGAAGCGCGCCGGGTCCATGCGGCGGATGAGCCAGACGCCGAACAGGGTGCTGACGATGGCCAGCGGCATGAGCATGGCGGAGGCGGTGAGGTTCTCTCGCGTAAATTCGCCGAGCGCGGCATAGGCGGGGACTTTCATCCAGTTGATCACGGCGAACAGGATCGAGCTTGTGCCGACGAACATCAGGTGCGGCATCTTGCGCGGGGTGAGCCACATCTGCATCGGCGGGCCGCCGGCATGGGCGATCTGGCTGGTGAAGCCGGTCACCACACCGAAAAGACTGCCGACCCAGCCGGGGGAATTGGACGCGGCAACGATCCGTCCGCCGCGCTCCAGCCAGAGCCGGTAGAGGCCAAAGCCCAATGTGATCGTGCCCAGTGCGCCGGTGAGCGCCGCCATCGAAAGGCTGGCCGCGAAGGCATAGCCCAGCGCCACGCCAACCAGCGCGCCGGGCAGCATCCAGCCAACCGCCCATCGGCTCCAGCTTTTGCGGAAGCTCCATACGCTGACCACATCCTGCACGATCAGGATCGGCAGCAGGATCGCCGCGGCTTGTGTAGGTGCAACGCTGAGCGCGAAGAGCGGTGTCGCCAGTGCGCCCAGCCCGCTAAAACCGCCCTTGGCCAAGCCGACGATAAACACGGCGAGGCAAGCGATGGCGATGGTTGCGGGATCATAGTGCATAGCCCGCAGCCTTTACCGCCGGCCCATGCGGGCCACCACCGTCACGAAAAAGGCAGTCGACCAGCCGAGCAGGATCACGCCGTTCACGCCCTCGATCGCGGCCACCATCTGCCACGCGGTGAGAAAGCCATCATCGTCATAGCCGATGGTCGAATAGGTGATTGTGGAGAAATAGATCGCCTCGGCAAGGTTCGGCAGCGCGCCGAGCGCAAGATAGAGAAAACCATAGGTCCAGATCTCTATCCCGTGCAGCAAGAACAGGCCGAGCACGAGCAACAGAGTGACCGCAATTCCGCGCGGCGACATCGGGTGGATATTGGCGCTCGCTTCTTCCTTCGCCTCCAACCGCAACAGGCGCGAGAGAGTGAACAAACCTATTCCGTGGATCAGGACGGTCAGCACGACCATGATCGTAGCGACAAAAAGCGAGGCAAGCATGCCGCCCTTGTTCCGGCACGGCGCTTCACCGTCAAGCGCAATCGGGGAACGGCAACGCCGGCCGGGCGCCGCTCAGGCTTCGATCATGTCCTTCATCCGCTCCGCCTGCCGCCGCCATGCGGGTTCGCCATCTGCGCCGCCTTCACCTGCCGCCTCGACAAGCGCATCGACCGTCATATCGATCCAGGCTGTCCATTGAACCATGGGTATTGCGCCGTAATTGCGATGCAGGTCGACAAAATTGACGACCGTGGTTTTAACCCACCACGCGCCATCGGCCAGACCCATCATCGCTTCCAATGTCTCATTGACCATCCGTCCCGCCGCCGCCTCGACATGGGGGAACAGTGCGCGGGTTTCGGGAAATTCAGTGAAGAAGCGATCGAAGACAATCGGCACGATATCGACGCCCGCCTCACCGGCGGCCTCCAGAACGGCCATCATCGGCGCGGCATCGTCTATCGTTGTGCTTTCGGGCACCACAATCAAGCTGATCCCTCCTGCACGAGCGCAAACAACTCCGCTCCCGTCAGCTGCTTTGTATCCTCAGCAAAGCTATAGAAATCGGGCTTTTCGTCGATAAAGACCTCCGTCTTGAAAGTCAGGCCGTCATTATCGTCGAACAGGCCGATCGCCACCATATGCTGGTTCGCTTCCTTCAACCGGTAAAACAGATTGGTGCCGCATTTCATGCAAAAAGCGCGTTCGGCCCATGGCGAGGAAGCGAAGCACGTCACATGTTCTTCGCCCTCGATCTGAACATCCGTCCCGCAATCGATTTCCATAAACGGCCCGCTGCCCCAGCGCCGGCACATGGCGCAATGGCAGGCACCGACCTCATGGCTCTCCGCCTTGGCGACAATCTTCACCGCGCCGCACAGGCACTTGCCGTGCCGTTCTTTTGGATCGTGCGCTTCGTCCATCGGTCCTGTCTCCTCATCATTACTGCTGCTCGACTAGGCAGGCGCGCCGGATCCACGCAGCAACTCTACGCAATGTATCGCCTTCTATTTTGATATAGGTCAACTGACATTTCGGTGATGCCCGTGGTCACAAAGAGCGAAGCAAAGGCGGACGGGTGTCGTGCGCACCGTTCATGTCTGCCGTCCATCAATTCTGCCCCTTTGCCGCCCCACACCGAACGTTGGTCGAAAGCCGGGTCGACATGGAGAGCGAGGCGAGCTGAAGAGCTGCCATCCACTGATCCCACACTATTCAAAGGCTATCGTCCCATGAAAATCCTCTCCGCCGCGCCGCTTGCGCTTACACTCGCCCTGTTCGCCATGCCAATGGCGCCGCTGCTCGCACAAGAACGGCCAAATTTCGAGGAAACGAGCGCCGCCACGGAAACGGTCAGCCAAGCCTATTTCGACGCCTATATCGCGCGGGATTGGGATACGCTCGAACCGCTCCTTGCGGACACGGGGACCTTTCGCGATGTAACGGCAGAGCTGATTTTCAACGGCGCAGGGGCGCAAGGAAAGCCGGCAATGATGACGCTGTTTCGGGAAGGCTATGCCGCGATAACGCAGATGGAATTTCGGCCATTACGCACCTTCCATTCTGGGAATTATTCCATTTTCGAAGGCGAGCTCGATTGGACGCTCCAACTCAGCGAAGATCGTGAAGTCACGAGCGTTATGCCCTTCCTCACGATCCTTCGCGTTGAAGATGGCCTTGTCGTCTCGCATCAGGATTTTGCGGATTATGCGCCGTTCGTAACGGCCGCACGCGCGTCTCATGAAAGTGCGGCTGAATAGGGCCAGAACCATTCGGGAATGGAGAGCCAGCGCGGACTAGCGCTTCTTCACAAACTCCGTTCGGAGCACCAGGCCCTTGATGCCATCCGTGCGGCAATCAATCTCTTCCGGGTTCGCAGTTAGCCGGATCGTTTTGACGACCGTCCCGCGTTTCAAGGTCTGGCCCGCACCCTTTACTTTCAGATCCTTGATCAGCGTAACGCTATCGCCATCAGCCAGCAGGTTACCGACGGAATCACGCACTTCGAGGTCCGTATCCGGCTTCGCGCTATTGGCCGCAGCCTCTTCCGGGCTGATCCACTCGCCGCTGGCCTCATCATAGACATAGGCCCCGTCATCCGTATCGGACACGGTTCAGCCCTTTTTCTGCATATGCTCAAGACCCGAAACAACGCCCGGCTTTGTGGATGGATTGGACACATTATTCTTTTTCTTCTTCTCCGCCTTGGGCTTGCGGGCTTCCTTGGTGGATTTCTTCTGGCCTTTGGCCATGATGCTTTCCTTCACACGGGCGGAATGCCCATTGAGAAACGATAGCCGCTCCGGCCGCGAAAAGCCCGCATTATCTGTGCGCCTTCGCGTCACACACAGGCTATCTCTAAAAAATACCCGGCGAGTTGATCTGCGCCGAATTGGGCCGCGCGGGCATCAGCATGGTTCGGCTAAGCGGGTCGACGCTGAGAGCCTGCCCAGTGATCGTGCCGCTCGGCGCACTGCTACTCGCGCTTGCGCCTGCAATCGGCTGACAACTGCGTCCGGCGAGGAAATCGAGCGCACGGGCAACCGAATTTTCACGCGGATCGCCAAGCGGAAAATTGATATCATCGCCCGCCGCACAGCTCGCCTCGACACTGGCCGCCAGTCCGTCGAAATAATCGGCATTGTTCTGCGAGTTTTGCGTGGCAAAGGCGATGATGCGCAGCCGGTCATCGCACTGCTCCCGGTCTTCCGCGATCTGGCCAACCGGCTTGCCAAAGGTATTGCTGCCGATCAGTGCGAGATCCGGCCCCAGAAACGGAATGAAGGCATTGATGACAAGCTCGCTTGCCGATGCTGTCGCGCCTGTACCGATAAAGGCGATCCGCATCGGCGCGACGGCTTCCGCCTTGTTCGCAATGCGCTTCACCTCGTTGAATTGCGATTTGCTGGCCCTGAAAGTGAGCCTGGAAAAGATGGAGTTTATCCGGTTCCGGCCAAGCAGATCGCCCATCAACTCGGCCGTGCTGACAAGCCCGCCGCCATTATAGCGGAAATCGATGATGAACTCGGTGATACCGCGCGCCTTGAAATCATTAAACGCAGCGGTGAGTGCCGGGTCCGCGGTCGAAATAAAGGTCCGCAGATTCAGATAGCCGATTTCACGCCCGCCATCCGTGATGACCTGCGCGCCATAACGGGAAGAGACAGGCTCAAGATCATAATCGGCTTTGGTGACAGAGAGAGTGCGCGCGCCATTGGCGGCATCGGTGACGCGCAAAGTCCGCCGGATCCCGGCCGAGGAAGGTCCGAGCGCGGCAGTCAGCCCCGCCTGTCCATCCGCCGCAATTATCTGGCTTATTGTGCGCAGATCAGAACTGTTCGTGCCGATCGCCAGAATTTCGGTGCCTCGGTCGATCCCCGCTGCAAGCGCCGGTGCACCTTCAAAGGCCTCGGAGACGAATAGCCGTTGGCCGCTGCTATCAATCGCCAGACGAATGCCGAAACCGGCATTTGCACCTTGCTGAAAAAAGGCATTCTCCTCGGCAATAGAGGTTAGATAGGTGAAGAACCGATCCCGCCCCTGGCTCCGTGCTGTCGCGGTCAGATTATCGATATAGGCGCTGACCGTGGCGAAGCCGGCGGGGCTGCGATTTGCGGGCAGCGTTTCGGGAAACAGATACCATTCGTCGAGCTGTGTTTCGGCCCATTGCTGACGAGCACTGACCGAACAGGCGTTGCTGGTGGACGGCGGTGGCGGCGGTGCATTGGCCGTTGGCGGCGCGGATGCGTTGCTTCCCCCACCGCCGCCCCCGCCACAGGCCGCGAGCAACGCCAATGCGCTCAATGTGACGCCGATCTTGCCCGGCTTCCTAATCACTCGCCCTTTCTTCGTTCCCGCCAAATGTGAAAGCAGTTTGGACGCGGGGCGCGCCGGGCGCAAGGCTCGATGCAGTGTCGGCCCCAAGCCATAAACACGACGTGAAACGCGTGTCTCTCTCCTATGATATCAACGCGGATATCGAGAAACGTCTGGACGCCGAAGTCGATTATATTGCCTCAGCGCGGTGACACGACATCTTGATAGAAATCAATGTTGCCGCTTCCCGAGTCCGCCAAAGCAAGTCACATTGAGCTATGGTTTCAGTCGATAGGGAGGCAACGGCATGACGGACACGCTGACACAAGAGGCGGATACAGGCGCAGATCAGGCGGCTGAACATTTCGATGTTCTCATCGTCGGCGCGGGCATATCCGGCGTGGGCGGGGCCTATCATCTTTCCACCCAATGCCCGGGCAAAAGCTATGTCGTGCTCGAAACCCAGGAGAGCTTTGGCGGTACCTGGATCACTCATACATATCCCGGCATCCGATCCGACAGCGACCTCTACACGTTCGGCTATCGCTTTAAGCCATGGGTCGGCACGCCGATCGCTTCGGCCGCGGAGATCCTTGGCTATATGAATGAGGTGATCGAGGAGAATGATCTCAATTCCAAGATCCGCTACGGCCACAAGATAACCAAAGCGCGCTGGTCGAGCGACGATAATCTATGGACGCTCGAAGCGATCCGAGCGGATACCGGAGAGACTGTTCACTTCACCACCAATTTCCTTTGGATGTGCCAAGGCTATTACCGACATGAACGGGGTTACACGCCGGAGTGGGAAGGCATGGACGACTATGCGGGTGAGATTGTCCATCCGCAAACTTGGCCGAAAGACCTTGCGTATAAGGGCAAGAAAGTCATCGTCATCGGCTCCGGCGCGACGGCGGCAACGCTGGTTCCGGCGATTGCCGCGGACTGCGAGCATGTAACGGTGCTCCAGCGTTCACCCACATATTTCATTCCCGGTCGCAACGAGAATGAACTGGCCGATACGCTGCGTGAGATCGATATCAGGGACGATTGGATTCACGAGATCGTCCGCAAGAAGGTATTGTTCGACCAGCGCGAGCTGACGCGGCGATCAGCGGAAGAACCCGAAGCGGTCAAAGAGGAATTGCTGGGCGGCGTGAAAGAGTTTCTCGGTGAGGAATACGATATCGCCAAACATTTCACGCCCAAATACCGGCCATGGCAGCAACGGATCGCCTTCGTCCCGGACGGCGACCTGTTTCAGGGCATTGCCTCAGGCAAAGCCAGTGTCGTGACCGACGAGATCGAGCGCTTCACGGAGAAAGGCATCCTTCTTAAATCCGGTGAGACGCTGGAGGCCGATATCATCATCACAGCCACCGGCTTTAACCTCAGCGTGCTTGGCGATATCGCCTTCACTATCGATGATGAACCGCTCGTTTTTTCCGATACGGTTACCTATCGCGGCATGATGTTTACCGGCGTGCCGAACATGGTGTGGGTGTTCGGTTATTTCCGAGCAAGCTGGACCTTGCGCGCCGATCTGGTCAGCGATTTTGTCTGCCGATTGTTGCAGCATATGGACAAAAAAGATGCGCAGTGTGTGACGCCCGAGCTGAGGCCTGAAGACGCCGATATGCCGCTGTTCGATTGGCTGGATCCCGACAATTTCAACCCCGGCTATATGATGCGCGGCATGCACTTGCTGCCCAAGCGCGGGGACAAGCCGGAATGGCAGCATAATCAGGATTATTGGGCGGAGAAGGAGGAGCTGCCCAAAATCGATCTGGACGATCCTGCGTTCCATTATGCCTAGATCAAATTTTGCTTGTGTAACCAAAGGCACAGACGCCCGGTCGGTTCCCTTCCTAGATGGCGATGCTGCACTAGCGCAGCCCCACCAAGGAGACACGCAATGCAACCGCTACGCCTTTTCATCGACACGCATGACCGGACCAAGGGGACATTCCCCGAAACCTTTGCCCCTGATCAGTTCAATCCCTTTTTCGCCAGTTACGAAGAGGCTTGCCGCGCAGAAGGCGTGGTAACGTTGCGTGTTCATGTCGCTCTTGAGGAAGGCCGGGCCTTCTGTCTGAACATGGCACCAGACGCGGATGCCGTGCGCCGCGCCCATGAGCGAGCCGGCCTTCCTTTTGACTCGATCAGCGAAGTACAAACCGCAACGCCGGGGGAGATTTTCTTCCTTCGGGAAGCAGCAGGACAACAGGATGCCGGAACCGCTCAAGCAACTGAAGCTGTTTGACGCATTAAGCGAGGATGGACAGGCTAGGCTTGTCTCGGCCTGCAGGATTGCGCGCCATTCTCAAGGCACGTCGATCCTTTGCAAGGGCGATGCAATCACCGGTGCCTATATTATCCTGTCGGGGCGATTGCGCGTTTATGCGGTCGCCCCCAATGGCCGTGAGGCGACCTTCTATTTCATCAATCCGGGAGAGACTTGCCTCCTTGCCGTCAACAGCCTGTTCAACGGCACGCCCTATCCGGCCTGGGTCGAAACGCTCGACACCTGCGAGGTCGGGCTGGTAGACGGAACCACCTTTCGGCAGCTCTTCACGGCCGAGCCCGCGATCCAGAATATTGCGCTAAGCAGCCTGTCCGAAATCGTCTGCCGGCTGACCGACGCGCTGGAAACAGTCCATGCCGAAGGCAATGAAGAGCGCTTGATCCATTTCCTCAAAACGCAGAGCGGAGCCGACGGGGTTGTCACCATGACCCAACAGGAAGTGGCAGGCCATCTGGGAACGACACGGGAAGTCGTGGCCCGGCTACTCGGCGAACTTTCAGCACGCGAACTGGTGACCACAGGCCGTGGACGCATCGAATTAGCACCGGCCATGCGGCGCCGGCCATAGCGCCTTATCCGCCCGTTCGCTTGCCCAGAATCTCACGGTAGAATTCGAACGCCGGAGCCATGTCGGCTTCATAGTCACCGGTCGGCATAATCACCGGGCCGACCCCTGCCCGGCGGCGCTCATAGTCCATGAAGCCGCAAACGATCGGCACGCCCGCGCCATGCGCGATCCGATAAAAGCCGGTGCGCCATTCCTGCGCCGTTTTCATGCCGCGCGTCCCTTCCGGCGCAACGGTCAACACGAATTCCTCCCGCTCGGCAAATTCATCAATCATCTGCTGAACCATATCGCGTTTCACCCCGCGCTGAACCGGAACGCCGCCAACCTGCCGCATGAATTTGCCCATCGGCCATTTGAACAGCGAATCCTTGGCCATGAAACGCGTGTCGAGGCCCAGTTCATGGGTCAGCCCGACATAGTTGGGAAAATCCCAGTTGCTCGTATGCGGCGCGGCGATGATGACAAAGCGGCGCTCTGCAGGCGGTGTGCCAACGGCCGTGAATTTGTGGCGGCGATAGATGAAATGCAAGATAGCGAGGACCAAACGGGCGAGCGGGCCTAGCCTTGGCGGCGCATCAGATCGTGCGGGAGAAACCATCACGAAATGCTCTGCACGAAAGAGCCCCGATAGCCAATGGCCTTGCGCATCGCAGACAGGCGCGCAGGTTCCAGCTAGCGATGCACTCCATCGGAAAGGAATGTGGAAAGACCTATGCAAGACATACTGGATCGGGTTGGCGGCAGCGCTGGCTGGCTGATCCAGCGCGACAGCGAATCGCACGCCGCGTTTTTGCGGTGATGCCGGCGGGTGCTGCGGTCTGGTTTCTTGCGAGCACCCAATAGAGGCGGGCTTGTTCGCCGCCAAGCGCCATGCTTTATCCTGCTCCGATGAGTAGCGCCCACCCCAATATCTGCATCATCGGCGCTGGCTGTTCCGGCTTCACCATGGCCAAGCGGCTCAAGGATCATGGCCTCGCCTATGACCAGTTCGAGGCGTCTGACGATATTGGCGGCAACTGGTATTACAAAAATCCCAACGGCATGTCGGCCTGCTATCAGAGCCTGCATATCGATACGTCCAAATACCGGCTCGCGTTCGAGGATTATCCCGTGCCGGACGACTGGCCCGATTTCCCGCATCACGCCCAGTTGCTCCAGTATTTTCATGATTATGTCGATCATTTCGGGCTGCGCGAGGCGATCACTTTCAACACGCGGGTCGAAAAGGCCGAGCGGCTGCCGGACAATTGCTGGCGCGTCACTCTCTCAACCGGCGAGGCGCGCGATTATGATGCGCTGATCGTCGCCAATGGCCATCATTGGGATCCGAGCACGCCGGACTATCCCGGCGAGTTTCACGGCCACCAGTCGCACAGCCATGGCTATTCCGATCCGTTCGAACCGCATGATTATCGCGGCGAGAATGTGATGGTGGTCGGCGGCGGCAATTCGGCGATGGATATCGCTTCGGAGCTGTCGCAGAAACCGCTTGCGGCGAAACTCTTCATCTCGATGCGGCGCGGCGTCTGGGTGCTTGGCAAATATGCGAACGGCCAGCCTGCGGACAAAGCGGTGTTGCCCAGCTGGATGCCCGCCAAGATCGGCCGCAAACTCGCCCAGCGCATCATCAAGAAACAGCTCGGCAAGATGGAAGATTATGGCCTGCCCAAGCCAGATCATGAACCGCTCGAAGGCCATCCCAGCGTCTCAGGCGAATTCCTGACGCGCGTCGGCTGCGGTGATATTTTGCCCAAGGGCGCAATCGAGCGACTGGACGGTGACGGCGTGATTTTCGCCGATGGCTCGCGAGAGGAAGTGGACGCGATCATCTGGGCCACGGGTTACAAGATCAGCTTTCCCTTCCTCACCGACCCAGCGCTCCAGCCGGTCGACAATGCCTATCCGCTCTACAAACGCTTGGTGAAACCCGGCTTCGAAAATCTCTTCTTCCTCGGCCTCGCCCAGCCCTTGCCCACTTTGGTCAACCTCGCCGAGCAGCAAAGTAAATTCGTCGCGGCGGCGCTAACCGGCGCCTATGCGTTTCCCGACGAAGCGGGGATGGAGCGGGTGATCGTCGAGGATGAGAAAATCCACCTGTCGCATTTCTACGCATCGAAGCGCCACACGATCCAGGTCGATTTCGGGACCTATTGCCGGGATTTGAGGAAGGAGATCGAGCGGGGCCGGAAACGGGCTCCATAATTGCAGAACATGGTGTTGGGATGAGGCCAAACTGGCTGTTCAGACTTCGCTCAGCTAGGCCGCAGGATATGGGGCACAGACGGGCCTGCCACAAGGCTCAAACGGGGGAACAAAGCATGCGTAAACTGAGAGTATCTGGATTGACCATAGCGGCCACGCTCATGTCGATGACCATTGCCGGAGCGGCCTCCGCTCAAGAGAATGACAGGATACCCGCCCAATTTCATGGCGTCTGGAATTCCTCCGCCTTTATTTGCGAGATGCCCGCCGATGAACGGCTTGACGACGGCGCAATCGCTATCGAAGCAACCGCAATCCAATACACCGAAAGCGGCGAAGAAGTTTCAGCGGTCCGCACCCTCAATGACAATGAAATCGAGTATGACGCGACATATGAGGAGGCAGGCGACGGCCCTCCAGAAAGCCGCACCGGCCAAACGTTGACGCTATCAGCCAGCGGGCGCGCGTTACGGCTATTCAGTGAGTATCCCAACGATTTCGTAAGGTGCGAATAGACTAATAATCGGCCCCTGCCCACGCTGGCCGACCTCGCTGAACGGTGAAGCAAATTCGTCGCGGCCGCACTAACCCACACTTATGCGTTTCCCGACAAACAGATTTAGAAGTACGTCTGCTCTATTCGCTTGATCTCTCGATCTATACGGTCGTTCCAATCATCCGGTAGCGCAAACTCGATAGTATGAGAGATAACGGTGAGTTTATCGCCTGAACGTTCTGCTTGATCTATTCCTTCATCCAATACAGCGGGAACTTGAAGAAGTTCGGCGGGGAAATGTCTTGAGTCGTCATCGACGAGTTTATGACAGTTTCGGCAAAGCCAGATCGCATTAGCAATCTCAGCGCGCCCGCCATCAGTCATATCCTCGTCAAAGCGCGCAGAGCTTGGATTTGCGCCAAATCTGTGCGCCGCCTCTCCAATAATTGATGCTTTCCCTGATTCAGAAGATGGTCCGGATGTAAGCACTTGGCACGATGGATTTGAGCACAGCATACCAACGCGCTTGCCGAGCGTGTCCTTCGTTTTCTTTGAAAATTCTGGCGGCATTGTTTCCCTACGCTCCCTCCGGCAAAGCCCAATCAATCGACTCCAGCCCCTGCGCTTCCAAAAACGCATTCGCCTTCGAGAAATGCTGGCACCCGAGGAACCCTCTGTGCGCCGATAGCGGCGAAGGGTGCACGGACTTGAGCACGCAATGCCGCCCTCCCTGCTCAACGCTCTCGACAAACGCCGCCTTTTTCTGCGCGTAGCCGCCCCATAATAGAAACACCACGGGCTCTTCCTTCTCGGCCACCAGCCGGATAATCGCATCGGTGAATTTCTCCCAGCCGCGGCCCCGATGAGAGGCGGCCATGCCGGATTCCACGGTCAACACGCTGTTGAGGAGGAGCACGCCTTGCTCCGCCCAATGTTCGAGATGGCCGTGGCTGGCACGCGGAATGCCGAGATCGGTTTCCATCTCCTTGTAGATGTTCACAAGGCTGGGCGGTGGGCGGACGCCGGGGCGGACACTGAAGCACAATCCATGCGCCTGACCCGGACCATGATACGGGTCTTGCCCCAAAATCACGACGCGCACTTTATCGAGCGGCGTTGCATCCAGCGCATGGAACCAGAGCGATCCGGCGGGGAAGATGGTTTTGCCTTGCCCCTTCTCCTCCACCAGAAAGGCACGCAAATCCTGCATATATTGCGCAGCAAATTCTGGAGCGAGCGGGGTTTTCCAGCTTCCATCGAGTTTGATCGTTCCGGGCATGATGCGCTTTATGCCGGGGACAGGCGAGCCGGGCAATCGCATGTTCCCCGCCGCTATCCAATTTGCGCTGTCCTATTTGCGGCGCTTTGTGGCATGGTAAGACAGATAGTGGGCATGGCCTTGCCTCGGTTTTCGCGGGCGGCATGGCCGGGCCATTTACCCCCCGGCCTGTGTCAACCAGTGTCAACCGGGCCAAGAAGGAGAGAAACCATGCCGATGAGCGGACAATGTTTGTGCGGCCAATATAGCTACGCGATCGAGGCCGAGCCGATGATGACGGCAATCTGCCATTGCAAAAGTTGCCAGCGGCAATCGGGCAGCGCTTTTTCGACCAATATTGGCGTGCCGGAATCCGCGATTACGGGCAAAGGCACATTGGCCTTGTTCGAGGAAACGGCGGAGAGCGGCAATGCCGTCCATCGCCATTTCTGCGGTAGCTGCGGATCACCGATTTACTCGACGCTATCGGCCTCTCCGGGGCTGGCCTTCGTCAAAGCTGGTACGTTGGATGATACAAGCGCAATCGCGCCGCAGGTCAACGTCTGGTGTAAAAGCGCGCAAGACTGGGTGGCGATTGACGAGAGCCTTCCCCGCTTCGACGCCAACCCGCCGAGTTGATCGGGATGGCAAGTTTTCGCGCCCGGCTGGTCCGCCGTATCATTCCGCTGCTCGGGTTGAAAAACGGATTTTCGAGCCCCGTACGCGCAATGGTGATGACGGCGAAGAACCGCAAGAAAGGCCCCGCTGAACCCGGCCGCAAGCTGCACGCACTCTGCGATATCGCGGAGCGTGAGGTGAACGGCCACCGGCTGTTTACCGCCACGCCCAAGGATGGCGGAAGCGGCGCGCAGATCCTGTATCTTCACGGCGGCGGCTATGTGCTCGATCTTGATGCCGTTCATTGGAACCTGATCGCCGGGCTGATCGAACGGACCGGCGCGAGCGTTTCCGTGCCCATCTATCCACTGGCGCCGGAACATCGTTGGAAGGACGGCTTTGCGATGATCCGCAAAGTGTATGACGAAATCGTGAGCGCCCATGGCGCGGAGCAGATCACCGTGATGGGGGATTCCGCAGGCGGCGGCTTTACATTGGCGCTGGCGCAAATGCTGCGCGATGATGGCAAGACCTTGCCCGCGCGATTGGCTTTGCTCTCACCCTGGCTTGATGCAGTGGTGGAAGACCCTTCACAGATCGAACTGGAGAAGATTGATCCGATCATCAGTCTTTCCGGATTGCGATCGATGGGCAAATGGTGGGCGAGCGAGCTCGACCCGCGCGATCCGCGGATCAGTCCATTATTCGGAACGCTGGAAGGCTTGCCGCCCATGGCATTGTGGATCGGAACCCATGATGTCTTGCTAGCCGATTCGCGGCGATTGCGAGAGAAAGCGGCCGAGGCTGGGGTTGACCTCGCTTATCATGAATATCCGGAGATGCTGCATGTCTGGATGACTGTGCCGATCCCAGAGGCTCTGCAGGCTCGTGACGAGATTGCCGCCTTTATGCGTGATTGAAAATTGAGGGGTCGGACGGCCCGAGGGAAGGGGAGCCTCAAGGGCCGTCCGAAAGGGGTTTAGTTGGCAGCCCAACCGACGATCAGATAGGCGAGGAGCGCTACCGGACCGAATGCAAACAGGGTGAGAGCGACCAGGCCGATGCGGATCGCCAGCACGTTCCAGCCCGTCCAGCGAGCGAAACCCGCGCATACACCCATCAATTTGGCGTTGCTGCGGTCTAGGGCGAAATTCTGCGTCATGGTCTGGTCTTTCTTGAAAGGGGGTAGTGGGTGAAGAGTGTCAGTCTTCCCGTGCCCGATTAGGCGATGGGAAGAACTGGGCCGACTGCGGCGCTGATGCAGGCTGCGCTAACGATAAGGGCTGCAACTGCGGAGAAAGCGGCGCTTTGGATGTTTGAGAGATTGAAGGTCATGAGTTTGTCTTTCGTATGAAGATTTGAGGATCGGTAATCCCGGGCCAATTAGGCGATGGGAAGAACCGGGCCGACTGCTGCGGTGATGCATGCTGCGCTAACGATGAAGGCAGCGACTGCTGAGAAGGCGGCGCTCTGAAGGTTACTGAAATTGATGGTCATGGTCTTGCTCCTGTTAGTCCCGGCAGACCCTTCCGCCGGTTCAACCCATACTAAGCAGGATGCGTGCCAAAAATGGCTTATCTATATATTACAGATACTTAATTCCAAACTCCCTGTTCACGACATATTATTGCGTGCGGAGAGTTGGGGAATTTTCCGAACCAATAGGAAAATATTCGGGGAATTTTCCGAATTCTGGAGAAAAGCCTATTCACTGCCCCATGCTGGCGGCGGCGGATCAACAGGCTCGGTCAGGTCAAACTCGACGCGGAAGAAGCGTTCATTCTCACCCGCAGGGCGCCGCAATTCATAGGCGAAGGTCGTATCATCGACCTCCACCGACCAGACGTTGGTCACGGATACGGCCAGTCCTTCGCGTTCAAAGAGCGCGATGGATTCTGCATCGACCGGGAATTCCTGACGCGTCGCGCTGCCCAGATCGGCCGTGTCTCCGCCATATTGGGTGACGGCGTCTTCGCTACCATCCTCATGGCGATGATCATGTTTGAGCTGCAGGCCTGTACCGGTGTCCGTAATCACCCAGGTGCGCGAGCGATCATCGCCGACATGAAAGGGGATGCGGATCTGATCCGGCGCGCAGGAAGCAACATGCATAATGAGCGATTCGGCCGCGATGTCCGCGTCCGCCGCATCCGTTGACACAAGCTGCCCGGCAAAGCCTTGATCGCATAGCGCGGTCAGATTTTCCATGAAGGCTATCTGCGGATCGGTGTCAGCCTCTGTCGGTACAGTTTCTGGCGTGGAACAGGCAGTGAAAATCAGCGCTGCAGATGCCGCGAGAAGAGAAAGGGAGCCGCGCCGCGGCCCTGAGCGATCAGAGGATGGGTGTGTCATTCACTATCTCTAGCCGCGCCATGCTCCGCGCGCCAGTCGGACGGGCACTCAAACTCTCCGCGCCAGATGCCGTGTCCGGCCTCGCGCGCACGTTCCTCCGCCCGCGCATAGCCCGGCAAGGCATAGCGGGGCAGCGCAACTGCCCAGCCATCGTTGAGCAGCGCCTTTGCGAGATCGATGCCCGCAGCATTGTGGCACTGAACCACTGCACGGCGATAACGATCCTGCTCATGGCTCACACAAGTCAGCCCGGGAGTTTGGGCCAATCTTTCCAGCGCGGCCCTCGCTTCCCGCCCGCATGGCCATTCCGTACCCGAACCATCCCGGCAGCTCTGCCGATATTCCGGCGCGTCGATCCCTTGCAGCCGGACAATCCGCCCATCGACGCGCAAACTGTCACCATCGATAATGCGCACGTCGCCGGGGTCGGCGGTGAGAAGTTCGGGCGGAAAGAGGTAGTTACGCACCATGAGCGCGGCAAAGGCCAAACCCGCCAACAGAGCTAGCGACGCAAGTATATCAATCAGTCGCCGCAGCCTTTTCATGACCGCGCTCTAGCGCGCATTGCGCCTTCATTCCAATCTGCTGCTTCCCTTTGGAGGAGGCTTCGTGGCATAAGATAGCTATGGATAGAATCGGCAATCGGGATGACTGAAACGCGCAAAATTCGGGCCGGGATTGGCGGCTGGACCTACAAGCCTTGGCGCGGGACATTCTATCCTGAGGGCCTGCGCCAGGCCGATGAGCTCGCCTATGCCGCCGGGCGGCTCGGCGCGATCGAGATCAACGGCACCTATTATCGGCTGCAAAAGCCTGAGAGCTTTGCCAAATGGCATGACGCTGCGCCCGAAGGGTTCAAGTTCACGATCAAGGCCTCACGCTATTGCACCAACCGGAAGGACTTGCGCGAAACCGGGGAAAGCATTGAGAAGTTTCTCGGGCAGGGGATTACTGAACTCGGCGACAAGCTCGGCCCGCTATTCTGGCAGTTCATGCCGACCAAGAAGTTTGACCCGGAAGAATTCGACGCCTTCCTTACAATGCTTCCGAAGACATATCAGGGGCTGACGCTGCGCCATGCGATGGAAGTAAGGAATGAGAGCTTTGCCTGCGCAGAGTTTGTTGCATTGGCGCGCAAGCACAATGCCGCAATCATCTGCGCGCATAGCGAGAAATATCCGCAGATCGCCGATCAGACCGCCGATTTTTCCTATGCCCGGCTGCTTGGCGCGCGTGAGGATCTTGTAACCGGCTATCCAGAGCGAGAACTCGATAGCTGGGCTGATGCGGCCAAAACCTGGCGCGATGGCGGGCAGCCTGAAGGATTGGAATATCTGGCGCCGGCTGTGCCTGCACCGAAAGGCCGTGACGTCTATGTCTTTTTCATAAACGGGGCGAAGGTCCGTGCACCGGCAGCTGCCGAAGCGCTGATCGCGCGAACCGCATCATAAGGAGAAACTCCATGCGTAGCATTATGATCGCCGCCGCCATCCTGGCCCTCGGCGCCTGTTCGGGCGGCAGTGAACCGGACAATGGAGAGCCGGAGGGTGCCGTTCCCGAAGCCGATATCGCCGCGCCAGAAATCCTCGACGCCGTACCGGCAGCGTTTCACGGCCATTGGGACTTCGCCGAAGACACATGCACCGACCCGGGCAGCGATGGACGGCTCGATATCGAGGCCGACCGTATCAACTATTATGAAAGCAGCGCGACGCCTGAAACGATCACACCAACTGGAGATGGCGCATTGACGATCGTGCATCTGTTCTCCGGTGAGGGTGAGGAATGGACCGAGACTCTGGCCTATGCGTTAAGCGAAGACGGCGACCGGCTGACCGTAACCTCACCGGACGGCAGCATGTCTGTCCGGATGAGGTGTCCTGCCTAATAGCGCGAGCGCGCTCCGTGGCCGACGAAACGACACTCCATTCGTCGCATCGGTTTTACGACGAACGACAGTTTTACGACATTTGTCGAAAAAAAAATGACGCTGGTCGGAAAGCCCCCTGCGAGCACTGGATGATCATCGGGGATTCCTCAATGGACGCTGCATCTCAGGGAAGGGATTACATATATGCGGCGTACATCATGGTTGTTGGTATCGAGCTCATTACTCGCATTTCCGGCTTTCGCACAAAGTGAGGAAAACGCGGAAAGTGCCGATGCCACGGTAGATGGCACCGCAGAAGCGCCGGCGGGCGGCCAGAATTATACGCCAGATTTTTTCGCCCGCTTTTCACCAAATTCAGCGCTCGACATGGTCCAGCAGATCCCCGGCTTCACCATCCAGCAGGGCGATGATCGCCGGGGCCTTGGTCAGGGCGGAGACAATGTTCTGATCAACGGCGAGCGCGTTTCGGGAAAATCGAACGACGCGATAACCACGCTCGGCCGTATATCAGCCACTAATGTAACCCGGATCGAAGTGCGCGATGGTGCCTCGCTCGATATTCCGGGGCTTTCCGGTCAAGTCGTCAACATCATTGCCGAGACGAGCGGAATAAGCGGCAACTTCTCCTGGAATCCGCAATTTCGCGCCCGCATCACCAATCCGCGCCTAACCAATGGCGAGATCTCGATCAGCGGCACACAGGGCGCGTTCGACTATACGCTCAGCCTCTCCAATACGGACAATTCCTTTCGGGGCGGTTCCGAGGGATCCGAACTGGTGATCGATCCAACCGGGCAGGTGATCGCCATGCATGATGAAATCGGCACCTTCTCCGGAGATGAACCCACGCTATCGGGAACATTCCGATATGACGGGCCGGGAAGCTCCATCGGCAATCTTAACCTGTCTTATGGCCGCCGCTATTTCCGGGGTTCCGAAGATTCCGTACGGACCGGCCAAGGCCTGCCCGACAGAACCCGTTTCTTCCGCGATCGCGAGGATGAATGGAACTTCGAAGTCAGCGGTGATTTTGAGTTCGCATTCGGCCCGGGCCGGCTGAAACTGATCGGCCTTCGGAGCTTCGAACACAGTCCGTTCGAAACCAGCCTCATAACCGATTTCGTCGATGCCACGCCTTCAATTGGCGATCTTTTTGCCCGTCAGCTTGATGAAGGCGAATGGATCGGCCGCGCTGAATATGGTTGGGCAATGGGTGGAGAATGGCAGGTCGCCGTTGAAGGCGCACTCAATACGCTGGATGTTCAATCGGATCTCTTCGCCCTCGATACCACAGGCAATTTTCAGCCGATCACTCTGCCCAACTCCAACTCGCGCGTCGAGGAGGAGCGGGCCGAGGTCAATATCACCTATGGGCGGCCTCTCACCGACAATCTCGCTCTGCAGGCGTCGCTCGGCGGCGAATATTCAACGATCATGCAGAGCGGCAATAATGGACTGACGCGCTCCTTCTACCGTCCGAAAGGGTTTGTTTCGCTGGCTTGGTCGGCGAACCCCTCGCTCGATATCCGCCTCCGGATTGAGCGCGAAGTCGGCCAGCTCGATTTTTCGGATTTCGTCGCTTCTACAAATCTCGGGACCAATAGCCAGGATGCTGGCAACCCCAATCTCGTACCGCCGCAAAGCTGGAATTACGAAATTGAAGCGACCCAGCAATTGGGTTCCTTTGGTTCGATCACCGCGCGGCTGTATTACGAACAGATTAGCGATATCGTCGATCAGGTGCCGCTAAGCCCGACCGCCGAAGCGCCGGGCAATATCGACAGTGCCAAACGCTATGGTCTGGAATGGAACAGCACGTTCAATTTCGATTCACTGGGATGGCGCGGCGGACGCCTTGATGTCGAATTGACCCTGCAGCGCAGCCGCGTCCGTGATCCGCTGACGGGTCAGAGCCGACCGATATCAAATGACACTCAGCGCGATATCGATATCGAGTTGCGCCACGATGTGCCCGGCACGGAATGGGCCTGGGGCCTTACATATGAAGACTATCAGGAGGCCAATGGCTTCCGCCTCACGCAGATCAACGATTATCGTAACGCCCAAGCCTTTGTCGGCGCCTATATCGAACATAAGGATGTGTTCGGCCTGCGCGTTCGCGGCGGCATCTATAACCTGCTTGATCGTGACGAGAATTTCACCCGAACCTTTTTCGTCGATCGCCGCGACGGGCCGATTGCCTTTACCGAAGACCGCTCCCGCGAATTCGGACCGATCCTCTCTTTTCAGGTGAGCGGCAGCTTCTAGCGCGCGGTCGGGCCGATTTACCGACCCAGCATTTCAGTGCACCGTTCTGCCGCGATCACCTTGGTACAACGCCAATATTCGTCGTTCCGTTCTCCAGTTTCCGCGCCGGATAGCGACTGAGGTTCGTCCGCACGAGCAAGCCCGCCAAGGGCTTGCCATGCGAACAGGCCGATCAAAGCCGCCACAAAAGCCGCGGCGGCAAAACGCCTGAGATCACCGATTTTGGTGTTTGATGTAATCGGTCTGCGCTGCTCCGGCGACGCCTCAACAGGAGCTTCGCCAACACCGCTATGGCCGATGGCCACAATCGCCGGTTCCTGAAACCTGACAATATAGGCGCCCTTGGGAATGTGGATCCGTAAACCAGCGATCAATCCGTTCTCGACATAGAAATGATCGAGCAGTTTCCGCAGTCGGCCAACCTGGACACGCGGATAGCTGTCAATCCGTGGGTCAAAATCAGCGTCCCGGCCAAGCGCATCAACAGCAATGGTGTAAGCTTTCAGGCGGTGGCCATTGCCCGCCAAAGTCTGTTCGACAAGGAAGGACAGCAAGCGGTACATTACAGGCGAGTGATTGAACTGAGGCGCGCCAAATATGCGGCGCAGCTCCACCTTTATGTCTTCGCGGTCGGCCGTATCCGGCACTTCTGCGGCAACGTTGGTCATCTGGGCCTCGCGCAAACGCGCCCCCGGCCGCGTTCTCCATAGCCCCCAATCCTTATGTAACGGTTAAATCCCGCGTTACATTCCAAGGCCAGAAGGGTTGGAAATACGCCATTTCTGGCATGTTACCCCCAATCAGCCACAATGTTTGCAATTTTCGGCACGCAACCATTCCCGCGTTCGGGCGTCGATGGGGCATGAACGAAAATTTTCGTCTGGATACAAATAGCCGCAAAAACTCCCAAAGACTGCTCGTTTGCACGGTCGGTCTGATCCTGTTGATCGCGAGTGGGGCGGCCGGCGCCGCGCCCGAAGATAATTCTTCGGTGCGCGGCGTTTCCTCTATTGCTGAGGCAAGCGCAACAATCGTCAATCCGACATCGCTGCGCGCTGCGGAACTGGACAGCGCCGGAACGGACTTTAGCCAGACATCCGGCCTGGCTGTTGCACCTGCAGCGATTGTTCGTCGGGACTGCGCCGATGGCCGCACAAAGCAGCATTGCAGTCTCATCATTCTCGATCTGCCATAGCGGGCGGATCAGCGATTAGCCGTCGCGGCGCGCCCAGAAAGATGCTGTTTCTGGTGAATAAGGCTGACATTCAGCCATAAGCAGCGGATAGGGTCGGTTGCTTTCGCGGATAAGAGCATCTTCGCTCCCGGCCAGACATGCGGCTTCACTGCGATACACCGTTTCTTCGCGCGCCACCTGATGACACATGGCGGCTCCATCGCCGCATCCCATGATTGCCAAAATGAAATAACCCGGACCCATGATCTTTCCTCTCTTCGATAGAGAGACTGATAGTATCCGGCGGTGCTTTTCCGCTGTGCGGGAGATCACAGGCTAGCCGTTTTGGCAAAATGCCCTATCTAGGCAGCGCATGCCGCCCGATACCCCCTCGAACGCCAAGCTGAAGCAACCAGGCCTTGCCTTGTTACGCCGATTCTTCCCCTATTTGTGGCCAAAGGGCGAGTCAGGCCTGAAGGCGCGCGTCATCGGGGCCTTCTCGCTGGTGTTATGCGCCAAGGCGATCATCCTCATCATGCCCTTCGCCTATAAAGCGGTGATCGACAGCATGGACGGCCAGAATGATCCGGCAGTCATGCTCGCAATTGCATTGGTCGTTGCTTATGCGGGCGCCCGTTTCGGCGGGGTGCTTTTTGATAATCTGCGCAATGTGGTTTTCGAAAAAGTTGGTCAGACGGCGGCGCGACGGCTCACCGAAAATGTCTTTGCGCATCTCCACGCGCTGTCACTGCGCTTCCATCTCGAGCGCAAAACAGGCGGCGTCACCAAGATTATCGAGCGCGGGACGAAGAGCATCGACACCATGCTCTATTTCCTTCTCTTCAATATCGCACCCACCGCCGTCGAACTAATCGCGGTCTGCGTCATCTTCTATGTCATGTTCGGCCCGGCTTTGGTCGCGGTCACCATCGGAGTCGTCGCACTCTACATCACCTTCACACGGCTGGTGACGATCTGGCGGACACAGCTGCGCCGCGACATGGTCGATCTCGATACCACGGCCTACAGCCATGCGGTCGACTCGCTACTGAACTTTGAGACGGTCAAATATTTCAACGCCGAAGCACGCGAGGCGCAGCGGTTCAGCCGCTCTGTATCGAGCTGGGCGCAAGCGGCGGTCAAAAGCGAAAACAGTCTCGCCTTCCTCAATGTCGGTCAGGCGCTGCTCACCAATGCCATGATGGCCGGCGCGATGGGTTATACTGTCTGGGGCTGGAGCGAAGGGCGCTTCACCGTTGGCGATGTTGTGCTCGTCAACGCGCTCCTGATGCAGCTTTTTCGCCCGCTCGATTTTCTCGGCACGGTCTATCGCACGATCCAGCAAGGCATGATCGACATGGAGGCCATGTTCGATCTCGTCGACACACCAGCCGAGATCGTCGACGCAGTGGGCGCCCCAGCGCTGGCCGTACCGCAAGGCGCAGTCCAGTTCGAAGCCGTTGATTTCGGCTATGATACCGACCGCCAAATCCTGCGCGGCCTCAACCTCGATGTCGCGGCGGGAAGCAAACTTGCGATTGTCGGGCCATCCGGCGCGGGCAAATCGACAATCGCTCGCCTGTTGTTCCGCTTCTACGATGTCACCTCTGGCCGCATCCTGATCGACGGACAGGATATCGCCAAGGTTGAGCAGAATAGCCTGCGCGCCGCGATCGGCATTGTCCCGCAAGACACGGTGCTGTTCAACGATACCATCGGCTACAATATCGCCTATGGCCGTGACGGCGCGAGCCAGGCGGACATCGAGGCGGCGGCCAAAGGCGCGGCGATCCATGATTTCATCCTGAGTCTTACCGATGGCTATGCAACCCGCGTCGGCGAGCGCGGTCTCAAACTGTCCGGCGGTGAGAAGCAGCGCGTCGCAGTAGCCCGCGCGCTCCTCAAAGATCCGCCAATCCTGATTCTCGACGAGGCGACAAGCGCGCTGGACAGCCGCACCGAGGCCGAAATCCAGACAACGCTTGATCGCGCCGCACGCAATCGCACCACCATCGTGATCGCTCACCGACTGTCTACCATCGTCGATTCCGACGAGATCGTCGTCCTCGAACATGGCCAGATTGCAGAACGCGGTAGCCATAGCGTCCTGATCGCCAAAGACGGGCTCTATGCCGAAATGTGGGCGCGCCAACGCGAAGAGCGCGAGAGCAGCTCCGCTCGCTAACACAAGCGTTCGAATAGGGGTGACGCTCAGCCCGCTCAGCCGATATGCGGGTGTCATGGGCGATCCCGATACAATTCTCCGCAGCGTTTTCGGTTTTGCCGATTTCCGTGGCTCGCAGCGCGCCGTGATTGATCGCGTAATGGGCGACCAGCACAGCCTTGCCGTGATGCCAACGGGGGCGGGTAAATCGCTCTGCTATCAGATACCGGCGCTAGCCCGGCCGGGGACCGGTCTAGTCGTTTCGCCGCTAATTGCGTTGATGCATGATCAGGTTCGCGCCGCCAAAGCCGCTGGCATCAAAGCCGCCACCCTGACATCCGCCGACAATGACCAGGCCGAGACCATGGCGCGTTTTCGCGCGGGTGAGCTGGACCTCCTATATGTCGCGCCAGAGCGCGCCAGCGGATCAGGTTTTCAGGACATGCTCCGCCAAACGCCGCTCTCGCTGATCGCGATTGACGAGGCACATTGCGTTTCCGAATGGGGTCATGATTTCCGGCCCGACTACCGGTTGCTCCGCCCGCTTCTCGACCTGTTTCCCGATGTCCCTCGTCTCGCGCTGACAGCCACGGCAGACCGGCACACGCGCGCCGATATTCTCGAACAGCTCGGCATTCCCGAAAGCGGCGCGATCGTTGCCGGGTTCGATCGCCCCAATATCCGCTATGTTATCCGGCCGCGTGCCGGAATCGGGCAGCAGGTGAAAGCCCTTCTCTCCGAACAGCCGGGCGCGGGTATTGTCTATGCGACAAGCCGGGCGGCCACCGAGAAACTGGCCAGCCAGATATCCGCAACGGGCCGATCGGCTGGCGTCTATCATGCCGGCCTTCCGCCCGAAACACGCGCGGCGAACCAGGCCGCCTTTGTCACCTCTGAAGACATGGTGATGTGCGCCACAATCGCCTTCGGGATGGGTATCGACAAACCGGATGTGCGCTTTGTCGCCCATGCCGGAATCCCCAAATCCATCGAGGCCTATTATCAGGAAACCGGCCGGGCAGGCCGCGACGGCGATCCGGCTGAAGCGCATCTCTTTTGGGGCGCGGAGGATTTCTCAAAGGCGCGGCGGCGGGTCGAGACCGAGATAGAGGAACATCGACGCGGGGGCGAACGCACGCGCCTGAACGCACTTGGCGCATTGGTCGAAACCGCAGCGTGCCGCCGTGCGATTCTGCTCAAACATTTCGGCGAAGATCCGCCTGCGCAGTGCGGCAATTGCGACAATTGCCTCAACCCGCCCAAGGCCGTGGATGCGACCGAAACGGCCCGCAAGTTCCTGTCTGCTGTATATCGGACGGGACAGCGTTTCGGCATGGGTCATGTCGGCGAAGTTCTGGCGGGGCGAGAAAATGACCGCATACTCAGCAACGGCCATGACCAACTTTCCGTCTTTGGGATTGTTGAAGGTGAAGAAGAGGCGATGGTCAAACCCGTCGCCCGTGCGCTCCAAACCCGCGATGCGCTGATCCAGACCGAGCATGGCGGACTCGCGCTTGGACCCGGCGCGCGCGCGATCCTGAAAGGGGAAGAAGAGGTGTCGCTCATCCTGCCGCCCAAGCGCGTGCGCAAGGGCCGGGCCGGTCGCGCCGGGAATCAGACCGCCAACCCGGTCGGCGATCCCCTGTTCGACGCGCTGCGCGAGAAACGCCGGCTGATCGCTGCTGAAAATGCCGTGCCGCCTTACGTGGTCTTCCATGACGCGACATTGCGGGAGATGGCATCCGCAAAGCCAGGCACCCTCTCCGCCATGTCGCAAATTTCGGGCGTGGGCGAACGCAAGCTCGCCACCTATGGCGAAGATTTCCTCGCCGTGATCGCGGACCACGGATAGGCGAGGGCTTCACCAACTCCCCCGGGACAAGTTGACACAGGTTAACACGGAACGGCCCTTTTCTTGTCCATGACCTTTGGACGAAAAAGCAGGAAACGCGCGCGATACGAACGCCGCGATGCGCCGAATATGCTTGCCGAGTGTGACCTTCGGAAACGGCGCTTCTGGTAGTCCGGATGAAGAAGGTGCGTACGTCATCCGACAGGATGGAACAGTCTGCATGACCGCCTTGCGTGGAACGCGGACTGATTGCGGGCGCATATCATACGCGTCTTGGCATCCCGGAAACAAAAATGCATGATTGCCCGAAAGTCTATCGACATCACCACGACCGGAAGCTCGATCATGCCCAGCAAGATTCTCTACCTCGCCTTTTTCTTCGCTGCTTTAATGGTGTCAGCTTCCGCGATTGCATTGGCCGACGGCGAGAGCGGCGGAGAAGAGCTGGTCGAAAGTGTTTGCACCGGTTGCCACGGCATGAGCCACATCGAGCGAAGCTCCGGCTATACGCGCGAAGAATGGCGTTTTCTGACCTCCACCATGATTGATTTATCCGGCAATCCGGAAGTTGAGGCAGAAATTCTCGATTACCTCGCTGCCACATATCCCCCTGGCGAAAACCGGGCTTCCACGCCCGTCAGCGGGCCGCTGTCCATCCGGTTTGAAGAATGGCAAGTGCCGACCCTCGGGCAAAGGTCGCGCGATCCGGTTGAGGCCTCTGACGGCAGCATCTGGTGGGTTGGCCAGTGGCGCGACATATTGGGCCGGCTCGACCCCGAAACGGGCGAAATGGAAGAACATCGCCTACCCGCAGGGGCGCGGCCCCATTCAGTGACCATCGGGCCGGACGGATCGGCCTGGTACACCGGCAATCGCAATGCCACGATTGGCCGATTTGACCCAGCGACGGGAATGATCACCGAGTTCGCTATGCCAGACGAGGCTGCGCGCGACCCGCACACGGCAGAGTTCGACGCTAGCGGAATTTTGTGGTTCAGCCTTCAGGGCAGCAACATGATCGGCCGGTTGGACCCGGACACAGGGGACGTGCGGCTGGTAACGAGCCCCCGCGAAAGGTCACGCCCCTATGGTGTAAAAATTGCAGCCGACGGCACGATTTGGGTGGCCTGCAACGGCGCAAACTGTCTGTTGCGCGTCGATCCGGACGCCATGGAGGTCACCGAAATCACCCTGCCCGAGGAAGGCACGACAGTAAGGCGGCTCGATATTGATCGGGACGGTGTGATCTGGTGGGTCAATTCCGGTTTGGGGCGTCTGGGGCGCTATAATCCGGAAACTGGTGAAATCACGGAATGGGCCTCGCCAAGCGGCCCTCGCTCGCACCCTTATGCAATTGCCGTTTTCGACGACGCGATCTGGTACAATGAAAGCGGCGTACGCCCCGACATGCTCGTACGGTTCGATCCGGATTCAGAGACCTTCCAAAGCTGGCCGATCCCCTCGGGGTCCGTTTATGCAGGCATTCTGCGCCACATGCGGACCACCCGGGACGGAAACGCATTGTTGATCCATCAAAGCGGTACAAACCATCTTGCCAGGGTGACTGTCTCCCGCGATGGCGCCACTCCTTGAGCCGCCAGAGGGAATTCCAACTGCGGCGTTAGCGCCAACTGAAGCCCCATCACCCCCTCTCCGCTTGCCCAACACCCCCTTCTCGCCATAAGAGCAGCGCGAAGGAGACCCGTAATGTTTCGTACCGTGACCGACAGTTTTCTGGCTTCACCGCAAATCTCGACCGCTGATGTTGCCGAGGCCGCTGGTCAGGGTGTAAAACTGATCATCAACAACCGGCCCGACGATGAAGATCCGAACCAGCCCAGCGGCGGAGAAATCGCTACCGCCGCGCGGGAGGCGGGGCTCGACTATATCGCCATTCCCGTTACCCATGCGGGTTTCTCAGTACCGCAGGTCGAAGCGATGCACGCAGCGCTCGATGCCAATGACGGCAAGACGTTGGCCTTTTGCCGCTCCGGCACCCGTTCAACCCTGTTATGGGCTCTCGCTGAGGCGCATGACGGGCGCGATCCGGAAACCGTTGCGAACGAGGCGGCTGGCGCTGGCTATGACGTTTCCCCGATCCGCTCGATCATGGATGCTTTTGCGGCGGCAAAATGAATCTGACCGTCCTTCTCGGCTCCGTTGCGGCTGTACTGGTTTTGGCCGGTATCGCCTGGCTGCTGAAACTCGGCAAACCGCCCCGGATAGAAAGCCCCGAAGCAGCCGCGCAGCATGCACGCGAGGCGCATAGCGGCTTCCGACCGAAAGAGATCGCCCTCGATGCCGAAGGACGCGCCGCGCTGGTGCTGGGGAAAGATGGAGCCGTGGTTCTCCTGCGTCCGCACGGCGCGCAGATCACTGCCCGCGTTTTCGCTACTCCGCCGACAGCCACACAGGTCGGCACCACGCTAACAATTGCGACCGGCGACTATATGTTCGGCGATATGACGCTGACACTCGACGAAGCCGAGGCCAACCGTTGGGCCGCGCGACTGGAGACAGTGGATGCATGAGCTACCCGATCCCGTTCAATATGCCGTACCCGCCTTTATCATCCTTGTGCTTATCGAGATGCTTGTTGCCTGGCGTTTCGATCCCAGCCGCTATGAGGCAAAGGACACGCTGACCTCTCTTTTGCTGGGAACCGGTAGCACGGTCGCAGGCGCGTTGACCGGCGCGACTGTCATCGCGCTTTCGGTCTGGCTCTACCAGTTCCGCCTGTTCGACATCGGCTATGTCTGGTGGGCGTGGATCCTCGTCTTTCTGCTCGACGATCTTGCCTATTATGTTTTTCACCGGATGGCGCACCGGGTTCGCTGGTTCTGGGCGAGCCATGTCATCCACCACACCAGCCAGCATTATAATCTCTCGACCGCGCTCAGGCAGACCTGGACCGGATTTTTCAGCCTCTCCTTTGCCTTCAGCCTGCCGATCATTCTGCTCGGCTTCCCAATCGAGATGCTGATTTTCGCAAGCGGTGTGAATCTGGTTTACCAGTTTTGGATCCACACCGAAGCGATCGGGCGAATGCCGCGCTGGTTTGAGGCGATCTTCAACACGCCCTCGCATCACCGCGTCCATCACGCGACGAACCCGCGCTATCTGGACAAGAATTATGCCGGGATGCTGATCATCTGGGACCGGATGTTCGGCACGTTCGTGCTGGAACGCGACGATGATCGGCCGCGCTACGGCATCATCAAAAATCTCGGTAGCTTCAACCTGTTATGGGCGGCCTTCCATGAATGGATCGGCATTGCGAAAGATATCGTGACCGCGCCCGGCATCCGCAACAAAATCAACTATCTGATCCGTCCGCCCGGCTGGAGCCATGACGGATCGCGCGATACGTCCGACACGATCAAAGCGCGGTGGCAGGAAAATGAGGGTGGCGAGAACGATCAGTTGGCAAGCCCGGCTGAATAAAAATGGGCCGGTGAATCTCTCCACCGGCCCAGTTATTCGCGGGAACGAATCTCCTAATAATTGTACGCGCGTTCGCCATGCTCAGCGAGATCGAGGCCTTCGCGTTCAGCCTCTTCGCTGACCCGACCGCCGGTAACCAGCTTGGCGATGGTGGCAGCGATGGCGGTGCCAACAGCAGCCCAGACGATAGCGACAACCACAGCGATGATCTGGATCCAGACCTGGGCGCCCATGGCGACAGAACCGTCACCGGGGCCGCCAAACATGGGCTGGTAGACAATGCCGGTGCCAATCGCGCCGATCATACCGCCAATGCCATGGATGCCGAAGGCATCGAGCGAGTCGTCATAACCGAGCTTCGGCTTGAGGAACGCGACCGCATAATAGCAGACGATGGATGCCACCGCGCCGAGGCAGATCGCTCCGAACGGACCGGAATTGCCCGCAGCCGGTGTCACCGCAACAAGGCCAGCAATGATGCCTGAGCAAAGGCCAAGCGCCGACGCCTTTTTGCCGTTAACAGCTTCGGTCAGCATCCAGAACAGGCCAGCCGAGGCCGTTGCGACGAAGGTGTTGATCATCGCGAGACCCGCAGTGCCATCTGCTTCGAGTTCGGAGCCCGCATTGAAGCCAAACCAACCAACCCAGAGCAGGCCCGTGCCGATCATCGTCATCGTCAGAGAATGCGGAGGCATCGGTTCCTTGGGATAGCCAGTGCGCTTGCCAAAGATCATCGCCGCCACAAGCGCCGAGACACCGGCGTTGATGTGAACCACAGTGCCACCAGCAAAGTCCAGTGCGCCCATCTCGAAGAGATAACCGCCGCCCGCCCACACCATATGCGCGATCGGGAAATAGACAATCGTGAGCCAGATGGCCGTAAACAGCATCACCGCGGCAAACTTCACACGTTCGACAAGAGCGCCGAGCACGAGAGCCGCCGTGATGGCCGCAAAGGTCATCTGGAACGAGATGAAGACATATTCGGAGATCACCTCGTCAGAGAAGGTCGCCGCCGTGCTGTCTGTCGTCGTTTGCGCAAGGAACAGATTGCCCCAGCTGAAAAACGCATTGCCCTCTGGCCCAAAGGCCGTGCTGTAGCCGTAGACAACCCAGATGATCATCGCCAGCGCCGAAACAGCGCCAATCTGTGTCATTGTCGAGAGCATGTTCTTGGTGCGGGTAAGGCCGCCATAAAACAGGGCAAGGCCGGGGAGGATCATAAGCAAGACGAGGATCGTCGCGGTCATCATCCAGGCGTTGTTGCCGGGATTGGGAACAGCTGCAGCCACCTCTTCGGCGGCTTCAACACCGTTCTGTGCCCAAGCGGGCGCAGCGGCGAGTGCCGCCACCGTAAAGACTGAAATTTTGGTCAAAAGTCGCATGATCGTCCCCCTACAAAGCCGTGTCATCTGTTTCGCCGGTGCGAATTCGCAGTGCAGCACCAACGTCAAGTGTGAAAATCTTGCCGTCGCCGATCGAGTCGGTGTTCGCAGCCGCCGCGATCGTTTCAACGACACGCGGCGCAAGATCATCGCTCACGACGGTTTCGATCCGGATCTTGGGAACCATGTTTGTGGCATATTCAGCGCCGCGATAAACCTCGGTTTGTCCCTTTTGGCGTCCAAAGCCTTTGACCTCGATAGCGGTCATCCCCTGGACTCCAACTTCGGACAATGCCTCGCGCACCTCGTCCAACTTAAACGGTTTGATGATAGCTATAATGAGTTTCATATTGCCTCCTTGTTCATGGCCAGAATGCTGCATCGCAACATAGCTGTCAAATGGTAAAAGCAATGAGAAACATGTTTTTTGTGTAATTTTATTACAGATTGGATCGCGAATCCCCGTTTTCCGAGAAGTGCGCCACTACGCAATTTTTTGAATTAGAGCTGAGCCAGCCGTTCGATATCTGGCATTGCTTCGGCCGTCGCGCGCCGGCCAATCTCAATCAGATCCTCCGCGCGCGTAAAATTGGAAGTGTCGATATGGCCAACCGGAAGCGCAAGTTCGAGGTCTGGTGGATCACGATCCAGAGACAGGCGCGTCAGTTTGGAAAGCATCAATCCAGTTGCACTGCGAACGACCGAAAGCGTTGTCAGCCTTGGGTTTTCGGCATCGCTAATCCCGACCGACTTGCGGCGGGCTCGGTAATCACCCTGTAGGTTGATCGCAACAACGGGCCGCCCCCCGGCGATCGCCCTTAATGGAACAACGGGCACTGGCATCACCGCGCCGCCATCAGAAAGAATCTGCCCATCCCGCAAAACAGGCTGAAAGATGCCGGGAAGCGCGATGGTCGCATGAATCGCATCGGTAACCGGACCATGATCGAGAATGACGGTATCCCCCGAACGCAAATCGGCAGCGACAACAGCCGTCGGGACTGTGAGCGACTCGAAAGTCAGATCGCCAAGATGCGTGTCGAGCAGTTTGGCAATCGCCTTACCATTCAAGACCGACCCCGGGCGCCAATTCAAGCCCAGATAGCGTAGGACAGAACGTACTGAAGACGCTGAATGGGCCAGATCTTCCAATACCCCCAAGCGACCGGAGGCAAAGGCGATTGCCGCAACGCCGCCGATTGATGTGCCGGCAAGTGCGTTGATTTCGACACCCGCCGCCTCCAGCTCACGCAGCACACCGATATGAGCCCAACCGAGCCCGGCACCGCCGCCAAGGGCAAGTGCAATCGTCATTGCGCCTCGGCCTCTCGGATAACAGTGAGCGCAGCATCGAGATCATCCTCATCGACCATGAGCCGGACCGGGATCATGATGCCAACGCTCTCTGCAATGTTCATCCCGGCATCGAAACAGACCGCCTTTATGCCATCGGCTGCAAGCCGGCCGCTAACGATCGACGCTTCGACTCCGTTCGAGAATTTGCCAAGTTCAACAAGCGCCATAGCTTATGCGTCCGCCCCGAAATAGCGATCGGTCGGCCGGGTCGGCAAACCATCTATGCTGCTCGTTCGACCTTGGGTTTTTTCCTTCCACGCTTCGGGATCGGCTTGGGCGTGATATTTGGTGAGGGTTTCTCGATCATCCACCAACTCCATCATCGGAACGCCCCAGCCGCAGCTCGTTTGCACCGAATCGATTGCAATATCGAAAATCTGGCGCGTGCCCGGCAGCAGAGTGAAATGGGCCGCAAGTTCATCCCACCCGTCATCCTGGGGAAGCACGGGGATCGCGCGGCCATAGATGCGGAAGATCAGCGCAGGATTTTCAAAGGCGCAGAACATGATCGTGATTCGGCCATCTGCGATGAGATGGGCATGGGTTTCGTTGCCTGATCCGCCAAGATCAAGATAGGCGACGCGATTGGGCGAAAGCACACGAAACGCATCATAGCCTTTGGGGGAAAGGTTGATCCGGCCTTCGGGCGCAGCGGTCGCGACGAAAAACATCGGCTGTTTCTCGACAAAGGCGATATGCTTCTCGGTCAGTGCGTCAAAAAAGTCTGACAATGTCTCATCTCCGTGTCGTGCTTCGTCCTAGGCTGCTGTTCCGCCAACCGTCAGCCCATCGACCAGCAAAGTGGGTTGTCCCACACCTGCCGGGATAGATTGTCCCGCCTTACCGCAAATACCAATGCCTTCGTCCAGCTCAAGATCGTTGCCGATAGCCGCAACCTTGGTCAGCACGGTCGGGCCGTCACCAATCAGTGTCGCGCCCTTGATCGGCGCGCCGATCTTGCCGTTCTTCACGCGGTAAGCCTCGGTGCAACTGAACACGAATTTACCGCTCGTGATATCGACCTGACCGCCGCCAAAGCTTTTGGCGAAGATGCCGTCCTTTACCCGGCTCATAATCTCTGCCGGATCATCATTGCCTGCGCGCATGAATGTGTTCGTCATCCGCGGCATCGGTGCATAGGCGAAGCTTTCACGTCGGCCATTGCCAGTCGCCGGGACACCCATCAGCCGGGCATTCATCCGGTCTTGCATATAGCCGGCCAAAATACCGTCTTCGATCAGAACCGTTTCCTGAGTAGGCGTGCCTTCGTCATCAATAGAGAGTGAGCCCCGGCGATCCGTAATCGAACCATCGTCAACAACCGTGACGCCGGGCGCAGCAACGCGTTCGCCGATCCTGCCGGAGAAAGCGGATGTACCCTTGCGGTTGAAATCGCCCTCAAGACCATGGCCGATCGCTTCGTGCAGCAGCACGCCGGGCCAGCCGGGGCCGAGCACGACCGTCATTTCACCAGCGGGGGCAGGCTCCGCTCCGAGATTGACGACGGCCTGAGCCAGCGCCTCGTCAATCGCACGGTTCCAGTTGGCCGGATCAAACAGGCGTTCATAGAGATACCGCCCGCCCATGCCGAAAAAACCGGTTTCACGGCGGCCATTTTCCTCAACGACAATCGACACATTCAAGCGCACCAGCGGCCGGATATCGGTTGCGACGTAACCATCGGGGCGAACAATCTCGACAACGCTCCATGAGCCTGAAATTCCCGCCGTAACCTGCACAACACGCGGATCGCGCGCCCGCGCCGCAGCATCAATCTGCTGGCAGAGTGCGACCTTCTCGGCAAAGGGCACGAGAGTCAGCGGGTCACTGTCCGTATAAAGATGCCGATTGGTCGGCCGCGGCGGCGCCTGGCGCGCCTGCTTTGCCGGATCGAGCAGCCGCATCGTTTCGCCAGCTCGGAGGATCGCCGCTTCGCTGATCTCGTTGGCATGCGCAAAAGCGGTGGTCTCGCCCGATACGCCGCGCAGGCCAAAGCCCGCTTCAGTGCTGTAATCGGCGGTCTTCAGGCGTCCATCATCAAACGCAAAGGCTTCGCTCGCGCTATATTGCAGGTAAAGCTCACCATCATCGGCGGTTTTCAGGATCTCCGCCGCAAGCGTTTGCGCGCGATCAGGATCGAGAGCATCGGGACGGTAGAGGAGCGATCGGGGATCAGAAGCTGATGTCATGCTTCTCGATATAAGACGATTATCCCGCGGATACACCCTCGTCCGATTGATTTTCGCCGGAAACGGTATCTGCCGCACCGCCGATCAACACAAAATGGCGATCACAATAGCCGCAATCGACAAAGCCTGCTTCATCGATCTCCAGCCAGACGCGCGGATGGCCGAGCGCGGCCCCGCCGGGAATGTCGTCGGCCCCATCGCAAGCGACGCGGGACTGGCTAACGCGAAGGGTTTCAGGTTGATCGGTCATGGTGGCGATGCGCATAGCAAGCGCCCGATTGGCGCGCAATCAGCATAGATGCTTCAGAACAAAGATAAGAGAGCCATGCCTCAACTAGATGCAGGCGAACCGCCGGATCAGCTGGGCCCAGACTGGAAGATACGCGCCGCAACAACAGCAGAAGCTGAAAATTCGCTGACGATCTTATGCCAGAAGCCGGAGAGGATTTTCCATATCATGCGGAGACATTGGACCCGCACGGCTTAACCCATCCCTGCAGGATAGCCTTAAGCGGAGCTTTACCGCAATCCGTTGGTTACCGCGCTGTTAACCATAAGGGTTGATCAGATCTTGAGTATGATCGGTCATTAAGCGGTTTCTCGATCCGGGGGGATTTATGAAACGCGAATTGTTATGGGCCTTCATGGCTCCAGTCATGGCATTGAGCCACGCCGGAACAGCGCTTGCCGCTGAAGATTCCGGCGACTCTGAAGCCGTGATCGTAACACCGCTTTCATTGGTCAACACAAGCGATCTGGAATTTGGTGCACTATTGTCCGGGCCAACAGCCGGGACAGTCGTCATCAATCCCAATAATGATGCACGCTCGGTAACGGGCGGTGTCACGGCGGCCGGTTCGGGGGGGCAGGCCGCCCAATTTTGGACCTATGGAGGGCCGCTGCAGTTCATTTACGTAACGCGCGGCCCTCTTCCAGTCCTTAATCGCGTCGGCGGCGGAGGCAGCATGAATGTCTCCGGGTTGACGTTGAATGGTCCGGTATTCCGGTACCTGAGTAACGCCGGCCTGCTTGATCTGCGCGTGGGGGGCAGATTGCAGGTCGGCGCCAATCAGGCGCCGGGAGTTTATGAGGGCGATTTCCAGATAACCGTCACCTATTTCTAGGCTCGATTGCTGGGTCCGGGGCGCTACTCCCCGGCAGAACAACAACTCTTACACACAGAAAAAGAGCGCTATACGATGCGGCATTGGCCGGACATCGCATAGCGCTCTCGATACTGCCACGTTTTACGGTATCAGCGATAGTCGACGGTGACGTCGAACGTTCCGTCATAAACACCTTCGGCTTGATTAGCTCCGACGCGCAGCCGGCCACTTACGTAAAAACTGCGCTCACCGGCAGCGTTCAGGCGCTTATTGCGATTACCGTTGATCCGCACGCGGTCCATCGTCATCGTTGCGCCGCCACCCAAACGCGATAGCGTTATCGGCGCGGCGGCCGTTGTGATGCGCACACGCTGACGCGACGGCCCGGTGATCAGAAATTCTCCACGCTGGCAATCAACGCCAATTAGCGTCGCGCCTCCTTGCGCCACACACACACCGTTGTTGCGCCGGATATTGATACGCCCGGCAACATTGCTCGGGATAATCGTGCCAAAATCGAGAACGGAAATCTGTGTAAGCGTCAATGGCTGCAAAATTTCGGATTCAGCAACGCCATCTGTCGATGCCGCATGGCTCGGTGTCGCTGCCAGCAAAGCCAGTGCCGCAGCACCAAGCAGAGCCTCGCGGCGCCCAAAGCGATTGGTTTTCAACATCAATATTTCCCCCTTGCCTCCGCTATCACCGAAAATAGAGAATTCTGACCGAACAAGGCTGGTTAATGGGCCAGAAAGCATAAACAGGCGGGCGAAGCTTTGCGCCATCCGCGCGACAGGCTATGCGCGGGCACATGACCGAAGCAGCAATCCAAGTCGAAAATGTCACCAAAGTCTATGAGGGCAATGTTCGGGCGCTCGACAAAGTCACTCTGTCGGTGCCGCGCGGCACAATTTACGGCCTGCTGGGCCCCAACGGTGCGGGCAAATCGACGCTGATCAACATCCTTGCCGGGCTTGTGAACAAGACCGAAGGCTCGGCCTCGATCTGGGGTTTCGATATTGATCGCGACCCGCGCAATGCAAAGGCGAGCATCGGCATCGTCAATCAGGAAATCACCTTCGATCCCTTTTTCTCGCCCGCCGAAACGCTTGATATCCAGGCCGGGCTTTACGGCGTTCCGGCGAACGCCCGAAGGACTATGGAATTGCTTCGGGCGGTACGTCTCGAAGACAAGGCCGATGCATATGCACGCACCCTTTCGGGCGGTATGAAACGCCGCCTGATGGTCGCCAAGGCCATGGTCCATTCGCCGCCCGTCCTTGTGCTCGACGAACCGACTGCCGGCGTGGATATCGATTTAAGACGCCAGCTCTGGGATTATGTCCGCGAATTGAATGCGCGCGGCGTAACCGTTGTTCTCACCACCCACTATCTCGAAGAGGCCGAGGAACTGTGCGATCGGATCGCGATCATCAATCATGGAAAACTGATCGCCGACAAGCCAACGAGAGAGCTGGTCGATATGGCGCAGGAAAAGGCAGTCGTCGTGACGGTAGAGCAGGATATCGTGACACCACCAGCCACGGCCGCCTTCGAAAAGGTCGAGCAGGTCGATACCCGCACGCTTTCAATCACCTATCGCAAGGACAAGGTGAATGCCGGCGACGTGCTTACTGCGTTGAGCGAATCAGGCCATAATATTGTCGATGTCTCGACGCGCGAGGCCGATCTTGAAGATGTGTTCCTTAACCTGACCAGGGACGTAGCGTGACCGAACCAACACATGAAATCCTGATCATCGGTTCTGGCGCGGCCGGGCTGACCGCCGCCATCACTTTGGCCGAAAAGTACAAAGTACTGGTGCTGGCCAAAGGGGCAATATCGGGCGGGTCTACGGCTTGGGCGCAAGGCGGGATCGCCGCCGTGCTTGAGCCTGGCGATACGTTCGAAAGCCATATCGACGATACGATGGATGCAGGCGCGGGGCTCAATCGCCGGGAGACAGTCGAGTTTGTTGTCGAAAATGCGCCGCGCGCCATTGCACGGCTCGTCGAGTTCGGCGTTCCCTTCAATGTCGAGGATGATGGCGACCTCCACCTGACGCGCGAAGGCGGCCATAGCCATCGCCGCATCGTGCATGTCGATGATGCGACGGGCTGGGCCGTGCAGGAGGCTCTGGAAAATGCCGCAGAGGCCAATCCGAACATCACGATGCTGCCTGATATGGTCGCGGTCGATCTGATCACGGATCGGCATAGCGAGAAACCGACAGGCACCGATCATATCTGGGGCGCCTATGCCTTCAACAAGGCGAGTGGGCATGTTGAGGCATTCACCGCTCGGGCCACGATCCTCGCCACCGGCGGCGCGGGCCGCACCTATCTTTTCTCAACCGCTCCGCGCGGCGCAACAGGCGACGGCATTGCCATGGCTTGGCGGGCGGGCTGCAGCATCTCCAACATGGAATTCATGCAATTCCATCCGACCTGCCTCCATAATCTTGAGGTCAAGAATTTCCTGATTACCGAAGCCGTGCGCGGCGAAGGCGGGCATCTGAAACTGCCGCAAGATGCGCCTGATCCCGGCCATCGCTTCATGCCCGAATTCGATCCCCGCGAAGAGCTTGCCCCGCGCGATATTGTTGCCCGCGCCATCGATCATGAGATCAAGCGTTTCGGCCTCGACTATGTCCATCTGGATATCAGCCACCGCGACCCTGAATTCGTGAAAGGCCATTTCCCCAATATCTATGACAAGCTGATGGGCCTCGGCATCGATATGACGACAGGCCCTATCCCGGTCGTCCCGGCCCAGCATTATACGTGCGGCGGCGTGCGGATTGATCTGGATGGGCGGACAGACATGCCCGGCCTCTATGCCGCCGGGGAAGTCAGCGAAAGCGGTCTCCACGGTGCCAACCGCCTCGCGTCCAACAGCTTGCTGGAATGTTTCGTATTCGGTGAAGCTGCCGCCAATCACATCAGCGCGAACTGGGCTGACCTGCCGGGGCCGCCCGCTATCCGGCCCTGGGATGAAAGCCGTGTGACGGACTCGGATGAAGAAGTCGTTGTCCAACATAACTGGCGCGAAATTCGCCGCTTCATGTGGGACTATGTCGGCATTGTCCGCACCACAAAACGCCTCGAACGCGCACAACACCGGGTCGAGCTACTGCGCAGAGAAGTCGACGAATATTACGGCAATTTCCGCGTGACACCCGACCTGATCGAACTGCGCAACCTGATCGAAGTGGCGGCGCTCATTATCCGCTCAGCGCTGGACCGAAAGGAGAGCCGGGGCCTGCACTATACAACCGACTATCCCGACCTAGCCGAACAAGCCGTAGATACGGTGCTGACACCTTAGCCACCAAGTCTCTTTGCCCGGTCGCCCACATCGGCTAGACCCCCGCGATGGCCGAAAACCACCTCTATCTCGTCGACGGGTCGAGCTATATTTTCCGCGCTTATCACCGGCTGCCGCCGCTAACCAATATCCGCGGCGAACCGGTTGGCGCAGTCTATGGCTATACGACGATGCTCTGGAAGCTGGTCGACCAGCTAAACGCAGCCGATGGGCCCACCCATATGGCGGTTATTCTGGATGCAAGCTCGCAAACTTTTCGCAATGAAATTTACGATCAGTACAAGGCCAATCGCCCGCCGGCGCCCGAGGATCTCGTCCCGCAATTCCCGATGATCCGCGATGCAACGCGCGCCTTTTCGCTGCCCTGTATTGAAGAGCTGGGTTTTGAGGCCGACGATCTGATCGCCTCTTATGCCAAGGAGGCGCTTAAAGAAGGCTGGCAGGTCACCATCGTCAGCTCGGACAAAGATCTGATGCAGCTCATCGAGCCGGGTATCGATATGCTGGATACGATGAAGGATGCGCGGCTCGGACCAGGCCATGTCGAGGAGAAATTCGGCGTCGGCCCGGAGAAACTGGGTGAAGTGCTCGCATTGATGGGTGACACAGCGGACAATATCCCTGGCGTGACCGGGATCGGTCCCAAAACCGCGTCCAAGCTGATCAACGAATTTGGCGATGTCGAAGCCGTGCTCGCCGCCGCGCCCGAAATGAAGAAATCCAAGATGCGCGAAAATCTGATTGAACAGGCGGACAATGCCCGCATGTCACGCGTGTTGGTGACGCTCAAAGATGATGTGCCGCTGCCCGAGCCACTCTCCGATTTCTCACTCAACGGCATTCCCGAAGAGCCGCTGCGCGAATTTCTCACGGGTCATGGTTTCAAATCGCTGCTGACGCGGATCGGCGGGGACACGGCCCGTGCCGAAATGGCGCAGCACAGCGAAACGGCGGCGGAGCCCGATGAAGACGAACCGCCGATAGATCGCAGCACATATGAAACCGTAACCGATGAAGCGGCGCTGGATCGCTGGATCGCTGAAGCGCAGCGCATTGGCCATGTTGCGGTTGATACGGAGACCGACAGCCTGGAATCGGTGACTGCTCGGCTTGTCGGCGTCTGTCTGGCAACTGAACCGGGCAAGGCCTGTTATATCCCGCTCGGCCATGGCGGCGATGATTTGCTCGGCGAGAATCCTGATCAAATTGATTTCGACACCGCCATCGCGAAACTCAAACCGTTGTTCGCAGACCCTGCGATCCTCAAAATCGGTCACAACCTCAAATATGATATGGGTGTGCTGGCCCAGCACGACATTGTGCTGAGCCCCATCGATGACACGATTGTGATGAGTTTTAACCTTGAGGCAGGCATGCACGGCCATGGCATGGACGAGCTCGCTCTGCTCCTCCTCGGCCATGAATGCATAAAGTTCAAAGATATGGTCGGAACAGGCAAGAAGCAGATTTCTTTTGCCCAGGTGCCGATCGACAAGGCCACGGAATATGCCGCTGAAGACGCCGATGTTACCTTGCGTCTCTGGAAGCGCCTGAAACCGCGCTTGGCCGCGGACAAGGTAACACGCGTTTATGAGTTGGTAGACCGGCCGCTTGTTCCGGTGATCGCAGAGATGGAATGCGCGGGCATCAAGGTTGACCGCGAGGAGCTGGCGCGTTTGTCGGCCGAATTCGCAGGACAGATGGAGAGCACGGAGAAGGAGGTCCACGCGATTGCGGGCGAACCTTTTACCATCGGCAGCCCCAAGCAATTGGGCGAAATCCTGTTCGACAAGATGGGCCTGAAAGGCGGGCGAAAGGGGAAGTCCGGCGTCTGGTCCACTGACGTCAACGAGATGGAGCGGCTGGCACGCGACGGTGAACCCATCGCGCAAAAAGTTCTCGACTGGCGTCAGCTCTCCAAGCTCAAATCCACCTATACCGATGCTTTACAGGCTCAGATCAACCCGAAAACCGGGCGCGTCCACACCAGCTATTCGCTCACCGGCGCGCAGACCGGACGGCTATCCTCCACGGAACCCAATCTGCAAAATATTCCCATCCGCACCGAAATGGGCCGCAAGATTCGGTACGCCTTTGTGGCAGAACCCGGGAATGTGCTGCTTGCGGCGGATTACAGCCAGATCGAATTGCGCCTCGCCGCGCATATGGCCGATGTGCCAGCGCTCAAAGAAGCGTTCGCAGCGGGTGAGGATATTCACAACCGTACCGCGCAGGAACTGTTCGGCGAGGTTAATCGCGACACGCGCGGCCGCGCAAAAACCATCAACTTCGCCATTCTCTATGGTATTTCGCGTTGGGGGTTAGCTGGGCGGCTGGAAATAACGCCCGATGAAGCGCAAGCGATGATCGACCGCTATTTCGAACGGTTCCCCGGCATCAACCAATATATCACGCAGACGCTGACTGCTGCGCGCGAAACCGGATTCACCGAGACACTGTTCGGCCGCAAAACCCATTTCCCGCGCCTTCAAAGCAAGGTGCAGCATGAGCGCCAGGGGAGCGAGCGCGCGGCCATCAATGCGCCGATCCAAGGGACAAGCGCCGACATCATCAAACGTGCCATGGTGCGAATGGGCCCGGCGCTTGCAAAGGCCGGACTGGATGATGTCAAAATGCTCCTTCAGGTGCATGATGAACTCGTTTTCGAACTGCCGGAAAAAGATGTAGAATCAGCATCTTCCCTGATCCGTGACGTCATGACGTCAGCCGCCGCACCGCTCGTGGCAATCGATGTCGCGCTGGCGGTTGATATCGGGACCGGCCCGAGCTGGGGCGCTGCGCATTGAGTTCCGCTAAAAGGGGAGTGGCATGACGGGCGAGAAAGAGCCGCCGCCGCCTGACCTGTCTGCGCTCGCAAAGGGCGGGCGGACCAATCTATTCGGCTTCGTCCTGCGTCTCGCGGCCCGTATCCCGTTCCTGTTTATCGCCGGCCGCTGGTATGGCGCAGAAGCGCTCGGCATTTTCGCCTATTCCGTAATTGTCGTTGAATTTGCCGCGCAGCTTTCAACACTCGGGCTCAAACGCGGGCTGGCCGAACAATTGTCAAAGACGGACCGGCCGCATGTCGACGTTGTCTGGGATGCAATGCTTGCCGGATTCGTGGCCTCCGCCATCGCCGTTGCCCTGCTCGTCGCCTTTCCCCAAGCCATGTTCCCCAACAGCGAAATACAGGGAATGGAACGACTGCTGCCCCTGACCATCTTTGCGCTTGCTGCATCGGATATCGCGCTCGCCGCGCTCGCCTATCGCCACGATATCGGCGCAACCGTCCGCGCCCGTGCCATTGTGGAGCCCTGGACGATCAGCATCGCGGCCTTTGTGCTCGCCTATTATTCACTGCGCGACGGCCTGATTCTTGCCTATGTCCTGTCGATGCTGGCCGCGCTTGTCGCATCGCTTTGGCCGCTATTTCGAAGCTACGGCATCCCGCATGGTTGGAGACCGAAACCGATCCGCCTCCTATTGCTGGCTTGGCACAATCTTCCACTGGCGGCCGCAGATGCCATCGAATGGGCCTCTCGACGCATCGATATCGCCATTCTCGGCTTGTTCTTCTCGCCCTCCATTGTCGGCATCTATTATGTCGCGCAGCAGATCGCTTCACTGCCGCAAAAGCTCAAAACCAGCTTCGATCCGATATTGGGCCCAGTCATCACACAGAATCTTCAGGTCGGAAACCGGGCCGCAATCGCCCAGCAGGTTCGTCAGGCCGGCTTCTGGATCATCGCAGCACAGGCCGGCGTTGCGCTGGCGCTCGGCATTCCGGGAGAAGCCTGGATGGGGCTGGTGGGTCCGACCTTTGTCGCGGGAACCGGAATCCTCGCCTTTCTACTGGCCGCCGAAGTCGTCGCGGCAACGGCCGCTGTATCGGAGTCTGCACTTATCTATGTCGCGCGGCACCGGAACCTCATGATTTCGACCATTATGATCGGCGTACAGGCGGGCCTCAGCGTGGTCATCATCCTGATCATGCAGGCCTATGAGCTTCCCCTGCTCTATCAGGCAACAGGCCCGGCAATCGCGTTGATGTTGGCACTTGGCGGCGCGTCAATCGCCAAGGCGCGGTTGCTTACGCGGTTGCTCGAGGCGCCGGTCAGCCCATGGCGCTGGGCACTGGTCTGGGCAGCGGCAGTCGCGACAGTGACGGGATATCTCGCCACGTTCTTCCCGGAATGGAGCGAACTCATTATCGGCGTCCCGGCGGTGCTCGTCGTCTACTGCCTGATGATCTGGTATCGCGGATTCGGCCCCGAAGACCGGATCCTGTTCAAGATGGGGAACAAAGCAGAAGAATAGTCAGGCAAACTAATGCCGGAAATGCCGCATCCCGGTGAACATCATGGCGAGACCGGCCTCATCCGCTGCGGCGATTACCTCATCATCACGGATTGAACCACCCGGCTGGATCACTGCCGTGGCCCCTGCTTCCACAGCGGCCATCAAGCCATCCGCGAACGGGAAGAATGCATCCGATGCAACCGCCGAACCGGTTGTTCGCGTCTCATCCCAGCCAGCCTTTTCCGCGGCATCCTTGGCTTTCCACGCTGCAATGCGCGCAGATTCCAGACGGTTCATCTGACCTGCGCCGACGCCAGCGGTACTACCTTCCTTCGCGTAAACAATCGCGTTGGATTTGACATGCTTCGCCACGGTCCATGCGAACAGGCAATCGGCCAGCTCCTGTTCGCTGGGCTGGCGCTTGGTCACAACCGTGAGATCGCCTGCGGTGATCCGGCCATTGTCACGCGCTTGAAGGAGCATACCGCCGGCAATCGTCTTCATCGTCATGCCCGGCCGCGCGGGATCAGCGAAATCGCCCGTCAACAATAGCCGCAGATTCTTCTTCTTCGCAAAAATTTCCCGAGCCTCGTCATCGGCACCCGGCGCGATCACGACTTCGGTGAATATTTCGGTGATTGCGGCAGCGGCTTCGGCATTGAGCGTATGATTCAACGCAACTATGCCGCCAAAAGCTGAAACGGTATCGCAGGCAAAAGCGGCCTTATAAGCATCAAGGGCCGAACCGGAGACAGCAACACCGCACGGATTGGCATGTTTGACGATGACGCAGGCGGGTTGGGTCATGTCGAATTCGGAAACCAGCTCAAGGGCGGCATCCGCATCATTGAAATTATTGTAGCTTAGCGCCTTGCCTTGCAGCTGCTCGGCCTGAGCAATGCCGGGAGCCCCGGGCATATCCGGCACATAGAGCGCCGCCGCCTGGTGCGGGTTCTCGCCATAACGAAGTGCCTGTTTGCGCTGAACCGGAATCTGCAGGCGTTCGGGAAACTGCTCGCCCTGATCGGCAAAGGCGAACCAGCTGGCAATCATCGAATCATAGGCCGCGGTCGCAGCAAAAGCCTTGGCTGCCAGCCGCTTGCGGAATTCAATCGACGTCTTGCCGTCATTGGAATCTAACGCTTCAGCCAGCTCAGCATAGTCGGAGGGATCGGTAACGATGCCGACATGAGCATGGTTCTTCGCGGCAGACCGCACCATCGATGGACCGCCGATATCGATATTCTCGATAATGTCCGGGCGATCCGCGCCGCGCGCCACAGTGGCCGCGAATGGATAGAGATTGACGACCACCAGATCGATCGCGCCGATATCATGCGCTTTCATCGCCGCGACATGCTCTTCATTGTCGCGCACCGCCAACAGACCGCCATGAACCTTGGGATGCAGCGTCTTTACGCGGCCATCCATCATTTCGGGGAAATCGGTCAGTTCCGAAATATCGCGAACCTCAAGCCCGGCATCCCGCAAAGCCTTTGCAGTCCCGCCTGTCGAAACCAGTTCGACGCCATGGCGCACCAATACAGCGCCCAGTTCAGCAAGCCCGCTTTTATCCGAAACCGATAAAAGTGCGCGGGTGATTTTAACGTCCGACATGAGATATCCTGATTGCAGTGAAGAGGTTTGCGGCGGCCTATTCAGGGGCTAGCCGGCGCGGCGGAAGAGCCAGCCAATCGTTGTGCCGCCGGGCGGTGTTTCGCCCGCAAGCACCAGCTGTTTTGTGTTGCAGAGACGCGCCTTCTCATCGATCCAGACACTGTCATCGATCATGAGGCCGGTACCGCGGCATCGGAAGTGCCACGCCGGCCCGCCATCGAGGCGCAGCAATGCGCCCATATTATCTGCCGTGGGAGACACCTCAACACCCGCCCCGAGATGAAAACGGATCGCAAAGGCCGCGCCATCGGATTTGTGCCGACCGCCGGGCAGCAGCACATCTTCTCCGCGCAGCTCGTCGCCATCTTCAGACAGGCCAAGTTGGCGGCGATGGACGAATCCGAAGCGCGGCACATAGCCATCATGGCTCGCTTCGAGCCTTGCGATGCCATTGCGCTCGCGCCGATTAAGCTCAACTTCAACAACGCCGCGCCCCAATGAACCATCTGCGTTAAGCGCAGTTGAATTGCTGTCACCCATGGTGAGCGTCGAATGGGCCGCCGTGGTTCGTAACCCCTCAGCAAAATTTTTCGGTAGCGCCGTGCCGCCTGCGCCGCCGCAATTGACGACAATACGGTGCGCGCCGTGCGACAGTTCAAATGCTAAAGTCGACGCACAGCCGCCGGTCTCCAGCCGCATGGAAGGCGGCGGTGCGGCGTCGACAACAAGTACGGTGTCTCCAGCGGCCATCCGGTGATAGCCCCAATCACGTGCCTTACGCAGCGGCAACGCGCGCTGCCCGGTCGCTTCGATCGCAGCCGCAATCCGGCGTCCGGGAATGGGCGGGCCGCCCTGCCAGCTTGAAAGACCGCCATCGCCCAGCGTCACACCCAGCAATGCGGGCACCGCAAAAGACAGGGCCGAAGTGAAGGCGGGAGGAAAGGCGATGCCGCGCGAATCATAGGCAGACCGGAGCATGGCCAGCGTTTCGACAAGCGCGAGCTGCGCCACAGGAGACCGGGAAATGATGCCGCCATCCGCCGTCAGAGTCTGCGAGATTGATCGTTCGAGGCCAACTTCGCCGCGCGCCACGCGCGGTTCGCCGCCCTGGACCAACAACCCTGCGCCGATCACACCCGCCCAGGCGCGAACTTGCGTCAGACTTGGAGCCTCCTTGGAGGCAGCTCGATCGAGATGGCGAGCGCCGCGTGCCAAAGTGTTGAGCACGGCAGATCGATAAACGAGATCGGCCGAGGAAAGAATAAGCGGTGCATAGCTCGTCCAGAGGAAGACGCGATGCCCCCACATTTCGGTCCGCCAGCCAGCTTCGGCCACCTTACCGCCATGCGTTTCAAGCCAATTGCGCATAAGCTTTTCGGCAATGGGCGCGGTTTCCTCGCGCGGGCCGGCAGATGCCAGATCGCGCAGCCATTCGAAACTTTGCAGATAGTCGGCAAGGCCGGGCGAGACGTTGAGCGTCGCAAAATCGAGATCGGCGAGCGGCGTTTCCTGACCGTGATAGAGCACGCGCCCTTCAAGCAGCGCCGCGCCGCGCGTACGATCGCCGGGAATTGGGTCGGCGGGCACCCCAAGAAGCTTCAACGGAAACTTTCCGCGCAGGCGGAGGCGATGCAGCGGGGTTCGCCAAATCATATGGCGGAACCGTGTTGCCAGTCTTTCGGATAATGAGAGCCCGCCATCGTCGAGCCGGATCAGCCGCCGTCCCTTATCGATACCGTCCCGGGAATCATCGGGCATATCAATCCGCTCGGCGAGCGTCATACGCCCCTCAAGCCTCGGATATTGGCTGCATAACAATCCGGACCACCGCGAAACGTCGCGGTTCCGGCGACCAGAGCGTCCGCGCCTGCGGCGATTGCACGCGGCGCTGTTTCCGCATCGACACCGCCATCAACCTCAAGGTCAATCGGCTTGCCAAGCGCGTCGATGCGTGCCCTGATTGCCTCAATCTTTCTCAACTGGCTGTCGATAAAGCTCTGTCCGCCAAAGCCCGGATTGACGCTCATCACGAGAACAAGATCGATATCTTCGAGCAGATAATCGAGCACGTCCACAGGGGTTGCCGGGTTTAGCGAGATGCCCGCCCGCTTGCCCAGCGATTTGATATGCTGGACCGTGCGATGCACATGCGCGCCCGCCTCAGGATGGATCGTGATCGTGTCGGCACCCGCTTCGGCGAAATCGTCAAGAAAGGAATCGACCGGCGAGATCATCAGATGGACGTCGAACGGCTTGTCAGTATGCGGCCGCAGCGCTTTGACGACACCGGGCCCGATGGTGAGATTAGGCACGAAATGCCCGTCCATCACATCGATATGGATCCAGTCTGCACCAGCCGCGTCAATCGCACGGACCTCTTCCCCCAGCTTTGCAAAATCTGCGGAGAGGATCGAAGGCGCTATTCGGACTGAGCGGGCCATAATCGGGAAGGCTTAGGAGAGGGCTGCGAATCGGGCAAGCAGGGGTAGCCGCCAGCCGGGACTATTTGGGGATAAGATGCACAGTTTGTGCGATCAAAGCCTAGCTGTGCCGAAAACGGACAATGAAAAAGCCATCCGCTCCGCCCGGATCCGCAATCTGGCCCGGCAGAATACGCAGCCAGCCTTCTGGCGACGGGGTCAGGCCTTCGGGTAGCATCGCGGCATCGATGGGCTCGATAGTGAATGCCGGATGATCGGCCAGAAAGCGCTCCGCCACAGCCTCTCCCTCTTCGGGCTCAAGCGAACACACGGCATAGACGAGCGTGCCGCCGGGCTTGATCCAGCGCGATGCGCGGTCAAGCATCACCGTCTGGATTTCGGCGCTTTCAGCGATCAGACGCGGGCTTGCCCGATAAAGAACATCGGGATGGCGGCGAAAAATGCCGGTCGCGGAACACGGCGCGTCAACAAGGATGGCATCATAGTGATCCGCAGTCGCCCAATTGAGCGCGTCAGCACAGATCAGTTCGGCTGATAGCTTCGTCCGCGCGAGATTCTCTGAAAGTCGCGTCAGACGACTATCCGCGCGATCAAGCGCGGTAACCTGCCAGCCCTGGGATACAAGTTGCATCGTTTTGCCGCCCGGCGCGGCACACAGGTCAAGTATATTACGGCCCTCTCCGGCACCAAATAGTCTCGCGGGCAGCGATGCAGAGATATCCTGCACCCACCATTGTCCCTCGGCATAGCCGGGTAAGTCTGTCACAGAGCCCCGCTCCCGGCGCACATGACCGGGCATGAGACTATGACCGCCAAGCTTCGCCGCCCAATCGTCCGTCGCGGCCGGGTCGGCAAGAATGATATCCAGCGGCGGCGGAGCAGCAATCGCTTTGGCGGCAGCCTCCACCATGGCGTCATCCCAATGCCGCTGCCAACGCATGGATACGGGATAGGGCAAGGTCGGCGTCTCAGGCAGTTTAACCTCTTGCCGCGACAGGGTTCCGAATACGCCGTGCGCCAGCCGCTTGGGACCGCCTGCAAGCAGGGGAAGCGCCGTTGCAATCGCGGCATGATGCGGCGTGCCGAGCGCCAAAGCCTGGGCCAGCGCCATGCGCAAAACCATGCGCGCCTTGGCTTCATCCGGCAGCGGGTTTTTCGTCGCGCTATCGATCAGCGCATCATAATCGGGAAGTCGGCGCAGCACTTCGCCGGTGATTGCTGCAGCCAGGCCCCGATCATCGGCACGTTTGAGCCGCCGGAAGGAACGCCCCATCTCCGCGTCGACGGACTTGCCTTGGCGCAAGACGGCATCGAGCAACTGCAACGCCGCCCGCCGGCTTTCAACGCCCTGCACCGCGCGAGGCTTGTCGCGCGGTTCGCCGGGCGAGCTCAAGAACCGCGCCCATGCGGATCGAGCGCTGCGATCACCGTCAGCATGATAAGGGTTTTCAACTGATTCACCTTGCGTCTCCGTCTTCAAGCCCCGAAATGGGGGCTGACAGGCAATTTGGCAATTGGAGGAATGAATGGCTGGCAAGCGCCCCGATTGGATCAAAGCTCCCGCGCATCTTTCTGAAAGCCCCCCGGTTCCAACGCCTGAGCCCATCGAGACCCAAGCCGAACATGGCGGCAAGGAGATGCTTGAACCCACCCGCTATGGCGATTGGGAGCATAAGGGCATCTGCTGGGATTTTTAGCGCTGGAATTACGGGAATGTTAGCGCTCATTTTTTAGCGGCCGGGCCATCAACGCCTCAACCGCTGCCTCAACCGATATTTTCCCCTCCAGCAACGCGCAAACCGCTTCGGTTATCGGCATTTCGACGCCGGCATCATGGGCCGCTTCACGCAGCACCGGCGCAGTAAACGCGCCTTCGGCCACCGTCGTGCGATCCGCAAGCAGCTCCTTACCGGTTTTACCCTCGCCAAGCCCTTTACCGAGCGAAAAATTGCGGGAGCTGGTCGAGGAACAGGTGAGGACGAGATCGCCAAGCCCGGAAAGCCCGGCCAAAGTCTCCGCTTCGGCCCCGCGCGCCAGACCAAAGCGTGTCATTTCCGCAAAGCCGCGCGAAATAAGGGCCGACCGGGCATTCTGACCCAGCCGCTTTCCTTCGACGACGCCGCAGGCAATGGCGAGAACATTTTTCACCGCGCCGCCAATCTCTGCTCCGATCACATCTTTCGACAGATAAGGCCGGAAGGCCGGGCTCGCGAGGCGCGTGGCAATCAACTGACCAAGCGCCTGATCCTCGCAGGCCAGGGTCACGGCGGCGGGCAATCCAGCGGCCACTTCATGTGCGAAAGTCGGGCCAGACAGGACGGCGATGGGCGACCCCGGATATACCTCGGCCGCGACCTCACTCATCAGTTTTTTTGATCCCGCTTCAATCCCTTTTGCGCAAAGAATAAGCGGCGCAAAACCGATTGATGCCGAACCTAATATGTCCCGCACATGCTGAGCTGGCGCGACAACAAGGATTGCATCGCAATCGGCCAGATCATCAAGCTGGCTGGTCGCCCGGATCTTGCGAGACAAAGGAATATTGGGGAGAAAGAGCGGGTTGGCGCTTTGATCATTAATCGACCGGACGACATCGCCCTCGCGCGCCCAGAGGATCACCGGATCGCCGTTCGCCGCCGCGCTTTGCGCCAAGGCCGTACCCCATGCGCCGCCGCCGATAACGCCGATTGTTTCTATCGTCATGCCTTCACTCCTGCGCCCCGGGCTTTAGCGGCATCGGCATCAAGCGGCCAGCGTGCACGCGCAGGAATATCCAGCGGATCGGTCAATCCCGCTCCAAATCGCTCGGCACCGGCCCAAGCGATCATTGCGGCGTTATCCGTGCAGAGCCAGGGCGGCGGGGCGATGAAGGCGAGACCTTCGTCTACAGCCAGAACCCTTAGCGCTTCACGGATCGCGCTGTTGGAAGCGACGCCGCCAGCGACAACCAAGGCATTGATATTGCTAACCGAACCGATCGCTTTTCTGGTCCGGTCGACAAGACAGTCGATGGTCGCCGCCTGAAAACTCGCAGCGATGTCTTCGGGCTTATATTGGCCGCTATCACGGGCGCGCAGCACTGCGGATTTCAGCCCTGCAAAGGAGAAATGCGGCTCGGCGCGCCCTAAAAGTGGCCGCGGCAGCGGCACTGCCGCTGGATCACCAGACTTTGCGGCGTTTTCGACTGCCGGACCACCCGGGAAACCAAGGCCTAGCAGTTTGGCCGTCTTGTCATACGCTTCACCGGCGGCATCATCGATGGTCGTTGCCAATCGCCGATAGGCGCCGACCCCCTCGACGAGCAGCAGCTGGCAATGGCCCCCCGAAACCAGCAGCAGCAGATAGGGAAATTCCAGCGAAGGATCGGCAAGACGGGGAGAAAGTGCATGGCCTTCAAGATGATTGACTGCGACCAGCGGCTTCCCACCCGCAAGCGCCAAAGCCTTGCCCGTCATCAGGCCAACCATCACGCCGCCGATCAATCCCGGCCCGGCCGTCGCCGCCACCGCATCAACATCGGACAAAGAAAGTTCTGATTCGTCAAATACTTGTGCGACGAGCGGCGTCATGACTTCAACATGCGCGCGTGCTGCAATCTCCGGCACCACGCCGCCGAACGGCCGATGCGCTTCCTCTTGTCCGGCCAATGCATGCGCAAGAATCTCGCGCTCGCTCGTCACCAGTGCCGCTGCGGTTTCATCGCAGCTCGATTCGAGACCCAAAATGATCGCCATGGCCCTTCCCTGCCACTGCATCACGGGCTAGCACAAGCCTCATGACGACAGCTCTTCGGCTTGGCACACGCGGATCGCCCCTCGCGATGATACAGGCGCACATGGTCAAGGCGGCTCTGATCGATACGCATGGCCTTGGCGATGCCGATATCGTGATCGTTCCCGTCAAAACGACCGGAGACAAGGTGCAGGATCGCCCGCTCGCAGAGATTGGCGGTAAGGCGCTCTGGACCAAGGAGCTGGACCGGGCGCTCGGCGAAGGCGAGATCGATTTCGCCGTTCACTCAATGAAGGATGTCGAAACGATCAGGCCGGCCGAGATCATACTCGCCGCCAATCTGCCGCGTGCCGATGTCCGCGAGCGCTTCATCGGCACGGATAGTGTTGAAACCCTTCCCAAGGGCGCGCGCATCGGCACATCTTCGCCGCGCCGGGCGGCTCAATTGTTGAGCCTGCGGCCGGATCTCGCCATCGAAATGCTGCGCGGGAATGTGGCCACGCGCATGGCTGCAGTCGAAAATGGCGGGGTTGATGCAACCCTGCTCGCCGCCGCCGGGCTCGATCGGCTCGGCCATACCGATATCGGGACCGCCATTCCCATCGACACGCTTCTCCCCGCCGCACAGCAAGGCGCAATTGGAATTGAAGCGCTCGCGGCAAATGGCGCAGTTCGAACGCTGCTTGGTGGCATCAACGATCAAGTGACGTACCAATGCATCGAAGCCGAACGCGCTTTGCTTCATACGCTCGGTGCCGACTGCCATTCCCCATTGGCGGCGCTGGCGCAGATCCAAGATGGCGTCATTACGTTAACCGCCGAACTGCTGCTGCACGACGGGAGTGAGCAGGTCAGGCAATCGTCCAAGGGGCCGGTCGATGATCGTCTGGATATAGCAAAGAGTCTGGGCCGCGCATTGCTCGATGCGGCAAGTCCCGCATTACGGGCCTTATTTGCCGGATGACGTCACGGCTCATTGTTCTGAGGCCCGAACCGGGTGCCAGCATTACAGCACGGCGCGCCGAGCAAGCAGGTTGGGCCACCATCATATTATCACTGTTTGAAATCGCGCCGCTTGACTGGAATCCGCCAGATCCGGGCCATTTCGATGCCGTGTTGATGACCAGCGCCAATAGCGCGCGTGCTGGCGGCGCAGGGCTTGCCCGCTATCATGGCCTTCCGCTGTATGCCATTGGAGCGCAAACTGCCGAAGCGGCGCGCGAGAACGGTTTTGAGATAATCATTAGCGGTGAAGCGGGTGTTGCCGAGATGGCAGACCGAATGCGTTCGGACGGAGTGGCGCGCATATTTCACCCATCCGGCGAGACCGTGAGGCCGTTTGACGAAAGCGGACTCACAGTCACCCGTGTCCCGGTCTACGCGGCCCGCCAGGTGACGCCAACTGATCTTGTTGCCGCGATAGACAGTGACGCCATTCTGCTTGTCCATTCACCGCGCGGCGCACGCTATCTTGATGCGCTATGTACAGAGCAGAATATCGCGCGCAATGCGCTTTCGCTGGTTGCGATCAGCGATGCCACGCTTGCTGAAGCGGGGCCGGGTTGGCGCATGGCAGTTGCGGCAGAACGACCGACCGATGACGCCATGCTGGCAGCCGCATCTTCATTGAGGTCCTAACCCTAGGCGGAGCCGCTGCTATCGGGTAAAGCGGCGGCCCGGCGCACAGATCGTGCGCCAATACGGAGCTTGGACCCGCCTTATGCCGCGCGATTATGAGCCGATCGAAACAACAGAAACACCTCGGCGTTCGCTGATTCGTGTGTTGATTATCGCGGGCGTCGCCTTTTTTGGCGGCGTTATCGGAATGGGCTGGTTCCTCGTCAATTATGGCGGATCCATGGGTGTCCTCGCCGTTGAAGATGAGGCCGCACCGTCCGAAGAAAGCAGCGCCGCTATTACCGCACTCGAGCGCCAGCTCGACGAAACTGAACCGGGTCTGCCCGGAGCACCGGTCGGAGAAACACCCGATACCGCAGAGATTGAGGCGGATCGAGCGACGCTGGCAAGACGCGTTGCGCAGCTTGAGGATCGCATAGACCGAATCGGGACGCGCGCAGGCGCCGCTGCGGGCAATGCAGACCGGGCCGAGGGCTTGCTGGTTGCTTTTGCCGCCCGCCGGGCGCTCGATCGCGGGGTTGCGCTCGGTTATATTGAGGGCCTGCTTCGCGACCGATTTGGCCGCTCCGCGCCCGAAGCCGTCGCGCGCGTCATTGCTGCGTCGCAACAGCCGGTAACGCTGGATGGCCTGCAATCACGGCTGATTGAACTTGAACCTGCGCTGATCGGCAGCGGCGAAGGCGAAAGCTGGTGGGACGCGACACGGCGCGAATTTTCGGAACTCTTCGTCCTGCGGCAAGAGGGCACACCCTCTCCCGCTCCCCGGCAACGGTTGCAACGCGCGCGGGACAAGCTCGCCGTCGGACAGGTTGATACTGCGCTGGCCGAAGTCTTACGCTTGCCGGGCCGCGAAGAGGCCGAGCAATGGATATCCGATGCTCGCCGCTATATCGCCGCGCGCAACGCGCTCGACCGGATAGAGACGATCGCGCTGATGGAACCGCGGATCGCTGAACGGCAAAGACAGCGCGAAGAAGCCCGAGAAAACGAAGATTCGGCTGCCGAATAAATCCGCAATTCGACCAAGGGGCAAACGAAATCGATTGACCGGATCAGAGGCGCGCAGCGCGATCCAAAACGCGTTTGGCCTGCAACAAATGCGGGCGATCAAGCATTTTGCCATCAAGGCCGATGGTCCCAAGATCAGGATTGGCGGCAAAAAGCGCGACCACTTCGCGCGCGTGCGCAATTTCGGCATCGCTCGGCGTAAAGGCCGTATTGATAACTGGAACCTGCGCCGGATGAATGGCCAACTTGCCGGTAAATCCCTCACGCCTGCCTTTGTCGCAATCGGCGGCAAGGCCTTCATCGTCTCGAAAATCGCCAAACAAACTGTCTACCGGCTGAACCTCCGCCGCAACCGCGCCTGCCAAGCAAAGCGAACGAGCGAGTTTGTAGGTAAAGCTGAGCTCGCCATCGCTATCGAACTTGCTCGATGCGCCCAGCGCCGCTGACAGATCTTCCGCGCCCCAAGTCAAAGCCGCAAGCCGATCGCTCGATCCCGCATAACTGCCAAGGCCAAACAGGCTGGCGCCGGTTTCGGTCGCTATCGCGCTGATCCTGGTTGATCCGACCTGCACATTCTGGGCAGCCTCCTCCGCTTCTAGCATATGGGCCAGTTTCATGATATCGGCGCCGCTTTCGGTTTTCGGGACCATGACGCCATAGGGCCGCGCACCGATAATGGCAGCCAGATCGGCTTCCGCTAGGCCGCTATCGAGCGGATTGATGCGAACCCAGAGCTGTGCGCCGGCATCGCTGCCCTGCCCCAGCGCCGCCGCTGCCGTGCTGCGGGCAGCGGGCTTATTCGCCGCGGCCACAGAATCTTCCAGATCAAAAATGATCGCATCGGCTTCGCCGCCGAGTGCCTTGGTGATTTTCTTTTCACTATCAGCCGGGACAAAGAGCCAGCTTCTTGGAGTAGTAGACATATGTGCGATCTTATCCTGTAGACGTGTCAGGAAGATCGATAATACATTCTTGAATGCCGCGCGAGATAAACTGACCGGCCTCGAACGCCTGATTGTCGTCCAGTTCGCCGCGCAGCTCCAAAGCCGCCGTCTCATTCCCGGCAATTTTGGCGATCACGAAAGCATGGGTTTCCGGTGACAGCTGCTGGGCCTGTTCATCAAGGCAGGCGCAAAGATCGGCGGTCAGCTCGCCCTGAGTATTGCAGGCCGCCGCGAAATCACCCGGCGCGGGGCCTCCGCCGCCACAGGCGGCAAGCGCAGACGTCGCGCACAGCAGAAAGGCAAAACGGGCACGGGATTCGAAAATGGCAGGCATATCACTCTCCCTATCGAGTCGCGTCCGATCATGCGCCAACTGCCGGAGGTGCGCAAATGCGAAACACCCCTGATGGCCCGCTTCATGATCCTTCACTGGGCACGTACGCCGCTTGACAGTCCGGCGATGATGAAACACCTCAAACGGGCTATTTCTCGGCTGTAATGCAGGTGTTCTCCATGTTGCCATCGCTTATCGTTATCGACGATTTTCTGAGCGACCCACACGGTGCCCGCAGGCAGGCTCTCTCCCTCGATTATGATCCAGCATTCAAAAAGGGCAATTATCCCGGATTGCTTTCGACCAAAATATTGCCGATCCAGGGACTCGATGAGAGCGTTTCACGGGTGATCGGCACTCCGGTCAAAACCGATCCTGAAACCAGCCATGGCCATTGCCGCCTGACGCTCAAAGCCGACAAGGGCAGGAGCGGGGTACACATCGATCCCTGCTTCTATTCCGGCATCCTTTATCTAAGCCTCGACGAGCATTGCCGCGGCGGCACCGATTTCTTCCGGCATCGCCGCACGGGGCTCGACGGCGTTCCGAACGACCCGGCAGCGCTGGCGACGACCGGCTATGCTGATCCCAATGTGCTGATTGAGGACGTGGTCAACAAGGATACGACATTATCGAGCAAATGGGAGCGGACGACGCGTGTTCCCATGCGTTTCAACCGGCTGATCCTGTTCAAGCCGTGGCAGTTTCATAATGCCGGGCCGGGTTTCGGTACCAACGTCGAGACCGGGCGCCTGGTTCATCTGATGTTCTTCGCCTCTGCCCGTTAGCGCTCGACTCGCGCCGCGCCTAAAGCCTCGGCTGATCCATCCATAGATTTCTTATCTAGACTCGCGAGAGAGTATCGGCGACGCTGATTGCCATATTTCCTTTCCCGCCTATCGATAGGACATTCGCATATGACCGACGCCCCTGAAGCCGAAACCCCCGAAAACCAGCCTGCCGGCTATGAGCCCGCGAAAATCTGGACATGGGACAAAGCCAGTGGCGGCCGGTTTGCCAATATCAACCGGCCGATCGCCGGGCCGACGCAAGACAAAGAACTGCCCGTCGGTGAGCACCCGATACAGCTTTACTCGCTTGCCACGCCCAACGGCGTCAAAGCGACGGTAATGCTGGAAGAGCTGCTCGCGCTTGGTCATGAGGGCGCCGAATATGATGCCTGGCTGATCAATATCGGCGAAGGTGATCAGTTCGGCAGCGACTATGTCGACATCAACCCCAACTCCAAGATCCCAGTTATGGTCGATCATTCAGTTTCCGAGCCCCAGCGCGTGTTCGAGTCCGCTTCGATCCTCGTCTATCTCGCTGAGAAGTTCGGCGGCGCCTTCTTGCCGAGCGATCTCAAGGCCCGCACCGAAACCTTCAACTGGCTGATGTGGCAGATGGGCAGCGCGCCGTATCTCGGCGGCGGTTTCGGCCATTTTTACGCATATGCGCCGATGAAGATCGAATATGCGATCGACCGTTTCGCGATGGAAGTGAAGCGGCAATTGGACGTGCTGGACCGGCATCTGGCGGATAACGAATATATGGCAGGCGGCGACTATACGATCGCCGATATGGCCATCTGGCCCTGGTATGGCGGAATGGCCAAAGGCGTACTCTATGAGGCCGCCGAGTTCCTGCAGGTGCACGAATATACCCATCTCAACCGCTGGGCCGATATGATCGGCGAACGCCCCGCCGTTCAGCGCGGCCGCATGGTCAACCGCGTTTGGGGAGAGCCGGCAACCCAACTGCCCGAACGCCACAACGCCAGCGACTTCGAAACGAAAACGGCGGACAAGCTCATGCCCAAAGAAGACGCGACGGAATAAACGTCCACCAATTCATGATGAGAGAAAATGGAGCGGGCGAGGCGATTCGAACGCCCGACCCCAACCTTGGCAAGGTTGTGCTCTACCCCTGAGCTACGCCCGCTCGGCGCTCTTCCCAATAATGACAGAGTGTTGCCATCCAGTGAAGAGGCGGCGCAGCTAGCATGGGATTGCGCAGGGAGCAAGGGGAAACGCGGCTATCAGTCCGGCCTCTCCGAAGTAAGCCCCACAGCCGCAAGCGCAGCCATGCCGCACGCGATATCGTGAACCACCGGCGCGCCCGAAACACCGATGCCGCCAAGTGGGTTTGCATCGGCATCAAAAATGGGAAGGCCGCCGCCGACCGTGGCGATATAAGGCAGATTAGGCATATCCCAAGTCGCCGACTGCTCGGTCGGTGTGCGGTACCGGGCGGCGGACTGCCCCTTCCATTGGGAAAGATCCTGCCCGGCCGGCGATGCCTCATCCATCCGGGCATAAGCGACCAAAACTCCAGCATCGTCATAGATCGCAATGGCCACGCCAAGATCATGCTCAACCGCATAATCAAGACAGGCTTGCTGCATCGCCCGCGCGGTTTCCAGATTGATTTCCGGCCGGGCGTCCTGCGCGCTGGCCGGTGTTAACGCCAAGCCAGCCGTTGCTGCGCCTATCAAAAATGCTCTCATTTTGGTTCTCCCTGTTCTTCTTCCAACTATCTAATCGGCATGGAGCCACCAGCCTGCGTCGATGGATCGCTGTCAAGATTCGATCGGCGGCCATGAAGTCCGCGAAATTGCTCCTTGACCCCATTAAACCCCTGATAACCCGAACTGGCGATCAAGGTCTTGGGTTATCGGCAATGCTGCCCCATATATGCAGAAATCATCAAACAGGAGTCGAACTATCGTGGCCACGCAATTGGGATTGACCGAAGACCAGAAGGCGGAAGTTGAGAAGTTTCGCGCCGATGTTGTCGAGCCCTCCATGAGCCAGCTCGTCATCCTCGATTTCTGGGCTGAATGGTGCGGGCCATGCAAACAGCTGACACCGCTGCTTGAAAAGGTTGCGGCCGACTATGCCGACAAAGGCGTTGTGCTGAAGAAAGTGAATGTCGATGAAGACAAGTTCATCGCCTCACAATTCCAGATTAAATCAATCCCCACCGTCTATGCGATGTTTCAGGGAAAGCCTGTCGCCGATCTCGGCGAAGCGCGGACCGAAGGCGCATTGAAACAGATGATCGACCAAATCCTGACTCAGCTCCCCGTTCAGGGTGAAGCGCAACAGCAACAAGCCGAGATCGAACCGCTGATTGAGATGGGCGAGCAAGTCCTGTCTGAAGGCGATGGTGAGCGCGCGCTCTCGATATTCGGCCAGATCATGGAAATGGCCCCAACCGAACCCAAGGTAGTTTCCGGTTTTGTCCGCGCGCTCGTCATGATGGGAAAGATCGACGAGGCGAAGGAAATGCTCGCACAAATTCCCGAAGACGTCGCAAAGGATCCGGTGATTGCCCGCGCGCAAGCGGCAGTTGACCTTGTTGGCGACGCCCCGGCGGGCGAGGACACTGCGCCGCTTGCCGCAAGGGTTGATGCCAATCCTGGCGATCATGAGGCCAGGCTGGAACTGGCGACCGCCCTGATGGCGAATGATAACCGCGATACAGCCGCCGATCATCTGTTCCATATCATCGAGGCCGACAAGGACTGGAATGAAGGCGCAGCGCGGCAGAAGCTGCTCCAGCTGTTCGAAGTTGTCGGGCTTGAGGACGAATGGGTGTCCCAGCAGCGCCGCCGCCTCTCCGCGATCCTGTTCGGATAATGGCCGAAGCAGCGATCCGTCTTTCTATTTTTCCACTGGCGGGAGCGATCCTGCTACCCCGCGCACAATTGCCGCTCCATATCTTCGAGCCGCGCTATCAGGCACTGGTCAAAGACGCGATGGCACGGGATCGGCGTATCGCAATGATCCAGCCACGGGATAAAGACGGGGAACACGGCAACAGAAATCCGGCCCTGTTCGAAATTGGCTGCATCGGTAAGGTTTCCGAAGTTGAGGCGATGGAAGATGGCCGCTTCAACATCATTCTCGAAGGCCTGACACGGTTCCGCATCGTCCGCGAACTTGATGCGACAACATCCTTTCGTCAGGTTGAAGCGATCACGCAGGAGTTTGGCGATGAGGCCGTTGCTGAGCCACTTTCCATTGCTATGCGGGGCGGACTGATCGACGAATCGAAGAGATTTGCGGATATGCTTGGTTATGCCGTCGATTGGAATGCCGTCGAAACACTCGACGACGAGACGCTCGTCAATATGGTGAGCCAGGTTGCGCCCTTCGACACGGTCGCCAAACAGGCATTGCTTGAGGCGGCGACGATCGATGATCGCTCCGAACTGCTGATCCAGTTCATGGAGTTTTTCCGCATGCACCAGCAACAAGGCGGCGATGACCGCGCCACGCTCCAATAAGGCCGGGCTAGTGAGCGTACTCGACCCGAAATTGCTCGAAATCCTGATCTGCCCGATCACGCGGACGAAGCTGCGCTTTGATCGCAACGCCGAAGAGCTGGTGTCGGAAGCCGCAGGCCTTGCCTATCCGGTGCGCGACGGGGTGCCTGTAATGCTAGTGGAAGAGGCGCGGCAGCTCTGAATCGGCGCGGTTCAATCGGTCAGGAGGCCGTTGCTTTTATTGATCGACAGCGGCTTCATCATTCAACCTTGTCGCATCGTCACGATAACGGACAGGCCCTCGTTCCGCGCCATCAGGTGCCGATCCCGATTCCCATACCATTGATCCATTGTCGTCATAAGTGATGACTGCCCAACTACGGCGTTGAATACCATCGTCATCGGTATCAAGAGCCTCGTCGCGGAGCTCCAGTTGACGCCCGTCAGCGCTTAAAGTGCCAGTGTACAGCGCCTTACCGGGAATATTGCCCCACATGGAGAGCATTTCGAAACGTTCTGATTGAGCGTTGTAATTCAAATAGAAGACGTAAGTACGAGTTGTATCGCCTGATGTTCCTCTGGATTCACAGCGAATGTACTGATTGTCCAAAGCATAAACACAACTTCGCGTCCCGTACTCCTCATAGCTTGAGCCAGGCAGCATCGCCCGGTCCGCGAACTCCCATTCGCCAACCAGCCAGTCCACAGATCGAATATCTGGAGTCGGTGACAAGACTGTTGCTGCAAATAATAGGCTGATCAAGCTAACCTCCCTCAAAATTGTTCCCTACGGGAGTAATTGAGCCCCCGGCAGTATACGTATTAGTGCCTATAACAATACAAGCTGTTGGATATAGCCTCAGCTCTCTTTTCCTTAGCCAGCGCGATCTGGGCGACTAGCTAACCTTGCTCCAACGCCACCCGCCGCAATTCCTTCGCCAGAAAATCGAGCACGGCCCGAATCCGGGGAACGTCACGCAGCCGCTCATGGGTCAGCAACCACAACCCGCCTTCATCTTCGGGGCGGGGCGGAAGGCACTGGATGAGATCGGGATCATGATCGCCAAGGAAGGTCGGTAAGACAGCGAGGCCCACCCCGGCGCGCACCGCCGACAAAATGCCCGTCCCCGTTCCATGATGCATCGAGACACTACCTTCGAGATTATTTGCGCGGAGCCACTTTTGATAGGGTGGCCAAAAATTATCGCCGCCGCCGCCGATAAAATCATGGTCGAGCAATTCCTCGCTTGTGCGTGGGACGCCATGTGCGTCGGCATAGCTACGGCTGCAATATACCGTCCAGCGATTGTCTGCGATCCGGCGACCGACCAGACCGCCTCCTTTCGGCGCGCTTACGGTGCGGATGGCGACATCCGCTGCGCCCGCCGCAAGATTGAGCGGCTCTTGCGACGTATCGACCTCGATGCGGATGGCGGGAAAGGCCTCATGCAAGCGATTCAGAATTGGCGCGAGGATAGACACAGCATAAATATCCATCGTCGTCAGCTTCACGGTGCCGCTCACATCGCGGGCTTGGGATCCGGCGGCGTCAGTGAATTGTGCTGCGGCATCACTGACGGTGCGGGCATCGTCCAAAAGGGCCTCACCCGTCGGCGTCAAACGGTATCCAGCCTGGCTACGTTCGAACAATGACAGGCCAAGTTCGCTTTCCAATGCCGCAATTCGGCGCGCTACCGTCGTCTGGCTGACGCGAAGCGCCTTACCGGCTCCCAGCGTACTGCCGGTTTCAGCGACGGCCAAAAAATAGCGCAGGTCATTCCAATCGAGCATCCACCCGTTCTGCACTTTTGCAGAACGCTTTTGCAACATCGTTGTTCGTTTCAATTTGAAACCTATGCTAGTTACAATCGCATCGAAACATTCTCCTCCCCTCTCCTTCAAAGGATAAAGAAAATGAAAAACCTCTCAGCCCTCTTGATCCCTGCAACGCTCCTCTTCGGTGCGGCTATCGCTCAGCCCGGCGTCGCCCATGCTGCTCCGGCCAATGCCGCATCTTTGGCCGTCAGCCATGCTGATCTAAATCTGGCCAATGCAGCTGATCGCAACACCCTCCAGCACCGCCTTCGCCATGCAGCCCGTGAAGTCTGCGGAACCGGATTCTACTTTGATCCTCGCAGCCGAAATGAAGCGCGAGAATGTCAGGAACAGACGTTGGAGAGCATCGTCATTCCGATGCCGGACGTTCTGGCTTCAGCCGAATAAGCTTTTCGGGCTTCTCTCCAGATCCCGACACTGCCGCTGCCCCGGAAACGGGGTGGCGGTTTTTTTTAGCTAGATCGTCGCGCCTTGAAGCAGCAGCGGTAGTTTTCCGCTGCTTCCGCGCGCCTCTTCGATGAAACGGCGCTTAAGGGGCGGAGTGCGGTTGACGGCACTCATACCGAAACGGCGGATTTTCGAAGCTGTTTTTCCGGGAATACCGAACAAGCGCGTGAGCCCATCGGTCGCCATCGCCACCATCAGCGTGTCGAAGCTACGCCAGGTTTCATAACGTTTGAGCAGCTGAGCATCACCTGCCTCCATGCCGAGCCGCGTGCCCTCGACTAGCACTTGGGCAAGGCAAGCCACATCGCGAAAGCCCAAATTCAGCCCCTGCCCCGCAATCGGATGAATGCCGTGCGCGCTATCGCCAATCAGCGCCAGCCGCTCACCGGTGATCTTCGCCGCATGATGGAAGCCGAGGGGATAGGCGCCCCGCGGACCGGCTAGTGCGATATCACCAAGAAAACCGCCCATCCGCTTTTTCGCTTCGGCGAGAAAGGCACGCTCACTGAGCCCCAACATCGCCGGACCATCCTTCTCGTCCACCGTCCAGACCAGAGCCGAACGATAGCCGGCAGCATCATCTTGCATTGGCAGGAGCGCGAACGGACCTGCCGGATAGAATATTTCGTAAGCAATCCCGCCATGCGCGCGCTCATGATTAATCGTCGCAACAATCGCGTGATGCCTGTAGCTCCAGCGCGCTACGCGGATACCGGCGGTTTCACGCGTTGGTGATCCCCGGCCTTCCGCGCCGATCAGGAGCGATCCTTTAAGGACCGTTCCATCATCAAGCGTGACCATAACCCCGCCAGGATCACGCACCACATCGGTCGCGGTTTTCGCCATATGAAGTGCGATATGCTCGGCCTTTTGCGACGCCTCAAACAGTGTCGCGCGAAGCAGACGGTTTTCGAACATGATGCCGAGCGGGCCTTCGCCCTCACCAGATTCGAAATCGAGGCGGCCGGGAGCAAGGCCGTCACTCGCGCGGATCGATCCGATCGCACAGCCCTTCCCGTCCAGCGCATCACCAATGCCAATCGCGTTCAGCATATTCCAGCTTGCGCTCGCAACCGCCGAAACTCGCCCGTCATAGCTACTGTCGAGCAGGGCCTCGGTCGGCATTCGGTCCACCACTGCACTGGAAAGGCCATGCACATTGAGCGCCAGAGCCAAAGTCTGCCCGACCAGCCCGCCGCCCAGAATGATGACATCCGTTCGATTTTCGCCGTTTATCGCCATAAGGACTCGCTTTAACGCAGCCGGACCGGGCCGCATAGCCGCTAATGCTTGACGACGAGTCCAGCGGCAGCGCATTAGGGGCAATTGAGGAACATAGTGCGCACAAACAGCGGGAGGCGCGGGATGGCACGAAGTGGATTGGCGACACAAATGCCCGCTTGGCGCGAAGCGATGCGGCGGGCGGCATCGCGGTCCACCGCGCTGCTTGCCGCGCTTGGTTTGCTGATCCTGACCGTGCTCGTCGGGCTTGCGCTTGTCAGTTATCGTCCCAGCGACCCCGCGCAGAACACGGCGGCCGCCGGGCCTGCACAAAACTGGCTGGGCGGCATCGGTGCCTATGTGTCGGAAACGCTACTTGTCATGTTCGGACCGTTGGCAGGATTGTTGCTGCCGCTTGTTGCGCTTGTGGCCTTGCGGCTCTGGCGCGATGCACCCCTTGGCCGCTGGCTGCGGTCGGCACTGGTGATTGCCCTTTCCATCCTGCTGATCGGATCGGCCCTGACGATACTCGTCGGACCCAGCATAAGAGGGCTTCCGCTCGGCTGGGGCGGCGTACTGGGTTATGGCGGCGGAGCGGCGGTTACCGGATTGCTGGGCCTGATCGGCAATCCCGATATCAGCCGCTATCTCGGCTGGGCGCTTGCGGCGCTGCTCGGCGGCGGTGGAGCTTATCTCTGGTATCGCGGACTGGCTTTCGATGAAAGCGAGCGCGCTTTCCTGTTCCGGCGCGCGGATCGGCCAAAACCGGTCAAGATTACCGATGCCCGGGAAGCCGCGAAGAAGACGCCTCAGCCGCGCAAGAAGGTTGCCCCCCCCGAACCCGAGGCCCGAGCGCCGGTTATCAACGATGCAAATCCCGCGCGCGCGCCCAAGGGCAGCAAACCAAGGCAACGTACGCTCAATCTCAAATATGAATTGCCGACGGTCGAGTTGCTCAACCCCGCATCGGAAGAACGCGGGATGGCGCTCGACAAAGCAGCGCTAGAACGCAACGCCCGGTTGCTGGAGTCGGTGCTCGATGATTTTCATGTGAAGGGATCGATTGTCGAAGTGCGGCCCGGCCCGGTCGTCACCATGTATGAGCTGGAGCCCGCAAGCGGGATCAAAGCCAGCCGCGTCATCCAGTTGGCCGACGACATCGCGCGCAACATGTCTGCCATTTCAGCGCGCGTCGCCGTTATTCCAGGGCGCAGCGTGATCGGCATCGAACTGCCTAACGCACACCGCGAGATGGTTGTGCTTTCCGAAATGGTCGCGAGCGCTGCGTTCGAGGATAACTCCGCCAAACTGCCAATCATTCTCGGCAAGAATATCGCAGGCGATCCGGTGATCGCCGACCTTGCGCCAATGCCGCACCTTCTGGTTGCAGGCACCACCGGCTCGGGCAAATCCGTGGGCCTGAACTGCATGATCCTGTCGCTGCTCTACAGGCTGACGCCGGAAGAATGTAAGCTGATCATGATCGATCCGAAGATGCTTGAACTGAGCATCTACGACGATATCCCGCATCTGCTCTCACCGGTGGTGACCGAACCCGCCAAGGCAATCCGTGCTCTAAAATGGGCGGTCGAACAGATGGAAGAGCGCTACCGGATGCTCGCCTCGCTGTCCGTGCGCTCACTTCAGGGTTTTAATGACAAGGTGCGGGCGGCAAAGGCCAAGGGCAAGCCGCTCGGCCGGCGCGTCCAGACTGGCTATGATGCAGATAGCGGACAGCCCATCTATGAGGAAGAAGAGCTCGAATATGAGCCGCTGCCCCAGATCGTAATCGTTGTCGACGAGCTTGCCGATCTGATGATGACCGCGGGCAAGGAAGTCGAATTCCTGATCCAGCGGCTGGCGCAGAAAGCGCGCGCCGCCGGCATTCATCTGATCATGGCGACGCAGCGCCCTTCGGTCGACGTCATTACCGGCGTCATCAAGGCTAACCTGCCAACGCGTATCAGCTTCTCGGTTACCTCGAAAATCGATTCGCGGACCATTCTGGGTGAACAGGGCGCGGAACAGCTGCTCGGCAAGGGCGACATGCTCTATATGCCAGGCGGCAAACAGATTGCGCGTGTCCATTGCCCCTTTGTTTCGGACGAGGAAGTCCGCCGCGTCGCCGATCATTGGCGCGAACAGGGCCTGCCCGACTATATCCAAGCGGTGACGGAAGAGCCCGAGGACGGCGGCTATACCTTTGACGGCCAGCCAACCGGAGAAGATTCGGCCGAGGACCAGCTCTACCGTAAAGCCTGTCAGATCGTCGCAGAGAGCCAGAAAGCCTCGACCAGCTATATCCAGCGGCAACTGCGCGTCGGCTATAACAATGCAGCGCGGCTGATCGAACGGATGGAGGCAGAAGGCAAGGTGAGCCCAGCCAACCATGTCGGCCGCCGTGAAGTGCTGATCGATCTGGAGGGCAATCCGGTTTAGGACCTCCCGGTTTCGCCTGAATGGTTGCCGGGTTCCGGGTTCAGTTTGCATTCAACGGGCAAAATCCACTACGCGCGTTCGACGATCAAACGGATAAAGATATGCGCCGCCTTACCGCCCTTGCCCTTGCCGCCGCGCCGCTCGCGCTAGCCACAAGCACTGTTATCGCTCCCGTGCCCGCTGCTGCGCAGCAAGATACGCTCGGCCAGGTCCAACGCCATTTGCAGGCGGTAAACACCATGCGGGCGGATTTCATCGAGACCAACCGCGCCGGTCAGGCCGTGCGCGGGGAGATGTTCCTCAAACGCCCCGGCAGGATTCGCTTTTCCTATGAAGAGAGCGTCAACATGGTCGTCGTTTCAGACGGGCGCGCGCTGACCTTTGTCGACTATGATGTCCGTCAGGTGCAGCGTTGGCCGATCGGGGACTCCCCGCTCTCGATATTGCTCAACCCGGATCGCGATTTTTCGCGTTTTGCGACAATCATCGATTCGGGCCGCAACAGCGAAGTTCGTGTCCGTGCCCGCGACCCCGAACATCCCGAATATGGCACAATCACCATCACTTTCCTGCGCAGCGCCTCTTCGCCCGGTGGGTTGCTTCTCCAAGGCTGGACCGTGCTCGATTCGCAAAACAATCTGACGACCATCAATCTCGCGAATCAGCGCTTCGGCATGGAAATTCCCAACAGCACGTTCCGTTATCGCGATCCGCGTCCGCGCAACCGCCGACGCTGATTCCCGGCAACCGCCAACCATCGTATCTGAGAAGCATTCTGACGTCCTGTCGCCCGATTACGGCGACGGACCGTGCGCCGTTATTCATCTGCGCGTCAGGAACATGCAGGTAGTAAGGGGATGTGGAGGCGCAAATGGCCATGTGGGATTCCCCCTGTTGTTCCCATGTGCCGCTCCTCCCGCCTAGCGTGACGAACGACTAGGTTTGACCCCCGCTCCAAATGCCCCCGGAGCGGGGGTCTTCTATTTTCATGAGCGGAACGGCGCGGCACACGATCCTGCTTGGTGGTGGTGTTGGCCGAGTTTGCCCGCTAGAGGCTCTTTCCATGGCTTCGACCCTCAAAATCGCAACCTGGAACATCAATTCGGTGCGCTTTCGCATCGGCATCGTCGAGCGCTTCCTGAACGAAGAAGCGCCGGACATATTGTGCCTGCAGGAAACAAAGACCGTCGATGAGACCTTTCCGGTCGATGCGTTCAAGGCGCTCGGCTATGAGCATCAGGCTCTGAACGGGCAAAAGATGCACCACGGCGTGGCGATTGTCAGCAAGGTCCCGCTCCATGATCCCGTAAAGCTCGACTGGCAGGCCAATGGCGAAGCCCGGCATATAGGGGCACGGCTCGATTGCGGCTTTCATGTCGATAACGTCTATGTTCCGGCTGGCGGCGATATTCCTGATCGCGAGGAAAATCCGAAATTTGGCCAGAAGCTCGACTTCTTCGAGCGCATGACGAAATGGTCCAAAAAACTCGACCGGCCCACATTGCTCGTGGGTGATTTCAATGTCGCGCCACTCGAATCCGATGTCTGGAGCCACAAGCAATTGCTCAAAGTCGTGAGTCACACGCCGATCGAAGTTGAAACGCTGGATACGCTGCAAAAAGCGCATGACTGGGTTGATCTGGGCAGGCGCTTCGTACCCGCCCCTGAGCGCTATTATAGCTGGTGGAGCTATCGGTCGAAGGATTGGACGGCATCGGATCGGGGGCGCAGGCTCGATCATATGTGGGCCAGCCCGGATCTTGCGGAACAAGCAATCGCGCATAACATCCATGAACCGAGCCGGAGCTGGTTCAAGCCTTCCGATCATGTGCCGCTGGTGACCGAGTTCCGTGTCTAACGCGACCGCCGATACCGGCGATAGCCGCAAGGTCGCGCGCGCAATCGACGCGCTGCGGCGCGGCTGGCCGGTCGCATGCGGCGATGCGGAAGGCGCGGTTCGGATTCTCGCGGTTGAAACTGCCGACGAACTTAGCCTTGCAGAGTTTGACGGAGACAGTCCGGCCGATATTCTGATCGGCGCTGGCCGGGCCGAAACGCTTAAACTGGCCAATCAACGGGAAGCCGCGACGCCTGGCGCACCCGTTCGCGTGCAGCGCGAGACATGGCATGATCTGGCTGCGGCGATCGCGATAGCTGATCCGGCCTTCGATCTCAGAACGCCTCTGAAGGGCCCGTTTCAGGCGCTCGCGCTCACCCATGCTGAAGCTTTAGCCGCCGCGCTCAAACTGGCCCGCCTGGCGAACCTGCTTCCCGCCGTCTTTGTGGCAGAGGGAGGCAGCGAAGATCCTGTTACCCTGGCCGACATCGACGCCTATGACGATCCCAACGACCTCACTATTGCTGCGCGTGCCCGGCTGCCCGTTGCCGCAGCCGAAAAAGCCGAGATTATCGCCTTCAGGCACAAAGCCGATGCTGCCGAGCATGTGGCTTTGCTGATTGGAACACCCAATGGCCAGGCCCCGCTCGTCCGCTTGCACAGCGAATGCCTGACCGGCGATGTGCTGGCGTCGCTCAAATGCGATTGCGGGCCTCAACTATCCGGCGCAATGGCCGCGATGGCAGAAGAAGGCTGGGGCATAGTGCTGTATCTGAGGCAGGAAGGACGCGGCATCGGCCTCGTCAACAAGCTGCGCGCATATGCATTACAGGATCAGGGCTTCGATACGGTCGATGCAAACACGCGGCTGGGCTTTGCTGTCGATGAGCGCGATTTCGGAATCGCAGCGAGGATGCTGGAACTGTTGGGTCAGAATGAAATCCGCTTGCTGACCAACAATCCCGAAAAGGTTGCCGGGCTGGAAAGCGCGGGCATCGCCGTTCGCGAACGGGTGACCCATAAGCATGGCGAAAACGCGCACAACGAACACTATCTCGCAACGAAGCGCGACCGCACGGGCCATCAGCTTTAGGCGGACTGCACTTGTTCCCGTGCGCCGAACAGCGCCGTGCCGACCCGAACATGCGTCGCGCCGCACATGATCGCCGTTTCATAGTCGGACGACATACCCATACTCAGCAGCGACAGACCTTGATCACCGGCAAGTTTGGCGAGCAGCGCGAAATAGGGTGCAGGCTCAAGGCCATGAGGCGGAATACACATCAGCCCCGCGATATCGAGGCCTGCGGCCCCAGCGCGTTCAAGCAAATCGGGTAGATCAGCAATTGCACAGCCACCCTTTTGCTCTTCTTCGCCAATATTGATCTGGATGAACAACTGTGGCCGCCGGTCGGTTTTGCTGAAGGCCTTGGCAAGCGCTTTCACGAGAGATGGCCGGTCAACGCCGTGGATCGCATCGAACAGGGCGACGGCTTCATCAGCCTTGTTCGACTGTAGCTGACCAACAAGATGCAGTTCGATGTCCGGTGTTTCGGCTTTGAGCGTCGGCCACTTTTCCTGAGCCTCTTGCACCCGGTTTTCTCCGAAAACCCTCTGCCCCGCTACGATCAACGGTCGAATTGCGTCAGCATCATGGGTTTTGGAGATGGCGATCAGCTGGAAATCGGCCTGCTCGCGCCCAGCCATTTTTCCAGTCCGCGCCATAGTTTCGCAGACAGCGGTCAGTCTTTCGCTCGGAGATTGAAGGATATCGCCTGTCGTCATGGTGCTTGCTATAGAAAGCCGCGTGCGACGCCGCCACCCTCTCGTTCCCCCTCGTTACGGGCCTCCTCTTCCCGAGCTTTGGTTGATGACCGATGAGCGACAGGGTGATCGCCTTTGGCCCGCGCTCAAAGCCCTGCCCCGCGGCAGCGGGGTTATTGTTCGGCATTATAGTCTGGGACAAAAAGCGCGCCGCGCCCTGATCGCGCGCGTCCGCATGATCGCACGCGCCCGGCGCCTCACCCTTATTGTGGCAGGTCCCGCAAAGCTGGCGCAGACCGCGCAGGCCAATGGATTTCACATGCGATCGTCGCGTATCGGGCCGCCTACTCTCCTGCGCACGGTTGCGGTGCATGACCTGACCGAATTGCGCCTCGCAGAGCGCATCGGTGCGGACCTCATCTTCCTTTCACCAGCCTTCGCGACCGAATCGCATCCGGGCGCGCGGCCTATGAGTCGCTCTCGATTCGGAACGTTGGTGCGGGAATCCCGCATCCCCGTGATTGCACTAGGCGGCATGGACCCCCATCGCGGGCGATCCCTGAAGCAGTTCGGAATATATGGCTGGGCTGGAATTGGCGCGCTTACACCAAAGCCATCCTAAAACCGCACTGGCTAGAAGCGGAAAGCGGTTCCGACATAAACGGCTTGGCTATCCCTGCGATCATCATCTGGCTGCTCTAGCCGATGCTGGCTCTGATAGCGGACGCCGCCGGTAATATCGATGTTCCGGGCGATGGTGTAGGACCCCCCAACATCAACAGCGACGCGTTCTTCATTGTCGATCAGGCTAGGCGCGGATTCCGCGGTTGGCCGATCAGCAGAAACCTGTACCCGTGTGCTCCACCGGCGGCCCGAATAGCTGAGGCCGACATCAGCCGATTCGCGGGCGCGGCCCGGGATAAGGGAGCTATCGACGCGGGCAACGTCACCGGAAATGGCGAAACGCCGCCAGCCGACCGATACGCCGAGATTATAGGCGGATGGCGTGATCGCGGTAACGCCTGTGTTCGAGCTTGTCGCCATCGCGATTTCGGCATTGCGCTCAGCTTGGGCTGTGGTTGTAGCGCGCGCGCGCACCGCAACAGTAACAGGACGATCGCCCTGACGCGAAGCGGAAGGCGTGAATCGCATACCACGGCTCGAAATGCCGGCGCGGCGCAAAGCGCGTGCCATACCGGGATCACCCGAAGCAGGAGTGAAGGTGCCCATCGTGCCGGGAGCATGAAGAGCGAGCGAGCGAGCTTGCGATTCGGCAGCATCCGGCATCGCCGTCAATGCGGCGACAACCAGCGCGGAACCCGCCAAAGCTGCCAATGTGAAACGCCCGTACATCGAACTAATATTCTCCTTGCCGCATTGCCCTAGCATGAAGCGCACGAGTCGTACCACAAAGAACAATAGCAAATGGTTGAATCCGCTCCAGTGTTGCGCAACTTCCACAACCCTGTTTGCGTATGCTGGGAAAAGGCCGCTTGCGGGGGTCGCGCAAGCGTCTATAACCGGCCATCGTTTCCCATTTATTTCCTCGCAGGTGAGTAACATGTCCCGTTTGCGTAACGCCGCATTTGCCGTCCTTTTACCGCTGGTTCTGACTGCCTGCGGCGGCGGAGATCGCCCAGCACAGAATCTCGCACCCGCATCGATTTCGACGATCGGGGTCAACAGCTATCTCTGGCGCGCGTCGCTGGAAACCCTTTCATTCATGCCGCTTACACAGGCCGATTCGGCTGGCGGGGTTATCGTGACCGACTGGTATTCCAATCCGGCAGCGCCGACCGAGCGGATGAAATTAACCGTTACGATTCTGGATCAGGATCTGCGCGCCGATGCACTTGCGGTAGCAGCCTCAAGGCAACTCTATAACGGATCACAATGGCTCGAAGCGCCAGTTCAGGCAGCCACTGTGCAGCGGCTCGAAGAAATCATCCTGACCCGTGCGCGCGAACTGCGCCGTAATACCGTAATCGGCTAAGCCTCGTATTATCATGGCGTCACGCTTCAATCCGCAAGCGGTAGACACGCGCTGGCAAAAAGCCTGGGCTGAAGCCGGGACTTTTGCCGCCGATACCGCGTCCGACAAGCCGAAATGCTATGTGCTCGAGATGTTCCCCTATCCTTCGGGGCGCATCCATATGGGCCATGTCCGCAACTATACGATGGGTGACGTTCTAGCTCGCTACAAGCGGATGACTGGACATGAAGTGCTCCATCCAATGGGCTGGGATGCCTTTGGCATGCCCGCTGAAAATGCCGCGATGGAAAAGAAAGTCCATCCGGGTGAGTGGACGCGCGCCAATATCGCGGCGATGCGAGACCAGCTGAAAAGCCTTGGCTTTGCGCTCGATTGGACCCGCGAACTCGCGACCTGCGAGCCCGACTATTATGGGCATGAGCAGGCGCTGTTCCTCGATCTCTATGCTGCCGGCCTCCTCTATCGCAAGGAATCGGCGGTCAACTGGGATCCGGTTGATATGACCGTCCTCGCCAACGAACAGGTGATCGATGGCAAGGGCTGGCGATCAGGGGCGACGGTCGAACGCCGCAAATTGAGCCAATGGTTCCTCAAGATCACCGATTTCGCCGAGGATTTGCTCACCGGGCTTGGTGAGCTCGATCAGTGGCCGGACAAGGTCAAGCTGATGCAAGAAAACTGGATCGGCAAGAGCCGCGGTCTGCGCTTCCGCTTTTCTTTGGATCAGCGCGTGAACGGCCAGAGCAACCTGCAGGTTTTCACGACGCGTCCTGATACGATTTTCGGTGCAAGCTTCGTTGCCGTGGCCGCCGACCATCCGCTTGCCCAGGCAGTCGCGGAGAAAAACCCTGAGGCGCAGGCTTTCATCGCCCAATGCCAATCAGGCGGCACATCCGCAGCGGATATCGAGGGCGCGGAAAAGCTGGGCTTCGATACCGGAATAACGGCCGCGCATCCATTTCAGCCGGAATGGGAACTGCCCGTCTATATCGCCAATTTCGTGCTGATGGATTACGGCACCGGCGCCGTTTTTGGTGTCCCCGCGCACGACCAACGCGATATGGATTTTGCGCGCAAATATGATCTCGCCGTCCGCCGCGTCGTCGCCGATGGTGACGAAACCGCGTCTGATTTCGAAGGCGATGAAGCCTTTTCGGGAGAGGGTGCGCTGGTCAATTCGCGCTTCCTCGACGGTATGGAAATTGAGGACGCCAAGGCGGCCGTCATATCCCGTGCCGAGGAAGAAGGCTGGGGCGAGGGCACAACCGAATGGCGCCTGAGAGACTGGGGCGTCTCTCGCCAACGCTATTGGGGCACGCCAATTCCGATTATCCATTGCGAGGAATGCGGACCGGTTGGTGTACCAAAGGATCAGCTGCCGGTTATTCTACCCGACGATGTCGATTTCGAAACACCAGGCAATCCTCTGGACCGGCATCCGAGCTGGAAAAATGTCGATTGCCCGCAATGCGGCAAGGCCGCCCGGCGCGAAACGGACACGCTTGATACGTTCGTGAATTCCAGCTGGTATTTCATTCGTTTCGCCAGCCAACCGGACGATAAGCCGTTCGACAAAGCCGAGGCGGAAAGCTGGCTGCCGGTTGGCCAGTATATCGGCGGCGTGGAACATGCGATTCTGCATCTGCTCTATGCACGGTTCTGGACGCGCGCGCTCAACCGGATCGGCATGCTGGATGTAAAGGAGCCCTTTGCCGGGCTTTTCACGCAGGGCATGGTGACGCACGAGACCTATTCGGAAGAATTTGTCATCGAAAACGATGGCGATCCGTTTTATCCCGACGGAACGCCAGCTTATCTCGGTCGACGATATCTCTCACCAGAAGAAATTAACCGCTACGCCAACGGCGCCGTTTCGAAAACTTCTGGCCAAGAAGTGACTATTGGCCGTATCGAAAAAATGTCCAAGTCCAAGAAAAACGTCGTCGATCCCGATCCCATTGTCGACCAATATGGCGCGGACGCAGTGCGTTGGTTCATGCTCTCCGACAGCCCGCCCGAGCGCGACTTGCCGTGGAGCGAAGCCGGAATTGAAGGGTCATGGCGCTTTACGCAACGACTCTGGCGGTTGATCGACGGCACGGAAGGCGGCGAAGGTGAGGACAAGAATCTTGATCGCAAACTGCATCAGACCATTGCCGGGATCGGCGAAGATATTGAGGCCCTGTCCTTCAACAAGGCCGTCGCGAAGATTTACGAGCTGACCAATGCCATTGAAAAAGCCGCGCCGAGCGAAAGTCGCGACGCTGCAGTTCGCACGATTGTCCGTTTGGTCGCCCCGATGGTCCCGCATCTGGCCGAACAGGCTTGGGAGGCGCTGGGCGAAACCGGCATGGTCGCCGATGCGCCCTGGCCCAATGTCGATCGGTCTCTATTGGTCGAGGATGAGGTAACAATCGCGGTTCAGATAAATGGCAAATTGCGGGACACACTGTCTGCGGCAAAGGGTATGTCCAAAGCCGATCTGGAAGCATTGGCGCTCGGATCGGACAAGATCGCCCGCCAGCTTGATGGCAATTCACCGAAAAAGATTATCGTCGTGCCCGATCGTCTGGTAAATATCGTCGCATGATCCGTAAGCTTGCCCTTTGCCTAGGCCTGATGGTCATGCTTTCCGGGTGCGGCCTTCGTCCGCTCTATGGCGGCGCCGACTCTCCGGCACGCCAAACGCTGGGCGCGGTTGAGGTCGGTGGAATCCCCGGCCGCTCGGGTTATTTGATGCGCGGTGCACTCGAACAACGACTCAGCGCAGCTGGCGATGCGGCCCCGCGCTACCGTCTCGAAGTTACGCTCGATGACAGTATCGAGGGCTTTGGTGTCCGCGCCGACAATGCTGTAACCCGCGAGAGACGAACATTACGAGCGCGTTTTCAGCTAGTTACCGCTGACCGGGGGACGGTACTTCTTGATGCAACCGCCGGTTCAGATGCGGGCATCGATGTCGTCTCATCGGAATATGCGACGATTGCAGCCGAAGATTCGGCGCTTGAACGGCTAACCGATCAAGTTGCCGACCAAATTGTCGCGCGCATTGCTCTTTACGCGGCACGCCGGGCTGAACAGCGCGCCGTCGAGCCAACCTCGGAACTGCCCTAGGTGAAAGCGAATCGCGGACAGATCGCGCGCGCGCTTTCGGCGCCGGGCGAGGATATCCGCTTCTACTTGCTTTATGGCCCAGACCGATCCGGGTCAGAGGCGCTCGCGGCAATGCTCGCCAAAGCTATGGGCGATGAGGCCGAACGGATTGACCTTGCAGGGTCTGAGCTCAAGGCAGATCCTGCGAAACTTGCGGATGAAGCAGCGTCGATCTCACTTTTCGGCGGCGCGCGCTTTATTCAAATTGACCCCGCCGGTGATGAGTCTTTTGCAAGCGTTGAAGCGCTGCTTGAGGCGGAGAAGGCTGGAAACCCAGTAGTTGCAATCGCGGGCGCGCTCAGAGCGACGAACAAGCTTGTGAAGCTTGCCTTCGCCAGCGACGCGGCAATGGCCTGTGCCAGCTATGCGCCCGAAGGCCGCGATGCCGACCGGATGGTGATCGAGATGGGTCAGGAAGCCGGACTCCAAATCGCACCGGATGTCGCGCAGCGTTTGGCCCGTGCCAGCCATGGCGACCGGGCGATACTTGGAGGCGAACTCACGAAATTCGCTCTGTATTTGGATGCCGCGCCCGATAGACCGCGGCGGCTGGAGCATGACGCTCTGGATGCTCTGTCGGCGAGCAACGATGAAGGGGATTTGTCGCGCTTGGCCAATGTGGTGCTCTCGGGTGATTTGGTAGCGCTCGACCGCGAACTGACACAATTTGCGAGCGAAGGCATGGTCGGAATACCGCTTCTACGGGCAGTGTTGCGGCGGTTGCTATTGCTCGCCAAACTTCGCGCCGAGGTTGAGCAGGGCAATAGCGCGCAATCCGTTATCGCCAAAGCAGGCCGCGCTATCTTCTGGAAAGATAAGGCGGTCATCAGTGATCAGGTGGAACGCTGGCGAAGCGATGCCTTGGCGATTGCAATCAACCGCGCAAGCGATGCCGAACGCGCGCTTAAAAGCTCCGGCGGGCCAGGCTTGATCGCTGCGGATGAGGAGCTCTTCGCCATTGCGCGCAAAGCGCGAACGTTGCGCTAAGTCTTTCTAATTTAAATCTTTTCGCCTGAAAGGCGTTGGCAAATCAGATCGAGCTGGTCGAGCGAGCGGTAGGCCACGCTGACGGTCCCCATCTTGCCATTATAGTCGATTGCCACGGCAAGACCGATGGCTTCGCCAAGCTGTCGTTCAAGAGCGACGATATCGGCATCGCGTTCTCGAGGGGGTCTTTTCTGAGGCGGGCCACCGCCGGGTTTAGAGCGGCGGGCCAAATCTTCGGCTTCACGCACCGAGAGCCCCTGCGCAGCGATCAACCGTGCAAGCGCTTCAACATCAGGCGCGGAGATAATGGCGCGTGCATGCCCCATATCGAGTTCACCCGACACAACCATGGCCCGCACAGAATCCGGCAGTTCGAGCAATCGCAGCAAATTGGCAACATGGCTGCGCGATTTGTGCACGAGACGCGCCAGCGCCGCCTGACTGTGGCCGAAATCATTTATCAGCCTGCTATACGCCTCGGCCTCCTCGATCGCGTTTAGGTCTTCGCGCTGGATATTCTCGACAAGCGCGATTTCCAGTGTTTCGGCATCGTCGAAATCACGTACGATAACGGGCACTTGATGCAAATGTGCGCGTTGGGCCGCACGCCAGCGCCGCTCACCGGCCACGATCTGATAGCCGGAGCCTTGCGGCCGTACGACGATAGGCTGGATCATACCGCGCACTTCAATCGAGCGCGCCAGCTCTCCCAGCGCCTCTTCATCAAAATGGCGACGCGGCTGATCCGGATGCGGCGCTATCTTGCCCACGGGCAGCATTTGCACAGAACCTTCATCTGGCGCAGCGGAAACAGACGCTTCCTGTTCAACTTCACCCATCAAAGCGGACAGACCACGGCCTAGTCCACTGGGTTTCTTGCGCGCCGCCGCTTTTTTGGGAGTCTTGCTGCTACTCATGTTCGTCTCCCTCAGGCCGCTCGTGCTTTTTTGGGCAGCCGACCAATGGTTTCGCGGGCCAGCGCCATATAAGCTTCCGATCCGGGGCATCGATAATCGTAGATAAGCGCCGGCAGGCCGTGGCTCGGCGCTTCGGACAGGCGCACATTGCGCGGGATCACCGTCTTGAACACGAGTTTGCCGAGTACAGCGCGGACATCGTCCGCAACCTGGCCGGAAAGATTATTCCGCCGGTCATACATGGTCAGCACAACGCCAAAGATTGATATATCGGGGTTGAAACGCTCTCGAACACGCTCAACAGTTTGTAAAAGCTGACTTAATCCCTCGAGGGCGAAAAATTCGCATTGCAAGGGGACCAATAGTGACGGCGCCGCGACAAGTGCGTTGATCGTCAGCAGGCCCAGCGAGGGCGGACAATCAATCAGACAAACATCCCACCGATTGGCAGGGGCGTCAGACAAAGCGATGTTGAGCCGCTCGGTTCGCGCTTCATAGTCGACAAGTTCGATTTCGGCGCCAGACAAATCGACGGTTGCGGCCACCACATCAAGCCTCGGCACGCGAGACGCGATCGCAGCCTCTTCCACAGTTGCACCGCCTGTCAGCAGGTCATAGCTTGAAAGCTCTCGCTGGTCTTGGCGGATACCCAGCCCGGTAGAGGCGTTGCCCTGGGGATCGAGATCAAGCAGTAAAACCTTCCAACCCGAGGCCGCCAGCGCCGTAGCGAGGTTTATTGCCGTCGTCGTTTTGCCAACACCGCCTTTTTGATTGGCAATCGCGATGCGGATCATGAACGTCTCCCAGGCCTCACATTGTGCGCTTCGATGATGAAAGCCTCGTCATTGGTCAGACTCGCATGCAGCGCGAAGTCACCCTGCCATGTTCGCCGCGCGTCTTCCAGTTCTTCTTGCGCGCTTTTGCCTTTTGGGAGCAGCCATTGCGTTTCGGCATCCGAAAAGCGATGCGCCAGGGCAAAAAGCTTCGGCAGCGCTGTAAAGGCCCGGGCCGTGATAACATCATAAGTGCCAGTTTCGACACGTTCGAGTTTCCGGCCCTCAATATGCACGCGCCCACCAAGCGCAAGCCGCTCATGCGCGATCTGAAGGAAATCGACCCGCCGGGCTCGAGCCTCGACAAGAGTCATGTCCATTGCGCCAATTATCGCCAGAACCATTCCTGGCAGTCCGGGCCCAGACCCCAGATCAATCCATCGGCCACTCCGTGACGGAGGCGATGCGAGCGTAAGAAGCTGGGCAGAATCGCGAATGTGCCGATCCCAAAGTCCATCAATCGTTGATCTCGAAATCAAATTCTGATGTTGGGCCTCCTCCACCAGAATTGCGGCAAATAGCTCCAGCCGCTCCAGTGTTTCACGTGAAACATCGAGGTCGTCGGCAAGCCATTTCTTGACATCCATCTCGTCCATCCGCTCAGGCCGCCCGCTTGCGAGCATGGACGAGGATGGCTGCAAGCGCGGCCGGGGTTATGCCTCGAATCCGCCGCGCTTCACCTAGGGTGGCGGGGCGCGCGCTATTCAGGCGTTCGACCATTTCGTTCGATAAGCCTGCAATAGTACCATAATTTAGGGATGGCGGAATTCGAATATGCTCGTCTGCATTCACCCGCGCGATCTCTCCAGCTTGCCGTTCGAGATAGGGCGCGTATCGAATATCCTCGATAACTTCGTCGATAACCGAATCTCCAATATTCGATAAAGCAGGATCGATCGATCGGATCGTTGCCGCATCCGCACCTGGTTGCTTTAGCCAATCCGCAAGCGTTCGCGTTTCTCGATGCTGGCCCAGAGCTAGTCCTGCAGCCTCCATCACGGGCGCCTGAACGCTTTGACCCATAGCGCCACGAACCAACGCCAAATCCCGGTCGCGTTTCGCAACAAGAAGTTGATGCGCTGTTCCCAAACAGTTCCACTCCGCAGCATTTGTAGAAAGCCGGGTCACAGCATTGTCCGCGCGCAACCTCAACCGATATTCAGCACGGGCAGTCAGCATGCGATACGGTTCGGTGACACCTTGCAATACCAGATCATCGATCATGACCCCGATATAGCTATCATTTCGTTCGAACTTTACAGGATCATTTCCGGCCGCGTGACGCGCTGCGTTGATACCAGCAACCAGCCCTTGCGCGGCGGCCTCTTCATAGCCGGTCGTCCCGTTTACCTGGCCGGCGAGATACAGGCCCGGCATCGTTCGAACGCCAAGATCATGGCCGAGTATGCGTGGATCGACATGATCATATTCTACGGCATAACCAAGCTGCACAATATCCACGCGTTCCAGCCCATTTATGGTGCGTAGAAACTCAAGCTGAACATCGCCCGGTAGTGATGTCGAAATCCCGTTGGGATATACCGCAGGATCATCCAGTCCTTCGGGCTCCAGGAAAATTTGATGGCCGTCGCGGTCACCGAAGCGATGAATCTTATCCTCAATCGATGGACAATAGCGCGGACCCTGCCCCTGTATGGACCCCGAAAAAAGCGGAGATCTATCCAGCGACGCGCGGACGACGTCATGCGTCCGCTGATTAGTCCGCGTAATTGCGCAAAATAGCTGAGGATTTAGGCGGCTTTCCGTGCGTGACGCCATCGTCCAATCATCGCTATCAGAGGGCTGAACTTCCAATGCGGCCCAATCAATTGTCCGTCCGTCCAGACGCGGTGGCGTCCCGGTTTTGAGGCGAGCCATCGGCAATTTCGCGGCGTAAAGTTGCTTTGCCAACTCGGTCGCCGCTCGCTCGCCAACCCGCCCACCTGCATGGTTCTCCATCCCGAAGTGCAGCTTGGCTCCCAAAAATGTCCCCGTCGCGAGTATGACAGACGGCGCGGCCAATGTCCGCTCACCGCCATCAAGGATAAGGCCCCGAACCGTCAGCCCGTCTTCCGCGAGATCAAGAGCCGTGGCCTCCGCTTCCACTATATCCAGCGAGGGTTCTTCAGTGAGCATTGCGTGGATCGCGGACTTGTAGAGCTTGCGATCTGCCTGAACCCGAGGGCCGCGTACGGCTGCGCCCTTGCTCCGGTTGAGCATCCGATAATGGACCGCGGCGGCGTCCGATGCACGCCCGATCAGGCCGTCAAAGGCGTCGACTTCGCGAACCAGATGGCCCTTGCCCAACCCGCCAATCGCTGGGTTGCAGGACATTGCACCAATCATATCCCGGCGCATGGACACAAGTGCTGTACGCGCACCCGTCCGCGCGGCCACTGCTGCTGCTTCGCAGCCAGCATGGCCGCCGCCTACAACTATTACGTCGTAGCGAAGGGTCGGTTCAATTTTCGCCATGCCGCGCCTGTATCAGCGCAGCCGTTCGAATCAAAGATGTTTCACGTGAAACAGGCTTCTACTTCCCGATGCAGAAACGACCGAACAGCGCGTCGAGCATGTCCTCAACCCCGCCATGCCCGCTAAGTCGATCCAGCGCCGCGCGCGCTTGCCGGAGATTCTCGACGAGCAAGATCCAGTCGCCAGCCGCCGCGCTTTCCAATGCTCCCGCGGCTTCCCGAAGCACCAGGCGTTGCCTCTGGTTGAGCGCCAACTGATCACCGCGAGGGAGCAGGGTTCCAGCGCGCTCGAGCAAAACACCGCGCAGTTCGTCCATCCCCTCACCCGTTATCGCTGACACCGCAAGTGCCGCCTCTGCCAATTTGGCTTCTCGTCCAATCTCATCCGCCCGTGGATGAAGGACAATCACATTGCTTCCTTCCGGAGCATCTTGAGGATCACCCAGCCAGAAAACTATATCGGCGGTTTCCGAAGTGTTTCGAGCGCGCTTTACGCCCTCATCCTCAACAGCATCATCGCTCTCGCGTAGCCCGGCCGTATCGCTAAACAAAAAGGCCATGCCGCCAATCACCACCGATGCTTCGATCACATCTCGGGTCGTTCCGGCTGTTGGCGAGACTATCGCCGCATCGCGCGCAATCAGTGCATTGAACAGAGTCGATTTACCGGCATTGGGCGGTCCTGCCAGAACAACGCGGATGCCATCGCGGATACGCTCTGCGGGCGGCGCGGCCTGCATGGCGGAAATTTCACTGTGAACATCGTGCGCTATATCCAGTGCAAAGCGTTCGTCACTTTCATCGACATCATCTTCATCCGAAAAATTGAGGACAGCCTCAAGCCTCGCTTCGGCCATAAGCAGGGTCTCGCGCCATCCGGCGATCCGCTGGGCCAGACCGCCCTCCGCCATCGCCAGAGCATAGCGCCTTTGGCTCTCGGTTTCTGCATCCAGCAGATCGCCCAACCCTTCGGTTTCGGACAGATCCATCCGGCCGCCCATAAAGGCTCTGCGGGTGAATTCTCCCGCTTCCGCAGCCCGCAGGCCCGGCATCGCTCCCAATATATCCAGCATCTTCGCAGCGACGGCACGGCTACCATGTATATGAAATTCAGCCATATTTTCGCCGGTTACCGTATCGGGACCCGGAAACCAGAGTGTCAGCGCCCGGTCAATCGGTTCGCCATTGCCGGGATCACGGATCAACGCGAGGGATGCCCGGCGCGGCTCAGGCAACCGGCCGATCAGTGCCTCCAAAGCAGGCCCGCTCCTAGGTCCGCTTAGCCGGATGATCGCAATCGCGCTCGGCAGCCCGCCTGTCGACAGCGCAAAGATTGTCGCGCCGTCGTCCATTGTCAGCGCCATGGCCGCGCAATCACTTTTTCGTGCCGCCAACCTGATCGAAGAAGCGCGTCCACATCGAAAGACCAGTCTCACTCATCGGGCCCCAGCTGTTCATCAGCTTCTCCACGGTGTCCGGCGTGATGCCCTTCTCCATCGTCTCCTTCATCTTGTCGAGATAGAGATCATGGACCGGCGTGAGATCGGGAAGCCCAATGAAACGGCGGGCCTCTTCAGGTGTGCAATCAACGTCGACGGTGACTTTCATGGATGGCTCCTCAACTGCTGGCCTCAAAATGCTGGCCTTTCCATACGCAATGCGCGAAACTCCGTCCATGACCTGCCATATTATTGCCAGTCCGATCGGTGCGATCGCGATATCCGCGTCCGACACTGCGCTTCAATCGATAAACATGCTGGGTGCATCCGCGGAACCCGACACGACAGATCATCCGTTGCTCAAAGAAGCCGCCCGCCAGATCACGGCCTATTTTGACGGGCGCCTGCAATATTACGACCTGCCACTCGAACCAGCCTCAACTGCGCGCGGGAACGAATTGCGCGCCGCCGTCATGGCGATCCCTTATGGTGAGGCAGCGAGCTATGGCGAGGTTGCGCGCCGTGCGGATTCCGGGCCGCGCGCCATTGGCCGCGTATGCAGCCACAACCCTTTGACGCTGGTCGTCCCCTGTCACCGCGTAATCGCTGCAGGCGGGAAGATCGGCTATTATTCGGGGGGTGACGGTATCCCAACGAAACGCTTTCTTTTAATCCATGAGAACAAGCAGGAGGCTGGCCAATGGGCAGCATGACCAAAATCCAAACCTTAAGCGGCGACGAGATGTTCGGTGGTTATCGGGCCGCCCCGGATGGCGAAGCAAAGGCTGCGATCATCGTCGTTCAAGAAATTTTTGGTGTAAATCCGGGCATACGCGCCAAATGCGACTATTGGGCGTCGCAAGGCTATCTGGCTCTAGCGCCAGATCTCTTCTGGCGGCTCAAGCCCGGCGTCGAACTTGATCCCGATGTCGAAGCCGAATTCCAAACTGCGCTCGAACTGATGGGAAAATTTAACCAGGATCAGGGCGTCCGCGATATCGAAGCGGCGATCCATGCTGCGCGCGAGGACATCGGCGGAGAAACCCGCGCCAAGGTCGGCTGCGTCGGCTATTGTCTGGGCGGCCGCCTCGCTTTCATGACCGCCGCGCGTACCGATATTGATGCAAGCGTTGGCTATTACGGCGTCGGGATTGATGGACTGCTCGACGAGAAGCACGCCATTCCGCATCCCGTATTGCTGCATATCCCCACAGCGGATGGATTTGTTCCTGCGGACGCGCAGGCGGTCATGCATGCGGGGCTCGACGATCACCCCAAAGTCACGCTGCATGACTATGATGGCCTCGATCACGGCTTTGCTACCGAATTTGGCAATCGCCGTGATGATGCGGCCGCAACGCTCGCCGATAGCCGAACCACGACCTTCTTTGCGGAGCATCTTGCATGACCACCGACCCTCGTCTCCAACGCTGGTTCGACCATATGGAGGGTGATCGCAATGCCAATACGCTGCGTCCCTTGTTGGCCGAAGATGCGACCTTCCATTCGCCCGTCGTCCATACTCCCCAAGAAGGGATTGAACTCACACTGGGCTATCTCAGTGCGGCCGATTCCGTATTGGGCAATGGCAGCTTTCAATATGTCCGAACGATAGTCGATGGCGATAATGCGATGCTGGAATTCACCGCTGAGCTGGACGGTATCCATATCAACGGCATCGATATCATCCACTGGAATAGCGACGGCCTGATCGACGATTTCAAAGTGATGGTGCGGCCGTTGAAAGCGATCAACATGCTGTGGAAGATGATGGCAGGGCAGCTCGAAAAACAGGCGGGCTGACCGGTTAACCCTTGCCATTCAACGCCTATTCACGCCGCTGGCCGCATTCAGCGACCATGATTACTCGCATCGTCCTGCTGTTACTTGGCTTGGCCATGGCAACCACCAGCCCCGCACAGCGCGTCACAAGTCTGCCACTCTCTACGCCATGGCTCGGGCTGCCTCAGGTTCCGGTAACCCTGAACGGCAATGTCACCGCGCGCTTTATCGTGGATACAGCGGCCAGCGAAACCGTGTTGACGGATTCCGTGATCGCCAGACTGGGCCTGGTGGGGCGCGGCGAACCGGCAGAAATTTCAGGTGCCACCGGTAGCTCGGCGATACAATTCTACGAGTTGGCCAGCATGCGGTTAGGTGCGCGGGAGTATCGGCGGCTGGGCGCGTACAGCCTTCCGCGTCTGGCTTCGCCTGTAGAATCGGATGGATTGATCGGTGCAGATATTTTGCGCCGTCATGTCGTCGAGTTCGATATGCCCGGACAGAAGTTGCGCCTGTTCGCCCCGCGAACAAATTTCGATTTGGGTGGCGACAACTGGGCCGTTATTCCCTTTCACGAACGGGCTGATGGTCTTCTGATCGTGCCCGTTTCAATTGGCCGCGTAACGATGCCGGCTCTGCTCGATACCGGCGCGGTTCAGAACATCGTCAATCATGAGGCGGCGCAGCAGCTCGGCCTCCACTTGTTCCCCGACAGCGATTCACGCGAGCCGATTACTGGTGCATCCGGCCATGTTCAGGATATGAACCAGCTTGAGGTCAGCCGTTTTCGGATCGGCAATCTTGTCTTTGGCAGCTCACGCGTCGGGATCACGGATCTCGCTGTTTTCGATACACTGGAAATAGGTGATGGCCCGGCCATGCTGCTTAGCGCGGAAGCGCTCGCCGACAGGCGATTCATTGTTGATTATCCGCGAAATCGGCTGCTGATTGAGCGCAATCCCAGCTAGCCGAAAAGCGTCATCAGCCCCACATCAGGATCAATCGTGCCCTCGTAGATCATGCGGACAGCAACCCAGAGGATGACGATCAGACCAAGATAGGCAATCCACTTGTACCGTTCGATATAGCGGGCGATGACATTGGCCGCGAGGCCCATCAGCGCAACTGACAAGAGCAAGCCGATGACAAGAATACCCGGATGCTCCCGCGCAGCACCGGCGACCCCCAGCACATTGTCCAGGCTCATGCTGACATCAGCCGCAGTCACGGCCCATACAGCACCCCAAAAACTACGCGCCGATTTCAGACCCGAATTCTCATCACCAGAAATCTCGGCAGAACCTGGCGATTCCCCAACATGGCGCAATTCGCGCCAGAATTTCCAGGCAACCCAGAGTAGGAGTAATCCGCCGGCAAGAATCAGTCCGACGACGCCCATAAGTACGCTGACAGTCAGCGCGAAGAAGATACGCAGAACAAGCGCCGCGCCGATGCCAATCAGGATGACCTTGCGGCGCTGTTCGGTCGGAAGTCCCGCCGCCAATGCGCCAACGACAATCGCATTATCCGCCGCAAAGACGAGATCAATCAGTACAACCTGTCCGAAGGCCGCCATCGCTGCAGGCGAGTTCAGATTGCTGAAATCATGGACGATCGCCGCCCAAATCTCGGCCGCAGAACCAAGCCCTGGAGCAGTTGTCGAAACAAAGGCGAACAGATCGATCATTGTTGGCGGTTTAGCCTATTGGTTCATTGAATCGAAGAAATCCTCGTTGGTCTTCGAATCTTTCATCTTGTCGAGTAGGAACTCCATCGCATCGATAGTGCCCATCTGCATGAGGATCCGGCGTAGGACCCACATCTTGGAGAGCGAATCCTTGTCGACAAGCAACTCTTCCTTGCGCGTACCAGACTTGCCGACATCGAGAGCCGGGAAGATGCGTTTGTCGGAAACCTTGCGATCGAGCACGATCTCGGAGTTACCGGTGCCCTTAAACTCTTCGAAGATAACCTCGTCCATCCGGCTACCGGTATCAATCAGCGCGGTTGCGATAATCGAGAGCGAACCGCCTTCTTCGATATTACGGGCTGCACCGAAGAAACGCTTCGGACGTTGCAGCGCATTGGCATCAACACCGCCGGTCAAAACCTTGCCCGATGACGGGACAACAGTGTTGTAGGCGCGGCCAAGACGAGTAATCGAATCCAGCAGGATCACGACGTCTTTCTTATGTTCAACGAGGCGCTTGGCCTTTTCGATCACCATCTCGGCAACCTGAACATGGCGCTGTGCTGGTTCGTCAAAAGTTGAGCTGATAACTTCGCCATGCACAGAACGCTGCATGTCCGTCACTTCTTCGGGACGCTCATCAATGAGCAACACGATCAGATAGACTTCGGGATGATTGTCGGTGATTGCCCGCGCGATATTCTGAAGCAGCACGGTTTTACCGGTCCGCGGCGGCGCAACGATCAGTGCGCGCTGGCCTTTACCCTGAGGCGAGATGATATCAATAACGCGCGACGACTTGTCCTTGATCGTCGGATCAGCCTGATCGAGATTCAGCTTCTCGTCCGGGTAGAGCGGCGTGAGGTTATCGAAATTGACGCGGGTGCGCAGATATTCCGGATCATCGAAATTGATCTCGGTGACTTTGGTCAGCGCGAAATAGCGTTCGCCGTCCTTGGGTCCGCGAATTTCGCCCTCGACGGTATCGCCGGTGCGAAGCCCGAATTTGCGAACCTGATTAGGTGAGACGTAAATGTCATCAGGGCCAGCGAGATAGCTCGCTTCGGCGCTTCGCAGAAAGCCAAAACCATCGGGCAGCACTTCGATGGTGCCCATGCCCATGATCTGTTCGCCCTCTTCGCTCTCAACCTTGAGAATACCGAAGAGAAGGTCTTGTTTGCGAAGTGTTGAGGCGCCTTCGACGCCGAGATCTTCGGCCATCTTGACCAGTTCGGCCGGCTTTTTTTGTTTTAAGTCTTTGAGATGCATAAGAGTTTCCTGGCGGAAAATAGATTTGGGAAAAGCGGCGATGTTCGAAAGATATGCGCCGGAAAAGTGTCGCGCTGCGCAAGGACTGGCAGCGGTTGCTTGGGCTGCGAATTAGGCAGCGATACCGACCAAGTCAAGACAAAGCCGCGTCCACTGGTTCAGGAAAAAGGGCGAATGACCACCAGAATAACGACAACCGCAGCCGCAATTCCGGGAACTTCGTTTAGCATCCTCAGCCGCTTTCCGGACAGCAGCCTCTCGCCGCGCGCAAGCTTTTTACGATATCCGATCAGCCACCCCTGATAGCCCGAAAGCGCAATGACACACGCCAGTTTGGCGATGAACCAGGGCTGGGTCCAGAGGTTGAGATAATAGGCAAGCGTTAAACCCAGTACCCAGACGATCAGCATCGATGGGTTCATGATGATCGTCAAAAGCTTGTCCTCCCGCTCGATCCAAGCGGTGGCTTCGGGCGATCCTTCAGCCGCTTCCTGATGATAGACGAAAAAGCGCGGCAGCATGAACAATCCGGCCATCCAGAATATCACAAAAATGATATGCGCAGCCTTGAGCCAAGGATAGGCGAGCGTCAGAACCTCGGTCACAGCTTAGTCGCCTCGCAGCCGCGCCAGCAAATGTTCGACATTTGCGATTGGTGTATCGGGCAAAATCCCATGGCCAAGGTTGAACACATGCGGCCGTCCGGCGAAAGCTTTTTTTATCCGGTCGATCGCGGAGTCCAAACGATCGCCGCCGGCAATCAAAGCAAGCGGGTCAAGATTGCCCTGTACCGGCAGATCCGCGGGTAATGTTTCCGCGGCCCATTCGGGGTCTATAGTCTCATCAAGCCCCAGCGCATCGACCTCTGTTTCACGCGCATAAGCCGGCAGCTTCTCGCCAGCGCCTTTGGGGAAACCAATGACCGGCGTCTCAGGATAGAGAGCCTTGAGCGCGCTCACGATCTTCACCGTCGGCGCTATCACCCATTGCTCAAACTGGGCGGGAGAAAGGCTACCGGACCAGCTGTCGAACAGCTGCACCGCATCAACCCCGGCGTCGATCTGCTTGCCAAGATACTCAACCGTTTTTTCCGCAATCGCATCGATGATCGCACCAAAAGCTTGCGGATCGCCATAGGCCATACGGCGCGTTTCACCCTGATCGCGGCTACCCTGTCCTGCGACCATATAAGTCGCGACCGTCCATGGGCTTCCTGCAAAGCCCAGAAAGGTCGTTCCAGGCGGCAAAGCAGCAGCAACTAACTCAACGGTCCCGTAAACCGGATCAAGGCGCTCAGGCACAGCTTCAAGCGCACTGAGCGCGCTATCAACGAGCGGAGGTGAAAGCCGTGGGCCTTCTCCGGCAACAAAACGTAAATCCTGCCCAAAGGCGTGGGGAATAACCAAGATATCGGAAAACAAAATGGCGCCATCGAATCCGAACCGGCGGATTGGCTGCAATGTCACGTCCGCTGCACACTCGCTGTCATGCACAAGATCGAGAAATCCACCCTTCTCGGCACGCAGTTTGCGATATTCAGGAAGATAGCGGCCCGCTTGCCGCATCAGCCAAACAGGAGGAGGATCCACCCGTTCGCCGCGCAACACGCTAAGCAGTTTCTTGTCGGTTTGCCCGGTATCCGGCGCTTTAGAATGCTCTACTATCACTATATATACTTATATAATTATTAAATTGATGAAGTAAGTTGGAGGCTTGGTAACGGGGCTTAATCGCTTTGAGCCGTTAGGCCAACAGCTTGACTCGCGATTGAATCCATCCTGCCCTTGGAGTCGATTCTGTTATCCCAGTAATTCACACCCTGTTTGTAGATTCCATTCCCTGTGGAAGAGTGTTGGGATCGAAAATCGGATTACGGGTGTGGTTTGATAGCTTGCCTCTATCCCGAATGTTCAGCTAGCGCCGTCATCAGGCTTTTCCACAGGCTTGTACGTCCAAATTTGGTCGTCTCGGGCTCCGTCATACAGGCATCCCATGATCCGGCTCCATCTGCATCTGATATCGGACTCAACCGGCGAGACGCTGGAGAATATTGCCAAGGCTGGGCTGGCCCAGTTTGATGATGTTGAGACGATCAAACATTTCTGGCCCATGGTCCGCAGTGAAGGCCATGTTGACCGGGTGTTCGACGATATCGGCAAGCAGCCGGGCCTCGTTCTCTATACGCTTGTTGATCATAATGTCCGAAAGCAGCTTGAAACGCGGTGCCGGGCGATGGGGCTGCCGGCTGTCTCTGTACTGGATCCCGTTATCGATGCGCTGTCGCGCTTGCTCGGGATGGAAGCGAAGGAGCGGCCGGGCGGGCAACATTTGCTCGATGCGGCCTATTTCCAGCGCGTCGAGGCGATTCAGTACACGATTGCCCATGATGACGGTGTCGCGCCGGATGATTGGGACCGCGCGGATATCGTGCTTGCCGGCGTTTCCCGAACATCAAAGACGCCGACCAGCATTTATCTCGCAAATCGCGGGTACAAAGTCGCCAATGTTCCGCTTGTTCCGGAATCTCCGCCGCCCGACACATTGTACCGTCTCAAAAATCCGATCATTGTTGGGCTGACAACAAGCCCTGACCGACTGGTCCAGGTCCGCCGCAATCGTCTGCTTAGCCTCAATCAAACGCCCGAAACCGATTATGTGGATCAGGACCGGGTCAAAGCAGAAGTCGCCTTTGCCCGGCGCATCTTTTCGGACAATGATTGGCCGGTGATTGATGTAACGCGCCGTTCGATCGAGGAGAGCGCCGCCGCAATCATCAACATTGTGACTGCGCGCGCCAAGGAAGCTGAAGATGAAGCCGAGGAGCCTGCTCCATCCAACTGATTCTCGCCTCACAGAGCAGCACGCGCCGTGCGATGTTGGAGGCGGCGGGCGTACCGTTCGACGCCATGGCTGCCGGCGTCGACGAAGAATCGGCCAAGGCCTCGCTTTGTGCCGACGGAATATCCGCGCGCAACCTGGCTGACGCGCTGGCGGAGCTCAAAGCCGTCAAACTGTCGCGTCGTTTCCCTGAAGCACTGGTGCTCGGCTGCGATCAGGTAGCATCGCTAGGCGACCAGATTTTCGACAAGGCGGCAACGCGTGAAGAGGCCGAAAGCCATCTCCGGGCACTGCGCGGGGAAACGCATAGCCAGATAAGCGCGGCTGTAATCTGCGAAGCGGGCAAGCCGGTTTGGCGCCATATTGATGGTGCGAAACTCGCCATGCGTGATTTCTCCGATGTGTTTCTCGATTCCTATCTTGATGCGGAATGGCCAGCGATTGGCGGGTGTGCCGGCGGCTATCGGTTGGAAGGGCGCGGTGCGCAGCTTTTCACGCGGATCGATGGCGGCCATTTCACGATCCTCGGCCTGCCGCTTTTGCCGCTGCTCGAATATCTGCGTGTTCGCGGAGTGATGGTGAAATGACGAAACCATATGCCGAAGTGATCGGCGATCCGATCTCCCATTCAAAATCCCCGATCATCCATAATTTCTGGCTTGAAAGGCTGGATATCGATGCGGAATATCGCACGGCCCATGTTACGCCTGAGGGCCTCGCGGCCTATTTTGAGGGTCGGCGAGCGGATCCGGCTTGGCGTGGCTGCAATATTACGCTTCCCCACAAGGAAACCGCGCTTGATCATGTCGAGGATCGCGGCGAGCTGCGTACGAGCATCGGGGCGATCAACACTGTGCTCCGCGAAGATGGCGCGCTTATTGGCACAAATACTGATGCCGCTGGCTTTTACGCGCCGATCTCCGGTCTCGAACTAAAAGGCGCAGATATTGCGGTGATAGGCGCAGGCGGTGCCGCGCGCGCGGTGCTCTTCGCATTAAAGCGCATTGGCGTCGCGAATGTGGTCCTGCTCAATCGTACGCCGCTCAAAGGCGCTGGATTGCTAGCGGCATTCGGCCTGAAGGGTGATGCGCTGTCGCTTGATGCTCCGTTGCCGCCTGTGGAATTGCTGATCAACGCAAGCCCATTAGGCATGATGGGCCAATCGCCGCTGCCGCTCGATCTCACGCCACTTCCCGAAGACGCGGTTGTTTATGATCTTGTCTACGCGCCGCTTGAAACCGAATTGCTTGTCGCCGCACGGGCAAGAGAGTTGGCTGTGGTCGATGGGCTTGAAATGCTGATCGGCCAGGCGGCGATTGCGTTCGAACTTTTCTTCGGCCAACCCGCACCGCGCGACGATGATGCTGAATTGAGGGAGTTGCTGACGGTATGAAGAAACCTGGCCAAAAAAAACTGGGCCTTACCGGTTCGATTGGGATGGGAAAATCGACCGTCGCGCAAATGTTTGCCGATGCGGGCGTGCCCGTGTTCGATGCTGATGCCGAGGTGCATCAGCTCCAAGGGCCGGGCGGCGAGCTTGTCGAGGCCATCGAAGAGCTTTGCCCGGGAACAACCGGGCCGGAAGGTGTAAACCGGGAGCGGCTTTCTGCGGCCGTTCTTGGGGACCGTGACAAGCTACACCAGCTTGAGGCCATCATTCATCCTGCGGTTGGCCGCAATCGCGAAGTCTTTTTCGAAGCAAATCGTGATGCGCCGCTGGTTCTTTTTGATATCCCGCTGTTGCTGGAGAAGCGCAGTGGTGATCAGTTCGACGCTGTAATCGTCGTTTCAGCACCCGCAGATGTTCAACAGGAACGCGTGCTTGCGCGGCCCAATATGACGCCGCAAAAATTTGCGCATATCCTAGGGCTGCAAATGCCGGATGGTGAAAAACGGGCTCTGGCCGATTTCATTATTGACACCGGAATACCGGTTACTGAAACCCTGGAACAGGTTGACGCAATCGTCACTTGCTTACGGGAGCATGACGTCCGATATTGCCAACAATGCGTGAAATAGTTTTCGATACGGAAACCACCGGCTTTAGCCCCAAAGATGGGGATAGAATGGTGGAAATTGGCGCGCTCGAGATGGTCAATCGGGTCGAGACTGGCCGCAGCTTCCACATTTATTGCAATCCCGAGCGCGAAATGCCGAGCGAGGCCTTTGCCGTGCACGGGCTCTCTGATGCATTTTTGGCAAACAAACCGCTCTTCTCTGCCGAGGCGGAGAATTTTCTGGAGTTCATAGAGGATAGCCCTCTTATTGCGCATAATGCGCAGTTCGATTTCGGTTTTGTGAATGCCGAGCTTGATCGATGCGGACATCAAATGATCGCTATGGGGCGGATGATTGATACGCTGGCAATTGCCCGAACCAAGCATCCCGGTGCGAAGCATAGCCTGGATGCGCTTTGCTCTCGCTATGGGGTTGATCGCAGCCAGCGGGTTTTGCATGGCGCACTGCTTGATGCGCAACTGCTTGCCCAAGTCTATGTGGAGCTCACGGGCGGCCGGCAAATTGGGTTGGTTCTGGCTGAAGAGGCAGATTCCGGATCGGCGGCCGATGTACGGATGGCGGAAACCAAGCCTCAGCCGCGCCGCGCCGTTCGCGAGCCGCGCCCGCATACCGCTTCGGCGGAAGAGCGCGCGCGCCATGCCGCATTTGTTTCGCAGCTCACCGATCCGCTCTGGCCGGCTGAGCCGCAATAGGATTTGAAATAGGCGTCCTGCTGTTCCGGCAGGCGCAAGATGATGAAGGAATAGCGTAATGGACATTCGTGTATCGGGCCATCAGATCGAAACCGGTGATGCTCTCAAGGGCCATGTCGAAGACCGACTAACCGCGATTGCCGATAAATATTTTCCCCGCACGATCTCGGCCAATGTCACCTTTGGCAAGGGTCCGCATGACCACGGTTTTCGCTGTGCGATCGTCGTTCATGTCATGCAGGGTGTGATGCTGAAGGGCGAAGCTGATAGCCAGGGTGATGCCCATGCGGCGTTCGAGGAAGCAGCGAAACATGTCGAGAAGCAGCTGCGCCGGCACATGAACCGCCTCAATGATCATCACAAACATGCCAATGCCAATGGCGAAGTACCGGCAGCCATGCCTGAACCGAGTGCGGGCTATACGGTGTTCAAGAGTGATGACGAAGCGGAGGATGTTCCCGACAACCCTCCGATTATTGCCGAAACGAGCGTCGACATTCCCGATGCTAGTGTTTCCAACGCTGTTTGGATGCTAGATTTGCGCAATACCAATGCGCTGCTCTTCAAAAATCGCGACACCGGAGTATATAATATGGTCTACCGGCGCGAGGACGGATCCATTGGCTGGGTCGAACCTGAGCGCTCGGTTTGAGGACAACCTAGCCCTGCATTCCGTATTTTCCGGGCAATCACCGCGTAACCAAGGTGTTTCATGATTGAGTTTGAATTTCCGAGCCCCGCATTCGTCGTTTTCGCCGACGCGGTGGAGAACAAGGCTGCACTGTTTCGTCTGATCGCGGAGCATGCTGCGCTCATTGCCGATGTCGATGCAGTGGCTGTCGAAAACCAACTCGTTGCGCGCGAGAAACTGGGGTCAACGGGTTTCGGCGATGGCGTGGCAATCCCGCATGGCCGGATCAAGGGGCACACAAAGCCCTTTGGGATGTTTTTCCGGCTGAACATGCCGGTTGATTATGATTCGGTTGATGATCTTCCGGTCGATTGTATCTTCGCACTATTTTCTCCCGAGGCTGATGGGGCAACTCATCTGCGCGCGCTGGCACGAATCAGCCGGCGGCTTCGGGATCGAGATTTCGTTGCAAAGCTGCGCGGCGCGCGGTCGACCGATGCCGTGTTCGCGCTCCTGACCAATTTCGAGGCGGCAGACGCTGCCTGACACATCCGGCCCCGATGCGCCGCTTGCCGGTGCCGAAGCGCATTTCCGCGCCCTCGAGTCCCTTTATGATTCGGCGCCGATCAATGATCTGTGGCAGTCTCGGCTGGAAATCGTTGAAAGCGGCGTTTCCCGGATTTCCGTTGATCTCGACGAACGTTATTTTCATGCCGCGGGTGCGGTGCATGGTACCAGTTATTTCAAGATGCTCGACGATGCCGCCTTTTATGCAGCGAACAGTCTGGTATCCGATCGCTTCCTGCTGACAACTGGTTTCAATTTGCTTTTCACACGGCCAATCAGCGGCGGGTCGGTGACTGCAGAGGGGCGATGGGTGAGCGGCCAGCGCAGGGTGTTTGTCGCCGAGGCGCGGCTGCTTGATGAGGATGGAGAAGAGGCCGCCCGGGGCACGGGAACCTTCATGAAATCGCGGATCGCGCTCTCCTCTCTCGATGGTTATCACCAACCGGTATGAGTGGCCGGATTACGAGCAAGATGCTGATTGGCGCGCTCAGGCGGCGGGCCGAGGCTGCGGGCGGCCATGCGACAATTCTCAGCAAAGGCGATGAGATTTCCGGTGCAGTGCTGCTTGCGCTAGCCAATCGCGGCGCTGTGCATGGCTTGCGTGAGCGCGGTCTAGCGCCAGATGGAAGCTATCTTTGGGTCAAGGCGGGGCCGGAGGATATTGGGGATCCGCACGCGCTGGCCGAGTATCTTGAACGCCGCCGGAAATTCGATCCGGATATCTGGGTGGTCGAAATTGATCTCGATGAACCCGAGACATGGCTCGCCGATTTTATCGGCGCCGAATAACGCCCTCTTTTTTATGTTCGGTATTTGTTCTAGGCAAGCGAAATGGCAGATTCGGGCTCTTTCGATGGTGATGAACGGCTAAGGGCCGCCGATGTGGCGCGCGGCGTTTCCCGGCTTTTCTATCGGCAGGCATTAATCGGGCTGACGGAGGTCACACTCGGCAATGGCCGCCGCGCGGATATCATGGCGATTGATGCCAAGGGCCAAATCGTGATTGTTGAGATCAAGGTGAGCCGCGCAGACCTGCTCGGCGATCGGAAATGGCCTGATTATCTCGATTATTGCGATCGTTTCTTCTGGGCCGTTCCGGCTGGCTTCGATCTCGACCTTTGCGCGCGCGCAGAATTGCAGCCAGAAATATCAGGTTTGATCGTTGCCGACCCCTATGACGCCGCTATTGTAAGGGAAGCGGCGGATCAAAACCTCGCTGCTGCGCGGCGCAAAGCTGAAACATTGCGTTTTGCGCGCCGGGCCGCTGGCCGGTTGCTCGCCGCTGAAGACCCGCACCTCGCGGGTTTCGACTAGCGCGCATAGTTTGGCCTAGTTGGCGCTGGGGCCAACTACTGCTTCCTCTTCGGTAACTTCCGGCCCGGCTTCGATAATCGCGACAATATCGGCAGACCGCCCATCTCGGACAGCATAGTCACGCGCTGAAAGGCCGATCACACTGTCGGCGATGTCAGGGTTGGCACCCGCATCGATAAGCTGACGGACAAGAGCCGCGTTGCGTTGCTGCACGGCCAAAACAAGGGGAGTTTCGCCGCGATTATTGCGAGCATTCAGATCAGCATCAACGATCCTGAGCCAGTCAGCGGCTTCCAGATAACCGATCTGCGCGGCGATATGCAGTGCTGTATTGCCATCATCATCGCGAATATCGGGATTGGCATTCTGCCGCAGAAAATAAAGCAACCACTGCGAATCGCGCCGCCGCGTCAGGATATGAAGCGCGGCCTCGCCCGTTGTCCGGTCACGCACATTGATCACGGTTGAACTGGGTTGCTCAACCAGATCGCGAACCGTCGCGAAGTCTCTGTCGCGCACGCCGCGAAGGAAATTATAGGTGTCAGAGAATTGAGCATGTGCCGCGATCGGCAGAAGCAGCGAAGCGAGCGCCGCGACCAGAACCGCAACCCCCTTTTTGGACACTCTTTGTGATGTCGATCGGTGCATGGAAATCTAACCCTATTGATGCTTGCAACCTGCCCCTTAGCAAAGCATGACTGGCTCTGTCATGAACGATCTCAAACCCCTCAAAACTGGCATGCTCGCAATGCTTGCCTCTCTAGCTCTTTTTGCATGTTCGGCTGATCAGTCAGACGCTCCGCCGCCGCTCGAAGGTGCTGCAATCGGTGGAGATTTTGAGCTGATCGACGAAAATGGTGAAACTGCGCGTGAAGCGGACTTCGCAGGCCAGAATCGTATCGTCTATTTCGGCTATGCCTTTTGTCCCGATGTCTGCCCGGTTGATATGCAGAAACTGGGTCAGGCCATGCGCATCCTTGAAGAGAATAATCCCGCGCTTGCTGAACGAATTACGCCGATCTTTATCAGTGTCGATCCCGAGCGTGATACTCCCGATGTGCTGATCCAGTTTACCGACAGCTTCCACCCGCGCATGATTGGCATGTCGGGTTCGCGCGAGGCGATCGACGCGGCGGTGGAGCGCTACGGTGTTTATTATGCAATCGGAGAGGATGATGGTTCAGGCAATTATCTCGTCGATCACAGCAATAACGCCGTCCTGTTTGGCCCCGAAGGGGAGCCGCTTGTGATCTTGCCGATCCAAGACAGTCCCGAGGCGATCGCCGAAACCCTGGTCCGCTGGGCCAGGTGAGGCTTAGCCCGTGCGCGGCAATTTCTGGGAAACCAAGCGCCTTGACCGGATGACCCGCGAAGAGTGGGAAGCGGTTTGTGACGGGTGCGGTAAATGCTGCCTCCACAAGCTGCAGGATGAAGATACCGGCGCGGTCCAGCCGACCAATGTGGCGTGCAAATTGCTCGACCGCGAAACCGCTAGGTGCACCGACTATAAACATCGACGGATCAAGGTTCCCGATTGTTTGCGGTTGACTGCCCGCAACATGCAGGATTTCCCTTGGCTACCGCAGACATGTTCCTATCGCCTGCTTGCGAGGGGCGAGCCGCTGCCCGGCTGGCATTATCTGGTATGCGGTGATCGTGAGGCTGTGCACGAAGCGGGAGAATCGGTCCGCGGTTGGACGATATCGGAAGTGGATGCCGGGGATTTTGAGCATCATTGTGTCGAACGCGATCTCTGAACCTGTTTTTGAAGGGGGTGGCCATCGTCGCTCTCTGACAGTGAAACGCCATTCCCGCGCGCGATCTTTCCGCCTGCGGGTCGATCCACATGACGGCCGGATTCTGCTTAGCCTGCCGCAGCGATCAAGCCTCGCCAAAGCCTATAAATGGGCTGAAACGCAGAGGGCTTGGGTTGAGGAACAGCTCGCGAAACTGCCGGAACCTCGCCCGATCGTCGCGGGCGGCATGATGCCTTATCGCGGGCGCGACATCAGGATAGACTGGTCCGGCGACCATCCACGAACGCCGCAGCTCGATGGAGATCGGCTGATCTTCGGGGGCCCGGAAGAAGCCATAGCAGCGAGGGCTTTGCGCTGGCTGAAAGCGCAGGCGCGCGAAATTCTCGAAGATGAGACATATCGTTTCGCCTTGCACGCAGGTGTTCAGGTGGCGCGGATCAGCATCGGTGACGCGCGAAGCCGTTGGGGGAGCTGCGCATCGAGTGGCAATATTCGCTATAGTTGGCGGCTTGTCATGGCGCCGCCTGATGTGCTCAGCGCCACCGTTGCGCATGAAGTCGCGCACCGTATCCATATGCATCACGGGCCTGAATTTCATGCTGTCGTTGCGGAAATTTTTGGCCGCGATCCATCGTCAGAACGGGCCTGGCTTCGCCAAAACGGGGCCGGGCTCTATTGGGTCGGCTCTTCTTCCTGAGCGCGGAGTGCCGGATCTGCCCGTTCATCAGGCGGTGATGGGTCGTTCCGGCGTTCTGCATTCCGCTCACCCTCACTGCGGCGAAGGACTTCGTCGAGCCATTCTTCGCTCATGTTGTCGGGCGCAACAACATCCTCGTAGCGCCGATCTCCGCCATATGTGCCGGGATCGGCGATGGGCATGCCATTCTCGTCAACAAACACTTCATCCTGAAACGGATCACCGAAATAAGCGTCATCTTCGTCTTCAAGTTGCCATTCGGGCAGCGTTACTTCGGTATCAAATTCTTCGACCGGCCGACTGGAAACAGCGTAAGTCATGAAATCGGCAAAAGCGCGGGCAGGCGCCCGCCCGCCCTGCAACCCGGCGACGCTGCGTGCATCGTCCCGGCCCATCCAAACTGCTGTGGTCAGGCCCGAAGAGAAACCGATGAACCAGCCATCCTTGTTGGAGCTGGTTGTGCCTGTCTTGCCAGCAACCGGCCTGCCAATCTGTGCGGCCCGGCCGGTGCCGGTTGCAACAGCCGTTTGCAAAAGATCTGTCATTTCTGCTGCGACATAGGGCGCAACCAGGACGCGCGACTGATCTATCTCGGCCCGGTAGAGCTCAACCTCCTCGCGGGTCTCGGGGTCCTCCGTGGTCACTCGTACAATGCCATAAGGCTCAATCGCAATGCCGTGTGCTGCCACGGATGCAAAGGCGCGGGCCATATCAATAACGCGAACCTCGGACGTGCCGAGCACCATGGATGGGTGCGTGTTGACCGGTGTGCTGATGCCAAAGCGCTGGGCCATATTGGCGACTGTATGCAGACCGACTTCGGCGCCCAGTTGGGCCGCAACGGTGTTCACCGAATAGGCAAAGGCCGAACGGACGTCCATTTCACCCGAGAAGCGGCCTGAACTGTTGCGCGGTTGCCAGCCGTTCCAGTTAACCGGCTCGTCGATCACCCTGTCGTCAGGCGTATACCCGTTTTCAAGCGCTGCGAGATAGACGAACAGCTTCCAGGATGATCCGGGCTGGCGGACCGCTGTCACTGCCCGGTTGTAGTTGGAGGTCACATAGTCTGTGCCGCCGACCATGGCGCGTACCGCTCCGTCCCGGTCGAGCGAGACAAGCGCAGCCTGAGCGCCCTCTGGCGTGTGGGCGCGCACCGAATCGACGGCCCGGGACTGCATATCAAGATCAAGCGTGGTCCAGACATCAATGGGTGCCCGGGTCTCGTCGATCAGCAGGTCGAGCTGGTTCAATGTCCAGTCGGTAAAATAGCGTACGCTGTTGCGGCGGGGCTGGGGCGCAAGGGAGACATCATTGGGCGCTGCCGCTGCCGCTTCGCTGGCGCTGACATGGCCGGTTTCTACCATCAGATCGAGAACGACACCTGCCCTCCCGATTGCTGCTTGAGCATCGGCAGTGGGGGAATAGCGGGACGGCGCTTTAACAAGGCCTGCAACAACGGCGGCTTCGGACAGGTCAAGCTCGCGCGCTGAATGGCCAAAAAAGCGCCGTGATGCCGCATCGATGCCATAGGCACCGCCGCCGAAATAAACGCGGTTCAGATACAGCTCGAGGATCTGTTCCTTGGAAAAGGTCCGTTCCATGGCGAGCGCGAGGATGACTTCGCGGATTTTACGGCCAAAGGTGCGGGTGTTGGTGAGGAAGAGGTTGCGGGCAAGCTGCTGGGTGATCGTTGATCCGCCCTGGGCCCATCTGCCGCGTTCTACCCGGACGCGGACCGAGCGGGCGATACCGATGGGGTCAACACCAAGATGGCTTTCAAAGCGCCGATCCTCGACGGAAATCATCGCATCGCGCATGATTTCCGGAATTTCGTCGTGGCGGAGCCATTGGCCGTAGCTCGGCCCCATCGCAAAGATCACTGTGCCATCGGCGGCGCGCACTCGGACAGTTTGTCCGTTGGGTGAAGATTGGAGCGTCTCGAAATCGGGCAAAGAGGACATGGCAATGCCAACCGCGACCGCCAGAGCCACAAAGCCCAGCAGTGCGGCATAAAGGCCGAATTTAATCAATCCGATTGTGACGCGCCAGACCGGCCCGCGCTTCGATGCTCGAGATGCCGCCATATGTTCCTGCCCTAAGCGCCTAACTTGTGGGCCACAAGCGGGGTTTGCGGCTGAATGTTAGCTGAATTATAGCCTTCCAGCAGTATGCCAAGGGGCGTTTTCGTGCTCAGTTTAACCGGCTTTGTGCGGTTTGAACTCGAGCGACAGGCTGTTCATGCAATAGCGCAACCCGGTCGGCGGCGGTCCATCCGGGAAGACATGGCCGAGATGGCCGCCGCACCTTGCGCACCGCGATTCGGTGCGGATCATGCCATGGCTCATGTCCTTATGATCGGCCACCGCGTCATCGCTTACGGGTTTGGTGAAGCTCGGCCAGCCTGAACCGCTGTCATATTTCGTCTTGCTCTCGAACAATGTCAGCCCGCAGCCCGCGCACACATAGTCGCCCGTGTCATGATTCTCGTAGAGGCTGCCAGCAAAAGCAGGCTCAGTGCCGCCTTCGCGCAGCACATGATAGCGTTCCGGGGTCAGGCGCTCGCGCCATTCGGCTTCTGTCAGGTCGAGTTTTTCCATGATCCGAATATGGGTGAGCGTGGCGGGGCGATCAAGCGCGAATCCGTGTTGCTTCGCCAAGCAGGCCGACAAGACCAGGAAACCGGGCAAGGCCAATCGCATGCCGCGCCAGGCGCGGATGATCGGTGAGCCATTTCAGCGTGCTGGCGACGGCAATCGGCCGCCGCGCGGCTTTGGCGAAATTCTCCTGATACGCGATGGCTGCATCCGGGCCGCTCTCCAGATACGCGTTCGCCGCAGCTTCGCCGCTGGCCAGCGCAATACCGATCCCTTCGCCGGCGAGCGAGGGGATCACCGCGCCCTGATCGCCGATCCGGAACAGGCCTCGCCGCCCTTCGCGCATCCTCCACCCGTAAGGCACGCGGCTTATCGCGTCGGAGGTTTCGGGAAGCGTTTCGCCGTCCAGCCGCTCGGCAAGGCTGGGCGCTTCTTTTCCAAGCAAGCCAAGCAGCTGCTTTGGATCTCCACCAGCTTCGCGCAGGCGCGAGCGGCGCAGCGCGAGGCAGAGATTGGCGCTACCGTCCTCCTGCAGCAACAGCCCCGCATAACCATGGGCAAACAGGTGCAACTCAATCGCGCCTCTGATCTTGGCTTGCAGCGCAGTCGATGCCGCAATCCGATAGCGCAGGCCCATCCAGGGATCGCTGTCCTGTTTTTCGACTGGGCGCTTCAGGCCGCGCAGTTCATATTTTCCAGTCGCAAGGAAAAGCGCGTCGGCGGCAATGTCTTCCCCATTGGCGAGGCGGATATGCTCGGGGCCGTCAGCGTTGCTGATCGCAACCCCGCGCTCAATCTCTGCCCCCGCCTTTTTGGCTTCTTCGAGCAGCAGACTGTCCAGTCGGCGCCGGGAAAGGCCTATGCCGGGATGGGGTAGCGGCGCGATACGCGATCCATTGCCTGCGAACAGCCCGACCCGGTCAACCGCATGACCGCCCAACCGCGCGGAATCGAGCCCGATCCGCTCCAGTGTTGCCAGCGTTTGCCAGCTGACGAAGCCGCCGCAGAGCAAATCGGGTGTTTGCGCACGGCGTTCGATTAGCAATGGTTCGGCGCCGCCGCGTGCGAGCGTGATGGCGGCTGTCAGGCCTGCGGGCCCGCCGCCGGCGATTAGCGCTGACGTTCGACGCATAATCGGTACGGGAAGCGCCGGACGACATGCGCGTCGCCGGGCGCAATGCCCGCCTCTTTCAACAAAGGCTGCCATTCACCCGGGCGATAACTGCGGGCAATGGAAAGCTGCCCATCGGCGCGGACAATCGGATGCCAACCCATTAGGCGTGCGAGCAACGGATAGCCAAAATGCGCAAATCGGTGGCGGTGAAGATCATTGATCATCCAGCCATGCGCCGCCTTTGCCTCCATATGCCGTAGAAAAGCGGCAAGTTGATCATGGGCCATGTGATGGGCGACGAGATTGGAGATGATGAAATCGCAAGGCTCGCAATCGGCATAGTCGCCCGTTCGATAGTCGATTGTCATGCCGCCGGGTGTTTGCGCTTCCGCCGCTGCCTGGCTCTTTGGGTTGAGGTCTACGCCAATCAATTTCGCGCCTAGGCCCCGCTTTTCGGCCCATCGCGCTATAGTGCGCAACATTCCGCCTTCGCCATAACCGACATCAAGCAGACTGAAGCTATCGCGACCCTTTGTGGCGCGCGCGAGAAAGTTGAGTGTCGGTCGGGCTGCGAATGTCCATCGGTTTACCTGCTCAAGATCGGCAAGGACTGCGGCATAGATGTCCGGCGCAAGGCCCGGCGCGTCCATTTGCTCTTCGGCAATTGCGCGCTGGGCAAGGCTTGCCATCAGGCGCTCCGATACTCGAAACCCTCTGCGGCGAGACCAGGCCCAAAGGCAATTGCCACACCCTGTTTAGCTGGCGGCCCGCGCATGATACGTTCGAGAGCGAACATCAGGGTTGCCGAAGACATATTCCCCTTTTCGCGCAGAATATCGCGGGAGATGGCCAGCGCATCCGGCGCGATACCCAATCCCTTTTCAACGGCATCGAGAATAGATCGCCCGCCGCCATGCACGGCCCAGCTGTCGACCGCATCCGGGCCCGAGCCGTTGCAGATTGCGGACTGAAATTCCGCGCCGCCCAATGCATCACCAATGCGCCCCGGCACTGCGCCAGACAGATGCATGGCGAATCCGGTATCGCCGACATGCCATTGAATAAGCTCATGCGATTCCGGCAGGGTGGCGGCGAACTGTCGGCCCATCGCAAGGCCATGGGGCTCAGCGCTGACTATCGCGGCTGCCGCGCCATCGCCAAATAACAACATGGCGAGCAGCGGCTCGAGCGCATCGTCGGGCTGCAAATGCAGTGTCGAAAGCTCGGTCGTGATAACAAGAACCCGCGCTTCGGGCTCGGATCGAACGATATGATATGCGTTCCGCAGCGCTGTTACTGCTCCGTAACACCCCATAAACCCGATCAATGTGCGCTCGACTGATCCATTCAGCCCCAGCTTGCGTGCGACAAGCTGGTCCAGGCCCGGCGCAGTGAAGCCGGTGCAGCTGGCGACGACGAGATGGGTGATGCTGCTCGGGTCGGGAAGCTGAGGTAAATTGGAAACCGCTTCGACCGCAAGCTGAGGCGCGGCTTCTGCGTAGAGCTGCATGCGGCGCGAAGTTGGCGGCATGCCTTGTGCGTAAAAGCCGCCCGGATTGATCGGTGAACCGCCATCTTCGCCTTTTGGCAGCACGGACCAGCGATGCTCGATTCCGGCCCGTTCAGACATGCGGGCAAATATCGCCTGTTCGCGCGCGTCGGACAATTGCGCAGCGGCCCAGCCGATAAAGGCGTGGTGAATGTCATGATCGGGCGTTGCCGCGCCGATGCCATTAATATGAGGCGTTGTTGTCGGCACGGTTGGGGAGCTTTCGTAAAGGACGCAGCGAACATGTGAACCCCCCATGGCAGGGTTTTATCGTTAACGATATATTGATTGGTTAGCGCCGAAAGCAGGCATCATGTGGGGACACCGTATCTTTCTGTCGGCTTTGCTCGTCGCTGGGGCTTCATTTACGGCGCCGTCTGGGGCCGTTGCGCAGGGCGCGTGCCGTCTTTGCGACGATACCGGACCGCTCGTCCCGCAGGCGAGGCCTGCCCGACCGCTACAAATAGATATTGATACGGGCATCGATTTCGATCGCATGGCGCTGATCGACTATCAGGGCGGCCAGGCGGAAATCGATCCGCAAACCGGCCAACGCAGGCTTACCCGCTTGCTTGACCTTGGCGGCCTCGCCATGCGTGGAGCCGTAGTCATCCGTGGCGAACCGGGCCGCGCTGTGCGGGTCGACCTGCCTGATGAAGTTGTCATGCGGGCTCCGGGTGGAAGGCGTGTCGAACTGCGCGATGTACGTAGCGATTTACCTGCCCAGCCGCGCATCGACAGCGATGGCGAGCTGCGCTTTTCCTTTGGCGGACGTATCATTGTCGATGGCGACGATGTTGGAAATTTCCGCGGAAGAATGCGGGTTAGCGCCGAATACGAATGAAGCGCGCGGCAAAGTCTTAAGCCCGCTTTAACCATAGTTGTTCGCCATATCTGAAACATAACCCGTCACAAGAGACGCTGAATGGTGCGGGGGACACGTTCCGTTCAATTTTAATTTCGGAAAGTGGAAAAGGGACTATCAATGACAAATCTTAAAACTGTTTTCGCCGCTGGTGCGGCAATGGCCGCTCTCGGCCTGGGTGCAACCGGCGCGCATGCTGCTACGGCAACTGCTGATGCGACGGCTGAAATCCTCCAGCAGGTTCAGATCGCTCAGGTTAGCGACCTCAATTTCGGCACGATCGTGCCTGATTCCGTCGCTTCTGGCGTTGTTTCGGTTTCTGCAAACGCAGCCGGCACACGTAGCTGTGCTGCCAACCTGACATGCGCCGGCGCTGCCAGCGTTACGTCGGCTTCGTTCGACGTTACGGGTGCAAATGGCCTCAATGTCGACATTACTGGCCTTGGCGGCCTGACGCAGCTCAGCGATGGCACCAACAACATGGCGATCGCTCTTAACGGTTCGGCTGCCACTCTGGCGATGACCGGTTCGGCTGTTTCGCTCTATGTTGGCGGCGACCTGACGGTTGGAGCTAACCAGCCAGCTGGCGTTTACAGCGGCTCCTTCACGGTAACTGCAGACTATCAATAAAATCCCGATGCTGGCTTAGCGCTAGCACGGTATTCTGACTTAGCCCGGCTGCGCGCAAGCGCGGCCGGGTTTTTCTTTGCTCAAAACCCCAATTCTTGACGGAAAAGTAACCAGTTTTTGCAAGGTTATGTGCGTGTTTCCGGGGGGTGATGCGTCGCGTTGATGCGTTGTGTCCCGGCTGTTCAGACGGAGACCTTCGCATGATCCTCAAATATTTGCCCAAAAGTGCCCGATCGGGCTGCGCTGCCCTGGCACTGGCTGCCGCCGCCATTGCTGCACCCGCCCCGGTGCACGCCAATGACCTGCTCGTGGCGCCGACCCGCGTCGTGCTGAACGGTTCGCGCGGCACCGAGGTGATCCTCAACAATATCGGCACTGAGGAAGCGACCTATCGGATTTCGCTCGAATTGCGGCGGATGACACCTGATGGCGGGCTCGAAGAAGTTGAAATTCCCAATGAAACCGAAGAATCGGCACTGGGGATGATCCGCTATGCGCCGCGCCGGGTCGTCCTGCCGCCCAACCAGCCACAGGCGATCCGTATCGGTGTGCGTGCGCCGCAGGGCCTTTCAGACGGCGAATATCGCGTACACATGCTTTTCCGTGCAATTCCGCGGCCACGGCCAGTCACAGCGGAAGCTGAAGACACTGGCGAGGGTTTTCAGATCCGTCTGATCCCGATTTATGGCGTCACAATCCCGATTATCATCCGCCATGGCAATCTGACTGCGACGGCGGCGATTGCAAACCCCCGAATTGTCGAGGAAAACGGCGTTCAGAGCATTGGTTTCGATCTCAGTCGTCACGGTGATCGTTCGGTTTATGGCGAAGTCATTGTTACGCGGCCTGGCATCGATGTGCCGTTGGCCCGCGCCCGTGGAATCGCGATCTACTCTGAAATTGGCAGCCGTACGGTGAATCTACCCGTTTCCGAGGAGTTTCAGGGCAATCTTGCTGGCCCGATTCGCATTCAGTATCGCGAACCGGACAGTGCCGGGGGCGGATTGATCGCCGAAACCGAAGGCGTGCTGCGGTAGAGCAGCACCCGGGGGGAGCGGGGCATTATGCGCCGCTGGGCAAATCGCACAAAACTCTTTCTTGCAGGGCTCGCTGCGCTTTTTGGCGCGGCGAGCGCTTCTGCACAGGCAGAGTGGGAGCCGCACCCCGACGATTCCCTGCTGTTTGACGTCAGGCTTGGCGAATATCGGTTGGGAGACGGCGTGCGCGGCTATCAGACGCCGGGCAGCATCTGCATTGATCTTGCCGACACCATTGCGGCGCTTGATGTGCCGATAACCGTTGATGAAGAAGGTAATCGCGCCGAAGGCTGGGCATTTAACGAAGAAAATCAGATTGTTATAGATCGCAATCGGAACCGCGTTCGGTTCGGGGAATCATCTGAAAATCTGCCTGACGGGATCATTTTCGATACACCGGACGGCTGGTGCGTCGCCACTCAAGCTCTGGCCGCCTGGTTTGGCGTCACAATGGAAGCGGATCTCCGTAATGCCGTGCTTGTACTCAGTTCCGAGCAGCCTCTGCCTGTGGAGCGGGCTTTGGAGCGACGCGGACGAGCCGCCGGGCTGCGTCCGCGCCTTGATTTCGATCTTTCTTCGCTGCCTCAGGCCAATACGCCCTATCGCATGTGGCGGACGCCCTCGGTCGATGTTGTTGTTTCGCTTGGCGGATTGCGCGATCGCCAGCGTCGCACCAGCGGTATTGAGCGGCGCTACGAGATTTATGCTTCGGGCGAGCTGCTGACGGCTTCGGTTGATGCGCGGCTTGCCTCTGACGATCGCGGCGTCCCGCAATCGCTGCGTTTGCGCGCTTTTCGGAGCTCGAACACGGGCAATCTGCTCGGACCATTGCAAGCGACCCATTTTGCCATTGGCGACGTGGCTAGCCAATCTTCGCCGATTGCAGTTCAGCCAACTCCCGGGCGCGGCGCGATTATTACAAACCGGCCACTTGATCGGCCTGATAGCTTTGACCGCCGCACGTTTCGCGGTGAATTGCCCGATGGCTGGGAAGCGGAACTCTACAGAAACGGGCAATTACTGGCCTTTTCGCTTGATCGCGGCGATGGCCGGTACGAATTTGTCGATGTTGAGCTTCGCTACGGCATCAACCGGTTTGAGGTCGTGCTGTATGGCCCACAGGGGCAAACCCGCCGCGAAACGGAGGTCATCAATGTCGGAGCGGCGAGCATTCCGCCCCGCCAGACATGGTATTGGGCCGGCGCAAGTCAGGACAATCGCGATCTCGTCACAATCAACAACCGCGATTTTGCGCGCGGATCCAACTGGCGAGCAGGCTTTGGCCTCGAACGCGGGCTTAACGCGCGGACATCCTTGGCGTTTCAGCTGAATAATCTCGTTATTGCCGATGAACGGGTAACGGTTGTGGAAGGATCGGTGCGACGGGCGATCGGGCCTGCGCTTGTCGAAGTGACCGCCGCATGGGCGGATAACGGCGGATATGCGGCGCGCGCGCAGTTTTTGGGGCGGTTCGGACGCGCCTATATCAGCGCAGAATCAGTATTTGCACGCGATTTTCGCACCGAACGCTATGGAACAGACACAACCGGGCACCACAGCCTTGCGGTAGACCATAGTCTCAACATTGGCCGTGTCGTTATGCCGGTTCGGGTGCAGGCAACCTATCAAACACGCGAAAATGGGGCGGATCAACTGGACGTTGCGGCCCGGATTTCTGCCAATATGCGCCGTTTCGCGCTGACCGGGGAAATTGGATATCGCCGCCAAACGCTGAACGATACTGTTGGCCCGCCTGCGCAGACCAATGCCGCGATCCTTGCCAACGGCCGGATTGGGCGCGTCCGCCTTCGGGGTGAGGCGCGCTGGCGGCTTTCTCCGGGCAGCCGGTTTGAAAGCGCTTCGCTTACGGCTGACTGGGCCGCGGGCGAAAACAGCGCCTGGCGCGCAGAACTTGGCTATCAGGCGACATTGAACCGTGCGCGGGCGAGTATTGGCTATGTCCGGCGCTTTAATCGCTTTGCGCTGACCGCTTCGGCTGAAGCAGCAACCGACGGATCGGTCGCCGCTGGCCTCAATCTCGCTTTCAGCATCGGTCCGAACCCGCGCGGCGGGGTGCATGTTACGGCTGATAAGCTTGCGAGCAGCGGGCAAACCGTCGCGCGCGTCTACCGGGACCTTAACAATGACGGCGTCCGCCAGCCGGGCGAACCCTATGAAGAAGGCGTACAAATAACGACCGGCCGCGCGCCCGCCAATGAGCCAACTGACGAAAATGGCATGGCGGTTGTCACCGGGTTGACCCCGTATCGGCCGATTCTCGTCGGAATCGACACGTCTTCGCTTGCCGATCCGTTCGTTCAGCCTCGCGGTCCGGGTGTTGTGGTCACACCGCGGCCTGGAATAGCGGCCATGGTTGAACTGCCATTGGTCAGCGCCGGCGAAGTGGATGGCGTGCTCGTCCGCGCAGGCGGCGGCGCACTTGAGGGCGTGGATCTGGAGCTTGTCGATATCGAAGGCCGGGTCGTGAAGACCATGCGTACCGATTTTGACGGCTTCTTCGTCTTTGAAGGCGTGCCTTATGGCGAGTATAGCGTCCGGATTGCGGCCCTTTCGGCCCAGGCCATCGGTGTCAATGCCGCTCTTGGACGCCGCGCTTTCGTCTCAGATGAGAATGACAGTGTCCGGTTGGGCACTGTCGCCATCGGCGGGCCTGTCGCTTCGAGCGAATAGAGTATTTTCTCAGAATTTCCTTTGCAGGAAATCGCCGCACCAGCGATTGCGAGAGTCTGACAAAGGACACTGACCAACAAAAGTCGCGCCGCGCGACTTCTCTTCACTCTAAATCATTGAAATATTGGAAAATGGTGCGGTCGAGAAGACTCGAACTTCCACGGGCGTTAGCCCACATCGACCTCAACGATGCGCGTCTACCAGTTCCGCCACGACCGCACACTTTCACAATGCCGGCATGGGTTCCGGCTTCTGGCAGGCGCGAGCCTCTAGCAAAGGGTGCGAGCGGGCGCAATGGCTCAACAGAGTCGATTGCACTTCCGATCGAGAATAATCGCGTAGATCGCTGCATTAACGCTCTTTTTTGAGCAGATTAACCATTTCTTTACCTTTTCGGACCGGATTCCGCCGCTTAGCCATAGGCTCATGGCCATCACAACCGCCCTTCTATTGCTCGCTGCTCTGCCCGAATCCGGTGCAGTGATGCACACCCGCGCCACGGCTCATATCGTCGCGGCAGAAGAGATCGATTTTGCGCGTCCGGAAATGCAATCTGACGGGCGGGCGTCTTTGTTCCGGCTGGTGCGCCATCGCGGCGTGGATGGGGCTGAGAGCCCGGGTGAGACGAACGCGCTTCAGCTCATCGAATTTCAGTAGAAAAATCTTTTAATACAAGAACATTGGCATGCCTTCGATACGCAACAGCTTTGCGCGATAGGCCTGGCTGTCATAGAGATTGGCGATATCGACGGACTTCTGCTGCTCAAGCAGCGTTCCGATGGCGACGTGGCAGTAATTGCCATCCGTCAGCGCAACCATCCGCCCAGCCTTGCCGTCTCGCAGCATTTGAATCGCTAGCCCGCCAAAGGCGAAACCGACCATCCGGTCCATGGCATCAGGTTCGCCGGCGCGCATCAGATAGGCGAGTTCCTGTACCACGGTTCCAATGCCGGTTTGCGCTTCAATGGTCTGTGCCAGCCGTTGCCCAACACCGCCCTCAACGCGTTGGGTCGCCGATTTGCCAATTTCACCGCTCTCTTCCGCACCAAGAATGCTCGCGCCTTCGGAAATCACACACATCGCATAATTTTCCCCGCTTTTTTCCCGATCCTCGGCAAGCAGCGGGACGAGAATTTCGGGATCTACCGGTACTTCGGCGATCACGGTGCGGGCGACCTGGGCAAGATAGCCGGAAAGCAGTGCTGTTTCGCCCGAGCGGCGGCCAAACAGTTCGATCACGCCGATCCGTTCATGGCTTGCCGTTGTCGTGCGCAGCGCGTTGATGGCCGCGACCGAGCGTGTGATTGCTGTCGAAAAGCCGATACAATAATCGGTGCCATGGACATCATTGTCCATCGTTTTGGGGATAGAGATGACCTTGAAGCCCTGATCGGCAAGATGGGCTGAGAAGCGCAGAGTTCCGTCGCCGCCGAGCGTGATCATTGCGTCAATGCCGAGCCGGTCTAGCACATGAAGCACATGGCTGGTCCGGTCTCCATCGCTCTGGGTTCGCGGGTCTGTTCGCGATGTATGGAGGATGGTGCCCCCGCTGCGATCGATGCCGCGCACGCGGTCGCGATCAAGGGCCCAGCTTTGTGCGGCAACGGTTGCCGGATCATCGGGATCGATGCGCAAAAATCCCTCCCAGCCGCGCCGGAAACCCGTGACTTGCCATCCCTCGTCAAGCGCGCCGAGCGTTATCGCACGGATACAGGCATTCAATCCCGGAACATCGCCGCCGCCTGTGAGAATCCCGATATGGATGATGGCCTCCTACTAATGCGTCATAAGGAGCATAAGCCAGTTTGCGCCGGTTGGAAGATGTTTGTCAGAACGTTGCTCGCGCAACGTCGCCGCACCGGCCCACTCCCCCACCCGGCCTCCCATAGAATACTCTGAGTGGGAGGCCGGGTGGGGGAGTGGGCCGGTGCGGCGCTTAACCGTTAGGTTGAGTCTGACAGATTAAGCCCCTTCGAACGGCACGAATTTAAGGTTCAGTTCTTCGGCATTTCGCGGGATATCGATCTCTGCCGAGTTAAACTCCACCATTTCGCGCGGGGGCAATGAGCGCTGCGGGGCCTGAATCGTCCAGTCATAGACAACGGCGCCCTGCGCATTGCGTAGCTCCGCCCGGATATCGGGAACCCGCTGTTCTTCGTCGGTCATGTTCACGATCCGGCCAGAAATCGAGAGCAATTCATGCCCGCTTGCCAATGTGCGCCGTTCGGGACTGCGGACAAGCTGAACATCGAGCGCGCTGTTTGCGGCGTCACCGCCAATGCCCGCAACAAAACTCGGCGGACCGAACCAGGCGACTGCGCCAATGCCGGCGGCAAGGAGGAGAAAAAGCCCAACGGCTATCGCAGTCCACATTTTTGCCGGGTTTCGCCGGGGTTTGAATGGCACCTCATGGGCAAAAGGACCGGTACCGTCGATCGGGGGCGGCCGGGACGCGGGTTTTTCGACGCGCGGCTCTTCCTTGAGAGGTTCGTTAGCCGGTACATCCGGAAACTCCTGCTGCACGGGTGTTGGCGGAGAGGGAGGCGGCGCGGGCGCTGCCGGAACTGTCTCCGGGCCTTCGGCAAACCAGCTATTCTTGCAATTGGCGCAGCGCACCTGCCGTCCCTCAACGCCGATGGCTGTATCGGGCACCAGATACCGTGTTGAACAGGCAGGACAAACGAGGATCATGCGAAAGGAACGCCAACTGATTGCAAACAGTGTTGTGATCTACGCGGGCAGGGACCTTGCTGGCAAGTTGGTTCCGATGTGCGTTGTGTGCTTTACGCCGGATGGCGGCTTGTGCCATGGCTGCGCGGATGGCCACGACAATTGTCCAGTTCGAAAATGTCGGGCTGCGCTACGGTACGGGCGCAGAGACGCTGTCTGACGTCAGCTTCTCATTGGATGGCGGCGGCTTCTATTTTCTGACCGGTCCGTCGGGTGCCGGCAAAACATCCCTGCTCAAACTTCTTTATCTGGCACTGCGTCCGAGCCGCGGCTTGATCCGGCTTTTCGATGAGGATGTGGTGACATTGCCACGGGACCGGCTTCCCGGTTTTCGTCGGCGCATTGGCGTTGTGTTCCAGGATTTCCGGCTTGTCCCGCATCTCTCAGCCTTCGACAATATCGCCCTTCCGCTCCGCGTAGCCGGAGTCGAGGAGGAAGAACTGGCCACACCGGTCAACGAAATGCTGGCCTGGGTTGGCTTGTCTGATCGCGCGAGCGCCCGTCCGGCGACGCTTTCAGGCGGAGAGCAGCAGCGTGTTGCCATTGCCCGCGCGGTGATAGGCCGCCCTGAAATCCTGATCGCGGATGAGCCGACCGGCAATGTCGATCCGGAAATGGCCGCCCGGTTGCTGCATCTATTTGATGCGCTGAACAAGTTGGGGACGACCCTGGTTGTCGCGACCCATGACATCCACCTGCTGAGCCGGGTTTCCTCGGCACAAATGATGCGGCTTGAGGCGGGGCGCCTGTCCGACCCTACAGGCGCGTTGAAAAACCCACCGCGCGAATCGCGCGGCGGAAAGCGCCGGAAACCCCGCGCATGACCTTGCCCTTCACCGCCAGTCCGGCTGAACGCAGATTGTTGACCGAGGGGCGCCTTTCGGGGCCGATGCCCTGGGTAATTGCGATCATGATGTTCCTCACGGTACTCGCTGCGGCTGGCGGGCTTGCTCTCAACCATGCCGCGCAGAATGTGACGGGCAGTATCGCCCAGCGGATTACCGTCCAGATTGTCGAAGCGAACCCCGATTTGCGTGAACAGCAGACGCGCGCAGCCATGACGGCACTTTCAGCTATGGAGGGCGTGACCGAAGTGACTCGCGTTCCCGATGCCGAAATCGCGGCGCTGATCGAGCCGTGGATCGGCGCCGCCGGGGAAGAAGAGGGGATCCCGGTTCCCACGATGATCGATGCGGATCTTAGCGAGGAAGCGCATGACCGGCTCGATCTGGTTGAGGAGGCGATTGTCGCTGTTGCCCCGGCTGCGCGGGTTGACGACCACGCCCAGTTTCTCGCCCCGCTTGCTGGATTGATCGGTTCCCTGACTTGGCTTGCGCTTGCGCTCGTGCTGCTGACTGCGAGCGCGCTGGCGGCATCTGTAATCCTTGCAGTTCGTGCAGCGCTTAACACGCATCGCGGCACGATCGAGGTGCTGCACCTGATGGGTGCAACCGACATCCAGATTGCACGATTGTTCCAAAGGCGAATCGCGCTGGACGCCTTGCTCGGCGGGGCTGTCGGCTTCTTATGCGCGGTTATCGTGCTGCTGCTGCTCGGACAGCGGATCGGCGCGGTGGGATCGGAATTGCTCGGTTCGGCCACTTTGCCGCTTGGCGCATGGCTGATCCTCGTTCTTCTGCCGATAATCGGAGCAATCGTGTCGACTTTGGTCGCACGGTTCACCGTGATCGGCGTGCTCAAGAAAATGCTGTAGGGTTGTCTGATGGTACGGCGTATTCTGTCCTTAATCCTGCTGCTCTGGGCGCTTGGCTTTGCCGTGTTCGTCGTCGGGCTGCCGGGTCCGGCCACATTTTCGGAGACGGATGCAATTATCGTGCTGACCGGCGGCGAAAACCGGATCGAGCGGGGCATAACCGTTCTCGAGGCGGGGCAGGCACAGCGCATGCTGGTTTCCGGCGTCAATCGGACCGTGCGGCCGATCGAACTGGCGGAGGAAACAGGTGCGCCGGAAGCGCTGTTCGATTGCTGCATCGATTTGGGTCAAGAGGCCGTTGATACCCGCAGCAATGGTGAGGAAGGCGCGCGCTGGGTCCGTGAAAACCAATTCACCAGCGTTCGGCTTGTTACGACCGATTGGCATATGCCCCGCGCGCGCTTTGAGCTTTTGCGTGAGCTTGATGATGGTGTGGCACTGCTTTCCGATGCCGTGCCGAGCGATCCCAGCTTCATGCAACTCTTTCTGGAATATAATAAATATCTGCTGCGGCGGCTCAGCGCGATTGTTGGTCTGTAGGGCGTCATGGCGGCAATAAGGACACTCCTTTTCATTCTCATTTTCTATGGGCTCACCGTCCCGTGGGTCATGGCGGCCTTGATTGGTGCAGCGTTGGGCGATGTGCCGATGCATAAAGTTATCTTCGGCTGGGTTCGGTTTCACCGTTGGTGCGCGCGCTGGATTCTGGGAATTACGGTGCGGATCGAGGGCGAGATTCCCAAGGGACAGCATCTGTTTTCTGCGAAACATCAGGCGATGTTCGAGACGCTCGATCTGCTCAACCTGCTGGATGCTCCCGCGCCGGTCCTGAAAAAGGAACTCACCACAATTCCAGGCTGGGGTTGGCTGGCGACGCGCTATGGCGGCATCGCAGTCGATCGCAGCGGCGGAGCGGCCACAATGCGGGCAATGCTGAAGCGGACCCGCGCCGTGCTTGCCGATGGCCGGTCGGTTGTTATCTTTCCTGAAGGCACACGGGTGCTGCCTGGTAAAACGCCGCAGCTCCAGGCAGGCTTTGCCGGGCTTTACAAGGTGTTCAACCTGCCGGTTGTGCCTATCGCGATCCGAAGCGGCCATGTTTGGCCGCGAAAGGGCTGGATTAAATATCCCGGCGTCGTGACTTACCGCTTCTTCGATCCCATCCCGACCGGCCTGCCGCGCGAAGAGATCAAGGCGCGGGTGCACGCGCTGATCAACAGTTTAGAGACTGAGGGCGACTAATTCTTCAAGCGCCGCCGCAACGCCGCGCGTTTCTTCTTCCGTGCCAATCGTGATGCGCAAACCATGGGCGAGCCCCTGTCCGGGCAGCCAGCGAGTGATATAACCGCGCTCCATCAGGCCCTCATAGGCGGCCTCTGCGTTAAGCTTGCCTTCGAACAGGATCAGCAGGAAATTCGCTTCGGACGGTACAGCGCGGAGCCCGGCATTGCCCATCGCCGCCAGCCGGTCTGTGAACCATGTGCGCCACTTCGCATTATGCATGCGGCTCTTTTCGACGAAATCCTGATCGGCCAATGCGGCGATGGCCGCCTTTTGCCCCGCGGTCGTGACGTTGAACGGCGCGCGAATACGGTTCAGCGCATCGATGACAGGCGGCGGGCCATAACCCCAACCGATCCGCTCGGCCGCTAGTCCATAAATCTTCGAAAAAGTTCTTGTTATCAATATATTAGTGGCATCACGGGCTAGCATCATTGAGGGCGTTGCCTCGGCGGGATCGAGATATTCGGCATAGGCCTGATCGATCACGAGCAGGCAATCGGACGGCATGGCGCCATGCAGACGCTTGACCTCGGCCATCCCTGTATAGGTGCCTGTGGGATTGTTCGGGTTGGCGAGGAAGATCACCCGCGTTCTGGGCGTAATCGCTGCAATCAGCGCGTCGATATCGGTCGCATAGTCTTTGTCATCCGCCTCGACGGGGGCCGCTCCCACGCGCTGCGCTGCCAGCGGATATACGGTGAAGCCGTACCGCACATAGAGGATTTCATCGCCCTGCCCGGCATAAGCGCCTGCGGCCAGATGCAGGATCTCATCCGATCCCGTACCGCAGATTATTCGCTCTGCATCAATCCCATTTTTCGCTGCAAGCGCCTCTCGCAGGGCGGTTGAGGCCGGATCGGGGTAGCGCGCCAGACTCCCGCGAGCCTCGGTCAGGGCGTCTTCTGCAACTGCGCTCGTCCCCAGTGGATTCTCGTTGGACGAGAGTTTGACAATGGGCGCGCCCGAACCGCTTTTCGAAAGTCCGGGCTTGTAGGGCGTCATCGCCGCGATCCATGGTTTGGGAGTTGGGCCGGTCATACTTGCCGCCTTGCGATACCAAGCCCTCGTTGACAAGCCTGCCCTGCGCGCCCTAGCGCCGCTTGATCATGGCGGACGACAGCCCACCCTTTGGCGCCGCGCGCGCGATCACCTTGCCCGGGCCGCTTGCGCTCGATGGCGGCGCATCGCTCGCGCCTGTCGATTTCGCCTATGAAACTTATGGCACGCTGAACGCAGATAAATCGAACGCCGTCCTGATCTGCCACGCGCTTACGCTCGATCAGCATGTTGCCTCTGCCCATCCGGTGACCGGTAAGCCCGGCTGGTGGACGCGGATGGTGGGTGAGGGTCAGCCAGTTGATCCCAGTCGGCATTTCATCATCTGCATCAATGTGCTTGGTAGCTGTATGGGGAGCGCAGGCCCGGCCAGCCTTGCCGAGGATGGCAAGCCTTACGGTATGCGTTTTCCGGTTATCACGATCCGGGACATGGTTCGCGCTCAGGCGATGCTGCTGGATCATCTCGGAATTGAGGCGCTTCACGCTGTCATTGGCGGCTCAATGGGCGGGATGCAGGTGCTGCAATGGGCGGCATGCTATCCGCAACGTGTTCGCTCCGCCATTGCCATTGCAACGGCGGCGGAACATTCGGCGCAGAATATCGCGTTCCACGAGGTTGGGCGTCAGGCGATCATGGCTGATCCCGATTGGCGCGCCGGCGACTATTATGCGGATGGCGAACCGCCAACCAAAGGCCTGTCGGTCGCCCGCATGGCCGCGCATATCACCTATCTCTCCGAAGAGGGGCTGACCGAAAAATTCGGCCGTCGCCTGCAAGCGAAGCCCGGGAAAGATACGGGCGCGAAAAGCTTCGGCTTCGATGCCGATTTCCAGATCGAAAGCTATTTGCGGCATCAGGGGATCAGCTTTGTCGATCGCTTTGACGCGAACAGCTATCTCTATATCACCCGCGCAATGGATTATTTCGACCTTGCGGAGGAGCATGGCGGCCTGCTCGCCAACGCTTTTGCCGGATCACCGACGCGCTTTTGCGTGATCAGTTTTGACAGCGACTGGCTCTATCCGACCAGCGAGGCGAAAGTGATTGTGCGCGCCCTGAATGCCGGCGGCGCAGAGGTCAGTTTCGTCGAACTGCCCAGCCCCTTCGGCCATGATGCCTTCCTGCTCGATACGCCGGGCCTGAACGCGACCGTGGACGGGTTTTTGAAAGCGGGGGAGGGGGCGTGACCGTACCGGCCGGATACGAACTGACCGAAGATCAGGCGCAGATCGATGTGGTCGCCGCCCATGCCTATCTGACGCGCGCCTATTGGTCGCCGGGCATTTCCGCCGACACCGTCGCCCGCGCGCTCGCCAACAGCCATTGCATTGCGGTTCTTCATGCCGGCGAACAGGTCGCGATGGCGCGGGTGATCACCGACTGGGCAACGTTTGCCTATCTCGCCGATGTCTATGTGCTGGAGGAGCATCGCGGGCAGGGCCTGTCCAAGGCGATGCTCGAACACCTTCATGGCGATGCGCGCCTGCAGGGTCTGCGCCGCTGGGCGCTCTTCACCCGTGACGCGCACAGCCTGTACGAACAATTTGGCTGGTTTGTTGGCAAGCATCCCGAACGGCTGATGCTGTTCGACAATCCGAAGGCCTTCACGGCATGAGCACGCTGCGCCCCGATCTCGCGATCATCGCTGGCCATGTGCCGGACCGCGCCCGCGTGCTCGATATCGGCTGCGGCGATGGTGGCCTCATGGCGGCATTGCGGGAGACGAAAAGCGCCGATGCCCGGGGGCTTGAGCTGGATGCCGCAGACGTCGCAACCGCGATGGCAAAAGGTCTGTCTGTGGTGCAAGGCGATGCCGATACCGATCTGGCCGATTATCCTGACAGTGCCTTTGACTATGCGATCCTCAGCCAGACGCTCCAAACCACGCGCGCTCCCGATGTGATCCTGGGTGAGCTGCTGCGTATCGCGCCGCGCGCTTTCGTCTCCTTTCCCAATTTCGCTTATTGGCGGGTGCGGGCGAGCTTGATGTTCGGGGGGCGTATGCCGGTAACGGGCGGCCTACCGCTCAGCTGGTATGCGACCGAAAATATCCACCATGTCACCATCGATGATTTCCGTGCGCTGGTGAGCAAGCAGGGGATCGCGGTGGAGCAGGCCTGGTTCCTCAGCGGAAACAAGCAACGCTCAGCGGCGGCGGCGAATCTGTTGGCGGAGCAGGCGGTGTTTTTACTGGGGCGCTAACCCCGCAATTCACCGCCCACTTTTTCAGCCGCTTTCACTACCTTGTCCGAAACCGCTTTCAGCTCGTCTTCGGTAAAACTTTTCTCGCCGGGCTGTAGCGTCACTTCGATGGCGATGGATATCTTGCCGTCTTCGACGCCCTTTCCGGCGAACACATCGAAGATGCGTGCATCGACCAGCAGTTTCTTGTCGGCGTTTTTCACCGCGCGCAGCAGAGCATCGGCACAGGAGTCTGCGTCTACAAGGAAGGCGAAGTCGCGCGTCACCGCCTGCAGCGCGGGCGGCGAATAGGCGCTGCGCATATGGCCAGAAGACCGCCCCATCGGCACGGCGTCCAGATAAAGTTCGGCGGCCATGACGGGACCATCGAGGTCCAGCGCTTTCAGCGTGGCCGGGTGCAGCTCGCCAAACTCGGCCAGCATATTCTTGGGGCCGAGGCACAAGCGCGCAGAGCGGCCGGGGTGATAGAGCGGACTCGCATCTCCGAACAGCTGGAGACTGGCCGTCGGTGCGCCCGCCGCATCGAGTAGCGCAACAATCTCGGCCTTGGCGTCATAGACGTCAAAAGGCGCGCCGCCGCCTTGCCAGTGCCGCGCATCCTTTTCGCCTACCAAGATCAGGCCGAGCGTCGGGCGTTCGTCTTCTTCCAGATAACGCCGGCCTATTTCAAAGAGCCTGATGCTGGACGCGCCGCGATCCGCGTTGCGCTTCGCTGCGGCGGCGAGGCCAGGGATCATCGAGGTCCGCATTACCTTCATATCTTCGCTGATCGGATTGGCGAGGATCCAGGGAGCATCGCCGGAAAGCGCGGCTTCGGCCTCGGTAATAAAGCTCCAGGTGATCGCCTCGTTCAGTCCCCGCGCGGCCGCGGCCCGGCGGACTTTGCGTTCGCGTTTCTGCTCGGGTGAGGCTGTGGGCGTGGCGACGCCATCGGCGCGGGGCAGTGCGACCGACGGAATGGCGTCAAGACCTTCAAGGCGCAGCACTTCCTCAACCAGATCGGGCGCGCCGACAATATCGCGGCGCCAGCTCGGCACGGAAACGGTGAACGGGTCGTTGCCTTCCACGGTAAAGCCAAGGGCCTCCAGCGATGCGCGCTGTTTGTCCGCCGGGACGGATAGGCCGCCTAAGGTTGCACAAAGTTGCGGGTCATAGGTGAGCGTTTTGGTTTCGAGGGGCGGGGTGCCGACTTCGACCTTTGCCGATGCTTCGCCGCCGCAAATATCGAGAACCAGCTGCGTTGCGATGGCGAGGCCGTCATCAAGGAACGCCGGATCGACACCGCGCTCAAACCGGGCGCGCGCGTCCGACATCAGGCCGAGTTTCTGCCCGGTGAGCGCAATTCGCTCGGGCGTGAAATAGGCGCATTCAATCACGATATCCGTGGTTTCCGGCTGCACACCGCTATGTTCGCCGCCCATGATGCCGCCAATATCGTGGACGCTATTTTCGTCTGCGATCACCGTCATTGAGGGGTCGAGCCGATATTCCTTGCCGTTGAGCGCAGCGACTGTTTCGCCGTCTTCAGCGCGCCGTGCGAAGATCGCCTTGCCCAGTTTCGCACGGTCATAAACGTGCAGCGGCCGGCCATGATCGATCATGATATAGTTGGTGATGTCGACCAATGCGGAGATCGGTTTCTGCCCGATCGCGCGCAGCCGTTTCTGCATCCAGCCCGGCGAAGAACCGTTGGTAACACCGGAAACAGACCGCCCGAAAAAGGCCGGGCAGCCCTCAAAATCGTCTGTGCGTATCTCGATAGAACAAGGAGTATTCGATTTAATATCAGATACTTGTAGAGTTTTCAGCACTCCGATTCCAGCTGCGGCCAGATCTCGCGCTACCCCATAAACACCCATGCAATCCTGCCGGTTGGGCGTAATGGCTATATCGATCACCGGGTCATCCAGCCCGGCCCAGGCCACGTAACTTTCGCCAACATTCGCCGCCGCCTCGTCACCAAGATCAATGACGCCGTCATGCTCTTCCGACAGTTCCAGCTCGCGCTCGGAACACATCATGCCGAAGCTTTCGACATCGCGGATCTTCGCCGCGCCAAGCGTTACATCGATGCCGGGCACATACATTCCCGGTGCAGCGAATACGCCAACCATGCCAACGCGCGCATTGGGCGCGCCGCACACGACCTGCACGGGATCGCCTGACCCGGTGTCGACCTTTAGCAGTTGCAGCTTATCAGCATTCGGATGTTTCTCCGCCGAGATCACTTTGGCGATACGAAACTCGCTCAGCTGCTCGCCGGGATTTTCCACACCCTCAACCTCCAGCCCGATGGCTGTCAGCGTGTCGAGAATGGTATTAAGATCAGCATCGGTTTCGAGATGCTCTTTGAGCCAGCCTAATGTGAATTTCATGCGCCCACTCCCGCGCTCAGCGTCGGCACATCGAGTACCGAGAAGCCATAATGCTTGATCCAGCGGAGATCGCCGTCAAAGAAAGCCCGCAGATCGTCCATGCCATATTTGAGCATGGCGAGCCGATCGATTCCGCAGCCAAAGGCAAAGCCCTGCCATTCGTCGGGATCAAGACCGCAAGATTCGATGACACGGCGGTTGACCATGCCGGAGCCGAGGATCTCCATCCAGCCACCATCTTCCTTCGTTGGGTCGCCGCCAATGATTCGCTTACCGTCTTTTAGCGAATAACCGACATCGACTTCGGCGGAGGGTTCAGTGAAGGGGAAATAGCTGGGGCGTAAGCGCAGCACGATATCGTCGCGTTCGAAAAATGCCTTTACGAACGTTTCGAGCGTCCATTTGAGGTGGCCCATATGGATGCCCCGATCAATGACGAGGCCCTCAACCTGATGAAACATCGGCGTATGGGTTGCATCGGAGTCGGAGCGATAAGTGCGGCCCGGCGCAATAATGCGGATCGGCGGTTTCTCGGATGTCATCGTGCGAATCTGGACGGGCGAGGTGTGCGTCCGCAGCATCATCGGTTGACCGTCGCGCTGCTGATCTTCACCGAAATAGAAGGTATCATGCATCGCGCGCGCAGGATGCGTTTCGGGAATGTTGAGCGCGGTGAAATTGTGCCAATCATCCTCAATTTCAGGCCCGGTTGCGACCGCGAACCCGAGATCGGCGAAGATCTCGGCAAGTTCGTCCATCACCTGACTGACCGGATGGATGGAGCCTTTGGGCATTTCCTTGGGCGGCAGGGAAAGGTCGAGCGTTTCGGATGACAGCCGCGCGGTGAGGAGATCAGCCTCCAGCGCGGCCTTCTTTCTTTCGATGGCTGTGGCGATTTCTGTGCGCAGGCCGTTGAACTTTGGCCCTTCGGTCTGGCGTTCTTCCGGAGGCACCTTACCCAGCGTTTTCAACAGGCCGGTAACAACACCGCTCTTGCCGAGCGCATGGACGCGGACAGCGTCGAGCGCATCTAGGTCGGCCGCGCCGTCGATCGCTGCGCGTAGATCCGCGTTGAGCTGTGCCAGGTCTGGCTTTTGCTGGTCCATCATCAAGTCCGTTTCGATTGCGTTGAATGCAAAAAGGGCGCGTGGAGCAATTTTGCTCCCCGCGCCCTCTTTAATAGGAATCGCCGATGTTGCTACCGGCTATTGTTGTCGTTGCCTCAGGCCTTTGAGAGCGCGTCTTTGCTCTGGGCAACGACGGCGCTAAATGTCTCGGGTTCGTTCATGGCCAGATCGGCAAGGACTTTACGGTCCAGCTCGACGCCTGCCAGCTTGAGGCCGTGCATGAAGCGTGCATAGGTCAAATCCTCGGCGCGCACCGCAGCGTTGATCCGCTGGATCCACAGGCCGCGGAATTTCCGCTTCCTGACTTTGCGGTCACGATAGGCGTATTGGCCAGCTTTTTCGACTGCCTGACGCGCCACACGAATCGTGTTTTTCCGGCGCCCCCAATAGCCTTTTGCATCGCTGAGAAGTCTTTTGTGACGAGCCTTAGTCGTCGTTCCGCGTTTTACTCTTGCCATGGTCTATTTCCTCAACCCGTAAGGCGCCCATTTCTTGACGACTTTCGCATCGGCGGCTGAGAGTTCCTCAGTACCGCGATTTTGACGGATATATTTGGAATTATGGCTCATCAGACGGTGACGCTTACCAGCGACGCCGTGCAGAACTTTGCCAGTTGCGGTGATTTTGAAGCGTTTCTTCACACCACTTTTGGTCTTCAGCTTGGGCATTTTCGTCTCCTTAAGTCTGACGATTATCGAACGGACTCGGCAGCCCACACTGGCCGGACAGTTCCTTGGAATCGTTGGAAGAGGGGGGCTATAGGCAGATGACGGGCGAAAGGCAATGGTTTTGCGGGACGATACACATTCAAAATATTGGATCTTCGTCCAGCCTAGATCTGACGATTGGGCAGCCCAATTCGTATTTACCGCAAATCTCCTCGATCAAAGACCTTTTCCACCCATCAATCGCGGGAGAGACGTATATTGTGGAAATCAACTGCCGCAGATCTACTTGGATTTCCAAACCGGGTTCGCTTTCTGCAGATGAGTCGAGTCCTCCTCCTTCGGCTCGTGGAATTTCCTGGATAACTGCGCGAACCTCTTGCTCATGCTGAAACGATGCCATTTTCCGCAAAAAGGGAGCCATGGAGTTATCCCCCCGAATGGCGGACTCGTCATAATCAAAATACTTCACAACACCGACATGAGAATTATCAGGAAGGCATCGTGACAACCGATTATAAGTCGATTTCACTGCTACGGCCCCATCTGCCTTTCCATACAACGACCACATTGCCGCTGACTCATGCTGATTCATATGCCAGCAGCTAATATAAGTGTGCATTCGAAACTGCAGCCGAAGTAGCTGCAACATGTCAGCTGATTGCTTGTCTCTCTCTCGTTCGATTTGCCTAGTCCGGTAAGATACTGAGCCTTCAAACTTATCTCCGAGACGATCGGCTCGGCAGAAGTATAGGCTGCCAGTGGAAACCAAAGAAGCAAATTTCGTGATGTCCATATAGCGCCAGATTGCGACCTCTGGATCGACCGGCGCCTCAAAAATTGGATGGGGCTGGGCAGGCATCCAGGCTAACGCCCATGCCTGCCATGCAATGCTTCCAAAACATCATCGAGCCGAGCCGAATCGCCCAGCGCAATGACCTTGCCATCGCTTTCCGCGCTGAGCGGGTTGCCCTCCCAGTCGCACATCTGTCCACCGGCGCCCTCTACGATCGGTGCCAAAGCCGCATAATCGTGGAGTTTCAGACCGGCCTCGACGATCACATCAATATGGCCTGAGGCGAGCAGCGCGTAATTATAGCAATCGCCGCCATAAACGATCAGCTGGCGGTTGACCTTGCTAGCGAGCATCAGAAATTGCTGGGCTTCTTCCTCAGAAAAATAATGCGGGCCGGAAGTTGCGAGCGATGCTTTGGCAAGATCGGCACAGCGGCGGGTTTTTGCTGGATCATTGTTCAGGGTTGAGCTCTGGCCGATGGCCCCAACCCATCGTTCCCGGGTGATTGGTTGATCGATCATCCCGAGCAGCGGCCATCCATCTTGCATCAGAGCTATCAGCGTGCCGAAGATTGGGCGGCCAGCCATGAAGCTAATTGTGCCATCGATGGGATCGAGCACCCATTGGCGCGACGCCCCTTCGCGGGCTGTTCCAAACTCTTCGCCAATGATTCCGTCTTCCGGGCGTTCGCGTTCGAGAATTTCGCGAATGGCCGTTTCGGCCGCCCGGTCCGCTTCGGTGACTGGCGAACTGTCTGCTTTTTTCTCATGCTGGAACGCGGCGCGAAAAAACGGTCGGATCGCTTCCCCGGCAGCATCAGCGAGACGATTGGCAAGTTCGAGATCGGATTTGAGTGTCATGCTGTGCGCGCTAACTCAGCACGCGGGAATTCGCTAGTCGAAACAGTCTAACGCAGAGCCGCCCATTCAAACCCAACGAGTTTTTCACTCTCTTCCCAGAGCCATTTTGCCATATCTTCATCGAGCGCGCGCCGGGCGACAAAACTGTCGCCAACCGGGCCGCGGGTGTCGCCAAATCCTGTCGGGCCATAATAGGCACCGGCGACGGCTTCGGTTCCAGCCGCCGCAAGCACCGTTGGAATTGCGCCTTTCTCGGATGGTTGGGCCATCAGTGGATTGAGAAACTTATAGGCGAAGTTCAACAAGCCGGATGGTCCGGTATCTTGAAGCGCGGTGTTCGAATAGCCGGGGTGGCAGGCAATCGCCTTCACCGAACTGCCTTTGGCTTTAAGGCGGCGGTCTAGTTCAAAGGCAAACATGATGTTGGCGAGCTTGCTCTGACCGTATGCATTGGTCGGCGAGTAAGATTTTTCGAGCATCAGGTCATCGCGGTAGATCGTGCCAAATTTGTGCGCGATGCTCGATACGACGGCAATGCGTCCTTCGGCTTTCTCAATGAGATCGAAGAGCAGCCCGGCAAGCAGGAAATGCCCGAGATGGTTGGTTGCCAGTTGCAGCTCAAAGCCATCGACCGTCCGCGTTTCTGGCGTTTGCATGATGCCAGCATTGTTGATCAGCGCGTCGAGCTTGTCATAGCGGGCGTGAATCTCGTCTGAAGCTTTGCGAACCGAAGAGAGATCGGACAGGTCAAGTGCGACTGTCTCGACCTTGCCTTTGGCGGTTTTGTCCAGTTTGGCGACGGCGGCTTCCGCCTTGGCCGGATTACGGCAGGCGATGACAATATCGCCGCCAGCTTCGCTGAGCATTTGGGCAGCATCAAAGCCGATCCCCGAATTGCCGCCGGTGATCAGATACGATTTGCCTGCCAGATCGGGCAGGCGATCCGGTTTCCAGTCGCTAATTCCGCTATTCGCAATCTTTGGCATGTTAGCCTCCTGATCGCTTTATGGCACTGGTCTTTCGCTTAGTCGAACAGGCTGGATACCGAGCTTTCATCGGCGATCCGGCGGATCGCTTCGGCGAAGATCGGTGCGATTGGAAGGTGGCGGATCTTGCCCGTTTCCGCGATAACCTCATGATTGCCGATTGAATCGGTGATCACCAATTCCTTCATCGCGGATCCGTCGACGCGGGCAACTGCGCCTCCTGAAAGTACGCCGTGCGTGCAATAGGCCATTACATCCTCAGCGCCAGCTTCCTTCATCGCAGCGGCGGCGTTGCACAATGTGCCAGCCGAATCGACGATATCATCGACGATAATGCAAAAACGGCCCTCAACATTGCCGATGATATTCATGACCTCGGATTCGCCAGGTTTCTCGCGGCGTTTGTCGATGATCGCCAGCGGGGCATTGTCCAGCCGCTTGGCCAGTGAGCGCGCGCGAACCACACCGCCGACATCCGGCGACACGACGGTGATATCTTTGTTGGCGAAACGCGCGGAAATATCCGCCGCGATCACCGGTGCGCCGTAGAGATTGTCGGTCGGGATATCGAAAAAGCCCTGAATCTGGCCGGCATGGAGATCCATGGTCAGCACCCGGTTGGCCCCGGCGATGGTGATCAGGTTGGCCACAAGTTTGGAAGAGATCGGTGTACGCGGGCCCGGTTTCCGGTCCTGACGGGCATAGCCGAAATAGGGCATGACGGCTGTGATCCGCTTGGCCGACGCGCGTTTCAACGCATCGATCATGATCAGTAATTCCATCAGATTGTCGTTTGCGGGATAGCTTGTCGATTGGAGGACAAATACATCCTCGCCGCGGACATTTTCAAGGATTTCCACGAAGATTTCTTCATCTGCGAACCGCCGAACATTCGCCTCGGTCAGCGGAATTTCCAGATATTGGGAGATGGCGCTCGCGAGAGGCAGATTGGAGTTACCCGACAGCAATTTCATGGAAGCTCTTCCCCTTTGCGCGGCATTCTTAAGCTGTGTCCTCGAAAAAGAAACTGGCTTGCAGCGCTTTTCTGGGGAGAGCTCGGTGGCCTAGCCGAGCCATGTCCTTCGTCAGAGCCAGCCACCGCGCTTCAGCGCGTCTTGACGGTTGCGAGAAACTGGGGCGAGGAGGCCGTTGGTGAGCTCCAGTTTGATCGCACGCCCGTCCCTGCGAATGGCGCGAACCTGATCGCGCGCGACCCACCAGCTGCGATGCACCTGCATACCCTCAACGTCGCCCAGTTCGGCAATGGCGTCGCGCAATCGCATAAGGATCATCTCGCTCCCTGACAGCGTGTGCGCGCATACATAATGATCCTGCATTTCGAGGCATACGAGGTTGCTACCCAACTGGGGCGGGAGTCGGTCAAAAAAAGGTGCGGACGGTTGTTCGGGTAACGGGATGGCATTGATGTTGAGCGGTGTAGGGGCGGTGAGGGGGGCCGCCGCCGTGCTCGGTTGACCAGAGTCTCGCTCACCGAACAACAGCCACATGGCGATTTGAATGCCAATGCCGAGACCCAGAACCTGAAGATAGAGTATGGCAAAGCCCGATTCGAAAAAGCTGTTGTCGAAACGCATGCCGCCAAGCGCGAAGCCGATCACTGCCGTCAGGGGCAGCGAGGCTAAACCAGCCGAAAGGAGCAGCGCCCCCCAGATCGGGATGGCCGTCTCTCGGGCCAACCAGATCCCGACGGTTTGAACTGGCCGGTAGACGGCATATCCGACGAGTATAAAGCCCAGCCAATAGACGAAACGTAGCGCGGTCGGCATGGCATAGGTTCCGAACGGCCCGAGCAGGCCGAGCACGGCCCCAATTACGGCGATGATAAAAATTTCAATGGCCAGTCGCCTTAAAAGCATAGTTCCTCATCGCCCGTTCACGCTTCGTGAATGGGCAAGTAGCCCAAATCTAATGGTTTGGCGAAGAAAATACGCGAGCCACGTAGATCCGCTTGCCCGCCAACAGCCATGTGTCAGCATGACGGCTCAAATTGGAAAGAGGAGCCGAGCCATGCCGAGATTATTCTATTGCCGGACAATACATCTCATCTTCGCTGCCTGTCTCGCTGTGTCATTGCTGACATTGGCTGATGGCTATGCCGAACGGGTTGAAACGCAGAGGATGTCGATCCCTGGGAGACTGGCATGACCGTTATCGCGAAGTCGCCGGGGAGCGGTATCGGGCCAATCGGAGCCCTTGCCGTGCTGCTCGGGACCGTGGTTGTGACCCTTACGCTGATGGCGCTCAGCTATGGCGAGGGCCAGCCCTCCGACAACGACTTGTCTCTTGCCGTCGTGATCCATCTCGCAACCGTTGTACCCGCCGTTCCATTGGGTGGATATGTGCTGTTTCGGCGCAAGGGAGATGCGCTGCATCGGATTCTTGGGCGAATCTGGGTTGTACTGATGCTTGTCACAGCAATATCCAGCTTCTGGCTCTCCCTCTCATTCATCCACATTTTTTCGGTGCTTGTTCTGTTTTCGGTCCCGCTCTCCCTCTGGCGGATCAGCAAAGGCGATGTTGTCGGCCATCGCCGATCAATGGAAGGCATGTATATTGGGCTTGTTGTGGCCGGCGCCTTCGCGTTCATACCGGGGAGGTTTCTGGGCACATTGCTGTTCGGGTGAATCTTATGGTGCGGCGGTGATGCGCACTCAAAGCATTGCCGCCTGCAGCGCTCCCGCTTAAGAGCGGCACATGACCGACCGGCTGGCCATAGCGTTTGCGCAACTCAACCAAGTGATGGGTGATCTGGCTGGAAACGCCAACGCCATGCTCGGCGCACGCGCCGACTGCCCTGATGCTGATCTGATTGTCTTTCCGGAATTGCAGCTGATTGGCTATCCGCCAGAAGACCTGGTGCTAAAGCCTGCGCTGATCGCACGCGCCGCTGCTGAACTGGAACGCATGGCGAAAGCAACAGCCGAGAGCGGGCCAGCCATGCTGGTCGGCACCGCGATTGTTGAAGAGGGCAATCTCTTCAATGCGATGGCGCTGCTTGATGGTGGTAAAATTGCGTCGATCACACGCAAGCACCGGCTCCCCAATTACGGCACGTTTGACGAGCTGCGCCTGTTCAAACCGGGACCTTTGCCGGAGCCGATTGACTTTCGCGGCGCAAAGATCGGCGTGCCGATCTGTGAGGATATTTGGGTCGACGGCGTTTGCGCGCATCTCGCCGAACGCGGCGCGGAGCTTTTCATTGTACCGAACGGCAGCCCCTATGAAGTCGAGAAGGACGACATCCGTCTCGCTCTGGCGCGTGGCCGCGTAAACACGACCGGTTTGCCGCTGGCCTATCTCAACCGAGTTGGCGGGCAGGACGAGATCGTGTTCGATGGCTCCTCCTTCATCCTCAACCGGGATGGCGACATTGCTTGGCAGTTTGCCGATTGGGATGAAGAGATCGCAACCACGGTTTGGGAGCGCCAGGATGCCTCAGAAGGTGGGGGCTGGGCCTGCACCGAAGGGCCGCAACATGCGCTCGATGACCATCCAGCCGATATCTATCATGCGATGCTTGTCGGCCTGCGGGATTATGTGAACCGCAACCGCTTTCCCGGCGTCGTGCTTGGATTGTCCGGAGGGATCGATAGCGCGCTATCTGCTGCAGTTGCCGTCGATGCGCTGGGAGCGGATCGGGTCTGGTGCGTCATGATGCCGTCGCGCTTCACCAGCCAGGAAAGCCTCGACGATGCCGCTGAATGCGCGCGTCTTCTTGGCTGCAAGCTCGATACGATCCCGATCATGCCTGCCGTTGAGGGTTTTGATGCTATGCTGACGGATAGTTTCGCGGATGCCAAAGTCGATACGACAGAAGAGAATATCCAGTCGCGCATTCGCGGCGTCACCTTGATGGCTCTCTCCAACAAATTTGGTCACATGCTGCTCACCACCGGCAACAAGTCCGAAATGGCGGTCGGTTATGCGACCATTTATGGTGATATGGCGGGCGGCTATTCGGTCCTGAAGGACGCGTACAAGACAACCGTTTTTGATTTGTCGCGCTTCCGCAATGGGACGCGGCCCAGTTTAGCGATGGGTCCCGATGGGCCTGTGATGCCTGATATTGTCATCTCGAAACCTCCGTCAGCGGAACTGCGCCCGGACCAGAAAGACAGTGATTCCCTGCCGCCCTATGATGTGCTTGATCCGCTCCTAAAAGGGCTGATCGAGGAAGAGGCCGATATTGATACGCTGGTTGAACGCGGCTTTGATCGCGATACCGTCGCCCGGATAGAGCGGCTGCTGTATATCGCCGAGTATAAGCGCCGTCAGTCACCGCCCGGCGTGAAGATCGGTGTCCGCAATTTCGGGCGCGACCGCCGTTATCCGATCACCAATGCATTCCGGACCGTTTGAACCATGACCCCGATTACCCGTTTCGCGCCCTCGCCAACCGGCCGGCTTCACGTCGGCAATATCCGCACTGCGCTCCATAACTGGCTCTGGGCGCGCAAACAGGGCGGGCGCTTCCTGTTGCGGCTCGATGATACCGATGGCGAGCGATCCCGCGAAGAACATGTTGACGCGATCCGCGCAGATCTTGCTTGGCTCGGAATGGATATTGATGGCGAAGAGCGCCAGTCCGCGCGCTTCGATCATTATGACGCGGCGTTCGAAAAACTGCGCGCTGCGGGCCGCGTCTATGCCTGTTACGAAACGCCGCAGGAGCTTGATCTCAAGCGTAAGATCCAGCTGGGGCGCGGTAAGCCGCCCGTCTATGATCGTGCCGCGCTCGATTTGACCGATCAGCAGATCGCAGATTTTGAGGCTGAAGGCCGAGCGCCGCATTGGCGGTTCAAGCTCGACCATGGAACGCCGATTGAATGGGATGATTTGATCCGTGGACCGCAGCATTTCGATCCTGCGCTTTTGTCCGATCCGGTGATCAGGCGTGAGAATGGCAGTTGGCTCTATATGCTGCCTAGTGCGGTTGATGACGCTGAAATGGGCGTCACCCATGTCGTGCGCGGCGAGGATCATGTGACGAACACGGGCCTGCAACTGCAGATGTTTGATGCGATGGGCGCATCGCCGCCAGCCTTTGCACATGAAGCGTTGCTGGTTGGCAGTGAGGGCAAACTTTCAAAACGCTTGGGTTCGCTCGGCGTTGAGGCGTTTCGCGAAGATGGTATCGAGCCGATGGCAGTCGTCGCTTTGCTCGCGCGGATCGGGACGAGCGATCCGGTTGAGCCGTATGACGATGCGGCGCCGCTGATCGAGAGTTTTGATTTTGCCCGCTTTGGCCGCGCGCCAGCCCGTTTCGATAGTGAGGAGCTTCAAACGCTCAACGCCAAAATTCTCCATCAGCTTGATTATGACGCTGTCGCGGACCGGTTGCCAGAAGGCATGGGCGTGGATGGCTGGGAGGCGATTCGCCCCAATCTCACAACTGTCAACGAAGCAGGAGACTGGTGGCATGTGGTCGAGGGGCCGGTCGAGTCGATTGGGTTCGATGACGAGACGCAAGCCTTTCTGGATCAGGCTGCCGAGATTGCTGCGCCGCTGGATTGGTCGAACGCGGCCTGGAAAAACCTGACGAGCGAACTGAAAGAACGGAGCGGCCGTAAGGGTAAGGCGCTGTTCCTGCCGCTCCGCCAGGCCTTGACTGGGCGTGACCATGGGCCGGAAATGGCGGCGCTGTTGCCGCTGATCGGCAAAGACCGCGCTATCGCCCGATTGTCCCGCCTCCAATAAGTTCTTCCGCCGACCATGCTTGCCAAATTCGCATGATCCGTCAAAGCTGGTTTCAAAGCAAAACCAGTTTGGGGAATCGATATGGGTGCATTACGCGTTGATAGGCGGCGTTTTCTGGCCGGGGCCGGGGCAGGGATTGCACTTGCAACCATACCCGGCGCTCGCGCATTCGCGCTGCAGTCGGCCGCTTCCCCCTGGCCCACTGTTGAAGCTTTCGTTCCACGTTTCGTCGGCGAGCATCCGATACCGGGGGCCTTGATCGCTCTCGGCCGTGGTCAGGAAGCGCCGGTTTATTATGCCGATGGCGTGGCTGCGCTGGGCAGCGAACATCTGGTCGACGCGAACACGCTGTGGCGCATTTATTCGATGACCAAGCCGGTTACCGGCATGGCGACGATGATGCTAATCGAAGATGGTGCAATTGGCCTCGATCAGAATATCGCCGATTTTCTGCCCGGCTATGCAGCTCCGCAGGTCCTGACCGATCCCGACAATAGCTTGGAAACACGCGCTGCGAGCGGTCCGATTACGATCCGCCATCTGCTTACCCATACGGCTGGGCTGGGCTATACGATCATCACGACGGGACCATTGCTGGCCGAATATCAGCGGCTCGGGCTGGAGCCGGGTGCGATCATGCATGAAGCCCCTGAAATCGTTGCGCGTCGCCCCCAAAGCCTTGAAGAGTTCGCTGATCGGTTGGCGACGCTGCCGATCATTGCCGATCCGGGAACGAAGTGGAGCTATTCGGTTTCGATTGATCTTCTTGGGCGGATTATCGAGATTGCATCCGGCATGCCGTTCGACGCTTTCCTTCAGCAGCGTATCTTCGCGCCGCTTGATATGCGCGACACCTTCTTCCAGGTGCCTGCCGAGAAGACCAGCCAGATGACGGCGAGCTATACGATCCGGGACGGCGCGCCCATTCAGGTCGATCCGGCTGTAGGATCGGTTTACGCGCAGCCGCCGCGCTACCCCTATGGCGGAGCAGGTCTGGTATCGAGCGCGCGTGACTATGACCGTTTTCTGACGATGCTGCTCGGTGAGGGTGCTTTGGGCGATGTTCGCATCATGGGGACGGAAACGGCGCGGCTCGCCATGTCTGATCTGCTGGCGCCAGGTGTCGATAAAACCGGCATGTATTATCAATCCGGTTTTGGTGCTGGCGGCCGGGTTACGATTGAGCCGGGCGCAGCGGGCGAAGGTATAGGGACATATGGCTGGGGCGGCGCAGCCGGAACCGTGGCCTGGGTTGACCGCGCCAACAATTTGCGCGCCTCGGGCTATGTCCAGAACTTGCCAAGCGAGGTTACGCCGTTCCGAGCTGGCGTACTCGGCTCGGTCTATGCCGATCTCCACGTCTAGAGAGTTTTCGCGGCCGGGCTTGAATTGCGCGGTTCACTGAATGAAGATGGGCGCGACGCCGATTGAGCCGACGGGCCAGCAGGAATTGAAGGACGCATTTTGGAAAAAGACGAAGACGCACTGGCCGCGGGACTGAAAACGCCTGAAGAGCTGGTTGGGAAATTGTGCGATCTGCTGACGGTTGAGGAGCTGGATACCGATCTCTATCGCGGCCCTCGCTTACCGGGCGGCGTTGGCCGTGTCTTTGGCGGTCAGGTGATTGCACAGGCGCTGGTTGCGGCGAATAAATCAGTTGATGATGAGCTGATCGCGCACTCGCTCCACGCCTATTTCATGCGGCCCGGCAATGAGAATTATCCGATCATCTACCGGATCGAGCGAGACCGCGATGGCCGCAGCTTCTCGACCCGCCGGATCATCGCATTGCAACGCGGCAAGCCCATACTCAATATGGCGGCAAATTATCAGCGCCCTGAGGAGGGGCTCGCGCACCAGTTCGATATGCCCGACGTGCCGGCCCCGGATGCCCTGCAAAGCGAGGCTGACTATTGGCGCGAAAATATCAAGCAGATCCCCGAGCCGTTTCGCAAGCGCATGCTTCGGCAGCGCTCGATCGAGTTGCGGCCGGTCGAGCGGCGCAATCCGGCGAAACCCGAACCTTCCGAACCGCGCAGCTGCACTTGGTTTCGCGCCGTAGCCCCGATTGGCGATGACAGGCGTATGCATCAGGCGATCCTTGCTTATGCGTCGGATATGAGCTTGCTTGGTACCAGCACCCTGAAACACGGGATCAGCTGGATGCGCCACCCACTGCAAATGGCGAGTCTCGATCACTCGTTATGGATGCATGAGGACTTTAGGGCCGACGAATGGCTGCTCTACGCGACCGATTCGCCGTGGTCAGGCCATGCGCGCGGCTTCAATCGCGGCCAGATTTTTACCCAGGATGGCCAACTGGTCGCCAGTGCCGCGCAAGAGGGATTGATGCGTTTGCGCAGCAAATAGCGCGGTCCGTCAGACTTCCCGTTTAGATCGCAACCCCGTCAATGAAAGTCCCGGTGGGTGCGCATCTGGATTTCTTGAATGATATGGTGTAACATAACGTTTCTTGAAACCAATCAGGAGAGAGGAAATGGCAGGACAGACAGGAGATCAATCCAGCTTTCTGGGCCAGTCGCGGCATAGCAATTCGGGGCTAGCAATCGTCATCGGCCTGCACGGCGCGGCGCTGGCGATCGCGTTTCTGATGAAATCAGGCGTGATCACGATTGCTAGTCCGGGTGAACCACCTGAAGTCGTCAACATCATACCGCCACAGGATCCGGACGTTCTTCCTCCGCAGCCAGAGATCGATACCGAGCTAGTGGCTCCTCCGGTCGTGACACTGACGCCCGTGCCAACTTCACCGGATCGCATAGGTTCAATCGAGTTGCCGTTCATTCCCCCGCACCCGCCGCTTCCGCCGCTGCAGCCTACTGTGGAAACAGTGCCGGAACCCGTCATGGTTGCCGCTCGCATACACCCGTCGCATCGTGGTGCCCTGCAGCCGCGCTACCCAAGCACTCCGCTGCGGCAGGAGCTTGAGGGCAGTTGCACGATACGGGTGCATATTGCCGCCAATGGCAGGGTTATAGCGGCCGAGCCGGTCCGGGCGACGCACCCGGCCTTTTGTGAGGCTACACAGCGTCAGGCGCTGCGTCGCTGGCGTTTCCAGCCCGCCACACGGGACGGCGTCGCGGTTGACAGTTGGCAGCAGCATATCGTCGAGTTCCGGATCACCTGAGCAGTGTTTCTGCCCGGCCTCTGGCGCTGGGCGGGAAGCTGGACTATTTAGGGGGCATGGTGATGATACCCCCCAAGCCCAGCGTGATCGTGCGAGACACTGTGTCTTTCTTCACGCGCCGCGAACGGCATAGCTGGGTCGCCCTGATCATGGCCATCACGATCCCCGCTGTTGTGATTGGGGTGTTTGCGATGGATACCGAGACCGGGATTGAGCCGACTATGCCCATGGTAATCTATGTCGAAAGCTGGCCTGCTGACCGTACGGACGAGGAAATTATTGAGCGGCAGCGCGTTCTTGCCCTGGCAGAAAATGAGCGCCGGGCCTTATCGCGCCAGCGGTTCCAGGAACTCGCTGAGGCTTCCGGCGTCGATTATGATCGCGAGGCAGCGGCCGAACAAGACCGGATAACGGAAGAAAATCGTAGAACGCTAGCGCGGCCACAGGATGCTGATGTGACGGAGCCGGCAACTGACGGCCGCTGACGCGCGGTTCATGGCTACGGCGCTGGCGCTTTCCTGGCGCGGCCGTGGCCGAACGGCGCCCAATCCCAATGTTGGGTGTATCATTGTCCGCGATGGCCGGACTGTTTCGCGCGGCTGGACCCAGCCCGGCGGCAGGCCGCATGCGGAGGCCATGGCGCTTGATGGCGTCGACGCGAAGGGCGCGGATATTTATACGACGCTCGAACCCTGCGCCCACAAGAGTGCGCGTGGCCCGGCCTGTACGGACCTGCTGGTGGACGCAATGCCCCGCCGTATCGTCATCGCTGCAACCGATCCCGATCCCCGGACCAATGGCGCGGGGACGGCGCGATTGCGGGAAGCAGGCATAGACGTGGTCGAAGGCGTGTTGGTCGATGAGGCGAAGCGCGCCATGGCCGGTTTCTTCACGCGGCAGGAAAAAGGCCGGCCTCATGTCACGCTGAAGCTCGCGACTTCGCTGGACGGGCAAGTCGCACTTCCAGATGGCTCCAGCCAGTGGATCACAGGGTCTGAAGCGCGCGCGCATGCCCATGTCGATCGCGCACTTGCCGATATGGTGGTGGTTGGCCGGGGAACAGCGGAAAGCGATTCGCCGGTGCTGGATGTCCGGCTGGACGGTTTGGCCGAACGCACGCCGGGCCGCGCCGTGCTGACCAGCGACTATAGCAATTTCGCCAAACTCCAGCTCCATGCTGACAATCCGGTCTGGCAGCATCTCGCAAGCCCTGAGGCAATCGCCGCTCTCGATCATGTCGATCATGTGCTGGTGGAAGGCGGTGCTGGCGCGGCGGCGGCCTTTGTGAAGGCGGATCTTGTCGACAGGCTGGTGCTGTACCGCGCTCCGATTCTGATCGGCTCCGGCCTCAGCGCGCTTGGCGATATTGGCCTTGCCCGGCTGGACGATGCTCATGACCATTGGCAGCTTCTCGAAACACGGATGCTTGGCAAGGACCGGATGGAGGTCTACGAGCGCGCCTGATGTTTACCGGAATCATCACCGATATCGGCACCATTGCCGCAGCCGAGCAACGCGGAGACCTGCGTCTGCGGATCAGTTGCGGTTATGACATGGCGACCGTGGACCTCGGGGCATCGATTGCCTGTTCGGGTGTTTGCCTGACTGTTGTCGACAAGGGTGATGATTGGTTTGCCGCTGATCTCTCGGCGGAAACGGTTTCCTGCACAGCGCAGGGCCAGTGGAATGTTGGCGCCCGCCTGAATCTGGAGCGGTCGCTCAAACTGGGTGATGAAATGGGCGGCCATATCGTGACCGGCCATGTCGACGGAATCGGCGAGATCGTCTCGGCGAACGCTGTTGGCGACTCGACCGAATTGATCATTAGCGCGCCTGATGATTTGGCGGGTTATATTGCCGCCAAGGGCTCGATTACGCTTAACGGCGTTTCGTTGACCGTGAACAGCGTCAGCGACACAGATGACGGTTGCCGCTTTACCATCAATCTTATCCCGCATACGGCTGAGGTCACGACATTCGATGGCATCGAGGCAGGACAGCCGATCAACATCGAAATCGATATATTGGCGCGATACCTTGCGAGAATGACCAAAAATAACATTCAGATGTGAATTTTGGACTCGACATCACACCTTGATGTGATAAATGACAGGCATGTCTACACCTTTGATCGAAAATGTTCGCAGCCTTGTTGCTTCCGGCGAAGCCAGCAAAGCCGGTCTTGCCAAAGCGGCAGGCCTTCATCCCAACTCTTTGCGCAAGCTGGACGATGAGGACTGGAATCCGACAGCCGAAACGCTGCTTAAGCTCGAACGCTATCTGGTGACGGGCGGCGGAGAGGCTTTGGCCAGCCCCGAAGAGATTATCGAAGCAGCGCGCAATGGGCGGATGTTTATCCTTGTTGATGATGAGGATCGCGAGAATGAAGGCGATCTCGTTATTCCCGCGCAGATGGCGACGCCCGATGCAATCAATTTCATGGCCAAATATGGCCGCGGCCTCATTTGTCTGGCGCTGTCGAAAGATCGCACCGAGGAGCTAGGGCTGGACTTGATGAGCCGCCACAATGGCACCCGGCATGAAACCGCCTTTACCGTGTCGATAGAGGCGCGGGACGGTGTGACGACAGGGATATCTGCGGCGGATCGCGCACGGACGGTATCTGTCGCCATCGATGCTTCCAAAGGCAGGGATGAGATCGTCACGCCGGGCCATGTGTTTCCGCTCGTTGCGCGCCCCGGCGGTGTTTTGGTGCGTGCTGGCCATACCGAAGCCGCAGTCGACATTTCACGGCTGGCTGGTCTCAACCCATCAGGCGTGATCTGCGAGATCATGAATGAGGACGGCACGATGGCGCGGATGGGCGATTTGCTTGCCTTTGCGCAGCTCCACAATCTCAAGATCGGCACGATCCGGGATCTTATCGCCTATCGCCGCCGCCATGATCATCTGGTGGAAAAAAAGGCGGAAGCGCCGTTTACCAGTCGCTGGGGCGGGGACTGGACGGCGATGACCTTTTTCAACAAGGCGACGGGCACCGAACAGGTCGCGCTCGTCAAAGGCCGGATCGATCCCGATAAGCCAACATTGGTCCGCATGCATGCGCTATCCGCCTTTACCGATGTGTTCGGTGAAGAGGGCGCGCGCGGCCAGATGCTTTCTCGTTCGATGGAGATTATCGGCGAAGAAGGCGCGGGCATCGTGGTTGTTATCAACCGGACGATGCAGGGCGCCTTTACCAAGGCGCTGCAGGTCAAAACCGGGCAGGAACGGCCCGATATGGAAGAGCTTCGCGACTATGGCGTGGGCGCGCAAATCCTGACCGAGCTTGGTGTGCAAACCATGACTCTGCTCACCAACACCCACCACAGTCTGGTCGGCCTGGATGCCTATGGGCTGTCCATCGCTGGCGAGCGCGCGATTGATATTGAGGAGCATGACTGATGGCCAATTTTCTGATCGTCGAAGCTCGCTTCTATGACCAGTATAATGACTGGTTGATTGAAGGCGCGAAGGCGGCGCTCGAAGCGACTGGGCATAGTCATGAGCTGCTGACGGTTCCGGGTGCGCTCGAGATACCCGGCGCTGTCGCGATGGCAGCGGAAAGTGGCCGCTATGATGGCTTTGTCGCCATCGGTGTCGTTATTCGCGGCGAAACCTATCATTTTGAAATCGTCGCCGGTGAAAGCGCGCGCGGCTTGATGGCACTGACCATGGACGGCGTCGCTATTGGCAACGGTATCCTGACGGTTGAAAATAACGCGCAGGCCGAAGTCCGCGCCCGTCCGGATCAAAAGGACAAGGGCGGCGAGGCCGCAAAAGCGGCCATCGCCATGTTCGACCTTGGGCAGCGCTTCGCGGGCGAATAGGCCCGCGTGTTACTTCGCCTTGCCGAAGCCCGGAATTACCGCGCCAACCCGTTTGCGGTATTCGACATATTGTTCACCGAGATGGGCGATTAAGTCTCGCTCTTCATAGCGTACACCGATCAGAATATAGATCGTCATACCGACCGCAAACAGCAGGTGGCCCTGGCTCATATCCGGGATTGCCCAGATTGCGAGCAAGATGCCAGTATAGATCGGGTGGCGGACGAGCTTGTAGAAAAGCGGCGTTCGGAACTTCATTTCAGGAACGGTTTTCCCCCGAAAATCAGCCCATGCCTGACGCAATCCGAAAAGCTCGAAATGGTTGAGCAGGCAGGTGGCGATGAACAATATGCCCCAGCCCGCGAAGAACAGGACCCATAGCAGCATCCGCAACCAATCAGCCTGTGCGGACCAGACCAGCGGCGTAATCGGCCGCCAGAAATGGTAGATCAGCACCAGCGCGACGACTGTCGCCAGCACATAAAGGCTGCGTTCGATGGATTGCGGCCAAAAGCCTGTCAGCCAGGTTTTGAACCTTGGCCGCGCCATGACGCTGTGCTGGATTCCAAACAGGGCAATCAACGCGACATTGATGACAATTGCCATCCCGGTCGTTGCTGATGGCCCTGCATCGATACTGGGTAGCCCTGCAAGGCAGGCCATCCCGGTCAGGCTTGCGGCCTCACCAAACAGATTGCCGGTAAAGCCGACCAAATACAAAAATGACCCAAAAAATAGCAGATAGCTTGCCACGGCAAAGCCGAGGCGAAGAAGCGCGCCCATAATATTTCCTCCCCCTAAGAGGAGGCCAATCTATCACGGCCCCTCTGTTTCCCCAAAAAGACCGGATGTTCAGGCCGCGGAGAGGCAAGAACTACTCCGCCGCCACTGTCTCTCGATCAGCAACCGGATAATCAATATAGCCCTCCGGCACCGGCTGATACCATGTCGGTGCAAAATCCCATGGCCCCTTGCCTTCCGCAATACCGCTGAGCGGAAGATCATCACGGAAACGTTCCGGTAAATCGGGGTTGCAGATGAACGGCCGCCCATAGGCTATGGCATCGCATTTCCCCTCGGCGAGAGCTGCCTCGCCTTTCGCCTTGTCATAATCGCTGTTCAGAACCAGCGGCGCGGAAAAGACTTTGCGGATATGCGGACTGACCGGCGGAATATCCGTGTTGCCATAGGTGCCATCGACCGGTGGTTCACGCAGTTCGAGAAAGGCGATGCCAATATCGTTGAGCATCTTTGCCGCTGCAGTGAAGGTCTCAACCGGTGTATCGTCATTCGCACCCTGGCTGTCGCCATTGGGGGACATGCGTACGGAAACCCGGTCATTACCCCAGATATCGACAAGCCGTTCGACAACTTCGCCGACAATACGGATGCGGTTTTCGATTGGACCGCCATAGTCATCATCGCGGAAATTGGAATTGGAGCGGATAAACTGGTCCATCAGATAGCCATTGGCCGAGTGAAGCTGAACCCCGTCAAACCCGGCGCGCTTCGCATTCTCCGCCGCTTTTTCATAATCACCGAGCAGCCGCGGAATTTCGCTGAGCTCCAGCGGCCGCGCCTCTTCATAGGATTTCTTGCCCTGATAGGTCCGAACCTCGCCGGGCGCGGTCGTCGCCGATGCTGACACTGGCTTCCCGCCGTTCAGAAAATCCGGGTGGACGATCCGGCCCATGTGCCAAAGCTGGCAGATGATTCTCCCGCCTGCCTGATGCGCTTGTTCAACGATGGGCTTCCAGGCTTCTGTTTGCTCGTCGGTCCAGATTCCGGGGGCGAAAGGTGTGCCGAGCCCCTCGCGGCTGATCCCGGTTGCTTCGGAGATGATCAACCCGGCGCTAGCGCGCTGCGCATAATAGTCTCCCATGATCGGCGTCGGGACATGCTCGGCCGTCGAACGTGTCCGCGTTAATGGAGCCATGAAGATACGATTGGGCGCTTCGATAGCGCCGAGCGTTACAGAATCGAAAAGCGTCGGCATGAGTAGAATGTCCCTGAAATTATCGTCAGACCGGAACATAAGGGACGCGGTGGATTCGGCCAGAGGTAATGCAGGCAATTCGCCCAAGCATTTCTAGGCCAACATAAAGATCAGGCCAAAGATCAGTCCGTTTGCAGATACAAAAAGGGCGGCGATGTGAACCGCCGCCCCGAATTGCCGCTTCGACCTGAGGTTAGCCGCCAAGCAGGCCCTGCGTCACCATGCAGTAGAGCATGGGGATTGAGAGCAAGGTGTTGGTGCGCGAGGCTATCAATGCTGTTGCCCCGGCTTTCGCTTTGGCATCCGCATCAGCTTCAACGATACCAAGCACCTTTTTCTGGTTTGGCCAGATGATGAACCAGACGTTGAATGCCATGATCAGGGCCATCCACATGCCGATGCCGATCAGTTGCACGCCGGCCTGCAGCGTCAAGGCTTCGACCAAATAGCCGGAAAGATGCGCGACGGTGAGGCCGGTCAGCACGGTAAAAGCGGCGGCCCAGCGGAACCAGAACAAGACTCTCGGCGCAATATGGCCGGATATGGCCGGCTTCTGCTCGGCTGGAATGCCCGGCATGGCCGGAACCTGGACGAAGTTCAGATAGTAAAGAAGCCCGATCCACATGATCCCGCACAGCACATGCAGATAACGCATGAAGCTGTTCGCATAGGCCTCGCCCATCATATCACCATGCATGCCAAACATGATCGCGACGAGAATCACCACTCCGGCGAGCAGCACCATATTCAGATTTCCAAAAAACTTTGCCATTTTGCTTCCCCTGTTGATTTCAAAGCCCCAGCCATTGGGCACTTGAGGGAGAGCGATACCAAAGGTGCCGGAATCTGTCACTAAGGTCTGCCACTAAGAGTGTGCACGGGCCTTGGCCTCGTTTGCGGATAGCGTATATACGGGCGCATGGCCCAACCCCTTCCTGCCGACCCTACGCTTGACGAGATTCGCGCGCATCTCGCGCCGATGATTGCCGGGCATGCCGCCTTTGACGGCTGGCACGAAGAGGCCGTGATTCGGGCCGCAAACGAAGCGGGTATCGATCCCGGGGCAGCGAACCTGGCCTTCCCCAAAGGCGCGGCGGATATGATCGACGCCTGGTTCGCGCATATCGATGCGGAAATGGCGGCAGCATTTTCGGCCGAAGAGCTTTCCGCGATGCCTGTCCACAAGCGGATTCGGGGAGCCATTCTCAAACGGATTGAAATCACGCGCCCGAACAAAGAGGCGCTGCGCCGCGCGATTGCGATACTGGCCATGCCGAAAAACATCCCGCTTGCCGGCAAACTCGGTTGGCGGTCTGCTGATGCGATGTGGCGACTGGCCGGCGATACAGCGACCGATTTCAATCATTATAGCAAGCGGACCATTTTATCGGGCGTTTATGGCTCCACGATCATGGCTTGGATGGATGATGAGAGCGAAGGCCAGGCAGAGACGATCGCCTTTCTTGATCGCCGACTCGGTAATGTTGCGCAGTTCGAAACGTTTAAGAAAAAGCTGCGCGGCGACCCTGATCGCCGGTTCAGCGTTTCCCGCTTTCTCGGGCGATTGCGCTATCCTGGCCGCTGACTATCCAGCGCGGCCACAGAGCGCTGGCTTTTCCTTTCCGATATTGATAATCACTCGCAGATAACCATATCAGATGGATGATGCACGTGAATCTCGACGACCTGCCCCTTCGCCAATCGGCCCAAATAGCGGCGATAAACTGGTCGGCCTTGTCGCCCGCCGATGGCAAGAGGCTGCGTGAATTGGGCTTTAGCGAGGGTGTATCGGTGCAGCCGCTGCACCGGGCGCCGTTCGGCCGCGATCCCATCGCCTGTAAAGTTGGCCGGATGATGATAGCTGTGCGCCGGGCTCATGCCTGCGCCATTAAGGTAGAAGTTCCAGCGACATGACAGGCATTCCGCTGGTTGCGTTGGTCGGCAATCCTAATGCTGGCAAAAGCGCTCTGTTCAACGCGTTGACCGGCGCGCGGCAAAAAATCGGCAACTATCCTGGCGTTACGGTAGAGCGGCATACAGGCCGTTTTGCGCTTGCCGATGGACGTCCGATCCAGCTGATCGATTTACCCGGGGCCTATAGTCTTGATCCATCAAGTCCAGACGAAGAAGTTACGCGTGATGTGGTGACTGGGGTGCAGGATGGCGAACGCCTGCCCGATGCGCTGGTTATCGTAGTCGATGCTGCGAATCTTGATAATCATCTGCGTTTCACGCTTCAATTGATCGCGCTTGGCCTTCCAGTCGTGGTGGCGCTCAATATGGTGGATCTTGCCAGGCGCGACGGGCTTGAAATCGATCCCGAGATTCTTGCGCGTGAACTGGGTGTTCCCGTGATCCCGACCATCGCGGTCCGGCGGCGGGGCATCGAAGAGCTTAAAGCTGCGATTGATGGCAAGGTAACGGGCGCTAATATCCGCTCGATTGAAGCAGGTCGCGGCGAGGGCGATGAATATGATGCGATGCTCAACACAAAGCGCGCGCGGGATGTTGCGCGGCGCGCTATTGTCAGCGAGACGCCAACGCGGCGCTTGAATCAAAGCATCGACGCTGTCGCCTTGCACCCACTGTTAGGGCCGGTTCTGCTCGCGGTTCTGCTCTTTGTCATGTTTCAGGCGGTTTTTGCATGGTCAGAAGCCCCCGTTGGCTGGATTGAAGCAGGGCAGGGATGGCTTACCGCTTCTGCTGATGGCCTATTGGCCGAGGGCTATTTCAAATCTTTCGTCATCGACGGTGTGATCAACGGAGTCGGTTCCGTGGTCGTTTTCCTGCCGCAGATTCTGATCCTCTTTTTCTTCATTCTGCTGCTTGAAGCTACGGGCTATATGACTAGGGCGGCTTTTCTCATGGATCGACTGATGGCGCGGTTTGGCTTGTCCGGGGCATCCTTCATTCCGCTGTTATCCTCTTTTGCTTGCGCGATCCCCGGCATCATGGCGACGCGCACGATAGCCGATCCGAAGGACCGGCTGACCACAATTCTGATCGCGCCCTTAATGACCTGTTCGGCCCGGTTGCCGGTCTATGCGATTATCATCGCAGCCTTCATTCCCAACAGCAGCATAGGGCCAGGCATCGGTCTTCAGGGTCTCGTCTTATTTTGCCTATATATATCCGGCATCGTTGGCGCGATGGTTGCGGCATTGGTGCTGCGCCGCACAGTGGCCAGGGGCGCGGCAGCCAGCTTCATCATGGAGATGCCCAAATATCAACTGCCTCTGCTGCGCGATCTGGCGCTTGGACTTTGGCAGCGGGCATGGATATTCCTGAAGCGCGCAGGGACGATCATCTTCGTCACCACAATTGCGCTGTGGGCATTGCTCTCTTTTCCGCAGGCACCGGAAGATAGCCCGCTTAGCCAAACCGAATATTCGATCGCCGGGCGCGTTGCCGATGGACTTCATGTCGTTGTCGCCCCCATCGGCTTTAACGAGGAGATTGCGCTGGCCCTCATCCCGGCCATGGCGGCCCGCGAAGTGGCTGTGTCTGCTCTCGCCACCACCTATTCGATTGATGAGAGCGACGAGGAGCAGGCCGAGCAGTCTCTGACTCAGCAGCTGCAAGGCCAATGGAGCCTGCCAACAGCGCTCGCTTTTCTCGCCTGGTTTGTTTTTGCCCCCCAATGTCTGTCTACAATTGCGGTCACCCGGCGCGAGACCAACAGCTGGCGCTGGCCGATTTTCATGCTCACCTATCTGTTTGTGCTTGCCTATGTGGCGGCGGGGATCACTTATTGGACGGCGGTTAGTCTGGGGCTTTGAGTTTGTCAGACGCTTTTTCCGTCAGACACAACCTGACGGTTGAGTGCCGCACCAGCCCGCTCCCCCACCCGGCATTCCCAACATAACCCCATGTTGCGCCCCCGCAGTGCTTGTCGAATCCTCACCCTTTTTCTAAGCCAATATAAAGCATGCGCCGGGGACTCGGCGACTGGAATTCTGGGAGACAAAACATGGCTGGTTCGGTCAACAAGGTAATCCTTATCGGCAATTTGGGGCGTGATCCTGAATCGCGTTCGTTCAACAATGGCGGCAAGGTCTGTAATCTCAGGATTGCGACATCGGAAAACTGGAAAGACAAGCAGACTGGCGAGCGCAAAGAGCGGACCGAATGGCATAGTGTTGCGATCTTTTCCGAGGGGCTGGCCAATGTTGCTGAACGCTATCTGCGCAAGGGCAGTAAGGTCTATATTGAAGGCCAGCTGCGCACTCGCAAATGGCAGGATCAGTCAGGCAATGATCGCTATTCCACCGAAGTCGTGATCGACGGCTTCAACGGCAGCATGACAATGCTTGACGGCCGCGATGGCGGAGGCGCTGGAGGCGGCGCAGCTGCGGCTGGCGGTTCGGGTGACAGCTGGGGCGGATCCGGCGGCAATGACGGCGGTGGCCAGTCATCAGGATCAAAGCCTGCAGGCGGCGCATTCGACGATGATCTTGACGATGATGTGCCCTTTTAGGAGCTAGCTTTTGTCCTTGCCAGCAAGGGCATCGCGCAATCCTTTAAGTGCGCCGAACGGACCAGCTTCTTCTTCGCTGATAACTCCAGCTTCCTGCAAAGCCTGACCCGCATTTTCGCTGCGTGGGAACGGGTCGAGCGCCAGCGCCACGGTTTGCGCAGCCGCTTCGCCAAGGTCGATTGCGCCATCCGCATAAGGCATAGTTTCGCACTCATCGGCGCTCAGTTCGATTTCCTCTTCGCGCTGCTGTGCGCTTTCGGGCAGGAAGCGCAGATCAAATTCGGCCTCAACTTTGTTTGCAACCAGATTGCCCGTGACTACGCAGTTTTGCATCACTTTGGCCCGGGCGAATCCTTTGGCGTAGATGGTCGGCCCATCGCGCCGGATTTCGGCTTCTGCCGATAGCCCTTCAATGGATTCCAGCTCGAAACGGGCGGCTAGCGCGGTGCATTCTTCGGTATCCGCCTCAACCCTGTGCGATGCCGCGCCAGCTCCGATCGTATCAATCGGAATCAGCCGCGAAAATTCGGGAGTATGGCTCATGCGAGTGCGGGAAGCGTGCCGGCAATGATCGCGTCCGCCGGCTCCTTTTCCAGTGCCTTGGCAAATGCCTCTAGGCGCGAAGTGGTAAAGCTTGCTTCATCCTGCTCGGGCGCTTCGCCGCGATAGAGATTGCGGAGCAAAGCCTCTTCCGCATTCCCGCCCTCGGCAAATCCTTCCCGATACGCTTCTAGCCTTCCGCCGAGCGCGCTCAGCATCTTTCCGATATGTTTCCCCACGACAATGTCGCCAATGCCGAGCTGGCGCAGCTGACCATCCATATCGTCGATGAAAACCTCGGCGAGTAATGCGCTTTGGCTGGCGTAGGTTCGGCCTTCGCCTTCAATGCGGAGTAGGGTGAGTGCCAAAATGGCAGCGATCATGTCGAATCGGCCGTCTTGGGTGTCTGGAACTCCGCCCTGAGCATACCATTGTGCGTCACGCCCGCGCTCAACGATGCCGCGATAGAGCGGTATCAGCGCCTCTCTCGGACGGTTGTGATGAAAAAGCCGGTCTATCAGGGACATTTGTGCGTATCGCTCCTTCGATGCGGCCTTGCTATCCGGGTCGCCTTCCGCATATTGAGCGCCGAGTATCAAGTTGCAATGCTGGCTGTATAGGTATTGCGCGTAAGGAGACTGAAATGCCCCGGAAAATGCGGCACTTGCCGTTGATTGCAAGCGCAACTGCACTTCTCGCAATGAACCTCGTGACAAGTGGTTGCACGCAGATTCGTACACATCAGGGCTATTTTGGTGAGCCGATCCTGGTCGCGTCTGTCCAGCCGGGTGTCGATAACCGCGCGTCAGTGCAGGCAATGTTGGGCCGACCGACCTTCACCAGCCAGTTCACGACCGCCAACGAAACACCGACTTGGTATTATGTTTCGCGGGAGGCTCGCCAGCTTGCCTTTGCCCGTCCGCGTCCCGTCGATCAGACGATATTGGCGGTAAGATTTGCCAGTGATGGCAATGTTGCCGCTGTCGATAGTATCGGTATGGATCAGGTCGCCTCAATCTCTCCCTCTGGCGATGAGACGCCAACGTTGGGCAGCAATCGGGGCTTCTTCTCTGAGCTGTTCGGCAATATCGGCCGAGTCGGCAGTGTCGGCCAAGGTGGCGGCACCGCTGACAATCCGGGCGGTTAATCAGGCACTATTTGTCAGCCTCAACCGTGTGATTGAGCCTGACGATCAACTCAAACCTAACGTGCGATCCCGCCGGCTGCGAGCACGGCGAGTGTGACCAGTTCGCTCGCAGTTGCCGACATCGTCGCGATCTGAACCGGATTGGCCATGCCGACCAGCATCGGCCCGATAACATGATCGCCGCCCAGTTCGCGCAGCAGCTTGGCGCTGAGATTGGCCGATTGCAGGCCCGGCATCACCAGAACATTGGCAGGCTCCGATAAGCGGCTAAACTGATAATTCTTCATCAGCTTCGGGTTCAGGGCAACATCGGGTGCCATCTCGCCTTCATATTCGAAGCTGACGCCGCGCTCATCGAGTAGCGCAACGGCATCGCGAATATTCTCCAGCCAGTTGCCGGGAGGGTTACCGAAGGTCGAGTAGGATAGGAAGGCCACGCGCGGTTCATGGCCCATGCGGCGGGCTACAGCTGCCGTCTGTTCAGCAATATCGGCAAGCAATTCGGGTGATGGGCGCTCATTTACCGTAGTGTCGGCCATGAACACCGTATGGCTCTTTCCGACCAGCACATGAATGCCGAATGGCCGCCTGCCTTCCGCCGGATCAAGCACTTTCAAGACCTGACTGAGTGACTGGTTATACTGGCGGGTGACGCCGGTAATCATCACATCAGCTTCGCCCAGCGCGACAAGCAGTGCGCCGAATATGTGGCGATCTTGATTGACGAGCCGCTCGCAATCGCGCCGTAAAAAGCCTCGCCGCTGTAGCCGCGCGTAGAGAAATTCGACCATTTCGGGGACGAGCTCGGATTTGCGGCTGTTATGATATTCATATTCGTCCGGGTCGCTAACACCGAGCGCGCGCAGCCGGTCAGGCACATCGTCGCGTCCGACCAATACCGGGATGCCGTAACCACCTTCGCGGAACTGGATGGCGGCGCGCAGCACGACCTCTTCCTCACCCTCGGCGAATAGAACGCGTCGGGGATGCGCGCGGGCCTGATCATAGGCGAGGCTCAACACGGATGTGGTCGGGTTGAGGCGCGATTTAAGCTGATGCCGATACTCATCCATATCAAGGATCGGTAGCCGCGCGACGCCGGTATCCATCGCAGCTTGGGCCACCGCGGCAGGGACGATTTCCATCAATCTGGGATCAAACGGTGCGGGGATGATATAGTCAGGGCCGAAGCTGTGCGATGTACCATAAGCAGCCGCCACTTCTTCGGGGACCTGTTGCCGTGCCAGCGCGGCGATGGCCTCTGCGGCCGCAATCTTCATCTCGTCATTGATTGTCGTGGCGCGAACATCGAGTGCGCCGCGGAAAATGAACGGAAAGCCGAGCACATTATTGACCTGATTCGGATAGTCTGACCGGCCGGTCGCGACGATGGCGTCGGGGCGCGCTTTCTTCGCCTCGGGCGGAGTGATTTCGGGATCGGGATTGGCCATCGCAAAAATGATGGGCTGATCGGCCATCTCCATCACCATTTCTGGCTTTAGCGCACCGCCCGCGGACAGCCCGAGGAAAATGTCTGCACCAGACAGCGCTTCCTCCAACGTGCGGGCGTCGGTGATGGCCGCATGGGCGGATTTCCACTGATCCATCCCTCCCTCGCGCCCCTGATAGATAACGCCCTTGCGATCGCACATGATGACATTGTCGTGCGGCATTCCCATGGCCTTGATCAGCTCGGTGCATGCGATTGCCGCCGCGCCAGCGCCATTCACCACCATGCGAGCATCCTTGATGTCCCGTCCCGTCAGATGGAGGGCGTTGATCAGGCCAGCGGCCGAAATGATCGCGGTGCCGTGCTGATCGTCATGAAAGACCGGAATGTTCATCCGCTCTTTGAGGGTCTGCTCGATAATGAAGCAGGCTGGTGCGCCGATATCTTCCAGATTGATGCCGCCAAAGCTCGGTTCCATGATTTCAACGGCCGAGATGAACTTGTCGACATCCTCGGTGTCGAGCTCGATATCGATCGAATCGACATCGGCGAAGCGTTTGAAGAGAACCGCTTTGCCTTCCATTACCGGTTTGGAGGCGAGCGCCCCCAAATTACCAAGGCCGAGAATGGCTGTGCCGTTGGAGATAACGGCAACGAGATTGCCCTTGGCCGTGTAATCATACGCTTTGGACGGGTCTTCGGCGATGGCTTTGACGGGGACGGCGACACCGGGCGAATAGGCGAGACTTAGGTCGCGCTGCGTTGCCATTGGTTTGGTCGCGACGATTTCGATCTTGCCCGGCCGGTCGTGTGAGTGGAAAAGCAGCGCTTCACGCTCAGAAAATTCGACATTGCTGCGGTCGTTCATCACATTCCCCTGGGGATGATATTGTGGATAAGCAGAAGATCCCGCCTATTCGCCTTATTGAGGCATGGCGGCGGCTGCGGCAAGACGCTATCCCTCGATTCGACATGGCAACGAAGGCAAAAAAAACGCGCGCGGCGAAGGCTGGACCGACGCCGATGATGACGCAGTATCTGGCACTCAAGGAAACCGTGCCCGATTGTCTGCTCTTTTATCGGATGGGTGATTTTTTTGAACTGTTCTTTGAGGATGCGAAACTTGCCGCAGCAACGCTTGATATAGCTCTTACGGCGCGCGGTGAGCATGATGGGCAGCCCATTCCGATGTGCGGCGTGCCCGCGCACAGCCATGAGGTCTATCTGGCGCGCTTGATCAAGGCGGGCCACCGGGTTGCGCTTGCCGACCAAACGGAAACGCCGGAACAAGCAAAGAAGCGCGCCGGTTCCAAGGCACTGGTCGGCCGTGCGGTCGTTCGGGTTGTCACCGCTGGAACGCTGACCGAGGAAACGCTGCTCGACGCGAAATCGGAAAACTGGCTCGTAGCCATTGCCGAAACTGGCGGCGCGCTTGGCATTGCTGCCGCCGACATCTCGACCGGCAGGTTTGCGCTTTCGGCGGCTGAGCCTCAAATGCTGGATGCCGAACTCGCTCGGCTCTCTGCGGCCGAGCTGATTGTACCGGAGGGCTTTGTCGCCGCGCCGGATCATGCTCAGATCTGCCCCAAAAGTGATTTCAGCAGCATCGATGCAGAAAAACGGCTGAAAGCCGCGTTCGGCGTGGCCACGCTTGACGGCTTTGGTGAATTCCACCGTGCTGAACTTGCCGCCGCCGGCGGGCTGCTCGCCTATCTCGAAACCGCAGGGCAGGGCGCTCTTCCGTTTCTTCAGCCACCCAGCCGTCACCGGACGAGCGACTATATGCTTATCGACGCGGCGACGCGCGAAAGCCTGGAGCTCACCCAGGCAGTGGGCGGCGGACGCAAGGGCAGTCTGCTCGGCTGCATCGATCAGAGCGTAACCGGGGCGGGCGCGAGATTGCTCGCTGCCGACATTGCTGCGCCGCTGACATCAATCGGCGCGATCGAGACGCGACTTGATCTCGTCCACCTGTTCGAACGCGATGCTGGTCGCCGCGAAAACCTTCGCGCGGCGTTGAAAGCATTACCTGATCTGGGCCGGGCGCTTGGCCGTCTTGTCGCGGGCCGCGGTACGCCGCGTGATCTTGGCCTGTTGCGCGGCGGGTTGGGGGCGGCGCGCGATCTTCATATTGACCTGACCCGGATCGAAGAGCCGCCCACGCTGCTGATGCAATTACTGCCTCAGTTGACGGGGCATGGCGCGCTAACCGATCATCTGTCCCGCGCGCTTGTGCCTGAGCCGCCGATCGATATGGCCAAGGGCGGTTGTATCGCTGAAGGCTATGACGCAGCGCTAGATGATCTGCGGGAGACGGCGGGCGCTGGGCGCAAGGCAATCGCGGCGCTCGAGGCTCGCTATCGCGATACGACAGGCATCGCCAGTCTCAAGGTAAAGCACAACAATGTGCTCGGTTATCATATCGAAGTGCCATCCCGCCATGCCGACCCTCTGATGAATGCAGAGTCCGGTTTCACGCACCGCCAAACACTCGCCGGGGTCGTGCGGTTCAATGCGCCTGACCTTCATGAAGAAGCGCAGCGGGTGATGCAGGCGGGTGCACATGCACTGGCAGCGGAAGCGGCGCATCTCGAAGAGCTGATCGAAACAGTATTGGCCGACAAGGAGCGCATTGCCGCTACGGCCGATTCGCTGGCCCGGCTCGATGTGGCTGCTGCGCTCGCCGAACAGGCTGTCCTTGCCGGCTGGGCGCGTCCCAAGCTTGCAGACCATGCCTGTTTCCAGATCGAAGGCGGGCGTCATCCGGTCGTTGAACGAGCAGTTGATCAGCTTGGCGAGCGGTTTGTCGCCAATGACTGCGGCCTTTCTCCGGAGGAACGGCTTTGGCTCGTCACCGGACCGAATATGGGCGGCAAATCGACATTCCTGCGTCAGAACGCACTGATCGCCGTGCTCGCCCAGGCGGGCAGTTTTGTGCCCGCCGCATCTGCCGAACTCGGTATCGTCGACAAGCTGTTCAGCCGCGTCGGCGCGTCCGACAATCTGGCCCGGGGCCGGTCAACCTTCATGGTCGAAATGGTCGAAACCGCTGCGATCCTGGCTCAGGCTACCGAGAATAGCCTGGTTATACTGGACGAGGTTGGGCGCGGCACATCGACCTATGACGGGCTTGCCATTGCATGGGCGGTTGTTGAGGCGGTCCATGATGTGAACAAATGCCGCTGTCTGTTCGCGACCCATTATCATGAGCTGACCCGGCTTGCGGAGCGCCTCGACGCGCTGTCGCTCCATCATGTCCGCGCGCGGGAATGGAAGGGCGATCTCGTTCTGCTTCATGAGCTGGCAGACGGCCCGGCGGACCGGAGCTATGGTCTCGCTGTGGCCAAGCTTGCGGGGCTGCCGAAAGAAACAGTCGCGCGCGCGAAATCGGTATTGGCCAAGCTGGAGGCGGGCCGCGCCTCAACTGGCGGGCTCGCGGCAGGACTCGATGATCTGCCCCTTTTCGCGGCCGATGCCGTGCAGGAAGAAGAGCGCGTCGATCCACTTCGCGAAGCGCTTGAAGCAATCCATGCCGATGATTTGAGCCCCCGTGAGGCGCTCGAACTGATTTATCAGCTCAAACGGCTGGCGGACAGCGGTAACGACGCATAGATTAGGGCGATGGCCAGCACTCCCATTCCCAATCGCCGCGCGATCATTGATCGCCGTGAAGTCACGGCCAGGCTGCATACGCTGGAGGCTGACGGGACGGCGGCATTGCGCGCTGCGGCGGTCGTCGAGCTCCGAGGCGCAATGGAGAAGGGAAGCGAAGAGATCGCTGGCCGTTTGATTGCCCGGCCTTCGCATGGAACGATTATTACGGAGAGCTATTCCTTTCTCTATGATCAGCTGCTTCGGCTTATCTATGATTTCACTGTCCAGCGGCTCTATTCAAACAGCAACCCATCAGACGCCGAACGGCTGAGTCTGATCGCGGTTGGCGGTTATGGGCGCAGCGAACTCGCACCATTTTCGGATCTCGATATTGGTTTTTTGACGCCGTACAAGCAATCTCCCTGGTGCGAGCAGGTGATCGAAACGATCCTCTACACACTCTGGGATCTGGGGTTAAAAGTTGGCCATTCTAGCCGCTCGCTCGATGATATGGTGCGGATGTCCAAGAGCGACCTGACCATCCGGACAGCCCTGCTCGAAGGGCGATATCTCTGGGGTGACGAAAAGCTGTATGATGAGGCGACCCGTCGTTTCTACGCCGAAGTCGTGGAAGGGACGGCCCGCGACTTTACAGCCGAAAAGCTGGCGGAGCGCGATGCGCGCCACGAGCGGATGGGCGATAGCCGTTATGTCGTCGAGCCCAATATCAAGGATGGCAAAGGCGGTTTGCGCGATCTCCACACATTGTTCTGGATCGGGCGCTACGTGCACAAGGTGCGGGATCTGGGCGAGTTGGTCGAGCACGGCCTGCTTACCGCCGACGAGCTCACCCAGTTCCGCAAAGCGCGGACCTTCCTGCTCGCCGTACGCTGTCATTTGCATTTGATCTCGGGCCGACCCGAGGAACGGCTGACCTTTGATGTGCAGCCCGAAATTGCCCAGCGGATGAACTATGCCGAGCGTACCGGAAAATCTGCAGTCGAGCGGTTCATGCAGCATTATTTCCTGACCGCGAAGCAAGTGGGCGATCTGACCGGTATCTTCCTCGCGCATCTCGACGAGCAATACGGGCCGCGCGGCCGGCGATTCGCCATGCCGACGCTCCGCCGCAAGCCGCGCAAGCTTAACGGTTTCACGTTGGACCGCGGACGCCTTTCAATCCCTGATGAGAGTTTTTTCGCGGATGATCCGGTCCGGCTGATCGAGATATTTGCGCTGGCTGACAAACATGGGCTGGAGATTCATCCCACTGCGATGCGCCAAGCGGGTCGCGATGAAAAGCTGGCGGCCACCATCCGCAACGATGCCCGCGCCAATGCGCTTTTTCTGAGTGTGTTGACGAGCCCGCGCGACCCGGAATCCGTGCTTCGCTGGATGAATGAAGCCGGTATTTTCGGACGTTTCGTTCCCGATTTCGGCCGGGTCGTCGCGCAGATGCAGTTCGACATGTACCACCATTATACGGTCGACGAACATACGATCCGCGCGATCGGGCTATTGTCCAAGATCGAAAGCGGATTGCTGAAAGACGATCACCCGCTCTCTCATTTGGTGATGGGAAGGCTCGTGTCCCGGCGCGTGCTCTATGTGGCGGTGCTGCTCCATGACATCGCCAAGGGCCGAGGCGGCGATCATTCGCTTCTCGGTGCCGAGGTTGCGAATGAAATCTGCCCGCGCCTGGGGTTAGATGCGGGGGAAACGCAGACCGTTGCCTGGCTTGTCCGCTGGCATTTGTTGATGTCGGCAAGCGCCTTCAAACGCGATCTGTCTGATCCCAAAACGATCGAGGATTTTATTCTCAGGGTCAAAAGCCCTGAGCGACTGAAATTACTGCTCGTGCTCACGGTTGTTGATATCCGCGCGGTCGGTCCCGGCGTTTGGAATGACTGGAAACGGCAGTTGTTGACGGACTTGTTCAATGCTGCGGAAGAGATGCTGCGGCTGGGTCATATGCATCAGGGCCGTAACTCGCAGATCGAAGCGGCCCAGAAATCGCTGTCCGAAACGCTGGGCTGGTCACAGCCGGAGATGGCGCGGCACTTTAAACGGATGCCCAAGGCCTATTGGATCGCAGAAAATGCCGAGACCATCGCCGCCAATGCGCGGCAAATGTCGGCAGCGGAGGGGACGGATGACAAGCTCTCCATATCGATGGAGCCGGATCCCGAGCGCGGCGCGACTCTGGTGACCGTCTATACGGCCGATCATCCGGGACTGTTTTACAGATTGGCGGGCGCCGCCGATATGGCCGGGGCCAATGTCATCGATGCGCGCATATATACGAACCGGGACGGAATGGCCCTCGACAACATCCTTGTTCAGGATCCGTTTGGCGGCACGTTTGACGATCCGGGGCAGCTCGAGCGGCTCGAAACAGCCATTCGCGATGCGTTGGCCAATAAGCATAAGATGAAAGAACGGCTGGAAGCGCGGCCGCTTTCGCGAACCCGCGCGGAAGCGTTCCATATCGAACCGCTCGTGCTGATCGATAACAAGGCGTCGAACCGGTACACGGTCATCGAAGTCAATGCGCTCGACCGGCCCGCGCTCCTTAACAGCCTTACCCATGCGCTGTTCCAGTCCAAGGCCACGATCCGCTCTGCCCATATCGCCACTTATGGCGAACGAGCGGTGGACACTTTCTACCTGACCGACTTGTTCGGCGAAAAGATCATTAATTCCGCGCGCCTAAAGGCGCTTCAGAAGCGCCTCCTCAAAGCGGCCGCCGCCCCAGATGCGGATGAGAAGCAGGCTGCTTAAGCGGCCGGTTCAGGCTGTTGCGGTGGCCGCTGTTTCTTCTCGCGTTGTGTTTCCGGGGTTTCGGGCGGTGCATAGCTGACAAGTATATCGCCCGGCTCGACAATCGGGCGTGCGTCCGTCGAATAGAAGAGGAGGCGCCGATCGCGCTTGAGCACGCAGATCATCAGTGCCTCGGGGTCGAGCTGCAGTTTCAGATCTTCGACGCCGAATTTCTCGGTGATCTTGGTGCGCGTGAAGACCCAGTTGGCATCCTCGCATTTGAGAAGATCATCAATTGTTGGAGCAGAACGCATCAACACCCGGCCACGTGAGTGATAGGGCGCACGATCTTTGTCCGTCCCGATCTGACTGACCGAATCATAGCCCATTTCCGGGCCCAGATCGTCGCAGATCAGGGCATTATAGGCATCGTTGTCGGTTGCTGCGATAAGCTCCTGGAACTGCCCGAGATCGAGATGCTCCTGGGTTACCTCGTCAAGAATATCGCCGCGATAAACGTCCAGCTCACGCCGCTTTGCGGCGCGCAGCGCATATTGCGACGGGTCAGCGATCGTGACGGGAATATCGATTTTCTTGAGCAGTTCACCAAAATCGATTGTCCAGCGATTGGCGCCGACAAGCAAAACGCCATCCGCTGGCCCTTGATCTATACCGAGCCGACTTGCCCACCATTTTGCCGAGAAACCGTGCGCGAAGATCGTTGCGATCACAACGCCGAAGGATAGAGGGATAAGAGCCTCGGCATCTTCCACACCATAGTCGACAAGCCGGATCGCGAAGAGGCCGGTGATGGCAACCGCGACAATTCCGCGCGGTGCAATCCATGCGATGAACAGACGTTCGTTCCAGGGGACGCTCGAAAATAGCAGCGCGACAAGGATCGTCAGTGGGCGCACTACGAACAACAGCAAGATGAGGAAGCCGAAGAAGCGCAGGACGCCCTCAATCGGATCGGGTGAGCTCGTCTGGAAACTGGCAATGACTTCCCAGTCCAAGGTCGCTGAAAGGATGATGAAGACGCCCGATATCAGGAGCACCGCAAGATCCTCCTTGAAGCGCCGCAGAGCATGGCTGGAGAACATCGGCCGGTTCGCCATGACGACACCCATGATGGTGACAGTGACCAACCCGGTTTCATGTTGAATGATATCGGCGAGCACGAAACCGCCGATCACAAGGATCAACAACATCGGTGCCTTCAGATATTCAGGCACATAGCCGCGCGGAAAGAACCATGTGACGCCCCAACCAAGCGCTGCGCCGAGCAGGGCGGCTACAAAGGTCGATCCGATCACGTCAAAGCTAATCGCCGGGATATTGGTGCCCGCTCCGCCATAGGTGATATAAGCAAAGATGAAGACCGCCAGCAGCGCGCCGATCGGATCGTTGACGATGCCTTCCCATTTCAGAATGTTCGATACGCGCGGGCCAACGCGAAGTGTACGCAGCATAGGCCCGATAACGGTGGGGCCGGTGACGACCAATATCCCCCCGAACAGCGCCGAGACGGGCCAACTCAGCCCGGCCCCATAATGCGAAGCAAGCGTCCCGAGGAACCAGCCCAGCGGCACACCAACGACGACTATTCGCATCACCGCCCAGCCAGCCTGACGCAGCTCCCGGAAATTGAGGCTGAGGCCACCTTCGAAAAGGATGACCGCCACCGCGAGCTTGATGATGGGCTCCATCAGGGCCCCGAAATCTCTTTCAGGATTTATGAGGCCCCCGCGAAAGATATCCAGCGGGATCAGGGAGCTGAGCGGCCCGACGATGATGCCCATGATGAGCATCAATGCGATAGCGGGCTTGCCCGTGCGCCATGCAATCCATTGCGCTCCGACACCTGCGATGCCGATGACCGCAATTTTCACCATGAGGGAGTCGAGTGCCATCACCCGTCAATGGCCGGGAAAATCACTCTCTTCAACAGATTGTTGGTGGCATAAAAAAAGGAGCCCGCGCCGTTTGACGGGCACGGGCTCCTTAAGAGGTTCAGGTTGCGCGGATTAGAAGCGCGTGCGAACCGTTACGCCATAGGTCCGCGGCTCTGCGAGGAAGGACGAATATATCTGAGCCGATGCCTGGAAAGGCGTGTTGAACGAAACTTGCGAATAGTCGGTATCGAGCAGGTTCTGTGCCCAGATTTCCAAGCTCCAGCTCTCATCGGGGCCGCGGATACCGATGCGGCCATTGACCAGTGCAAAGCTTTCCTGCTCTTTCTGAGGACGCAGATCCGAACCGGTGTTGTAGCCGCTCGTTACGCGCGTATCGACATAGAATAGCGCCGACATGCCTGAGTTGCCGATCGGCGGCGTCCAAGCGAACGAACCGGTTACGACCAGGTCGGGTGCGTTGGAAAGAGCATCGCCAGGGAGCAGGTTGAGAGCCGGATCAAGCGGAGCGCCCTGATCATTACCGATCAGGTTGTTCTCGTAACTCGTATCCACATAGGTGACGCCGGCCGTGACATTGACATAGTCTGCCGGAGACATCGTTGCTTCGATCTCGATGCCTTGTGAGATAACGCCCGGCTGAACATCGCTAGGAGCGCAGGCACCAGTGGTGGCACTGCCATCGCGGTCAGCGCCATTCAGGCTTGTCCCGCAGCTGTTGATGTTCTGGACCAGGAAGACCGAGCCGTTGAACGTGTTCAACTGGAAGTTTTCAAACTCCTGACGGAAGGCTGCTGCGCTGACCGTGAAGTTTCGGCCAGTATATTTCAAGCCAACTTCAAACGCATCGACAATTTCCGGTTCAAACTGCAACGCCGCCGTGTCGCCGGCAACCGCGGGGTTGAACAGGGGAACATTGAGCGCTGAGCGATCAAGGTTGAACCCGCCGGCCTTATAGCCATGCGAATAGCTGGCATAGACCAACAGGTCGTCGACCGGGCGGTAGGATAGGATCGCCGTACCCGTGATCTCATCTTCGTCCCGCGAGTCATTGAGCACCAGACCGTTCAACTCGGAGCTTGAGTTGCCTTGGCAAGACAGGCCGATAAGGCCGCCTGCGAGGCCGCCGAGCCCTCCCCCCAGAAGAGGAGTGAACAGCGCGCGCTGGACCGGGCAAACCGTGTTGTTATTGTTGAACGTTGCGTCGAAGCGCTTGCTTTCGTTCGTGTAGCGCAGGCCTACTGTCAGATCGAGATTATCAGTGATGCTGATAATATTATGCGTGAAAATTGCGTAATTCTCGCTGTTCTGCAGATATTCCGATCCGTTATCGCCTAGGTTGTTGATGGTTGCGAGATTGTCGAGACCGGCAACAATCAGCGGTCCACCAGCGCCGAGCGGTGACGCTGCGCCAGTCAGCAAGGCGCGACCACCTGCACTGAGACAACCCGACTGAGCCGTATCAACAAGGCCGGGATTGATTGCGAGCACAAGTCGGCAAGGCGCGAACGCGCCATATTGACTGCCGAATTTGATATTATCGCGAACCGTGAGGTCCTCGTTGGAGTAGTAGGCGCCAACCAACCAATCGAGCGCTCCGCCAAAGGCTTCGCCCTGCAGGCGGAATTCCTGGCTGAAGGTTTCAAACTGACGGAACTGGTTGGCGTCGTCTTCCGCACGGTACAAAATGTCGACCGTGCCATAATCGGTGTCTGACGCTTGCGATGAGTTGTAATAGCGATAGGCGGTGATCGATGTCAGCGTTGCGCCGCCAATATCCCAGTCTGCCTGTAGCGACAGACCGTAATCTTCGGTGCCGCCGTCATAGTTGCGGCCCGGTGTAATCGAAACTTGCCGGTCAAAGACATCGTCCCGAGAAGGAATCTGAAGGCCGAGCGCAGTAAGCACTGGGATGATCGGATTGGCGAGATCCAGCAGGCCGGCATTGGCCGGTGCGAGATCCGTTGTCGCGTAAACGGCTGCACAGCAGGTTTCGTCACGGTTGGTATAATCACCGATCAACCGGAAGGTGAGATCCGGATTGGCTTCCCAAAGCAGCTGGCCGCGGAGGAAATAGCGATTGCGATCGTTGATCGTACCGCCATTGGTAACATCATCGTAGAAGCCGTCGCGATTCACATAAACACCGTCAAGACGATAGGCGAGGCCACTGCTTCCGATTGGGCCCGTGATGCCGCCAGCAAGGCGGATATGATCGAAATTACCATAGGTCGCCTCTGCGTTGGCGCCAAAGTCGAATTCCGGTCCGCGGCTAACAATGTTGATCATACCGGCCGAGGCGTTACGGCCGCCCAGTGTGCCTTGCGGTCCGCGTAGCACTTCGATGCGGTCGATCTCACCAAGTTCGTTGAGGCCGGCACCTGTGCGTGAACGGTATACACCGTCGATGAACACAGCGACCGAGCTTTCAAGACCCGGGTTATCACCAACCGTCCCGATACCGCGGATGCGGGCTGAACCATTGGCTTCTGAACCCGTGGACGAAACGAGCAGTGACGGCGCAAGCTGGTTGAGCTGGCGAATATCATTGGCGCCGGAATTTTGCAGGCTTTCCGCGTTCACGGCGCTCACCGCGATAGGAACATCCTGCAGTCGTTGTTCGCGGCCCTGCGCAACCACGACAATCACATTATTGTCATAGCCTTCATTGGCGGCTGTTTCGGCGTCTTGCGCCATGGCGGGTGAGGCAATCGCCGTAAGTCCGGCGGTTGCTAGCAAAATTGATTTACGCATGGGGGAGTCTCCTGTTCGCGATATTTTTTTGTTTTTATCGTTGCCCACTTTCTAGAATTCTCGCCGGGAAACACCAGAGTTTCCAAAGGTCCTTGAACGTTAGTCGGGTGCAGTGATGTCTTTGAGCAACACACTCGAAACTGGCTGTTGATGGCGGTTGCCGTTACGGATGGCGCAAGAAAGCATGTAGTTTGAGGGGAGATTCGGGCCATGGCGGTAACAGGTATAGGCGGGCTATTTTTCCGAGCGAAGGATCCCGACGCGCTCACGCAATGGTACAAGGAGCATTTTGAGCTCGGCGGCGGCGATAGCTGGTGGCAACAGGCAGCTGGGCCCACAGTCTTCGCGCCGTTCAAGCAGGACAGCGACTATTTCAGTACAGACAAGGCCTTCATGATCAATTTTCGGGTCGAGGACCTGGTCGGAATGATCGGGAAGCTGGAATCCGCAGGGATCATCGTGATCCGTAAGGACGAATGGGACATGGACGGCAGCTATGGCCATTTTGCGAGGGTCTATGACCCCGAAGGCAATGCGATTGAATTATGGGAACCGCCAGCAGATTTACCCGAGGGCTGATCGCGCCGCGGATTTTTAGCTGTCAGGGGCTTGGGCACCGCCAAGGGTCGGCGGAACGCGCTTCTCCACGGGCGGCATCGCCTTGCTCGGACGGCGAACGAGCAGGATGGCGGCAAAGATCATCGCCATTCCGGCGACGTCGATCATTGTCAGTATTTCTGCGAACCAAAGAAACCCCAATAGCCCCGAAAAGAGCGGCTGGATAAGCAGGCCTATCCCGCTGGCGAGCGGTGGAAGGTGCGGCAGCGCGTAGATGATAAGGCCTTGGCCGGCGACCTGACTGCTGAGCGCGAGCAGGAGCAGAGGTGTCCAGTCCTGTGGCCAGAACACCCCGCCATCAAGGAGGGCAACCGGCAGGAGGAAAAGTGCACCTGCCATGGTTGCATAGCCGAGCGTCGAGAGCGCGGACTGCCCGGCCCGCGCCTTGTTCATCACTATCAAATAGCCGGTGTAGAAGACCGCGGCGAGCAGACAGAAAAGGTCGCCGCTCAGATTCGCGGCCGATACTGAGGCCGATTGCACGGACAATGTAGCGATACCCACCGCTGCCAGAAGCAGGGCTAGTGTGGCTAACGGGGTCGGCCAGCGCTTTACGACCAAATACCCCCAAATAGGGAAGAGAAAGGCCGCCGCGTTGCCGAGCAAGGTCGAATTGGCCAATGTCGTACGTTCGATACCGAGATGCCAAGTGGCCAGATCGGCAGCGAAAAACAAACCGCCGAGCGCCAGCCATACACCGCCCCAACCCGAAGGGAGCGGCGGTATGCGCCCTTCAACGCTCCTCACCAGCAGGAATAACATTGGCGCGGCGATAGCCAGGCGCCAAAAAGCGGATTGTACGGGCCCGACATCCGCCAGACGCACAAGTAACGGCCCGGCAGAAAGGATGATACTGCCGAGAAGAAATAGCGGAAAGACGAAGCGTAGCGCGGCCATGATTGCCGCCCATGCGCGTTTCGGACGGCAGTTTCAATCGTTGCAGTCAGCCGCGACTATTTCGGCGAGAGCACCATCAGCATCTGCCGACCTTCCATCTTGGGATGGGCTTCGGTTTTGGCATTCTCTTTGGTGTCTTCCTGCACACGGCGCAGAAGATTCATACCGAGTTCCCGGTGCGAAAGTTCGCGGCCACGGAAGCGCAGCGTGATTTTCACCTTGTCGCCATCTTCGATGAAGCTGTGCACCTTCTTCATCTTCACGTCATAGTCGTGATCGTCGATGTTCGGACGCATTTTGATCTCTTTGATGTCCTGCGTCTTTTGCGATTTACGGGCGAGATTGGCCTTTTTCTGGGCCTCATATTTATACTTGCCCACGTCGAGGAATTTCGCGACGGGCGGGTCCGCATTCGGCGAAACCTCAACCAGATCAAGACCGACATCGGCGGCCTGTTCGATCGCTTCATTGGTCAGCAATACGCCCAGATTATCGCCATTCTCGTCGATCACTCGGACCTTCGGCGATTGAATGAACTGATTGTAACGGGGGCCGTTCATCGGCGGCGCCGCGGGGCGGCGGGTCATAGGGGGACGTATAGCTGAAACTCCTTAAAACATGCACGGCCTATTGCCGTGACTCACAATATACGGTGCTTTGCCCGGGAATCAAAGCGACTTGGTGTTCGAGCGATACTAAAGTCGCCAAATTCCTCGAAATCTATCGCAGATCGGGGGCTCTTGCATCCTCGGAAAGCATTGTGACGACCTCGTCGAGGGTCATCACTTTCTGGTGCTCGTCCGAACCTAGCCGCCGCAGCGCGATCGTGCCCTCTTCCGCCTCTCGCTTGCCGACAACCAGCAGATTAGGAACCTTGGTCAGGCTGTGCTCGCGAACCTTATAGTTGATTTTTTCGTTGCGGAGATCGGTTTCGACCCGGATGCCAGCTGCTCGCAGCTTTGTGGCAACCGTTTCGGCATAGTCGTCAGCGTCGGATACGATCGTCGCCACAACCGCCTGTATCGGCGCAAGCCAGAGCGGCATTTTGCCAGCATGGCTTTCGATCAGGATGCCGATGAACCGCTCATACGTCCCGATGATAGCCCGGTGCAGCATGATCGGGCGATGCCGTTCGCCATCCTCGGCGACATAACTTGCATCGAGGCGTTCGGGCAGAACCGTATCGGTCTGGATCGTGCCGACCTGCCACGTCCGGCCAATGGCGTCGGTAAGGTGGAATTCCAGCTTGGGTGCATAAAAGGCGCCCTCGCCGGGTAATTCTTCCCAGCCATAGTCTTCCGTGTCGCGTCCTGCTGCCTTGACCGCGTCGCGCAGGGATTGTTCGGCCCAGTCCCACATTTCGTCGCTTCCAAAACGCTGTTCGGGGCGAAGGGCGAGCTTGATCTTATAATCCGGAAAACCGAGATCCTTGTATACGCTGTCGAGCAAGTCGCAGAAGCGCCGCACCTCATCCACCAGCTGATCTTCCCGGCAGAAAATATGGCCGTCGTCCTGTGTCATCTGGCGCACGCGCAGCAGCCCGTGCAGTGCGCCGTGCGGCTCGTTGCGGTGGCAGCAGCCCATTTCGGCAAGGCGCAACGGCAGGTCGCGATAGCTTTTGATGCCTTGGCGGAAGATTAGGACATGGGCCGGGCAGTTCATCGGCTTGAGCGCCATCATGTCGGCTGTGCCGCTGATGATCGGGGCATCGTCCTCACTGCTGGGAATTTCGTCGGGCACAACAAACATATTCTCGCGATATTTGCCCCAATGGCCGGATTGCTCCCATTGCCGTGCATCCATCAACTGCGGCGTTTTGACCTCGTCATACCCGGCCGCTTCGATCCGGCGGCGCATATAACTTTCCAGCGCCTGCCAGATCACATAGCCTTTGGGGTGCCAGAAGCAGGAGCCCTGAGCCTCAGGCTGGAAATGGAAGAGGTCCATCTCCTGCCCCAATTTGCGGTGATCGCGCTTACCCGCTTCTTCCAGCATATGGAGATGCGCGTTGAGCTGCTTCTTGTTCAGCCAACCCGTGCCATAAATGCGCGAGAGCTGGGGATTGCGCTGGTCGCCGCGCCAATAGGCCCCCGACACGCGCAGCAGTTTGAATGCCTTGGGATCAAGCTTGCCGGTTGAGGCCAGATGCGGCCCGCGGCACATGTCCATCCAGGAGCCTTTTTCATTAGGCGGACCCGACCAATAGACGCTGAGCTCTTCGCCATCGGGAAGCTCTGCCGCCCATTCGGCCTTGAAGCTTTCGCCGTCCTTTTCCCAGCGCGCGATCAGCGCATCCCGTTCCCACACTTCCCGGCGCAGCGGCTTGTCGGCCGCGATGATCTTGCGCATCTCTTCTTCGATGAGAGGTAGGTCTTCGTCCGTGAAGGGGCGGTCCTTGGGCGCGAAATCATAATAGAAGCCGTCATCGGTCGACGGGCCAAAGGTAATTTGTGTTCCGGGGAATGCTGCCTGTACGGCCTCGGCAAGGACATGGGCATAATCATGCCGCGCCAGTTCCAGCGCCTCGGCTTCGTCGCGCGAAGTAATCAGCGCAAGTTCCGCATCGCTCTCCAGCGGCAGCATGATATCGCGGACCTCCCCGTCGATTCTTGCCGCCAGCGCAGCCTTGGCGAGGCCCGGTCCGATATCGGCCGCAATATCCGCCGGGGTCGTTCCGGGCGCAACTTCGCGAACCGAACCGTCGGGAAGTGTGATGGATAGCATGTCGGACATAAATAAAGGTGGCCTGATAACGGAAAACTGCGATTGCCATAAAAGAGGCGTGGCGACTGTCAATGCAAGCTATGAATTGCCTTTGCCGGGAACAACCCTCAGATTGCCGTAATGAGCACTGTAAAATCAGGGGCCTGCCTCGTCATCGGCGCAGGCGCAGACACAGGCGGCGCGATTGCGCATGCTTTCGCCCGGGAAGGCTATCAGGCTTGCCTAGCCCGGCGCCCGCGTAATGCTGACGATCTCGAAAAATTGGCTGAAAGCATCCGGGCGGAAGGCAATATCGCCCATGCCATGCCTGTCGATGCGCGTGATGAGGATGCGATGATCGCACTGGTTGAGCGGATCGAGATCGAGATCGCGCCGATCGAAGTGGCGGTGTTCAATATCGGCGCCAACGTGAACTTCCCGATCACCGAGACGACCGGGCGCGTCTACCGCAAGGTATGGGAGATGGCTGCTTTTTCGGGTTTCCTAATGGGCCGGGAGGTTGCCAAGCGGATGGAAGCGCGGGGCCGCGGGACGATCCTGTTCACGGGCGCAACCGCTAGTATGCGGGGCGGACCGGGCTATAGCGCTTTTGCCGGAGCGAAGTTTGCGCTGCGAGCGCTCGCTCAGTCGATGGCGCGCGAGCTTGGCCCGAAAAATATCCATGTCGCCCATGTCGTGATCGACGGAGCGATCGATTCAAATTTCATCCGGGAAAATCTGCCGGACGTGGATGCGAAGCGGGACGAGGACGCGATTCTCTCGCCCGACGCCATCGCCGCCAATTATGTCATGCTCCACAATCAGCCGCGCAGCGCCTGGACGCATGAACTTGATCTCAGGCCCTGGAAGGAAAACTGGTAGTATGACCAAAAGCGTCGATTTCATTTTCGATTTTGCGAGTCCCAACGTCTATTTGGTGCACAGGGTTTTGCCGGGCATAGCAGAGCGCACTGGCGCGACATTCAATTACATTCCCTGCCTTCTCGGCGGGATTTTCAAATCGACGGGCAATCAGGCGCCGATGATCGCCTTTGCGCCGATCCCGAACAAGCTCGCCTATGAGCAAGTGGAGTTCGGGCGGTTCATTGCAAAGCACGGACTGTCCGATTTCGCTTTCAACCCGCATTTCCCGGTCAACACGGTTCTGCTTCAGCGCGGCGCGCTGGTGGCCGAGCGCGATGGCCGGTTGATGGACTATATCGAGGCCGGGCTGCACCATATGTGGGAAGCGCCGAAAAAGATGGGAGATCCAGAGGCCTACGCCGCCGCGATGAGTGAATCGGGTTTTGACGGCGCGGCGCTTGTCGAAGGAGCGCAGGACCCGGCGATCAAGCAGAAGCTGATCGACAATACAGCAGCTGCGGTTGAACGCGGCGCTTTTGGCATTCCGACTTTCTACGTTGGCGATGATATGTTCTTCGGCAAGGACCGCCTTGACCAGGTGGAAGAGGCGATTGCCGCACTGGCCGACTAGTTCAGCGGCGCACTGGCGAACAGCACACCGAACGCGCGGCACCAGATAACGATGGAGCGGTGATTGCCGCCGAGCGCGTTCGCCGGAATCGTATAACTTTGGTTGCCGTTACTGTTCTGCAAACGGCCAAGATCGACATGATTGGCACGCCGCGCTGCGCGGGCATTCCTGACTTCGGGGGCGTCGGTTATCCAGACACGTAGATCCGGCCCGTCGGTCACCGAAAAATTCTCCAGTTGAACGATCATATCGCCATTTGCCTGACGCATGATCCGGGCCACCCCACTGCCGCGGTGCGATCGGTCAGCGTCTCGGAATTGGCCTGATGCCAGTGTTTCGCCGTCCTGTGTCTGTGCGATTGCGGACGAGAAGGTGAATTGCGGGGCGATGGGCGTGCTGATTGCGGCAAAGCCGACAAGTCCAAGAGCAATATGGCTTAGCTCCAGAGAGGAGATCATGGGAAACCTTTCAATTACACGCCTTTGCTTCACTGCGCGGACGCATTGGGCTTCGCATCGGCGCTCGGGATGGTTACACCCCAGCCGACTCGTCTGATTGTGAAGGGGCACAGCATTGACCGAAATCCGCATTCATGAACGTGCAGGCCAGCCGAGCCTTGCCTATCGTCACCGGGAAGGCATCGGCCCGACCCTAGTATTCCTGCCCGGTTATATGTCGGACATGACCGGGTCCAAGGCGGCTGCAGTGATGGCCTATGCCGAGTCGGAGAACCGCGCTTGTCTGCTGCTCGATTATTCGGGCTGCGGGTCGAGCGAGGGTAGTTTCGAAGAGCAGAAGCTTACCGACTGGCGCGACGATGTCATGGATCTCGTCAATGCGTTAGTGCTGGGGCCGGTCGTGCTGATCGGCTCGTCCATGGGCGGCTGGCTGATGCTGCTCTGCGCGCTGGCGCACCCGGAACGCGTGTCGGCGCTGATCGGCATTGCCGCTGCGCCCGATTTCACCGATTGGGGCTTTACCCAAGATGAGAAGCTGGTGATCCTGCGCGATGGCCGGCTCGAACAGCCGTCGGATTATGATGACAGTCCCTATGTCACGAGCCGAAAATTCTTCGAAAGCGGGGAGGCTAGTCGGCTGCTGGGAACCGAGATTGCGATCGATTGCCCCGTGCGGTTGATTCATGGTCAGCAGGACGGCGATGTGCCGTGGGAATATTCGGTTCGGCTCGCCCGTCAATTGCGTTCAGCCGATGTCCATATCACTCTCGTCAAGGACGGCGATCATCGCCTGTCGCGGATCGAAGATATCACGCGGCTATTGGCCCAAATCGAATGGTTGCTCGAAAGCCTGAAAGCGTCCTGAGTTGAATTCACTCCTTATCATCGCCGCCCTGCAATTGGCCCCGCCGGTCATTGATCCAATCCTAATTCCCCCGCGCGAGGAAGATCAGACGGAACGCCAGTCTCCGGCAATGGCTTCGGCCGCGCGCTTACTCAGCTGCATGCGTCTTGCGGCTAGTGATCCCGCTGCAGCGATTGCCGAGGGAGCCCGCTGGGCGGTCACTGATGGTGGGATCGAAGCCGAGCTGTGTCTGGGCGTGGGTTATGAGAATAGCAGTGATTGGGAGGCCGCCGAGCGCGCCTATATGCGCGCGCACGGGCTGGCCGATGTTGCGGACGATACCCGCGCGACAGGTATTCTCGCCAATGCAGGCCGCATGGCCCTGCGGCGCGGCGATCCGTCTGCGGCTCGCGACCGGTTCGGAATCGTGCTCGCCGATCCCGGGCTTTCCGATACGGTGCGCGGCAATGTCCTGATCGAACGCACTCAGGCGCATGTCGCGCTGGAAGATGGCGATGCCGCTCAAGCTGACCTTATTGCTGCTCAGGCGCTGCTTCCCAATGACAGTTCCGTTTGGCTGCTTTCGGCGACATTGGCGCGGCGGCAGGGCGATCTCGATGCGGCCGGCGATTTTATCGATCGGGCGCTGGAGCTTGACCAAAGCGATCCGGCAAACCTGCTGGAGGCGGGCAATATCGCGATTGGCCTCAATGCCTATGATATCGCGCAACAGGCATGGACCCGGGCGGCAGCGGCCGATCCCGATGGCCCGTCAGGCCAGGCCGCAACCCGCAATCTTGAGCGGCTCGCGGCCTTGGTCGCGGAAGGGTCAACCGTGCCTGTTGAATTGCCCGAAACCGAGGCTGCAGAACCCGCCGATCCGTCCGGCTAATCGAGATAGAAATCGATTGTCGTAACCACTCGGACCAGCTTGTAGGGTGTGTCGGCGACGCCATAGCCTCCGGCATCTCCATCGCGCGATGCGACCGAGAAATAGCCTTGGGTTGCGCTTCTGATTCCGCCAACGCCGGTTCCGCTGTCATCTGCGAACTGGTTTGCCGAGGCGCGCGCATCCTGTGTTGCTTCTGCCACCATTTCGGGTTTGATTTCGTTGAGCCGGGTGAAGGTGTAGCTCATGCCCGAACCTTCTTCGAGCACGACACCGCGGCGCACCAGATCGAATTGGCGGGCAACGGCGTCTTGCGCTCTGTCGATGTCGGTGGTCCGTAGCTGCAGCCTCTGGCGTATCGTATAGCTCTGCTGGCCTCTATTGTCGTATTGCGAAACATTGACCCCTGAGGGCTGCAACGCTTCGGTTTCAAATCCGAGTTCGCCGAAAAACGCTCTGATTGCTGCGGTGTCGCGGTCGATATCGTCTTGCGCCTCGGAGAGGTTCGGGGACCGCGCCGAATAGGAAATCGTCCAGGTCGCCAGATCGGCAGTCACTTCGCGCTCGGCAAGGCCGCGCACGGTTACCGACCGGTCGGCCATGCGGGCGCGGAGCAACCCATCGCCAAGCAGATAGCCGCCTGCGACAATGCTGACGCCAAGTACGCCGCTCGCGATGAGAATGGTTCGGGCCGTTGGCATCCGCCAATCCCGTGCAGTGGTTTTGCTGTTTTCGTCGATCATCAGTCCTACCCCTTATGATCGCCCGCCGGCGCTTTCACTCGCCCCGGCGTGCGTCTATGACGCGACCCGATACCGACTGTGTTCCTGGCGCTTCGGAGATGAACCGTTGCTGACTTACGACGAACCGTTATTTCGAAAAAGGAAATTTGCCGATGAAATATCTCCACACCATGATCCGCGTGTCCGATATCGACAAGACACTCGCCTTTTTCGATCTGCTCGGGCTGGTCGAGATCAGGCGTCATGATATCGAGCAGGGCCGGTTCACGCTCGTTTTCCTAGCCGCACCGGGCGATGAAGAGGCGCAGGTCGAGCTGACTCATAACTGGCCGCCTGAAAACGGCGAAGCGGAGAGTTATGATGAGGGCCGCAATTTCGGGCATCTCGCTTATGCGGTCGATGATATCTACGAAAGCTGCCAGCGGCTTATGGATGGCGGTGTGACGATCAACCGGCCGCCGCGCGACGGACGGATGGCCTTTGTCCGTACGCCGGACAATATCTCGATCGAGCTGCTACAAAAAGGCGAGGCGAAGGCCCCGACCGAACCTTGGGCTTCGATGGAGAATGTAGGCGAGTGGTAAGCCGTTAGGCTGCGTCGCGTTTTGGCGGCCCGAGCTTGGGCGCTTTCCATTCTGAAACGACGCGGTCGCGGCCGTTTTCCTTGGCCTGATAGAGAACTCGATCTGCGGTGCGATAGGTTTGGGTGAAATTCTGACCCGGCAAGATCGAAACCAAGCCGATGCTGGCTGTCACTGGATCATCGATTTCCGGAATCGCCGAATGCACATGCTCACGAATCGCTTTGCAAAGCCGGCGTGCCGTTCCTTCGGGATCAGCGCCGTGAATCAATGCCACAAACTCTTCGCCGCCGATCCGGCCAGCGGTGACATTGCTCCAGTCGCGCAGGACATCTGCGACGGACTGCAACGCCCTGTCACCTACTTCATGGCCATAGTGATCATTGACCCGCTTGAAATGGTCAAGATCGATCAATGCAAATCCGCGAGCACCAAATGAACCCGTCGCTTCGTCGAAAGCGGCAACGAGCGCGCGCCGGTTTTTCAATCCCGTAAGAAAATCGGTGCTGGCAAGTTTCTCGAATGCTGCTTCGCTCTCTCTTGCGCTGTCCCGTTGCTGGCGAATGATCATCAGCCGGTCGGCGATCCCAAGTGCCGTCACCACCATTTCGAAAGCGAGCGTGGCGTAGATTATGAAATCGAGCCACGCGGGCCCTTCATATAGATCCATTCCCCGAGCAACGCGCTCGCCCATCGAGATGACAAGCGCGATGCAAGCAACGAAGATAAAGCGGCCAGCCCTGCTGCCGCGATGTAAGGTCTGCACAATACCGATGGTGAAACAAACAAGCGTCGGCAGGAAGGCAAGCAGAAACAGACTCTGGCCAATTGCGCGAACGGGCTCACCGCCGGTGGTAACAAGCAACGTAACCGCCGGGATGATGCTGGCCGAAACGACCAACGCCTTACGAAGGCCCGGCGAAAGCTTGTCAGGTTCGATAAAGCTGCGGAAAAACATGGCGGCTGACGATATCGCTAGCGTGATACTCCACAGGTTTAGCGTCCATCGCAGGCTAAGCGGCATGGCCGGGAACAGGAAATGGATGAGGCCGCCTGAACATAGGAGATAGCCGAGTGCTCCGGTGACCATGGCCACATGCCAGAGCGTGAACTTTTCGCGCAGCACAATGAAGAAAGATATATTGTAGACCATCGGTAGCAGCAGGATCCCGATGAAGATCGCATAGAACAGGCTGGTGTAATAATGCTGGCTCTCAGTCTCGGCGGCGCTCTGGATCGCGAGATTGGATATATTGGCAGACAACATCGGGCGATCGAAGGAGATCGCCATTTGCGTAACCGGACTGCCAGATGTTTCGAGCGGTACGGCAAAGCGCATCCCTGCGCGCCAATTCTGCGTTGCAACTTCAGGGCCATAGCGCCGACCGGCCCAGTTGCCATCGGTATCCTGCATGTACAGCGCGAAGCTATCAAAGCTTGATGGATCGACGATCAACATCTGTTGCTCGGCTGGATCGATTACATCGCTGACATCGATAAATGCCCAAATTCTGGGCCCCTGGATGGAATCATCAGCCAGCCTGCATTGGCCTTCCCGGGCCAGCGCAGCGTTGAGGTCGATGCTTGTGTCAGCGCTTAATGTGCAGGCCCGCGTACCCAGCGGTGTAGCCGAAGCGGGCATCGTCGTTAGCACAAGCACAAATAGAGCTGCCGCTAGGGCGCAGAAATGCTTTAGGAGGCGGGGGCACACCATGGCATTCTCAATGCTAAACTCACGGTGTTGAATTGCGGTTAATATTCGACTTGCAGGTGAGAAAGGGATAAATTCCCAAAATGCTAGAAATCGTCCGAATCCCCGTCCTTTCCGATAATTATGTCTGGCTCGTCCATGAGCCGGAAAGCGGGGAGACTATGGTCGTCGATCCGGCTGTTGCCGAGCCTGTACTCGAAGCGGCGGACGCACGCGGCTGGAAAATCACCCAGATCTGGAACACCCATTGGCACCCCGATCACACGGGTGGGAATGACGCAATCAAAGCGGCAACTGGTTGCACCATCACCGGGCCTGAGGCGGAAAAAGCGCGCATTCCCACTCTCGATCGTACCGTCAAGCAAGGTGATACAGTGACGCTCGGCGATGTTACTGCCGATGTTATCGACGTGCCGGCCCATACGGCGGGGCATATAGCCTATTATTTGCCGAGTGATGCTGCTGCGTTTGTTGGCGATACGCTGTTTGCCATGGGTTGCGGGCGGTTGTTCGAAGGCACGGCTGAGCAGATGTTCGATAATATGCGCAAGCTTGAGAAATTACCTGCCGAGACGCGCGTCTATTGCGCGCATGAATATACCGAGGCGAATGGCCGATACGCCGTAACCGCCGAACCGGACAATGCGGCGTTGATAGAGCGGATGGATGAGGTCTTGGCGATGCGCGCAAAAGGAGAGGCCACCGTTCCGACAACGATCGCGCTCGAACGGGCGACCAACCCTTTTATGCGCGCCGCTTCAGCGGAAGAGCTGGCGGAGCGCCGGGCCGCGAAGGATGCCTTCTAGCCCGATCTATGCTATTCAGAGATTTGGGGGCGAAGAGCGGAAGGAACATCAAGATGGTTCGATTCATACCCATGGCGCTTTTGGCGCCTTTGCTCGCCGGATGTACGGCCAATGCAATGGAAACCTCCAATGCTCAGGCCGATCCACTTTCTGAACGCGATCAGCGCCGAATGGCGGCTCTGCTCGATGGTAAAACGCCAGGCGATTCCCAGCCCTGCATCACGACCCGGCCAAACACACAAAGCTCGATCATCGGCAATCAGGCGATCTTGTATCGCGTGGGCAGCACCGTTTATCGGAATGATCTGGATGGAATGTGCCCGACATTGAACTCGGACAGCACACTTGTCATTCAGCGCTACGGCTCGAGCCAGTTGTGCAGCGGCGAAATACTGCAAGTGCGAGCCCCGCATAGCGGGGGATCTTTCGGCAGCTGCGTGCTGGGTGAATTTACGCCCTATCGGAGCGAGTAAGCAAAGCAGGTTCCGCGGCGCGCCCTAACGCTTGTAGAGTGCGTCGAGCCGCTCGCCATAATTCTCGCGAATGACATGACGCCGAATCTTCATGGACGGTGTCATCTGGCCATTTTCGACAGCGAAAGCCTCATCGGCAAAAACGATGCGCCGGACCTTCTCGACAGTCGCCAGCCCTTTGTTGACCCGGTCGACGGCGGCTGAAACAGCTTTGTGAAAATCCAGATTTTCGCGCAGAGCAATATCATCATTCGGCACACCATTTGCTGCGGCCCATTCTCGGGCCCAGTCGGGGTCCGGAACGATGAGGCCGACCAGATAGGGCCGCTTGTCGCCGACCACCATTGCTTGCAGGATTTCCGTTTCTAGGGTGAGCATGCCTTCAACGCGCTGGGGTGCGACATTATCGCCCTTGTCATTGACGATCAGGTCTTTCTTGCGATCGGTAATGGCGATGCGCCCGACATCATCGATATGGCCAATATCGCCGGTATGGAGCCAGCCATCCTTCAGGACGCGTGCGGTTTCTTCCTCATTACGCCAATAGCCCTGCATGACGAGCTCACCACGGATCAGGATCTCGCCATCCTCGGCAATCTTCACTTCGGTATTGATGAGCGGCGGGCCGACCGTATCCATCTTCAAACCCGTTTTGGGTCGGTTACAGGATATTACGGGTCCGGATTCGGTCTGCCCATAGCCCTGGAGCAGAGTCAGCCCCAGCGAATGGAAGAAAACGCCGATTTCGGGATTGAGAGGCGCGCCGCCGGAAACCATGGCTTTCAAACGTCCACCAAAGCGCTTGCGGATCTTGGGGCGGAGGATGATATTGAGCAACACATCCATCGGCTTGTCCTTGAACGGAACCGAGCCTGTATAATCCTTCTCGCCGATGTCGAGCGCCTTTTTCAGCATATAGTTGGGAAACTTGCCTTGCGTCTCGATTGTCTTGAGCAGCCTTGCGCGCAGTACTTCAAACAGCCGGGGTACAACGACCATGATCGTCGGCCGGGTTTCGAGGATGTCAGAGGCCAGCTTATCAAGGCCGCGCGAATAATAGATTTCGGCCCCCAGCCCGATTGGAAAAAACTGCCCGCCGCTATGCTCATACGCATGGGAAAGCGGGAGGAAGGAGAGGAACACCTCGTCCTTCCAGCCGAAATCCTCCGAGATCACCGTGACGCACCCTTCGACATTGTGAAGGATAGAGCCATGATGTTGCATCACGCCGCGCGGTGCACCGCCGGTTCCGCTGGTGTAGATGATGCAGGCGGTTTCATCGCGCGCGAAATCACAGCTTTTGGCACGAGCTTCGATATCGGGCGTTTCTGTGCCGAGCAGAGAGGCCCAGTCGTGAAATTGTACATCGCCGCTCTGGCCCACGCGCATGGGCTCTATGCCGATGATGAATTTGCAATGGGTGGTATTGAGCGCAGCGCTCGTGACAGTCTTTGCCAGTTTCTGCGTCGAGACGATAATCGCCTTGGACCGGCTGTCTTCCAGGATATGTGTGTGATCGCGCTCTGTATTTGTGACATATGTGGGAACGGTGATGCAGCCAGCCGCCATGATGGCAAGATCCGCGATGCACCATTCAGGGCGATTTTCTGACACCAGCATGACCCGGTCACCGCGCTTGAGGCCAAGGTCCTCCAGAGCGTTAGCCAGAGCGCAGACCTGCTCTGCGACTTCGTTCCAACTGATCGATTCCCAGCCCTCTGGTGTTTTATGCCAAAGAAAAGGGGTATCGCCCTTCTCGCGAGCACGCGTGAAAAACATGGTCAGTAGATTGGGAAAATGTTCGAGCTTGCGCATAGTCAATTATCCTGAGGAAAACGCTGTTCGGATGCCTGATTGTGCGCGCGGGTTTCACGCATCGCAACCGGATTGGGCAAAGGGCATGATTTTGTGCGGCGACCCGCCATGGCATATCCTCTCTGGCCGATCTGCGTCGGCACAGGATGCTTTTAACGGATATTGGCACAAGTGCCAGATGGACAATCCCCGAGACGCTCGCCTACTAACCGCCGCATGATTCTATCCCGCATCTCCGCAGCGCTTGGCCTTGTCTTCATCGCCGCTTGCGCTTCCGTGCAGGCGCCTTCGGCCGCCTCGCAAACGCCGATCGTGACTGAAGGCGGGGAACAGCCTTTCGTCATCGCCGCGAATCCACTTGCCGCCGAGGCCGGGATGGAGGTTCTCGAACGTGGAGGGTCCGCTATCGACGCCGCCATCGCGGTCCAGGCGATGCTATCACTCGTGGAGCCGCAGTCATCAGGCATCGGCGGCGGGGCCTTCCTCCATTATTTTGATGGAGCAACCGGTAATTTGACGGTTTACGACGGCCGTGAGACCGCGCCAGCCCAAGCCAGCCGGACTATGTTCCTCGACGCTGACGGCGCGCGAATATCCCGCCGCGATGCGGTTGTCAGTGGCCGCGCGACCGGAGTGCCGGGCGCTGTCGCCGCGCTGGCTTCCGCGCATGATGCGCATGGAGCATTGCCCTGGAACAGCCTATTCGGCAGCGCGATCCGGACCGCCGAAGAAGGGTTCATTGTCAGCCCGCGGCTCGGCCGGTTTCTGACGATCAATTTCCCGCAGCTATCAGTGCCAGATGCGGACGCCTATTTCTCGCGGCCTGATGGTACTCGTTTGCAAGTGGGCGATCGCCTGCGCAATCCTGATTATGCAGATTTTCTGGGCCGCCTCGCCGATCAGGGTCCGGGCGCTCTCTATAGCGGCAGCACGGCCGCCGAAATTGTCGAACGGTCCCGCGCCGGGCCGCTCGGCGGGCAGATGACGATGGCGGACCTTGCCAGTTACCGCCCAATTGAGCGGGAGCCGATTTGCCGCGCTTATCGCGCCTATCGCGTCTGTGCACCGCCGCCGCCGTCGAGCGGCGTCGGTTTTCTTCAATTACTCGGTCTGCTTGAACGGACTGATATTGCCGAACGCGGGCCGGACGATCCCCGTGCCTGGTTCCTCTTCGCTGAGGCGAGCCGCCTGATGTATGCGGACCGGGATCGTTATGTTGGCGATGTGCCGACTGTGCCGATCGAGGGGCTGCTAGACCCCGCTTATCTTGACAGCCGCGTTGCACTCATCGGTGAAAGTGCGATGGCTGCGCCTGAAGCTGGTACGCCGCCCGGCGCGGTGCGTCCGGCTGCCGATCAAACTCTTGAACCGGCGGGTACGTCGCATTTCATTGTCCGCGATGCTCAGGGCAATGCCGTGTCGATGACGACCACGGTTGAATCCATTTTCGGCACGGGCCGGATGGTTGACGGATTTTTTCTCAATAATCAGCTGACCGACTTTTCGTTCAATCCTTATCAGCCTGATGGCAGTCTCGCGCCCAACGCCGTGGCACCGAGCAAGCGGCCGCGTTCTTCGATGATCCCGCTGATCCTGCTCGACGGGGAGGGGAGTTTCGCCGGAGCCATTGGTTCAGCAGGCGGCAATTCGATCCTCGCTTATGTCGGTAAGTCGCTGGTCGCGGCGATTGACTGGGGCCTGCCTATGCAGGACGCGCTGGCGCTGCCCAATCTAGTGGCTCGCGGGGAACGGATCGGCGGCGAGGTCGGCGATTTCGATCCGGCGATTGTCGCTGGGCTAGCCGAGCGCGGGATAGCCTTGAGGCCCGGCCAGGGTGAAGATTCAGGGGTGCATGCCGTTTTGATAAGAAATGGGGAAGTTGAGGGTGGGTTCGATCCGCGCCGTGAAGGCGTTGTCCTGACCTTGCCGCGCTAGGCGTCTAGCCTGTTCCTACGGCCTCGGCGATCGAGGCAAAACCTTCCCGCTCGCGCAATCTGTCCAGCCCGAGAACGATGCGCCTGCCAAGGCCGGGGCCATGATAGGCGAGCGCGGTGTATAATTGTACGAGCGACGCGCCGGCCCGAATGCGCGCCCAAGCTTCTTCTGCGGAATCGATGCCGCCAACGGCGATGATCGGCATGGCTCCGCCCGTTGCTTTGCGGAAATCTACAAGGCGTTGATGGGCCAATGCGGCTAGCGGTTTGCCCGATAATCCGCCGGTCTCGTTGGCATGCTTTGATTGTTGGACTGGCCGGGTGATCGTAGTGTTGCCGACAATCAGGGCATCGATGCTGCGCTCCATCGCAATCCGGGAGATGGCGTCGATATCGGCAGACTCGAGATCCGGTGCGACCTTTAGAAAGATGGGTGGACGGGTGCTTCCCGCTTGGGAGCCATCATCGCGCGCTGCCACCACGCGCTCCAGTAGAGCGTCGAGCGCGCCTTCATCCTGCAACGCGCGAAGCCCGGGCGTGTTGGGTGAAGAGATGTTGATTGTCAGATAATCGGCGAGCGGCGCCATTGCGCGCGCGCCTGCCTCATAGTCGGCGATCCGGTCTTCGCTGTCCTTGTTGGCGCCTATGTTGATACCAACAATGCCGCCCGTTCGCTTGCGCTTGGCAAGGCGCTTGGCGGCTACCTGTTGCCCGCCATTGTTGAAGCCTAACCGGTTGATCACTGCCTCATCTGCCGTCAGTCGGAATATCCGCGGCTTCGGATTGCCCGATTGCGGCAACGGCGTGAGTGTGCCGACTTCGGTAAAGCCAAATCCTAGGCCGAGCATTTTCTGCGGGACCTCGGCATCCTTGTCGAACCCGGCTGCTAGCCCGACAGGATTCGGAAAATCGAGCCCCGCAACCGTGCTTGCGAGTGCGGCCGGTGAGCGCGGCGGCCTATCGATCGGGGCATTTTTCAGTCCCAATATTGTCAGTCGATGCGCGCGCTCGGCATCGAGCGTGAATATCATCGGCCGAAGGAAGGAGTAGATCGCCATGCCCGCGCTATGACAGCGTGCGCACGACTGGTCAAAACGGTGCATATGCGTCAATGATACCCGCCATCAGATCAGAAAACGGAGTTCGCCCATGCCACGCCTATTGCTATTGTCATCGACCATCCTGTTTGCCGGTTTTGCGCTTGCGCCATCGGCTCCCGTCAGCGCTGCTGCGCAGGAAGCGGAAACAGCACCTGCCGCCCAGTCGGCCGATGCCGCGCTCAACGCATTTTTCGAAACCTATGACACGACCGAGCTCGCATTCGGCCCGCTCGGAAAAGCCTTTCGCGGGATTCGTGATGAGGATTATGGAACATGGGGTGATTTCAGTGACGCCGATGCTGTCGCGGAACAGGAGCGGTTGATTGCCGCTCGAGACCAGATGCGCGCGCAGTTCGCGAACGCCGACCTCACCCCGGAGTCCGGCCTATCCTACCAGCTTTTCGAGCGGATGGCCGCTCGGCGGACTGCGGCGTTTGCGTTCCGACAAAACGACTATATCTTCGATCAGATGAATGGCGCGCAGAGTGGATTGCCGGCCTTTCTGATTAATATCCACCGCGTCTCGTCAGTTTCTGAGGCCGAGGCCTATGTCAGCCGGTTGGCGGGATTGGGCGCGGTTATTGATCAGTTGATTGCCGAGGCGGATAGGCGCGCAGAAGGTGGTGTGATTCCGCCCGACTGGGTGTTCCCCTATGTGTTGTCCGACACGCGCAACGTGATCACGGGCGCGCCGTTTACGGAAGGGGAGGATGCGCCGCTTTTTGCCGATCTCCAATCCAAGGTGAACGCGCTTGAGATCAGCGATGAAGAGAAGGCAGATCTTATCGCGCGGGGCCGTGCTGCGCTCGTTGAATCTGTCGGCCCTGCTTATGAACGCCTTTACGCGATGCTCGAACGCCATCAGGCTATAGCGCCCGAAGAGGATGGCATCTGGCGACTTAGCGACGGTGCTGATTATTACACTGAACGGCTGCGCTACTACACAACAACTGATCTGTCGGCCGACGAGATTCATCAGATCGGGCTTGAGCAGGTCGAGCGGATTCATGGTGAGATGCGCGCGATTATGGCGCAGGTGGGCTTTGAAGGAACGTTGCAGGAATTCTTCACGCATCTCAGGACCAGTGACGAATATTTCTACACGACCCGCGAAGCCTATCTGGCGGATGCCAATGCGGTGATCGCGGCGATGCGGGAGCGGCTTCCGGAATTTTTCGGCCGATTGCCTCAAGCAGACTTGGTCGTCCAGCCGGTAGAGGCATTTCGCGAACAATCGGCAGGCAAAGCTTTTTACAATGCTCCGACGCCGGACGGCTCACGCCCCGGCACCTATTATGTGAACCTTTTCAATCTGCGGGATATGTCTCGGACAGAACTGGAAGCGCTTGCTTATCATGAAGGTGTGCCCGGCCATCATCTACAACGGGCGTTGCAGGTAGAGGGGGGTAGCATTCCCCCGTTCCGCCGCTTTGGAGGGTTCACCGCCTATACTGAAGGCTGGGGGCTTTATTCCGAAGAACTGGGCAAGGATATGGGCGGCTATACAGACCCGTATTCGGATTTCGGGAGGCTCGGGATGGAGCTGTGGCGCGCTTGCCGCCTCGTGGTCGACTCCGGCATCCATCATATGCGCTGGTCGCGTGAAGAGGCGATTGCCTATCTTCAGGAGAATACGCCCAATCCCGAAGGCGATATCAGCCGCGCGATTGAACGCTATATCGTCTATCCGGGCCAAGCGACCGCCTATATGATCGGCAAGCTCAAGATCATGGAACTGCGCCAGCGCGCTATGGACACGCTTGGCGAAGATTTCGATTATCGCGGCTTTCATGACGCGGTTCTGGCGCCCGGCCCCGTACCACTCGATATTCTGGAGACTGGGGTCGATGCCTGGATCGCGAGCGTGCAGGCCGGAGGTTAACTGACTTTTTGTCGCATTTGTCCAATACGCCTGCTTTGAATTGGGTGTATTTCGATCCTGCGACCCGAAGGATCCTCACCTGAGGAACCTTAAGACTAGCGGCCCTTGGCAGGAAACTGTCTTGGGCCGCTTTTTTTTGTACGCAGTTTGCGCTAGTTGTTGTTCTTGAAGCAAAAACAAAAGCAGCTTCGGGACGCAAAATTTGACCGACATGTCGAAATTCTCTTTGGAATTCGCACCACCTCCTGATGATATGCAGGAGCTGGTTTCGACTTTTTATCTGTTCTACGCAGATATAGACGAGAGTAAGCAATCCGAACGGGCGGACCGTGCGCAGCTCCGTTTTCTGCTGCAAGGCAGCGGCGGTTATGAATTTCATGACGGCGTCTATCTGGAATCGGCACCCGTCACGATCATTGGCCCGACAACAGGGCCGACGATGGGTCATGTTAAGGGGCCGTTGGAGATATTCGGGATAGGGTTGCAGCCGGCCGGTTGGGGCAGCCTGATGGGCGCCGAAGCTGAACGTTATACGAATCGTCTTGTCGATGCGGCCTCCATCTTCGGTGACGGTGTTATGGAAACCCATGCCGCGATCGATGCGGCCGAAACACTGGCAGAAAAAGCCGCGATAGGCGAAGCCTTTGCCCGAGAGCTTTTGAAGAATGTCGATTCTTCGCCGATCTGGTTCACCCGTGTCGTCGACGAATGGCTCACTGGCAGTGCCTCGCCTGACATCAATGACCTTATCGAACAGTCAGGCCTGTCAAAGAGGCAGGTCGAACGCATGACAAAACGGTTTTATGGTGCTTCGCCCAAGCTTCTGGCCCGCAAATACCGCGCACTGCGTGCGGCCTCGCTCATGGTACGCAAGGATGGCGACGATGAAGAGCCGCTCGAAGATGCCTTTTACGACCAATCTCACCTGATCCGCGAGATCAAGGAATTTACGGGTGTGACACCGGGCAGGATAAGCAAGGAACCCGACGCGTTGTCCAAGGAAGTTGCCGAAAGGCGCAAGAAGCTGGCCGGAAAAGTCAGCAAGTTGATCTCCGACACCTAGATTATTTTACGGGCGGCTGAGCCTTGATTTCTGGCGGTTAAACGCCCAAATCGCCAATCAGAACGAATCATTCTGATTTGGGGACCCGCAATGCGCCTTTCGAGTATGGCAGACTATGCCGTTGTTACGATGCGAGCCGCGTCTCAGCATTGCGGCGGAACGCGGACCAGCGCGACGCAGTTGGCCGAGGAAACTCGCATTCCGTTGCCCACGACCCAGAAGCTGATTAGCCTATTGTCGCGCGGCGGCCTGCTGAAATCGATGCGCGGTGCGGGCGGGGGAATCCAGCTGGCGCGCCCTGCTGCTGCGATCAGCCTTGCCGATATTATCGAAGCTGTTGAAGGGCCGATTGCGATGACAGCCTGTGTCGAGAAGGGACGCCATGATTGCGGGCTGGAGGATGCCTGTCAGGTCAGGCCGCATTGGGGCGGCGTCAATGATGCCATTCGCGGCGTGCTGGACGATGTCAGCCTTGCAAGTCTCTCCGATAACGGCCCGGCCGGTTTGTCCGCCCCTATCACCGAAAGTGCCCATGCATGACTGACGATACCAAAGTGCGGAACGAAGAAGCCTTTGAGGCCGCCAAAAAGGCGGAAACCTATGAGTTCGGCTGGTCATCCGACATCGAACAGGATTTCGCGCCCAAGGGTCTGAACGAAGACACGGTTCGTTTCATTTCGGGCAAGAAGAATGAACCGGAATGGATGCTTGAATGGCGGCTGAAAGCGTTTCGCCACTGGCTGAAGATGGAGACACCGGACTGGGCAAAGCTCAAAATCCCGGCGATCGATTATCAGGACGCCTATTACTACGCCGAACCCAAGGCCAAGGAAAAGCTTGGCTCGTTGGATGAGGTCGATCCCGAAATTCTGCGGGTCTATGAAAAGCTCGGCATTCCGATCGAGGAGCAAAAGGTGCTCGCCGGGGTCGAAGGCGCGCGCAAGGTTGCCGTTGATGCCGTGTTCGACAGCGTCAGCGTCGCGACAACCTTTCGCGAGGAGCTTTCGAAAGCGGGCGTGATCTTCCTGTCGATCTCAGAAGCGATCCGCGAGCATCCCGAACTGGTAAAGAAATGGCTCGCCAAAATCGTGCCGGTTCATGACAATTATTTCGCGGCGCTCAACTCAGCGGTCTTTTCCGATGGTACCTTTGTTTACATCCCTGAAGGCGTGCGTTGCCCGATGGAGCTTTCCACCTATTTCCGGATCAATGCCGAAAACACCGGCCAGTTCGAACGCACGCTGATCATCGCCGAGAAGGGGAGTTATGTCTCCTATCTTGAAGGCTGTACGGCCCCGATGCGAGATGAGAATCAGCTGCACGCGGCCGTTGTTGAACTCGTTGCGCTCGACGATGCCGAGATCAAATATTCGACCGTTCAGAACTGGTATCCGGGCGACAAGGACGGCAAGGGCGGCATCTATAATTTCGTCACTAAGCGCGGACTTTGCCAGGGCAAGAACAGCAAGATCAGCTGGACCCAGGTTGAGACGGGCAGCGCGATTACCTGGAAATATCCAAGCTGTGTGCTGAACGGTGAGAACAGCGTTGGCGAATTCTATTCGGTCGCGCTTACCAACAATTATCAGCAGGCCGATACCGGTACCAAGATGATCCATAATGCGAGCGGCACGCGCTCGACGATTATCTCGAAAGGCATCAGCGCGGGCCACAGCGACAACACTTATCGCGGGCTTGTTCGCGTTGCGCCGGGCGCGGAAGGCGTGCGCAATTTCACCCAGTGCGACAGCCTGCTGCTCGGTGACAAAAGCGGCGCACACACCGTTCCCTATATCGAAGTGAAGAATCCGAGCGCGCAGATCGAGCATGAAGCAACGACGTCCAAGATCAGCGACGACCAAATGTTCTACGCCCAACAGCGCGGCCTCGACGAAGAGGAATCCGTGGCGCTGATCGTCAATGGTTTTGCAAAAGAGGTACTCAAACAGCTGCCGATGGAGTTCGCCGTCGAAGCGCAAAAGCTGCTGGATATCTCACTTGAAGGGAGTGTTGGATGATGGTTCGCGTTGCATCTATGGCGGCGTGCTTGGCGCTGACGATGCCTGTGGCCTTGGCCGCACAAAGTGATGCTCCGGAAGATGGCGCCGTCGATCTTGACGCGATTGATGCGCTTTTGAGCGGTGTCGACGTTACGGGCGGCGAGGAAAATGATGCGGCCTCTGCGGATGACGAGACCAGTGATGGCGATTCTCGTGACGATGAAGGCGAAGACGCTTCTGATGGCGAAGAAGAGGCAGCGGAAGAGGGCGAAGACACGCCCGAACCGTCCGATCTCACGCTCGCCTTTAACGGTTATTCTCTCTGTGCATCTGAAGCAGGGGCGGCGCTTGAGGAAACGGGTTTTGCGCTTGATGTGATCGGGCAGGAGGCTTTGCTCCACTGTTCGGGCCAGCGCGCCGGCTATGTGAATGCTTTCTATTTCAGCCTGTTGCCGCATTATCCCGACTCCAACGAAGCTGAAATACGCGCGAGCGCCGAACGGCTTGTCGCCCAATCCGATAGGGCCATCGCCAATGTCGTGACCCGCGAAGTGACGGATTTGCGCGAAATCAGAGAGCTCGACGCTGCTGCGGAAGCAGAAAACGCGATGGAAGCCGAACAGGGCTCCGAAGACGATATGGACTCCATGTCCGCAGGCACATCCGACGATGATGGCGCTGCGGACGGCGAAGAAATCCCCGATGGCGAAAGCGCCGAAGACGAAATGGAACCCAATGCTCAAGATTGACAATCTCCACGCCGAAATTGGCGGTACGCCCATTCTCAAGGGCCTCAGCCTCGAAATCGGGGCGGGCGAAATCCATGCCGTGATGGGGCCTAATGGCGCAGGCAAATCGACGCTCGCCTACGTGCTGGGCGGCCGCGATGGTTATGAAGTGACCCAAGGATCGGTGACCTATAATGGTATCGACCTGCTCGACATGGCGCCGCATGAACGCGCCGCTGCCGGGCTCTTCCTCGGTTTTCAGTACCCGGTCGAAATTCCTGGTGTTTCCAATGTCCAGTTCTTGCGTTCGGCGCTCAATGCCCAGCGCAAGGTGCGCGGCGAAGAGCCGCTTTCGGGCGCGGAATTCTTGAAGCTCGCCCGCGAACAGGCGAGTGCGCTCAAAATGGATGCCGAGATGCTCAAGCGCGCCGTCAATGTCGGCTTTTCGGGCGGTGAGAAGAAACGCAACGAAATGGTCCAGATGGGGATCATCGATCCGACGCTCGCGATCCTCGATGAGACCGATAGCGGCCTCGATATCGATGCACTGCGCACCGTGGGCCAGGGCATCAACACGATCATGCGCCAGCCCAATAAAGCTGTGCTGCTGATTACGCATTATCAGCGCCTTCTGGACGTGGTGAAGCCCGATTTCGTCCATGTGCTGGCGGGTGGCCGGATTGTGAAGACCGGCGGGGCCGAGCTGGCACTGGTCCTCGAAGAACAGGGCTATGAGGCGATAGCGGAAGCCGCATGACCGAAATCCTCTCTCCCCCCACCCACCGCGATGAGGCTTGGCGCTACGCCGATCTCGATGCGCTGGCTCCCGTCTGGCCGGACATCGCTGGCCAGCGCGAGGACATTGTCGTGGCGGCTGGCGAAACCGCCAGTCGGCAACTGATTCTCGAATCCAGTGATCCGAATGTCGCAGTGAAGACGCTGTCCGTGCGGATTGAAAAGGATGCGCGTTTTGCCCTGCATTGTCTCGCCAATGCCGCCGATTATGGCCGGATCGCCGTAGAGGTGACACTGGGCGAAGGCGCGCATTTCGAATTGGGCGGGGCCATCCTCGGCACCGCCAGCCAGACATTGGAGATTGTCACCGATGTCCGCCATGCCGAACCGGGCGGGACGAGCAACCAGACAGTCCGCAGCGTTTTGGGCGGCAAGGCGACGGGATCCTATCTCGGCAAAGTCGCCGTTGCCCGCGACGCCCAGAAAACTGACGCCTCCCAGTCGGTCAAAGCGATGCTGCTCGATCGCACTGCAACGGCCAACGCCAAGCCTGAACTCGAAATCTTCGCTGACGATGTGAAATGTGCGCACGGGGCAACGGTCGGTGAGCTCGACAAGGCCGCGCTTTTCTACATGGCTTCGCGCGGGATAACGCCTGCTGAAGCGCGGGCCCTGATGCTCCAGGCGTTTATCGCCGACGCTTTTGTATCGCTCGACGATGACGCAGCGCGTGAGGTGATTGAGGCAAAGGCGCTTGCCATATTGGAGGCGATTACGTGAATCTGATGACCGCCCCCACCCCCGTCGATGTGCGTGCAGACTTTCCCGGTCTGGCGAACAATTGGCATTATCTCGATACCGCAGCGACAGCGCAAAAGCCGCAAGCCGTGATCGATGCAATCGCGCGCGGTTATGGTGAAGACTATGCCACTGTGCATCGCGGCGTCTATTCGCGCTCGGCCGATATGACATTGGCTTATGAGGCGGCACGCAGGCGGGTTGCAGATTTCATCGGCGCTGGCTCGGACAGCGAAATCGTCTTCACGCGCGGTGCGACCGAAGCGATCAATCTTGTCGCGAACAGCTGGGGCAACGGCGCTATCAGCACGGGCGACCGCATCATGCTTTCCGCGCTTGAGCATCATTCGAATATCGTACCGTGGCAATTGCTCGCCGAACGCGTGGGCGCGCATATCGACGTCGCCCCGCTGACAGACGATGGCCGGATTGATCTGGATGCGATGGCGGCAATGTTGACCGGCCAGCACAAGCTGGTCGCGCTCGCCCATGTGTCCAATGTCCTCGGCTCGCACCTCGATGTGAAACGGGCGGCGGAACTGGCGCACGGCGTCGGCGCGAAGCTTCTGCTCGATGGATGTCAGGCTGTGCCGCGTATGCCTGTGGATGTGCAGGCTATCGATTGCGATTTCTACGTCTTCTCCGCACACAAGCTTTACGGCCCAACCGGGATCGGTGCGCTCTGGGCACGGGCTGATATTCTTGATGCCATGCCGCCTTGGGAGGGCGGCGGGGCGATGATCGACAAGGTCACCTTTGAACGGACAACCTATGCCCCGCCCCCGCAACGCTTTGAGGCGGGAACGCCGCATATCGTTGGCGCTCTCGGCCTGCATGCGGCCATCGATTATGTGTCCGCGCTCGGACTCGATGCGATCCACGCGCAGGAGGTGACGTTGGTCCGCGAGGCTCGCGAGGCGCTTTCGCAGTTCAACAGCGTGCGTCTCTTCGGGCCGGAAGACAGCGCCGGGATTGTCAGCTTTGCAATCGAAGGCGTGCATCCGCATGATATTGGCACGATTCTCGATGAAGAAGGCGTCGCCATTCGCGCCGGGCATCATTGTGCTCAGCCGTTGATGGCCACTCTCGGCGTCGACGCGACGGCGCGGGCGAGTTTTGGCGTTTACAATAACAGCGACGATGTCGCCGCGCTGGTGCAGGGCATCGAGCGCGTCACGCGAATTTTTGGATAAGGATCTTCGGATGGACGAGGAACGCAAGATCATGGTCGAAGAAGTCGATGCCGTCGACAAACCCGCCAAGGCGCGAGTCGATGATGCCGTAGAAAAGAAAGTCTATGTGGCCGCACCTTCACCGGTTGAGGCGGAGAGTGCGCAGGACAAGCTTGAGCGCAAGAAGGACTATCTTGAAGGCTTTCTCGCGCAGCCGCCAACTGATGCAGCGGAAGCAGGTAGCGGTGATTTGCAGGCCGATGTAGTTGCCGCGCTCAAGGAGATTTACGATCCGGAAATCCCGGTGAATATCTATGATCTGGGGCTGATCTATGCGGTCGAGGTTAGCAGCAATGCCGAAGCGATTGTCACGATGACGCTGACGACGCCGCATTGCCCGGTTGCCGAATCAATGCCGGGTGAGATTGAGTTGCGTGTCGGATCCGTTCCGGGCGTCGGCCATGCCGAGGTCAATCTGGTCTGGGATCCGCCTTGGGATCCGTCGAAAATGACCGATGAAGCAAAACTCGAACTGGGGATGCTCTAATGGCCACGAAAATCCGTGAGATACCTGCCGCCCTGACGCTGACTGATACCGCTCATGCGCGGATCGCGGCACTGATGGAGCGCGCACCAGACGATGCCATCGGTGTGAAACTCTCAACGCCTCAGCGCGGCTGTTCAGGGCTAGCTTATTCCGTCGACTATGTGACCGAGGCCGATCCGATGGACGAGAAGATCGTCACGCCGGGCGGCGATTTTTATGTCGATGCTGGATCGGTGCTCTATCTGATCGGTTCGACCATGGACTGGCAGGAAGATGATTTCACCGCCGGGTTCGTCTTCGAAAATCCCAACGCCACTGGCAGTTGCGGCTGCGGCGAGAGCTTTACGGTTTAGCGCTGCCTCGTTTGAGCAGGGCGGCCATGATGGCGGGCAGCAAGAGGATATCTGCGATCAAGGCCAAAAGGAAAACGGCGATGCAGAGTTGTCCCCAAAACCAGATGGTCGGCACGGAGCTCAGATAGGTCGAGAGGATACCGACGCACAGAACCGCCGTGGTAGCGATCAGCGCTGGCGCCACATGGTTCATGGCTGAGACGATGGTGCCAAAGCCGCTTTGAGCGCTGCTCTGCGATTTCTGGAGGGCGAGCCGGTTTAGAACATGGATCGTATCATCGACGGCAATGCCAAAGGCCAGAGTGAGGGCAAGGGCGCTGGTGAACTGAATATTGGCGCCCGACCAGATGAGCCAGCCGCCCACCGCGATGATCGGCAGGACGTTAGGCAAGACGGCGCCTATCGCGAACCGCCAGCGCCGATACCAAAGGCCAATCAGCAGCGAACAGGCGAAGGCTGCGACCAGAAAGCTGATGGCGAGCTGTTTAATCATCACATCGGAAAGCCGCGCAGCCAGAACCGGCAGCCCGGTTACGCTTTCAAGCTGCAGGGATTGCGTCGGGGTGTCGGCCACCACGGCTTCGATCTGCAGGGCCAGATTCCGGATCTCTTCGGAATGGGCATCGTCAACCATCACCCGAATAAGCAAAGCGCTCTCATCCCGCGCGATCAGGGTATGGGTCAGCGAATCGGGCAGCGGCAAAAGGGCGAGGCTGATATTGTTGGCGCTTGGCCACTCGTTTCGCGCTTCCAGAGAGCGGCGCATAGTTTCCAGCGAAACGATATTGGCCTGGGGAAGTGCCGTTTCCAACCGCGTGTGAAGCATCGTCACATCATCCAGCGTTGCAGCGGAAATGGGCGTATTGCCTTCGCGAATGCCCATACGAACATCGATTGAATGCATCGGTCCCGATATCTGTTGCGCCGCGTCCAATGTCTGAAGCGCTGCATCTTGATCATCGAGATATTCAAAGAAGCGGAAATCCGTTTTGACGGGGAAAAAGGCGGTGAGAAGCACCGCTGAGATCACCAGAGCCGCACCGATAATGGGGCGGCGATGCCGTATCGATTGTTCTGCCACACTGCGTACTCGGATGGCGTTTAGAAAGCCGTGTCTGGCATTCTGGAAGGCTTTGCGCGCCGCTGGCAGCCTCCAAGCGAAGATCAAAACAAGCGGATGCACCATAAGCACTGCTCCGAGCGCCAGCGACATGGCGATCATCCCGCTCAGCGACAGCGATTGCACCAGATGGGAGTCGGAAAGGAGCAGGCTGGCAAAAGCGATTATGGTTGTCAGCGAGGTCAAAATGCAGGCGGGCCCGATCTCCCGCACCATGGTTTGGATCGCTTCACCCAGTTCCGCTCCATCGGAGGCGCGGCGGGAAAATTCATAGGTCATGTGAATGCAATCGGCGGTCGCCAATACTAGGATCAAAATCGGTATCGCGTTGCGCATCACATTGATTTCAAATCCGAACAGGCCGAATGTTCCCAGCGCCAATATGAGCGCGATGCCCGGTGTGATGCTGTTAAGCGCCGCGATCCAGAAACTGCGAAATATCACCAGTGAGATCAAGAAGCCGAGAATGGCGCCAGCGCTGTTGACGATTATCTGATCCTGATATGTACGGTTCGTAATCTCGGCCCGGACCGGCGGCATGCCTGTGATCGCGAAGGTGAGGCCCCCTTCTTCGACATAGCGACCAGTTATCCCGGAAATCGCCGCAAGCGTGGGTGCGGCCAGATCGACATCGGACAGATCATCGCGCATCGCGATCAGCATTACCGTCTGGCGCCTGTCGGTAGATATCAAAGATCGGGCGGAACCCCATTCGGTAAGCTCGTCCTGACCCGCGGGTTGCACACTCGGAAGAGCGGCAAGGTCTGCAGGCGCGAGGAGAGCGATATCGCCATTGTCCGGATTGATCATATTCGCGCCGAACAGCGAATAGACAGCCTCGACGCCATCGGCCTGCTGCAACTCGCCGACCAGATCTCGCAGCCCGCCAAGCGCGGCGGCTTCAAACTCAGCCTCGGCAGTAACTAGCAGCAGCGCAACGGTGTCACTTTGCGCGAAGGTTTCGGTGTGGCGGACATAGTCCTGATATTCGCTGGTCGAGGAGGCGAATAGGGTTCGGGCACCGTCTTCATAGTCGAGCTGCGCAATGCCGAACGTGGCCAGCCCGAGCAGCGCGAGGACCGCCGTCACCAGCAATCTGGACCGCGCAAGCGGGATCGCCGCCAGCCGTGCCAATGCCCGGTCAAGTCCGTTCAAATCCTATCCCCTGACAGGGTAGAAATTTCGTGCAGCCCCAATGCGCCCCCCTAATGGGATGCCCCTATCATGGGTTGGCGGCGAAAAGAATGATGCGTCGTTGTTTGCGGCTGCGGCGAGAGCTTTACCGTCTAGGCGTTACGGCCTCGCCGATATAGGATAGGGGCCATGAAACAGCTTATTCTCGCCCTTGCCGGGTTGGCACTCGCCGCCCCTGCTTTCGCCAACGACAGTACAGCCGAAACCGCCGCGGGTGGGCTCGTTCTCACGCAAAGTTACAGCATCGATATGCTTTCGGAGGATCTCTACGTCTCGGCCGACGAGATCCGCGTCCGCTATGTCTTCCGCAACCAGAGCGCGGAAGATGTCCGGACGCTCGTCGCTTTTCCGATGCCTATTCACGATCTCGAGATGGAGCGCGACGGCGATATCGCTTTCCCGTCCGATTTCACGACCCGGGTCGATAGCGGGGACGTTCCGATGCAGTCCGAGCGCCGGGCCTCGTTCGAAGGTACGGATATCACCCGGCTGCTGGAGGAGGCGGGCGTGTCTCTGATGTCGGATGATCCTGCCTGGGAATTAGGTTCCGTGCTCGATGCGCTCCCCGCAGAGGCGCAACAACGGCTGATCGATGCCCGGGCCGTTGAAGTTCGGGAACGTCGCGGAGTACGCCATCTTCAGCCGATGTGGCAGGTCTCCGAAAACTGGTATTGGGAACAGCTCTTCCCGGCAGGTGAAGATATCGTCGTCGAGCACAGCTATCATCCGGGCACTGGCGGCGCGGGCGATACTGGGCTGACCTATGCCGGGTTTGCCGAAAGCGAATGGGGTCAGCAAGCGATCGCGGACTATTGCATTGATGCCGATTTCCTCGCGGGCCTTCAACGGATGCGGAGCAGCGGCCGCTATCTCGCATTTGGGGAACGCGTGCTTACCTATATCCTCACCACCGGGGCCAACTGGCGCGCGCCAATCGGCGATTTCCGGCTTGTTGTCGATAAGGGCGAACCAGAAAATCTCGTCAGCTTCTGCGCCGAAGGTGTGCGCAAGATCGCGCCGACCCAGTTCGAGGTCCGTCACCAAAATTGGCGGCCGGACCGCGATCTGCGCGTGCTGGTTATCGTTCCCTATGCGGGAGAATAAGGGCCGCTAGAAGCCCAGCGTAAACCGGATCGCGCCGCCGATATCGTCATTGATTGAGGCATAATGGCCGGGATCGCGGCGATAGAAGAGATGACCGGTTAGCCAGGCTGGTCCAATCGGCCGTGAATAGGCCGCTTCCATATCGATCTGGCGACCTTCGGGTGCGAGATTGAAGAAGCGGTTTTCATAACTCGGCGCGAGCGACGCATAATCATAACTTGTCGGCAGAGTTAACCGTAGGCCGCCGCGATAGACACGCAGCGGTTGCGCGATGCGTAGGGACAGCCTGTCATCACCGGTCATGACACCGGCCTTGGAGATGTCGGCGGATGCCGCAAAACTGCGCAATGTGCCGCCGCGCAGGACCGCGCTTGATCCGTTCGCAAAACTCCAGCCATGGCGCATATCTCCGCCAATCGACCACCCTCCCGGCCCGGCCCAGCGCAGGGCGATATCCGCAAAGAGTGACGTGCCGCCTTGCCCGCCGCCCAAGGCTTCACTGAACCGTGCGCCAAGGAAGGTTGCGTCTTCGGCCATGACGCTGAGGCCGCCATCGAACCGCAGCCCACCCCATTGGCGGTCCGCCGCGATGCCCATCATCGTGTAGCGTGATTCCAGCCAGGCATCGCGTGTGAGGCTGTTCTCAGGGTCGTGTGGCGAAAGCGCCTGACCCCGTTCGGCGATGACGGTCACGCCGAAATCACCTTCCTGTCGATGGAGCGCAAAGCTGTTGTCGGCGCGGCTTGCAAAACCGCTGTCGCCCATGGCTTCACGGGCGATGAGAAAGGCGGGCCTGACTCTTCCGTTCAAACGCGCGCCAACACTGCCGCCATCCTGCGAAAAGGCGAAGGCAACCCGTGTATCGGCGTTCAGTTGAGCGGCGACTATCCCGGCGGTTACGCGGGCGCGTTCTGCATCTTCACCGCGCAGAGCAAACTGCGCGATCCGCGTCTGGGTGGCGCGAGCATCAATCGTGAAGGCGAGCATCGCGTTGCTGCCGGCCTGGGTCGTGAATTGTCCGCCACGATTGACAGCAAGGCTATCGGCCAGCTGCGTGCGCGGCGCCGAGCGGCGCACAGTTTCGGCCAGATCAATCGCGAAGGCACGGCTGAAACCGTCAAGGATGATCGCGCCCATCCCGCTTTGCCGGGCGTCGCCCATCGGTGCGGAGAGCGTCATATTGCTCGCCATGCTCACCGGCTCGGCGCTGCCTGCGAGGCTGGTTGAACCCTGCGGCTGGAATGCCTCGGTAAGATCGAGAATGCCCTGGCCGTAAACTGCATCATCGCCTGCAGCGCCGCCATCGCGCGCGCTCTGGAACAACAGCTGCACGATTTCGCTACCGGTCAGATTGGGGAAGGCGGAAGCCAGCAACGCCACCGCCGCGGTGATTTGCGGTGCGGAGTAAGAGGTTCCGCTGTACAGGAAATCGGTTCCCGTTTCATCGAAGCTGCGAACACGGTCCCCTAAAGCGCCAAGATAGAAATTCTGTCCATTGCCAGCGCGGTTGGAGAATGTGCTGATCACATCATTCTGGTTCACAGATCCAGCAATGATGACATGGCCGCTGGCCTCGCCGGTCAGCGCGACCTGTGCGAGTGGATCGGGATCGCTTCCTTCTGGTTCTTCCCCCTCATTGCCGGCCGAGATGACGATGACGATACCGGCGTCGGCGGCGCGCGCTATGGCATTGCGAAAGCGCTGCGTTGTTCCGCCGCCGCCCAGCGAGATATTGATCGCCCGGGCGTCGTTCTGGATTGCGATATCGATCGCATCAGCCAGATCACGGGTGTTGTGCAGACAACCCTCATCAGGATCGGGATTGGCACAGCTGTCGGGTTCGTCGGTCCTTAGCACCAGCAATGTCGAATCAAAGGCCATGCCGACAATATTGGAATTGTCGCGATTGGCGGCGATAATGGCGCTGACCGACGTGCCGTGGCCGCCCTCATCTTCGATGCCGCGATTGCCGGCGACATCCTGAGAGGCGGCGCTGATCCTGCCGGTAAATTCTGAGCTACTGCTGTCGATGCCACTGTCGAGAACCGCAACGGTTATGCCGGCACCTGTCGCGCCTTCGTCATAGGCGGCGGTCGCATTGGCATGGCCGATCCCGGCTGACCTGCTGAACTCACTCGTATTCGTGTCGATCGTCGGTTGGGGGGGAGGAGGTGGAGGCGGCGGTGGAGGCGCAGGCGTCGGTGCCGCTTGCGGCGTCGGCGCAGAATTTACGCCCCCGCCTCCACCGCCGCCACAGGCCGCGAGCGCTAGAAATAGAGGTATGCTGGTAGCAACGAGAAGGCGCGCCTTAGCGGTCATGAACGAATCACCCGATGAGCGCCCCACGCTCGCCTGACCATTGCGCGTGCGGGACTTTCGGAACGATTAAATCCAGATTCACTTTGCGGTAACCGTCCCGCAAGATTAGGAGCGCATGAGCCATGCAACCCGCCCTTTCGCATATCGATCATTGGATCTTCGATCTCGACAATACGCTCTATCCGGCGAGCGCTAAGCTGTTCGACCAGATTGATGTGAAAATGGGTGACTATATTGCGCGCTTGCTCGATGTTGACCGGGTTGAGGCGCGGCGCATTCAGAAACAGTTTTTTCATTCGCACGGCACAACCCTCTCGGGACTGATGGAGGCTCACGCTATCGAGCCGAGCCATTTCCTCGATTATGTTCACGATATCGATCTGGAAGTTATCGAGGAAGATCGTTTGTTGGTTAACGCCATTGGCGCATTGCCCGGCCGAAAATTCGTGTTCACCAATGGTGACGCGCCCTATGCCCGCCGGGTGCTCGACCGGCTTGGCCTTGGCGCGAGTTTTGAGGCGATCCATGACATTGTCGCCTGCGATTATGTGCCCAAGCCTGAGCGTGTCAGTTATGAGGCAATGTGCGGCACATTTGAAATTAAGCCTGATCGTGCACTGTTTGTCGAAGATATGGCGCGCAATCTGAAGCCTGCAAAAGATATGGGCATGACAACGGTTTGGGTGAACAATGGATCGGAAAGCGGATCGCATGAGGCCGATTCGCAGTACATCGATTATGAAATCGCCGCGGTGACACCGTGGCTTGGCGCAATATTGGAGGCAGCATGACCAAGAAGCTCGAACGGATCATCGAAGAGGGCTGGGACAGGCGCGAAAGCGTTGATGCGGACACCGGCGGTGAATTGCGTGAGGCAGTCGAAACGGCAATCACTATGCTTGATGCCGGTGAGGCGCGGGTTGCGACCAAGGCTGGCGCAGACTGGACGGTTCACCAATGGCTGAAAAAGGCGGTGCTCCTGTCTTTCCGGCTCAACGATATGCAGCTGATCGAGGGGTCGAATGGCGGCGGGCATTGGTGGGACAAGGTGCCTTCCAAATTCCATGATTGGGATGCCGATGCATTCCGCGCAGCAGGCTTTCGCGCTGTGCCCGGTTCAATCGTTCGGCGCGGCGCGCATATCGGCAAGGATGTCGTCCTGATGCCGAGCTTCGTGAATATCGGTGCGCTTGTCGGCGACGGGACGATGGTTGATACCTGGGCGTCGGTTGGCAGTTGCGCGCAAGTTGGTAAGCACTGCCATATCTCCGCCGGTGCGGGGATCGGTGGCGTGCTGGAGCCGCTACAGGCGAATCCAACGATCATTGAAGATAATTGCTTCATCGGCGCGCGCTCGGAAGTAGTCGAAGGGGTTGTTGTCGAAGAAGGCAGCGTGCTCGGCATGGGCGTTTTCATCACCGCGTCGACCAAGATTATCGACCGCTACACTGGTGAAACTTTCACCGGCCGCGTGCCTGCCTATTCGGTTGTGGTCTCTGGATCGACTGCCAATCGCGAGATGGTCGATGGCGCCGCCGCGCCAAGCCTCTATTGCGCGGTTATCATCAAACGAGTGGATGAGAGGACGCGGTCAAAGACGAGCGTGAACGAGCTACTTCGCGGTTGAATGGAGGGTTGAGTCTGACTGATTAACCCCCGAGCGCTCCAGAAATCAGCGTTTCGGCGCGTTCGCCGGCCCAGTCCATACCGCCGATGACGCGGAACAACTCCCTGCCGTCCTCATCATAGAGAATGGTGATCGGCAAGGTGTCGATGGCCAGAGTCAGCATCATCGCGTTTTCTTCATCAAGCCATTGTTCGAGATGCGCGAAGCTGTTTTCGGCAAAAAACGGTCCAACCACTTCTGCGCCCTGTAAATCCTGACTGACCGTCAGCACTTTCAACTGGCCCTGCTCACGCGCGGCCAGCGCGTCCAGCGTCGGCATTTCGCGGATGCAGGGCGCGCACCATGTCGCCCAAAGATTGACGAGTAGGGGCTGGCCTTCGAAATCGTCGAGGCGGATAGTTTGCCCCTGCGCATTGGAGAAAGCGAGACCGGGAGCGGCCATTCCGCGAAACTCGACGCTTACCCGCCCCATGGTTTCCGTTCCGCCGTAACTCTCGCTGCCTGTCCCGCCCCCTGATATGACTTCTTGCGAGGCCTCGCCGCTTTGCCTATCGCAAGCGGCGAACAGAGGCGCAAAACCAAGGAGCAGGGCGATTAATACGCGCACAGAAAATTCCAATCAGATGTGGGGCGGGCGCTTCGCCGAAGGCCCGGCGTCCGTCATGCGTGAGATAAATGCCTCTATCCCGTTCGACAAGCGCTTGTGGCGGCAGGATATAGCGGCCAGCCGCGCGCATGCTGCCATGCTCGGCGCGCAGGGGCTGGTCAGCGCAGACGATGTTCAGGCAATCGATGACGGACTTCAGGCAATTGCTGCTGAATATGAGTCCGATGGCGTTCCGGAAAATCTCGATCTTGAAGACATTCATATGCATGTCGAAAGCCGGCTTGCCGAGCTGATTGGTCCGGCTGCGGGACGGCTCCACACCGCGCGATCTCGTAACGATCAGGTTGCGACGGATTTCCGGCTCTGGGTGCGCTCTGCCATCGACGCCATGGATGCGGGGCTCGCCGCCTTTCAAACAGCCCTCATTACACGCGCCGAAGAGCATGCTGAAACGCTGATGCCCGGTTTCACGCATCTTCAGTCCGCTCAGCCGGTCACGCTTGGCCACCATCTGATGGCCTATTATGAGATGGCACGGCGCGACCGCAGTCGCTTCGCCGATGCGCGCGTTCGGCTCAACGAAAGCCCGCTGGGAAGCGCGGCGCTGGCCGGAACCGGTTTTGCGATCGATCGCGATGCGACGGCGGATGCACTCGGGTTTGACAAGCCAACTGACAATTCGCTGGATGCTGTTTCGGACCGTGATTTTGCGCTTGATTATCTGATGGCTGCGACGCAATGCGCGCTCCACCTGTCTCGGCTCGCCGAGGAATTTGTGATCTGGGCGAGCCAGCCCTTTGGGTTCGTAAAACTGCCGGATGCCTATTCGACCGGTTCATCGATCATGCCGCAAAAGCGCAATCCCGATGCCGCTGAACTGGTGCGCGGTCATTCTGGCCGGATCGCTGGTTGCATGACGGCGCTGGTGATGACCATGAAGGGCTTGCCGCTCGCATATGCGAAAGATACGCAGGATGACAAACCGCCCGTGTTTGAAGCGCATGACCTGCTCGCTCTCTCGCTCGCTGCGATGACCGGCATGGTTGAGACCATGGGTTTCGCACCAGAGCGGATGCGCGCTCTTGCAGAATCAGGCCATGCAACGGCTACCGATCTTGCCGATTGGCTTGTCCGCGAGGCCGATGTTCCGTTTCGCGAAGCGCATCATATTGTCGGTGGTGCCGTCAAGCTTGCCGATGATAAGGGCGTGTCTCTGGCCGATGTGCCGCTTGCCGATTTGCAGGCGATTGACGCACGGATCAGCGAGAGCGTTTATAATGTGCTCACGGTTGACGCTTCGGTCGCAAGCCGGACCAGCCATGGCGGGACTTCGCCTGCGCAGGTCCGCGCTCGGATTGCCGAGGCGAAAGCGGCATTGGAGAAGGGCGGATGAAAGCGCAAATAGCGATGGGCCTTACAGTATCTCTCCTGCTCGCCGCCTGCGGCGGCCGTGAACCGCTGCAACCGTCACAAGGCGAAGGTATGCCGGTTGCGCCTGCGATGGCGCAAAGTGAACCGACAACTGATGATTTGCTCGAACCCACGACACAGCAGCGGCCAGAGCGCGTAGACGAATTGCTGCGCCGTTCGCAGGAACGCGAAGACGATCCTTTTGACCTCCCACCGCCGGGCTGATCATGGACCATTTCGCAATCCAGGACGGCGCGATGTTCGCCGAAGATGTACCGATGGCGCGCATAGCCGAGGAAGTGGGTACGCCCGTCTATGTGTATTCTCGCGCGACGCTAGAGCGCCATGCGCGTGTCTTCCGTGACGCGCTATCCGGTCTACCGCATGTGCACATCGCATACGCCATTAAAGCCAATCCGAATCTCGCCGTGCTTCGCGTGCTGGCGCGAGAAGGCTTTGGTGGTGACATCGTCTCGATCGGCGAGATGAAGCGCGCGCTGGCGGCGGGCATGAAGGCGGCTGACATTGTCTTCTCTGGCGTGGGAAAGACGCACGCGGATCTCCGTGATGCGCTCAATGCCAATATTGGCCAGTTCAACATCGAATTGGAGGAGGAAGGCGTCGCCCTCGCCGAGATCGCGCGAAGCATGGGCAAGACCGCGACCGCCGTTTTGCGCGTCAACCCGGATGTCGACGCCGGCACGCACGCCAAGATCTCAACCGGCATGAAGGAGAACAAGTTCGGTGTGCCGATCGATCAGGCGCAGGATATCTTCGCGCGGCTCGCGGCGCTGGACGGACTCGCGATGCGGGGCCTTGCCCTGCACATTGGTAGCCAAATCTTCGATCTTGCGCCCATCGAGCGTGCCTATGCCAAGGTCGGCGCGCTCGCCATGCGGCTGCGCGCGGCGGGCCACACAATCGACCGGGTTGATCTCGGCGGCGGCCTCGGCGTGCCCTATGAACGCGAACAGGTGCCTCCGTCGCCGGCCGATTATGGCGAGATGGTCGCGCGAGTGACGAAAGACTGGGACGTCACGCTCATGTTCGAGCCCGGGCGCGTCATCGCCGGTAATGCCGGTGTCCTGCTTACGCGCATTATATGGGTGAAACCGGGCGTTATCCGGCCCTATGTGATCGTTGACGCGGCGATGAACGACCTGGCCCGTCCGGCCATGTACGATGCTTGGCACGATTTCGAAGCGGTAGAGCCGTCCGGAGAGCGCATGGTTGCCAATATTGCCGGTCCGGTTTGCGAGAGCGGCGATACCTTCGCCATGGCCCGCGAAATCGACACGGTGAAGGCTGGCGATCTTGCTGTCTTCCGAACCGCGGGTGCCTATGGCGCGACCATGGCCAGTACCTATAACAGTCGCGCGCTGGTGCCTGAAGTTATGGTCGATGGTGACAAATTCGCCATCGTGGCCGAACGGGTCATGCCCGAAGCGCTCATCGCCGCAGAGCATGTGCCAGATTTTTTAAGGGATTGAGAGTGTTCCTCGCGCTGTTACAATCACCATTTCGAAGGGAAATCGCATCATGAAACCCGTTCGCAAAGCCGTTTTCCCCGTCGGCGGACTTGGTACGCGGTTCCTGCCGGCAACCAAGGCTATCCCAAAGGAAATGCTGCCCGTCGTCGATAAGCCGCTGATTCAATATGCGGTTGATGAAGCGCGTGAGGCGGGAATTGAGCAGATGATCTTCGTTACCGGCCGCGGCAAATCGGCGATCGAAGATCATTTCGACATAGCTTATGAGCTTGAAACGACGCTGAATCGGCGAGGAAAATCGCTGGATTCCATCGCTGCTACGCGCTTTCGCGCCGGTGATGTTACCTATGTCCGGCAGCAGGAGCCGATTGGTCTGGGTCATGCCATCTGGTGTGCGCGCCATATTGTTGGCGACGAACCTTTTGCCATCTTCCTCGCCGATGAACTGATGTCCGGCGAACCCGGCTGCATGAAGCAGATGGTTGAGGCTTATGACCAAGTCGGCGGCAACATCGTCTGTGGTTATGAAGTGCCGGATGATCAAACGCATAATTATGGGGTTGTCGATCCCGGCGCGGAAAATGGGCCGCTGGTCGAGGTAAAGGGGCTGGTCGAAAAGCCACCTCAAGGCACCGCGCCGTCGAACCTCATGATTCCCGGCCGCTATATACTCCAGCCGGAAGTCATGCGTGTTCTGGAAAACCAGGAACGCGGAGCCGGCAACGAAATCCAGCTCACCGATGCGATGGCGCAGATGATCGGCGACCAGCCTTTCCACGCCTATCGCTTTGGCGGCCGCCGCTTTGACTGCGGGAGCAAGGCAGGATTCATCAACGCCAATATCGCGTTGGCGCTGGATCATGCTGATATCGCGGATGATGTGCGCGCGTTTATTGCAGATCTTTAGTTTGTAGGAATTTCTCTCGTGGGAAATCGCCGCGCCAGCCCGCACCCGATTATTCCCAACAAACCCCCTTCGCCCAACTGGGCCGGCCTGCTATAGTCCGGTCATGCAGAGTCTTCCGATTTTTGTCCGGCTTCAGAATCGGACCGTCATCGTGCTTGGCGAAGGTGAGGCTGCGGATGCCAAGCGCCGAATTCTTGAGCGTGCCGGGGCTGATATTGTCGGTGAGGGCAGCGATGCGGCATTGGCGATTGTGGCGCTGGACGATGATGATGCCGCAGAGGCTGCCGCCGCGCGGCTCAAAGCACGCAATATCCTCGTAAATGCTGTCGACCGGCCCGGTTTGTGTGACTTCACCTTGCCGGCGATCATTGATCGGGATCCGGTCATCGTTGCGATTGGCACCGGCGGGGCATCAGCAGGCATGGCCAAAGCTATCCGGCAGCGGTTGGAGCAGCTCTTGCCAGCCCGACTCGGAGCCATCGCCCGGCGGCTCAAAGACAAGCGCAGCGATATTAAGGCGAAATGGCCGGATGCCGCCGCGCGCAGGCGCGCAATTGATGCGGCATTGGACGAAGGCGGCGTCCTTGATCCGTTTACGCCGAACACGCCCCGTGATGTCGATAGCTGGATTGATGGCGATGATAGCGAGAACCATGCCCGGCATGATCAGCTAGAAATCATCCAGCTGCGCTCGGCTGACCCCCATGATCTGACGATTGGCGAGACGCTGCTACTCGGCCGTGCCGATACGCTGTATCTCGCGCCAGGCGTTCCCCAAACCATCTCTAACCGCGCGCGCGCCGACGCCCAGCGGATTGCCGCACCGGGATTGCCAGATACTCCAGAAGCCGGTCTCTCGGTTTTCGTGACGGTAACGCCCATCGACTGACGGGTTAGTTGGTGCTTACGCTTCCAGCTCAACATCCCAATAGAGCCAGTCGCGCCAGCTATCGTGGAGATAGTTGGGCGGGAATAATTTCCCATGCTTTTGCAACTGCCAGGTAGTCGGGCGGTGCGGCGGGATGGTGAGACTCATATTGGCTTGTTTTGGTGTTCGCCCGCCTTTTTTGAGATTGCAGGGCGCACAGGCTGTGGCGACATTCTGCCAGGTCGTTTTCCCGCCCAGTCTTCGCGGCACGACATGATCGAAGGTCAGATCGTCGAGCTGGCCGCAATATTGGCAGGAGAAGTGATCGCGCAGGAACAGATTGAATCGGGTGAAAGCCGGATATTCGGATGGCCGCACATATTGTTTGAGCGCGATCACGCTGGGGATCTTCATTGTCAACGAGGCGCTATGCACTTCGCGCTCGTAATTTTCGACAATGTTTACCCGGTCAAGAAACATCGCCTTGATCGCGGTTTGCCATGGCCAGAGGCTCAGCGGATAATAGGATAGAGGCGTATAGTCTGCGTTGAGCACGAGCGCCGGACAGCTATCGGGATGGCGGATGAGATCAGGGTGATACATGGGTCAGAAAACGCCTCGAGTTTTGCGAACCGCAAAACCGAACCCCTTCCGACCTGTCGCCACCAGGACGAAAGAAACCGGCTATCCGGCTCTTCCATCTGTCGCCACGCCGTTAGACAGATTAACGTGACGCGATGATGACAACACCAAGCACGACTCATGGTCAAGAGCCGGTTTCAGGAATTTGCGGATGAGTCAGCCCCTGACGACCCGTTTTGCACCGAGCCCGACAGGCCTGCTCCATCTGGGCCACGCCTATTCGGCGCTCAGGGCGTTCGATTTGGCGAGCGCGGCCGCGGGCCGCTTTCTGTTGCGGTTCGAGGATATCGATACGGGCCGCGTCCGCACAGAATATTACACCGCGATCGAAGCGGATTTGCGCTGGCTCGGTATTGGCTGGAGCGAAGCGCCTTTGCGGCAATCGGACCGATTTTCTGCCTATAAGGCGGCGCTCGACAGGTTGAAGGCGCAGGAACTTGTCTATCCCTGTTTCTGCACGCGAAGGGAAATTGCAGCAGAGATCGCCGCCAGTGTTTCCGCGCCGCAGGGACCGGACGGCCCATTATATCCCGGTACATGCCGGATGCTGAGTGAGGCGGAGCGGCAGCGCTTGGCCGATGAGCCTCATGCCTGGCGGATCGATATGACGCGCGCTGCCGCGCAGGCGGGGACACTGTTCTGGGGCGACGCCGAAGCGGGCCGCGTAGAGGCAACGCCGCATATTCATGGCGATGTCGTTCTGGCGCGCAAGGATGTTCCGACATCCTATCATCTTGCTGTCACTATCGACGATGCGGAGCAGGGCATCACAGATATCGTACGCGGCGATGACTTGTTTGCTGCGACTCATGTCCACCGACTGCTCCAGCATCTGCTAGATTTGTCTGTTCCGCGCTATCATCACCATCGGCTGATTTCCGACGAGAAAGGCAAGCGCTTGGCTAAGCGCGACAACGCCCGGTCGCTCGCAGCCTTGCGTGAGAAAGGCATCGACCCCGCGGTCATCCGGCACGCTTTGCGGGGGGATCAGACAGATATGGCCACACTGATAGAGGCAGGCGAATAGCACCATCGAAACAATAGGCTGGATTTACCGCAGGTGAGGCTTACATTGGTGTCATGCAGATACTTCTCATCATTCTCCTGATCGCAGCCATGGGCGCGACCGTCTTTTTCCTCGTGCGCGGCATCGTCGCTTTTCTCAAAACGACGGAAGAGGATTTGATGGGTGATGGCCCTAATCGATCCGGCATGGCGCAAAACAAAGCGATGCAGGGTCGAATCATCATGCAGGGCGCGGCTGTCGTGGTTGTCGTGTTGCTGCTTTTGCTGATGGGCCGGTAGAGAGGATCGGCGCGTCGCCTGAGCGAAGCGTAAGGTCTGAAGAACAATGGTCAAACTCAACAAGATTTACACGCGCACTGGCGATGATGGTCAAACCGGTCTTGTCGATGGCTCGCGTGTGTCAAAGGCCGATGCCCGCATGGCTGCAATCGGTGATGTGGACGAGGCGAACAGTGTGATCGGCGTTGCGCTTTCCGCCGATCTGGCAGAGCGGTTCCGGTCCATGCTTGGGCGTGTCCAAAACGAGCTGTTCGACCTGGGCGCGGATCTGGCAACGCCCGGCGATGATTTCGAACCGTCGGAAATGGTGCTGCGCATGACCGCTGATCAGGTGGCGCGGCTTGAGGCAGAAATCGATGAAGTGAACGAGTCTCTCTCTCCGCTGACGAGCTTCATTCTGCCCGGTGGAGATGCCGCCGCAGCCAATGTGATGCTGGCCCGCGCTGTGGTTCGGCGCGCCGAGCGTGCTGCTGTCGCCGCATCAGATGGAATGCCCCTCAATCCGCAAGCCATGGCTTATATCAATCGCCTGTCTGATCATCTGTTTGTGATGGCTCGCGCGATTAATGCCGATGCCAAGGGCGATATCCTGTGGGAACCCGGTGCAACTCGATAAAGCGGGGCACGAAATTTCCTCTTTCCCAGAATATGCGTTCCTGTTATGTTCTAGGAACTTGTGCAAAATGCCGCCGCTTAGGTGCATTATTTCGACAGGAAAATGAAACGCTTGCACGATAAGAGGCATCGATACGCAGGCGCGTGAATTATGGGAACCTTGCGGTGCGTGTCAGTTGACCCGTGCCGCACGAACAGGGATGCTTGGAGACGAATCATGGCAACACGCGCACCTTCGTCTCAGGCAGCTGATTGCCTAGCAACTCGCTTTGCCGATGTTCGCGCGTTGACTGAGGCGCTCGCTGCGCCGCTTTCCGATGCTGACGCCACCGTCCAGTCGATGGAAGATGCATCACCCGCCAAATGGCATCTTGCCCATACGAGCTGGTTTTTCGAAACCTTTATTCTGCGCGATCACGTCGATGGCTATGCGCTGTTTGATCCTGATTGGCCGTTCCTGTTCAACAGCTATTATGAGGCGGAAGGCGAACGCCAAACGCGCGCGCGCCGCGGGATGTTGACCCGGCCGACGCTGGACGAGGTTCGTGCCTATCGCGCTCATGTCGACGCCGCGATTGGTGCCGCTTTGCCCGGTCTGGATGAGCAACAGCGCGGACTGGTCGAGCTCGGCCTCCATCACGAGCAGCAGCATCAGGAACTGCTGCTGATGGATATCCAGCATCTGTTTGCGCAAAACCCGCTTGAACCCGTGATGTTCACAGCCAATCCGCCCGCCATGCGAGAATCACCGGGTGAGCTATGCTGGGTAGAGGGCCATACTGGGGAAGCTGAAATCGGCTGCGATGGCGGAGAGTTCACCTTCGATTGTGAAGGGCCGCGCCACAAAGTCTATCTCAACCCGCATGCGATTGCCGACCGACTGGTTACCAATGGGGAATGGATCGCCTTTATCGAGGATGGCGGATATGAGAATCATGCCCATTGGCTATCGGAAGGCTGGGCCTGGGTGCAGAACAATCAGGTCTCGGCACCTCTTTATTGGCGGAAGCGCGATGACGGCCAATGGTATCGCTTCGGGCTCGCCGGTGCGCGGCCGATCGATCTCGCTGCGCCTGTCAGCCATATCAGCTATTATGAAGCAGACGCTTTTGCGAACTGGACCGGCTTTCGCCTGCCAACTGAGGTGGAATGGGAAGTGGCGGCTGCATCGCTGGACCGCGCTGCCGGGAACCAGCTCGATTCTGCCGGCGATGTAAGGACCCAGCCTGCCGGGCCCGGAGAGGGGCTGCGCCAGATGTTCGGTGATGTCTGGGAATGGACGGGAAGCGCCTATATGCCGCATCCGGGATTCCGTGCAGTGGACGGCGCAGTCGGCGAGTATAATGGCAAGTTCATGGTCGGGCAGTATGTGCTGAAAGGCGCAAGCTGCGGCACGCCGCGCGGCCATAGCCGGGCCAGTTATCGCAACTTCTTCTACCCGCATATGCGCTGGCAATTTTCCGGATTGCGTCTGGCGCGGGATCTGTAACATGACGGACGGCCCGGACGAACCGGACATTATGACCAATAGTGAAATCAATGCGGGCGTCGATCCTGCCTTCCATGCCGATGTGCTTGCCGGCTTCCAGTCCCGCCCAAGGGCGATTCCGGCACGCTGGTTCTACGACCTACGGGGCTCGGAGCTCTTCGAGCAGATCACTGACCTGCCCGAATATTATCCGACCCGGGTCGAGCGCGCTATTCTCGGCGACAAGGCTGGTGAGATCGGCAAGGCGATTGGTGCAGGTCGAGCGGTCATCGAATTCGGATCAGGCTCTTCGGCCAAGACGCCGCTGTTGCTCAAGGCGATCAATCCCTCCGCCTATGTCCCGATCGATATTTCGGGTGAATTCTTGCGCGAATCCGCAAATGGGTTAAGCGCAGAGTTCCCGGACCTGCTGGTCTATCCGGTCGAGGCCGATTTCACCCATCGCGTCCCGCTTCCTGAGACCATTGCCGACCTGCCCAAGCTCGGTTTCTTTCCGGGCTCGACAATTGGTAACTTCATCCCGCCTTCGGCCGTCGATTTTCTCCGCGCGATGAAGGAGACGATGGGTACGGGCGCAATGCTGCTCATCGGCATGGACCGGGTGAAAGGCGAAGATGTGCTGGTGCCCGCTTATGACGATGCTGCCGGCGTTACGGCAGCCTTCAACCTGAACTTACTCGAACGCATCAATTATGAGCTTGCGGGTGATATTCCGATTGATGCTTTCCGGCACCGCGCGATTTGGAACGATATGCTGGCCCGGATCGAGATGCACATCGAGGCTGTGCGCGATGTTCGCTTTTCTGTTGCCGGGGAGTGCTTTGAAATGGCCAAGGGCGAAACCATCCATACGGAAAACAGCCATAAATACGGGCCGCGCGATGCGCGTATTCTGCTCCGCGCTGGCGGATGGACGGTGACTCGCGAATGGACAGACGAGGCGGATCAGTTTGCGCTCATTCTCGCCGAGGCGCAGCCCGAGCGAACGGCGCCCTAAGGGTTCACCCACTCAACATTCGCGCGGTAAACCGTGATCCAGTGGGGGCTGCCCCGGCAGACGTTCATTTCCCGCCGTTCGATCAGACGGAACATGTCACCATCCCAGACAAAGCGTTCGGCTGTGCCGCAATCGCCAAGGCCGCGGCCTTTTGCATAGGTGCTGAGCACGCCCTCTTCGGGGTTCCAATGGGTGTTGACGAGAAATGGGATTTCGAGCGTTTCTCCCCAACTGAAGATATGATCAAATCGGGCGGGCGTGAGCGCATCGCCCTGCCTGACAAATGCGATGTCGCTGAAATTATAGGCGCCCCGGCTGCACGCGATCAGAATCAGCTCTGCATCATCGGAAATGACGAAGGCGCGGTTGGATAGCGGGTCCTCATCGCCATAGTCGCATTCCACGGTTGGCCGTAGCGCTGCCAGTTCGGGCTCGGACAATTCGCTCGCCTCATCGCCGGCGCGCGCAGCGACGGGCATCGCAGCAATCGTTAGTATGGCGGGTGGCTCGGGAATGGTCGAGGCTGCTTCATCACCGACCATAGCGGATGCAGTGACGGTGCCAGCGCGCCCTTGAAGGTCTTCGATATAAAGCAGGGCGGCGCGCGATCCGCTTAGCGAGATTGCGCCGAGCGATCCCCCGGCTTCATTAAACAGCTCCGCCGATTGCCCCTGCGCAATGCGATAGAGCAGATTTTGCGCGATGGCGGGATCGAAATGAAACAGCTCACCCCCTTCGGACCGTTCGGCAATTGCTGCCTCGGCCCCATCAATATGCAGCGCGATGCGATTGCCCTCAATCTCTTCCATCGCCCTTAGCCCGACCCGGCTATATCCGTCTTGGCCTCCAGCTTGGCGCACGGTCAGCGAGATGCCGTCGCCGATGCTCCAATCCTCTGAGGTCAGCGACAGCGCTTCGCAGGCCCAGCCATTGTCGCAGCCAACGGCCCAATCGCCGAAATTGCGTTGCTGGCCGATTGTCGGATCGGGGGTTGCCATGGCGGCGGCGAGAAAAGTGAGGATCGCTAATGTCATGGCTTTGTCTCTAGCCTCGCAAGGCGTTGCGCGATAGTGACCGGCGTCACAGCAAGGAAGGATAGTCATGCAGTCAGTTGGCGTTATCGGGGCAGGGCAAATGGGCGCGGGCATCGCGCAGGTTTCGGCGCAGGCCGGGTACCGGGTTTTACTGTCCGATGTCAGTCAGGACGTCGCCGAAAAAGCCAAGGCGGGCATCGCCCGGCAGCTTGACCGGCTGGTGGAAAAAGAAAAGATCGAAGCGCAGGCGCGCGATGTCGCCCTGGAGCGGATTGAACCGGTTGGCGATTTTGCCCCGATGGCGAGCGCGGGCCTCATCATCGAAGCGGCGACTGAGCGGGAAGACATAAAGCGCCAGATTTTCGAAGCTGTCGGCAAGATTCTCGGCCATAAAGCCGTGCTCGCTTCCAACACATCCTCGATTTCAATTACGCGGCTGGCTCAGGCCTCGCCCGATCCCGAACGATTTATTGGTGTGCATTTCTTCAATCCCGTGCCGTTGATGGGCCTGATCGAAGTGATCCGCGGGCTGGCGACTACCGATGCCACGGTCGATCTGATCGAGAAATACGCGACCGCGCTCGGCAAGCGGACTGTCCATGCCAATGATGCACCCGGCTTTATCGTCAACCGGGTATTGATGCCGATGCTCAACGAGGCTGCCTTTGCTCTGGGTGAAGGTGTAGCCGGGATCGAGGATATCGACGCAGCCTGCCAGCTTGGCCTCAATCACCCGATGGGCCCGTTGACGTTGGCTGATTTCATCGGCCTCGACACCTGCCTGCATATCACCAATGTGCTTTATTCCGGCACCGGCGATCCCAAATTCCGCGCTGCGCCTTTGCTCGTCAAATATGTCGAGGCTGGGTGGCTCGGCCGCAAGACAGGCCGGGGTTTTTACGATTATTCCGGCGATACGCCGCAACCGACCCGGTGACGACTGGGGAGGACCCTGCCACTAAGGCGTTCTACGCCGACAAATGGGCTGCTGTCGCCGAGGTTGAGAAGGAAATCGGCTCCAGTCCTCAACTCGGCCCGTTCCTTGATGATCTGACTCCGGGCGCCGCCGTCTTGGAACTTGGATGTGGTGGTGGGCGCGATAGCAAGGCAATTCTTGCCGCTGGCTTTGAACTTGATGCGACCGATGGCTGTGAGCAACTGGTTCGCCAAGCGCGCGCGCATCTTGGTCACGCTGTGCGCCTGATGCGTTTCGCTGAACTCGATGCGCAAGCTCGCTATCACGGTGTCTGGGCGAGCGCATGCCTGCTACATGTTCTCCGCGATGATCTCGTTGGCATACTTCATCTCATCCATCGCGCCTTGAGGCCGGACGGCCTGTTCTTCGCGAGCTACAAGGCAGGGAGCGGCGAGGGGCGCGATCAGTATGGCCGCTACTTCAATTATCCCGACATCGCCTGGCTGGATGAAACTTATCGAAAAGCCGGCGATTGGGCTTCGATAGATATTGAAACCGGGCCGGGCCTCCAACATGGTGGAGCGGAAGTGGCATGGCATCGCGTAACGGCAAAACGGCAGGAGGCATAATATGACTGGCGCTATCAGTGATTTTCAGATCGCCATTGATCAATCCGAGTTGGACGATTTGAAGAACCGTCTCGCCAATACCCGCTTCCCTGAAAAGGAAACGGTCGACGACTGGGATCAGGGCATTCCGCTCGCCTATGTGCGCGAGCTGACGGACTATTGGCGCGACAGTTATGACTGGCGGCGCTGCGAGGCTGCGCTCAACGCCTATCCCAATCACCTGATCGAGATTGACGGCGTTGATATTCATTTTCTCCATATCCGATCACCCGAAGCTGGCGCACGGCCGCTGCTGCTGAGCCATGGCTGGCCGGGTTCGGTGCTGGAGTTCATGGACGCGATTGGCCCGCTCAGTGATCCCGTGGCGCATGGCGGCAAGGCGGAGGATGCCTTCCACCTCGTGATTCCCTCGCTCCCCGGTTATGGCTTTTCAGGTAAGCCGAGTGAGACCGGTTGGTCGGTCGAGAAGATCGCCGAGACATGGCACGAACTGATGACCGAGCTCGGCTATGACACTTGGTATGCGCAGGGCGGCGATTGGGGTGCGATGATCACCGCCGCCATCGGATCGCAAAACAAAGGCGGGTGTAAAGGTATTCATCTGAACATGCTGGTTGCCGCGCCGCCGCCGGAGGTCATGCAACGCCCGACAGAGGAAGAGCAAGCGGCTATGGCGAGGCTGGCGCTGTACCGTGAAAAGGGCGGAGGTTATTCGGAGCAGCAGCGAACGAAACCGCAAACTCTGGGCTATGCGCTGGCCGATTCCCCAGTGGGCCAGATGGCTTGGATCGTTGAGAAATTCCACCAATGGTCGGATTGCGACCAGGGCGACGGAGGCCATCCGGAAAATGTCTTCAGCCGCGATCATCTGCTCGACAATGTGATGCTCTATTGGCTGAACAATGCCGGGGCGTCGTCCGGACGACTTTATTGGCACAGCTTCGGGAAGCCCGATTTCTCCCCCGTGACCATTCCGAGCGGATACAGCCTGTTCCCACAGGAGATTATGCGCGCGTCGAGGCGCTGGGCGGAGACCCGGTTCAAAGATATCGTCTATTGGAACAGCCTTGAACGCGGCGGGCATTTCGCGGCGATGGAGCGGCCTGCGCTGTTCGTCGATGAAGTCCGTGCCTGTTTCCGGGAGATGGCCCTGTAGCGGTTACGCTTTACTTTGCGGCCTGTGCGCCTTTAGGCAGTCCTTCATGACCGACGATCATTCCCCCGACCCAGCTCAGCTGGCCAAAGCCGAAACGCTTGTTGAGGCGCTGCCCTATTTGCAGCGCTTTGCCGGCGCGACCTTCGTGGTCAAATATGGCGGACATGCGATGGGCGACGCCAAGGCTGCGCGCGAATTTGCTGAGGATGTGGTGCTGCTGAAGGCCGTCGGGATCAACCCGGTCGTTGTTCATGGCGGTGGGCCGCAAATTGGCGCCATGCTTAAAAAACTGGGCGTCGAGAGTGAATTTGTCGACGGGCTTCGGGTTACCAATGCAGAAACCGCTCAGATTGCGGAGATGGTCCTGTCGGGTGCGATCAACAAGGAGCTGGTCAGCTGGATCGGCCAGGCTGGGGGTCGGGCGATTGGCATCTCGGGCAAGGATGGCGGCTTTGTCCGTGCGGAAAAAGTGAAACGCACGGTCCGCGACCCGGAAAGCCTGATCGAAAAGGCGGTGGATCTGGGGTTTGTGGGCGAACCCGCGGTTGTCGACCGTTCGGTGCTTGATACAATTTCCGATGCCGGAATGATTCCCGTGGTCGCGCCCGTTGGCGTTGATGCCGAGGGCCAGACCTATAATATCAATGCAGACACAATGGCGGGTGCCGTGGCGAGCGCGATGGATGCCGCGCGGCTATATCTCCTCACCGATGTGCCCGGCGTGCTGGACAAGCAGGGCGCATTGCTCACCGACCTATCTCCACCCATGATTGCGGAGCTGCAATCGGACGGCACGGTTTCGGGAGGCATGATCCCGAAGCTCGAGACCTGCGTGAAAGCGCTAGAGGGCGGCGTCGAAGCAGCTGTTGTGCTGGACGGACGTATCCCGCACGCGATGCTGCTTGAAATCTTCACGCGTCAGGGCGCGGGTACGATGATCCGGGCGGGCTAGCGCGCCGCTCATCGAAAGAATGCTGCCGATAGTGGATGGCTGCATTGAACCTGCGCTTCCCAATCGCTAGATGCGAGAGACAGCTCCCGAGGAGTATTGCTCATGGTTCCCGCCTTGCTTGGCGTCATTATCCTGCTGATAAATGTCGTGATCTGGATTATTATCATCCAGGCGATTTTCAGCTGGCTTGTCGCGTTCAACGTCATCAACACTTATAATAACGGCGTTCGTCAGTTTCTTAATCTGCTGGAGCGGATAACCGCGCCGCTTTACAAGCCGGTGCGTGCGATCATGCCTGATTTTGGTGGCATCGATTTCTCGCCCATCGTTGTCATCCTGCTGCTGCACTTACTGGCCCGCTTCCTGATGAGTTTGCAGTTACAATCAGTCGCCCTTTGACATTGAGGATTGTGCATGACCGCTGAGATCATCGACGGCAAAGCTTTTGCAGCCGGCTTGCGCGAGCGCGTGGCCGAGCAAGTCCCCGGTTTCGTGGAAGCAGCTGATCGTAAACCGGGTCTTGCAGTTGTGCTGGTTGGTGATGATCCGGCAAGCCAAGTCTATGTCGGGTCCAAGGGGAAAGCGACGACTGCCGCTGGCATGGAGAGTTTCCAGCATATCCTTCCCGCATCGACGCCCCAGGAAGACCTGATCGCGCTCATCGCGCAGCTCAACGCCGATGACAGTGTCGACGGCATTCTGGTGCAATTGCCTCTGCCCGATGGGCTGGACGAGGCCGGGGCGGTGGCGGCTATCGATCCCGCGAAAGATGTCGATGGCCTGACCGATGCCAATGTTGCCCGGCTTGCCAATAATGAGGTGGGCCTAGTTCCCTGCACGCCGTTCGGCTGTATGATGCTGCTCAATGACCGGCTGGGCGAACTTGCGGGGCTTGATGCGGTTGTCGTCGGCCGGTCGCAGCTCGTTGGCAGGCCTATGGCGCAGCTGTTGATCAACGCGAATTGCACGGTGACAGTCGCCCATAGCCGTACTCGCAATCTTCCTGCCATTGTGCACAATGCCGATATTGTCGTTGCGGCAGTTGGCCGGGCGGAGATGGTGAAGGGCGATTGGCTGAAGCCTGGTGCGGTTGTGATTGATGTCGGGATCAACCGTCTCGCGCCGACCGAAGAGGGCAAGAAGGGCAGGCTGGTTGGCGATGTCGCCTTTGCCGAAGCCGATCATGTCAAAGCGATCACACCTGTGCCCGGCGGTGTCGGGCCAATGACTATCGCCGTGTTGCTGCGCAATACGCTGGTCGCGGCGCATGCGCGGGCACGATTGCAGCCACCGGAGGGATTATGAACCTGTTTGCCCTGATGCTGCTCTTGGCCGCACCCGCCGATGGTGCGGTCGAAGTCGAGCGCGCCTTTGCGCGGGATGCCCAGATCGATGGGCAATGGACGGCGTTTCGCGCTTATGCTGCTGATGATGCGGTGATGTTCACGCCCGGCGCAGCAAATGCGCACGAGGCGCTGGAGGGGCGCGACGATCCGATCAGTGCGGTGATGTGGTGGCCCGCGCGCAGTTATGTCTCGTGTGACGGGCAGCTTGCGGTCAATACTGGGTCCTGGATACGCTCGCGCCAAAGAAGCCTCGGCTACGTCACGACCGTCTGGCAGCGTCAGGCGGACGGGAGCTGGAAGTGGATTCTCGATCATGGCGATCAGCTAGAAATTCCAAGGCCAGTGGGCGATGAACCTGAAATTCGGCAAGCTGTTTGTCCGACGACGATGCTTGCGGCGCAACCGGGCGTTCTCGCATCTGAAGATGGCGATGCTGGCGTTTTCGCGTCGCCCGATCAGAGCCTTCGCGTGCAATGGCGCGTCGAGCCGAACGGCTCGCGGCATGTGTTGGTGGAGCTCCACAATGGTGAGGAATTCGAGCGGGTGATCGACGACCGGATCGTCAGGGATTCCGATTGACCGAACTCTTTATCTCCGCGCTGATAACCTTTTTCGTGGTCATCGATCCACCCGGTTGTGCGCCGATTTTTGCCAGCCTGACGACCGGTGCGACAGCCGGACAGCGCCGCGCGATGGCCCTCCGCGCCGTTTTTATTGCGGCATTGATCCTCGTCTTCTTTGCGCTACTCGGGGAGCAGCTGCTCGGCACATTGGGGATCACGCTAGACGCTTTCCGTATCGCTGGCGGCATCATGCTTTTCCTCATCGCGTTCGAAATGGTGTTCGAAAAACGCACCCAGCGCCGGGAGGACCGGGCTCAGAAAATCATCGATACGCCGGAAATCGAGGATGTCTCGGTTTTTCCGATGGCAATGCCGATGATCGCAGGGCCGGGAACCATCGCGTCGATCATGCTGCTACAGGCTCGCAGCACCGGGATCGAGGAATCACTCGTGGTGCTGGCTGCGCTCGGCATCATCCTGTTGCTGACGCTTTTTGCGCTGCTCGCGGCCGGGCCGCTCATGCGGCTGCTGGGTCAACGGATCGAGGCGGTGATCACTCGGCTTTTAGGTGTCATTCTAGCCGCTTTGGCCGCTCAGTTTGTGATTGACGGGCTGATCGGTGCATTCGGGATCAGCGTACTCTCCACAGTTTGAAGGGCGAGTTCTCCGGTAGTGTGACTGGTTCGAGCCAGCTTGGCGGTTCATCGCGGCTCAGCCGGGCAAAGCTGCTTTCCGCGTCATTCGCACCATAATGCCCCTCACCGGACATGCCGGGGCACAGCAGTACATAGCGAACTTCATAGCGGTCCACCGTCTCGCGCAGCCGGGCGTCATCGCTGCGAAAACCATGGAAGACATCCAAAATGGCCTCGCCATTGCGATGATACGGGCCTGCGATGCCAGTGTGATTGGTCATCACGATCAGGCGCGGCGCAAGGTCGATGGGCGTCAGGATTATCGAGTCGGGCAGGGCTGCGATCGGCGCGAACCCGGCGGCTGAAGAGCAACTGAGCGTTTCGCCATTGGCCCCCGATACTTCTGTTTCGGCCTTATCGGGAAACGCGATGAGCGGGATCACTGCCCATAGGCCGGTCATCAGGGCGACCGCTACGAGTGATCCGCCAATCCGCGGGAGCATATGCGCCGAGGCCCGCCAACGCGGCAGCAGATAAGCGCCCAATATCGCGGCACCCGGAATGGCGAGCAACTGAGCTGCTGGTGCCGTCCGCACCTGCCAAAAAAGTAGCGCAAAGCTGGTGAGCGCAATGACCGCAAGGCCGATCAGCGGTGTCAGCCGTGCGGGTTTCGTCCATGCTTGCGCGATCCCGAGCGCATATCCGGCCAGTCCCGAAAGCGGTAGCGCCACGATCAGCAGCGCCTTGCGCCAACTCTGCTGATAGAGAGGCCGGGCCTCTTGTACATTGTCGAGCCAGAGCGCCTGCAATTCTGCGCTGACACCTTCCGGCCGGCCGAGGCAATCGGGCCATAAGAGCGCAAAGCCGATGGCAAGCGCTCCGCCCGCGAGAGCTCCGATGCCAAATCTCGCTCGCCAGTCACGAAGCGGCAGAACGGCGAGCAGCACCAGCAAAGCGCCCGCCGCGGCGATCACCGATAGCCAGACGGGTGACAGCGCATCGCAAACGGGCGCGCGGTTGGCATTGGAGGCGAAAAGCGCGAACCCGATTGCCGCACCGCCGCCGAGCGATGCACCATAGCCCGCGATCCGCGTGTTTTCCCTTTGGTCGCGGACCCAGAACAAGGCTGTGGCCGCGCCGATAAGGGCCAGAAAGACCAGCATCTCAAGGCCGATGGTAAGGGAGAGAGCGCTGGCTATCCCGCTTGTCACGCCGCCGCGTGCGCGTTTTGGATCGACGAGTCCGGCCAGCGCGGCAGCCAACATGGCAAGTTGCCAACCATGATGATCGATCCGGAGCGGCATCCACATGGGCATCAATATTCCAGCGCACAGGGTTGCGAGCAGCGCGAGAGGCCAGGCGATGGGAGCGATGATCCGGCGCGCGATGAGCGCAATGGCAAACAGGCCAATGGCAAAGGGGAGGAGCGGCGCGAGCGCAACGGCCCAGCGTTCCGCGCCCGCCGTTCCGATTAACGGGTCAAGCAGCAGGATCAGACCGGCAATGGGCAGGTCCGGCAGGTGCGACCAGTGGATGTTCGCGCCAACAGGCGGCGCAAGGCGATACTGGATCAGATCGTACCAGGGCTGTCCGCCGAGCAGGGCCCGGACTTGCGCCAGCCGCAAATTGTCATCGGTATCGCCAAGCGCAAGCGCTTCGATACCGGGCAGCCTCGCAAATATCATCAAAAGCGCGATCGCGAGCCAGATGGCGAGCGTCCCGATTTTCCAGCGATCTTTCAGCCAGATATTGTCCGAAAGCTCCGTCATTCTTCCCCCATTTGCCGTCCTGCCTATAGGCAAAAAAGATTAACCATCTTGTCTTATGACGCATTCGCATGTTGATGAAAGATGTGTTCCGATCAAATGATCTTATGAGACAGCTTTTTCGCTACGCGATCAGTGGCGGCGGGCTGACGCTTATCTATTCGGCCATCTATTGGGGTGCGGCTGTTCCAGCGCAGGTCAGCCCGCTGATTGCCAATTGCCTGGCTTTCGCGGTCACTGTGATCCTTGGCTTTGTCGTTCATTCGCGCTGGAGCTTTGCGGGGCACGGCCGGCGTGACCGGCCGGTCCGGTCCTCGGCACTTTTCCTGCTCGTCAATCTGGCGGGCTTCGCCTTGAACAGTTTTTGGGTTTGGCTGATCGCGATCTATTGGGGCTTTTCCCCATCCGCACCATTGCTACCGATTATCTTCATCACGCCCTGGGTCAGTTTCTACCTTAATCGCCGCTGGACGTTCGGCGCTTAGGTCTGTGCGGCCAGCCTGCTCCACGGCTCTACTGGCCGGGCGATGGCATCGGCCAATTGCCCGGCGAACTGCCAAAAGGCGAGTGTCGCAATAGCCGACACGATACCGTCGAGCGCATAGTGCCAGCCGAGATATACCGATCCGACCCAGATCAGGACGGCATAGCCAATCATCACATATCCGGCCCAGCGATTGATCCGGAAGGCGGCGATTGCGAACAGCACGGACAGGCCGTTATGAACTGACGGCATGGCCGAAATCCCGCCGCCAATCACAATGCCATCAGCGCCGCGTGCGCCGAGTAAGGCCGACATATTGTTGAGAGCCTGGACATGGCCGCCCTGGCTTTCGAGAATTGCATCATGTTCTCGCAGCACAGCCATCATATCGGCATAGCTTTGATGTGATCCGACAAGGTCATTGAAGAAACAGGGCCCGGCAGAGGGGAGAAGAAACGCCATGACGCTGCCGAGGCCGATCCAGACGAAGATATAGCTGAAAAGATATTGCGTCCGCAGCCGGTAGCTTTTCGAACCGAGAAAGGCGCAGATGATCACACCGATCGACATGGGCAGGAACCAGGCATGGTAGGACATGTCGATAAAGCGTGTTGCCGTAGGTGAACCGAACAGATTGTGGAAGAAAACCCAGCCATCCTGTCCAAAGAACAACCATTGGTCTGCCTCTGCGATCCAGCCGTCATGGGAGAAAGACTGGGTGGCCAATATCTTCTGCTTGAAGGCGTTGAACGCGGTGAGCAGCATTGCGAAGAGTATGGGCGGCCAGAAGGTACGGGTCAGGCGATTTTCATCCCATTGCTGCTGGAACCAACCTTGGATCACGATAGCCGGCGAAGGCGCCTCCTGGCCATTGCGCGGCCGGTTTCGCCAGAGCAGGACAGCAAGGCCGAACACACCGGCTGCGAACCAGAGCGAAAAGCCCGCGAGCAGATAGTTGCGAAAAAGCGCAAAAAAGCTCTGGGTCGGTACCAGACCGTTTCCCAAAACCAGGATAAAGAAAAAGCCTGTTACGAGAAAACCCCATAGGGCAGCGCGTGCTTCCCGAAAGTCCGTCATTGGCCCGCCTGTTATGTTTCTAGTCGTCCAATGGGTGATCGCAGGAAGGTTTAAACTTTTGGTTAAGAAAGGCTTATCAGGTCGGAAATGCCGTGCGTGTCCGATTGGCGAAGGCGACGAGCGAGAGCATGACCGGAACCTCGACGAGCACGCCGACCACGGTCGCTAGGGCCGCACCGCTGCCGAGCCCGAACAGACCGATGGCGACGGCGACGGCGAGCTCGAAAAAATTGGACGTACCGATCAGCGCGCAGGGGGCCGCGACATTGTACGGCAGCCGCCAGAACCAGGCCGCACCATAGGCGAGAAAGAAGATCGCGTAACTCTGCACGAGGATCGGGGCTGCGATCAGCGCGATAAGAATCGGATTGCCGGTAATGACCGGACTCTGGAAACCGAACAGCAAGACCACCGTGAACAGCAGGCCGATAACCGAAAGCGGCTTCAGGCGTGCGGTAAAGGTGGAAACGGCGGCCTCATCGCCATTGGCCCGGCCAAGCAGCGCGCGCCGTGTGATTGCGCCCGCAGCCAGCGGCACCACGACATAAAGTACGACGGAGAGCAGCAAGGTCTGCCACGGGATGGCGATATCGGTGACGCCCAGCAGCAGCGCCACGATCGGCGCGAAGGCGAAGATCATCACGATATCGTTCACCGAGACTTGAACGAGCGTATAGGCCGGATCGCCGCGCGTCATTTGTGACCAGACGAAGACCATCGCCGTGCAGGGCGCCGCGCCGAGGAGGATTAGGCCGGCAATATATTGCTGCGCGTCGCCGGGCGCGATTAGCCCGGCGTAAATCCAGTCGAAGAACAGTACGGCCAGTGCGGCCATGGTGAAGGGCTTGATGAACCAGTTCACAACAAGCGTGATGATCAGGCCCTTGGGCTTGTCACCGACATGGCGCAGGCTGGCGAAATCGACGCCGATCATCATCGGATAGATCATCGCCCAGATAAGCACCGCGACGACGAAGTTAACCGACGCATACTCGAGGGCGGCAAGGGCGTCGAACATACCGGGGGAAAAGTTGCCGAGCACGAGCCCGGCAAGGATCGCAAGCCCAACCCAAAGCGATAGCCATTTCTCGAAAAGTCCGAGGCCGCTATTATCGGTTGGGATCGCTTCTGCAGGCGTGGTCATGGCTATGCGTTTTCCTTGGCCGATACTGTCGTACCGATATCCGTTCAGCAGCAGGTTGGAGCTTTCGATGCTTCCGTTTTTGCCTTGAAGGCGGCGATTTCTTCGGCCGAAGGCCCGCTGCCATAATGGATTGCTTCGCCGTGCGTCAGGAAGGTTTCCCAGGCGACTCCATCCGGATCGCTGACCCAACTTTTCTCGGACCGGGCATAGCAGCAGGTCGTTTCTCCCTCGTCCAGCACCGGCTGCCCGGCTTTTCCCAGCCGCGCATAGACAGTGGCGAGTTCGTCCGCAGTGGCAGCCTGAATGCCGAGATGCTGAACACCCGTTTGCTGCCTATCGCCTGTCGATATGGCGAAGTTGACGCTCGGATCATCGAGCATCCATTTCGCATAATCGGGCTTGGCGACGCTGGGATCAGTGGCGAATAGGGCGCTGTAAAAGGCGATGGAGTGGTCGAGATCTTCGACCCCGACATGGACGTGCAATCTTTTCATGATGTTATCCTTTCAAGGGAATCGGAAAGTTCGGTGACGCAGCCTGCTCCGCCGCAGCAATTTTCCATTAGATATCCGACCAGTCGGTTCATCGCCGAATAGTCCACACGGTAAATCAGTGAACGGCCATCGCGGGTGCGGCTGATCAGGCCCGATCGTTCAAGATGGGCGAGATGGAAGGAGAGGGAGGATTTGGGCAGGCCTAGCCGGTCAGCAATCTCACCCGCTGCCAAACCGTTTTCGCCGCACTGGACGAGCAGGCGAAACAGCGCGAGGCGATTGGACTGGGCCAGTGCACCAAGTGCATCAATAGCCGTTTTTTCCTGAAGGGCGTCATTCTCAAATTTCATGATTCGATATTTCCAGAAATATCGAAATGAGTCAAGTGGGAATTGGACAGGGCGGTTTAGTGCGGGTTTTTCAAAGCTTTCTGGTAGGCAACTCTGATCAGTTAGCGCTTGCGCTGTCCCAGCAGTCTGAGGCGCAGCGCGTTGAGTTTGATAAAGCCTTCGGCATCGCGCTGATCATAGGCGCCGGCATCATCCTCAAATGTCACTACATCCTGACTGTAGAGATTAAAGGCGACATCGGCTTTGCGGCCGACAACATTGACCGAGCCCTTATAGAGTTTCAGCCGCACCGTGCCGGTAACGCCTGCCTGGCTGTGATCGATCGCCGCCTGCAGCATTTCGCGCTCGGGGGTGAACCACAGGCCGTTATAAATAAGCTCCGCATAGCGCGGCATTAGCTCATCTTTCAGGTGCATGGCGCCCCGGTCCAGCGTGAGCTGTTCGATGCCGCGATGGGCCATAAGCAGGATTGCACCGCCCGGCGTTTCGTACATGCCGCGCGATTTCATTCCGACGAAGCGGTTCTCGACTAGATCGAGCCGCCCTATGCCGTGCGTCTTGCCCAGCTCGTTGAGCTTGGCGAGCAGGTTGGCGGGAGAGAGCGCAACCCCGTCCACGGCGACAGCATCGCCATGTTCGAAATCCATTTCGACATATTGGGGCGTATCGGGTGCATCTTCCGGATTGTCGGTGCGGGAATAGACATAGTCCGGCGTCTCTTCCCACGGATCTTCAAGCACTTTACCTTCAGATGAAGTGTGCAGGATGTTCGCATCGGTTGAGAAAGGCGCTTCGCCGCGTTTGTCTTTCGCCACGGGAATCTGGTGCGCCTCAGCAAATTCGATTAGTTTTGTGCGGCTCGTCAGCTCCCATTCGCGCCATGGCGCGATAACCTTGATATCCGGATCAAGCCCGTAATAGCCGAGTTCGAATCGAACCTGATCATTCCCCTTGCCGGTTGCACCATGAGCCACCGCATCTGCGCCAACTGCGTGCGCAATTTCGATCTGACGCTTGGAGATTAGCGGCCGGGCGATCGCCGTGCCAAGCAGGTACATGCCCTCATAAACGGCATTGGCGCGGAACATGGGGAAGACATAGTCGCGGACAAATTCTTCGCGCAGATCATCAATAAAGATATGCTCGTCCTTGACGCCAGCCATCTGCGCCTTGCCGCGTACGGGCTCAAGTTCCTCACCCTGTCCCAGATCGGCGGTAAAGGTAACGACCTCGCAGCCATATTCGACCTGTAGCCATTTCAGGATGACGCTGGTGTCTAGCCCGCCCGAATAGGCAAGGACGACCCGTTTGATATCTGGGCGGGTGATTTTCTCGGCCATCGGCAGGATTTCCATATCTCGTTATGGTGTAAAAGGAGGTGGCCTATTCTCGTTGTGGGATTCGCGCAACTCTAGTGATGAGGAAGATCGGCAATGGTTGAAAACAAGACGAAGCCCAGCGAGCAAGATCCGGAGAGGTTTATCGAAGCTGTCGAACCTGAATGGAAACGTGATGACGCCAGAACGATCTGTGCAATGATGAAGCGATTATCCGGCAAGCCGCCCGTGATGTGGGGTCCGTCAATCGTCGGTTTTGGGCAATATCACTATAAATATGAAAGCGGCCGAGAAGGGGATTCTCTGATGACCGGATTCAGTCCGCGCAAGACTGCTCTCACATTCTATGTGATGGCGGGATTCAAGCAGCGCCCCGATTTCATGGAACGGCTGGGCAAATATAAGACTGGAAAATCCTGCCTTTATGTCAAACGCCTGAGCGATATTGATATGGCAGTTCTTGAAGAGCTTGTTGCAGCGGATATCGCCTATATGCGGGCGAATTACGATACGGCGTGAGATTCCATCGACGAAAAGATGGGCTACGTTAAACGATCATACAGGGTTCTCCCCATATAGCTGCTGTCAGACACAAAGCGCCGCTCTGGCGTCATCAGGAGTTTGTCTTGTGAATCGTTCTTTGGCACTCGGTTTGGCGGCTTTTGCTCTGACAGCATCCTTGCTCGCTATTCCGGCTATCGCCAGCCATCATGGCGCTGGTAATGCCAGTGAAGCCCATGCGAGCGAACCGATAACGCGCGAACAGATGGAAAGCCGGATCGCCGCACGCTTCGCTGCTGCCGATACAGATAGCAGCGGAACGATTGATCGCAGCGAAGCCGAAGCCCGGCACACAGCACGTCAGGCCGACCGGCACGCTCGGCGCTTTGCCCGACTGGATACGAACAGCGATGGCGAAATCAGTCTTGCTGAGCGCGATGCAGCGCGGGCGCGGCATCCCCAACATCGCCCGGTGAGCCGCAGCGACATGATCGTGGAAAACCGCAATATGCGGGCGCGTCTGACGCCCGAGGAGTTGGCACCGCTCCAATCTGGCGCGGCTCATGGCACCAACCGTTTTGACCGGATGGACAGTGATAATGATGGCGTTTTATCGTTGGCGGAGGTGTCCGCTCGCCCGCTTGCCATGTTCGAACGCGCCGACGCCAACGGCGACGGCATAGTGACCCGGGCAGAACGCCGCGTTGCTCGTCAGGCCATGCACGAACAACGCCGGATGCGCCGCCAATAATTTCCCGCTCCCATAGCGGAAGAGGAAGAGCCGGGGCTGTAATAGCCCCGGCTCTTTTCGTTGAATGACTGTTTGGTTCGGTCGAATGGCTTGTTTCCGGCGTAAAAAGACAATAGTCGTATTTCATCAGATACGGCTTTGGAGAACGAGAAATGCGACTGACGCAACGCCTTGGGATTGGAGCAACGGCGGCAATGCTGTTCCTGCTCACGCCTGGTTGTTCCGGTGCCGATGAACCGGAAGCGGGCCTCACCGTCGACCAGGTGATTACGAACCATGTTGAGGCAATCGGCGGCGGTGACGCAATTGATGCAATTCAAAATATCCATATCCAGCCAGAAGTTATCGAACCTGAATTCACGTTGCTCGGCGATTATCGCGCGACCCGTGAAGGCCGTATGCGCGTTGACGTTTATATGAGCGGTGAGCGCGTGTTCAGCGAAGGTATCGACGGTGATGGCGGATGGCAGCAGGGCGGGGAGGCCGCCGAGTTTACGGACACGACGCCCCTTGCCCGCGCGGCGCTGGAGCGCGGCGTCGAGTTCAACTTGTTCGGGCTCCACGATCTTGCTGCGCGGGGTCATCGCCCTTCGCTCTTTGGCCGTGAAGAGATTGATGGCGTCAATTATTACGTAATTCATGTGGCGATGGATGAAGGGTTTGAACGTTTCTACTTCATCAACCCCGAAACTTGGATGATCGAGCGTCACCGCGAGATCAGCGCGCTGCACCCGGATATCGATGATGAAGAACGGCCAGCGGAAACCATCGAAAGCAATTTTCAGGAATATTGCGGCGTGCTCCGGCCCACTGAAACCCGCAAGGTTGACCGCGAAACGGGTGAAGAAATGCAGCGCACCCGGGCTTTTCTGGTCGAATGCAATCTTGACCCGGACAGCCTTGCCATCGGGCGCAATGAGCTGGTCACGCCGCCCAGCGAATAGGTTCTCATGCAAATGTCCTAGTATCACCTGCCGCTTTGCGATTAAGTTCGCTGGATGGGAGCGGGGCATTCGCATCACGGGCATGATCATGGCCCCAATCTTGGGCACGGCCACAGCCATGCACCGGCCGATTTCGGCAAGGCCTTTGCCATCGGAATCGCGCTTAACTCCGTTTATATCGTGGTTGAGGCCGGCTATGGTTTCGCGATTGGGTCGATGGCGCTGCTCGCCGATGCCGGGCATAATCTTTCGGATGTCCTTGGCCTGATCATTGCCTGGACTGGTGCCACATTGGCCAAACGGCCGCCCAGCAAGCGCTTCACCTTCGGATTTCGCGGATCATCCATTCTCGCGGCGCTGTTCAACGCCGTATTGTTGTTGATCGCTGTCGGGTTGATCGCGCTCGAGGCGATCCAGCGGATTGTTTATCCCGCGCCGGTAGCGGGAGGCACGATCATGGCGGTGGCGGCGGTCGGCATCGTGATAAACGGGGCGACGGCGATGCTGTTCGCGCGGGGCCGCAAGGGCGATATCAATATTCGCGGTGCCTATCTTCACATGGCTGCCGATGCGGCGGTTTCAGCCGGTGTCGTGGTCGCCGGGGCGTTGATCCTCTGGACGAGCTTCAGCTGGATCGATCCCGCCATCAGCCTTTTCATCGGGCTCGTCATCCTGCTCAGTACATGGGGGCTGCTAAAGGATTCGGTGAAGATGTCACTGGCGGCTGTACCAGAGCATATCGATCTCGATGATGTCCGCGCCGAGCTTGAGGGGCTAGATGGTGTCGCCCAGGTCCATCACCTGCATATCTGGAATATGAGCACGACTGAAACCGCGCTCACCGCGCATATCGTGATGCCGGCGGGGCATCCCGGCGATGCCTTTCTTGCCCGGCTACAGGCCGAGTTGGCCGATCGTTTTCATATCGGTCATTCGACGATCCAGATCGAACAGGGCGACGGCGGCGGGCATTGCGAGGATTGCTGATCACAGGGTGTAAAGGATAACCGCAATGCAAACTTGTCTGCTCGGCTTGGCTTGGGATGCAAGCTCCTCCCATTCGCGTGGGCCTGCGCTGGCGCCGGCGATCATCAACGCCTTGCTCCAAAGTACGGCATCCAGCCCCTACAGCCTGTCCGGTGTTTCGATTGAGGATTGTCTGGCTGATCGACGATTTCCGGCCCTGCCTGACGATGCGGAAAAGGCGCGGGCCGTGATCGGGGAGGCGGTGGCGCAGATTCTCGCGGCGGATATGCGCCCGCTGTCACTTGGCGGCGATCATTCCGTCACCTATCCGATATTGCGGGCGATGGCTGATCGGCACGGGCCACTGAACATTCTTCATGTAGATGCCCATCCGGATCTTTATGATTCACTCGACGGTGATCGGTTTTCCCATGCCTGCCCGTTTCGCAGGGCAGTGGAGGATGGTTACGTTAACCGGCTGGTCCAGGTTGGCATTCGTAGCGCTACACCGGAGCAACGCGATTTTGCCGAAGAACACGGTATCATGATGCTGAAGGCGGATGAGTGGGACCGGATTCCCTATGCGGAGCTTGCCGACCCGCTCTATGTCAGCATCGATCTCGACGGCATCGATCCGGCGTTTGCGCCCGGTGTTTCCCATCCCGAGCCCGGCGGCCTCTCATCGCGAGAAGTGATAAGCCTGGTTGGAAAAATCGCCGTTGCTCCCGTTGGAGCCGACATTGTCGAGCTAAACCCTGAACGCGACATTGGCATGCTCACGGCCAATCTGGCCGGTCGCCTGGTCAAGGAGCTTGCCGCCAAAATGAGCGAATAAGCCGCGTCGAAACGCAAGCCAGTCTTAGCCTAAAGCTGCCTGCTTTTCTTCGGCGATCCGATCAAGTTCGGCCCGGCTTTTCTTTTCTGAAGCAGATTTCAACTGTCCGCAGGCTGCCATGATATCGCGTCCCCGCGGTGTGCGGATCGGCGCGCTGATGCCTGCGCCAAAAATAATGTCGGAGAAGCGGGCGATCCGATCAGGGTCTGAACATTCATAGTTCGCGCCGGGCCATGGATTGAACGGAATTAGGTTCACCTTGGCCGGAAGATCATACTGCTTGATCAGGCGTACCAGTTCATACGCATCTTCGTCGCTGTCATTCTTGTCTTTTAGCATCACATATTCGAACGTGATGCGCCGAGCATTATTGGCTCCGGGATAATCGGCGCAGGCCTGAAGTACTTCCTCGATCCCGTATTTCCGGTTCAGCGGAACGATCTCGTCGCGCACTTCCTTGGTTACAGCATGGAGCGACACGGCAAGATTGACGCTGATCTCTTTGCCAGCCCGTTCGATCATCGGGACGACGCCTGAGGTTGAAAGCGTGATTCGGCGGCGCGACAGGGAAAGACCCTCGGCATCCATCACGACTTTCATCGCATCGCGGACATTATCGAAATTATAGAGTGGTTCGCCCATTCCCATCAGCACGATATTGGTAAGCATCCGGCCGTGCGGATCATAATTGCTACTCTCGCCCGGCCCCGGCCATTCCTCCAGCGTATCGCGCGCCAGCATGACCTGGCCTACGATCTCGCCGGGCGTCAGGTTCCGGACCAGTTTCATCGTTCCGGTATGGCAAAAGCGGCAATTGAGCGTGCAGCCGATCTGACTTGAGATGCACAGCGTTCCTCGATCAGCATCGGGGATGAAGACCATCTCATAATCTTGTCCATCGGCCGTGCGCAACAACCATTTGCGGGTGCCGTCCTCAGACACCAGATGCTCCACGATTTCGGGGCGCCCGATAACGAAATGCTCATCGAACCAGGGCTGTTGCGTTTTGGAGATATCGCTCATCGTGGTGAATGTTGTTCTGCCGCGATGATAAATCTGATGCCAAACCTGTTTAGCGCGAAGCTTGGCCTGTTTGGGGGCAAGCCCAGCGGCTTCGAAAACCGCGCGAATTTCGGCGCGCGGCAGGCCCATTATATCGATACGCCCATCTTCACGCGGCGCGATCTCGCGGGGCACGGGTACGGGATCGACCATTCCGGGACGGTCCATTGGGGCGGAAGATGCGCTCATGCCGGGCATGTAGGGGTAATGCGGTGATTATGCGAGTCGTGTGTTTTGAGAGAATTTTGTTGTCAGACCCTATCCCGTACACCCTATCGCGGCGGCATCGATTGCACTGGCCGCCCCGCGCAAGCTGTAATTGTCGACAAACCGTCCTGTCCGGCTGGACCGCGCTTCGATTCGCATCGATGTACCGCTTCGCATGGCGGCCACGATGGCGGCATCGTCGCGGCTGTTCGCAGCCCAGGCGTCAGGGCCACTACCGACCAGCTCGAAACGTTGAGATCCCATGGTTAATACCGGCCGGCCATCATCCTGCATCTCACGGCGCAGCCGGAAATGGACCTGCCCACGCCGATCCCGGTCCGGCCAGTTTCCGACCGAGGCAAAGGGCTCCCAATTGCCCCTGCGCTGGCGGTCTGGCCGGGCGATGGCGTAGCAGCGCGGGGCATCAGGGTCGCGGAAGGCGCCCCAATTCCCAAAGACGCCGAGCGAGTCCCGGGCATCGGCGATTGCCGGCATGCAAAGCGCGATAAGCAGGGTAAGGCCGGCAAATGCTCTCATACGCGCTCCCCGCCAACTCCCTCAACGACAAGCGTTTCGGTTCCATTTTCGATCATTACGACGGAGCCTTGCGGCAATCCGGGCGCAACCGGCGCATCATATCCCGGCAGCGGCTCCAGCCCGAGAAGCACGCCCCTTAAAACCCGGCTGGATATGCCGTGCATGATCACCAGCTTGTCACCGGCCGTCTTGCCATCTTCTTCGAACCAATGGGTTACGCGCTCGGCGATCTCTGCATAGCTTTCGCCATCGGGCGCGGGTTTGAGCAGTCTGTGTTCGGGATCCACTACCGGCCCATGTTCGGCGACCACATCGGCATAGTACCGGCCGCCCCATCCGCCCATGCCGATTTCGACCAACCGGTCATCATGATGGGCATCGTGCCAATCGAGGCCGAGATGACCGGCGATGATCGCCAATGTTTGTAACGCGCGCCCGGCGCTTGAAGACCATAATGCGAGATCGGGCTGCGAGCCCAGCTGATGGCGCAGGACTGCGCCCATCTCGTCCACTTGCGCGAATCCGGTACGGGTCAGTGGGGTGTGGGCGTGATCGCCCTGCAATCGCGCTGCGGCGTTGAAAACGGTTTCGCCATGGCGAGCGATAAATAGACGGCCGGGCTTGTTCATCGCATGGCTGATCGCCAATTCGCCGCCCGAAAGCAACTGCGGATAGGCTTTTGCCGCCCAATTTGCCGCTATCCACAGGAAAGTACCGAAAATCGGGGTTGAGGCCTTGCGTTTTGCCCCGTTTTCCTTGCCATGTAGAGGTTAAGAGGGCAGTACCCTTTTCCCAAATTCTGATGATGCCGTGTGCAGGGGAATACGATGAAAGCGACGATTGAACGGGCAGTGCTTTTGAAGAGCCTTGGCCATGTGCAATCCGTGGTTGAGCGCCGCAATACCATTCCGATTCTGTCCAACGTCCTGATCGAGGCCGTTGAAGGCGGCGGGATAAAATTGATGGCGACCGATCTGGATCTGCAGATTGTCGAAGCCGTCGATGCGCAGGTTGAGCAGGCTGGTGCCACCACCGTATCGGCCCACACCCTGTTTGATATCGTCCGCAAGCTTCCCGAAGGCAGTCAGGTTTCGCTTGAGGCTGCTGAAGGCAAGATGGCCGTTAATGCTGGCCGGGCACGCTTCAATCTTTCCACGCTGCCGCGTGATGATTTTCCGGTGATCGCCGAGGGCGATCTGCCGACGACATTTGAAATTCCTGCAGCAACCCTGCGGGAGATTGTCGACAAGACGCGCTTTGCCATTTCGACCGAAGAAACCCGCTATTATCTGAACGGGATATTCTTTCACGTTACCGATGATGATCAGCCGGTGCTAAAGGCTGCCGCAACAGATGGCCACCGTCTGGCCCGTTTTACCTTGCCGCGCCCCGATGGCGCCGAGGGCATGCCCGACGTCATCATCCCCCGCAAATGCGTGGCCGAGCTGCGCAAGATGCTGGATGAGCTTGACGGAACTGTTGAGATTGCCCTGTCGGACAGCAAGGTTCGCTTCGGGCTCGGCACGGCAGTGATGACGTCGAAACTGATCGACGGAACCTTCCCCGATTATAACCGCGTGATCCCGACCGGGAATGACAAGCTTCTCAATATCGATCCGCGCAGCTTCGAAGAGGGTGTTGACCGCGTCGCGACCATCGCAACCGAAAAAACGCGCGCTGTGAAGATGGCGCTCGATACCGATAAGATCACCCTGTCGGTGACATCACCTGAAAATGGCACGGCTTCGGAAGAAGTCGCTGGCCAATATGGCTCGGACGGGTTCGAGATCGGCTTCAACGCCCGCTATCTCCTCGATATTTTGGGGCAGGTGCAGGGCGACGCGATCGAGGTGCATCTGGCCGATGCTGCTGCACCGACCTTGATCCGTGAGAATGACACGGCCAGCGCGCTCTACGTTCTGATGCCGATGCGAGTCTGAGCCCTTTAGCGCGATGCTCCTATAGAGGCGGAAGATGACACTCCGGCGCCTCTCTCTGACTGATTTTCGTTCCTATGAAACGGCTCTGATTGAGCCGGGTTCAGGCTTTGTCGTGCTTACCGGTGAGAACGGCGCGGGGAAGAGCAATATTCTTGAAGCAGTTTCGCTATTGACGCCGGGGCGCGGGCTCAGACGCGCGCGGCTGTCCGAAATGGCACGGCAAGGCGGCCCGGGAGGCTTTTCGGTTGCCGCCATACTCGAAACTCCCGGTGGCGATGTCGATCTGGGTACGGGAACCCTGCCGAGCGCGGTTGAACGCCGACAGGTTCGGATCAACGGGGCAGCCGCCTCTGCAACGGCGCTCACAGAATGGCTTTCTATCCTCTGGTTGACCCCGGCGATGGATCGATTGTTCGCCGATGCGCCGAGTGGTCGCCGGGCATTTCTGGATCGGCTGGTATTGGCTCTCGAGCCGGGCCATGCCCATCATGCTTCCCGCTATGAAGCCGCGATGCGGGCGCGCAATCGATTGCTGGTGGATGAGGCCCCTCTCGACACGGAATGGTGCACAGCGCTCGAAGCGCAGATGGCAGAGCATGGCAGCGCGCTAGCCGATGCTCGTGACCGGACGATAGCGGCGCTCAACGCGCAGCTGGTGGATCAGCCGGACGGGCCTTTCGCAAAGGCGAATCTGGCGCTTGAGGGCTGGCAGCTCAATGGCGATTTTGGCGCGGCGCTTGCGCAGGGGCGTGACCGTGATCGGTCCGCCGGACGCTCGCTCACCGGGCCGCACCGCAGCGATCTCGCTGTTACCCATCTCGGTAAGGCACAGGCCGCCGATCGCTGCTCTACGGGCGAGCAGAAGGCTTTGCTGCTGGCCATGGTTCTTGCCCATGCAGATCTGGTCACCAAGCGCTCGGGCCGGAGGCCGCTTATCCTGCTCGATGAAGTGGCCGCGCATTTGGATCCGATCCGCAGGGCCGCCTTATTCGAACGGCTTGCCATCGGCGGAGGTCAGGTCTGGATGACGGGCACGGAACCGGGGTTATTCGAAGCAGCGCCAAATATTGCTACTAGACTTGACATTAATACGACAGTTGTCGGAAGCTTCGTCACGAAAGTTTGATGGCGGTGTTTCGCCACTTGATCGTGGAGTTTGAAATGCGCCCTTCTGCTTTGTTGTTCTTGCTGGTTTCGATTCTGGTGTCGGCGCCAGTCGGCGCGCAGAGTATTTCGGTTGATATCGAGATCGTCCCGGCGGAACGATTACTGGCGATTGCCTGTTCGGGCGAGGAGATTGACGACTCCGAATTTGTCCAATCGCGCCTGCTACAAAGCCAAATTGCCCATCACCGCGAATTCGCGGAACGCTTCACGCTGGAAAATTACCTGATCGGTGTCCGCGCGATTGCACGGTGCGAGGTGCCCGACCCCGATCCATTCCGGTTTTCGGCGCTGGTCGAGCGCCGGGAGGATATGGAGGCGGCGATCACCTTCCTGGTGCGGCGGCGCGAAGAGATTGGCGATAGTGCGGAGGCGCTGCTCACGCCTTATGTACCGCAAGACTTGGTCTTTGAGGGCAGTGCGGTGCTCGCCGCCGCCAGTTTCTCCTGTGGCGGCTTTGCCAGAGACGGGGCGTTCTTTGTCGATATCCCGTGCTTGGCGGCCAATATGGCAGGCGAATATGAAGCACTTGTCCGGCTGATCACGCATGAAACCTATCATGCGATACAATTGCAGTTTGCCGTGCAGCCGATGGTTGAGTTTGAGGCTGTAACCAACCTTGAAGAGGCGCTGGACCACATGTTCGCGAATCTCATGCTGGAGGGTAGCGCCACACATGTTGCTGCCATGCAGGGCATTGAAGGCGAAGGCCGGTACACAGATTTTGCCCGCTCGCTCGCGGTGCGCAATTTTCGGCACCTTGAATATAATTTCCAGCTTTTCGACTATATGACCGAGGCGCTGATTCGCGATCCGGAGGGTGTGTCCACACGCTTCCCCGAAATTTACGGCCTCGCCTTTGACGGTTCTTTTGGCGAGCTTGGCTATTATATGGGGCAGCAAATGGCCGCTGAGATCGAGCATAGTTTCGGCGCGCCAGCCATTCCCTGCCTGCTTGCCTTGCCCGGCGAAAATTACATTCTGGGTTATGCCCGCGCGTTGGCCGATGACGACAATCTCGATAGCTCAACCGCGCTCGACGTCTCGACATTGGAGGCCGCTGACTGGCTGGCCCAGAGGCGCTCCGAAACCGCTGATATTGGGGCGTGCCTGACCCGCGATTGAGGGATTTTGCGCGGCCTCTGCAATCCCCAGAGAAAAGCCCATTTCCCTTGGGTTTCGCGTCCGGAAGCGCTATATATGACCGATGACTGATACACCCGAAACGACCAACGAAAACACGCCCCTTCAGGGCGATTATGGCGCTGACTCGATCAAGGTCCTCAAAGGCCTTGATGCGGTCCGCAAGCGTCCCGGCATGTATATTGGCGATACCGATGATGGATCGGGGCTCCATCATATGGTGTTCGAGGTGTCCGATAATGCGATCGATGAAGCGTTGGCCGGTCATTGCGATAGGATCCTGATCCAGCTCAACGCCGATGGATCGGTGACGGTCGAGGATAATGGCCGCGGTATTCCGGTGGGCATTCACAGCGAAGAAGGCGTGTCGGCGGCTGAAGTCATCATGACCCAGCTCCATGCTGGCGGTAAGTTCGAGAACGCGTCTGATGACAATGCTTATAAGGTTTCTGGCGGCCTTCACGGGGTCGGCGTTAGCGTCGTCAACGCGCTGTCGGATTGGCTTGAGCTGCGCGTCTGGCGCGATGGCAAGGAGCATTTCGTGCGCTTCGAGGCGGGCGTTGCTGCAGCGCCGCTCATCGAGGTTGGCGATGTCGAGATAATCGGCGGCGCGCCGCGCAAGGGCACGCAGGTGACATTCATGCCCTCGGTTTCCACCTTCAAGACCACCGAATTCGATTTCGAAAAGCTTGAGCATCGCTATCGAGAGCTGGCGTTCCTCAATTCCGGTGTCCGGCTGTTTATCGCCGATGCGCGCCATGCCGATCGCAAGGAAGTTGAGCTCTACTATGAAGGCGGGACCTCTGCCTTTGTGCAATATCTGGATCGCCTTAAAGCGGCGCTGATTGGAGAGCCGATCGCGATTACGGGGGACCGGGACGATATCAGCATCGATGTCGCTCTCGAATGGAATGACAGCTATCACGAAAATGTCCTGTGCTTCACGAACAACATTCCGCAACGCGACGGCGGCACGCATCTCGCGGCCTTCCGTTCGGCGCTGACCCGCACGCTTAACAATTATGCGGAAAGCTCCGGCGCGTTGAAAAAGGAAAAGGTGAAGCTGACCGGCGATGATATGCGCGAAGGCCTGACGGCCATCGTTTCGGTGAAACTCCCCGATCCCAAGTTCAGCTCACAGACCAAGGACAAGCTTGTGTCTTCGGAGGTTCGCCAGCCGCTCGAAAGCCTGATCGCCGACAAGCTCGCCGAATGGCTTCAAGAAAACCCAGCTTATGCAGTCGCTGTGATCCAGAAAGTCATCGACGCTGCTGCTGCCCGCGAAGCCGCGAAAAAGGCTCGCGAGCTCACCCGTCGTAAGGGCGCGATGGATATCGCCTCGCTGCCCGGCAAGCTTGCCGATTGCCAGGAACGTGATCCGGCCAAGTCTGAGCTATTTCTGGTGGAAGGCGACTCCGCTGGCGGCTCGGCCAAACAGGGACGGGACCGTCACAATCAGGCGATCCTCCCACTCAAGGGCAAGATCCTCAATGTCGAGCGCGCGCGTTTTGACCGGATGCTCTCATCCAAGGAAGTCGGCACGTTGATTCAGGCAATGGGCACCGGCATCGGGCGCGATGATTTCAATATCGAGAAGCTGCGCTATCACAAGATCGTCATCATGACGGACGCCGATGTCGATGGCGCGCATATCCGCACATTACTGCTCACCTTCTTCTATCGGCAAATGCCGGAGATTATCGAGCGCGGGCATCTCTTCATCGCCCAGCCGCCGCTCTACAAAGTCTCTAAGGGCCGTAGCGAGGTGTACGTCAAAGACGATGCAGCGCTAGACGCCTATCTGATCGATGCAGGTCTCGGCGCGATGATGCTGGAAACCGGCGAAGGCGCAACGCGCAGCGGCGAAGATCTACGCGTTTTGATCGATCACGCTCGGCGGATGCGCGCGCTCATGAACTATGTGCCCAAACGCTATGATCCGGCGATTGTCGAGGCTTTTGCGCTGATGGGCGCGCTTGACGAAGCGCTGACATCTGAACAGCGCGCGGCGGCGGTCGATCTGGTGGGGCAATGGCTCAATAGCCATGATCCCGAGGCCAAATGGATCGGTCAGGTAAATCCAGACGGCGGTTTCGAACTGCACCGGCGCTGGCGCGGGGTCACCGATGTCCACATGATCGACGCGGCCTTTGTGCGCTCTGCCGAAGCCCGCAAGCTGCAACAGGTCGCCGCCGAACAGGCAGAAAATTACGCGCTCGTGTCACAGCTTGTCAGCATGAAGGCAGCCGAAGCCGCTGCCGATGAGGACGGCGAAGACGATGCCCCAATCAAGGGCGCAACGCCGATCACGCGGCCGTCAGAACTCCTCGCCGCGATTCTCGCCGCCGCCCGTAAAGGCCTTTCGATTCAGCGCTATAAAGGATTGGGCGAAATGAATGCAGACCAGCTCTGGGAAACCACCCTCGATCCCGACAATCGCTCACTCTTACAGGTCGAAGTCGGCCAAGCCGACTTGGCGGATGAGATCTTTACGCAATTGATGGGCGATGTGGTCGAACCGCGGCGCGAGTTCATTCAGGATAATGCGCTGAATGTGGCGAATCTGGATGTCTGATCTATCTGGGTTTACGCCCGATAACAGCAACACCCCTTCATGTGATCGTTCACCACGCCGGCCGCTTGTAGATACGCATAAATAATCGTCGAGCCGACAAAGCTCATGCTGCGCTTTTTGAGAGCTTTCGAGATGGTGTCGGAGAGCGGGGTTGATACCGGCATTTCGGCGAAGCTTTGCGGGCGGTTGATCAGCGGCTGGCCGTCGACATGGCCCCATAGCCAGGCGTCGAAGCTTCCGAATTCTTCCTGCATGGCGATAAAGGCATGCGCGTTTTTGCGGGTGGAATAGATTTTGAGCCGGTTGCGGATGATGCCCGCGTCTTCGCGCAGCGCCTCCAGTTCGTCGTCCGTCATCGCGGCGACGCGCTCAATCTCGAAACCGTGAAAGGCTTTGCGATAGCCTTCGCGCTTTCTGAGGACGGTTTCCCAGCTTAGCCCGGCCTGCGCGCCTTCAAGGATCAGCATCTCAAACAGCTGGCGATCATCATGGACTGGCACGGCCCATTCCGTGTCGTGATAGTCTCCGTAAAATTCCTTGCCCGGCTGCCCGCCGAAACAGCGAAATTTACCGTCGCTTCCTTCGGTCAGACTCAATGCGTCCGCTCCCTAGCCCAGCTTGCCGAATTTCGCTTCGAACGCTTCGATATTGCCTTCGGCGAGCAGGCCGGCCTGTTCGACCCAACGATCCCGCTCGATGCGTTTGGCCATATTGCCGAGGGTGGCATCGATTGTTTCGATATCGCCGGCAGTCCAGGAGGCAATCTGTTCGAACCGGGATACGCCAAAGCCTTTCAGCTTGGTTTCGGCCTTGGGGCCAAGGCCCTTGATCTGGGTCAGCGTGTCGCCTGCGCCGCCACCCGAAATGCTGGCCCCGCTGCCGCTTCCGTCCTTTGATTCGCCCACCATCTCGGTGTCGCCGGGGAAATCAGGATTGGCTTCAACGCCGGTAAACTCGCCAACAACATCTTCGACGGCAGCCGCGAGGCCGTCTGAGACCCCGTCATCACTTGCAGCGCCCGGTTGCGCGCCGCCGCGCGTTTTCAGTAAAACGACGAAAACAATAACCGCCACAATGGCGATGAAAATGATCAACAGATTATCAGGCATATTCTCTGGCATGGAGTCTCCGAAAGCTTGGGTTTCGGGCTGGCCTATGCCGGGGGTGGACGGCCCATGCAAGGCTGCACGGGCCGTCCTGTCGGAGCGGGGCTAATTCCTTGAGCCCTCGCTGGTCCCGCCGGGCGCGGTGCGCGCCTCGGCAAGCTCGGTCAGTTCGACGAATTCACGCCGCCAATAGTCGCCGCTGTTGCCGCTCGCACGGGCCAGTTGACGGATATCGCCAAAGTCGAATTCACCCAGATAGGTGTCACCGCGTAGCCGCTGCCCGAAGGCCGCGACGGCCGTGACAAAGGCCATGTCGCCGCGCGGTGCGCGTGCGCTGCCGATGAGGCTCGCGCTGACCGTCTGTTCGATCAACCGCGAATCGTCCTCACCGGGCAGCTTGTAGCGCAGCCGGAGATGAGCCAGCTCCGCTCCCAGATCACCGCGTTCGGCAGTCCGATTTGCCGCATAGCGACGCTCAGGCAGCCAGCCGTTCGATCCCGTGGGCACGATCTCGTACAACGCGGTGACCTGATGGCCTGCACCGATCTCCCCGGCGTCCACCGTGTCATTGTCGAAATCCTCTTCAGCAAGCAGGCGGTTCTCATAGCCGATCAGGCGATACTCGCTGACATGGGCCGGATTGAACTCGATCTGGATTTTTACGTCCGAAGCGATGGTGAAGAGCGTTGAACTCAGCTCCTGCACCAGCGCCCGGTGCGCTTCCATCGCGCTATCGATATAGGCGTAATTGCCATTACCATGATCGGCGATCTGCTCCATCATCGCTTCATTGTAATTGCCAGTGCCGTAGCCGAGCGTGGTGAGTGAAATGCCCGCCTCGCGCTCGCGCTCCACCATCTCGATTAACTGTTCGCGATTGGTGGTACCGACATTGAAGTCACCATCGGTGGCTAGGATGATGCGGTTGATCCCGCCCTCGATCATGTTCGCACGGGCCGCGTCATAGGCAAGGCTGATACCGGCGGCGCCAGCCGTCGATCCGCCAGACTGCAGCTCGCTTAGCGAAGCGATGATCTCGTCACGGTCGCTTGAGCCGGTAAGGATCGTCTTGGTTGATCCGGCATAGGTGACAATCGAAACTCGGTCGCGCGGGTTCAGTTCCTGCGCCATCATCGCCATGGAGCATCGCACCAGCGGAAGTTTGTTCTGCGAGTGCATCGATCCCGAAACATCGACAAGGAAGACGAGATTGGCCGCAGGCCGCTCGCTCCGGTCGATATCATAACCGCGCAGGCCAATGCGCAGTAAGCGCGTATCGGCGTTCCACGGCGTGGTCGACATGTCGGTTGAAACGCTAAACGGTTGGGTACGATCGCGCGGGCGATCATAATCATAGCGGAAATAGTTGAGCATTTCCTCGGTCCGCACCGCTGCACGTGGCGGTGTGCCGCCTTGATTCAGGAAACGGCGGACATTGGCATAGCTGCCTGTGTCGACATCGACGGCGAAGGTTGAAACCGGAGTTTCGGCCACTGCCATGATGCTGGCAACAGCTTCGCCCTCATAGCGTTCGCGGTTCTGGGCAGGCGCGGGCTGCTGCGCGTAACCGCTGACGACGCCGCCTGCGACCCGATTGCTGCGGCCAATGGCATCGGCAGTTGCTTCCTGTGCCGCCACAGGCGGTGGCGGAGGGGATGGCATGGGAGGAGGAGGTGGCGGAGCGACGCCCGTCGGGGCGCTGGATACATTGCCGCTTCGGCGATAGCGCCGCCGTTCATACTCTTCATCGTTCGTAACCAGAAATGGTGCGCAAATCTCATCGGCCGTGGCCGGTGTCATGGGCCGCTGTGTGGCCTCGCTTGGCTGTACCGAATAGACAAGTCCGGTCAAAACAAGCGCCGCCATAGGCGCAAAAGCAAATAGCCGCATTGGAATTCTCCCCTCAGCTGCTGACCCAATGTCATAATATCACATCGACCCCTGAACCGGAGCTTAATGCATTATGCCAGCTGGTGAGACACGCTAGAGGCGGCCGTTCATCTTCCCAAATTCCCGCTCAAAAGCGGCAACATCGCGGTTGGCGAGCATGCGTGCCTGATCGACCCAGCGATCACGGCTGACTCGGCCTTTGAATGTGCCGAGCTGCGAATCGACTTCCGATACCTGATCCGCATCCCACACTGCGATCTGGGAGAAATGAAAGACGCCCAGCGCATGGAGCATGTCGCTCAGTTTCGGGCCAACACCTTTTATCAGCGTGAGGTTATCCGGCTCACCACTCGGTGCGGTCAAAAAAGGTGAGGGCGCTTGGACGGGCTCCGGCTCAGATTCCGGAATAGGTTCGTGGTTCGGCTGAATTTCGGGTTCCGACACCGGTCCCGGTGCAAATTTTACAACAAGTTCTTCCTTTGCAGGAATGTCTGCGGCTGGCTCTGGCTCAGGTTCAATTTCCGGCGGCACAGGCGGTATGATCGGGGCGCTGGGGGCGACATAGCTCAGCTCATCCTCCGACGTATAGCGCGACGGATCACGCCATATCCAGGCGCCGATGACGAAACCAAGCACGGCGGACAGCAACAGGGGCAGCCAAAGGCTAGCGATCAAATAGGTCATCTGTCGCCCTCCCTATGCCGCTTCCCGGCCCCAGATCAGCCAGGCAACGCCTAGTCCGATCAGGAAGACCGCAAGATTGAGGAGAAGCACTTCGATCCATAATGCAAACATCAGCTCGCCTCCCCGTTTGTAAGGCTGACGGTGAACTCGATCCGCCGGTTTGCGGGATCCGCGGGATTATCGTCCAGCGGCTCGCTCGCTCCCTTGCCGATTGTCGTCAACATGTCCGCTGACACGCCGCGTTCGACCAGGGCATCGCGCACGGTCGTCGCGCGAAACGCAGACATTTCCAAGGTGACGTTCGGCCGGCCGCCGCCGGTGCCATGCCCGGCAATCTCGATCCGGATCCCGCTGCAGTCGCTCGCGGCCTCGGCGATCCTGTCCAGCAGTCTTTGCGACTCGGGATTTATATAAGGTGAGCCGCTACGGAACTGGATACGGTGGCTGGCGATGATGGTGTTCATTTCGTCGCGGCATGTCTCAGCAGCGCTGGTTTCGGCCGTTGCCACCTCTACAGCCTCTGCTGCGTCGGGCTGCGCCCATGCTGCATCGGCGACGCCGTTAAGGCCTTGCACCGCTTCGAGTAGCTCGGCCCGCTCGATATTGGGCAGATCGCCTTCGAGCTCCAACGTCCGGCGTATCGGGCTGCGCGGTACGGCAACGCCGACATTTTCAGCACCTCTTGCGGCCAGCGTCTCGGCCGCGCGATTCTCGATGTCATCGGCGAGCGCAGCGGCCTGACCGAATGGCTGTAGCCAAGCCCAAGTCAACAGACCCACACCCAATAGTCCGACGAGAAATTTCGCCTGTGCCGACACTTAATGCTGCTCCTGATCACCCCTGAATCTCAAGAGTGTGTGGGCCTTTGGCGGCTTTTGCAAATCGTTAACCACGTTCCAGTTCGCGCCATCCGATGTCGGAACGGCAAAAACCGTCGGCAAAGTCGATTTTTTCAAGTGTGGCATAGGCCATGTCGCGTGCCTGCTGCAGCGTCGTCGCCCTGGCCGTTCCATTGAGCACGCGGCCACCGCTCGCGACAAGCGTGTCATCCTGCAGGGATGTTCCCGCCTGAAAGACCTTGGCTCCGCCTGCGTTGGCCGCTTCGATACCCGTGATTGACCCGCCTTTTTCCGGCGCCCCCGGATACCCTTTGGCTGCCATCACGACCGTCATCGCGCTTTCGAGTGAAAAAACCGGCGCATCAATTTCATTCAGCCGCCCTTCGGCTGTTGCCAGCATCAGCTCGAGAAGATCCTCTTCCAGTCGCATCATGAGTACCTGACACTCAGGATCGCCGAACCGGACATTATACTCAATGAGCTCCGGCCCTTTATCGGTTAGCATCAAGCCCGCAAAAAGGACCCCACTATAAGGTGTGCCGCGACGGGCCAGTGTTTCCACCGTCGGTGTCACGATCTCGGCCATCACCCGGTCTACAATCGCATCGCCCAGAACTGGCGCGGGGCTATACGCGCCCATGCCGCCGGTATTGAGGCCTGTATCGCCGTCTCCCACGCGCTTGTGATCTTGGGCGGTGCCGAACGGGACGGCGGTTTTCCCGTCGACCAAGGCAAAGAAACTCGCCTCTTCGCCGACGAGGAATTCCTCAATCACGATCTCTGCGCCAGCTTTGCCGAAATCTCCTTCGAACATCCCTGCAACCGCCGCTTCCGCATCTTCTGCAGTTTCGGCAATGATAACGCCTTTGCCGGCGGCCAGGCCATCAGCCTTGATGACAACTGGCAGGCCAAATTCCTGTAGGGCTGGCAGTGCCGCGTCTGCCGATGTGAAGCGGGCATAGCGGGCCGTGGGAATGTTGGCTTCAGCGCATAGATCCTTGGTGAAGCCCTTGGAGCCCTCCAGCTGAGCGGCTTCCTTGTCCGGGCCAAACACGGCAAGGCCCATCGTGCGCAAATTATCGGCCAGCCCATCGACCAGCGGCGCTTCGGGGCCGATGATGATCAGCTCAATCGAATTTTTCAGGCAGAAATCGATAGTTCCGCGGTGATCTCCATCCTTGATCTCGACGATCTGGGCATGCTCGGCTATTCCCGGATTACCGGGCGAGGCAAACAGCTTTGTCAGCTTGGGCGATTGCGCAATCTTCCAGGCCAGCGCATGTTCGCGTCCGCCCGATCCAAGTAACAGGACATTCATGCAGTCTTCCTCTTCAGATATGACATCGCCAGACAAGGATAGTCCAGACGGGAGCCGCGATAACCCCGGCGCTGCGCTCCTAGCCGAGACACCAGCGGGCGACAATGCGCCGCCGCTTTCGGTTTCGGAAATATCGCAAGCGCTTAAGCGTGCCGTGGAACAGCGCTTTGGCCATATCCGGATAAAAGGGGAAATTTCGGGGTTCAAACGAGCCGCGTCCGGACATTGTTATATGGGCCTGAAGGATGAGTCGGCGGTTATCGACGGTGTGATCTGGAAAGGGCAGGCCAATCGACTGGCGTTCGCGCCCGAAGACGGGATTGAGGTGATAGCGACCGGCAAGCTGACCACCTATCCGGGGCGTTCGAAATATCAGATTGTCATCGAACGGTTGGAGGTCGCCGGAGAAGGCGCGCTCATGCAGTTGCTTGAGCAGCGGCGAAAGGCGCTCGCCGCCGAGGGCCTGTTTGCGGAAGAGCGAAAGAAGCGCCTCCCCTATCTGCCGCGCGTTATTGGCGTTGTCACCTCTCCGACGGGCGCGGTCATTCGCGATATCTTGCACCGACTGGCGGACCGGATGCCCAGTCATGTCATCGTCTGGCCTGTGATTGTGCAGGGTGAAGGGGCGGCCGAGCAGGTTGCCCGCGCAGTGCGTGGTTTTGGCGCAATGGAACGGGGCGGGAATATTCCGCGTCCCGATCTCCTGATTGTTGCGCGGGGCGGCGGCTCGATTGAGGATCTTTGGGCCTTCAACGAAGAGGCAGTTGTCCGCGCCATTGCTGATTGTGCGATCCCGGTGATCTCGGCAGTGGGCCATGAGACCGACACGACTCTGGCCGATTTCGCCGCCGATATGCGAGCGCCCACACCAACTGCAGCCGCAGAGCTGGCTGTTCCGGTGCGTGCGGAATTGCTTGCGATGCTCACCCAGACATCGCTGCGGACAGCACAGGCAATCCGCCGTCATGTCGAGCGACTGGCCGAGCGACTGGCCAATGCTGCCCGGTTGCTACCCAAGCGAGACAGTCTTTTTACAGCTCAAGTGCAAAGGGTCGATGATCTCGCAGAACGGCTGCCGCGCGTTTTGCGGACTCGGCTTGATCTGGCGCAGAGTTTTTTCGCCCAACGTACGGGTCGGCTCAGGCTTGATTTGGTACGCTCCCGCCTTTCGGATGGACAAACGCGGCTTGATGGACTTTCAAGATTGCTGGACCAGTTGCACCCCGAACGACCGCTGGAGCGCGGCTATGCCAGGATAACGGCGTGGGATGGCAAAACACTGGTCACGGCAGCCGGCGTACGAAAAGCCAAGGCTGTAACGCTGAAATTTGCCGATGGTGCTGTCGATGCGCGGGTTGAGGATGCAAGTAAGGCATCATATCCTAAATCACGTAAATCGACGCCCAAGCCCGGCCAACCCGGACTGTTTGATTAAGGGAGTAGCAGATCAATGTTGACGTCACGAAGCGGAAGAGCCGCCAAGCTCCATTACATGGCCAATAATTTTCGCATGCTTTCGCCGGGCGACCATGTGCTGTGTGCGGTTACCAGCGAACCTATTCCCCTAGATGATCTGCGCTATTGGAGCGTAGAGCGGCAAGAACCCTATGCCACAGCCGATATCTCGGTGCGCGCTGCGGAGACAATGGGATGAGACAGACGGCCATCGGAATCGCGCTGCTTGTTGCCGGGGTTGGCGTTGCTTGTTCGGGCGGGGATGCATCGTCTGCGGCGACGGCGGCTGGATCCGGCGTAGCTGCCTCTGCGGTCGCTGCGACGGATGCTGGTACCGAATCGGCAAATGTTACATTTTCTTTCGACGGCACGTTTCGGCAGGGCGGCGTTGTTCGGGGCCGCGCGCCCGCTGGAACGCAGCGCTTGATGCTTGGTGATACCGATATCTCGCTGACTGCGAACGGCGACTTCCTTATAGGTTTTGGCCGCGATCACGGGCCGTCCGCGAATCTGGTGGCTCATCTTGGCGATGGACAGCAACTGAGGGAGGCGCTGGCTATTGCGCCGACTGACTGGCGAATCGAGCATGTAAATGCCTCACGCCGGGGCGGCCGCTCTTCGGCGGATTTCCAACGCAGGCGTGCGCCGGAGATTGCTCAGATCGTCGCAGCCCGTGAAGTTCAATCTCAAACCGAGGGGTGGCGTCAGGATTTTTTGTGGCCGTCCACTGGCCGTATCAGCGGCGTTTTTGGTTCTCAGCGCGTATATAGAGGGGAGCCCGGCTCTTATCATGGCGGGGTTGATATCGCCCGGCCCAGCGGCACGCCGGTCGTGGCGCCGGCCGATGGTGTCGTGGTTCTTGCGACCGAGACACCCTTCACGCTTGAAGGCTATCTGTTGATCATCGATCACGGAATGGGGCTCAACAGCGCTTTTCTCCACCTTTCGCGCATCGATGTGTCTGAAGGGGAGCATGTGCAGCGCGGTGAGCGGATTGCAGCCATTGGTTCCAGCGGCCGGGCAACCGGGCCGCATCTTCATTGGGGTATGAAGTGGGGTAGTGAGCGAATCGATCCCAGATTTCTGGCTGGTCCCATGCCCGGTATGGGCGGCGGCGGGGGCAATTAGGCCCTACATTTTCGTGAGTTTCCATGTGCTCCGCTATCGCCGATAAGGCGGCATACGGGGGTTTATTAGGCCGCGAACTCAAACTGTTGCATTTTGGCGACATATCCTCGCGAACCCGTTCTGGAAGCTGAACCTTTGCTTTACAGGTCGCCCTTCTCCATGCAGTGACGCTCCAAGCCTATGGATGAGCTACGCGTGTCGTATGCTCGGACCAATCCTAGAAAGGCTAGAATTTTAGGCCGCGATCGTGCGGTATCTACTCCAGAGATAAGGGGCTGGAAACGTGACCAAGACTTCCAAATTTACTCAACTCAAGACGGGTGCTGCACCTGTTGTGATCGGCATCGCAATGATGTCAGCGCCTGCTTTTGCGCAGGACAATGACGAACTGGCGGCTGCCACTACTAACCAGCCTTCTATCGTTGTTACCGGTTCGCGCATTACGAACCCGAACCTCGAACAGTCGAGCCCGATCCAAGTGGTTGG